>Ga0307515_10000009_pt1 | contig 653206 bp, 583 predicted proteins | sample 17_EM_MG_FD_194513 | JGI IMG/M metagenome (GOLD analysis project Ga0307515, IMG submission 194513) | Populus trichocarpa ectomycorrhiza microbial communities from riparian zone in the Pacific Northwest, United States - 17_EM | ecosystem: Host-associated > Plants > Roots > Unclassified...
ATGGCACCATCACCATGGCCATTGCACAGATGGCATTGAAGGCATTAGATGTAGATGCAAATGGATTAGATGATATGGATAATCGTATCCTGCTCACCATCATCGATAAATTTAAAGGCGGTCCGGTGGGGATTACTACTATTGCGACAGCAGTAGGTGAAGAAGCCGAAACAATTGAAGAAGTGTATGAGCCTTTTCTGATCCAGGAAGGATACCTTAAAAGAACATCACGTGGTCGTGAAGCAACGGAAAAAGCATATAAGCATTTGAAGATTGTTCCTCCGGCATCAAAAGGGTTGGGTTTATTCGATTAGATTTTGCACAAAAAGACTAAGACTCAAAGTGATTTTATGGAGTTTTCTGCATTAACCGATGAAGAAGAGAGGATAGGTAAAGCTATCGTTAATGCTGCCTTTAAGGTTCATAAGGAACTTGGTCCGGGTCTATTAGAAAGAGTATATGAAGTCTGTATAGCACATGAATTAAGAAAGGAAGGACATGCAGTCGCCCGGCAAGTTGAAATTCCTATTCAATAGGATAGTCTTGTTTTTGATGAAGGCCTGCGACTTGACCTTTTGGTTGAAGAAAAAGTAATCGTGGAAGTGAAGCAGTGAATCAGGTTAACCCTGTCTGGCAAGCGCAGGTAGTAAGCCATTTGAAATTAACTGGACTTCGCTTAGGGTATTTAATAAATTTTAATGTTCCGCTGATTAAACAAGGGATTAAGCGAATTAAATTATAAGTGCCTTTGCGTCTTTGTGGCAAAAAAATGAAAAACCTTCAGTACCATACTGATTTTATAAAATCAACCGCAACACAGCTGGGTTTTAGTTTCTGTGGCATATCCAAAGCAGAATTCCTGAAAGAAGAAGCTCCTCGCCTTGAACAATGGCTCAAGCGCGGCCATCAGGGGAAGATGAGCTACCTCGAAAACTATTTTGATAAACGTCTTGATCCTACTCTTCTAGTTCCCGGAGCTAAGTCGGTGGTCAGTTTGCTTTATAATTACTATCCTAAGAACGATGTTAATGAAGGAAGCGATCTGAAGATAGCCAAGTATGCTTTTGGTGAAGATTATCATTTTGTGATCAAAGAGAAGCTGAAAGAATTCATGCACCGCATACAGGAAGAGATTGGCGAAGTGGCCGGCCGGGCTTTTGTTGATTCCGCACCAGTAATGGAACGTGCATGGGCGCAACGTAGCGGAGCAGGATGGATTGGAAAGAATAGTTTGTTGCTCAATAAACAAATGGGAAGTTTCTTCTTCCTGGCTGAATTGATCATTGATCTTGACCTGGAATACGATGGACCGGTAAAAGATTATTGCGGCACCTGCACCGCCTGCATGGATGCCTGTCCCACGGATGCCATCACCGAACCGTATGTAGTGGATGGCAGCAAATGTATTTCTTATTTCACCATTGAATTGAAAGAAGAGATACCAAAGGATGTAAAAGGCAAGTTTGATAACTGGATCTTTGGCTGCGACATCTGCCAGGATGTGTGCCCATGGAATCGTTTTTCAAAACCACACCAGGAACGGGAATTTGAGCCCGCTCCCGAACTGGCTCACATGAAAAAGAATGATTGGCGCGAAATTACAGAAGAAGTATTCAGCACACTTTTCAAGCACTCTGCGGTAAAGCGTGCTAAACTATCCGGACTAAAAAGAAATATCTCTTTTGTAACGGGAGAATAGATTTCGATTCATTATCTCCTTACCGATATTATAATGCTCCATTACCGTAGTCTATATCTCACAACCCACAGTTACGTGATTTGATTAACCCCAACACCCCGGTCAGCCTGTCCTCACAGACCACAATTACGTGATTTGATTAACTATTTTTGATTTTAGTTAAAACAGTTTCGGTCCGTGAGGACAAAGACCGGGGTGTCCGACTATTAACTGATAACCATTAACTATTTCTACTGACTTCTCAGCGACTTCACCGGATTACGCATGGCAGCTTTGATCGACTGATAACTTACGGTAAGTAACGAGATCAGCAATGCAATCCCGCCTGCCAATAGAAACGTCCACACACTAAGTGATGTGCGATAGGCAAAACCTTCCAGCCACTGACTCATAACATACCAGCCCAGCGGAACGGCTAATACAAAGGCAACCAGTATCAGCTTTGTAAAATCTTTTGATAATAAAATCACAACAGCACCCACACTTGCGCCCAATACTTTGCGTACACCAATTTCTTTTGTGCGAAGGCTTGCGGTATAAGCGGCTAATCCAAACAGCCCGACACAAGCAATGATGATAGCAAGGCCGGAGAATATTCCGAACAAATTACCTGCTCTTTGTTCAGATTCATAATTCGCTTTGATCGATTCGTCAAGAAATTGGTATTTGAACGGAACATCGGGTACAAACTCACGCCACTTCTGTTCTGCTTTTGTAACCGCCTGATTCAGTTCACCTGCTTTGATTTTCGCATAGACGAAATTAGCTCCCCTTCCAAAGCTTTCATTGCTTTGAATAGTGAGCGGAGTAATGTGATCACGTAACGATTGAAAATTGAAATCTTTGATCACACCAATGATCGTGTACCCTACGGTTACATTTCCCTGTGGTGTACGTTGTACCTGGCTTAGTTTTTTGCCGATGGGATCTTTAATCTCCATTGTTTTTACTGCTGTTTCATTTAAAATGATGGAAAGCGAATCATTTGTTTCTTTTGAATAACCTCTTCCTTCTACCAATTCAAATCCAATGGTCGTTGCAAAATCGTCATCAATGCCCAGGGTTTTGGTGGTCAGTATTTCGCTTGAGCCTTCGGGTTGAAATTGTGCTCCGAAAAAATTACCGCCTTCACTTCCAATCCTGGCAAAGGCGCTTGCCGCATTCATTACTTCAGGCATGCCCTTTACCTCCTCAATATAGGTTTGAAGTTTGCCTCTCAGATTACCTGCATTCTCGATAATCAGCATCTGCTCTTTATCATAGCCAAGCGATTGGCTGTGCATAAACTTCATTTGATCAGAGATAACCAGTGTTCCTACAATCAAAACAATGGAAATCCAAAACTGAAAGATCACCAATCCATTTCGTAGCCAGGTGCCTTTTGAGTTGCTTGTGAAAGCACCTTTCATAACCACAACCGGATTAAAAGCCGATAAGAAAAAAGCGGGATAGCTTCCGGCTAAAAGTCCGGCAGCAATACCCATAAATAATAATCCGCCTGCAATCGGCAGCGAGAACGTAAAATGAAGTTGTTTGGCTGCCAGGTTATTGAAGTAAGGGAGTGCAATAATGACAAGGAGAACGGCAAGGCAGGTAGCAATCATACTAAGCATTACTGATTCCGTAAGGAACTGGGTTACTAATTGTGCGCGTTCGGAGCCCATGGTTTTACGCACACCTACTTCACGCGCGCGCTCTGCTGAACGTGCTGTAGCCAGATTCATAAAATTGATACAGGCAATAACTACGATGAGTATGGCAATACCAATCAGGAAATAAACATAGTTCAGATTACCGCCTGGTTTCATCTTTGCTTCGAGATGAGTGGGATCAAGATGAATGGAAGTAAGCGGTTGCAGGAAGTAGCGATAACCATTACCTTCCTTTCTGTAGTCGGCCCACGACTTACCAAGATCTCTTTCAATCTGCGCGGCCGCATAAGTGTCTACCATTTTTGGGAACTTGGCTTCAAGAGCTGAGGCATTGGTATTGGGTTGAGTCAATATGTAAGTATGTGCAGAGAATGAAGTGAAATTCTTTTCCCCGCCACCTCCGAAAAATTCTTCACTCCACCGGCCGAGAAAATCAAATTTGAAGTGAGAGTTGGCAGGCACATTTTCACAGACACCTGTTACTTTAAAATTCTGACCGAAGATCTCCAGCACTTTCCCCACCGGTTCAGCCTCTCCGAAATAGCGTTTTGCGGTTTCTTCTGTAACAACAATATCGTTGATTCCTTTCAATACATTGTTGGCATCTCCTTTCAGTAGTTTTATGCTGAATACCTTGAAGAAATTGGAATCGGCCGCCATCATAAAGTCTTCTTCAAACTTTATCTCTTCACCCTTTTCATTTTTGTAACGAATGATTTGGTCTTCGAAAGGTCCGGCCATGCGCACGGATTGTTCCACTTCCGGAAAATCGGCAGGCAATACATCGGCATACGAATGAGGTATAATCGCATAGTAAGTGGAATGATTCGGATAAATGCGTTCGAGCGCTACTTTATAAATGCGATCTCCTTTTTCGTGAAAGGTATCGTAAGAAAATTCATCGGTTACAAAAATCACGATGAGCAGACAACTCGCCAGCCCCACCGACAATCCTAAAATATTGATGAACGAATAGATCTTTTGCCGGGCAAGGCTGCGCAGCGCTACTTTGAAATAATTTCTGATCATAAAAAAGTAAGGTTAGAAGCAGAACGACTTAGCAATGAATACTTACCAAATCTACTCAGGTTACTCCAATGAGATAAAAAAAGGCGATGAATAGTTTTCATCGCCCCGATATTTTAGTTGGAATAGGCTTTACTGCAGCATTTTCAATAATGTGGTCAGCCGGCTTTTTAAGTTTCTGCGGTCGATAATGAAATCAAGGAACCCGTGATCCAGTACGAATTCAGCACTTTGAAACCCTTTCGGTAGATCTTTGCCTATGGTTTCACGGATAACGCGAGGCCCGGCAAAACCGATCAGTGAATTAGGTTCTGCAATATTAAAATCCCCCAGCATGGCATAAGAAGCGGTAACCCCGCCTGTGGTAGGATCTGTCAATAATGAGATGTACGGAATTTTCGCTTCATCAAGCAATGCAATCTTGGCGGAGGTCTTTGCCATTTGCATGAGCGATAATCCGGCTTCCATCATACGCGCGCCACCGGAGCGGGAGATCATCAGGAAAGGCTTTCTGGTTTTTAAGCTATGATCCATAGCACGGGCTATTTTTTCACCTACTACAGAACCCATGGAGCCGCCAATGAAAGTAAAATCCATACAGGCCACAACAAGATCAAGTCCATTCATTTTACCATAGCCGGTGCGGACAGCATCTTTTAATTCGGTCTTGGCCTGCGATTCTTTTATGCGCTTGGGATAAGGCTTGGTGTCCACAAAATTCAGCGGATCGCCCGATTCCATATTGGCATCCAGCTCGGTAAATTCATTGTTGTCGAAAAGAATTTCGAAGTATTCTTTCGAACCGATCTTTACATGGAAATCTTCTTCCGGCACCACATACGAATTGCTTTTCAATTCGCGTGTGTGGATGATTTTCCCTGCCGGGGATTTAAACCAGAGCCCATCAGGCACTTCTCGTTTTGATTCGGTGGGAGTCTGTATTCCTTTATCTGTACGTTTAAACCAAGAAGGCATTTTGTTAGTGTCTAATTATTACTTACTAAAAAAATATGCCGGTATGATTTTCACACCGGCATTAATCGTTTGTTATGCTATGGTAATTGAATTATCCAGGTACACGTCCTGTATCGCATTCAAAATTTCCACCCCTTCTTTCATCGGGCGCTGAAACGCCTTCCGTCCCGAGATAAGACCCATGCCACCAGCGCGCTTGTTAATGACAGCAGTGCGAACGGCATCCGCCATATCACTCGCACCTTTTGATTCTCCACCAGAGTTGATCAACCCCGCACGGCCCATGTAGCAGTTCGCCACCTGGTAGCGACAAAGATCAATAGGATGGTCCGTTGTTAATTCAGTATAAATTCTTTCGTCCAGCTTTCCGTAGCTGCTTCCTCCGGTGTTCAGTGCTTTGTAGCCACCATTGTTCTCAGGTAATTTTTGCTTGATGATATCGGCCTGGATGGTTACTCCCAAATGATTGGCTTGACCTGTTAAGTCGGCCGATACATGATAATCAACACCGTCTTTTTTGAAAGCGTTGTTACGGGTATAGCACCAGAGAATGGTAGCCATTCCCAATTGATGTGCCTTTTCAAAAGCAGCCGATACTTCCTGTATCTGGCGTGTGGCATTATCCGATCCGAAGTAGATTGTGGCGCCTACTGCTACAGCACCCATGTTCCAGGCATCTTCAACAGATCCAAACATAATCTCATCGGCCTTGTTGGGATAGGTGAGTAATTCGTTGTGATTGATCTTTACAATGAATGGAATTTTATGAGCGTATTTTCTGGCATTGAGGGCAAGACCTCCGAAGGTAGTAGCTACTGCATTACAACCTCCTTCAATGGCCAGCTTTAAAATGTTTTCAGGATCAAAATAGATGGGATTCTTGGCGAACGAAGCACCCGCGCTATGTTCAATACCCTGATCGATGGGAAGAATAGAAAGAAAACCTGTTCCGCCAAGACGGCCTTTGTCAAACATCACCTGAAGACTTCTCAATACCTGTGTGTTTCTGTTTGACTGGATAAAGATATCATCAACAAAAGAAGGCTTTGGTAAATGAATCTGATCCTTTGAAATTGTCTTGCACTGATGGGTAAGAAGACTTTCTGCATCCTTTCCAAGTAGTGTGGTAATGTTGCTTTTAGCCATATTTTCTTTTCAGGTGAGGGGCAAATATAGAAGTATGCGCCAACTCATGCAAAGTTGGGCAAGAGGCAGTTTTTGAAGGTTAATTTTGAGTAAAATGCAAATAGAAAAACCCACTTCAGCATAGCCAAAATGGGTTTTCTTATAACGAACGGGAAGGTGATTAACCCTTACCGTTTACTGCTAATTTTTCCTTGATACGAGCAGACTTGCCATGACGTCCCTTCATGTAGTACAACTTCGCTCTGCGAACTTTTCCAAGCTTCATCACTTCGATTTTGTCGATGCTTGGGCTAAGGATAGGGAAGATACGCTCTACACCTACGCCATTTGATACTTTACGAACGGAAAAAGATTCACCGTTTGTGCCAGAACCTCTGCGATAAAGTACTACACCCTGGAACTGCTGAACGCGTTCTTTATTTCCTTCGCTGATTTTTACGTGTACGTTAATCGTATCGCCAGCCTTAAAACTTGGAATTCCGGTTCTTTTTGCTGCTAATTCCTGCTCTACGAATTTTATCAAGTCCACCATGACACTTCGATTTTTAAAATGGACTGCAAATATAGGGCAAGAAGTCAGAAATAGAAAATCTTGATTAACTATTTTATGATCTGTGACAGTGTGTATAAAACTGTAATTTTACGTGTATAGCTCTAATTAGAAAATGCATGAGAACAAATGTGGAAATAAATGACAGGCTTATGGAAGAAGCGATTGTCTTAAGTAAGGCTAAAACAAAAAAGGAAATAATAGATATTGCCCTTAAGAATTACATCAGTCAGATGAAGAGAAAAAGTATGGTCGACCTGTTTGGAAAGGTAAAATGGGAGGGTGACTTAAATGAAATGCGTACAAGCTCTAAATGATATTAGTTGATACTTCTGTCTGGATCGATGCTTTCAATGGAAAGCCTCTCCGCCATGTGGAAAGCTTGACTGAAATATTATCAGGAGAAGCAGATGTATGCACCATGCAAACTATTGTACAAGAAGTTTTACAAGGCATTCGAAGCGACAGCGATTTTGAGAATATAAAATATCGATTTGAGGGGTTTCCCTTTCTAACTTTGGATCTGAGAGAAGCCGCTATCGGAGCCGCACAGATTTACCGGCATCTTCGGAAAAAAGGGGTCAGTATCCGCAAGCCAAATGATTGCCTTATCGCCCATTATGCAATCAGTTATCACCTTGAAATACTACATAATGACATCGACTTCGATCACATAGCCAGGTTTACTCCACTATTAATTTTTAAGGCTTAAGCAGGCCAGGCCTTCTTTCTTTAGTTCGTTCCAATGCCTGTTCATGCTTCCATTCTTCAATTTTGGCCTGATGACCCGATAAAAGAACATCCGGAACTTTCCATCCATTGTATTCTGCCGGTCGTGTATAAACCGGGGGGGCCACTAATCCATCCTGGAAAGAATCAGTAAGAGCGGAAGTTTCGTCTGATAGCACTCCCGGAAGCAGGCGGATAACAGAGTCTGCCAAAACGGCTGCTGCCAGCTCGCCACCCGAAAGTACATAATCACCAATGCTGATTTCACGTGTAATCAGGTGCTCGCGTATCCGTTCGTCTATTCCTTTATAATGCCCGCAAAGCAGAATCAGGTTTTGCTGTAAGCTGATTTGGTTGGAAATGGATTGGGTTAACATTTCTCCATCGGGGCTCATATAGATGATATCATCGTAGGTGCGCTCTGCCTGAAGTGCAGAAATGCAAAGATGAATAGGCTCAATGGTCATCACCATTCCGGCACCACCACCAAAAGCATAATCATCCGTAGAACGATGTTTATTAGTTGCGTACTCACGCAAGTCATGCACTTTTACCGTTACCAGACCTTTGTCCTGCGCTCTCTTTAATATAGAGTCATTGAAAGGGCTTTCCAGTAATCGAGGCAGAACAGTAATGATATCGATACGCATGAGGCAATTGTATATTTTAAATTCCTCGGTCTGTGTCCGCACAGACCGAAATGATAATTTAATAAGTGGTCTGTGAAGACACAGACCACGGATAAAGGCAATTTTAAATCTCTAAAAACCCTTCCGGCAATTCTACACTGATTTTTTTCTTTGATTTATTCACGCTCTTGATGAACGGCCCATTGAGCGGAATCATTACTTCTTTTCCATTGTGGTCGATCACCAGGAAACGGTTTGGCCCACTTTCAAATACTTCGGTAATCAAACCGATAGTCCCGGCTTCCTTGTCCGCCACTTCAAAACCTACCACTTCATCATTATAAAACTCACCACGCCCTAATTTCTCGCGCTCTGCTTTGGGAAGATAGAGACTGCAGCCTTTTAAAGCGCTGGCCTGTTCAATGGTGTTCACATCTTCCAGCTTAATAAACGCCTTATCCCCCTTCAGCGATACCGTTTCAAGAAAATAAGGAATAAGGTTTTGATTTTTCTCCACGAAAAAAGACCTGAACTCATGGAGATCCGGGCACTCGGGCGTCATCTGAATGGTAACCTCTCCTTTCAGGCCATGTGTTTTGGCAATGAAGCCGATCTTAAAGCTTTCTTCCAGTGTCATTTTAGTGCATTGTGATCAAATAAAAATGCCAGTCCCGATTAGTGGTCAGGACTGGCATTAAATTAAAACGTTTAACTATTAAGCCTGAGCTTCTTCAGTAGCAGCTGGTGCTTCGCCTTCTGCTGGTGCAGCAGCTTCAGCAACAGGAGCTGCATTAAGAGCTTCCGCTTTTTTACGGATCGCTTCTGTGCGTGCTTCTTTCACTTTAGTTTCCGCAGCTCTGCGAGCTTTAACAGCATCTTCTTTAGACTTAGAAAGATTATCCTTCTTGCCCTGGATCTTGGTTTCTTTTGACTTCACCCATTCAGCGTGTTTTGCATCCGCTTGTTCCTGAGTGATAGCGCCTTTGATCACACCAATCTGAAGGTGTTTCTTCAGCATGACACCACGGTAAGAAAGCATTGCTTTCAGGGTATCGGTAGGCTGGGCGCCTTTCATTACCCATTCAAATGCCTTCTGATCGTCTAAAACGATAGTTGCAGGCACTGTAAGCGGGTTGTAGGTACCAATTTTCTCAATGAACTTACCATCACGTGGTGCTCTTGCGTCAGCTACAACGACATCGTATAGCGACAATTTTTTGCGGCCTCTGCGAGCCAATCTGATTTTAACAGCCATTTTTCTTGTTTTTAAGGCCGGATCACGTCCGGTTTTTAAAGGACTGCAAATGTAATGGATTTTAACATTCTGGCAATGATATAAGCTGGGGATTATTGGAGGATGTGGAATTGCATAAACTGCCTTAGGCCAGAATCAAGAAAGGAACGAGCCAGGAAGAGTGGACAGAGAGTGGAGAACGAGTGGACAAAGTTATAGAGCAGATGAGAAGGATTAAGAGAGGATATAGGTCAGCTCAAAAGACTTGAGCAAAGGCAGAAAAGAAGGTCTAAAGGAGTAAATTTGCATAAGCGGTTATCGGGTTTTTGTAATTTACAACCGTTTTCTACCTTCGTCTCGCTTTTATTAAAAAGGTAAGTCTTATGGACAAATATTCATATATATCAAACGCAGATGTGAGCTACTTAGACCAGCTCTATCAAAATTACAAACAAGATCCTTCATCGGTTGATGTTACCTGGCAGAAATTTTTTGAAGGATACGATTTTTCTTCTCAGCGCTACGGAGAAAAAGGAAATGGCAACGGGGCAGGAGCCGGAGTTGCAACTGACACGGCCTCTATTAAAGAGACGCAGGTGAGAAACCTGATTTTTCAATATCGCTCCTTTGGGCATTTAAAATCGGCCACCAACCCGGTACGCGAACGCAGAAATCATAATGTAAACCTGGATCATAAAGGAGTTGGTTTGACTGACGCTGATCTGGATACCGAATTTGACGTAGCTGCTGAAATAGGAATGAAGCGCTCCACCCTGCGCGACATTATTAAAAAACTGAATGCACTTTACCTGGGCCCGATCGGGTTTGAATATAATTTTATCCGCAATGACGATATCAGGGCGTGGCTCTATAATAAGATAGAGAAAGAATACTACGCCTACAATCCGAATATCGATGAGAAAAAACGGATTCTGAGCAAGCTGAATGAAGCGGTGGTATTTGAAAATTTCCTTCATACCAAGTTTGTAGGTCAAAAGCGCTTTTCACTCGAAGGTGGAGAGAATACTATTCCTGCCCTGCACACTATAATTAATAACTCGGCAGAGCTGGGCGTGAAGGAAGTGGTGATCGGTATGGCGCACCGTGGCCGCCTGAATGTGTTGTCAAATATACTTGGCAAAACTTACGAGCAGATCTTTACGGAGTTTGAAGGCAACATCAATCCCGATCTTACCTTTGGAGATGGCGATGTGAAATATCACCTCGGCTATTCCAGTCAGCATACTTCCCTTCCATCAGGCAATAAAATATATGTAAAGCTTACCCCTAACCCTTCTCACCTCGAAGCGGTCGATCCATTGGTAGTCGGCTATACCCGTGGTCAGATCGATGATGAATATGGCGAAGACCTGAGTAAAGCGATGGCCATCCTTATTCACGGAGATGCGGCTGTGGCAGGACAGGGTATCGTTTATGAAATTGTGCAGATGTCGGAACTGCCCGGGTATAACACCGGTGGTACAATTCACTTTGTGATTAATAACCAGGTAGGTTTTACTACCGATTATGACGATGCACGCTCTGCTATTTATTGTACCGATGTCGCCAAGATTATTGACGCGCCCGTATTGCACGTAAATGGCGATGATGCCGAAGCGGTAACGTTCTGCTCCAAGCTGGCAGTAGAATACCGTATGAAATTTGGTAAGGATATCTTCATCGATATGCTTTGCTATCGCAGACATGGACACAACGAAAGTGATGAACCGAAGTTCACTCAGCCCAAGTTATATAACCTCATCGCGAAGCATCCTAATCCACGCGAAGTATATGTAAAGCGCCTGGTAGAACGTGGCGATGTAGATGCTGCACTGGCCGATGAGATGGATAAGAATTTCCGTAACCAGCTTCAGGACAGGTTGAACGAAGTGAAACAAAAACCACTTCCATACAAACCACAGAAAATTGAGCAAGAGTGGTTGAAGTTGCGCAGGGCAAAACCCGAAGACTTTGATCAGTCACCGGAAACCGGTGTGAAGCAGACTACGATCGATAAAGTGGCCAGCGCTCTTACTACTATCCCGGAAGGATTTAAACCTCTGAAGCAGATTGAAAAATTATTGAAAGACCGCAAGGCTGCTTTCTTCGATGATAAAGTATTAGGTTGGGCAGAAGCAGAATTGCTGGCATACGGATCATTATTGGTAGAGAACACACCTGTGCGTATGTCGGGCCAGGATGTAAAAAGAGGAACGTTCTCCCATCGTCATGCTTATTTCTTCGATGCCAATACCAACGAACCTTATTGCGGACTCGATCATATCGATAAGGATCAGCGCGAGCTGCATATCTATAATTCATTACTCTCCGAGTTTGGTGTATTGGGATTTGAATATGGTTATGCCATGTCATCACCTTATGCACTGGTCATCTGGGAGGCACAGTTTGGTGATTTTGTGAACGGTGCGCAGGTCATGATCGATCAGTTCATCTCCAGTGCCGAATCGAAATGGCAGAGCCAGAACGGTGTGGTGATGTTGTTACCACATGGTTATGAAGGCCAGGGCCCCGAACACTCCAGCTGCCGCCCGGAACGATTCTTACAGCTTTCTGCCGAATACAATATAGTGGTAGCTAACCCGACTACACCGGCAAACATTTTCCATTTGCTGAGAAGACAGGTGATCTGGGAATTCCGTAAGCCTTGTATTGTGTTTTCACCTAAGTCATTGCTTCGTCATCCCGCTGTGATCTCGCCTTTGAAAGATTTCGTGAAGGGATCGTTTAAGGAAGTGATTGACGATGAGAGCGTGAATGCAAAAGACGTGAAGCGCGTAGTGTTGTGCTCCGGCAAGCTTTATTATGAACTGGCTGAAAAGAGAAAAGGAAAAGATACGGCCATTGTTCGCCTTGAGCAATTGCATCCATTCCCTCAAAAACAAATCGATGCAATTCTGAAAAAATACAAAGGAGCCTCGGTTGTCTTTGCACAGGAAGAGCCTGCCAATATGGGACCTTTGTCCTACATACAGCGCATGATGCCGAAGCAGGAAATGCAAGTAGTATCGCGTAAAGCAAGCGCTTCGCCAGCTACCGGTTACTCCAAAGTGCACAAAGCCGAACAAGAACGAATTGTGAACGAGGCGTTAGGAATAAAAACAGATTCATCTACTACTAAAGCATAATAAATCATGGCACAACAAGTAAAAGTACCTACAGTAGGAGAGTCGATCACCGAAGTGACGATTGCCAACTGGCTAAAGAAAGATGGTGATATCGTGAAGATGGATGAAGTGATTGCTGAGCTGGAGTCGGACAAAGCCACCTTTGAACTGACCGCACCACAAGCAGGAGCTTTGAAAATATTAAAGCAACAAGGTGAGGTGGTTCCTATCGGAACAGCGATCTGCGAAATAGCGGACTCCGCGCAAGCGGCCGCACCTGCCGCAAAAACTGAAACGAAAACAGAAGCAGCACAACCTGCTGCAACGACTACTACGCAATCCATGAAATCTACTGGCGGAATAAAAGAAATGAAAGTACCTGCTGTGGGCGAATCGATCACCGAGGTGACCATCTCCACGTGGCTGAAAAAGGACGGTGACTTTGTGAAACTCGATGAAGTAATTGCCGAAGTGGAATCAGACAAAGCCACCTTTGAATTACCTGCAGAAGCCAATGGTATACTTCGCATTGTAGCGAAAGAAAAAGAAACGCTGCCTATCGGTGGGTTGATTTGCAAAATTGAAATCACGGAAGGTGCACCGGCAACGGAGCCTGCGAAGAAAGAAACTCCGGCTGCAGAAAAACAAACTGCTTCGGGCGGAGCGACAACTTATGCAGCCGGACATCCGTCACCTGCGGCCGCAAAAATCCTGGATGAAAAGGGAATTGCTTCTTCACAAGTGGGTGGCTCCGGTGTGGGTGGTCGTATTACAAAAGAGGATGCAGTAAATGCAAAAGCTCCTGTTGCCAAAGAATCGAAACCGGCTGTGCCTTCAGCACCTCCGGTGATTACATCAGGCGGAGGCCGGAACAAGCGCAGTGAGAAGATGACATCGCTTCGCAAGACCATTGCTAAACGATTAGTGGCGGTAAAAAATGAAACAGCTATGCTGACTACTTTCAATGAAGTAGATATGAAGCCGGTGATGGATTTGCGTTCGAAGTATAAGGATAAGTTCAAGGAAAAGTATGGTGTAGGATTAGGCTTTATGTCCTTCTTTACCAAAGCGGTGTGTGTGGCGCTGAAAGAATTTCCTGCCGTAAATGCACAGATCAATGGAGATGAGATATTGTATCACGATTACTGTGACGTATCGATAGCGGTATCCACTCCAAGAGGATTGGTAGTACCGGTTATCCGTAATGCAGAAGCGCTTTCTTTTGATCAGATTGAAAATGAAGTGATCCGCCTGGCAGGTAAAGGCCGCGATGGAAAACTTTCTATTGAAGAGATGAGCGGAGGTACCTTCTCTATTACTAATGGCGGTGTGTTCGGTTCAATGATGTCTACACCGATTTTGAATCCGCCACAGTCAGCGATCCTGGGTATGCACAACATTGTTGAAAGACCTGTCGTGAAAAACGGAGAGATCGTGATTCGTCCGATCATGTACCTGGCGCTTTCGTACGATCACCGTATTGTGGATGGAAGAGAATCCGTAAGCTTCCTCGTGAGAGTAAAAGAATTGCTGGAAGATCCGGGAAGATTGATTCTTGGAGTTTAAAACATAAACCGCAGAGGCGCGGAGTTCGCAAAGAGAAACAAGAAAATTCTCTGCGATCTTTGCGCCTCTGCGGTTAAATAATTATGCAATAAAATTTAGAATATTATGCAATACAACGTCACCGTTATTGGCTCCGGCCCCGGAGGTTATGTAGCTGCCATTCGTGCAGCGCAACTTGGTTTTAAAACTGCTATCATAGAGAAGTATGATACCCTCGGAGGCACCTGCCTCAATGTGGGATGTATACCTTCCAAAGCATTGCTGGACTCAACGGAACATTTTCATAATGCAGCTCATACATTTAAAGAGCACGGCATCGACATTTCAGAACCAAAAGCAAACATCACACAGATGATTGCCCGGAAGGCTGGTGTGGTGAAATCCAATGTAGATGGCATTGCCTTCCTGATGAAGAAAAATAAAATTGAAGTGCACACGGGAGTTGGTTCTTTTGTAGATAAGAACACCATTAAGATCACTGCTAAGGATGGTAAGGAAACAACGATTACTACAGAGAAAGTTATTATTGCGACAGGTTCAAAACCTACGCCACTTCCCTTTGCTCCTTTTGATAAGAAGCGAATCATATCAAGTACCGAGGCATTGGAGCTGAAAGAGATTCCCAAGCACCTTGTTATTATTGGTGGAGGTGTGATTGGAATGGAGTTGGGGTCTGTCTATGCACGTATAGGGGCCAAAGTTTCTGTGGTGGAATTCCTGGACAGCCTTATTCCTACTATGGATGGAACAATGGGTAAAGAGCTATTGAGATCGACCAAGAAGCTGGGGATGGATTTTTATCTCGGTCATAAAGTGACTGCGGTAGAGAATAAAGGAAAAGAAGTAATCGTAAAAGCGGAGCCGAAGAATGGAGGAGCAGCTATCGAACTGAAAGGTGATTATTGCTTAGTCAGTGTTGGCCGCAGACCGTATACAGATGGCCTTGGATTAGAGAAGCTGGGCATTGAACTGGATAAAGGAAAGATTCCGGTTGACGATCACCTCAAAACCAAAGTAGATAATATTTATGCTATTGGGGATGTAGTACGTGGTGCCATGCTGGCACACAAAGCGGAAGAAGAAGGAGTGTACGTTGCCGAAACAATGGCAGGACAAAAGCCTCATGTCAATTATTTGTTGATCCCTGGTGTAGTGTATACCTGGCCGGAAGTAGCGAGTGTCGGCTTTACGGAAGAACAATTGAAAGCTGATGGTCGTGCCTACAAAATGGGAAGCTTCCCTTACAAAGCGCTGGGCCGTGCAAGAGCTTCAATGGACCTGGATGGCCTGGTAAAAGTATTGGCTGATAAAAACACAGATGAGATTCTTGGTGTGCATATTATCGGTGCACGTGCAGCTGATATGATTGCTGCGGGTGTTGTTGCTATGGAGTTCCGTGCCTCAGCCGAAGATGTGTCACGAATGTCACATGCACACCCTACTTATATGGAAGCAGTGAAGGAAGCATGTCTGGCGGCTACGGCTAACAGGCCAATTCACATTTAAGCCACAGATAAACACAGATAGATGCTCTCAGATTTTCTTTATAAGGAAGAGACTTATGAGATTATCGGCATCTGTATGGGGGTTCATAAAATTCTGGGACACGGCTTTCTTGAAGTGGTTTATAAAGATGCCATTGAACATGAATTGTTAAAAAGGAGTTTGACTTATAGCAGAGAAAAGGAGTATAAGATTCAGTATAAGGAGATTATACTTCCTCATAAATTTTATGCGGACTTCGTTCTGTTGGATAAAATAATTCTTGAAGTAAAAGCTGCAGAAGGAGGCTTTGCAGATGCACAAATTGCTCAAATGCTTAATTACTTAAAGGCATCGGGCTGTAAGGTTGGCTTGCTTGTTAACTTTGGAAGAAACAAGTTGGAGTATAAAAGGTTGATATTGTAATTTTGTCACGGATAGTACAGATCGGTGTTTATCTGTGGCTAAATAAACCGGTTCGCCTTCTTCGCAGTAATAATCTCTGTATTCATCCCTGCCCAATGCAGATTGCCACTGAAACGACCGTGCTCCATTTTTATACAACGGTCCATTACTACCAGCAATCCGTTATCCAACGCCAGTTGTGCAGCTTCACGATTAACGATGCCTAATTGCATCCATACAGCTTTGGCCTTGATCTCAATGGCCTCCCTTACAATGTTTACGCATTCGTCTGGTCTGCGAAAGATGTCTACGATATCCACCGGGACAGGAATGCTTTTTAAGTCCGGATAGCATTTCTCTCCGAGGATTTCCTGCTTCAATGGATTGACAGGAATGACGGTATAGTTTTCTGATTTCAAATACGAGCCCACAAAGTTGCTTGCGCGCTCTTTTTTATCTGAAAGCCCAACAATGGCAATCGTACGCGAAGTATTCAATAACCTGCGGATGATGTCTGTATTCTGATATTTGTTTCTCTCTTCAACACTTAAATTAGTGTTCATTGAGATATCACATGAAAGGCTTGTTCCAAGTCCCATATTAAATCTTCAGTTGTTTCTAATCCTACAGAAATTCGTATTAACTCCGGATTCACTTTTGCGCGCTTCAACTCCTCATCAGAAAGTTGCTGATGGGTAGTTGATGCAGGATGAATTACCAGACTCTTGCTGTCACCTAAGTTGGCAACGTGAGAAAAGATTTGAAGCGCCTCAATAAACTTTTTGCCCGTCTCTCGCGCGTTGTTGTCTTTGGATTTAAGACCGAAAGAAAATACTGAGCTCACTCCTTTAGGTAAGTATTTTTTTGCGCGTTCATGGTGAGGGTGATCGGGTAACCCGGCAAAATTTACCCATTCTACCATCGTATGCTCCTTCAGAAACTGAGCTACAGCTAATGCATTCTGAACGTGACGGTCCATACGGACAGATAACGTCTGCAGCCCCTGAATCAAAAGGAATGAATCGAACGCAGATAAGCAGGCACCGGTATCCCGTAAGGTTTCGGTGCGCAGCTTCATCAGAAATCCATAATGACCAAAGGTCTCATAGAAATTCAGATTATGATAAGGAATCGATGGAGCAGAAACGGCAGGGAAGTTAGTGTAATCAAACCTTCCCGATTCAACGACTACACCGGCAATGGTTGTTCCCTGTCCGTTGATAAATTTGGTAGCTGAGTGCAAAACAATATCAGCTCCCCATTCCATTGGCCGGCACAGGTAAGGGGAAGCCAATGTGTTATCAATCACTAAAGGAATGTTATTCGCTTTCGCCAGTGCGGAGATACCTTCGAAGTCAAAAATACTTCCTGCGGGATTGCCAATCGTTTCGCCATAAAGCACTTTTGTCTTTGATGTGATGGCCTGCTCCCAGTTTTTAGTATCGGAAGGATCGACAAAGGTTACTTTAAGCGAAAGTTTTTTGAAAGTATGCTCGAATTGAGTGTAAGTGCCTCCGTATAAATGAGAGGAAGCAACAATCTCGTCACCGGGATTGAGCAACGTCATCATGGTAAGCATTTGCGCGGATTGTCCGCTCGATACAGCCACCGCTCCGGTGCCCCCTTCCAGTGAAGCCATACGCTCTTCAAACACCGCATTGGTAGGATTGCTGATGCGGGAATAAATATTGCCATACTGCTTCAGCTCAAATAAAGAAGCAGCATGGTCGGCACTATCAAAAACATAACTCGCTGTCTGGTAAATGGGAACAGCACGTGCTCCCGTATGCGAGTCAGGGATATGCCCGGCATGTAACATACGGGTTTCAAAACCGAATTTTCTTTTTTCCGCCATGAGGCAACTTTTTTTGTAAAGGAAACGAGGGAATTGTGAAAAACAAACGATTAATAGGTGAACGGCAAGATGCTATTTCACAGTTGATGCAGAGGTCAGCCGGAATATCATATAAGCTCTTATAAAGAGAGCGATCACTAAAGGTATAAGAAACAGGTTAAGCTGCTGAGGGAGAATCATCCATGTGATGAGTAATAAACCAGTGAGAATAGCTACGCCAAGAAAATACTTACTGAGCCATATTGGCGGATTTTTTTTGAGAATACCAAAGACCAGTAGGTGAGCAGGAAACGCCCACAGTAAATTAAAGTTATTGGCAGCCGCTTTATGATCGGTGGCTGTCCATAACAAGACAAGCACAATCCCTACCAGCCCCGGCACAGAGAAAAGAATTACATCCAGCCACTTGGATAGCTTCGTTCTTTTCCAGTCATAAACAGAAATGCCGATTGTAATCAATAGAAAAACACCGAATACAATCAGTGGATGTGGAGGTCCTTCAACGGGTTCCGATGCGGCTTCGTACACAATTGTTTTACTTTTTACTAATGGCGTGCCCGAAACGGTAGCATGGTCAAAGGAAGATTCAATGTAATCGGGAAGGAACATGTATTCGTAAGGAGAAGCTTTCTTGTCCATAGGCAATCCAAGGCAGATATCGATTCCCAGATCTCCCCAGGGCTGTTGCTGTAAATAGATATCTGTTAAATTCCGGATAGTGTAGTCGGTTTGGATATAGGAACTGTCAAACCGGATGTCTTGTTTCAATGCCTTCTTAAATGCATCCCTTACCCTTGTTGCGCAGTTATCATAAAAATAATCATAGCGATAACTTCTGTTTTCTGGTCGTGCATTCCATTGCAGGTAATCAAAAACCTTTTGCTTTTGCTCTGGTGACAGGGTGAGCTTCTGTTCGTGAACAGAGCGGTTGTAATAGATGTAGGTATATCGAAAATCGGGATACGACTGAACTCCCAAAACATAGAACGAGCTTCCTCTCGCGAAATTCAGATAAAAATTAGGTTGATCGAAAGAGAATAATCCATAATTATAGGCATCATCAATTCCCTGTAATGAGTCATACACGCGGATAGCGCTATGGCCGAAGGCAGAATATAATTCAGCCTGTGTGGGGCCGCAGGTGATGATGGATAGTTGGGCCTGATCAGAAAGCTTGATTTGGGCTTTTAATGTAAGGCAGGATAGAAGAAGAAAAATGAAGCGAATATTTTTCATAGTAATAGATCGCAAGATAATAAGGAAGCGGATTTATTAGGCTTTCTTTGGGGATTGATTTATAAGGACAGGCAGGAAGTAATGAAAGCGTTTATCCGAAACACCGGTTTATATCTGGGCATTTATACCCCTCCTGCCACAGAGGATTTTTTCTCGGCCCGAAGGAGCCTGCTGTACTCCAGAATTCTTGTGATGACAGCAGCAGTTACCTTTTTCAATTTTGTAAAAGACATCATTGATCAGGGCATTGCACCTATTCCCTTTATGGGGCTTTTATGTTTCCTTACTATCGTCCTCGCTTTCTTTTTGAAGAGACATAATCAACCTGTTGCTTCCCGCTTTATCTTCCTCTTTTTACTGAATGGGTTAATCACCGTCATGTGTTCAGTGATTCCTCCTGATCGTGTGGCTTTCGTTTATTTTTTCCCGATGATCACTGTTGCGTACATGGTATTTGATAACTCGCAAAAAAAATGGCGCATGTTTTTTGTCGTTCTCCCGGTGGTACTGATTGTGGTATTGATACTCAGTGATTTTAAACTGTTCGGTAATTACCAATGGTCACATTCCACACACGGGCAACGTAATATGATCATCAACCAGGTGGTTTCTGCATTGGTTATCTTCCTTTGTTTTGATTTCGTGATTAAGACCAATACAAAATCGGAGCAGTTGCTTCACTCCTATGCGATCGAGGCAGGTAAAAGAAAAGAAGACCTGGAGAAAATCAATGGAGAGCTGGATCGTTTTGTCTACAGTGCCTCACATGATTTACGAGCGCCATTGCTGTCTATCCAGGGACTGGTGCGAATTGCGTTGACAGAAACGGATAGCCTGAATGATAAAAAATATTATAACTTAATTGGGGACCGGGTTGCCAAGCTGGACGAATTCATTAAAGAGATCATCGAATACTCACGCAATTCAAGAACAGAAGTAAATTATGAATTGGTGAACTTCAAGGAACTGGCCGAAGATGTGATTTCTCATCTTCAATATCTGGAGGGAACAGATAAGATCGAGGTTTATATATCGGCTACTGACAAGGGAATGATGCTCGATAAAGCAAGGACACGCATTATTCTTTCCAACATCGTGGGGAACGCAATTAAATATCATAACCTGAGGCAGGATGATCCATGGGTGGAGGTGAAGACAGAACTGAAAGGAGATTGTTGTGTTTTAACCATTGCCGATAACGGAAGTGGTATTCTTCCTGATAAACAGGACAGAATTTTTGATATGTTCTTTCGTGCAACAGATCGTTCCGGAGGATCCGGGTTAGGATTGTTTATTGTAAAAGAAACGGTGATGAAGCTGAATGGAAAAATCGCTGTAAAGTCAGAGTATGGCAAAGGCTCTGAGTTTGTTGTTACTTTACCTGTTCAGAAATCGTGACCGGTTCATTTTCCGATAGCGTCAACTTATTGGGTAAGCAGAATTATCCACGCGTAAAAAACGCGGCACAAATTCTATCCAGCTATGTTTCTTCACGCTATTCGGGCAAGCCGCTTATTCACGGTATGCCGATCAGCATTTCTATCGAGCCAACTACATCGTGTAACCTTCGTTGCCCCGAGTGTCCAAGTGGATTACGATCGTTCACACGGCCTACCGGTATGCTCAAGGATAATCTTTTTCATAAAGTAATCGATGAGTTAGCCACTTCGCTGTCCTATCTTATTTTCTATTTCCAGGGCGAACCGTATTTACATCCCCAGTTTTTGTCGTTGGTGGAGTATGCGTCACAAAAGAAAATTTATACAGCTACTTCTACCAACGCCCATTATCTCACCGATGAAAATGCGCGTAAAACGGTAGAGTCAGGATTAGACCGGCTGATTATATCGATTGATGGAACCACGCAGGAGACGTATGAATCGTATCGTGTAGGGGGAAAGCTGGATAAAGTAATTGAAGGAACGAAGAATATCATTCGCTGGAAGAAAGAACTGAAGTCAAAAACACCGCATGTTATTTTCCAGTACCTCGTAGTGAAGCCGAATGAACATCAGGTAGAAGACGTAAAGAAACTGGCGAAAGAACTGGGTGTAGACCAGGTTGCTTTTAAGACGGCCCAGATCTATGATTATGAAAACGGATCGGAGCTGATTCCGTCAATCGATAAATACTCGCGCTATAAGAAAAACAACGATGGAAAGTTTGCGATCAAAAATGAATTGCTTGACCATTGCTGGAAAATGTGGCACAGCTGTGTAATCACCTGGGATGGCAAAGTGGTACCCTGTTGCTTCGACAAAGATGCACACTTTGTATTGGGTGATCTTACTAAAAACACATTCAGGGAAATCTGGACGGGAGAGAAATACACTAACTTCCGTTCCACACTATTACGATCAAGAAGTGAAATAGAAATGTGCCGCAACTGTACAGAAGGCACAAAAGTATGGGCTTAAATATTGGTTAGCTCTTGTTGAAGCTTTAGTCACCTGTCAATTTTGAAGGAGGGACTAAAACATCAGGTAGACTTTACCTTTGGTATTTTAGTTTCATTAGCCACTCCGCATTTGCAATCTGCCCCGCAGCCATCATCCTTCGATTTGAAAGAACGGAACACCATCCGGCCCAGGTACCAGGTGGCAGCTATAAAAATAAGTACGATGATGATTTGCTGAATCATGGATCAAAGGTATTTCACAAAAAGGATTAACACTCAATTTTGGGTTATAATTCCCGTCCGGTATCGAACATTTTTCTGCGTTACTGAACAAGCCCTTTCTTAAAAAGCGGGCTGACGATGCTTTTTTCCTCATGGCACTAATCTTGGCAAGTAATTCAACTTTATCGCGGTCAACATCATCTCACTTACATCTGAAACGCATTTAATCATGATTAGAAATTACCTCAAAACTGCTTTCCGTAGCCTGTGGCGCGGCAAAGGAAGTACCTTCATTAATATTGCCGGGCTTACACTGGGGATCACCAGCAGTCTTGTGCTTTTTCTTCTGGTAAAGCATTATGCAAGCTTTGATAATTATCATACTAACCGCGATCGCATTTATCGTGTAGTAGGTCAATCAAAAGGTAATAATGGAGTTGGATATTCAGCAGGTATCCCTGCCGTTTTGCCAGAAGCCTTTAAAAATGATTTCCCGGAAGCAGAGGAAGTGGTGTTTACTTCCTATCGTTCAGGCAGCCTGATCACTGTTCCCCAGCCTGGTGGGGAATTAAAAAAATTCAATGAAGACAATGGAGTAGTGATCACCACGCCTAACTTCTTCAAAGTATTCGACCGTAAGATTTTGATTGGTTCCGCGGAGAAGGGATTGGATGAACCGAATGAGGCAATCATCTCCGAAAAATCGGCTCAGCGTTATTTTGGAAAAGAAGAAGCGGTGGGGAGAACGGTGACCTATGACGGTATCGATTATAAAATTACGGCCGTGATGGAAGACTTTCCTACTAACACCGACTTCCCTTTTAATTTGATGTTGTCGTACGCCACAGTGAAAAAACAATTGGATGAAAACGGGTGGAACAGCGTGTGGAGTGATGAGCAGTGTTATTTCCTGCTGAAAGAGGGCGAAAAGATCAGCAGCATCGAAGCACGCATTCCCGCCTTCTATAAAAAATATCGTGGCGAAGAAAATCCTGACGAGGCCACTTACAACATGCAACCACTAAGCGAATTGCATTTTGATGATCGCTATAACAATTATACTTATAATGTAACGCCAACATCGGTATTACTATCGCTTAGCGTGATTGCCCTGTTTTTGATTATTACGGCTTGTATCAATTTTATTAATCTCACCACGGCAGAAGCAATCAATCGTTCGAAGGAAGTAGGTGTACGCAAATCGTTAGGCAGTTCACGTGCGCAACTGATCTTCCAGTTTTTAGGAGAAACCTCCCTGGTTACCATCATTGCAGTGCTGCTTTCGCTGGTTGCTGCGCAGATAGCGCTTGGCTTCCTTAATCCTTTCCTGGATCAGACCCTGGCTTTAAACTTAGGTTCTGATGTTACTGTATGGGTATTTCTGATAACCATAATCATAGTAGTCGCTACACTATCGGGTTTATATCCCTCCTTTGTGGTATCGGCATTTAAGCCAGCCCTGGCTTTAAAAAATCTGATCAGCAATAAGAATTCATCCGGCTATGCATTGCGCAGAAGTCTTGTGATCACACAGTTTTTCATCTCCCAGTTCTTTATTATCGGCACCATTGTATTGATCAGGCAAATGGATTATTTCCAGAGCAAAGATCTGGGTTTTAATAAAGAAGCGATTGTAACCGTTCCTATCCCGGTAAGTGAAACTCCTGCAGAGGGAAAAGGTGTAAGTAAGATGCGCACGCTGAAAAATGAAATTTTGCAAATTGCTGGTGTAGAGAAAGCGAGTCTTAACAGCACACCTCCTTCTTCAGGAAGTGTTTCGTCTACCGGTTTTAATATGGAAGGAAAGGAAGATAAGACCGGAGCACATGTAAAGGAAATTGATGGCGACTATGTAAATCTTTTCAAGCTCAGCATTGTAGCTGGGCAAAACGTAGCCGACCTCGATACGGCCACCGGCTTTCTGGTGAATGAGCGATTGGTACGAACAGTAGGATTTAAAACCAATGAAGAAATGGTGGGAAAAGTTTTAAAGATGTGGGGTAAACGATTACCGGTGGTAGGTGTGATCAAAGATTTTCATACGGTCTCTCTGAGTCAGGAAATAGAACCTGTGGTATTATTGAATCGCATGCGTGGGTACGAAAGTTTGTCCTTCAAACTAAACGCCTCCAATATGCAGGAAGTCATTAAGCAGGTACAGCAGAAATGGGAAGCCACTTATCCTGATTTTATTTTCAGCTATGAATTCCTGGACGAACAGATCAAAGGATTCTATGATAGCGAGCGCAGAATGTCCACCATGATTACCATATTCGCTTCGCTGGCTATCCTGATCGGCTGCCTGGGATTATTTGGGCTGGCTACTTTTATGGCGAACCAAAAGACAAAAGAAATAGGCGTACGAAAAGTATTGGGAGCCTCAGTAGAAAGTATCCTCCTGCTCTTCTCGAAAGAATTTATGGTGCTCATTGCCATTGGTTTTATTATCGCTGCTCCATTCGGCTGGTGGGTCTCCAATATGTATCTCGATCAGTTTGTTTACAAGATCACGGTAACACCGGTTATCTTCGCGCTGAGCTTTGGCCTTACCTTCGTGATAGCCATACTTACGGTAGGTTTCCGGACATTTAAAGCCGCCACCGCCAATCCCACAAAGTCGTTGCGATCGGAATAGCCATTAAGTACAAATCTTGGTTTGCATCAGAAACAGTTTATTTCTGGTGCACACTGGATTTCTATTTTGTTTTGCGATATTGAGTAAGGAATAAATTATTACTCTTTGCCACTCAGTTCTTTTCTCTTCGATCGAATCAAAGGAGGTAGTTTTGCGGTCATTGCCAAATTGCTTTTTACAGTATTCATGTCACTACTATCCATTTCCTTACGCGCACAAACCGGGAAGTCAAGCGTGGGTGATATTATTTTTGATGCAAGGACGGATGATTCTAAATTTCAATTTTGTAATCCCAACTTTGTTTTACAAGGGTATGAACTGAAAAAGCGTGCGGACGAAAGCAGGAAATGGATCAGTGATCAGCTTAAGCAGAACTTTGTTTTTCATCCATCATGGAAGGAGCAGACAGGATTTATTACTGTTCGCTTCGCTGTAAATTGTTTTGGTCTTACGGATCGCTTTCGCGCGATAGGAGTAACTGCTGATCTTCGTGCTTTTGATTTCCCTTCAGCGTTTACACAGTATCTGGTTAAACTCGTAAAAGAGATAAAGTGGCCGGTGGAAAATTATCGCCAGCAAGCTGTGGACTATTACCAGGATGTTACTTTTAAAATTGTGAAAGGTGAACTGAAGGAGGCCTTGTTATGAAGTATTATTGCTGTCTTCTTTTTTTTATCACCTTCTTTTCTTTTTCAGCACGGGCTCAGCTCACCAATTCACCCTGCCATTCCGTTAATGATTTTCTGGATGAAGTATCAGGAAAGTATTACTGGGGCTCACCCAAATGGCTGGCTATGATGGACAGCGCCCTTATCTTATGCCCTTCCTCGGCCAAAGCATGGGGAAACAAAGGAATCATTTATATGATGCGTGGAGATGTGGCCTCCTGGTACCTGCTTGCAGAAAAGGCTGTTCAATTTGATCCGCTGTATTTCCTGGGCAACAGGGCTTATCATCGCATGCGCTACCTCCGCGACTACGAGGGCGCGTTGAAGGATCTGCAGAAACTGGATTCAATTGCAGGACTTCGTCCCGTCTATGTGGCCGATGTACACAGCTATATACTGATAGGTCAGTGTAAAGAAGGGTTAGGTGACCGGGCAGGCGCATTGGAGTATTATAATCGCTCCATTGAAAACCAAATTAAGGAACGCGGTGAGAGCTGGGTTGGCACCTATGACTATTTGATTCGCGGCATTCTTAAATATGAAATGAATGATTACGAAGGCGCATTGACTGATCTTGATAAGCAGGCTAAATTGTACGAGCAACTGGCAGATACCTATTACTATCGCGGATTAGTGCATAAAATGACAAACCATTCTGATTTAGCACGCATCGATTTCGAAAAAGCAAAAGAACTTCTCACCGGGCAGGGGTTCAAAAGATGGGATGCCCAGGTTGTATTGGTGAATGAAGTTTACCTTTCCGATATCGATACTGCTCTTACGGCATTAAACTAAAAAAGTCTCTGAATAAAAATTCTCAAAGACTTTTTTTTGCTGCTGATAATAACCTGGCTACTGCTTTTCCGGATAGAGCACTACCTGTACATAGTTTTTCTCGTTCAGATAAGTATTGGCGGCCTCTTTAATGTCTTTCACAGTTATAACGCTGATCCTTTTTTCTCCTGTTAAAATATCGGCCGGGTTGGAGCCAAGCTCAACGTATTGCTGAAGCTTGGCCAGCCAGTACGAATTGTCTTTCACATTTTCAAAGTATTGTTTGATGGATGTTTCTTTCACCTTGTTCAGATCGGATTCGGCAGGTCCTTTGGTTTTTATCTTTTGAATTTCGTCCCAGGTCGCTTTAATCAGCTTATCCACATTCTCCGGGCCACAAGGGAAAGACACGGAGATAGAATAACTGTTGTACGGATTTTTGCCGAGGCTTCCATGCATACCTCCGCCATAGATCCCACTCAGTTCTTCACGCAGGTTTTCAAGCAGCTTGATGTTGATCACTTCAGTCAGCATCTGAAGTTTAAGCTGTGCTTCATCCGAGTAAGGAGCTTCACCGGTGAAAATGATAGTGACATAACTTTTTGGCTCAGTCCCCTTTCTCACTTCTTTTTTGATGACGCCCTTAACAGGCCGCACGCCAATATCTTTAAAAGAAGAAGTGGCAGTGGAAGAAGGAAGGCTTCCGAGATAAGTAGTGATGAGTTGTTTTACTTTGGTCAACTCAAAGCTTCCTGTGAACAGGAATGTAAATCCGTTGGCATTGCCAAAGCGCTCTTTATAAATTTCCAGTGACCTATCGAGATTGATCTTTGCAAAATCTTCTGCCTTAGGTAAACGAGGCCCGCGTGGATTATTGTTGTAAAGAATCTTCTGTAATGAATCTTGGTACACTGCCTGGGGATTCGACATCATGTTCTGGTAAAGCGATTGCTGCTTGTTGATAAAGGAATTAAACAGCTCCGTATCCTTGCGTGGTTGGGTAAAGTAGAGGTATGTGAGCTGAAGCATGGTCTCGATATCCGCAGAGCCGCATTGTCCGCCAAAGCCTTCGCTGATAGCGCCCATTCGTGGGCCGACATTGACGGATTTTCCCGCAAGCATCTTACGCAGGTCTACCGGAGTAAAACTGCTTATACCCATCTGGCCTACAAGCGATGTGGCTAATGATGCATTGAGATTGTCTTTTAACTCATAAAGCGATTGCCCTCCAAAACGGCTCGCGTTCATGATCACCTGGTCATTTTTAAAATCCGTTGGCTTCAAAATCACTTTCACGCCATTGTCCAGCACAAGTTCGGTATAGCCTAATTCTTTATTTTCTTTTTCACTGCTAATACTTCCGCCAGTAGGAATTTTATCCATCAGACTGGTAGCTATTGTTTTTTCTTCGTAGGCAGTCACTGCTGTTTTTTCGGCCTTGTCTACCAGCTGAAGAAGCTCATCGTTGGTAGGTATAGTAAACTCTGCTTTCTCTGGTCCGTTAAGAATGACCAGTTTGTTTGCTGAAGCGGGAATGTTTTTTGCTGCAAACTGATTTACTTCATCGAGCGAAATACTTTCCAGGAATTGTTGATGATAGAGGTATTCATTCTCTATTCCCGGTATCGGTTCTTGTTCCGTAAAATTACGAATGTATTCATCGGCATAATCACCCGATTCTGTTTTGTCGCGCTCATTATAGGCACGTTCTATCGCACGCATCAATGATTTCTTGGTGCGCTCCAGCTCCGGTGCCGTAAATCCAAACTTGCGGGCTCTTTCGTTTTCCTGAACCACCGCGTTAATGGCTGGCTCTATACCGGCCTTGCCAATAACAGCATAGGAGCTAAATCCTTCATAGCCATGAACGAACCCTCCCAGGTTACTTCCTCCGTAAACAAAAGGAGCCTCTGCTTTTTGCGTCAGCTCCTGCATACGTGCGCTAAGCATGGCCCCGAATAAATTTCTGATCATACTCTCCCGGTAGTCTTCGATTAAAATCTCCGACTTATCGGCCCGGTAAGGAAAATTAATTTGGAGGATATGGTTCTGTGCTTCTCTATCGGTGACCACCAGCCCTTCTGATTTTTTGCGTGTTAGGATTTCGGCATAAGTGCGTGGACGTTCCTTTACGGGATTCTTTAATTTTTCGAAATGTGCCCTGATCATTTTTTCGGCTTGTGCCGGATCAATATCGCCCACCACAATCACGGCCATCAAATCCGGGCGATACCATTCTTTATAGAAACGTTTTATTGCTTCGGGCTTGAATGTTTTCAGGATCTCCTCTTTGCCGATAGGTAATCGTTCTGCATATTTTGATCCTTCAAACAGTTTAGGATAAATCAGTTTGTTCATACGGTCGTTAGCGCCTTTTCCCAGTCGCGATTCCTCCAGCACCACACCACGTTCTTTATTTATTTCAGCCGCATCAAGCGTAGCAGTGCTGGCCCAGTCTTCCAATACCAAAAACCCTTTTTCCAGGTTTTCTTTTTTATCGGTAGGGATGGGTAAAATGTAAACCGTTTCATCAAAGCCCGTGTAAGCATTGAGGTCGGCACCAAACTCTACTCCGATCGATTGCAGGAAAGACACGAGCTCGTTTTTTTTGAAGTGCCTGGTGCCATTGAATGCCATGTGTTCCATAAAGTGAGCGAGACCCTGCTGATCATCATCTTCAAGTATCGCACCCGCGTTAATTACTAAACGTAACTCTACTTTCTTTTCAGGACGTGCATTTTTGCGAATGTAATAGGTAAGCCCGTTGGATAGTTTTCCGGTTTTGATTTCAGGAGCAATAGGCAGCGGATCGGTTGGCTTTACCTGCGCGGCAGAAACCAAGCTGAGAGAAAGGAGGAACAGCAAAACAGTAACTTTCCCAAATGATCGAAGCATAGAGTAAGTGTTAAGTAAAACGTGAGTTAATAGTAAAAAAGCAAAACTTTTGAATAATGCTTTTGTCAGATTCATTTAAAAGCAGGATAATTAATTTCTACTAAGCATTGCAACGAGAGACGATGAACAGTTTCTATTGGTTACACCGCATTTTGCCAACAGCTCCTTTGCCTATTTGTCAATTGACTTCAGTATCCCCACATTTTATTGATGATGGCCAGCATTTCCGGATGAACGTTACAACCTGCACATAGCTCGCGGCCAAAAACAAAATCGTTGCCGCCTTTAAAATCAGTGACGGTACCACCTGCTACCTGCACGATAAATGCTCCGGCCGCTACATCCCAGGGGTTAAGATTATATTCAAAGAATCCTTCCAGTCTGCCACAGGCTACATAAGCAAGATCAGTGGCTGCGCTGCCAAGCCTTCGTATGCCGTGCGACTGATCAAGGAATGTGCGGATAATATTGAGATACGAATCCATCTTGTCGATCTGGAAGTAGGGGAAGCCAGTGGCGAGCAAGCTGGCATTTAATGTAGAAGCTGTAGATACTTTAATAGGAGTATGATTACAGAATGCTCCTCCTTCAGCAGTGGCGTGAAAGCATTCTTCTCTGGTAATTTCGTTCACAATACCCAAAACCACATCGTTGCTTTTTGCAAGACCGATGCTGATTGCGTAAGGGGGTAAGCCGTGTGTGAAGTTGGTAGTGCCGTCAAGCGGATCGATGATCCAGACATAGTCATTGGTGCCTTTGATGTCGGCCCCTTCTTCCCCGAGAAAGCCTGAACCCGGAAGGATCTTGCCAAGTGCATGTACCAGCTTCTTCTCCGATTCTTTATCTACGTAAGAAACGAGATTATTAAACCCGTCTTTTTGTTCTATTTTTGACTTATCGAAGTTGGAAGATTCTTTGCGAATGAATTTGGCCACCTCTTCACTCAATTCCACTACCTCTTTTTCAATACGCAGAAGATCGATCATTTTTCGGGTTTTTTTAAGATAAAGCAAATAACAGTATTAACGTCAAAAAGCAAACTCAGATTATTCTGAATCGCCTGATGATTTGGAGTCGTCCTTCTTGCCATCGATGATAATCACAATCTCGCCTTTTACTTCTTTTGTCTGAAAGTGAGAGAGCACATCCTTTACGGGAGCGGTAAAGGTTTCTTCATGTAGTTTGGTCAGTTCCCTGGAGACAGAAACAGGACGGTCGCTGCCAAAGAATTCAGCGATCTGTTCGAGTGCTTTGACCAGGCGGTGAGGAGATTCATATAATATAATGGTTCGCTCTTCTTCGCTGAGTGTTTTCAGCATGGTCTGCCTTCCTTTTTTATGAGGGAGAAATCCTTCGAACACGAATCGGTCGGTGGGAAATCCTGATTTCACCAAAGCAGGCACAAATGCCGTAGCTCCGGGAAGGCATTCGATATTCAGCTCATTCTTTAGCGCTTCCCTCACCAGTAAGAAACCGGGATCGCTAATACCGGGCGTGCCGGCATCGGATACCAGGGCCATTATCTCACCCTCTTTCATGCGCCTGATTAGCCCTGCGAGAATTTTATGTTCATTAAAAATATGAAAGCTCTGCAGGGAGTTTTGAATCTCGTAGTGCTTTAAGAGAATGCCCGTCTTACGGGTGTCTTCGGCAAGGATAGTTTTTACTTTGCGCAACGTTTCTAACGCACGAAGTGTGATGTCGCCCAGATTGCCAATAGGAGTGGGAATGAGATATAATACCGTTTTTGTTTCTTCAGGCATTTAGTTTAGCGTTGAGAGTATTTTTTGAACGCTGACCTTAAAAACCGGTAAATCGGTAACAATGATTTGCCAGATCAGGTTAGAATCAATTCCAAAATATTCATGGACCAGAATATTTCTCAAGCCAATGATCTCCTCCCATTCAATATCCGGATAGACAGCTTTGGTTGGTTCGCTCACATAACGGGCGGCCTCTCCTATAATTTCGAGTTGTTTGATAGATGCAAAGCGAGCCATTGAGTTGGAATGAAAATCCGCTATCCCCAATCCGGATATATAGTTTTCGATTTCGTTAATGGCATCAAGGTTAATGGCATCAAGGATATGGAGCATCCTTTGTTTATCTCCAATCCTTCCTTTCATAAATTAATTTTTTGTCTTTTTCTATGAAAGGAAGCAAATGACTGGAAAGCGATTGCATTGAGACGAGATCGATTTTTTTATTGATTGCTTTTTCAATATCCGATTTCATGCGGACGAAGCTCAGTCCAATATGCTGGGAATAGTCCAGTTCAACAAGAATATCGACATCACTCTCCAGAGTGTCCTCGCCCCGGGAAAAAGACCCAAACAGGAAGGCCTTTTTTACCGGCTTGCCGGAAAAAAAAATCTTTAGTGTGGTCAGATCTTCAGTGGATAAACTCATATACGTAAATATACGAATTGGTATTGTTTACCTCTTTAACTAAGGTTGTCAATAATCTGCGACAGCTTCCTGTCTTTGTCCGTCACCTTGTTTCCTGCATCGTGCGTGGAAAGCTCAAAGCTAACTTTGTTATAGGTATTGGTCCACGTGGGGTGGTGATTCATCTTCTCCGCTTCAATAGCCACCTTGGTCATGAAGCCAAATGCTTCTGTAAAGTCTTTAAATTGAAAAGTCTTTTTCAGCGAGTTGTTTTCTTCTTTCCACATAGCAGTAGTGTTTAAACTGACAAAATTGATTTCCGTAAAGAGGTAAGTTACAGAAAGTAGCCGTGTTTTTTTGAATGTGCTATAAGGCGATAATACCTTCAATCTTTCCTGCCTCCAGGTACACTTCCACTACCGCATCGCTGGAAGGCATCATCATCTGCACAGTGAAGCTGGTATAGTTTCCGTTTTGAGAAATTTTTTCGGTAGGCGGATGGCGCGTGAAAAGCTTCCTTATTTCCTCTTCTTTGCCTTTGGGAACAATGAATTTGAATAGATAGAGTACGGGCCAGGCGTGTGCTTCATCCAGTTTTTCTTTAAATGATTTGATCTGTTCAGGGTTCATATAAAAGTAAAAGGCGGTGCAAGCCCGCCTTTTAGGATAAAATTTTAATGCCTGTTAATAGAACTTGTAGCGGGCATCTTTGATGTTAGAACCATCTTTAATGGCTTCCATAATAATGTATGCGCTGCGTGTATCAACCGCCTGCTTCAGCTGGTTTTTGAAGATCGAGTAATCGCCAACTGCAGGAGCAATGGTTTTGTTTGTCAATTCCATAACCAATACACCATTTTCGCCTGCAAAAGGAGCTGAGCGCTTTCCACTTTCCAGAGAGAAAGCCTTACCCACAGCGGTAGGATCGAAGCCTGCAGTAGGAAGGTTGCTCGCATTCAGCTTCAGGTCACTCGAAGAACCGACCGTAGCATCGGAGCTTACTGCTGTCGCGATTTCTTCCAGTGTAGTTGCTTTTTGCGCTTTGATCTTTTCAATCAACAACTTGCCTTTTATCTCATTGCGAACAAGGGGGGTGATTTCTTCTTTTACCTTGTCGAAGGATTTGTAACCATCTTCTGTTTCACCAGTCATTACGGCTACGACATATTCATCATCCAGTTCAAATACTTCAGACACTTTTCCTTTTTTTGCCTCGCGGAACAGCCACATCACAATAGAACGCGCGTTGTCCAGGTTGCTTACTCTGCGATCAGCAGTACCTACTTCATCCGCATCCACTACAACGTAGTTTTGTTTCTTTGCTGTTTCCTTGAAATCATCGATACCTGAAACTTCGCTGGCAAAAGCATCGGCCTTGCGCGAAGCTTCATTTTGAGTTTCATCACTTGGTGTAATGGCTCTTTCGATCGTAGCTACTGTATAGGTAGTGTTGTCCTTAACGCCTGTTACTTCAATGATGTGGTAACCGAAATCCGTTTCTACCACATCGTTCAGCAACCCTTTTTTGGTAGCACTGAATACTGCATTATCAAAAGGTTTTACCATTTGGCCAGTGCGGAACCATCCCAGATCTCCACCTTGTGTAGCTGTGCCATCGGTGCCGAACTCTCTTGCTTTCTCAGCGAAAGAAGCGCCTCCTTTAATATCGCTAAGAATCTTGCGGGCTTTTTCTTTTGCTTCTTTTTTAGCGGCATCACTGGCATCTGCCCATTTGATCAGGATATGACTTGCCCTGGCATTGTACACCGTGTCTTTGCCTGACTTCACTAACTTGATCAGCTTATAATTACCATTGTCAATGAAAGGTCCGATGACGGTACCTTCCGTAAGAGACTGGCTGCTCAAAGCGGCAGGTAAAGTGGAGGGTGTAAATTTCTCGAAAGCACTTTGGCCATCGGTGTTATCCACGGCAAACAATGAATCTTCGGAAGTAGTCTTGAACTCGGCAGCGAGGCGATCCATTTCTGTTCTGATTGCCGCTGAATCCGATGGAGAAGGGATAACCGGGAAAGTAACGTAACTAAGACTGCGTGTTTCTTTGGCCTTATATTTTTCTTTATACTTATCGTAATAGCTTCTCAGATCACCATCCGAAACTTTTGCCAACGAATCGCTGATAGCGAAATAAGGAACATAAAGGAATTTAACTTCCGCCACATCGTTCTGTGTGTGGTAGTCTTTTTCAGCTTCTGCTTCTGTTACATAGTTGGTTTTGATGAGCAGGTTCTCATATTTAATACGGGCACGTCCTGGTATCAGGCTCGATTTAAATGTTTCCCAGCGCACTCTTGCTTCTGAATTTGCCGGCATGGCATCTACCGACTGTAAATATTGAATAAGACGGCTGCGATCAAAGTTACCTGCCGAGTCGATGAAAGAGGATTTTACATTCTCATCGATGTTTTTTCCCTGGATCATGTCCCACACTTCATCCGAGCTTACTTCCACTCCGACTTTTTCGTATTGAGGAACAATCGCTTTGCGTGCGATCAGCAGATCCCAGGCTTGCTGACGAAGAGAAGCCATTTCGCGTTCTCCGGGCTGGCGGCCAAAGCTGAGGATATAATTGTTTTCCTGTTCCTGTACCGTAGCATTGAATTCGTCTATCGAAACAGTGCTGCCGGCTATTTCACCTATGTTATTCTGACTGCCTGCGAAAATAGAACGAGGGCCATTTCCAAACAGGTCACTTCCTACGATGAAAGCACCCATAGAAAGAGCAACTGCTCCCACTACCCACTTGGTCATTTTGGTACGTAAAGTTCCTATCAATGCCATAAAAAAGCGTAAAGTTTAATTTTTAAAGAACCGCAAATTTAACCGCTTATACCTATCCGGCAAAGGCTAAAATTGAGAACCATGTAAATAATTTAATTGATTTTCAGGTAGTTATAATTAAAATCCCGTTTCAATGAAGGTTGCTTCAACCGAATGCGGAAGAGCTAACTTGAAAGGATTAATCCCGGTCAGCTCTTTTTGGCAGCGTTCTTCCGGTAGTTGTAAACAAAAAACAGAATGATTGCCAGCATAACCGCCCAGTAAGCATGGCCTATGCCTTTAGTTATAATCTCGTAGATACCGATGATGATAAAGACGACTGCAAGCGAAAGGATGATGGTGTCAATTAATTTCATGGATTTAATAATGGCCGGAGATAGTCTGTTTTCCATAGATGAAAACGTTTAGTTTTCATCTACATCAAATTCCCCTTCCGGTTTGGTAATGGTGTAGTTGGTCAGGTTCTGATCCGTTTCGAGGCCTGTGCCATAGATTACTCTGTCAATTTCACGGATAGTGACGAATTTATCGGAGAATATCTTCTTAGTGCTTGGCTTCCAGAATAATTCTTCCGTAGTAAGTTCCTGGTGTTTGAGAATATTTTTTACTTCCACTTTGCCTCTGCCCCGCCACTTATCTTCTTCCTTAAAGTAATAGGCAGTATTGGCTTTTAGCGTAGATGATTTTTCTCCCGTTACTTCATCGAAAAATTCCATGTAAAGTCCTTCAGGGAATTCCCGGTCGCCATTTTGCAGTTCTACAATTTTCTTTGCCTGCATCTTTACTTTTACCAGATCCTTCTCGCTGTAGGTCATGTCTACATTTTCAAATTCGCGAAGCGATCCATTGTACACCATCAACTGCTTCTTCTGCTCTGTTTCGCAATGAGAGAATAACAGTGCGATAAGCAGCAGCACAGGGAACAATGCATATTTTCTTTTGAGACCTGCCATCGAATTCTAAGGTGCAATAAAAAGGCCAGCTTTATAGCCAGCCCTTAATTTTTATATTTTTTCAGATCGTTTAATCAAATCTTCTCTTAATAAACCACTGATCATTGAAGGTTACCCCAAGAGAAACTTTGAAGTAATTCTCAGAAAGAGTGTTCGTCTTTATATCTCCGCGCTTGCCCCACTTTACAGCAAAGTCAAGGTTGGATACACGGCTTACCGGCATAGAGAATCCAAAATTGACCGCCATGTCCTGCAATGTATTTCCGTTGATCAGGTAAGGATATTTTTCGAGGCTTACCCCTGTGCGATAGGTCATTCTTTTCAGGTAGCTGCTTACGGAATAAGGATCGGGTGTGACCTCACCCCCAATAGCCCACTTCCACCCATCGGTTGCTCCGTTTTTATCTCCGTTGATGTCCCGGTATTGACTGTAGTCAAGAAAAGTGAAGTCGGTAGCAACGGTCCAATATTCAGCACGGCCGTAAGAGATACCGGCAGATAACGTCTGAGGAAGTGTAATGTGTTTTTTTTCGTTTTCGTGTAAAGTATCTACTGCCGTTCCATTCAGTTCAAGCGCTTCAAAAAACTTGGTATTGATGTTTGACTTCAGATCGTAAACCAATCCGAAATTGACACGGTAATTTTTCTTGAACAACGAATCCTTTCGGATGGAAAGCCCACCGGTAAAATTGAAATCGGAATAATGCTCACGCGTATGGAAGGTTTGAGTAACGGCAGACGAAGCCAGTTGTGTGCGGATATCGGTAGAGCTGAACAGGTAATTGGCTTTCGCACCTACAGAAATATTACGTGTGATGGCTACACCGTTTGACCAGGATAGTTGGTTAACTCCACCGGAACCTGTTTCTGTCACATCAGTTGTGATGGTACTGTTTTCAATTTGCTGCGGATAGGTCAGTTTATAATTAACATTCGTATAAGGCATCAGGCCAATAGAAGTAGTCCATTTCCCTCTTTTGATGGGAAGTCCCAGAACGAGGTAGTTAATATTTCCGTTTGCATTTTTTTCTTTGGTGTCGTTGTTGCGAATGGTTCTGCCTTCTACCAGATAGCCCGCATTGAAGGAAGTCAATGTATTAAAGACCAGCAGAGCGGGGTTTTGGTTGTTCAGGTACCAGGTTTGCGGATTGCTGATACCGACACCCCCCATCCCCTGGTTGTGAACTAATCCATTACCATAATAATCGCCAATGCCAAAAGAAGAGAAAGGAGTGTACGCAGCCTGTCCGTTTGCTGATAGGCAAGCCAATCCCGCGAAGGCTAAAACCAAATAAAACCTGTTAAATGCTGACATTATAGAGTAAAATGCTGTTTAGTCCTTTCAAAATGAGATCGGGGGCTACAAATATGGGGTGTTTAAGCCTGTTTTCAAATAAAGACGCATCGCCTCCGCATAAAATCACTACGAGGCCGGAATAATCAGCAACGTATTTCCCGATTATGCCTTCCACTTCATTGAGCGCGCCATGTACCACACCGCTTTGCATACAGGTTTCCGTGCTGTTTCCGATCATCGCTACATTGGCGTCAGCTTCTACTAACGGCAAACGGGCCGTAAACTTGTGCATCGCTTCAAATCGCATAGCGATACCCGGTGAGATAGCGCCCCCCAGGTAATTACCTGCCTCATCGATGAACTCGTAATTAATACATGTACCCGCGTCAATTACCAAACAGCTTTTATTCGGAAAATAATGGAAGGCACCACACGCTGCTGCCAGTCTGTCAACACCTAATGTCTCAGGTGTGGCATACTTGTTTTGTATGGGTAGTGGCAGTCCCGGCCGGAGCTTGATTTTTTTTCCTGTTGTTTTAATGAGAGGCAGCAACTCATCTGCAGATTGGTTAACGCTGCTGATAAGTGCGTGATCAAATTCCCCTTGCCCAAGAAAGGATAGCAGATCATTGGTTGAGGGGAACGTAAATTTTTCTTTCAGTACATTGGCCTCAAACAAAGCCGCTTTGATGCGTGTGTTGCCCAGATCAAGAACTAAGTTCATAGAAGGAAGTAAATCGTTACTTTTATTGCCGGCTCAAAGATATAGCATGAGATGCCAACCGGGAGAATAAAGTTTAACTGCGAATAATGAAACCCTGTTCGGGAGATTTTGTGCTTCGTCATTTATAATTTGTAATTATAGCTTATCAATGAAAGTGAAAAACAGCTACCACGTAATCGGTTTAATGTCGGGCACATCATTAGATGGATTGGATATTGCCTACGCCTCCATTACCTGCGCCAGCAAATGGAAAGCAAAAGTCATTCAGGGTACTACTATCCGCTACAACGCAGCGTGGAAGAAAAAAATGAGCACCGCACATTTACTTAGCGGGGAAGAGCTGCTTGCGCTTCATGCAGCGTATGGAAAATTCATTGGAGCCTGTTGCCTTGATTTTATTAAAGAACATAAAATCAAAAACCTGGATCTGATCGCTTCACATGGCCACACTGTTTTTCATCAGCCGCACCTGGGCTTTACGTTCCAGTTGGGTGATGGCAACACGATTCATAGCATCACTGGTATGCCGGTGGTCTATGATTTTCGCAGCGTTGATGTAACATTGGGTGGACAGGGTGCCCCCCTGGTTCCTGTCGGAGATCGGTACTTGTTTTCGGAATACGATGTATGCCTTAACCTGGGGGGCATAGCCAATCTGTCGATGGAAATGAAAGGTGCACGCAGGGCTTTTGATATTTGCTTTGCGAATATGGGTCTCAACTATCTCATGAATAAAATCAACAAGCAATACGATAAGGGAGGAGCGATGGCAGCTAAAGGAAAGGTAGATCGGATTTTGCTTCAACAGTTAAGAGGTAGCTATCAGCCCTGGCGAAAGAGCAGACCATCGCTGGGGCGCGAAGGATTTGAAAAAGAAATACAGCCGCTGCTGGATAACGAAAAGATTTTGCCGGAAGATCGCCTGCGTACGTTCTGCGAATCCATAGCCGAAGAGATTGCACGCGCTGTTCCCCAAACAGATGGTTTATTAAAATTGATAGCTACTGGAGGCGGAGCGCTAAATACGTTCCTGGTGTCTCTGTTAAGCAGTAAGCTGAAGGGCAAAGCAAAAGTGATTATACCGGATCGAAAAATTATTGAATTCAAAGAGGCACTGGTATTTGCCTTGCTGGGTGTATTGCGGGTACGCAATGAAGTGAATACATTAAAAAGTGTAACCGGAGCCATCAAAGATTCAAGTGGCGGGATTATTGTTGGATTGTAATCATTGCACCCCTTGTGATTTCTATGGTTAAAAAGAAGGCAGTATAATTCCAATCTCCAAAGTGTAAAGTTTACAAAGCGTGTATCCACTATCTCTATATTTGCCGACATGAAGGAGCTATTACAAAAGTTTGAAAACAAGAAACCGGAAATCGTTTTTGAATGGAAAGATTCGGAGACCGAAGCAGAAGGCTGGGTGGTGATTAACTCATTACGTGGTGGTGCTGCAGGCGGGGGCACGCGTATGAGGAAAGGGCTCGACAAGCGTGAAGTGGAATCGCTGGCTAAGACGATGGAAATTAAATTCACCGTATCGGGTCCTCCTATCGGTGGCGCCAAGTCCGGAATCAATTTTGATCCGCACGATCCGAGAAAGAACGAGGTACTGCATCGCTGGTACCAGGCCGTCATGCCCTTGTTAAAATATTATTACGGCACCGGAGGCGATCTTAATGTAGATGAAATTCATGAAGTGATTCCGCATACCGAAGATGTAGGTATCTGGCATCCGCAGGAAGGTGTGTTCACCGGTCATTACAAACCCAGCGAACCGCAGAAGGTAAATCGTATCGGCCAGCTCCGCCAGGGGGTGATCAAAGTAATTGAAGACGAGCAATTCACCCCTTCGCTTGCAAAAAAATATACGGTAGCCGATATGTGCACAGGCTATGGGGTAGCACAAGCCATCAAGCATTACTATGAATTATGGGGTGGCAACCTCGAAGGCAAGAGGGCAGTAGTACAGGGCTGGGGCAATGTCGGTGCTGCGGCAGGATTTTATCTGGCCCAGGCCGGAGTGAAGATCGTTGGCATTGTTACGCATGAGGGCGGGCTGATTAATCAAAAAGGATATTCACTGGAAGAAATAAAGAAGTTGGTGGTCAGTCGTCAGGGTAATAAGTTAGTATCAGCCGATCTTCTTCCTTTTGATGCCGTGAATCAGAAGATCTGGGATCTTGACTTTGAGATCTTCATTCCCGCAGCGGCCTCCCGTTTGGTTACCAAAAAGCAGGTAGATAAAATGGTACGCTCCAAAGTAGAAGTGTTCTCCTGTGGTGCCAATGTTCCCTTCTCCGATCCGGAAATATTTTTTGGGCCTACGGGTGTCTATGCCGATCAGCAATTTTCTGTGATTCCTGACTTCATTGCCAACTGTGGTATGGCCCGTGTGTTTGCTTACTTTATGGAAAACGAAGTAAGCATGGACGACAAAGATATCTTCGGAGATATATCGAAGGTTATTCGTACTGCTCTCGAACGAACGTTAGATAAGAACCCGGCTAAAACAAACATCGCACAGTCTTCCTTCGAGATTGCACTCCGGCAGCTGGTAAAATGATAACAGCAGCTGCATAAGCTTACAACCATAAGTCAGCTTTTGCCTTATACGTTTACGATGTGATAGCTAAATAGCGCCAAGCACCTTCACTTCTTTGGTGATGGTTGTTTCATTTTTATATTTGCCTCCCTTAATTAAATCATAAATAAAATGTTAGTCGTAAAATTTGGTGGTACCTCGGTTGGAAAACCTGAACGCATGAAAAAAATTGCAACCCTTTTACTGGATACACCCGGTAAGAAGATTGTGGTGCTTTCAGCATTGAGCGGCACCACCAATACACTGGTTCGCATTGGCGAGCACTTGCTGGCACAGCAGCAGACGGGAGCAAATCAGGAAATAGCAGACCTGGAAAAACACTATACCGCCTTCATCAGTGAGTTATATACCACCGAAGCATACAAGGCCATCGGACAGGAAATCGTAAGCCGTTACTTTAGTTTGTTTCGCTTGCTGGCAGCAGGCCGTTTTGACGAGCGCAGCTATCGCGAATTGCTTGCACAGGGCGAATTGATTTCCACTGAACTGTTCTACCATCATTTGCAGGAGCGCAAAACACCGGCACGTTTACTTCCGGCCCTGCACTTCATGTCCATCGATGAAAACAACGAACCTGAATTAGAAAAAATCAGCGAGCGCCTGAAGCCGATATTGGAAACGATGAATGTAGATATCATCGTTACGCAAGGATACATCTGTCGCAATCATAAAAACGAAATCGATAACCTCAGACGCGGAGGCAGTGATTACACCGCATCACTGATTGGCGCAGCCATCCGTGCCGAAGAGATACAAATCTGGACGGACATTGACGGGATGCATAACAATGATCCGCGTATTGTAAAGAAAACTGTTCCCATTGCCGAGCTTACATTCGATGAAGCCTCGGAGCTTGCTTATTTCGGAGCAAAAATTCTTCACCCTTCTACCATTGTGCCGGCACAGAAATACGGAGTGCCCGTGCGTTTGAAAAACACGATGGATGAAAAAGCATTCGGCACATTGATCAGTAATAAAGGCACCAGCGGTCAGTTCAAAGCCATCGCTGCCAAAGACGATATCACTGCGATCAAGATCAAGTCATCGCGCATGTTGCTGGCACATGGTTTCTTGCGAAAAGTATTCGAGGTATTCGAAAAACACAAGACCTCTATCGATATGGTCTCTACTTCTGAGGTAGCCGTATCCGTTACGGTGGACGATAACAAGTACCTGAACGACATTGTAGAAGAGCTGAAAAGCTTTGGCACCATAGAAGTGGACCAGAACCAGACCATCATTTGTATTGTAGGCAACCACCTGTCGGATAAAGAAGGTGTGCTGAAATATGTATTTGATTCGTTAGGTACCATTCCTATCCGCATGGTATCTTACGGAGGCAGCTACAACAACATCTCCCTGCTGGTGGATAAATCACAAAAAGACAAAGCGCTCAATCTGTTGAATGAAGGATTGTTTGGATTGAAGTAATCTTTTATTACCCTTAAATGAAAAGGATCAGCAATGATCCTTTTTTTATTAATGGATACATGGTAAGGCAACCATTCTGCTATGTAAAGTTGAAAAGAAAGGTTAATTTGGTTTTGAATAAAGGCACTATGGAAAACGAAAGCTTCGGGCAAAAATCCAAACAGATGATAAAACGCATTTTAAAATGGGTGATTGGTATAGCCCTGCTCCTATTTATAATATTGAATAGCTTCTACTATTTTGCCACTTACGAAGAAGGAGTAATGGCCGGCAAGGTATTACGCATTACCGAAAAAGGAGTAATGTTTAAAACCTATGAAGGCAAACTGAACCTGGATACGTTTGGTGCGCTGAAAGGAGCAAGCCCTATTGCAGAATCGTTCGACTTCTCTGTAGAGTCAGGTGAAAAAGAAGTAATCAAAGAGCTGGAACAGGTGGCATTAAGCGGTGAGCGCGTGAATCTTCATTTTGTGAAGCGCTACAAAGCCTACTTCTGGCGTGGCGACACGCGGTATTTTGTTACTAAAGTAGAGCGGCTGCCCAATCAGTAACATCATCTGGTTCATACCTATTGAAAAACTCAAAGCAAATTGTGGTTTATGGTTCGTATGGCTATACCGGCCAGCTGATTGTAAATGAATGTAAAAGCAAACAGCTTGATGTAGTACTGGCGGGAAGAGATGAGAATAAATTAAAACTTCAAAGTAAACAGAGCGGCTATCCGTTTCAACGCGTTGATATTGACGATGCGATCGCGTTAACCAAATTGATAGCGCCAGCGGCACTGGTCATTCATTGTGGTGGGCCATTTCAGTTTACCGCACACCGGATGGCTGCCGCCTGCCTCGCTACACAAACTCATTATACCGATATTACCGGTGAAAGTGAAGTATTCGAATCACTCGCGCTGCTTGATGCTCAGGCGAAAGCAGCGGGTATTACTATTCTTCCCGGAACAGGCTTCGATGTAGTACCTTCCGATTGCCTGGCGTTTCATTTGAAGAATCGATTACCTACGGCTACGCATTTGCAATTAGCATTCACTATGTCGAAAGGAGGACTCTCGCGCGGCACTTCCAAAACAATGGTGGAAGGATTGGGTAACGGTGGCATGATTCGTAAAGAGGGTAAGCTTACTTCCATTGCTTTAGGCGAAAAGATAATGGAAGTTGATTTCGGTGCATTTAAAACAAAAGCGCTATGTATTCCCTGGGGCGATATTTCTACCGCATGGAGAAGCACAGGCATACCTAATATTGAAGTATACAACGGCACTACGGATAAGATTATTCGCAGTGCAAGAATAAGCCGTTACTTCAACTGGCTATTACGAAAGCGTTGGGTGAAAAATTTGCTTTTGAAACAGATCGACAAAAAGACAGGTCCATCGGAAGAACGCAGGGCAGCAGGCAAAAGCTTTCTTTGGGGTAAGGTGTGGGACGCTGATGGAAAAAATGACGAGAGTCGTTTGGAGACATTGGATGGTTATACCCTCACGGCAAAAACAAGTGTGCTTATTGCGGAGAAAATTTTACGTGGCGATTTTAAAAGCGGATATCAGACTCCTGCAATGGCCTATGGCGCTGACCTGATTTTAGAAATGGATGGAACAAAACGTTTTGATCTTTAAGAAGATGCCATCATCAAACGTGGAACACCCAATCTTTATAGGCAGAATCTTCCGGATTGAAATTGCTGAGCACGATAAAGCGCATATCAAGAGGCTCTACCGATTCGCAATCCTGTAAAGAAAGATTTCTATAGCCGGGAATTTTGGTGGCCCCGCTAAAGCCATCTACCTGCAGGCAGACTATCGTGATCTTATTCCGGCTCGTCTGGCAAATTCCGTAAGGATGAACCGTGCGTTCGGCAGGTTCGTTTTTAAGCTTGAGCTTACAAACTCTTCTTTGCTGAGAGGCTTCAAAAAGCTGCTGGGTGATGGACTCAATACTCATTTTACGATAATTACTTTTGCAGATTGCTGAACAAGTTTTCCAAAAGGTTTTAACTCATAACCTTTTGATTGAGCAAATACTTCAAACTCTGCTGTCCGTCCTGCATCAACTGAAACAAGTAATCCTCCGCTGGTCTGCGGATCGGCCAGCACTGGTCGTTGTGCTTCATGCGATAAGCTGATCTTATCACCATAACTGTCCCAATTGCGTTGTGTACCCCCGGGAGTTGATTTCTGCTGGAGGTAGATATCCAGAAAATCGAAACGTGGAATTCTGTTGTATTCAATTTCGGCAGAAAGCCGGCTGCCTTCGCACATTTCAGTAAGGTGGCCTAATAATCCAAAGCCGGTTACATCGGTCATGGCGTTAACATAAGGCAGCTTCCCGAATTCTGCGCCCAGCCAGTTCAGTGTAAGCATCGTATCGACTGCTTTCTGTAAATGCGCATCGCTTACAATGCCTTTCTTTTGTGCGGTGGTAATGATACCGATACCTAAAGGCTTAGTCAGATAGAGTACTGAACCTTCTTTGGCAGTATCATTTCTTTTCAGATGCTCCTTCTTTAGTTTACCAGTTACGGCTAAACCAAAGACAGGTTCAGGGCAGTCGATACTGTGTCCGCCAGCCAGGGGAATTTTTGCTTCTGCGCAAATCTTACGGCTGCCTTCCAGCACACGCTGTGCTACTTCGGCAGGAATCGTATTGATGGGCCATCCCAGAATAGCAATCGCCATAAAAGGTTCTCCGCCCATTGCATACACATCGCTGATCGAATTCACCGAAGCGATGGCACCGAAAGTAAACGCATCATCTACAATGGGCATAAAAAAATCGGTGGTACTTACAATGCACGTACCATCACCGATATCGTAAACAGCGGCATCGTCTTTCGATTCGTTGCCTACCAGCAGAGGGGGAAAGTTAAACTTTGGAGAATCGGAGTGAAGAATTTTATCGAGAACAGCGGGAGAGATTTTACATCCGCAGCCCGCACCATGACTGTATTGTGTGAGCTTGATGTGTTCTATTGCCATCATTAAAGTTTAGATGTTCTGCTGCGTAAAACAAAATCAGCCAGTACTAACGCAGCCATTGCTTCTACGATAGGTACTGCTCTTGGCACAACACATGGATCGTGGCGACCTTTGCCGGAAACAGTGGCTTCGTTACCTTCTTTATCTACACTTTGCTGATCCTGCATAATCGTAGCCACCGGTTTAAAGGCCACATTGAAGTAAATATCTTCACCGTTAGAAATTCCACCCTGTATGCCTCCGGAATGATTGGTTTTGGTTCTGATCCTTCCTCCCTCGTTAAAGAACTCATCGTTGTGCTCCGATCCGCGAAGCGTAATTCCTTCAAAGCCACTTCCGTATTCAAAACCCTTTACTGCGTTGATGCTCAACATCGCTTTGCCCAATTCGGCATGAAGTTTATCAAACACGGGTTCGCCCAGGCCAACCGGTGTATTTTTAATCACACAGGTTACAATGCCCCCGATGGTATCGCGATCAAGACGAACCTGATCAATCAAGGCGATCATGCTTTCTGCCGTGGAGGCATCCGGGCAACGAACAATGTTATCTTCGGTCTTGCTTAAATCAAGCTGTGTATAATGTTGCGCTTTGATTTCGCCCACCTGCGACACGAACGCATTGATTTGAATTCCGTATTTATTTAATACGAGTTTGGCAATGGCTCCTGATGCTACACGTGCTGCTGTTTCGCGTGCCGAGCTTCGCCCTCCTCCGCGATGATCACGAACTCCATACTTGGCTTCGTACGTATAATCCGCATGCGAAGGGCGAAACGTGTTTTCGATATGACTGTAATCCTTGCTGCGCTGATCCTGGTTGTCGATCACAATAGCAATGGGTGTACCTGTCGACTTGCCTTCAAATACTCCGCTCAGAATCCGGAACGTGTCGTCTTCCTTGCGTTGCGTGGTAATCCTCGATTGACCTGGCTTTCTGCGATCAAGCTCCGACTGAATAAATGCTTCGTCTATTTTCACCCCTGCCGGACAGCCATCAATGATTGCACCTATAGCTGGCCCGTGCGATTCTCCAAATGTGCTGATCTTAAATAGTGTACCGTATGAATTATTCATCTGCTGATCATCAAAATGGTAAAGTTATTCTTTCTGCCTGTATTTTATCGTGAGCCTGCGGCTATCTTACTTTTTGAAAATCAGGTAGGCAGAAGCTCCCAAAGCAAGAAGTATAAAAATATTAAAAACAATTTTCATCCAGTTGCCTTTGGAAGAAGAACGAAGAAGATTATCGGCAGAATCGATCTGGTCGTAGAAGGAACCGGTATCGTTGCTTTCGATGGCAGAGTTTTTCTGGCTTTCGCCCGATACAGTAAGTAACTGCTTCGACTTCAGCGTATCATATTTTTTTGTACCAGGATTGAAAAATACCCACTGAAAATAATCACCCAGCTTATATTTCCCCGGCTCTTTCGGAATCATAAAATAGCCGAATGATTTAGCACCTGTTACCTTACCATTTTCGCGGCTTACATTCTGTTTGATGTTCGGTTCATAAAAATCAAAGCTGTTATCTTTTTTTACGATGGGCTTTTCGATCGATGAGATGTTCCCCTCACCATATACATTGAATTCATAGCTCACACTTTGCCCGGTCGATAGTTGAGTAGAGGCGATGCGTTCCTCCAGCCTATAATTACCCACCGCCACTGCATCGCGCATCGGGTGTGGCGGCAATTCTTTTACGCGCACACTTTTGGGCTTGGACTTAAACGTTTTAAAATCTTCTTTTCTGTTCTGCCCGAAGAAAGAAGGATTCTTGGCTACCTTGAATTTGATCATCTCCAGGCCCACACTTGGAAAAGTAATGGGTTGTGCATTGAGTGGATAAAAGGCAGCCTGGTAGATTTTATATTGTGTATATCCTTTTCCTCCTATTTCAATGGATTCTCCTTCAATGTTTTCGATGTTAAAGTTCTCTTCCCAGCAGTTGGCAGGACGAAGTTTTTTAAGAATGTCGGTAAGCTGCTTACCCAATTCGTAAAATTGCATGGGAGCCCTGTTGTTATCCGCCACCAAAAAGGAAAGTGTGGTAGTAAACCCTTCACCTACATATACTTCATCTTTATTCGTGGTGATGGCCAGTAAGGCATCTTCTTTTACATCAACAAACTCGGTTTCACCTCCGCCAAAAAAATCTTTGGCCGGGTCGCGATCAAACATGCTGCGAAACGGATCGGTAGATCGTACGGCAGCTCCTACTTTTACCTTTCTGCCGGGTACCGAAATAACCTGGTCGTTCACTTTCATTTTGAAAGAAGGAACATTCACCACACCCTGAGCTTGTGGTGCATAGGTCATTACAGCGCTTTCGGAAAAACTAACCTGACCATTAATATTACTGCTCTGCCGCTGGCTGCTTACGCCTCGCTTTTGAAATCCATTGATGTCCGGGAATTTATCATACGCTTTCAGCCGGTCATTATTTACGGTGATGGTGATGGTCCAGGCCTGGTTCTCACCAATCTCTTCGGGACCAAGATTTACCTGTATATCCTGCCCTTTTGCCAAAAAAGACATACAAGTGAAAAAAATGAAAAAGGCAATCAGTCTCTGCATCTTACTACAACGTCAGTTAAAGGCGGTTTTGCATAAAGGCAAATATAAACTCAAATTCGAGGCTTTTATAGATGTTTAAACGGCATTCATAGATTTTTTAGTCATTCTGCTTCCTGGTTCTATACTGCTTTAGTATATTCATCGTTTCAATGGAGTAGAATTCAAAATAACTGTTTATCGTACTTAATTTTTTTCGATGAAAATGCTGAACTACTTCAAAACGATACTCTCAAGAGTAAGTTTTGATGCGCGAATTTTTGAAAAGGAATTACGCAAGGCAATCAAGTCATTGATTGCAGAGGAGCTGACGGAACTCAAAAACTGGTGCTACACCAATTTTGGGAGTGAACACGAGGCGATACTTAATCGCTGCTTTATTGTGAATTAAAAACCTAAAAAAGAAACAACTTCGAAAGCCACGCTGAAAAACAGGGTGGCTTTTTTAATTTTAGGGTTTTCATCTGATCACTAATTGAACACCGTTAATCAACGGATTACTGACATTCATCCCACACATGACCAAATCGACTAAACATATTGCCATTATCGGTGCCGGACTTGTTGGCTCGCTGCTTTCTATTTACCTCACGAGGCGGGGATATAAAGTTTCTGTTTACGAACGCAGGGGCGACATGCGTAAGCAAACGCTTGATGCAGGCCGCTCGATCAACCTCGCATTAAGCAACCGGGGCATCCGTGCGCTGGAAGAAGTGGGTCTTGCAGAAGAACTAAAGAAGACTGCTATACCTATGCATGGACGCGTGATGCACGACAGGCAAAGCAAACTCAGCTTTCTTCCTTACGGGAAAGAAGGCCAGTTCATCAACTCTATTTCGCGCAGCGGATTGAATAAAGTGTTAATGACCGCTGCGGAAGCGCAGGGCGTTGAATTCTTGTTTGAACAGCGGATAGAAAACGTAAACTTAAAGAGTACGTCAATAGATGTCCACGGTCAACAGTCGACAGTCGACAGTCGACCATTTGACCTGATCATTGGTGCCGATGGTGCTTACTCTGCGGTGCGCCATGCTATGCAGTTTAGCGATCGCTTTGATTTTTCGCAGGACTTTATCGATCATGGCTATAAAGAGTTGCATATTCCTGCCGGGGCAAACGGAGGTTTTCAGCTGGAGAAGAATGCCTTGCACATCTGGCCACGCGAAAGTTTTATGATGATTGCGCTCCCTAACCCGGATGGAAGCTTTACATGTACGCTGTTCTTTCCGTTTGAAGGCGACCCTTCTTTTAACAAGCTGAAGACAGATCAGGAGGTTGATGTGTTTCTTTCACAAACATTCCCCGATGCAAAAGCATTGATGCCCGATGCATTGAATGATTTCAATACCAATCCTACTTCATCGTTAGTAACGATGAAGTGCTTTCCGTGGGTAAAGAACAAAACGCTTTTGATCGGAGATGCAGCTCATGCCGTTGTCCCTTTTTATGGACAGGGTATGAATGCCGGCTTTGAAGACTGTTTTATCCTCAACCAGTTACTTGATCAACATCAGGATGACTGGGATAAAGTATTGCCTCAATTCCAAACTGTACGCAAACCGGATACAGATGCTATTGCACAACTGGCGCTGGATAATTTTATTGAGATGCGCGATCTGGTTGCCGATCCTGAGTTTTTGTTGCGAAAGAAAATAGAGTCGAAAATAAATTCACTTTATCCGCAGCAGTGGATTCCTCTCTATTCGATGGTGACATTCAATGAGAACATCCGGTACTCCGAAGCGTATGCTACAGGACGAAAGCAAAAGCAAATCATGGATGAAGTAATGAATACTTCCGGTATAGAAAATAATTGGGAGCAGCTGGACTTCGCAGCAATTGTAGCCAGGCTTAAGTAAGTAAACAGCCTGAGTACGTCATTGCGGTTTGGTCCATCATTGCGAATGCACTCAAAATTAACCCGGAACTTCATAGCTTTCCTTCATGATAGTTCGATTCCCGCCAGCGCAAATAGAACCGGACGATACCTCTTTTCTCGCAGATCAGGGAAAGATCTTCGCCAAACGGAAGATCGAGCAAGCATCAGGAAAACGAACCGTTTTCCTGATGGAGCATACCTTGATATTCGTTATCAGGGGCGTGAAGCTGCTGCATTTCCCTAACGAAACCATCCGGCTGATGCCGCAGGATGTGGTGCTGCTAAAGAAAGGTGTAGAAGGAGCCGTGAATGGCAATATCTTAAAAGCGTATTCCTGAGTTCGTATTCTCTTTTGCGATGATCCGAATTCAGGATATGGAACATAGAGTGTCTTATATTCGGATGTGGGCAGTAATAGGCCCGGACAAAATAGTTTACCAATTAATGTGTGACACTTTAAAGATTCTCCACGTGGACAAGTGAACGGCTTCGTGACAACCTGGACTTTAAAAAAATAAATTAACGTTGGACAAATGAGAAATGAAATGGCCGACCCTTTCACATTTTTAAAGAGATTGTTCTCCGAATTGCCCCGCGTCCCGATAGCTATCGAGGACCAAATCCCACCGCAAAGGAGCTATCTCAGATGCCCTAATCTGACATACCTGTGTTCGGTATTGAACGGACAATTAAAATACAATTCGAAATTGAACTGGGTTAAGGAGATTAAGATTGGCATGATTGTTACCTTTCCGTATTCACTAAACCTATGGATTAATCTGGCTTTGTTATATGTTTAAGAATTACCTGAAAACCTCATTCCGTAATCTACTTCGTCATAAGAGTTATACATTCATCAACATTCTCGGCTTGACGGTAGGACTTGTTACCAGTATTTTTATTCTGCTTTGGATAATTGATGAATTGTCTTTCGACCGCTTCCATTCGAATACTGACCGAATTTTTAAAGTATTAGTCAACAATACCTATCCCGATGGAAAAATTGAAACCTATCCGGCCACTCCGGCTAAACTGAAGGATGTAATTGTACAAGAAATTCCTGAAGTAGAATTAGCAGCCCAGTACAGCTTTGAAACAGAATTGTTAGTAAAGCATGAAACCACTGCGTACAATGAAGTTGGTATTTATGCTGACCCTGCACTATTCAAGATACTCCGCTTTCCTATTGTACGAGGCAATGAGACCAGGCCGCTGACAGACATTAAATCAATTGCTATTTCTGAAAGACTTGCTGAAAAATTATTTAAAAACGAAGACCCTATTGGGAAATCGTTGAACCTGGGAGCATCTCATGAACTTATTATTACCAGTGTCTTTGCTGACATCCCCCAACATTCAACTCTTAAATTTGACTTTGTTGCTTCGTTCGAACTGTTTACAAAAGAAAATCCGTGGACACAACATTGGAAAAGTGGTGGCACCAGAACAACGGTATTACTGAAATCATCTGCCTTCGTTGAAATTGCAAACCGAAAGTTTGTTGATTTGATTAAGAATAACTGCCCCGATTGTTCCACCGCACCATTTCTATTTCCATATGTGAAGTCGCGATTATACAATGAGTTTGAAAACGGAAAGAACGCAGGAGGAAGGATACAACAGATTTACCTTTTCGGAGCTGTGGCTATACTAATTCTTGTGATGGCTTGTATTAACTTCACGAATCTTTCGACAGCCAGGGCAGCAAGCCGAAGCCGCGAAGTAGGAATTAGAAAATCAATTGGTGCTCAAAAAAATAGCCTTATTGTTCAATTTATTTCCGAGTCGTTACTTCTTTCATTCATTGGACTGGCATTCGCCATTGTAATTGTTCAGCTTCTTCTCCCATTCTTTAATGAAGTCACTACAAAATCTATCCAGTTAGACTTAAACAACCCAATGTTCCTTGCAGAAATTTTGTTTATAACATTGATTTGCGGATTGCTTGCGGGAAGTTATCCTGCTTTTATTTTATCACGATTTAATCCTGTTAAAGTTCTGAAGGGAGATACCCAACTCGGACTAACCGGAAATACGCTTCGCAAATCGCTGGTCATAGTCCAATTCACGACTTCTATAATACTGGTTGTCGGGAGCATTGCGGTGTACAAACAAATAGTTTTTATCAGTGAAAAAAACCTTGGGTTTGATAAAGACAATATTATTGTGGTGGACCAAAATGAAGGGATTGTCAAATCATACCCGGCTATTAAAAATGATTTACATCAATTAGCTTCTGTAAAAGGTATTGCCTTTGGAGGGAACAATATATTCACCATCCCCATTACCACTACAGACCCGGTTTGGGCCAGCAAGCCAGATAACTCTTCCATCCTCTTTAAAATATATCGATGTGATGCTGAATTCATCCCAACGATGAATATCAAAATTCAAAGCGGTAGAAACTTTATGGACAGTCAGGATGCTTCCAACTACATTATTAACAGGAAGGCAGCAGAAGTTATGGGATTATCACTTGAAAATGCTGTGGGAAATGAGCTTGAAATGTGGAATGGAAAAGGAAAAATAATCGGCATCACAGATGACTTCCATAATGATAACTTGAAGTTCGGCATTGAACCTATGATATTCATGTATTCTGAAAATGTTGGCTCTCACTATTTCATTAAGTTAGGTAGCGAATTACCCCTATCTGCAAACATCGGGCAAATTGAGCGTGTATTCAGGAAGCACAATCCGGACTACCCTTTTGAATATACTTTCCTTGATGACGTTTTCAACAATGAATATCAAGCAGAAGCAGTTATTGGGAAACTATCTTTAAGTTTTACTGTCATTGCTGTTCTTATTTCATGCCTGGGACTATTTGGCTTAGCTTCTTTCACTGCTGAAAGAAGAACCAAAGAGTTAGGAATCCGAAAAGTGATGGGCGCCTCCGTGGGAAATCTGGTTATTATGCTTTGTAGTGATTTTACTAATCTTGTTTTGGTTAGTTTATTCATTGGCTTTCCAGTCTCCTGGTATCTTATTCGCGAATACTTGTCAGACTATGCCTTCCACGCTGAAATCAATTTGGGTATTTACATTTTAACTTCAATTGTCATGTTGTTTATTGTACTACTTTCTGTAGGTTACCAATCTGCCAAGGCTGCGATATCCAATCCGGTAGACTCATTACGTAATGAGTAGTTGAAAGCTCTTGGTTCTTAAATAGTCGCACACCAGTGTTAGTGGAGAAAGTTGGTAAAGAAAAATGCCCCACCACACGACTGAATTATAAAGAGAGGTGTAGCATTAACGTGGGACAGGACGCAGCTTCGTGAACCCCAGCCACGTTTCATACATAACCATTGTATGCAACCTTCACAGAGCACTTCAATTATCACGGACAATCAACGACACCAGATTTAAAGGAAGCTACTCCCGTTAACGAGCCTATAAAGTTGAACTTATCCGACAAGCGAAAGAGAAGCTGAAAGTTAGGAGTATAGACAATAGCACAAGAGTGCTATTGGCACAACGAAATAACAAGGCTGCAACACAGGCCGTGTGGCATTCAAAATTTTAGTGGTCGCAGTGTCACGACCTCTCATTTTCGTATCATAATCGTCACTTTAACCAAGGGACGAAACCCAACTGCCTACCACACAAAATGTTTATGACGGCTTGGGGTGAAGTGTAAATATTAAGCTTAGTTTTCTTAAATTCGTTTCAGCCACGTGAACGCGCTTTGAAATGCCGAGCCGTTATAAACGCGGGTCGTTGGTGGCAATTTTAGAATACTTTACCAAACTAACACCAATAAACTGAATATGATAAGAATTAATGTAACTGATAGTGGCTTTAAGATAAACAATACAAATTTTCAATTTCCTATTGAGGTTGAAAAACTGAAACAGGTATTGGGAGAATACAGAAAGACTGAAACCAAATACAATGTCATTTATACTTGGGATGAACATGGCATATCAGCCTATTCCAAAAATGGAATATTTGTAGAAAGCTTATTGATTTGTTTAAAGGTTGAGGAATATGAATTTAGCCCTAAGAAAATATTTAATGGGGAAATGACTTTTAACAACGAAAATGCTATCAATTCTTTTAACAATAATAAAGACAAACGAGTAAAACTTTTCAAGGAGGATAAAGGCGGAGCAATTATCTTAAATGGAATTAGCTTTTATTTTAATGTTGAAGATGGAATCAGCACAACAATTGAGATACAAAATCATGAAAAGCAGCCCGAAAAGGAAACGCCAACTTCATTGCTATTAGATGAGAGACATAAATACCTTTTACCATTGTGGAAAGAGTGGATTGCGGAAATTGATAAAATCATTCCACAGGATAACGATTATTTTAACTTAACACACGGCATAATGGAGGATGATATTAAAAAGCATTCTCAACTTGATAAAGACACTTCAATTCCAGATGAATTGATTAATTTTTATAAAATTCAAAACGTAGAGTATAATGCTGTAACTTCTGCTTTTAGTTTTTCGGTAAATAGTTGGGAATATGATTTGATGCCGTTTAAAGATATAAAAGAAGAATGGGAAGGCATTCAGGATTTACAGTCTGGCGATAGAATAAAAGAAAACAATTTACCTGAACATTCAGAAAAAGTAAAAACAGATGACTACACAAATCCGAAATGGATACCTTTTGCAACAGGTAGAAATGGGGACTATCTTCTCTACGACACCGACCCTGGCGACAAAGGAAAATACGGACAAATCATAGAGTTACAAAATGAAAGTTGGGAACGCAACGTGATAGCAAAATCGATAACAGAGTTAATACAAAATGAAATTGGTTTGCTCAAAAAAGGACAGATAAAAAAATATGATTTTATACTTGACAAAAGTGAAAAATAAGAAAAGCTGCCACCGAAAAAATATATAATCAGTGGCGGTTAGCCATGTCAGGTGTTATTACACCAGCTCCTGTGTTACCCAGGTTATTTGCAGATCCCATATCGCAGTCTTTGGCAAAAGTTTACATTTATCCTGCTACAGATGGAACAGTAGGATGGAAGTTGGATTATTTTACCGCGTGGTCTTCGCAGGACCTTGTCACTTGGAAAAACGAAGGAACAATCCTCGATTTTAAGAAAGACCTTCGCGCCCCCGGCCGGGGCCAACGCGCGTAAGCATCTCAACAAAATAAAATTTTAGTTTATTAAGGAGTAAAAATTCATTCCTGTCCTTTCTCACTTTTCCGGAAACTCCTGTAACTTTTATGGTTTGTGCGAGTATGCACTTGTACACAAAGATCAAAGCCATGAAACACATCCTTACTATCTTTTTCTGCCTGATCACAGCAGCAGCCACAGTCGCACAAACTAAGATCAAGGCCAGCGACATTATCAGGCAAATCAATGAAGGTCGTGCCGTAGAGTATAGCAACATTGAAATCGAGGGTGACCTTGACCTGACCGATTTGAAAAATCGCAGGATTGAACACTCCAGTCGGTTCAACGATGATAATGCCACTTATGAGAGTACCGTGGAAGTGCCCGTGAATTTCACCAACTGTACCTTTTTGGGTAATGTGCTCGCCTACTACAACATTGAGCGCAGTAATGAAACCTACGTTGCCCACTTTGAAAAAGATATGGTGTTCAGGAATTGCATCTTTAACAAGGCCAGTGAGTTCAAGTATTCCGAATTTAATGGCGTGGCCTCGTTTGCCGGTTGCACATTCGATGAAGAGGCCAACTTTAAATACGCAGAGTTTTCCAGCGGACCTTTATTTAGCAACGCAAAGTTTGAATCAGGTGCCAACTTTAAATACACGGAATTTCCGCGCGGAACCTCGTTTGAGAAAGCAACATTCCGGGACATGGCCAACTTCAAATACTCCAAATTCAGATCACCTTTAAACATGGACGGTGTTGCGTTTAAAGGAAGTGAAGATTTTAAGTACACCCAAATTGATGGTAGGGATTTTACTTCTCACCTGCTGGACAGATAAGGTTCAAGTAAAGAGCTACGTTCAGACAGACGTTGATAGCTAATCTTCCGTCCGGTAGCGAACGCGCTTCTTCGTTATCGGTCGTGAATTCAATGATATTCTTCCAAATTACTTTCAAATTCGGCATTCACCTATTTTGGACTAATTGTTGAATAACTATTTCCAAACCTGACTTTATGCTACGAAATTTTTTCATCATCGCTGGTCGCAAAATCTGGAGAAGTAAACTCTTCGCTTCTCTCAACGTCATGGGACTTTCACTTGGCATCGTGTCGTTCATATTGATCGACTTATATGTGCGCTATGAAAAAAGCTTTGATGCATTTCGTTCACCGCAGGTCTATCGCGTAGCGCAGTATGGTTATCAAGACAATGCAGAGATCGGAAAATCTGCACAGTGGGTTCCTGCCCTTGCACCGGCTTTCAAACATGATCTGCCAGAGATTGCAGATGCTGCACGCCTGGCACACACCGGACCATTCATGGCCGATCCTGTTATGCAAGCCGGTGAAAAGATCTTTCGTGAAAGCAAAATCTATTATGCTGACTCTTCTTTTCTTGAGCTGTTCTCCTATAAAATGATAGCGGGTTCTGCTGCTACCGCATTGGCATTGCCCGACCAGGTGACGCTTTCGGAGTCTGCAGCGAAACGATACTTTGGCAATGAAGAGCCCATGGGCCAGACGATGTTGTTTCATCGCGGAGAAAATGGCATCAGCACACTGAAAGTGACGGGAGTGTTTAAAGATGTTCCTGCCAACTCTCATCTGCATACCGATTTCCTTGTTTCTTTCAAGAGCTTAAAATTTACCCAACCCCTCGATACCGACTGGGGCTGGGGCAACTTCTATACGTACGTGAAGCTTGCACCGCATACCGAAGCGGCAGCCGTGGAAGCAAAGTTTCCTGCGTTCCTCAAAAAATACCTGACGTATTTAGAAGATGATACACCGGATGGATATAAAGTGAAATTAACTCTTCAGCCCGTACAGAACATTCATCTCGATTCCAAACTCTGGGCAGAAGCCGAACCCAATGGTGACCGCAGAACAATTAACTTCTTAGCCATCATTGCTCTGTTCATCCTGGTGATCGCGTGGGTGAACTACATCAACTTCGCCATTGCCAAATCCGCGGAGAGCATCAAAGAAATCAGTATCCGGAAAATTTCCGGTTCGAACCTATGGCAACTGATTGGTCAGCTGATGGCAGAGTCGGCCATGGTGAACCTGTTGGCCATTCTTATTTCGGTTGTGATTCTTGAAATCACGTTGCCACTGATGAAAAACATGCTCACCCTTCCCGAAGCACTGGCACTCGGACAGAAAGAAGTGTGGATCATTTTGTTATTGTTTGTCATTGGTACGATTGCCTCGGGATTGTATCCGGCTTACGCGATTTCTTCTCTGAAGCCATTGACGGTGTTGAAATCAAAAGGCTCGAAGATGTTTAACATCTCATTAAACCGATCGCTCATTATCTTTCAATTCACTGCATCCATGATTCTGATGATCAGCACCGTGACCATCTATCGTCAGCTGGATTATATGCTTAACCAGCATACCGGCTTCGACCTGGAGCAGACACTCATTGTGAAAGGACCTGCCATCAAAGACAGTACGTACCATATGCACCTGGACTTCTTCCATCATGCCATTGATCAATTGCCGGAGGTATCTGCTATGGCGATGGCCTCATCCATACCCGGTGAACAATTACACTGGGGAAGAGGTTACACCAGAGCCAGTGACCCCACAAAGAGCATTGGCGCAAACATTGTAGCCGTGGATGAAAATTACTTCCCGTTATTTAAAGCCACGTTTGTCGCAGGTGGTAATTTCAGTGACGGCACCCTGGCCAATCAGCATACAATAATATTCAATGAAACAGCCGTGCGGCAGCTCGGCTATACCAATCCGGCCGACATCATCAATGAAATCATCATCTGGCATGAATCCAGCGATAGCTCCGTGCCGAAAAAAGTAATCGGAGTGGTAAAAGATTTCAATCAGACCTCTTTCCGCAATGCAGTGGGTCCGATGGTCTTTGCATTGAAGAAATACCTGAATGCACCCTGGGCAGGAGAATACTATGCATTCAAGATCCCCTCTAACAACATTGATGCATCCATTACCGACATCAAACAGGTTTGGGAGAACGTATTCACCGACAACCCGTTTGATTATTTCTTCCTCGATGATTATTTCTTCAACCAGTATAAAAGCGACCAGCGTTTCGGGCGCGTGTTTGCCGTGTTCTCCGTACTGGCGATGATCATTGCTTCGCTGGGATTGTTTGGCGTGTCTTCTTACCTGATCCTGCTGCGCACCAAAGAGATTGGCGTGCGCAAAGTGCTGGGCTCGTCCTCGGCAGCTGTAGTGCAGTTGCTTGCCCGCGACTTTATGTGGTGGGTGTTTATTGCTTTTGTATTGGCTTGTCCGATTGCTGCTTACCTGATGAACCAATGGCTACAGGAGTTTGCCTTTAAGATTGCGTTAAGTCCGTGGATATTTATTGCTGCAGGCGCATCATGCATGACTCTCGCCCTCATCACCGTAACCTGGAAAAGCTGGCGCATGGCGAATATCAATCCCGCGGAAGCATTGAAGAATGAGTGACGTAAAGTAATCACATCTCTTTATCAGCCAGTCGCTACATCACAGCTCAACTATCCGAAGAGTTAGGCGAAGCCGACTCTACGGATTACAGTGAGAAAGAGAGTCTCCGGCTCGGTACAATAAAATATCCTTATCCACTCAGATTATCTCTTACGCGCCAATAAATGAGAAGAAGGAATTTGTTTTTTCTGTGGCGCGTGGTTCCCTCCTATTGTTTCTGAATGGATGAATCCAGCGACTATCAACGGGTGGTTTTTGCCGATGGGCAAAAATTTATTCTATTTGTAAAAGCTTCGTTTATATAAGTGTTGGTGGTTGTTGTGTTCAAACACTTAATACAATAAAAAAACATAAGAAGCGAAATATTCAGTATTGACCGTATTTTGTATCCACATATTAAACCAGATAAATGAAAAATTTGATCCTGCTTTTTACATCAATAATTTGCATGACTGCCTATTCTCAGAATGATGATGTCAATACGGACTCTATAAAAAACACCATTATTAATGATTTTTCAAAAATCGATCAAAAAAGGCTTGTGGATTTAATTCCTTACAGTGAAAATGGCCTATGGGGATTTATGGACCGTCAAACAATGGCTGTTGTGATATTTCCCAAATATAACGATTTAGAATTTTTTAATCCTGACATGAACGGTTATTACAAGGGTATAGATTTTGATATAAGTAAAGAAGGTAAAATAACAATAAAGACAAATGAATTGGAAGACGAAAACATTATGGTCGAAGAAGTTTCGGCAGACAAGGATTTCGAGGGTATAAGTATACTTTCTTCAAAAAGTGGTTATAAGGGATTTAAAACTGATCGGGAGGGAAAACTGATTGCCTATGCTGACATATACCATTATCATACATCCGGTTTCCCAACCTGGAATGTTAGCCCCTTTAAGAAAGAGAATAGAACTTATGCCATAGCTGTAAATAAAGCAACAAGTAAATATGGTGTAATCGACAGTTTAGGAAATGCACTGAAAGGATTCGATTTTAACCATAAAAAGATATTATTAAATCGGTATTCGAAAGACAAAAAGAACATGTGGTTTTTTGTCGAAGGAGAAAATAATCTCTGGAGTTTGATAAATGAGAAAGGAGAATATAAACTTCGCAACAAGATCATCGCCTATCCTTTAACCTCAGGAACGAAACTCGGATATGAGGTGGTAACAAGTAATGACTTTTCAGGAGTCCTCGATTTATATAATATGAACTGGGTTGTTGAGCCTCAAAATAAGATTAAAATTGGCTCAATAAGGTATAGTTCATCAGTTCAATTAGATGTCGAGGATCCGAAAGAGAGGGAAAAAGCTACCCTATATTATTCGATTTATGATGACCAATCCGTTTACCACAAAGATTTAAAAGGAAAAAAGTATTTACCCCAAAAGTGAATAGCAGGACCTGTTGATTAATGAAAAATATTGACTAAAATATTTTCTCTCGAGAAAATTATATAAAGAAAAATATTACCGGAGGATTGCTGGGTTTCTATTTAGTGATACTTATCGAGTCTTCCACCTTGTCCGCCTACACTATACAGTATCCCACATTCCAGCAAGAGTTACGAATGATAATTATTATATCTGGAGCTTACACTTACAGCGTATTGGCATAGGCTTGCATGTAAAGCTTCTCGGGCTGCTTGAGTGCGGACTGCCGGATGTCGTCATCAGTGAAACGTTTGGAAAAGAGGAGTCGTAAGGCGCGTATGTCCTCTGGCGCCTCAGGCAATTGGGCTATGTCATTGGCATACTCAATACGAAGGTCTGTCAATTTTTTCAACTGACCGAGCCCAGAAGGCAAGCGGCTCGGATGTTGAACATATATGCCATTAAACCATAGTGATTTCAGTGGCAGATGAGCAAGTGGCGACAGCGATGTTAGTGAACGCGACAGTGGTAGCCAAAGCTGCTGGAGTTTTGGCAGTTTGGCAATCACAGGTAATGCCGCATCGACATCCAGCTCTTCACACTCAGTTACTATTAGCCAGGTAATATTTTTTGCTCCAGCAAGCGCATCGGGCAGTGTCTTTATCGGGCATCTGCGTAGTGACAACTGGGTCAGCGATTTCATGTTGCCAATCCCATCTGGTAATATTTTCAAGGGATTGAAGCTGAGATTCAGCTTAGTCAATTGGGTTGCTCGCCACAATGATTCGGGCAAAGTCTCCAGGCGATTGATAGCCACATCCAGGTCTCTGAGATCCGGCAAGTGTTCGAAGAAATCAGGCAGTGACGTGCGTTGTTCGGAGACCATGCGCACATACGATTTACCCAGATGGGGAATCATCTCCGGGGTTGCTTTGTCTGCGCCCGCAATCACAGGTGGTTTCACCAGCTTGAATTGCTTCTTCGTGGCGGCCGCAAATCGTGTTCGCTTTGCTTTGATCTCCTCCACTACCAATACATCACCTGTAGCATCACTGAAGTAGCGGAAATCGGTACCACTTGCTTCTTTAACTAAGGTGAGAGAAAGACGCTTGGACAGTTCATCCCCCTGCAATCCTGGCAAATCCAACGTGGTCTCCTCGTGGGAAAACAATGCATCATTGAATACGATACGGCAAACAAGCGATGTACCGTTGTCTGCATAGAACATAGCGGAAGGATCCTCGATGGTATCTTCAGCATAGCCCTGGCCTTGTTCATTGAGATAATAAATGATGTCGTTAGGCGAGTACACCACAGGCACAAGCTTGCGCGCTTTGCTACCTCCGCGGGGAGCCACGTGACCACCCGAAGTAAGACATGCGTGGGTACCAAAAAGCCAATAGGGCTCACTCTTTTTTATCTTGCGCCCTTCCTCTGGAATGACCAGGCCACCAAAGGCCGCTTCAAAAGCAATCACCGATGCATGAGGTGTATACTTGTGTTCCTCACATGTTTTGACTAGCTGCGCCTTAGTCGCGCGAAGCTTAGCATCCACAATACCGCCTCGCTTCTTAAGCAATGCAAGAACAACCTTTGGCAGTTTTAGCTTCATAGTTAATTCTAAATTCTAAATTCTAAATGTCTACTTCCAGTAATAATACCAATTGCTTTCATAATCGCGATCAAAAGCTTCTTTGCTATCAAATCGATACGAGGAGCCTCCATTATATCCATATCGATACGAGGAGCCTGGATTAAATCCATACTTTTCAGCTACCTGTCCCAACGCTTCAATGATTCTTGCCGAAATTCCATTCGTCAGATTTTCTTTTACCTGTGCATTGGTGTAATAGAAAACAACAGCCATCGACATTGTCCACACGCTTTCAAATGTTTTTAAAACAGCGCGTTGTTCATCGTCCAACATGGCTTGTATGATCTTATCGTCAGGTCCCTTCAAAGGCCTATAGGTAACAATGATTTCAGGAAATGGATTGCTTTCATCCCGATAGCTATCGGGAGAAAGATCAGTGCTCTTCAAAGGATCCGTAATAGAGTTCGAATCTGCTGATTTGAAATACTTCAAAAATCGTTCAGCGATCACTTTATTATCAGCACGATTAGCCTGCATCTTCTTAACATCTTCAACTGTGTCCAGGATCACATGCACAAGTTGTTGTGGAGAACCTTTTGAAGTGGCTCGGGTCTCGCAGTAAAAATCCAACGCCTGCACACCATATTGTTTTGTAATCCAATCCATGAGTTCCAGGTGTACGGTGGCCAGTTTATGTTTGCCTAGCTTAATTGCGCGGGCCTGGAATTGGGATTTGTCGGTGAGCGTGTACATCAGTTACTAATCTATAAATAAATCAAGTACAATTCGCTATCCCATTCCGAATGTATGTTGGTGATTCAATCGCTATTAAACAGGATTTTTTTATTCATTCACATCCATGCGATTGGAATACCAACCTTTAGGTGGGACACGTCCTGCACGGTTTTTCAAATTGCCTGTAACGGATCATTCCGATCATAAGTTTCATCAGTGCTCCTGCCGCTACCCAATGGCGGAGTCTTAGGCAAGACTTAGGGAAGGCTTAGGGAACACTTAGGACACCTGACTGTAAAAAAAGTGAAAATTCTTTTTGCGGCCATCATTACTTGTTGCTGATAGCCGCTTCCTGCGTAGTTATTTACCATTCATTTCTCCTGCTTCCTCTGTGGTGCTTCCCGCCCCGGGAGTGCTACGGCACACAGTGCTGTTCGTTACCACTATTGGTATACCGCTACGTATGTCTGAAGAAAACCGGCTTATCAAAAAAAATATACCTAAGCAACAAAATAAAACAACATCGCGGTATCCCTGAATTCAGGGATTGTGCAGGTCAATACTTCTTTGCAGTTTCGTAATGTCTATTCAGGTTGGTGAAGATCACAGCTCATCTGCGTAATCGCCCGGTTGCTGGTGTTCGTTCCAATTGGTTGGATAAGATTAGGAACACTATATTTTATAAAAGTATGACAGACCAAGAACTCATCAAACAAATCGTTGACCTTTACGTGAAAGCTCGAGAAACAACTTTCCTGAGAAAAAACCTTAGGAGAGGGCGCAATCACTCCGTATCAAGCAAGGTTGAAGACCTGTTTGCTATTTATATCGCTGAAATAATTTCTAGTAATGAAGATCTTCCCGATCACATTAAATTATTGATCGATCAACCTTTTACTTATACTATTGACAATAAAACCTACTCAATCTATCCGGACATCGCGATTATCAAAGACATGCAAGTCAAATCTATGTTTGATGTTAAAATGGATCTTGGATGGAATAGAGATTTCTATCCATTTTGTAAAGAGAAACAAGATTTAGTAGATGAGATTCGAGGTCGCAAAGTAAAAGCTAAAGATGGGACGACAAAGGAAGAATTTAATTATACGTTTAGTGAAACCATTAAATACAATATTGTCATTATAAGTAACGAAAATATATCTAAAAAGAAACGAGAAGGAAACGATATACAAATTTCAAATCTGGATAAAAGCAAAATCGAATTTTTTGCTTTAACAGAGAATGCTCACCCAAACAGCTATGACGAAAAGACGGCATCGAATATTGAACAAATTCAACACAGGAAGGATTTCGCTAGATTAAAAGAAGAGATTAGAAAAAATGGCAGCTGAATGCTCCCAGGCGTAGTCAGCGATGAAAAAAGTTTCAGATCGATGGTGTCCTGTGAGTAAGAATTTATTGAGGCCTGCAGGATAAAAGCGAACAAAAAGAATCGTTTGCAGAAGTCATTCATGACGAGCGATAGTTTACAGGTAAATTATGGCAGGTTTTGTAGATAGGCAAACCATCATCGAAATTAATTCTCCACCTCGGAACCCTGACCGCGCTGCTCACTACAATGGAAGATACTTTAAATTTCAACGTAAGTATCATTGGCTGGTTATAATTAAGTGACGGGTCACAACATTGATAAAATCGCACATGCTCGTAACGTTTCCGGACGGTATTCTATAAATTCAAACACATAACTTTGTTTCTATCAGCAGATTAATCGCGGCACGAATTTTAAGTTAATACTCTTGACCTTTATCTAACGGGCATAACCATGTTAAAAATATATTTTAAACTTGCTTACAGGAATATAACAAAGGACAAAGCCTATTCCATTATCAACATAGCAGGTTTGGCAATCGGCATCGCATCAAGTATCCTGATTTTGCTTTGGGTACAAAATGAATTAAGCTTCGACAAGTTCCACAATAATGCCGGGCAGATTTATCGTATCACCTGTAGTGCCGGTGATTTTAGGGCTGCGATCAACCCGGCAGGTATGCCCGCTGGCCTGGAAGCAGAAATGCCAGTCATCCAAAATACCGCTCGTCTAAGCTCACTCACAACAGTACTGCTTGATGCTGGTAACAAGAAATTTGAAGAGAAGCGGGTATTTTATGCAGACCCGAGTTTCATGGATGTGTTTTCTTTTCAGCTTGTGCAAGGCAATCGTGCCACAGCATTAACAAATGCGGATGGTGTTTTAATAACACAGGAAATAGCGACAAAATACTTTGGGACCGAAGACCCTATGGGTAAGGTAATATTAAAAGACAACAAAGAAAGCGTGGTAGTGACGGGCGTTTTGGCCAATGTCCCAGCTAACTCACACCTTCAGTTTGATATTATTCTGCCAATGGCCTCCCTTGCCAGAACGGATAACGGTTTGCAAAGAAATGCGTGGGATGACTTCAGCTTCTACAGTTATGTTCAATTGGACAAGGGCTTTGACCCTTCTGCTGCGAATTTAGTAAGACTGGAGAAGCAAATGAATCAGCTATTTTATAAGCATAATCCGGAAATGAAGGCCACATTTCAATTGCAGCCCTTAACCAAAATCCACCTGGCACCTGAACGATTGGGGGATTTGCCGGGACATGGGAACGCGCAATATGTAAACATCTTTTTTATTATCGCTATCTTAATACTTGTAGTCGCCTGTATCAATTTTATGAACCTGGCTACCGCACGCTCAGCCCGGAGGGCCAAAGAAATTGGCTTGCGCAAAGTCGCGGGTGCTGTACGCGGGCAGTTGATCCTTCAGTTTTTAAGCGAATCTGTTTTTATTTCTTTCGCTTCCTTATTGCTGGCACTCGTGATTGTCTCTTTATTCCTTCCGGTATTCAATGAACTGGCCGACAGAAAACTCGCCATCGATTTGTCGGATGCGAAGTTTTGGCTAAGTCTTTTTGGCATCGCCTTGTTCACCGGGCTTATCTCCGGCAGCTATCCGGCCTTATTCCTTTCCGGTTTCAACCCGGTTAAAGTGCTAAAAGGCAATGTAAAATCAATGGGTGGCAATTTGCTGTTTCGTAATGCATTGGTAGTAACTCAATTTATGGTTTCTATCGTATTGCTCATAGGTACGGTGGTTATCTACAACCAGCTTCAATTTATCAAAGACAGAAATCCCGGCTTCGAGAAGGCCAATCTGTTGTATCTGCCAATAACGGGGGACATCTGGAACAATCAGCAAGCGTTAAAAAATGAGTTGAGACAAAATTCTCTTACTGCTGATTTTGCAATTACTTCTGATCTCCCTACCAATCTGTCCAATGCTACCAGCGCAGACTGGGAAGGCAAAGATCCGAGCTTACAAATCGCCATCCCCCGCATGGCTGTTAACGAAGATTTTACCGATGTATTCAGGATACAGTTATTGGCAGGCCGAAGTTTTTCGGAAACAATTACCGCAGACTCAAACAATTACATAGTCAATGAAAAAATGCTGAGTGTTATGGGTTTGAATCCCACCACAGCAATAGGTAAAGCACTCACACTGCAGGGTGTCAAGGGTAATATCATTGGCGTTGTCAAAGACTTTAATTTTAAACCAGTTCAGCAGGCTATAGAACCATTGGTAATGAGGTTTAATAAATCCGGTGGTTTTGTAGTGATACGAACACTACCCGGCAAAACCAGCGCGACCATACAGACTTTAGCAACACTAAGTCGACAACTCAATCCGGCTTATCCCTTCACATTTGGTTTCCTTGATCAGGATCTGGCTAACCTTTATAAAGGAGAACAACAGATGGGCAACATCTTTAATCTCTTTGCTATTCTGGGCATTTTTATATCCTGCCTGGGTTTATATGGCTTATCTGCATTTATGGCAGAGCAGCGGACGAAAGAAATTGGTGTGCGTAAAGTATTGGGTGCATCGGTTATCAACCTGGCTTATTTGTTGTCATCGGGTATTACCCGGCTCATCCTGATCGCTATCGTTATCGCCATACCACTTTCATGGTATGCGGTGAATAGCTGGCTTGCTGGTTTTGCCTATCACATTCAGGTGAGCTGGTTATTATTTTTCACGGCCGCTTTAGCCTCATTAAGCATTGCCTGGCTAACGGTTAGTTATGAATCTATAAAAGCAGCAATTGTTAATCCGATAAAGAGTTTGAGAACGGAATAACTGGTATTCGGAAGGAGCGTAAATCAAGTAAGTTATATAGCTCAATACTTATTTAGCCTAAGGTAGGTGTGTCCTACCTTGCACTACATCAGCGGTGTAAAATCGTGCCGTCATGGTAACGGCAAGGTGTAATCGGAGAACATTTGCGGGTTTACCTCTTGCTGATCGCTGGCTACAGTACACAGTGCTGTTCGTTAACACTATTGGTATACTGCTACGTATGCCTGAAGAAACCGGCCAATCAAAAAAATATACCCAAGTAAAAAATAAAACAATACCACGGTATCCCTGAATTCAGGGATTGTGCAGGTCAATACTTCTTTGCAGTTTCGTAGTGTCAATTCGGGTTGGTGAAGATCACAGCTCATCTGCGGTAATCGCTTGGTTGCTGGTGTTTCATTTGAATCGGTTAGATAATATATAGAGAAATACAGGATATAGAGTCTTATATCTGGATGTTGTGTGCAAGGCCTCAATTTAGATTATGTGTGTAATTGAATATATAAAGGACAATATATCCTGGGTCAAAGACTTGTTCACAATTGTCCTAACGATCACAGCGACAGTTATTGCCTATTTGACATATAAGAGAGCACGCGCGACAGTTTTACAACCGATCAGAAATGAAGTAATAAAGAAACAGGTTGAGATCTTAACTGAGATTCTAACATTTCTGTCAAGTCAAGATTATTCGACAAAACGCCTCTATGACTACGTGGAACTGGTCTCGATGAACAATCAAATTCTGCTTGACGACATTGGACTGAAGAAGATGACTCAAAAGGAAAGAGATGAAGTAAATGAGAAATTACAAGGCTGGGTTTTGTTTTACAACGGTAATAAGACTGACTTTGTATACATCGTGGGCAATCTTGACGATTTTGAAAAGACCTTAGAAGTAGTCGATAAGAAAGCTAGGCAAAGAAATTTGTTGAGCTTGGTAGATAACGAAAACGACTCAGGCCTTTCGGTTCTATATTTCACCAAGCACTATTATGAGTCGTACTTGAAAATCTCAAAATATTCGGAAAATCCATTGTTACCCATCGAAATCATAAAGCAACTTATGAAAATGAAATATGATGGAAGGCTTAATTTACTTATAAACTTAGAGGAAACGGTTATTGATCATATAAGACATTATAACCAGCTTACTAAAACTAACAATGTAAATTACGAGACAGTGAGCACTCTAAATAGACGAAGCTATGAGATGTTTGATAAAAAGAGATTCAAACATGAAGAGACAATCTCATTCCTGAAAGGCGGAATTAGAAAGCACCTGAGAATTGACGAGAAATGGTGATTCGACCAGCACACAACAAAGCTATAAGTCATTGCCTAGTTTAGTGTGATGTAAAAAGTATTATCTTTCAAATTACGGTTTGGTCAAATAAACATAAGTAACATGACAAAGAAGATTTGCCTATTTAATCACAAGGGCGGAGTGAGTAAAACCACAACAACTTACAATCTTGGTTGGATGCTAGCTAGAAAGGGAAAGAAGGTAATTCTCGTGGATGCTGATCCACAGTGTAATCTTACTGGGCTTATTTTAGGTAGTGACTTCGATGATTTTTATTTGAATAGACCTAAGGATAATATTAAAGCGGGTGTTTCAGCTGCATTTGAAGCAACTCCTATTCCATTGACTTCAATAGATTGCTTTCAAATCCCAGAAAACCCAACCTTGTTTCTGATTCCAGGGCACATTGCATTATCCGAATACGAAGTACCCTTAAGTATTGCTCATCAGCTATCTAATACAATTCCAACTTTAAAAAATTTACCTGGCGCATTAAATAGTTTTTTAGAGTTAGTAGCAGCTAAATATGATGCTGACTACATTATAATTGACATGAACCCAAGCTTAAGCTCCATAAATCAAAATCTATTTTGTCTTTCCGACTTTTTTATGGTACCAACTTCACCAGATTATTTTTCGGTTATGGCGATAAATTCTTTGAGCAGTGTCCTGCCTAAATGGGAGAAATGGGCAAAAATGGCAAGAGTTGCTTTTAATGACAGCTCATATCCATTTCCAACCACCTCGACAAAATTTTTAGGAACCATTGTGCAGAATTTTACCATTAGAAATGGGGAACCGACACAAGCATTTCAAAAATGGATTGACGAAGTTGCAAGTTCTGTAAATGGCACGTTGTTACCTGCAATAACTCCTGAAGGTATGATGTTGGACGCACAGAGGTATAAAAGTGACCAACCTCAAAATGGCTATTGTTTGGCAGAGATTCCGAGCTTTTCAGGTTTAATTCCTCGTTCGCAAAGAGGAAGAATGCCAGTATATGAAGTTCCTGATGAATTACTTGGAGTGGGTACTGTTTTAGACCAATATAAAATAATCCGCGAACGATTTCTTCAAGTCTTTAACCAACTCGCGGATGATGTTGAAACCATGACCAGCTGATGAATCAAGCTTTCTCGCAATTTTCTATCAACATAGAGGAAGTAAGAAAGACGCATCTAATATCGACAAGTTTGAATATGCCTTCTTCTTCAATTGTGGATACAAGTAGTATTCTGCGTTCTTGCATTGTTTTAAGCGTGAGTGCTATTGATCACTTAATTCATGAACTAACAATAATTGGTATGCGTGAAATATTCACCGGAGCGAGACCAGTTACCACGAAATATAATAGTCATAATGTTTCATTAGGATTTATGAATGCAATAACATCTACTCCGCCCCTTGTTACCTTTGAATCCGAAATCAGAAGAAGTTTAGGTTGGCAGACTTTTCAGAGACCTGATAAAGTAAAAGATGCAATTTCTCTATTTGATTCTTTACAGTTATGGCAACAAGTTGCTTTAGTAATGGGTGCCACAGAGAATGGTGTTAAAAACCAACTTAATTTAATCATAGATAGACGTAACATGATAGCACATGAAGCTGACATAGAACCGATTTTTAAAACAAAAAGACCAATAAGCGATATTGACGTTTTAACGACAATTGATTTTATAGAAAAATTAGGTACGACAATTTATAACCTAGTACGATAGTGCCCAGCTGCTCTACCATTAGAATAATCCTTGTACAATGGTAACGGCAAGGTGTAATCAGAGAGAACAGTTACCCAACCGCAGGCAAAAATATTACTGCACTTCAAACTGAACGTTGTACTCTTTGAGTGGATATCCCCTTTGAGATTTGAAGCTCCGGCCAGTGATGATAAAATTATAGCTGGTTCCGGGGCTCAGCGACAGCTTAACTTTGAATGATTTCATATCATCTGCAAAACCGATTACATCAGTCAGGGGGAAATGTTCCTTTCCTCCTTCACCGAAGGAAATGGAAACACCTTTGGTCATAGATTCAGAAAAGTAAATGGTAAGTTCAGTTAACGTGGAAGGAACGTTTTTTTGCAAATTAATAGCCGGATCTAAACGAAGAACGTACGGTTGTAATTTTTCAAATTGAGCTAATAACTCGTCCTTGTTAATCGCTTCTGCGTAATACCCCGACTGTTTAAGAAAGTCTGTTACTTGCTGCCCGTTAGTGTAATCCAGCTCGATAATATTTTTAATTGCCTGCTTTTTATTAGCATGCTGCTGATAGTAAGCTTTACAGATAGCATATCCCATGAAATAGCCAAGGTCAGGGTGAGAACTGTTCGAGCCATTATATAACCAGATCCCCGAGGCAGTACTAAACATGTCGACACGAAATTTTTGCTTCAAATCCATCTCATTCTCTCTGCCATATATCATATAGGCACTGTTATTTTGTTTTTTCGTTACCAGTTCGGCAATAAAATCTGCCGCACCCTCTGCTACACATCGTGCAAGCACTGTTTCACCTCCAGGCTTTTGTTGGGTATGTACATATTCATGAACATTGAGGGCGACAAGGTTTGAACTCTCCTGGTTTTTAAAAACGTTTTTTAACCAGTCGTTAAGTTCCGAAGCATCCGTGTTTTTATCAGCAGTTGCTATCTCTACACCAACTAAGACCATGTCATCCGTGGTGGTGCCACCCGAGCGTAACCCTCCCACAGTAAAATACATTTTGGCGGGCCGCATTGCAGGATATAGTTTTTTAAAATTTAGGATACTTTTTACAATGGCATTCTCCTGATCTTTTATCAGCAGAGTATTTCCTCTGACACTTTGCCAGAACCTGGGATATTTGTTAATGAGTTCGGCCCACAACCTGGCGTTATAATCACGGGCTTTCATAAATGCCTGAAGTCCTTCCGTACCTTTATCAATATACAGCCTTTGGATAAGTTGGACTTGTTTCGCAGTATCAGATGTGCTGCGTACACTGTCAAAGGCAATCCAAAACCGATCTATATCTGAAGTATAAACTAAATCATTTTTACTTTGTTGGGCATGAATTGAAAGAGGAACACAAAAGACAAAGACTAAAAAGCAGATCTGTTTCATCGGACTTGTAAAATGCTGTTGCAAGATTTTAGGTATAACATTCAAAAGAAGTAATAATGAGGCCCAAACATTTCTATGTTGTACTACAGAAAAATAGACACCTCACCATATACCATCGTGTTTTAGGAAAAGAACGCATAAATATACCGGAAGGTTATACAGTTACGGTACAGTGACAACCTACCGCAGGCAAAAATGATCTTCATAAATAGCATCCACACTGCCGGCCAACGCCTGGTGTTCATTTTGGCTGGCCATCTTTCCGGCAGGCAATTACCTGCTGCTGGCGGTAAATCAAGCAAGTTGTATAGCTCGATACTTATTCGCAGTTTCGGGTTGATGAAGACAAAGCATACGAAGCCGTGAAAAGACGGAATTTTATTCAAAAAACACTTCTTGCATCAGGGGCCATAGCGATTACATCGGGTGCATCGGGTCAATTCAACAAAATAGTAGCCAAGCAAAAATTTAATTTCATGACAGCATCTCATCCCAACCTTACGCTGATTAACAACTTCTTCAAAGCCTATGCGGCCAATGATCTTGACGGAATCAAAACCATTTTAGATGAAAATATAAAATGGCATATACCGGGGAAACATCCCCTAAGCGGAACGAAGACCGGAGTCAAACAAGTGCTGGAGTTTTTCCAGAAGCTCAATAAAGCTGCGCTTAAAGCAGAACCGATCGTCATGGGAGTAAACGATACATACGTTATCGATTGCCATAGAAATTGGAGTAACCTGGAAAATGAAGAAAACCTGAATAGTATGTCTTGCTTACTCTGGAGAATTGAAAACAATAAAATCGTTGAGGTATTTAATTTCCCCGAAGACCAGCATATCGTGGATGCATTCTTTTCCAGTCTCTATCATTAGAACAGTTCTATCTGTGTCAGTCGTTATCCTTGCAACACTAACAAACTGGCAACCTGTAACCAGTAACAGGCAAACCCCTTCACATCTTCTCCCCAAAACTCAAATCACCGGCATCGCCAAGACCTGGCACGATATAAAACTGATCATTCAGTTTTATATCGATAGCGAAAGTCCAGATGGTGAATGGAATTTTAATTTCTTTTTGGAGGTAAGCGATTCCTTCGGGGGCAGCTACCAGGGAAGCGATATGAATATGAGCAGGAGTTCCCTGTTGTACTAGTTCGTGGATGGAGCGCAGCAACGACTTGCCTGTGGCCAGCATCGGATCGATAATAATTACGGTGCGACCTTCTACCGGAGGAGCTGCCAGGTAGTCAAGATTAATCTGAATGTCGGCCCCGCCTTCTTTGCGATAGGCGCCAATAAAACCACTCTCTGCTCCATCAAAGAAATTTTGAAAGCCGGTAAAATAAGGCAGCCCTGCACGAAGAATGGTAACAAGAACAGGAAACTCCGGAATGGAAAGTAATGATTGCCCGAGAGGTGTCTCTACCTTTTCGGAGGTGTAATTTAATTTTTGCGAGATCTCATACGCCATAATCTCTCCCAGTCGCTCCATATTTCTTCTAAAGCGTAAACGATCCTGTTGTATGTGCTTATCGCGAAGCTCCAGTAAAAACTGATTGGCGATTGAATTCTTCTCACCGATATTGAAAACCATCTTTTCTTTTTTTCTATCAAAATTTAGGATAAAGTTGTGGAAAGAAAAGTTATGTCATTAAAATTACTTCAGGAGTTGTGCGAAGTGCGTGCCTCGTCAGGAGATGAAGCTCCGATGAAAGAATTTTTGCTGCGCTATATTAAAAAGGAACGGAAGAAGTGGAAGGTGAAGCCGGAAATCCTTGAGGGTGAAGAGTTTCAGGACTGCATCATCCTGAAGTTTGGCAAGCCACGCACTGCGATTTTCGCCCACATGGATTCGATCGGGTTCACCGTACGTTATGCCAATCAATTAGTACCTGTTGGCAGTCCGGATGCCGAAGCAGGAACAAAACTGGTAGGAGAAGATGCGCTGGGCCCGATTGAATGCGAACTGGAATTTGATAACGAAAACCATGCGTTGTATAAATTCGGAAGGCAGATTGAGCGGGGCACTGCCCTCACGTATAAAATTGATTTCAGGGAGACAAAGCAGTTCGTTCAAACTCCCTACCTGGACGATCGTCTTGGAATATACAATGCACTGAAGGTGGCAGAGAAACTCAAAGATGGAGTGATTGTATTCAGCTGCTGGGAAGAGCACGGAGGCGGAGCGGTTTCGTACCTGGCCAGATACATTTATGAAAAATGGAATGTGCGCCAGGCGTTGATATCGGATATTACCTGGGCCACCGATGGTGTGTTCTTAGGCAAAGGAGTTGCCATCTCACTGCGCGACCGAAATGTGCCGCGTAAGGTGTTTATAGATAAGATTATTTTTATTGCAAAAGCTAGCGGAGTGGATCATCAACTTGAGGTGGAAGGCTCCGGTTCGAGTGATGGTGGAGAGCTGCAGCGTTCGCCTTATCCTTTCGACTGGTGTTTTGTAGGGGCACCCGAACAAGACCCGCACACACCGGATGAGAAGGTACACAAAAAGGACATTGCCAGTATGATTGCGTTATACGGAGCGTTGATGAAGGAACTTTAGAAAGAAAAAGATTCGCCTAATAACTTGGATTCGATTTTTCCGGTGGATTTAAAGAACTCGATGTATTTCCTGTTTTGTAAACGGTATCCGGTTGCTTCTTTATTAAGTGGATCAATAATCCAAAATTCCAGGACACCGAATCGCTCGTAAAGATCTTTCTTCTTTTCAAGATCGTACTTCCTGTTTCCTGATGAAAGCACTTCAACTGTGAGATCTGGAACTCCATGAATATGGCCCATCGGATCAATCATCGATAATCTGGCTTTCGAGACAAACACGATATCAGGCTGAACGGCATTGGACTTCTCATCAAGATAAACATCAAATGGAGATACATAAACCTCTCCCAAATCATTTTCTTCAACAAAAACAGTCATCCGGGCCGACAAAAGTGATATGGTCCGCTGATGTGGTCGTATAGGTGAAGGGCTCATATATATAATGCCGTCAATAAGCTCAGCAAGGGTGCCTTCCGGAAGCATTTTATAAACTTCCATAATAGTGCGTGGCGGACGATCTATTATTTCCTGCGTTCTCATATTTCAAATTTAAAAAATTAAACATAGCATTCCCAAAAAAGCTATGTTTGAGCATCTAACTTTTGCTTCATGAAAAACGCCACACGCAGAAATTTTATTAAAACCTCAGCCGTAGCCGGATTGGGTTTATCTATTCTTCCTTCTTCCGTTTTTTCAAAAGAGAAAGCAACGAAAGTTCGGTTAGGATTTATTGGTGTGGGTATGCGAGGGCAAAATCATCTTGAGCTTGCGCTGATGCGAAACGATGTAGAGGTAATTGCCATTTGCGATATTCAACAACGCATGATTGACATGAGTCTGGCATTGATTTCAAAATCGGGGAAGGCAAAGCCACAAGTGATTATGGATGGGCCGGATGGGTATAAAAAACTATTGGAGAACAAAGACATTGATGCAGTGATCATTGCTACTCCGTGGGAATGGCACACCGTAATGTGTATCGATGCGATGAATGCAAAAAAGTATGTAGGCTGCGAAGTGATTACCGGCATGACGGTAGAAGAATGCTGGGAACTGGTACACACTTCAGAACGAACAGGCATGCCTTTAATGATGCTGGAAAACGTTTGCTATCGCAGAGATGTGATGGCGGTGATGAACATGGTGCGCCAGAATATTTTTGGTGAAATGATTCACCTGCAGGGTGGCTATCAGCATGATTTACGCGAAGTAAAATTCAATGACGGAAAAACCCCGTACGGTGGCGGAGCAGAGTTTGGTGAGAAAGGATTTTCGGAAGCACAGTGGCGCACTGCGCATTCTGTTAACCGCAATGGCGATCTGTATCCCACACACGGTATCGGCCCCCTGGCGATGATGACGAATATCAATCGTGGTAATCGCTTCACTAAACTGGTTTCGTATTCGACCAAAGCACGGGGCTTGCACGATCACATTGTGAAGGTGGGCGGAGAGAATCATCCCAATGCAAAGGTAAATTTCAAATTGGGCGATGTGGTGACTACGATGATCAGCACAGCCAACAATGAAACCATTTTATTGCAGCACGACACCAACTTGCCCCGTCCTTATTCATTGGGCTTTCGTGTGCAGGGCAGCAAGGGCATCTGGATGGACGTGAACAAATCGATTTACATAGAAGGGCAAAGCAAAGAAGCGCACCATTGGGAAGATGCGAAAGAATGGCTGGACAAATATGATCATCCGCTTTGGAAAAAATATGGCAACGATGCGGCCGGGGCTGGCCATGGCGGCATGGATTGGTTTGTGCTCCATGCCTTTATTGAATCTGTGAAAAGAAAAACAACGCCACCCCAGGATGTGTACGATGCGGTGACATGGAGTGCAATCACCCCACTTTCGGAGACATCCATTGAAATGGGAGGACAAAGTGTAGAATTTCCGGACTTCACAAAGGGGCAGTGGATGTACCGGAAAAATAATTTTGCGGTGGATGATTCTTATTAAGAGGCGTACAAAAGAATTTTATTCGTCAGTAACTGCTAGATTCTGCGTACAGCGCTGCAATTGAGATTTATTAAATCGATAGCGACAAAATTCTCATTATTTATTCGTCAACAAGAATCAATGAAAGAGCTATCTTTGCCGTCCTTTTGAAAGTGGCACAATTTTTTTGAGTAGACAGTTGATAAATTATCCCGCGTAAGCAGATTGACACAATGAAGATAAAAGACCTGGAATTTAAAAAGCTGATCACTGCTGATAAGATTGATAAAAAAGTAAAAGTGCTGGCGGCAAGTATCAATGAAGAATACAAAGACAAGATACCTTTGTTTCTGCCGATACTCAATGGCTCGTTCATGTTTGCCAGCGACTTGCTGAAAGAAGTAACGATCCCCTGCCGTACCTCATTTGTAAAAGTCGCTTCCTATTCCGGCACGAATAGTACGGGGCAGGTAAACACCCTCATCGGTCTCGAAGAAAGTCTTTTCAACCAGGACATCATTATCGTTGAAGACATCATTGACACCGGGCTCACGCTTCAAAAAATAATTGAAGAACTCTGGGGCCGCGGTGCAAAATCAGTTGAAGTGGTTGCTCTGCTAAGAAAGATTCATGCCCGTGAAAAAAACATCGGAGCCAAATACATCGGTTTTGAGCTGGAAGACGAGTTTGTTCTCGGTTATGGCCTCGACTACGATGGATTAGGCAGAAACTGCAAAGACATCTATAAGCAAATCACATCATAAATTCAGTCAAGGCAAAAATGCTGGCTATTTGTAATTGACTCATTGCTAATTATATTGCCTCTCTTTTTTCAAAACTTAATCAATCTGTAATGATTAATCTGGTACTCTTTGGCCCTCCGGGCGCAGGCAAAGGAACGCAAAGCGAGAAGCTGATTCAGAAATATGGCTTTGTTCATATTTCTACCGGTGATCTTTTTCGCTGGCATACTAAAAATGATACCGACCTTGGCAAGCGCGTAAAGGAGATCATGAACAGCGGTGCATTGGTGCCCGATGAAATCACCATTGCTATGCTGAAAGAGGAGCTGGATAAAAATCCACACGCAAAAGGTTTTTTGTTTGACGGATTTCCCCGCACCGTAGCACAGGCCGAAGCGCTGGATCAATTCATGACCGATAACAAAACAGCGATTCATCATGTGATTGCTCTGGATGTGACCGAAGCAGAAGTCCGCTCACGCATTGCCAAACGCAGAACGGTGGAACACCGGGTAGATGATGAAGAAGAAAAGCTGAACAAGCGCATCACCGAATATTTTACGAAGACGATTCACGTATTGCCTTATTACGATAAGCAGGGACGATTAAAAACCGTACAGGGCATCGGTAATATTGATGATATCTTTAAGAGCATAAATTCGATTATCGATAAATAAGTGTGTGGTTTCTTGTCCTGATCATTCAGCCTGAAACGCAGACGAGAAATTTAAAACATGTCCTCTCCCAACTTCATTGACTACGTAAAACTACACTCTCGCTCCGGCAAGGGTGGAGCAGGTTGCCTTCATTTTCACAAGGAGAAATTTATAGATAAAGGAGGTCCTGACGGTGGTCATGGTGGACGTGGGGGACACGTTATCCTGCGTGGCAATGCACAAATGTGGACGTTGCTTCATCTTAAATTCCGTAAACATATACGGGCAGAAGATGGAGAAGGTGGAGGAGGTCAGGACATGACCGGTGCCGATGGAAAAGATGAAATCATTGAAGTACCCGTAGGTACAGTAGCAAAGGATTCAGAAACCGGAGCTGTTTTGTGCGAGATAAATACCGATGGAGAAGAAATCATCTTTATGCCTGGCGGCCGCGGAGGCAAGGGCAACTCGTATTTCGCCACACCTACCAACAGAGCTCCTCAACATGCCCAGCCCGGTGAACCCGGTAAGGAAGCATGGGTGATACTGGAATTGAAATTACTGGCCGATGTAGGGTTGGTAGGATTTCCAAATGCAGGGAAGTCAACATTACTATCTGTTGTTTCTGCTGCCAAACCAAAAATTGCTGATTACGCCTTCACTACGCTGACTCCTAATCTTGGAGTGGTTTCCTATCGCGATCAGCGATCATTTGTGATGGCCGATATACCGGGTATTATTGAAGGTGCTGCGGAGGGGAAAGGATTGGGTATTCGTTTCCTTCGTCACATCGAACGTAACTCGTTGTTGCTATTCATGGTTCCGGCCGACTCCAAAGACATTCGCCAGGAGTTTGACATCCTTTTGAATGAATTGAAAAAGTATAGTCCCGAATTATTAGATAAGAAAAGACTGCTCGCCATTTCCAAGTCAGACATGCTCGATGATGAACTGAAAGGGGAGATCAAAAAAGAATTACCGGAAGGAATTGATACCGTATTTATTTCATCGGTAGCCAATCAGGGACTTACAGAGTTAAAAGATCTGATCTGGAGAAATCTGCACGATTAATCCATTTCTTTTTTAGGAATCCCAAAGCTTGATCCTGCCGGTTCATCAGCATGCAAAACAGCTCTTCGGAAAAAAGCGTTAAAATAAAAGTCAATGTGTCAGTCTTGGCGTATTGGCAATATTCTTGTCATTTTGCAATTCACCTTAAGTTGATAGAATGGAAAATACGGTACATCCTGAACAGGAAATAGAAAAAAATGAAGATTTGGCCTCAGAAACAGCTTCTGCGCAAAATCAGACCCAATCGGAAGGCGAAAAACAATCTGCCCCGGTTGATGTGCTGAAGAAAGCACAGGACGAACTGGCAGAATCTAAAGATAAATATGTGCGTCTTTATGCCGAGTTTGATAATCACAGACGCAGAACGGCCAAAGAGAAGCTGGATATGATCCAGTCAGCTAATGAGCAACTACTGAAGTCACTACTCCCGATCATTGACGATTTCGAACGTGCAGAAAAATCCTTCAAAGACAAGAACGATAAAGAGGCAGAAGGCTTTTTTCTTATCCAGAATAAGTTCAAAAAAGTGGTTGATCAGTATGGAGTCAAACTGATGGAGGCGGGTAAGGGATCTGATTTCAATCCGGACTTACACGAAGCAATCACTCAGATACCAGTACCCGAAGAAAGCCTGAAAGGTAAAGTGGTAGATGTGGTGGAGAAGGGATATTTACTTGGCGATAAAGTAATCCGCTTCGCTAAAGTGGTTGTTGGAAGTTAATTTGATGATGTCAATATGCTTAACGTTATTTCTCAATATGGAATAATGCAGGCAGGTAATATTAATTAATAAATGGCGAAGAGAGATTTTTACGAGATACTCGGTGTAAGCAAAGGTGCTACAGCAGAAGAGATAAAGAAAGCCTACCGCAAGGTGGCTATCCAGTTTCATCCTGATAAAAATCAGGGCAATAAGGAAGCGGAAGAAAAATTTAAAGAAGCTGCTGAAGCGTATGAAGTATTGAGCGATGTGGATAAGCGCTCACAATATGATCGCTTTGGTCATGCCCGCCAGGGAGGCGGTGGAGCACAGGGTCACGATATGAACATGGAAGACATCTTCAGCCAGTTTGGAGATGTGTTTGGCGGAGGAGGCGGTGGCGCCTTTGACAGCTTCTTTGGCGGAGGTGGACGTTCGCGCCAGCGCAAAGGGTCTAACCTGCGTATCAAGCTCAAGCTTACACTCGAAGAGATTGCCAATGGCGTTGAGAAAAAAATTAAAGTCAACCGGCTTGTACGTGCCGAAGGAGTAACTTTTAAAAACTGTACAGCCTGTGGTGGTACGGGCCAGGTGAGAAAAGTAGTGAATACCATGCTGGGCCAGATGGTTTCGGCCAGCACTTGCCCTACCTGTAATGGCGCAGGTCAGATTATAGACAAGCGTCCATCCGGTGTTGATAGCTCCGGCCTGGTTTCGAAAGAAGACATGCTTTCCGTAAAGATACCTGCAGGCGTAAGCGATGGTATGCAACTCTCCATGTCCGGAAAAGGAAATGAGGCACCCGGTGGAGGAATCCCTGGCGATCTGCTTATCCTGATTGAAGAACAGGAAGACAAAGAACTGAAGCGTGATGGTAACAACCTGGTATATGATCTTCACATCAGCTTTATTGATGCAGCCATCGGCACCTCGGTAGAAGTTCCTTCTATTGGCGGAAACGTACGCATCAAGATTGATCCCGGAACACAAAGTGGCAAGATTTTGCGCTTGAGAGGGAAGGGCCTTAAAGACGTAAATGGTTATGGAACAGGCGATCAGCTGATTTACATCAGCGTCTGGACTCCAAAAAAACTAAGCAGTGAAGAAAAAGCAAAGCTGGAAAGCCTGCGCGAATCGGCTAATTTCAAACCCAACCCTGATGCCAACGAAAAAGGGTTCTTTGAGAGAATGAAGGAGTATTTCGCCTGATAATTTCTTTTTTTATTTGATAATCTTCTGGAAAAGACCGAACCCTTGAAATAAAAGCCCGTATAAGGAATACTATACGGGCTGTTTTTTTAACAATTCTTTAACCTTTCTTACATCGGGGAAACCTTGATCTAATCCAAACGTACAAACCAGACATGTGGAGGTCAATTATGTTGGTGGTGGGGAGCTGTCTCGCTCTTAGTGCGTTGGGACAGCTGAAAAAACAATTTTCTATAGAAAATACGGAAAGCTGTGATCAGATCAATCTGTCACTGAAAGCCAAAACGGGCAATTGCTTCATCCGCCCGAGCCAGAATCAGGATATACTCAATATATATAGCAATCAGGACCTGGAAGAATATGCACACAGCTTCAGCAATGAGGTAAAAGGAAAAATTTGCATCGTTAAGCTCGATCTGCAGCAGGATAACCAGAGTGGCGTGGGGCACAAAATATCGTATCAGGTTTTAGGTGCCGATGCGGGGTCTACCGACAAATTCTGGAAAGTCTATCTCACCGATTCCAAACCGTACTCATTGGATCTTGATTACGGACTTGGCAATGCGAACGTTGACCTGTCGGGCCTGTCAATTAAAAAATTCAAAATCAATACGGGAAGTGCCGATGTAAACATTGCTTACAGCTCGGGCATAGAAAATAAAATAGAGATGGATACCTTCTCTGTACAGGTAGATGTGGGATCTGTGAATGTAAAACAAATCGACCTTACCCGCTCTAAAGTAATACTTGCCGATGTGGGCTTCGGAAATCTGTCCCTTGATTTCGGAACCAAAGCGTTGCTCAGAAACAGGATAAAAGGAAGTGTGGGAGCAGGAAATCTCATTATCTCTCTTCCCGGTCAGGAAGTGCCTGTCCTGGTAAAGATTACCGACTCCTGGCTGTGCAGTATCCATCTATGTAAAAGCTTAAAAAAGATAAGCGATAATACTTTCGCTAATGCAGCTTATTCGCAAGATCCCAAAAATGCAATGATCTTTGATCTTGACGTTTCCATGGGTAAGATCATCTTCAAGGATAAATAGCCATCCCTTCTTTCCTGAAAGTATTCATCATCATTCATGCATTTAATGTGATCAATTCATTTTTGATTGCGTTAAATCTCAAAAAATAACATGAAGGTGTAATTCTATTTCTATTTTTGTTACACATCCTTTAAACCCTTAATCATAGTGGAAGCTTTAATTGCCAGGGGCGTGACCAAGCAGTACGCACAACATACTGCTTTAAAAGAAGTGAGCGTCACCATCCCTGAAAAAACAATCTATGGATTGCTTGGCCCTAATGGTGCCGGCAAGACAACACTCATCCGCATCATCAATCAGATTATTACTTCCGACAGCGGAGAGATTCTCGTCTTTGGTGAAAAGCTGAATCCCAATCACATCGGAGTAATTGGTTATCTGCCGGAAGAGCGCGGGCTCTACAAAAAACTAAAGGTAGGAGAGCAGCTTTTATACTTTGCCCAGCTCAAGGGCTTAAGTAAGGCCGATGCCAAAGCGCGCATAAAAAAGTGGCTGCAGAAATTTGAAATTACCGACTGGTGGAATAAAAAGGTAGAAGACCTTTCGAAAGGGATGGCGCAGAAAGTGCAGTTCATCAGCACGGTAATGCACGAGCCACGATTGATTATCCTGGATGAGCCCTTCTCCGGATTCGATCCCGTAAATGCTCAATTGATCACTAAAGAAATATTAGAGCTGAAAGAAAACGGCTCCACGATTATTTTCTCCACCCACCGTATGGAAACCGTGGAAGATCTTTGTGATCACATCGCGTTGATCAACAAATCAGAAAAAATTCTGGAAGGATCGAAGAAGCAGGTGAAAGAAAAATTCAGAACGCATAGTTTTTCTTTAGAGCATAAGGGAAGCTTTTCATTGAATGGAAACTATGAACTGCTCTCGCAGGAAAAGCTGGAAGATGATTTTATGAAATCAATTGTGAAAATGAAAACTCCGGCCAGTACCAATCAGCTCATTCGTGATCTTACGGAAGTAACAGAAGTACATAGCTTCGTAGAGCGGGTGCCAAGCATGAGTGAAATATTTATCAGTTTAGTGAAAGGAGAAAGTCATGAATAAAATTTTTCTAATCATCCAGCGCGAGTTCTTAAACCGCGTACAGAAAAAATCATTTATTATAGCCACCATTTTAATCCCGCTTATTTTCCCGGCCATCATTGGCTTGTTGGTTTTTATTGGAAAGCAGCAAGATAAAAATGCAAAGAAAGAAGTGGTTCATTATGTGGATAATTCCGGCTTTTTTATTCCTGATTCATCCAAATACGATTTTCGTTTATTTCAAGGCTCGTTTGAAGATGCAAAAAAAGCATACAAGGAAAGTGATGATTTCGCCTTGTTGCTTATCCCCGAAATGTCAATAAACAAACCCGAAGGAATTACACTCTACACCAAGATTTCCCCCAGCCTCGATGATATCAATAGCATTGAGCGACTCTTTGAAACGAGAATCAAGGATTTGAAAATGCAAAAAATGAAAATCGATCAGAAGGTGCTGGATAGCCTGAAGACAAACATCAATATCAAAACCATTAGCTTTTCAGATACGGGCCAGGAAAAATCAAGCAACTCAGTTATCCTTGCCGGAATTGGTACAGCAGGAGGTATTCTGATGTACATGTTTATTTTCATTTATGGTGCTCAGATTATGCAGGGGATCATTGAAGAGAAAACAAGTAAAGTAATAGAGGTCATTGTCTCTTCGGTAAAACCTTTTCAGCTGATGATGGGTAAAATTCTCGGGCTTGCTTCCGTGGGATTACTGCAGTTTGTTATCTGGATTGTCCTGATGTTTGTTCTGACTTTCGGAGTGCTTGGTTATTTTGGGATTGAGCCTCCTCAGCAACAGGCCATGCAGCAAATATCTGCAGATGCTGCTGCTCAGCAAACAGCCATGAATTCGGAGCTGTCAAAAAATATAGGAGAGTTTTATGCACTTCCCTGGGGGTACATTGCTTTTAGCTTTGTGTTTTATTTTCTGGGTGGTTATCTTCTTTACGGGGCCCTGTTTGCTGCAGTAGGATCTTCGGTAGATAGTCCTGCTGAAGCACAGCAATTTATGTTTCCGATTACCATTCCACTGTTGATTTCCTACATGAGCCTTTTCATGTTCGTACTCAAAGATCCTCATAAGCCCATCAGCGTATGGCTTTCCATCATCCCATTTACTTCTCCTATTGCGATGATGGGCAGAATAGGTTATGGTGTGCCGCTGTGGCAATTGGCTTTGTCAATGATTCTTCTGATTGGTGGTTTTATCTTTACCACCTGGGTGGCGGGCCGTATTTACCGTGTGGGTATTTTAATGTCGGGTACCAAAGTAAACTACAAGGTGCTGGCCAAGTGGTTTATGATGAAGGGATAACTTTCAGCAGATACTAATACAAAGCCGTCCTCGTTTATCAGGACGGCTTTTTTTGTTTAATTTTCAAATTGTATGGCCCGCGGCATTCTTCCCTCCATGGAGTTTTATCAGGACAACGCCAAGTTGAAGTGGATCATATTGGCAGTGTCTGTAGTGATTAGTATAAGCTCCATCTATTATACCAACGTGTTGGTGGAGCAGCTGAAACAACGCGAGCGTAACCAGGTACGCCTTTTTGCCAAAGCCCTCGAGTACACTTCCAACGATCAGGAAAACAACATCCTTTTTATCACGGAGGAAATCATTTATAAAAACAATTCTATTCCGTTGATTCTGGCAGATGGAGAAGATCGTATTGTCAGCCACAACAACATTTTCATTGACCCGTCCTGGTCGAAAGAGAAAAAGAACGAAACACTTCAGCGCGAGCTCACCGAGATGAAGCGTACTTACGTTCCGATTGAACTTATTTTAAAAGACCCCGAAACGGCTGAAGTATTTGGGAAGCAATACGTTTTTTATAAAAATTCTTTTTTACTTACGCAGCTGATCGCCTATCCGTACATACAGCTTTCGGTGATCGCTATTTTTGCATTCATCTCTTACCTCGCATTCAATTATTCCCGTACCGCAGAGCAAAACAGGGTGTGGGTAGGGCTGGCAAAAGAGACCGCTCACCAGCTGGGCACACCATTATCATCGCTGATGGCATGGGTAGAAGTTTTACGCGATGACCCCGTGATCAAAAACCGGGGCATTGTGGAGGAACTGGATAAGGACATCAAAAAACTAACCATTGTAACCGAACGGTTCTCCAGCATCGGGTCGATACCCACATTAAAAAATGAAAATGTATATCAGCTGATCAACAATGTGGTGGGCTACCTGCAGCCTCGGGTTTCGTCTAAAATCAATTTTGAAGTGTATACTCTTTCGGAAACCATCATGGCCAAAATTCATGCGCCCCTGTTCGAATGGGTGGTAGAGAATCTGTGTAAGAATGCCGTGGATGCCATGGGAAGCACAGGCACTATTGCGATCAAAATCCTCAGAGGAGGGGCCGGAAAAGTTTTGGTGGATATTTCCGATACCGGAAAAGGAATTCCAAAAGTAAATGTATCGAACGTGTTTAAACCGGGGTTTACTACCAAAAAACGTGGCTGGGGTCTTGGCCTTGCCCTTGCCAAACGCATTATCGAAATGTACCACGATGGGAAAATCTACGTGAAGTCCTCGGAGGAAAACCAGGGGACCACCTTCCGCATCGAATTGAAAAGCGCCTGAACTCCAATCTATCAGTGAGCAGTAGGCAAAGGTTTATTTGCCTATTACCTCAGACCCATTTATCAGTAGTCAGCTAAAGAAAAACCGGCCCCTGTTTTACCCAACTTTTTACGCATCCATCATTTGCAATCCACTTGTAAAAAACTACTTTTGCGGTCGGATTTTAGGGGTGCTTAATTCACTCCAAAATCGTTGTAAATCAGTGTTGTAAAACTTTCCTAACCTCAATAAATAGTTCAATGGCGAATTTTGGTAAAATCACTCAGGTTATCGGCCCGGTTGTGGACGTTGCTTTTAACGAACCCGGTTCGAAGCTTCCTAACATTCTTGATTCTTTAGAAGTAACTAAAGGAGATGGCACCCGGGTAGTATTGGAGTGCCAGCAGCATCTTGGTGAAGATCGCGTGCGGACAATCGCCATGGATGGTACGGAAGGACTGGTACGTGGAATGAAAGTAACCGACATGGGTACTCCTATCACCATGCCAATCGGTGAAGATATCAAAGGCCGCTTGTTTAATGTAATTGGTGAGGCCATCGATGGAATTCCTCAGCCTAAAGGCGATAAGAGACTTCCTATTCACCGCTCTGCTCCTTTGTTTGAAGATCTTTCTACTTCAACTGAAGTTCTTTTCACGGGTATTAAAGTAATTGATCTGATCGAGCCGTATTCAAAAGGTGGTAAGATCGGATTGTTTGGTGGTGCCGGTGTGGGTAAAACGGTATTGATTCAGGAATTGATCAACAACATTGCAAAAGCATATGCTGGTCTTTCTGTGTTTGCCGGTGTGGGCGAAAGAACACGTGAAGGAAATGACCTTCTGCGCGAAATGATTGAAGCAGGTATTGTAGATTATGGTGATGAGTTCATGAAATCACTTCATGCGGGTGGATGGGATCTTTCGAAAGTAGATCAGGAAAAACTAAAAGATTCAAAGGCAACCTTTGTGTTCGGTCAGATGAACGAACCTCCTGGTGCACGTGCGCGTGTGGCATTGTCAGGTTTGACAGTTGCTGAATATTTCCGTGACGGAGATGGTACTGGTAAGGGACGTGATATTCTTTTCTTTGTGGATAATATCTTCCGCTTCACACAGGCGGGCTCTGAGGTATCGGCTCTTTTAGGTCGTATGCCATCAGCAGTAGGTTATCAGCCTACACTGGCCTCCGAGATGGGTGCTATGCAGGAACGTATCACTTCAACAAAGAATGGCTCGATCACTTCGGTACAGGCGGTTTATGTGCCTGCGGATGATTTGACTGACCCTGCTCCGGCAACAACGTTTGCTCACTTGGATGCCACCACGGTATTGAGCCGTAAGATTTCTGAATTGGGTATCTACCCTGCGGTAGATCCATTGGATTCTACTTCGCGTATTCTTCGTGCGGATATCGTAGGTGACGAACATTATAACTGTGCTCAGCGTGTGAAACTGATTCTTCAGCGTTATAAGGAATTACAAGACATTATCGCTATCCTTGGTATGGACGAATTGAGTGATGAAGATAAGCAGGTAGTACACCGTGCAAGACGTGTACAGCGTTTCCTGTCACAACCTTTCCACGTAGCAGAAGCGTTTACAGGATTGAAAGGTGTATTGGTTGATATCAAAGATACCATCAAAGGATTTAATATGATTATGGATGGTGAAGTAGATCACTTACCGGAATCTGCATTCAATCTTGTAGGGAACATTGATCAGGCCATTGCCAAAGGCGAAAAATTAATGGCAGAAGCAAGATAATTAGTCAATGAGTCGATTTGAAAATTTGAAGATGGAAGCATTTTCAAATCTTCAAATCGGTCAATCTTCAAATCGAATTTATGCATTTAGAAATAATTACTCCGGACAAAAAGATATTTGAAGGAGAAGTGACCCTCGCTACCTTCCCGGGTGCTGACGGATCTTTTCAGGTATTGAATAACCATGCTCCTTTGGTTAGTTTACTCAAAGACGGAGTAGTGGAATATAAAGCGAAAGACACTACACACCAGGTGAAAATTACCGGAGGGGTAGTGGAGGTTTTAAAGAATAAAGTGGTGGTGCTTGCTGACGGAATAGCGGCATAGAAAACAGTTTGTAAATCACTAAAAACAAGAGAGACTGCTTTATAGATAAGCAGCCTCTTTTGTTTTGTTATATTGTTAACTTATTGCCTTACCAGCCATTTTATCAAAAACACTACACCTATTACAACAGCAACTACGCCCATAATCCAGAAAACAGAATTCACACCTCCGAAGAAAGTCAGCGTAAGCCCCACTGCGCCAAATATGATGGCCAGCTTCAGATCGTTGTCCATAGCTTTGACTGCTTTTTCGGCAGCTACATTATCTCCGTTTCTTTTTGCTTTAACATAAGCCTTCACCGAATTCTTTACCTCCTTGCGAAACTCCTTTTTCTCCGCCTTGGACATATTTCCATACTTTTTGCCAAGAGCCGCCTGAGCGGCTACCAGTGTAGCTGATGAAGTTCTCTCTTCTCTTACTACCGGGATTGCTTCAGCAGAAGCAGTTAATTCTTCTGCCCGAATAGCTTCAGGTCCTTGTATCAGGCTTGTGGCACTCGGTTCAACAGCTGTGGCCTTCTTCTTGCCTGCGTTATAGTTATAGTGATCAAAATTGTATGTGTACCTGGGGGGCGAACATGCGGCCAGGAATCCCAGAAGCAGGATGTAGATCAGTTCTTTTTTCATGTGATTTTGATTTGGTCATTTTTTCTTTCCGAAAACAGAAATTATCCTGCCAAAGAATCTTTTTTCGAAATCCCAAAAAAAGGTAAACTGCCCAAACACAAATCCATAAAATAAAAGAATGACATTATAAACGGGCAATATCAAAATGTAGTAGAGGATAGTCGCCCCGGATGGAATTATACTATCCGGAAACAGGTAGGCAAATAAAGGTCGTTTGAGAAATAAAATCGTAAAACCAGTGCAGGCAAACACCAAAAGGATAATAAATACATGAAAAGCATTTTTCAATTTCCACCGGTACTGAAGTTTTTGTAGCCAACTCATGATACGCTTCTATTGGGTGCTCAAGATAAATAAAGAACTCACTTAAAATGATCTCCAGAAATCATTTTGAGGAAGTTCTGCCTCAATTTTAATTGTCTCTTTTTTTACCGGATGAATAAACGAAAGCTGCCTTGCATGGAGGCAAATGCTCCCGTCTTCGTTGGGTGTATCAAATCCATACTTCACATCACCTACTATGGGGCAACCCATGGATGCAAGCTGAACACGGATCTGATGTGGACGCCCGGTAATAGGATTTACTTCGATCAGATAAAAACCCGCCTGTTGTTTTATTACTTTATAATTCAGCTCTGAGCGCTGCCCGTTGGGATTTTCTTTTTTATAAGCCGTGGTCTTATTTTTCTTCTCGTCTTTTACCAGCCAATGTACCAGGTTACCTTGTTCATTAGCCGGTTTTTTCTTTACCAATGCCCAGTAGATTTTTTGTGTTTCCTTATTGCGAAACAATTCGTTCATTCGCTCCAGTGCCTTTGAGGTGCGGGCAAATACGACTACTCCGCTCACTGGACGGTCGAGCCGGTGAACCACGCCCAGAAATACAGCCCCGGGTTTGTTATACTTCTCCTTAATGTAATCCTTCCCTATTTCCACCAATGGCTTATCGCCCGTAGCATCGCCCTGCACCAGTACACCTGCCGATTTATTAATTACCAGCAGATGGTTATCTTCAAAAACCACCTTCAATTTTTCCGTCATAAAACATTTGTAATTTAGGGCCGATACACCTATTCGCAAAACACGATGATTTTTCGCTCTATCCTTAGCTGCTTTATTTTGTTTGCTTTCTTCTCCTATCATCAGAAAGCATTGCTTGAGGAGCTGAAGAAACAGGTGACAGCAGAACTGGGAAAGAATAAAGGAGACTTTGCTGTAGCCTTTAAAGACCTGACTACAGGAGAAGAATTGCTCATCAACGAACACGAACTATTCCATGCCGCCAGCACCATGAAGACTCCGGTAATGGTTGAAGTGTATAAGCAGGCTGCGGAAGGTAAACTGGCATTAACCGATTCTGTACTCATCAAAAATGAGTTCAAAAGTATTGTTGATAGCAGTACTTATGTATTGACGGCTAAGGATGACAGTGACACACTGATCTATAAACACCTGGGTGAGAAACGACTTTTGTCTTCTTTGGTTTATGATATGATCATTCTCAGCAGCAATCTCGCCACCAATATTGTGATTGAAAAAGCAGGTGCTGAAAACGTAACGCAAACTATGCGCGGCTTGGGAGCCAAAGACATACAGGTGCTTCGCGGTGTGGAGGATTCGAAAGCTTTCCGGGCCGGATTAAACAATCAGGTAACTGCGTACGATCTGATGTTGATTTTTGAAAAGCTGGGCAAAGAAGAATTGATCAATAAAGAAGCATCGAAAGCAATGATTACTATATTACTGGATCAGAAATTCAATGATATTATTCCGGCTAAGCTTCCCGCTGAAGTAAGAGTGGCTCACAAGACCGGTTGGATTAAAAGACTTCATCATGATTCGGCAATTGTTTTCCTGCCGGATGGAAGAAAATATATTTTAGTTCTGCTATCCAAAAATCTGGAAGCGGAAGATGCAGCCAGGGAGTCGATGGCAAATGCTTCGAAGATGATTTATGAGTACGTGAGCAAGTAAACATCTGTTATCAGATTTCCGTATATTTAATTATACAAACTGCAACTATTGATCGGACGAAGGAATGGACAGTGGAGGATTTTCTCCAACTGGAAGAATCTAATTTGCCTTGTGAATTAATTAATGGAGAGTTATTTATAAGTCCTGCGCCCAACCTGATTCATCAGATTGTTATTGGAAATCTCTATGAATTTTTGAAAAGTTATTCAAGGAAAACCGGAGGATTTGTTGGTATTTCTCCGCTCGATGTTTTCCTTGATCAAAAGAATGTTTTTCAGCCTGATGTTTTGCTTATTTTAAAAGAGAACCGGTCGCGATTAACAGATCGAGGAATCAATGGGGCTCCCGATTTAGCAGTTGAAGTCATATCTCCTTCGAATAGTTTTAAAGATCGGAACCAAAAAAAGAACTTATATCAAAAGTTTGGAGTAAAAGAATATTGGATCATCGATCCAGGTAACCGAACTATTGAAATATATGATTACGCTAAAGGAGAAAATCCAGTTCTTTATTTAGCTGAAGAGGGTACCGTTGTTTCTGATTTAATGCCAGGTCTTTCGTTCGATTTTACTGATCTCTTTATTCCTTAAACTCCGAAGTAAAGTGAAACTGAATCTCGGGAAAGTTATCCTGAACCATTTGCAGCCATGCTTTCGATTCCGCCATAAACACAAGCTTGCCATCCTTATCGCGCGCGATGTGACGTTGCTTGGAATCGATGAACTCTGCTAGCTTCTTTTCGTTTTTGCTGCTTATCCAGCAGGCTTTATAGATATGTTGAGGCACAAATTCTGCTGTGGCATTATACTCATTCTTCAACCGGAACTGGATGACTTCAAACTGAAGTGCGCCCACCACACCTACTGCTTTTCGCTTGCCCAATTCATAAGTAAAAAGCTGCGCCACACCTTCTTCCATTAACTGGAGCAAACCCTTTTCGAGCTGCTTGGTTTTCATGGCATCCTTGTTCACCACTTCTTTGAATATCTCAGGAGAGAAACTGGGAATACCTGTATAGGTAATCTTCTCTCCATCCGTCAGCGTATCTCCTATTTTTAAATTACCCGTATCATAAAGACCGACAATGTCTCCCGGCCATGCCTCATCTACGGTCTCGCGATCCTGCGCCATAAAAGCGGTAGCATTGGAAAAACGAATTCCCTTCTCTTGCCTTACGTGATAGTAATTGTGACTGCGTTCAAACTTACCCGAGCAGACACGCAAAAACGCAATACGATTTCTATGCATTGGATCCATGTTAGCATGAATCTTAAAAATAAAACCCGTAAACTTTTTTTCTTCCGGAAGCACTTCCCGCATGGTTGTTTCTCTCGGAATAGGTGGCGGAGCAATACGAATGAATGTATCCAGCAATTCTTTTACACCAAAGTTATTCACAGCACTTCCAAAAAACACAGGTGCTACTTTTCCGCTGAGGTAATCATTCACATCGAAATCAGGATATACTCCTTCAATTAATTCCACATCGGCACGTAGCTGTTTGGCATTATTTTCTCCTACCAGCTGATCTAATTGCGGATCGTTAATATCGGCTATCTCGAAGCCTTCTTCTATCTTGGTTTTACTTCCTGAAAAAAGATGAAGACTCTTTTCGTATAAGCTATACACTCCTTTGAATCCTTTCCCCATGTTGATGGGCCAGCTCAGAGGACGAACTTTTATATTCAGTTTTTCTTCCACCTCATCGAGCAAATCAAAAGGATCACGGCCTTCACGATCGAGTTTATTGATAAAACATAAAACGGGAGTGCTTCGCATGCGACAGACTTCCATCAGTTTTTCAGTTTGCGACTCAACACCCTTCACACAATCGATTACCATGATTACACTATCCACAGCGGTGAGTGTGCGATAGGTGTCTTCAGCAAAGTCTTTATGACCGGGAGTATCCAGCAGGTTGATCTTGATGTCTTTATAATTAAAGCCCATTACGGAAGTAGCAACAGAGATACCACGTTGCTTTTCAATTTCCATCCAGTCAGAACGGGCATGGTCTTTAATCTTGTTTGATTTTACGGCACCCGCTTTCTGGATGGCACCTCCAAAAAGAAGAAGCTTTTCCGTTAATGTTGTTTTTCCGGCATCCGGGTGACTGATGATTCCAAAAGTTCTGCGCTTGGCTATTTCCTGTTCTAATGTCATAATCTGAAAAGAGGTGGCAAAAGTAAAGAAAAGACACCTTTCTTACCGGATAAGGTTTGCTATGTGAAGAAAATGAAAAATCTTAGGAGATAACAATTCAAATTTCAAAGATTCATTCAAATCGGCTTGTATTTTTACCCCAAACGAGAGAACCTAAAAACATTGAATATGCAATACAGGAAATTTGGACGCACAGGCATAGAAGTAAGTGAAGTCGGTTACGGTATGTGGGGCCTTGCCGGCTGGACTGGCTCCGGACAGGATGAAGTGGATGAGGCATTGGAGCGATCGGTAGATTTAGGCTGTACTTTTTTTGATACTGCCTGGGGCTATGGGGCTGGCAAGAGCGAGGAGATTTTGGGGGCGCTTTTAAAGCGCCATGCTGCCAGACAGCTTTATGCTGCCACTAAAATTCCGCCTAAGAATTTCCAATGGCCATCCAAAGCGGATTCCAGGCTGGAAGATTGCTTCCCGGCTGCGCATATTATTGAGTACACCGAGAAAAGTTTGAAAAACCTGAATGTGGAGCGCATCGATCTGCAGCAATTTCATGTGTGGGAAGACAGCTGGGCACACATGGACGAATGGAAAGAAGCCATCGAAAAACTAAAGAAAGAAGGAAAGGTGAAAAACTTCGGTGTCAGCGTAAACCGCTGGGAGCCCGACAATGTACTGAGCACATTAAGAACCGGCATGATTGATACCGTGCAGGTGATCTATAACATCTTTGATCAAAATCCAGAAGATAATTTATTCCCACTTTGCCGTGAGCTCAATATCGGGGTGATTGCCCGTGTACCTTTTGATGAAGGCACCTTAACGGGTATGCTGACAAAAGAAACAGTTTTTCCCAAGGACGACTGGCGCTCTACGTATTTTGTGCCGGAAAATCTGAATTCTAGCGTAGATCATGCCGATGCGCTAAGGCCTTTGATTCCTTCCCGCATGTCCATGGCGCAAATGGCGCTGCGTTTTATTCTTTGTAATGACGATGTGCATACCATCATTCCGGGCATGAGGAAAGTAAGGAACGTAGAAGCTAACATCAGCACAAGCGATGGCAAAAAACTGGATGAAGTAGTAAGGTTGAAATTAAAAGATCATCGCTGGGACAGAACCCCTACGGAATGGTCGCAATGAGAGGTATTAAAAATACGAGCTATGACAAATCGGGTGCATCGGTTTAGGATAGAAACTTAAAAAATATCTCCGTAGTTTTTATATTATATATGGACGGATATGCGTAACAGGGATGAGCTTTTATTGCAGATGCAGGAACACCCGACATTGTATTGTTGATGGAGGAGGTGCGTGCCATGCTGGACCAGGAAAATAAAAAAAGGGTTGAGTTTAGGAATTTGGTACATGAAAATGTCAATGCGGAACTTATCAATGGTGAGATTATTTATCACTCACCAGTTAAGAGAAAGCATTGGAGAGTTTCCACAAGACTAACCACTCGTTTAAGCAACCATGTTGAAAAAAATAACCTTGGAGAAGTAGGCGTTGAGAAGGTAATGATTGAATTGACCCGCAATGACTATGAACCAGACATTGTGTTTTTCAACATGGAAAAGTCAATTCAATTCACTGACAACCAATTGCTGTTTCCTGCTCCCGATTTCATTGTAGAGATTTTGTCGGATTCCACAGCAAAATACGACCGCAACGAGAAGTTTATCGATTATGCCGCTCACGGTGTTTCCGAATACTGGATTGTTGATCCGGAAATTGAAATTATCGAGCAATACCTTAGCGAAAACGGAGCGTTTACTCTTTTTCAAAAGCTTCATAGTGGCCAATTGGAATCCAAAGTGATCAAGGGATTCGCCATCGACCTTGCGGATATTTTCAGTAAGACCTCTTAAATATTTATCCCTTTAATTCAGGCGACTTGCCTCATTATTTTTAATACCCTCTGCCACTATGTCACTCTTTTGGCAAAAATCGCCCTTGGCATAATGATTGACTTTGATGGCGATAGAACCTCGAAAAAGAATAAAACAAACGACATATGGGAAAAATAATAGGTATAGACTTAGGAACAACCAACTCGTGCGTAGCCGTAATGGAAGGTAACGAACCAGTTGTGATTGCTAACAGCGAAGGACGCAGAACCACTCCTTCTATTGTTGGTTTTTTGGATAATGGAAAGGGCGAGCGTAAAGTGGGCGATCCTGCGAAACGTCAGGCTATTACTAACCCTAAAAACACGGTATCTTCTATCAAGCGTTTCATGGGCAAAAAGTTCAATGAAATCAGCAGCGAGAAGAAAATGGTTTCTTATGAAGTAGAAAGTGGCAATAATGACACCGTTCGCGTGCGCATTGGAGACCGCCTTTATACCCCGCAGGAAATTTCTGCCATGATTTTGCAGAAGATGAAAACTACTGCGGAGGATTATTTGGGAACAACCGTAACCGAAGCCATTATCACGGTACCTGCTTACTTTAACGATGCGGAACGTCAGGCTACGAAAGAAGCCGGCCAGATTGCAGGTCTTGATGTAAAGCGTATTATCAACGAACCTACTGCTGCAGCGCTGGCTTACGGTCTTGATAAGAAAAACAAGGACATGAAAATCGCGGTGTACGACTTAGGTGGTGGTACATTCGATGTGTCGATATTGGAATTAGGTGATGGTGTATTCGAAGTAAAATCAACCAATGGTGATGTTCACTTGGGTGGTGATGACTTTGATATGCGCATTATGAACTGGCTGGCAGATGAGTTCAAGGCAGACAAAAACATCGACTTACGTAAAGATCCGATGGCATTACAACGCCTGAAGGAAGCTTCCGAAAAAGCAAAAATTGAACTGTCCAGCTCAAACGAAACAGAAATCAACTTACCGTATATCACTTCCGTGGATGGAGTGCCTGAACACTTGGTAAAGAAAATTTCACGTGCCAAGTTCGAGCAATTGTCTGACGATCTGATCAAAAGGACATTAGAGCCTTGCCGTAAAGCGGTTGCTGATTCCGGTATTGCCGTTGGAGATATTGATGAAGTAATTTTAGTAGGAGGTTCTACCCGTATCCCCCGTATTCAGGAAGAAGTAGAAAAATTCTTCGGCAAAAAACCATCTAAAGGTGTAAACCCTGATGAAGTAGTAGCAGTAGGTGCTGCCATACAAGGTGGTGTATTAACCGGTGAGGTGAAAGACGTATTGTTGCTTGATGTTACTCCTCTTTCTCTGGGTATTGAAACCATGGGTGGTGTAATGACTCGTTTGATCGAATCAAACACTACTATTCCTTCTAAGAAATCGGAAGTGTTCTCAACCGCTTCGGATAGCCAGCCTTCAGTAGAAATACACATTTTGCAAGGTGAGCGCCCGATGGCAAAAGATAACCGTACGATTGGCCGCTTCCATTTGGACAGCATTCCTCCTGCACCGCGTGGTGTGCCCCAGATCGAAGTAACTTTCGATATTGATGCGAATGGCATTCTTCATGTATCGGCTAAAGATAAAGGAACCGGCAAAGAGCAGAAGATTCGTATCGAAGCTTCCAGCGGTTTGACAGATGCTGAAATCCAGAAAATGAAGCAGGAAGCACAAGCCAATGCAGAAAGCGATAAGAAAGAAAAAGATAAAGTAGAGAAAATCAACCAGGCGGACTCGCTTATATTCCAGACTGAAAAACAACTGAAAGAATTTGGCGACAAACTTTCGGATGGTAATAAGTCTGCCATATCCAGCGCTTTGGATAGATTGAAAGAATCGCATAAAATTCAGGATGTCACCGGAATTGATAATGCTATGACAGCACTTAATACAGCATGGCAGGCAGCGTCACAGGAAATGTACCAGGGTGGATCTCAGCCCGGAGCAAATTCAGGTGCTGAAAACAATGCAGGCGCTAATTCTTCAACCGACAGTAACAATGTGTCGGATGTGGAATACGAAGAAGTGAACGACAAGAAGTAATTCCTGTTTTTTAAGTAATACGATAAAACAGTCACGCCCAAAACGCGTGACTGTTTTGTTTTCAGAGCACTGCAGGGTGAATAACTTAAAAGCCATTTGTCCGTGACTTTTGTAAGTTAGATCCTCTAAATCGCTGTAATTCAAAACATAAAACTGGGTTTTGGAGGATAAAACCTTCAGAAATCCGTTCATAGAAGAACTTTTACGTTACCAATTCAATTTTCTATCTTTGCAGACTTAACTAATGACTATCATGAACGCTATTCTTTTATTTTTGGGAGGTGTGGGTTTCCAGGAAATCATGCTGATTGGAGTTTTTGTGCTTATCTTCTTTGGAGCTAAAAAAATACCTGAATTCATGAAAGGCATGGGTAAAGGCGTAAAAGAATTCAAAGACGCCATGAGCGATGTGAAGAAAGAAGTGGAAGATTCCGGCAAGGAAGCATCCAGCAAATTGGGAGAAGGCAAGTAAGCGTTTGAAGGCCTACACGCATTTCTCAGACATTCAAAATGATCTTAAAAATGGCACGCTCTCGTGCGTAGAGCGTGTTCATTTTCACCTCGCAAACATTGAGAAAAAGAAATACCTCAATGCTTTTTTGAGTGTGTATTCCGAAGAAGCACTGTCCCGTGCTGCATCGATTGATCAAAAAATAAAGAATGGCACAGCCGGTAAACTGGCAGGTCTCATCGTAGGCCTGAAAGATGTGCTGGCCTATAAAGACCATCCGCTTCAGGGTGGCAGTAAAATTCTCGATGGATTTATTTCGCAATTCAATGGTACTGCTGTGCAGCGCCTTTTGGATGAAGACGCGATCATTATCGGCCGGCAAAATTGTGATGAATTCGCCATGGGTTCATCCAATGAAAATTCTGCTTTTGGCCCTGTACTCAATGACATTGATAACACCCGCGTGCCAGGCGGATCATCGGGTGGGTCGGCAGTAGCCGTGATGGCTGACATGTGCCAGGTTTCTTTAGGCTCGGATACAGGAGGCTCCGTACGACAACCTGCTTCATTTTGTGGGGTGATCGGTTTAAAACCCACTTATTCGCGTATCTCTCGCTTTGGTCTCATTGCCTATGGTTCTTCTTTTGATTGCATTGGCATTTTTTCGAAAAGCCTTGATGATGTAGCGCTGGTACTGGAAGCCATTGCAGGACAGGATGAGTTTGACAGTACAGTATCACGCAGTTCGGTGCCAGCCTATTCTGCTGAGCTTAAAAATAATTCAGATAAGAAATACCGTGTGGCTTACATCCGCGAAACAGTGGAGTCGGATGCTTTGCAGAAAGAAATTAAGGAAACGATCAATCAGAAGATCACATCGCTCCAGGCAAATGGTCATACTGTAGATGCGATTGCTTTTCCCTTACTGGAATATATTCTTCCCACTTATTATATACTGGCTACTGCGGAGGCAAGTTCGAACCTGTCGCGCTATGACGGGGTTCGCTATGGGTATCGCAGCTCTAATACAACCGATTTGACATCGCTGTATAAAAAAACCAGGGCAGAAGGGTTTGGCAAAGAAGTGCAAAGAAGGATTTTACTTGGAACATTTGTACTCAGCGCCAGCTACTACGATGCGTACTATACCAAAGCGCAAAAAGTACGCAGACTTATCCGCGATAAGACAAAAGAGATTTTTAAGGAGTATGACTTTGTGATCATGCCGGCAGCGCCTACCACGGCTTTTAAGTTAGGGGAACTGACAGATAACCCATTGGAGATGTACCTGGCAGATCTGTTTTCAGTGCAGGCCAATGTAGCCGGTGTGCCTGGAATATCTGTGCCTTGTGGTCATGACGAAAAGGGGCTTCCCATTGGTCTTCAGGTAATTGCAGATGATTTTGAGGAAGAGAAATTATTCCGGTTTGCCGATATACTGTTGCGCCTGCAGTAGCGTTTTGTTAGCTATTATAATTACATTTTGTATTTTTAGAAAATGAAATGTCCACAGATAACATTGTATCGCATCCCTTCATGTGCAAGGACATTAAATCGATTCGGTATTCTGAAACTCAAGAAATAGAATACGATCAATTAAAAGGATTAATCATCTTATAAAATAAATACACAGGCCAGATGAAAAGACTGTTTTTAGCCATATTAGCTCTGCTTTGGGCAAATTGGTCAGTTGCTCAGGTGGAAGAAGTGCTGGATTCTCTTCAACTATCCACGTTGGATGAGGCAATCCCCTTTCAAAAAGATTCTCTGGACATTGACAGTCTGGCGCTGCCTTTGGTGCTGATGAGCCCTGAATATATTCCTGCTGACGATACTCCTGAATTGATTGCTGATCGCCTGAACTGTATTCAGCAAAATATTGAGCTGACCTATAACGACAAGGTTCATTCGTTCATCAACTACTTCACTATTCGTGACCGTGAATTCACCAAAACCGTATTGAGAAGAAAGGATTTGTACTTCCCTCTGTTTGAGAAGTACATGAAGCAGTATAATATCCCGGAAGAACTTAAATACCTCTCTATTATTGAATCCGGACTTCTGCCCAAAGCGGTATCGCGGGCAAGAGCAGTAGGCTTGTGGCAGTTTATGCCAGGCACCGGACGGTATTTCGGACTTAGTAACGACTGGTACCTGGACGAGCGCATGGATCCTGAAAAAGCGACCGAGGCAGCATGCCGCTACCTTTCCCAACTGTATTCTATTTTTGGTGACTGGCAGGTAGCGTTGGCCGCTTATAACTCCGGTCCCGGTACGGTTCGTAAAGCCATTCGCAGATCGGGCTATAAGAAAACATTCTGGGAAATTTATAATTACCTGCCCCGCGAAACGAGAGCTTATGTACCGCAATTCATCGCTATCAATTATGTGATGCAATATCCCGACAAACATAATTTCACAGACATCGAAAGTGAACAGGTGATCATTCATGATACCCTCCGTGTGAATAAGTTTCTGCACTTTGAAACATTCGCAAAACTGACAGGCACTTGCCTGGAGGATATGCAGAAGTTGAACCCTCACGTATTGCGCAATGCTATTCCTGAAACAGGTAAAACATACACAATTAAAATTCCTCTTGAAGCAAAACTGAAGCTGAATGAAAATCGCCTTGCTATATTGGATTCGGCATCGAAAATTGGAAGAAAAGAACTGGAACAATTAGCTAAAAATTCAATAGGCGGTACATACGGCAAAGACATGATTGCCTACCGGGTTCAATCCGGAGATGTGCTTGGCGCAATAGCGTATCGGCACCATGTACGTGTGGACGACATCAAGAAATGGAATAACCTTCACAGCAATATGATTCGTGCAGGCCAGCGTCTTAATATCTGGCTCTTGCCATCCATGCAGTCCAGCGCATCGAAAAGCAGCACACTAACAGCATCCGCGTCAAGCTCACCTATCGTTTTGTCACCCGACTCAAAAACGTATACGGTACAGCCGGGCGATACACTGTGGGATATTTCCAAGAAACTTCCCGGTGTAAGCGTGGAAAAAATCAAGAGCCTTAACAACCTGAAGAGTACTAAACTTCAGCCTGGCCAAAAACTAATCATCGGTTAACTGAAATAAAGTAGTACGCGACCCTGAAGGTTTTAAAATCTTTGGGGTCGCGTACTACTTTAACGATTGTTGTATCTTCGCCTTCCAAACTATTTTTTATGTCGATCAAAATTCGAAAACAAGATGCCCTTAATTATCATACGCAAGGACAGCCTGGAAAAATTGAAGTTGTACCCACAAAAGTTCTCGATACACAGCTGGATCTTGCACTGGCCTACTCGCCAGGTGTAGCAGAGCCCTGCAAAGAAATTGCACTTAATAAAGAAGACGTTTATAAGTACACCTCTAAAGGAAACCTGGTAGCCGTAATCTCCAATGGTACTGCGGTGTTAGGTCTTGGTAATATCGGCCCCGAAGCAGCAAAACCTGTTATGGAGGGTAAAGCTGTTCTCTTTAAAAAATATGCGGGTATCGATAGTTTCGATATTGAAATTGATGAAGAAGATCCTGATGCATTCATCAAGATTGTAAAAGCACTGGAACCTACTTTTGGAGGTATTAACCTGGAAGACATTAAGGCTCCCGAATGTTTTCGGATTGAAACGGAACTCCGTGAGAAGATGAACATCCCCATCATGCACGATGATCAGCATGGTACAGCCATTATTTCCAGCGCAGCTTTGCTTAATGCACTTGAGCTGGTAGGTAAAAAAATAGAAGAGATTGTATTGGTGGTGAACGGTGCTGGCGCGGCAGCAGTATCGTGCTCCAAGCTCTATATCGCATTGGGGCTGAAGAGAGAAAACCTGATCATGTGCGATAGCAAAGGGGTGATCAATAAAGACCGTACTAATCTTGATGCAATCAAGTCGGAGTTTATCACTTCTCGTAAAATCACGACACTGACAGAAGCGATTACCGGTTGTGATGTTTTTGTTGGCTTATCAGTTGCCAATGCGATGACTCCGGAAAATGTATTGAGTATGGCCAAAGATCCGATTGTGTTTGCCCTGGCCAATCCCGATCCTGAAATTGATTACGATCTTGCCATGGCCACACGTCCTGATCTGATCATGGCTACGGGCCGTTCCGATCATCCTAACCAGGTGAACAACGTATTGGGGTTCCCTTATATTTTCCGTGGAGCACTGGATGTGCGTGCTACCGAAATTAATGAAGCGATGAAGCTGGCTGCCGTAAAAGCGCTGGCTGAATTAACCAAAGAAGCGGTGCCCGATATGGTGGGTAAAGCGTATAATATTGATAAGATTGAATTCGGGAAAACGTATCTCATCCCCAAGCCGCTTGATCCCCGATTAATCACCACAGTATCCCCAGCTGTTGCCAAAGCAGCTATGGATTCGGGAATGGCAAAAAAACCAATTACCGACTGGGGTGCTTACCATCAGGAGCTGCAAAAGCGAATTGGTATCGATCAGAAATTCATGAGCCGGATTATTGACCGTGCAAAGAAAAGCCCTAAGCGGGTAGTCTTTGCAGAAGCTAATCATCATAAAGTACTAAAGGCAGCCCAGGTGTTGGTTGATGAAGGAATAGCACAACCTATCTTATTAGGAAACAGAAAGGAAATTGAATTACTGATTGCTGAACATAAGCTGGAATTAGGAGATTGCCCTATCATCTATCCGCGCGAAGAGAAGGAAGCCGTGGAACGTTATGCACAAATCTTTTACGAAAAACGCCAGCGCAAGGGGCTTACTTATCGCGACAGCCTGAAGCTGATGCAGGACAGAAATTATTTCGGGGCGATGATGGTTGAACTGGGAGATGCCGATGCATTGGTATCGGGTTTGACCAAAGATTACTCCACGACCATATTGCCTTCACTTCAGATTATTGGCACTGCGCCTGGCGTAAAGCGTGTGGCCGGTATGTACATTATCATGAATAAAAAAGGCAACTACTTTTTTGCCGATTGTACAGTGAATGTGGATCCGAACGTGAATGAGTTGGTAGAAATTATAAACCTGACAGCACGCGGAGTTAAATTCTTTGATGTGGATCCACGCATAGCTGTGCTCTCTTATTCTAATTTCGGCTCCAGCAAAGGCGAAGTTCCGGATAAGGCAAGGGAGGCAGTACGTTTGGCAAAAGAAAAAAACCCTTCGCTGATTATAGATGGAGATATTCAGGCCAACGTGGCATTGAATATTGAACTGCAAAAAGAAAATTATCCTTTCAGCGCACTGGCAGGCGAAAGCGCCAATACATTGGTGTTTCCCAATCTTTCATCGGCCAACATTGCTTACAAGTTGCTAATGGAAATTGGCGGGGCTGAAGCCATTGGCCCGATTTTGCTCGGTATGAAAAAACCGGTGCATATCCTTCAACTGGGCAGTTCTATTCGTGAAATTGTAAATATGGCTGCTATAGCTGTGGTAGATGCGCAATTGCATGAGCGAAATGAGCATCTCTGAAATTAGTTTGAAAATTTGAAAATGAGCTGCGCTGAAAATGCATTTCATTTTCAAATTGACTAATTTTCAAATTTTCAAATTGGTATGATCGCCTACCTCAAGGGGAAACTCACTCATAAGGAGCCTACACATGTAATCATCGAAGTGAATGGCATTGGCTATCATGTCCACATTTCATTAAATACGTATTCTGAAATTAAAGATCGTGAGGACATTCGCCTTTCTACGTATTTGCAGATCAGGGAAGATGCCCAGGTTCTTTTTGGTTTTTCTTCCGAGTCCGAAAAGAGCATGTTTCAAAACCTGATTTCAGTAAATGGAGTGGGGCCAAGTACGGCATTGGTAGTTTTATCTTATTTGCCCACTGCTGAATTAAAGTCGGCCATTTTAAGAGAAGACGCAGCCACCCTTCAGGCAGTAAAAGGCATTGGAGGAAAAACGGCTCAGCGCCTTATTCTGGAGTTAAAAGACAAAATCAAAAAGGAGGGTGGAGATGAAAATGCCTCTACTGTACCGGCATATAATAAAATGAGACAAGAGGCGTTATCTGCGCTGATGACGCTGGGCATTGCTAAATTAGCAGCCGAGAAAAGCGTAGACACGGTCCTGAAAAAATCAGGAAATACCCCGACTTTAGAAGAACTGGTAAAGCAAGCACTGAAAAACGCCTGAATTACGATTGAACCTTACCCTACGGAAATTTCAGTTCGCCACAGGACTGGGCATTTTAGTGATAACGTGCCTGGCAAACGTTTCCCTGTTCGCGCAACAGCGTGATACAACAGGTGCTGATACAACCCGTACCCGTAGAACAATAAACCCTTATCGCCCTTCTTATCAGCAGCGCGACCGCTATGGAGATCCTTTCTCTAACTATGGTACGGTATCTCCTTTCTACCTTAAGGATCCCAAGACTCTGAACCGTGGACTGGATATGGATACCAGTATGAATTACACCATTTCTGAACGAATGGGTAATGTAAACTACCGCCCGCTCAGTACCATGAGTTTTAATGAATTCGGGCAGCAGCAAAACAAGCTCATGCTGAAAGACTATTGGCATAGCCGTAGCAAAGCACTGGATGGAGAAAGTGCTGTAAGCAGCCGTAACCTGATCCCTAAAATTTACATCAGTCCAGTGCTTGACCGTATCTTTGGAGGAAGCTATGTAGAGTTAATTCCTCGTGGATTTGTGACCCTTGATTTTGGAGCACAGTTTCAAAAAATCGAAAACCCATCGATTCCCTTGCGCCAGCAAAAAAACGGAGGCTTTGAGTTTGATCAGCAGATCAATTTGAATGTGACAGGTAAGGTGGGCGAAAAACTCCAGGTGACTACCAATTTTGATAATAATAACTCCTTCGATTTTCAGAATAATTTCAAAGTAGAATACACAGGCTTTAAAGAAGATATTTTAAAGAAGCTGGAGTTGGGTAACGTCAGCCTCCCGTTGAATAACAGTTTGATTACCGGTGCTCAAAATCTGTTTGGTATAAAAACCCAAATGCAGTTTGGTAAATTATTCGTTACCTCCATTGCTACTACGCAGCGGGGCAAGCAATCGTCCATTGTTATACAGGGAAGCACCAATGGCACTTCGCAAGGCCGGCCTTTTGAAATTGTAGCATCGAGCTATGATGAAAACCGCAACTTCTTCCTCAGCCAGTTCTTCCGCGATAATTTTGAGAACTGGCTAAGCAGGCTTCCACAGATCACCAGCGGTGTGAACATCACGCGGGTAGAGCTATACCTGGTTAACCGTGCCAACGATACACAAACACAGCGCAATGTGGTTGGCTTTATGGATATGGGAGAGGCAAAGAAAAATATTTACAGGCCGGACATTATCACCTATAATGCGAATGTGTTTGATAATGCTCCCGCTTCGAATGCAAACAATGATTTATTTGACAAATACCTCAAAGATGGCGGGCTTATAAACCGAAGTTCGGATGTAGTATCTACCGATCTGGATGCGAATAAATTCGTAGCCAGTACGGATTATGCCAAATTGAACAGCGCCAGAAAACTGGCCGCTACTGAGTTCACCTATCACAAGGAATTGGGCTATATCACCCTTCAGCGCAAGCTGCAAAATGATGAGGCATTGGCCGTGGCTTTTGAATATACCTACAACGGGAAAGTATATAAAGTAGGAGAGCTTACGGAAGACTATGCCAACATTGACGAAAGCAAGGTGATCTACCTGAAGCTGCTTCGCCCGCCAAAAATCAACATTAAGAATACGGACGGAAAGATCATTCCTACTTGGAACCTGATGATGAAAAATATTTACAGCCTGAACGTAAGCGGGCTTACACGCGATGGTTTTCAGATGCGTATTATTTACCGTGATGACCGCACAGGTATTGATAATCCTCAGCTGCAGGAAGGCGATTATGCACGCACCAAACAGCTTATTGAGGTGGTTGGACTCGACCGCCTGAATCCGTACAATGATCCGCAGCCCGATGGCAATTTCGATTTTGTAGATAAGGTAACTGTAATTCCGGAAACAGGGTTAATTGTATTCCCCTACCTGGAACCTTTTAACACTCCATTACGAAACCTGTTCAAGGATCCCAACAGCAATCCATCACAACTGGATTATCTGATTAACAAATACGTTTACGACACGCTCTATCACACCACAAAAGCAGAAGCAGAATTAGTCGCTACTAAAAATAAATTCTGGCTTACAGGTTCGTTTCGTGCAGGATCAGGCAAGGAGATTATTATACAGGGTTTCAATATTGCGCAGGGATCGGTGAAGGTGTATGCAGGAGGTACACCATTGATGGAAGGCTCTGACTATACCGTGGATTATACTTTTGGTAAAGTAACTATTCTCAACGAAGGGATTCTTAGTTCAGGCAAAGACATCACTATTAACTACGAGCAACAGGATCCGTTTGCTTTTCAAACACGATCCTTGCTGGGGAGCCGGTTTGATTACAAACTAAGTGACGACATTAACATCGGGTCTACATTTCTCTATTATAACGAACGCCCGCTCATCACCCGTAATGCTATTGGTAATGAACCGGCCCGCAATATTCAATATGGCGTTGATCTGAACATGAAAAAAAATTCGCGCCTGCTGACCAAAATGGTAGATGCGCTTCCATTCATTCAAACCAAGGAAACGTCTACCATTAATGTGAATGCCGAGTTTGCTCAACTCATTCCGGGCACTTCCAATAAAATTGACGGAGAAGGAACATCTTTTCTCGATGACTTTGAAAACAGTGCCACACCCTACAGCCTGATGACTCCCTTGAACTGGAAACTGGCTGCAGTGCCGACCAATGATACTCGTTTTGATTTGGCAAACGGAGCGCAGGTGGACCTGAGGGCCGGGTATAAAAGAGCCAAACTGGCCTGGTACCAGATTGATAATATTTTCTATCGTGATAACAGTCAGTACAAGCCTAAAGATATCAATCTCAAAAATCATTATGTGCGTCAGGTCTTTCCCCGCGAAATAGCCCCCAATTTCGATCCGTTCGTAGGAAATTTCTTTGAGCCCATTTTTGATCTTGCCTATTATCCCTCCGAGCGCGGACAATACAATTTTAATCCTGATCTGAATAGTGACGGTACTTTAAAAGATCCTGGCAGCAACTGGGCAGGTATTACTTCGGCTATAAAAAGTGAAGTGGATTTTGATAAAGCTAATATTGAGTACGTGGAGTTCTGGATGATGGATCCATTCATTAACGGACCGAATGGTATAATTGAAGATGGAAGAGGGTTTAATCAACCCAATACCACCGGAGGTAAACTGGTGTTTCAATTAGGAAGCATTTCAGAAGACGTAATGCGTGATGGCAAGCATGCTTTTGAAAACGGATTGCCCGTAGATGGAAGTACCGGCAGCGGTGTGCAGAACAATGCGTGGGGGAATGTGACTACGCAGCAATTTTTAAATTCAGCTTTTTCCAACGATAATAATTCAAGGCCTAACCAGGATGTGGGATTAGATGGTGTGAACAGTGTGAATGAAGCCAGTCAGTTTCAGAATTTTGTGGCGACAGTACCACCTTCAGCTAAGGAAGTAGTTCTTCAGGATCCGGCTGCCGATGATTTCAAGTATTTCCTTGGTAACGACCTGGACGATAAAAATGCACAGATCCTGGAACGCTATAAAAGCTATAACGGGGTGGAGAACAATTCGCCCATCATTGCCAATAGCGATCCTTATACAAAATCAGGAACCAACCTTCCCGACAATGAAGATCTGAACCTGGATAATACCCTGAGCGACCTGGAAGAATACTACACTTACAATATCAATTTGAAACCGCAGCAAATGGTGGTTGGGCAAAATTACATCGTTGATAAAATTGTGCCCGATGTAGAGGGGCTCAATAATGAAGTGACCTGGTATCTGTTCCGTGTACCCGTGCGCGAACCCGATGAAAAGACCGGGGAAATCAACGATTTCAAATCGATTCGTTATGCGCGCATGTTTGTTCATGGATTCAAAGAACCTGTGGTACTTCGCATGGCTAAGTTTCGCGCCATTGGCAATAAGTGGAGAAGGTATACCGCCAGTCTGGAAGGTGAGGGCCTTGGTGAGACCCTTGAGCCACCGGATAAATTCACGGTCTCTACGGTTAACGTAGAAGAAAACTCCAAACAAAACGGTATAAAACCTGGCTATGTACCCCCTCTGGCACGCGACCGTGATGTAACTTCTACTGTGCAGCGCAGGCTCAATGAACAATCGGTGCAACTATGTGCGACTGATCTGGCCGATGGGGATGCCAGAGCGATTTATAAAAACGTGAGCAGCGATTTGTTTAACTATGGTCGCATTAAAATGTTTCTCTCCGCATATAGCCAGGTGCTGAATCAACAGCTGGAGGATAATCAACTCACTGCTTTTTTACGCCTTGGCTCAGACTTTGATGAAAACTATTACGAGATAGAGCTTCCTTTAAAAATCACTCCGGGAAATGTAGAGAACAATACCGATGCCGTATGGCCTGAGCAAAATCAGATTGACCTTGATCTGAATACGCTTTATGCATTGAAAGCTCAGCGTGATCGCGAAAGTTATCCATTGGTTCAGCTCTATCCGCAGGCAGGACCTAAAATGATTGACAAACATGGTATCCGGCTAAAGGGAAGGCCAGACATGAGTTCAGTGAAGCTGATGATGATTGGCGTTCGCAATCCGCGCAGTACGGATGGCCGCGCGGTAAGTGTGTGTATCTGGGCAGATGAATTACGCCTTACTGATTTTGACCGTACTGCGGGCTGGGCTGCCAATGCGGTAGTCAGCGCCAAACTGGCTGACCTAGGAACAGTAACCGGTTCATTCCGCCATATTGGATTTGGTTATGGCGGTGTGCAATCAAAAATTGCAGAACGAGCCCGTGGAGAAACCAATGCCTATGATGTTTCTGCAAATCTTAATGTAGATAAGCTATTGCCGAAAGCGCTGGGTTTAAAAATCCCAATGTTTGCCAGCTATGAAAATACTACGATCGATCCTAAATATGATCCGGCTAATCCGGACACGCGGCTTGATGCGGCATTACAATCTTTCAATACGGAAGCGGAGCGACAATCGTATCTGAAGATCATACAAGACCGGACAGAGAGGCGAAGTTTAAATTTCACCAATGTGCGAAGGGTGAAAATAAATCCTAAAGCTGTTTCGCATATTTATGATATCGAAAATTTTGCTTTCACCTACGCGTATAGCGAATCGAAGCAAACCAACTTCAATCTGATTGACAATACAAAGCGAAGTATTAAAGGTGCGGTAGCCTGGCAATACAGTCCTAAATTCAAGGGTTTTGAACCTTTCAAGGATATGAAGTTCCTTTCTTCCCCTTTTCTGCAGCTGATCAAGGATTTTAATTTCAATCCTTTACCGACCAATATTTCAGTGCGTGGTGAGCTGGACCGGTCGTTCAGCAAATTGGTTTATCGAAACGACATAACAGATGTTGCGGGTTCAACACCTAACTATTCAAAGTATTTTGTCTTCAACCGGTATTACAATGCACGATGGAGTTTATCCAAAGGGCTTACCCTCGATTATGCCGCAACGGTAAATGCCATCATCGATGAACCCGATGGAGACATTGATACGCAGGAAAAGAAAGATGTCATCAAAGCAAATCTTAAAAAGCTTGGGCGGATGAAGAATTTTACCCAAAACATTACTGCCAACTATACACTTCCGCTGGATAAGTTTCCGGTCACGAATTGGCTGGGGGCCGACTATCGCTATAACGTAGGCTATTCATGGAGGGCAGGACCGCTGGAGACTGTTGATAGCTTGCAGGTCGGGAACATTATTCAGAATACACGCGATCAGGCCCTCAATGGTAAAATGGATATGGTGAAGTTGTATAACAAAATCGGCTTCCTTAAAAATGTAAATACGCCTAAACGGAAACCCACGGCTCTTGAAAAAGCAAAACAAAAACCGATTCCGGCAGCAGCAGATACGATAAAAAAACCTTTTGAACCAGGCGGTCCGCTACGGGGAATATTGCGCCTGATTATGTCGTTGCGAAGCATACAGGGAACCTATCAGATTACGGATGGCACTATACTTCCAGGCTTCACGGAGACTCCTTATCTCTTTGGAATGAATAAGGGCCGCAATGCTCCGGGCTGGGGTTTCGTGTTCGGAAGCCAGGATCCCAATATTCGCTTCAAAATGGCAGAGCAGGGTTTCATGACTCATAACACCAAGCTGACTACTCCGTTCAGCCAGGTGCAAACCAAAGACATCAGCATTCGTGCAAGCTTAGAGCCATCGAATGATTTCAAAATTCAACTCGATCTGAAAAAATCATCCACCTCTGCATACCAGGAAATATTCAGAGATACTACGGGGAATGGAAATTATGGCTCACTTAGCGAAAGCAGGTCAGGATCATACAAAATTTCTATTATCAGTATCCGAACCGCCTTTAAGAATAATAACAGCACCTCGTCTACAGTATTTCAGAAGTTTTCCGACAATATCGCTACCATTGGTGACCGTTTTGCTTTGCTTCCTCAAAAAGGATACGGAGAAAAATCGCAGGACTTGCTTATCCCTGCATTCCTGGCTGCTTATACAGGGAAGTCGGCAGAAACAGTTGCACTCACCCCTTTTCCCAATATACCCATCCCTAATTGGAGGTTGGATTATAATGGACTGAACAAGTTGGATTTTTTTAAAGACATTTTTCAATCCGTCACATTAAGTCATGCGTACACTTCTTCTTACCAGGTAATGAATTATTCCAACTCACTGGAGTATCACGACATCGGCATGAATACACCAGTAGAAGATTACAACAAGAATGTATTTGCCACACAGCTGAATTCTTCCAACGAACTGATTCCAATTTATGTGATCAGCCAGGTGATGATCTCGGAACAGTTTGCTCCCTTGTTTGGGATAAACCTTCGCACCAAAAAGAAACTCAACCTGCGCTTCGATTATAAGACCAAAAGAGACCTGGCATTGAATATGTCTAATGCACAGATCACTGAACTGAATACCCGGGACTGGTCAGTGGAGGTAGGATACACTAAAAACAACATGAAGCTTCCGTTCAAAGATCAGGGGCGCGTGATTACGCTGAAGAATGATGTTACCTTCCGGTTGAATATGAGTATTTCTGATAACCGCACTATTCAGCGGAAGATCGATGATGTAAATACCGTGACGAACGGAAACATCAATATCCAGCTCCGGCCCAATATTCAGTATGTGGTCAATCAAAAATTAAATATCCAGCTGTACATGGATCGCAATGTAAATGAGCCGTTAGTCACTAATTCCTATCGCAGAACGACAACCAAGGTCGGCACGAAAATCGTGTTTAACCTGGCGCAGTAACGGGGAATCAGAAACAGCTATTTCTGTAAATCAAATACATCTTATAGTTTTGCAGTGTGAGTTTTGAGGAATACCTGATCAGTAAAAAAATAGATGCTGCCCTATTGAAGGAGGCAGAGCCTGCGCTGTGGCAGGAATGGGAAGAACTCTTTGAGCAAATGAGCCCGGCCAGCTTTACTTCACAAAAACTTTACCTCATCAATCCGCTCCGTAGAAAATATATTCTGAAGGAGACGATTATCACAGAGAAGAAATCGGGAGAGCCTGCCGCTGGTTCTCCTCCGGTGGTTAAATCAGCCAAACCGGTATTCAAACCGAAAATCAATTAGTTATGTATAAAAAATTGCAACCCGTTTTACAAAAGGAATTAGAATCCATTCGTGAGGCCGGTCTTTTCAAAAAAGAAAGAATTATTACTACTCCGCAGGGAGCAGATATAAAAACCAGCGAAGGCAAAGAGGTAATTAATTTTTGTGCGAATAACTACTTAGGGCTTTCTTCACATCCTCGGGTAATTGAGGCTGCAAAAAGAGCCATCGATACACATGGTTTTGGGATGTCTTCTGTGCGCTTTATCTGCGGCACACAAGACATTCACAAAGAACTTGAAAAAAAGATCTCCGATTTTCTGGGCACAGAAGACACCATCTTGTATGCTGCGGCTTTCGATGCCAATGGTGGAGTATTTGAACCTTTATTTGGTGCAGAAGATGCCATTATCTCTGATGAATTAAATCATGCTTCGATTATTGATGGGGTTCGTCTTTGCAAGTCGATGCGCTATCGCTACAAACACAATGATATGGAGGATTTAAAAATCCAGCTGGAAGACGCCAAGAAAGCGGGCGCCAAACAGATCATTGTGGTTACCGATGGTGCTTTTTCTATGGACGGAACCATTGCGCAGCTGGATAAAATCTGCGACCTCGCAGATCAATATGAAGCATTGGTGATGACGGATGAATGTCATTCTTCCGGCTTCATTGGCAAAACCGGGAGAGGAGTTCCGGAATATCGCGGAGTAACCGGAAGAGTGGATATCATTACCGGAACATTGGGCAAAGCATTGGGTGGTGCGTCTGGTGGATTTACGTCCGGCAAAAAAGAAATTGTCGAATTGCTGCGTCAGCGCTCGCGGCCTTACCTGTTCTCGAATACACTTGCCCCTTCCATTACGGGCGCATCAATAGAAGTTTTCAATATGCTTTCGGAGACTACCGCTCTTCGCGACAAGCTGGAACAAAACACAAAGTATTTCCGCGAGGAGATGACCAAAGCCGGTTTCGACATTAAACCGGGTGAGCATCCTATCGTTCCCATTATGTTGTATGAGGCACCTCTTGCTCAAAAGTTTGCTGAAAAACTATTGGAGAAAGGTATCTACGTAATTGGATTTTTCTTTCCTGTGGTAGCAAAAGGGAAGGCACGCATTCGCGTACAGATTTCTGCGGGCCATGAAAAACATCATTTGGATAAAGCCATTAAAGCGTTTACCGAGGTAGGGAAAGAACTCGAAGTGATTAAATAGAATTCTAATTCTTCTCTTTACGCAGCGCAAATTCAGAGGAAGGCTGGAACAACCCGTAGACGGTTTCGGGTTTCTGTGGAGGAAGGAAATAGACTTTTCTCTTTTTGCCTTTAATCTTCATGCAGTACATGTTGAACCCGGGAATCAATTTCAATGACTTGATCTCATCCCAGTCGTAACACTGAGTTTTGTAAGCCCCCAGAACGGAAATTTTCTTTTTCCTTATCGCCACTCTCCTGAGCTTCGAAGCAACGGTAAGGAAAAGAGAAATAAAAACGAGACCTAAAGTTAAAAACAGGTAGGCTGCCATCTGTCCTTTAAGATAATCACCCTGACGCAGGTAGAGGAGACCTCCGATAGCAATCAGCAATAAACCGAAGCCCAGGAAAAAATACCTGGCGAAATAATATCTCACCACGCTGGCTTGTTTCATTTTCTTAATTGTTTCTTGTTCACCGACTAATATACGTAAGTTCTTTATAAATCGTTCGCCTATTTAATGCTGCAACTCCTTCAGGGTAACCTCCGCAGCGTAATTTAATTTTCAACGACTACCGGGAAATCCTGTCCACGCGAAAATGTAAATGGATATTGCGGCTTGCCTTTCATCTTGCGTGTCATCTCGGGTACCTGGTCGTCAAGATACGATTTGAGTTCGTAGATCGTCACTTTACCGTCCTTAGGTGCACCGTCTGCATCGCCCTGAAGCGCCTTCAACAATAAGTACGTAAACAATCCATGACCCAGTTCGGCAAACTCCGTAGCAAACTGTTCGCTGCCAGCCGAAGCCATCACATGAATGCCTGCGCTGCGTGAAAGCTGAGCAATTGCTTTTTCTTCCGCAGCTCCGCGGGTAGCCAGCAATTCTACTGATCCTCCACTCTGGCACGCATCCATGATAATGAGTTGCTTCAACGCTTTTATGTTTTTGAATTTATCCTGAAGTACAGCGGCATCAATGGCTTCAGTCTTCAGCGAAGATAAATCATACAGGCGAAGGCTTTCTGTCGGGATAAAGAAAAACTGGTTGTCGACCATGCTGCCATGTCCTGCATAGTAGAAAATGAAAACGTCCTCCTGGTGAATTTTACCAGCCAGCTCGTCCAGCTTCTTAAGAATATTTTCTTTTGAGGCATCCTGATCATACAGGGAATGCAACTCGATGTTCTTGAAAAGTAAATTTCCTTTTTCATTGAGCGCTTCGGTAAACGATTCGGCATCTGACTTGGCGTAGTTTAAACTCATGCGTGGGTTTTTGTACTGATTGATGCCCACCGCCAATAAATAGCAGGTGCTGTTCTTGGTCGAGTTATCCGAAAAGATCTCAATAGACTGCGGGTCGGATTCTATCTTGTCGTTATTGGAAACGGAAGCGGAGAAAGTATTGGTTCCTCCAACGAGGTTTACCAATTGCCTGTGCGTGATAAATTGTCCTTTTCCTTTGGGCATCTTCAACTCTTCTTTGTCTACCGGAATGTTTTTTCCATTGTGAAAAAGTTTCAGGTCTTCAGCACCGGCACCATTGTCTGTAATTCTCACTAATAACTCTGCTTTGGCAGGATCACTGGTTGAAAGTAATGCCACACGTACATTGGCAGGTGGCGAGCTTTGAATTTTCCCCTGCATGTCTTTGGATTCATTACCCCTGCGGTTCTGGAAAATCTTGGGTAGCAGGTCGGGCCTGTAAAATTCATTGAAGAACTGGTCGGCCGAATAGGTCTTCATCCCATTTACAAAATGAATGTATTTACGGGCATTGTCTGTACCACTAAAATATCCTTCTGGGTTCTTTGCCATCCAGTCATTTTCTCCCAATTGAATATGTTCAAAAAATTCCTTGCCTGAAGCGAGGTCCCAGAACTTGGTCACACCATCCACACTATGGCTGATCAGCATTTTATTATCCGGGCTGAAAAGCAATGAGGTGATCTCCCCGTTATGCCCTTCCAATGTTTTGATTACTTTTTGGGTAGATAAATCCCATACGCGAATAACACGGTCTGCTCCACCAGAGTAAACCTGTTTTCCGTCTGCACTAAATATGGCAATATGAACTGCGCCATTGTGGCCCTTCAGCTTCTTGTCCATCAAACCCGTTCCTACATCCCAAAGGCGAATGCTGCTATCCCAGCTTGCACTGAGTAATGTTTTCTGATCGGGACTTAACCGGATCGAAGCAATGTTGTCCGTGTGACCAATGAAGTTACGCACTTCCTTCTTGGTGTCGATCTCCCACATCTGCAATGAATTATCAAGGCGCGAGGTGAAGAGGTAAAGATCGTTCGGATGAAACAGTACGTTGTAAGCAGAATTGGTTTGAAAATCAAGCATGTGCTCACGTTCGCCAGTAGCCAGATCATGAATTTTGACAGAAGCATCCCAGCTACAGCTGAGCGATTTGGTTTCATCGCTATTGAAGTGAATATCAAAGATCGGCTCGTGGTAAGAAGCAATCGTTTTTAATGAATCGCCTGTCTCAAAATCCCATAGTATAATCTTTCCATCGCCACCACCGGTCAGCAGCTTTTTGCCGTCTTTTGAAAGATCATAGCAGAGCACTGCTTTTTTGTGACCTACGTATTCCATTTCGGTTTTGCCGGAAGCAACATCCCAGCGTTTCACCTTATGGCCAAACTTGCCTTTCACCAGCGTCTTTCCGTCACGGGAGATCAGAAGATTGTTTTTGAATCGCACGAACTTGGCAATGTTTGATTCCCAATACGAGTTAGGATCGTAACTCAATCCACCTTTATCGCGCTGGTTAAGAAAGCCGGTAAAAGATTTTTCTTTTTTATTTATACCGGTGTTCCAGACGAAAGCTGTGTTATCGTTACAGGCTACTAAAATCTTGCTTCCGTTTTGAAGAAATTTGATCTCATTAAAATCGTTATTCTCTTCAGCAGGCATCTTTGCCAGTTCGGCTCCTGTACTTTCCGACAATACCACGATTTCTTTTTCAGTAGCGATAGCTATCTTCTTGCCATCCGCACTTATGGCAAAACCGGTGAGGTCATCGATCTTTTCCACGTACGTCTTCAGAAGCTGCCCGTCATGCAAAGCATATTTTTTGGCTTCCCCACCGTGCGAAGCCATATAAAAGTTTTTACTATCCGGGCTGAAAGCTACACGTGTGTTACAACCTCCGCATGAACTTTCCTTATCGGAATACTCAAATGTGTAAGCTAGTTTCCATTCCGGAATATGATAGACATGTGCTTTACGGTTATCTTCTCCCAGTGCGATCCACTTTCCATCGGCACTCACCGCCATATCCACACCAAAGCCAAGACCACGGTCAGGATCGGAGGGAAGTTTTTTGATTTGCTTCTTCGTTTTTAAATCGAACACCAGAACACTGTCGTCCCAGATATACGATTTACCGGTATATTCTGTCTGGTAACCGGACACCATGATGAACCGGGATGAAGGATCGAGAGCTACTGCATTGACATGACCATTCACCGGTAGCACAACTTGTGTTTTTCCTGTTTCCACATTCCAGAGCCGTACGGTTTTGTCATTGCTGCCAGTGAGCAAATATTTTCCATCAGCAGAAAAATCGAGAGCCGTCACGCTCATATCATGCCCCAGAAAACTTCGTACTTCACGACCACTGCTTACTTCCCACAACTTAGCCGATTTATCTCTGCTGGCCGTGGCTACGTAATTACTATCCGGAGAAATGGCGACAGATAATACGGCCAGTTCATGCCCTTTTTGAATAACCGTTTCCAGCGACTGAGTGAAAGAATAGAAAGGAATGAATAGTAGCAGAAGTGAAAATTTTCTCATGAATTTAATTTTATGGACAAACAGTGTATGTAGCAATGTGATCCGGCAGCAACTGTAATGGATTGAAAAGTCGGGATCTCAAAAAAATAAGATTATGCCTTTACTTCCTGGGGTTCTGATGATTCGGGTTCTGCAGGGATCTCATCCCATTTCTCGGGCTCTTCGTTGTGAAGGTATTCAAGAATTTTTTGCTCCACTTGTTTCAGTTTCAATCCCTTTACGTATTTGCCATTACGGGCGAGAATCAATCGGCCGGTCTCTTCCGAAATCACCATGATGAGCGTGTCGGTATTTTCGCTCATGCCGATGGCGGAACGATGGCGCAAACCAAAATGAGGTGGCAGATGATCGTTCTCACTTACTGGCAGCACACAACGTGCGGCTTTGATGCGTCCTTTGTAAATAATAACAGCTCCATCATGTAATGGGCTGTTCTTATTAAAAATGGAAATCAGCAGACGTTTGGTTACTTCCGCATCCAGCGATTCACCGGTGGCGGCATAAAACTTAAGCTCAATGTCACGCGAGAAAACGATCAGCGCTCCTGTTCGTGTAGCTTTAAAAGTCTTTACGGCATCCAGCACCTGGTGAATATCAAAGTCGTCATGATAATCGTTGCGCCAGTTGGAAAATGATTTAAATATGTTTTCGCGGTTAAACTCTGCACTGCGCCCGATCAGCAATAAAAATTTGCGCAGCTCAGGTTGAAAGAGAATGATCATCGCGATAACACCCACACCCATAAACTGACCCAGTATGGTAGCCAGTAATTCCATTTGTGCCGCCCTTACAATGAGATATACCAGGTAAACAGCCAGTATGCCGAGGAAGATGTTTACGGCCAGACTTCCGCGGATCAATTTATATACCTGGTAAAGCAAAATCGCCACCAGACTTACGTCAATCAGGTCGACCCAGCTTACATCAAGAAACCCTATGTTGAACAGGAAGATCACTGTACAAAGTTACAAAAAGGATTACTTCGCCTTTAGTTTTTCAATGAGTTTAACCGCCTCCACGGCTGCCTTCACATCATGCACGCGAAGTATAGCTGCGCCTTTCAGTAAGGCGACTGTATTCAGTGAAGTTGTTCCGTTCAACGCAGCCTCAGCGGTTTCTCCCAGTGTTTTCCAGATCATTGACTTGCGCGACAAACCGGCAAGCAAGGGTAAGCCCAAAACGCTCAATTGATCAAAGTGATTTAGCAGCTCAAAATTCTGTTCGATGTTCTTGGAAAAGCCAAAGCCGGGATCGATAATAATGTCTTTAACACCGAGAGCCCGTAAGCGAAATACGCGCTGATGGAAGTAATCGATGATGTCTTTCAGCAGCAGATCATACTGATTCAGTTCGTTCATGGTTTGCGGGTTGCCACGCATGTGCATGAGTACGTAAGGAACCTGCAGTTCGGATACTGTGGTAAACATGCTCTTGTCCAGCTCACCTCCGGAGATATCATTGATTACTGCTGCACCTTCCTGCACAGCTCTTTGCGCTACAGCAGACCGGAATGTGTCTATGGAAATAATTGCTTCCGGGAATTCAGTGGCCACCACCTTCACCACTGGCGCAGTCCTTCTGATCTCCTCTTCTTCAGAAATATCCGTAGCTCCGGGCCGGGAAGAATAGCCTCCGATATCAATCAGCGTAGCGCCTTCGTTCATCATTCTTTCGGCCTGCTTCAATGCCTGGGTGCTATCTGTGTAGCGGCTTCCATCAAAAAAACTATCCGGAGTTACATTTAGTATTCCCATTACTTTGGGCACAGAAAGATCTATGAGCTTGCCCCCCACATTCAATGTTTTGTTCGTTGAAAAACCATTATTTTGCATCGCTTTATGATTGAAAAAACCGCCATCGAATATAAGCAGGTCATGACCACCTGCAAAGACCTGTTCTCCAAGAAAACGCGCGATTATGGCACCGCATGGCGCATACTTCGTTTGCCTTCCATTACGGATCAAATCTACATCAAAGCACAGCGTATTCGCAGCATACAGGAAAAAGGCACCCAGAAAGTAGATGATCCTCTAAAGGATGAGTTTATCGGAATTATTAACTATTGCCTTATCGGCATGATCCAGATGGAACTGACAGCCGTGGACAAAATGGAGCTAAGCTGGGAGGAACTGGAACCGCTTTATGATAAAGCAGTGAACACCACCTTCGATCTGCAGCAAAATAAAAATCATGACTATGCGGAAGCCTGGCGCGATATGCGCGTAAGCTCTATGACCGACATTATTCTTATGAAATTGTTAAGAGTGAAACAAATTGAGGACAATGAAGGTAAAACACTGGTGAGCGAGGGCATTAAAGCAAACTACCAGGACATGATTAACTATTCTGTTTTCTGTTTGATAAAGATGTCAACAGACCACAGTCAACGGACCACAGCAGATGGCATTTAAATTTGAAAAGTTGGAAGTTTGGAAAGAATCCGTTGAACTGGCCGGATTGATTCATGACATTTCTTTAAAATTCCCGTGTGAAGTAATCGACTGTATCTATTTGGCAAAAGGGGAGAAAAATTATCTCTGAGGAAGACTTTAAGAATATTTATGGATTTACTGATAATCTGATCAAAAGAATACAGGCGCTTAGAAATTCGATAAACTAATACCACACCACCACAGTAGACAGTCGTCTGTCGACCGTAGACTTTTAACTATGAAAAAATACATCGATCTGTTTTCCCGTTTTTTTGTTGGCGGGCTTTTTATTTTCTCCGGGCTCATCAAGCTGAATGATCCTCTTGGTACTCAAATTAAGATGGAAGAATATTTCGAAGTCTTTGCATCCGACTTTGGTTCATTCTTTCATTATTTTATTCCCTGGGCGCTGGAGATCGGCATGATCATGATTGTGCTGGAACTGGTACTGGGTATCGCCATTCTCATCAACTACCGGATGAACCTGACTGCATGGGTATTGCTCGCACTGATGGTCTTCTTCACTTTCCTTACTTTTTACTCCGCTTATTTCAACAAGGTAACCGACTGCGGTTGCTTTGGCGATGCCATCAAGCTCACTCCGTGGCAATCTTTTTGGAAAGACATTGTTCTCATGGTTTTTGTTCTTCACTTGTTCTGGTATCGCAAAAGTTATGTGCCAGCATTACGCAGCCGCGAAGGTCATGCCGTGGTTATTGCTACCACAGCATTGTGTTTGTTCCTTGGAATATATGCTATCCGTCATCTGCCTTTTATTGATTTTCGCGCCTACAAAATCGGAAATAACATTCCGCAGCAGATGATTCCCGGTGAGCAACCTGTTATTGAATACATTTTTGAAAAAGACGGAAAGGAAGTGCGCTCCGAAAAATTTCTTGCTGATGCGGACGGTTATAAATTCAAAGGCTCGAAAGTGCTGAATGAAGACAAAATCAAACCGAAGATCACCGACTACTACGTTTCTAATCCGGAAGGAGAAGATATCACGCAAACCACCTTTCAGGGACCAAAGCTTTTGTTAGTGATCTTTGATGTACAAAAAACTTCGGTAGCCAATATTCGGGCTATTCGCGAATTGGCAACAGGCCTGGATGGAAAAGTGGAATGCCTTATTCTTACAGCCTCTACGGAAGAAAGCATTGATACCTTCCGCCATGAAAACCAGCTTGCTGTGCCTTTTGCTTTTGCCGATGCTACCGTATTAAAAACCATTATCCGTTCAAATCCTGGTATTGCCTTATGGAAAGACGGAACAGTGCTTGGTAACTGGCACTACAACGACACGCCATCCGCACAAGAGGTGATTTCAATGATTGGCTCGCAAAGCCGCTAAAGCCGCATATAGTGCAATGACTGAAAACGAAATATCTGCAATTGTTGTCGATACCTGTTTTAAAATCCACTCTCAATTAGGTGCTGGCTTGTTCGAATCTGTCTATGAGGAAATATTATTCTATGAATTAAGCTTGAAAGGGCTAAAAGTTGAAAGATAAAAAAGCATTCCCGTATTTTGGAAAGAACTGAAAATGGAAGTAGGATTCAGGGCCGATCTTATTGTGAATGATAAGGTTATTGTAGAAATCAAATCAGTAGAACTGATAAGTCATGTTCATAAAAAACAATTACTGACCTATTTAAAAATCACCGGGCTTAAGTTGGGGTTACTTATAAATTTCAATGAGGCTTTGTTAAAGATGGCATTACAAGAATTGTTAATAACCTTTAAACCATAGCGTCATCGCGTCTTTGCGAGAAAACCATTATCGATGAAAATATTTCTCATTGGCCTTCCCGGCTCAGGTAAAACTACAGTTGGACGTGCTCTGGCTAAAGCCATGAACCTGCCCTTTATTGATCTGGATGCAGAGATAGAAAAAACAGAAGGTATGCCCGTAAGGGAAATCTTTTCGATGAAGAAAGAAGAGTATTACCGGCAGATTGAATCAGCAACACTAAAAGAATGGTGCAGCAAACCTGGCGATTATGTTATTGCTACGGGAGGTGGTGCGCCCTGCTTCTTTGACAACATGGAAGTAATCAACCGATCCGGCACCAGCATTTTTCTGGATATCTCCACACGTGAAATAGCTAACCGCATGATGAGAAGTAATCTTGCGGACCGGCCTTTGCTTGCCGGCAGCACCAGCGATGAAGTAAAAGACCGTATCGAATTTTTGCGCTCGCACCGGTTGCCGTTCTATAAAAAAGCAGCCATCACTATTTCAGGAGATCAGATCAGTGTAGAACAAATCCTGGAAAAAATCAATGCTTAAAAAGGGAACCCGAACGTAAGCATCACGTTGGTGTTTTTCTGATCGTATTTCACCAGTGGGTTAAGCGGATCAGTGATTGGATCATTAACAACATAAGGTCGATACGAATTCTTTCCCTGAAAATAGGTAACAGCCAGATCGACATAAAAACGTGAAGTGCGATAGCCCAGACCACCGGAAAATCCCATAATGCTTTTCTTTACGCCATCCTGGTCATCGGCAAAGGGATCTGCCATATAATTTGTTCCCGCACGGAAACGGAATAGTTTGTAACGGTACTCTCCGCCTAATCTCAGATTTGTTGTATTCCTGTAAAGAGATTTGATTTTGTTATTATCATAATTGGCATCATCCGAAGTGTAGGAATTCGAATTGGAGGTTTTGTATTTCGCATGATTATAACTCATCTGCTCAATATCGGCAGTGATTAAACCACTTTTACCAAAAAAATAAGTAACCCCCGCACTTAGTTTCCATGGAGTATTTAAACTGTACTCTGAAACAATGGCATCGGTATAAGAAGATTCGTTATTTAACACCGTGTTAGCGTCATACTGGAAATTATTCCAGCGTGTCGACATTGTAGCATTGTAGGTGTCTGTGATCTGATAAAAAGTTGGAGTGCTTACGGACAACCCTACCTGCACTCCATCTGTCGGCCTGAAGATACCTCCCAGATTTAAGTTCACACCCGATCCACTGATATCAAGATTTTCTTGAAGTTGCATATCATTTAGCGGCTCATTGCTAAAAGTCTCCGAGTATATTTTTTTTGATTTAAAGCGAAGAGATGTAAACCCTACGCCTGCACCGAGAAAAAACTTATCATTAAAATTGGCACCATAGGAAAAGTTCCATTGATTTTGTCCACCGCGTGTTTCAACGGTTTCTTTTTGAAAGGGAACAGCTCCTTCCAGATCTGAAAAATAATGAGTAGGATCATTATTGGGATCAAGTACAGTACTCTCACCAATCAGGTAGTTATCATAACCTAATCCTGTAATCGTGTTGTACAGATCTCCACCGTTATAATTATTGGACTGGCTGGGCGCATCAAATTGACTTGGGGGATAACCCTCTGCCTGATTAAGGAAAGATAGAATGATGGAGTTGTTGGGATTTGTTCCGGAGTAGGTAAAGTTCTGATTAAAATCATTAACCCGGTTGTAGGTGATGGCAAAAGTTCCTCCCAAAAAACCTTCTGTGCGATTGTAATCTTTATGAAAGGCAACACTAAATCCAGGCAGCGATAGCGTGCTCTTTGAAGTACTTGCCGGATTATCGAAGTAATTTGAATTTACGTTCGAAAAACCCAATGAAGGCGTAAAAGCCAATTCACTTTTATTATACATCCCTATCCCTGCGGGGTTAGAGGTGGCGCTGCTATAATCTCCGCCAAGGGAAACCTGGGCTCCCCCCATCGCCTGTATGCGTGCACTGCCTCCCGGCCTTATCCGGCTATAGTATAGTGCAAGGTCCGAATAGGTCTGTGCAAATAGGGTATTTGAAAGCAAAGCGAAGCCAAGGAGCAAAAGCCCAGATATTTTTTTCATAGCATGTTGTCGTTGAAAATGAATTCCGTTCTTCAGAAACGATTAATGTCTGCCGCGTGATCCACCACCTCCGCCACCGGAACTGCTGCCACCTGAACTGCGGCTACCACCGCCACCGAAGGAACCGAAACTACTGGAGTTATTACTAGGTGCTGACCAGCTACTGCGTGAGCCGGAATTATCGTTGCCCCATGAAGAAGTTCTTCCTCCGCTATTGCTGTTACCATTGTTCCATGAGTTTCCTCCCCATGAAGAACGGCTATTAGCGGTTCCAGTAGAACCTGTGTTACTCCATGAACTTCTTGAATTGGAGCTGTTGCTTCTCCATGAACGATCATAATATTGGCTATCCGAACTGGTGCGACCTACGGCTGTTGTACGACTATCTCCTGTAGTAGTGGCAGCCGTACGTGTTCTTGTTGCAGCGCCTGAGTTAGCATATTCACTACGGTCAGAGCGTCTTCTGTAGGCAACATTGCTTCCGCCATTGTCTCCGTTATTGATGATTACTACTGATCCTGGATAATAGCCACCATATCCGTAACCATAGAAGCTATTGTATCCATAGTACGGATAGCCGCCATAGAACGAAGAGTAAGGACTACCCCACATGTTTCCATAACCATAGTTCAGACCACCATACCAGCCAGATCCCATTCCGAAGGTGTAACCGATGGAAGTAGACCATCCGCCAAACGAACTGTATCCACCATAGTAGGAAGGATAGAAGCTTGAATAAGGGCTTCCAAATCCATTGTAGCCATAGCCGTTGTATCCGTAGGGGTTATTGAAAGCGCTGTTGGCGTAATACGAGTTGTTATAATAAGAACTTGTTCCGTATGAATTCTGATTGACACTTACAGGAGGCTGATAGCCCGAAACAAAGTATTGGGCATCTTCCTGCTGGTTGTCTGAATTAAATTTTGTCTTTGAAGTGTATTCCGGATTTTGACCACGGCCGGAGTAACTATCGGTGGGATTGCTTAGTGATTTTACCTCCTCGTCCTCATAAGCAGATGGTTGTGTAACCACCGCCACCTTCGTTGAGTTCAGCTTCACTCTATCCTTGGAACTGAAATACATATCATCATTTTCCTGGGCTCTTACACCTAATGCCAAGGTGATCAGAGTAATCAATGCTATTCCTGTTTTCATAATTTCAAGTTTTATTCCTTCTTCCCCTGTTCCACCTATGAACGAAAAAATGGGGCCAGCGGGTATATTTTCACAACAAGTTTAAGCTTAAAATAATTCTAAAACCACCTTTTGCGCTGGTAGTTTGGCCAACACTGGCAGCGTGGTTATGAGTGACGAACCGGATCAAAGTCACTTTATAAAAATTCCGTTCCCGTTAATCCCCGATTATATTTGCGATTCACAAAAAGAATAAGCTTCAAAAAAATGGGAAAAGAGATTACATCACGAAGTGAAGATTACTCACAATGGTACCTTGATGTTGTAAAAAAGGCTGATTTGGCTGAAAATTCGGATGTCCGGGGCTGTATGATCATTAAGCCCTATGGTTATAGTATCTGGGAGAAAATGCAGCAGGCCCTTGATAAAATGTTTAAAGACACCGGCCATGTAAATGCCTACTTCCCTCTTTTTGTGCCCAAAAGTCTGTTTGAAGCGGAAGAAAAGAATGCGGAAGGTTTTGCCAAGGAGTGTGCCATTGTTACACACTACCGACTCAAAACCGATCCGAATAACAAAGGTAAGCTCATTGTTGATCCGGATGCGAAGCTGGACGAAGAGCTGGTGGTGCGCCCTACCAGCGAGGCCATCATCTGGAGTACCTATAAAAAATGGATTCAGTCGTATCGTGATTTACCCATATTGGTGAATCAGTGGGCAAATGTGGTACGCTGGGAAATGCGCACGCGCCTGTTTCTACGCACCGCAGAATTCCTCTGGCAGGAAGGACATACGGCACATGCTACTGAAAAAGAAGCCGTGAACGAAACGGTACAGATGCTGGATGTGTATGCCGATTTTGCCGAAAACTTTATGGCGCTTCCGGTAATCAGGGGCCGCAAGTCAGAGAGCGAGCGCTTTCCTGGCGCGGTAGATACGTACTGCATTGAAGCCATGATGCAGGACGGCAAAGCGCTGCAGGCAGGTACTTCCCATTTTCTGGGACAGAATTTTGCGAAAGCCTTTGACGTAAAGTTTACCAGCAAAGAAGGTAAGCAGGAATCCGTATGGGGAACTTCATGGGGAGTGAGTACGCGATTGATGGGTGCATTGATCATGGCTCATTCGGATGATGATGGGTTGATCATTCCCCCTAAGCTCGCACCTATTCATGTGGTGATCGTTCCGATCTTTAAAACGGAAGAAGAACTGGACAAGATTTCGGCTAAGGTGGAAGAACTGACAGCGGCTTTGCGTAAGCTGGGCTTATCGGTGAAGTTTGATAACCGCGATACACATAAGCCAGGCTTTAAGTTTGCCGAATACGAAATGCGTGGTGTGCCTGTGCGTATTGCCATCGGGCCACGCGACCTGGAAAGCGGCACTGTGGAGCTGGCGCGCAGAGATACCAAAGAGAAAAAAGTATATGCTTTCGGTGAGGTGGCCACGATCATCACTCCTTTGCTGGATGACATTCAATCGACCATCTACCAGCGTGCGCTGAAGTTCAAGGAAGAAAAAACTACGTATGTGGATACGTATGAAGAGCTGAAAAAAGTGCTGGATGAAAAAGGTGGTTTTGTGATGGCGCACTGGGATGGCACTGCCGAAACAGAAGCGAAGATCAAAGAAGAGACCAAAGCGACTATCCGCTGCATTCCTTTAGATGCTCCGGAAGAGAATGGAAAATGTGTTTATTCCGGAAAACCTTCCGACAAGCGGGTAGTGTTTGCCAGGGCATATTAAACCTCGGGATCATCGTGTGAGTTCTTTGTTGACTTTGAATATTTCGCGGGTTAAGGCAGATATAAGGGAACCCTGAAATCATCAGCACAGGAAAAAACAAACAGCGCATTTCAAAATTATAGTAAGAGGGAGCTGCAATAAGCTCCCTACTTTAAACTACCTTTATACGCCCCCTATTATGACTGAATGGAGTATTGTTATATCGCTGATCCTGCTGGGACTTGTTCTCATCATCATTGAAATCATTTTTGTGCCGGGAACAACCTTTGTCGGGCTGGTAGGATTTGTATTCCTGGTCATCGGCATTATCCTGAGCTTTAGGTATTTCGGCAGTGAAACAGGATGGACCATCGTAGGTGGCTCTGCCGCAGTTTCCGGAGCATTATTTTATTATTCTTTTAAGGCCGATGTATGGGGGCGCTTTGCCCTCAAGTCATCCATGCAGGGCAAAGTGAATGAAGGAGAGCTGGATCAACTTAGTCCGGGCCAGGAAGGAATTACCGTTTCTGCCCTTCGTCCCGTTGGAAAGGCCGAGCTGCTCAACAAGTTATTTGAAGTAAAAACACTGGGCGAATATGTCGACAGTGGCACCAAAATCCGCATCATCAAAATCTTATCCAATCAAATTATTGTAGAACCGATAAACTAAAACTATGGGAGAAGTATCTTTTATTTTTGTTGTATTCCTGTGCATTGTTGCCTTTTTCTTATTCATGTATTTTGTGCCCGTGGGCCTTTGGATCACCGCCATCTTTGCCGGTGTAAAAGTGACCATCGGTGAACTGATCGGAATGCGCATACGGAAAGTGCCGCCAAGTATCATTGTCAATTCATTAATCACAGCCACCAAAGCGGGTATACCTCTTACTACACGCGAACTGGAAACACACTACCTCGCAGGAGGGAATGTGCCAAATGTAATCCGCGCATTGATTTCTGCTGATAAAGCAAACATTACGCTGAGCTTTAAGCAAGCTACCGCTATTGACCTTGCCGGCCGCGATGTATTCCAGGCAGTGCAGATTTCTGTAAACCCGAAAGTAATCAACACACCTAAGGTAGCGGCTGTGGCTGCAGATGGTATTCAGCTGATCGCTATTGCCCGTGTAACTGTACGTGCCAGCCTGGCACAGTTAGTTGGGGGTGCGGGTGAAGAAACCATTCTTGCCCGTGTGGGTGAAGGTATTGTTACCTCTATCGGTTCAGCAGCTTCGCATAAAGAAGTGCTGGCCAATCCGGATAAGATTTCAAAACTTGTTCTTTCAAGAGGTTTGGATGCAGGTACCGCATTTGAAATTCTCTCCATCGATATTGCCGATGTAGATGTAGGTGCTAACATTGGAGCCAAGCTTCAAACCGATCAGGCAGCTGCCGATTTACGTGTAGCCGAAGCAAAAGCAGAAGAAAGAAGAGCAATGGCCGTAGCTGTAGAGCAGGAAATGAAAGCCAAAGCACAGGAGGCAAGAGCCAAAGTAATTGAAGCCGAAGCTGAAATTCCAAAAGCCATCGCTGCTGCCTTCCTTAATGGAAACCTTGGCGTGATGGATTATTATAAAATGCAAAACGTGCAAGCTGATACCGAGATGAGAAATTCTATATCCGGCTCAGGCAAATCAAATCCTGGAGCATCCGGCACCGGAAAGCCATAATATACTGAAACAAAAAAGGGTCGTAACAGACCCTTTTTTGTTATCTCACCCTTCCCGGGTTTTTCAATATTCCTCCTTATCCATTCCTTTGCCTGCTCCCTATCTGCTCTGTTATTCGCTCCACTCTTTCTGCACTCACTGCCCACTCGTCCGCCTCAGATTTTTGAGACGGCCTCTTTTAATTTTATCATTTGCCTATGGCAGTAAATCAATTTTCAAATTGTGACTGATCTTCACATCAACTACACGGTCATTATTTCCGCTTCCTTCTTTTTCATGGTGGCATCGATCTTACTGATCGATTCATCGGTCAGTTTTTGAACCACCTCTTCGGCATTCTTCACATCATCTTCCGATACTCCTTTTATTTTCTTCAGTTGTTCATTGGTGTCCTTACGAATACTTCTTACGCTCACTTTACCATGTTCACATTCCTGGCTTACCTGTTTCACCAATTGCTTGCGCCTTTCTTCCGTCAGCATCGGGATGTTGATGATCACCTGCTGGCCATCGTTCTGAGGGGTGAGGCCGAGGTTAGCAGCCATGATGGATCTTTCGATGTCGCTGATCAGGCTTTTTTCCCACGGTTTTATAAAAAGCGTACGTGCATCCTGTGAGGTAATGGAAGACACCTGGCTCAATGGAGTCATCGCTCCATAATACTCAACCATAATACCATCCAGCATTGCCGGGTTGGCTTTTCCTGCACGGATTTTTGTCAATTCATGATTCACGTGGGCAAGCGCTTTGCCCATCTGTTCGCGTGCTTCATCAAGATATAACTCTATTTCTTCCATAAACCCAAAAGTCAAATTACGATTTACAATTTACGAAGTACGATTTATTAGTATTTACGCTAAGGCCTGTTATTTATCACCTAACTGATCAGTGTCCCTGCCTCTTCTCCTTTAGCCACCTTCAGCAGATTGCCTTTCTTATTCATATCAAAAACAATAATGGGCAATTTGTTTTCCATACACAGCGTGAAGGCCGTCATGTCCATAATGTTCAGCTTTTTAGAATAAGCTTCCTGAAAACTCAGCTTGTCGTAACGCACTGCATCGCTGAATTTTTCAGGGTCTTTGTCGTATACACCATCTACACGTGTGCCTTTCAGTACCACACTGGCCTGCACTTCAATGGCACGTAAACTGGCCGTTGAGTCAGTAGTGAAGTAAGGATTTCCTATACCGGCACCAAAAATAACGATCCGTCCTTTTTCCAAGTGACGGATCGCTCTGCGTCTGATGAACGGCTCACACACCTGCTCCATCTTTATACCCGCCATGAGGCGCGTGTATAGTCCATGCTTTTCCAGTGCACTTTGCAGCGCCATCGCATTGATCACGGTAGCCAGCATGCCCATATAGTCACCTTGTACCCGTTCAATACCCAATGCTTCTGCCTGGCCACCTCTGAAAATGTTTCCGCCTCCGATTACGATAGCGAGCTCTACACCCTCTTCTTTTACTGTTTTAATTTCTTCACAATATTGCTCCAATACGTTGGGATCAATGTTAGTGCTTTTGGAAGCGCCCTGAAGCGCTTCACCGCTGAGTTTGAGGAGGATACGTTTATGCTTCATGAGAGAGTGGTCAAAACCTCGCAAATATATCAGTATTTGACGATTTTAAAGCCATTTTTTAGCGACTCCCTCTGCCCGTTATCCGGTCTTCTTCATTCAATCCTGAGTAAGTTTTACCTTTCTTTGCATTTCTTTAACCGACCGGTAATTTATGATTCGTTCCTTGTTGATTTTAATGACTTTGCTGCTGTTGTCCTGTTCATCCAAAAAGAAAACGGAGCGGGAGCTTTACGAAGAAACGATTTCCGGATTTAAGTATAAGACCTACAAGGCTACTTCGGATGCAGCGGTTGGGCCGATGGTGAGCACGTATAATGAGCAGAAGCCGGATAGTATTGCTCCGCTGAATAGTGAATTCGCTCATCTTATACTGGGATATATGTGGACGCTCTCGCATAAACCAGCGATGGCTTTTGCCGAGGCCGACCTGGCGCAGGAAAGCAACGAAGACGATGTTAAACTTTTGGCACAGTCGTTACGATCTATTGTGATGTACGAACAGGGCTGGGATACGCTGGCACATGAAGAATCAGAAGCGGCCAAAAAATACGCTCATCAGAAACCGGGTTTGGAAGTGGGGTATGAACTCTCCTTCTTTTATATGATGATGGGCCTGGCTAATATTTATGATAAAGATTTTAATCAATCGAAGTTTTACTGGGCGGGTTTTGCCAATGAAACAGCCATTCACTGGCCGTATCAGCTTACCGATGCGATTGACGATTTGCAAAACCATCGCCTGCAGCAAGGACTTGGTAAGCTGAAAGTGCTTTCTCAGGATCCGCATGTGCCTGAAGCTTTACGTCTTGCGCTGGATGAACAATTGAGCAAGATTGAGCAGCAAGGGGGCGATGTTACTTCCTCTTTATTCTGGCCCAAGCTGATATCCACCGTGGTATTTGACCAGCTGAAGAAAACGGGGAATCAGCAACTGATTAGTATTATAGAAATGCTGGAGAAAGTAAAAGATAACTTACCGGTGTAGATTAAGTAATTGTTTTTTGAAGCAACCCTTACTTCAAAACTCAATCAGCACCTGACCTTTTTCCACGCTGTCACCTTTCTTCACCTTCACATTTTTTACTACTCCTTCCCCGGGCGCCTTTAAAATGTTTTCCATTTTCATGGCCTCCAGAATGAGGAGGGGTTCTCCTGCCTTTACTGCATCGCCTGCCTGTATTTTCAGGTCGATGATTAATCCCGGCATGGGGGCTTTGATGTGATTGATTTTGGCTGTGCCTGCATTATTCAAGCCCATCTTTTCCAGGAGCAGATCAAATTTGTCCTTGAGCTCCACCGTGTACGTATTGCCGTTGATTTTATATGTAAATGTTTTTGCAGCGGCATCGGTATTCACCATTTCTGCACGGAAACTTTGGTTCTGATAAAGGATATGAAAATAACCTTCGGAGATTTTCGCCAGGTCCCAGTTCAATGGTGAGCCATTGATAATGAGTCCATCATCGTTTAAAGTGATCTCAAAATTTTTATTGTTAACGATTGCTTTGATCATCGTCAAAGGTAAATAAAGTTTGACACACAAAAGTGTTTTAAGCTCTATGTCATTATCCCGGTCGTAAAGAACAGATGTAGTATATTGCTGCGAAATCAGATTCCGATTCTTGTCACGCACTTCGCTTACTTACCTGCTTACCGGATTAACGTTTGCCATACTTTGGTCATCGGCTTCCATTGCCGGCAAGTTTGGATTGCTGTCGGCAGAGCCACTTACCTTTTTCACCATCCGCTTCTTAATGGCGGGAGCATTGCTTCTGATCTACGCCCATGTGTGGCAGGGAAACCGTAAACCCGCGGGTAAAGAATGGATTCATCTTTTCGTTTTCGGAACATTCAATACTGCGCTTTATCTCGGGTTGTTTATTATCGCATTGCAGACCGTAGCGGCAGGCATTACTGCGCTGGCCATTGCACTGAATCCATTACTCATCAGTATTCTTTCTTCGCTATGGCTTAAGCGAAAGGTTAAATGGAATGAGTGGATCAGTATCGGGCTGGGTATTTCAGGAGTTGCTATCGCTACTTATCCATTAGTGCAAACCAGCTATGCCACTCCGCATGGATTAATCCTTCTTGGCCTGGCTATGCTCACCTACTCCATCGGCTCCGTCTTCTATTCTTCCATTACGTGGACACTCTCGCGTATTGCTATCAATGGATGGCAGGTACTTGCCGGTGGCTTACTACTTCTTCCATTCGCTATTGTATTTTATGAAGGAAATAGCCACTATGATCTGAACTTCGCTTTGTCTCTTGCGTGGCTCGTTATTCCGGTGTCGGTTTTTGCGGTGCAATTGTGGTTGCGCCTGCTGCGCGAAGATGCGGTGCGCGCTTCGATGTGGCTTTTTCTTTGCCCCATTTTCGGGTTAGGCCTTGCTACGCTTTTATTGGATGAGCCCTTTTCATTGTATACCGCTGCAGGTACTGCCGTTGTCCTTCTCGCCTTATATCTGGGACAAAAGAAAAATAATTAATTTTGAGCTATGCTGATTTATAATGTAACAGTAGGAGTTGATAAGTCCATTGAACAGGAATGGCTTGCGTGGATGAAGGAAATTCATATTCCCGATGTGATGAACACGGGCATGTTTGTGGGATACAAAATTTATAAAGTAGTGGGTGTAGAGGAGGGTGGAGCCGTTTCGTACGCTATTCAATACGCTGCGCTTTCGTTGAATGAAATTGAAAAGTACCTGGAGAACTATGCGCCCCGTCTTCGTGAGGAAGGATCTAAGAAATTTGGTGAAGGGCAAGCCGCTTTCCGCACGCTGCTGGAAGAGGTGGAGTAATCCATTACATAAATAAGTCAGGGCTTCCCGGTAGATTCGTACCGATTTCTGCTTTTTTGCAATTCTTTTACCTTTTTGGTTTACTCTTTCATTGTTAATTTATCATTAAGCGATCAATACTATTGTTCATCAGGGTTTATATGATAGAACCGCGAAACCCTTTTCGGTAATTGTGCTTTTAGAACATCGTGTAAGCAACGCAGCCCGTATGTGATCTTAAATAATTCATTTTCATGTTTTTTATTACATCCTCATAACGAAAAGACATACTCCTTGAGAATACCTGCTAATTTGGATGAATAATTTAAAAACCATAATACACATGAAAAGAAAAACCCCAAAGCTCCTCCTCCTGGGTGCTATCTGCCTTTTGTCGCACCTGTCGCTCTTTGCACAGGAAGGAACACCCAAATGGAAACTCGATCTTGGAAGTCAGGCGAAATGGATGAAAATCCTTCCTACCGGCACCATATTAGTTTCTGCGAACAAATCATTTCTATGTGTGGATCCTGGCACACAACAAAAACTCTGGGAACTAAAGGAAGTCGGACAAGTTGACCAGGAAACATTTGCCGATATAAGTGGTACTCCCTTTGCCATTTTTGAAAGCCAGGCACTTGCCAGTTTGAAAAAACAAACAACCATTGTAGAGTACACAACAGGACGTATTGTTTATAATACGCTTGATGCAAATGTTTCAATCACGGAAAAAACTCCTTTGCTTGATTTGGGCGCTTTGCTTCTTGAATTGAAGCAGGACAAAAAATCCTACCTCGCTCTGGTAGACATTGAATCAGGAAAAGAAAGATGGCGTTTTGAACTAGTCGGCCGCAAATCAGGCGGACTGGCTTCTTTGAAGCAAAGTATCAAATCCGGCCTCGATGCAAACCCTGTTTCAGATAAAGATGGCAACATTCTTTACCCGGATGGAAAAATAGTAAAACGCCTCGATGGAAAAACAGGCGCTACTTTATGGGAAGATGAAAACGAGAAAACAGTAGGCCGTCTTAATTTTTCTGATGATGGCAGCGTTGTCTATCTTGGTTCAGGCAGTAAAATAAAAGCATTGCTCTTAGCCGATGGTAAGGATGTATGGAAAGATCCTTTCAAAATCTCCGGTGAATTTAAAATGTTTATTCCCAGCAGCAACAATCAATTGTACGTAGTAACGGCTTCCAATATCAACAAGATCGATGATACTTCCGGAAAGGCCGTTTGGAAGAAACCGTTCATGTTTGCCAATGGTTTTATCTCGCTGAAGTTTACATCCGAAGGAATACTTGTCTACAGCGGAGACGAAAAAACGTCTGCTTTTGATTATGTAGGCTTTGATGGAAACGGACTGTGGAAGCGTGCTTACAGAACCGACCGCCCGGTAGTGAGCTTCGAACTTACACCAAAAGGAATCCTCTTTGCCAATGTGGAAGAAGCAAACATGATCGATCTTAAAACAGGTGATGATACCATCTGGAAGAAACGGATTAAGTTAAAAGGAAGCCCTGTTACTTATATTGATGATAAAATTGCGCTGGTCTACTCTGATGAAAAACTGTACCGGATCAACATGGAAACAGTAGCTTATGAACAAGTTGCAGAGGGTATAAAATTTAAAGGCAGTGATGAAGACGTGCAGCGAATTGAACTGGTTGGAAACAGCTATCTGTTAAGCTCTTCTCAAAATATGTGGCTGATCAATCCGGATGGTAAGGTAGCCTACTCGGCTTATTATAAGCCTGTTTCATTTGGAGGAGCTGCCGGAAAAATATTAGGCACTATGGGAAAGATATATGCTACCTATGACAACCTGGAAGCAACGCAAGATCCGACTAAGCCCAACACGGTTAACATTCAGCGATCAAAAAAGGGTGATGATATCGTGGGTGGAATTAATGACGCAATTGCCAACAGAAAGAAAAGCTTTGCTACACAAGACGCCAGTTTCATTATGACTTATATCGAATCTGCCGATGGAAAGCGGATAGGTATGGTGAAGGTGGATAAAGCAAGCGGACAGGAGAAAGGGAAAATTGTTCTTAAGACGCTCGACCCGATTTATGAAACCGATTATGCGACCGGCCAGCTTTTCGTTATTGTAAATGGCTTAGCTAGCGGATCTGAGCTATCTGCTTTTAGTCTTTAAAATATTTAAGAGTTAGTTAAGAGAAAGCCGTCCTGAAAAGACGGCTTTCTTTTTTTAGGACGAGGCAATCAAACTAATTCTGATTACTAAGATGAATGTACTTATTCCCCTTTCGCTTTTTTAGAGCGATCCTGTTCTGCGGCAGACTCTTTTGTCTCTCTTACTTTCTGCGGAGTAGATGTTTCTTTTTTAGAAGTATCGTAAGAAGTAAATTTCCGATCATTGGTTTTGCTCCCTTTCGTGCCGGGAGTAATCCTTTTGTGATCGTTCGGGTTTTCTTTTTCTTGTTTCGGTTTCATTGTGACTGAACTTCTATAGTATATCCTATAATTTCTAAGCCAGTTCCGGTTTGATTAATTGGGGAAATATTCCGACAACTTTGAATAATGATTGGAGGCTTTGCTTGTTTTTAGATGACAAAGCAAGGCATCACATTTTCATCGTTCATCAAATACCAGTTATGATTATGGCAAAAGAAAAGAAACCCGGTAATTCCAGGGAAGATCACAATGATGTGAAAACCCCGCGACCTCCACAGCACATCGACCCTTCTTCTCCTCCGGGTAAAGGAAGGAATAAGGAGGACCAAAGAGGTAATATCGATGAGGATGATCGCTCTGAAAAAAGAGAAAAGGGATGAATCCGATGGAACTCATCCCTTTTCCTTTAAGAACTTCTCTTTCTTTTTTTAGCAGCTTTTTTCGCTTTCTTAGGAACTTTCGCTCCCGACTTTCTTGCTTCGGATAGTCCGATCGCAATGGCTTGCTTCCGGCTTGTTACTTTTTTCCCGCTGCCGCTTTTCAGTGTACCCTTCTTTTTCTCGTGCATGGTTTTCTTTACCTTCTTCTGTGCACCTTTCGAATACTTTGCCATAACTATTCATTTTTTTGTTGATGAATAGTTGTACTAAAAGGTAATGCCAGAAATAAAAGCAGAGTAACCCGGAAAGGATTAAAGCGTGGTCAACAATCGCTCTAACTGATTCCTTTCCAGTGAAGCGTTGATCCAGCCGCCATCCATGGCCGATCCATACTTATTGTAAAAGTTAATGGCAGGTTCATTCCAGTCGAGCACCTGCCAAAGCATACCACTGCAATTTTCATCCAGCGCATGTTGCATCGTCCGGTCAAAGAGTTTTTTTCCAATCCCCCTGCCTCGTTCACTTTCGGTAACAATAATGTCTTCGAGGTATAACCGTTTGCCTTTCCAGGTGGAATAGCGCCAATAGTAAAGGGAAAGACCAATGATTCGGTTCTGCTCTTCAGCAACAAAGAAACCATAGATGGGATTTGGCCCAAAGCCATCGTGCTCCATCTGCGCTATTGTGTTTGTTACTTCATGCGCTGCACGTTCGTATTCCGCCAGTTCTTTGATCAATTCCAGCGTGCGGGATAAATCTTCTTTGCGACCCTGGCGTATAGTGATTTGACTCATTTTAGTTATTGGTTACCAGTTATCAGTTTCCGGTTATCAGTTTTTTACTGGCAACCGGAAACGGATAACTAATTTACATTCCTTTTTTGGCAAGGGCAGGAGTTACACCCATGCTGTACCAGGTAAACGCATATTGATCGGCAGCGGCATCCAGTGTTTTGGAAAGATTGGACGACCCATGACCTGATTTTGTATCAATGCGAATAAGCACAGGATTATTGCCTGTATTATATTCCTGCAACGTGGAAGCAAACTTATAGGAGTGTGCAGGCACCACACGATCATCGTGATCTGCCGTGGTTACCAGCGTAGCAGGGTAAGCAACACTGTCTCTTAGCGCATGAAGCGGGGAATATTTTTTCAGGTACTCAAACATTTCTTTTGAGTCATCGGCCGTTCCGTAATCGTAGGCCCATCCTGCACCGGCAGTGAATTTATGATAACGTAGCATATCCAGCACCCCTACGCCAGGCAGAGCCACTTTCATCAGGTCAGGGCGTTGTGTCATGGTAGCGCCTACAAGCAATCCTCCGTTCGATCCACCGGCAATAGCCAGGTATTGGGATGACGTGTATTTATTACTGATGAGGTATTCACCTGCTGCAATGAAGTCGTCAAATACATTTTGCTTGTTCATCTTTGTCCCTGCGAGGTGCCACTTCTCTCCGTATTCGCCACCACCACGAAGGCTCGGTTGTGCGTATACACCGCCATTCTCCAGCCACACAATACGCGAAGCGCTGAAAGAAGGAGTGAGGCTGATTCCAAATCCGCCATAGGCATACAGCCAGGTTGGGTTTTTGCCATTCAGTTCTATCCCTTTTTTGTGCACGATAAACATAGGCACCTTGGTGCCGTCTTTACTTTCGTAGAAGACCTGCCTGGTTTCGTATTCGTCAGGATTGAAATCTACTTTTGGTTTTTCATACAAAGTGGATTTGCCTGAGGCGATATCGTACTTGAAGATAGAGGTAGGGTAAATGAAAGAAGTGAACGTATAGTAAATTTGTTTGTCTTCCAGTTTTCCGCCAAAACCACCAGCCGTACCAATGCCGGGCAGCTCCACTTCTCTTTCTAATTTGCCTTTGTAGTCAAATTGTTTGATGAGTGTCTGCGCATCTTTGAGATAATTGACAAACAGCTTCTTGTCGGCAGTTCCTACACCTTGCAGCGCATTTTCTGTTTCGGGAATGATGTCTTTCCAGTTTTCAGGAGCAGGCTTGTTGAAATCGACTTCTACAATGCGGTCATTAGGAGCATTCAGGTTGGTTTGAATGATCAACCTGCTGCCGTCATTGTCAACAAGGTTATGATTGTTGTCGAAGTTTCCTACAATCGTAACTAACTTTCCTTTCGGATCTTTTAAATCCTGGATATACAGCTCATTTCCCGTTGTGCTTGTTGATGCTGAGATCACCAGGAAACGTTCGTCTTCCGTAATGCCGGCACCTACGTACCTGCGGGGTGTCTTCTCACCACCAAAAATAAACTGATCGCTTTTTTGAGGGTTATTCAATTTATGGTAATACACTTTGTGAAACTGTGTTTTAGCCGACAGCTCGCTGCCTTTGGGCTTATCGTAGCTGCTGTAGTAGAACCCTTCGTTACCTTTCCAGGTAATGCCGGTAAATTTCAGATCACGCAACGAATCTTCAACGACTGCTTTATCCAGTGTTTTAATGGTGATGGCTTTTCTCCAGTCCGAACCTCCTTCTGAGATAAGGTAAGTAAGCATGCTTCCGTCTTTGGTAAAGAATGTTCCAGCCAAAGCCGTAGTGCCATCCTTGGAAAAAGTATTCGGATCAAGAAATACTTCGGGAGTTCCTTCTTCCCCTTTCTTCCGGTAAAGTACGCTGTGGTTTTGCAACCCATCGTTCTTATAGAAATAATAAAAATCTCCTTCCTTAAAAGGAGCGCTTAATCGCTCGTAGCTAAATACTTCCCCCAGTCTTTTTCTTACGCTGTCGCGGAAAGGGATGTGATTGAGATAATCGAACGTTACATCGTTCTGCGCAGTCACCCAGTCGTTGGTTTCTTTGCTGGTATCATTTTCCAGCCAGCGATAGGGGTCAGCAACGGGTACACCAAACAGGGTGTCCACAGTAGTATCTTTTTGGGTAGCAGGGTAAGGTTTTACCGAAGCCTGTTCGTGTGGTTGAGAGCAGCTCATAAGTAGTGCAATGCCAGCTATTACAACAACAAGTGAAAATTTGTTCATTCGTATTTGGGTTTTGCGAGGCCGAATCTAACAGTCAGAATTGATAATTCTAAATTCAAAATTTTGAATTTGAAATTCTTGTCTACATTTGCAGCATTCTGATTTATTTCAGAGCAAGGGGTGCCATCTATTCACCATAGCTTTAGCGAAGGTGAGAAAACAAGGGCTGAGATTATACCCATAGAACCTGATGCCGGTAATGCGGACGAAGGGAGGCAATAAACACGTAAGTAAGGTGCATTCCCCGATGTGCCTGCGGGTTTAAATTTTTTAAAACACAATGTTCAAATCAATGATCGTGGCGGCAGCCGTGTTGTTATCAACGCACGCTATCGCACAACAATTTTCCATTACCGGTACGGTAAAGAATGGAAAAAGCAATCAGGTACTGGCCGGAGCATCGGTACAGTTAGAAAATCAAAATCGTTTTGCTGTAACCGATGAATTCGGGAGGTTCCGTATCGAAAAATTACCTGTGGGTGATTATTCCATGCTCATCCGTTTTATTGGCTTTCAGGAGAAAACAGAGAACGTTTCGCTGACGCAAAATGTAAACGTAACGGTGACACTTGATGAATCGGTACAACTTACTGATGAGGTAGTTGTATATGCTACACGCGCCAATGAGAAAACGCCAACTACATTCACCAATGTAAGCGGTCAGGCGCTGAGCAAACAAAACTTCGGGCAGGACATGCCCCTGCTATTGAACTGGACCCCTTCCCTGGTGACCACTTCTGATGCAGGTGCGGGTGTCGGCTATACCGGGTTGCGCATCCGCGGAAGCGATGCTTCGCGCATTAATGTCACCATCAACGGCATTCCTTATAACGACAGCGAGTCGCAGGGAACGTATTGGGTGGATATTCCGGATGTTGCCTCTTCCACGCAAAGTGTGCAGGTACAACGTGGTGTAGGTACTTCTACCAATGGCGGCAGTGCTTTTGGTGGTAGTGTAAATCTGCAGACCACTTCGCTTCGCACCGATCCGTATGCAGAGGGGATGATTGCCGCAGGCTCCTTCAACACACAACGCTATACCATGAAGGCGGGCACTGGCCTGATCAACGATCGATGGGCCTTTGATGCCAAAGTCTCTAAAATCACTTCCGATGGATACGTGGATCGCGCGTCATCCGATCTGGGTTCTTATTATTTAAGCGGTGGATATTACGGTAAGAAAACCGTGATCAAGGCCATCACTTTTGGTGGTCATGAAAAAACCTATCAATCGTGGAATGGCAATGATTCGGAAACCATAAAGACCAACCGCACCTTCAATTCTGCCGGAGCATTGTATGATGAGGCGGGAAATGTGAAAGGCTATTATGATAATGAGATTGATAATTACAACCAGGATCATTACCAGCTTCATGTTACCCAGCAACTGAGCGATCATTGGAATGCGAACGTTTCGCTGCATTATACCTACGGTCGTGGCTATTATGAACAGTATAAGCAAGGCAAAGCATTTTCTGATTTAGGGCTGAATGATCTGGTGCTGAAAGACACCATCATTTCGTCCGGTGACTTTATTGTACGCAAGTGGCTGGATAATAAATTTTACGGAGGCACCTTCTCCTTCAACTACGATAAGGAAAAAACAAATCTTACCATAGGCGGAGCTTTCAATCAATATGGCCATGCCAAACATTACGGTGAAATCATCTGGGCGCAGTATGCTGCCAGTTCACAAATCCGCCAGCATTACTACGATGGTCTTTCACAGAAAAATGATTTCAATATTTATGCAAAGTGGAATTACGAGATCTCACCTGCTCTGAATGCATTCATCGATTTGCAATATCGTTATGTGGGCTACACTACTGCCGGTACGGATGATGATCTTGTTCCGTATGACATCAGCGATAAATTCAACTTCTTTAACCCGAAGGCAGGGTTGAGTTATTCCCTTTCGGCAAAAGATATTTTGTATGCATCGTATGCCATTGCCAACCGCGAACCTAACCGTACTGACTATGTAAACGGAGATGTAAAACCCAAACACGAAAAACTGGGCAACCTGGAAGCAGGCTGGAGAAGAAATTCAGATCGGTATGCCTTTGAGGCGAATTACTATCTCATGAACTATACGGATCAACTCGTGCTTACCGGTAAACTGGATAATGTAGGCAATCCGATTCGTGCTAATGTAGGGAAGAGCTATCGTACCGGAGTGGAGCTTTCCGGTACCATTCGTCTTACAGAAAGATGGTCGTGGAATGCAAACGCAACCTGGAGCAGGAACAAGAACAAAGATTATGTGGCTGACTTTGGTAATGTGGACGAAAAGAAAAATACGTCTATCGTTCTTTCTCCGGACTGGATTGCCGGAAGTCAATTATCCTGTAATGCATTCAGAAATTTTCAGGTGACGCTGCTCTCCAAATATGTGGGCAAGCAATACCTGGATAACACGCAAACCGAAAGCCTGACGCTGGACAGTTATTTCATTAACGATCTGCGGTTTAATTACACCCTGTCGCCCAGAGGCATGAAAGAGTTGGGGCTGAGCCTGCTGGTTAATAATCTCTTCGATGTAAAGTATTCATCCAACGGAGCTACGTATGGCGATGGCGTAGCCTATTATTTCCCTCAGGCGGGCACGAACTTCATGGCCATGATGACCCTTAAGTTCTGATGCTGATCACTGGATTCCGGTAATTGGCAACCGGAATCCAGTTTCCTATAGTTACCTTTGCGGCATGGCCAATGATTCTGTCCGTCCGTTCACGTTGCATGCCCTTCTTCGCCTCACGCGATTCTGGAATTTGCTCATCATTGGCATGGCGCAATACTTTACGGCCTTCTTCCTCATCGGAACGCAAACTGTTACCGACTGGCGGTTGTTACTGCTTTCCGTTTCCACGGTGATGATTGCTGCTGCCGGATACATCATCAACGACTATTACGATGTAAAGATTGACTTAATAAATAAACCCGAAAGAGTAGTTGTTGGAAAGAATATCACCCGCAGATATGCCATCCTGTTTCATACTTTTCTTTCTTTCAGTGGTGTGGCTTTAGGCCTTCTGCTGAGCTGGCAGATCGCCATGATCAACTTCTTTTCTGCTTTCCTGCTGTGGCTGTATTCCAATAACCTGAAGCGCCAGCCTTTCATTGGTAATTTTACGGTGGCTTTCCTTACGGGATTATCGATAGCGTTGATCAACTGGCTCTATCATTCGCACCTTTTGCTGATTAATGTATATGCCACCTTCGCTTTTTTTATCACGCTGGTGCGCGAGATCATTAAAGACATGGAAGACCTGAAAGGGGATGTGACCTACGGATGCAAGACCTTGCCTATTCTCTTTGGAATCCGCAAGACAAAAAACATACTTTACATCTTGCTGGCCTTATTTGTTCTGTCTGTTTTAACGATCCACTTCCTGTTTCGCGCGCTGCCCCTTTATTATTTCATTGGCTTTCTTTTTCTGCCCTTGGTGGTGCTGATCTTTTACCTTGTGCGTGCGGATACGAAGAGTGATTTTTATAACCTGAGCACTCTTTGCAAAATGATCATGCTGCTGGGTATTTTGAGTATGGCTTTGGTTTGATTTTCTTTGCGCCTTCATGACAACATCTAAGCAACGCATCGCTATTTTTGCTTCCGGTAATGGAAGTAACGCAGAGGAGATCATCAGCTATTTTGCATCGCATCCTTTCATCAAAGTGGCGTTGATTTTAAGTAACAACCCTCAGGCTTTTGTATTACAGCGTGCTGCGAAATGGAATATTCCCTTCAGGGTTTTTGATAAAACACAATTCCGCGAAAGCGATGAAGTGATACAGTGGCTCCGCGAAGAGAAGATCACGCACCTTGTGCTGGCCGGGTTTCTCTGGCTGATCCCTGTTCACCTGATCCGGGCTTTCCCCAATCGCATCATTAACATTCATCCTGCGCTGCTGCCAAAATTCGGTGGCAAGGGCATGTATGGATTGAAGGTACATGAAGCGGTAAAAGCAAACGGAGAAATAGAATCAGGTATCACCATTCATTCGGTAAACGAACATTACGATGAAGGTGAAATACTTTTTCAGACCTCCTGCATCGTTGTGCCCGATGATACTCCGCAGGACATCGCTGCTAAAGTGAACCAACTGGAGTACCACCACTACCCCATGGTGATTGAGAAGTGGATCAATTCTTCAATGTAGCAAATGCCCTTACGGGAAAGGTACCCATCCCTTTTATTTTTGGAGGTACAGCGCTGAATGTAAATCCGCTCTCCGGTAGCTGATCGAGATGACATAAATGTTCGGAGATTAGAATTTCAGCGCCAAGCAAAATAGTGTGTACCGGTCTTGCCTTGCCACGTGTGTCATCAATGTTATGCGAGTCGATACCGACTAAGGCAACGCACTGCTCGCGAAGATAAAGTGCTGCTTCTTCGGTTACATGCGGATGATTTTCAAAGTAAGCATCGCTTCGCCAGAACGTACTCCATCCCGTATTTATTAAGATCGCTTTTTCCGAGAGGTCTTTGTTTTCAAAAAAGTGTTTCCCGATTTCTATTCCGTTTCGGTAGTCGGCTTGTATGGTGATGGCTTCCAGGTCGGCCAACTTCTCCAGTACCACTTCACTCAGGTCCTTTCCCTGTTCGTAACGATGAAAAGGGGTATCGATATACGTTCCGGTGTTGGATACCATTTCAATTTTTCCGATTTGAAATTCCGCTCCATCCGCATAGATGCTTCTCGATTTTTCGCGACTGAGAAAATCACAGATCAGCGGAGCAGGAAGACCCTTGTAAGTGATCATTCCATGTTCGATGGTATGGCTCAGGTCAATGTAGCGACTCACTTCGCTGGAGGTGTAATCCATTCAAAATCTTTTGACTTGGGAAACTCGGCAAAGATTTTTTGAATGAATTCATTTGGCTTAGCCAGCTTGCGCAGGTTCATGTCGATCCATGCTCCGTCAATACTGAGTGTTGTGGCGACAGTCCCGTCTTCTTTCAGAAATACGTGACGTAAGCTCCAGCGCGAAAAGTCTTCGGTACATTTATAGAGTTCTACGGTTATCGTGATCTGATCTTCCAGAAGAATCTCGCGCCTGAAGATGGCTTCTTCACGAAACAGAACGGGACCAATATGAAGCTCTTCCAGCTTTTTTGTTGTCAGGCCGCGCTCGCTTAAAAGCTTCATACGTGCAGCCGCACCGAAATCATAATAGACAGAGTGGCGCAGGTGACGGTTCGCGTCAATGTCCGCCCAGCGGATACTAATAGGCATGGAGAAAGAGTGCATAGATCGAATTTTCAACGTAAAGGTAATGACTTCTTTAATGTAAGGAATAAACAATTTAGGATCTTCGATGCAATTAAATCAATAGGATTGGCTCAGTCCATTTTCCATGAGCTGTCAATAGAGCATGTTCTATGAAAGCAACATCAGTAACGCGGCAATCATCGTCATGCCAATGATAAACCACCGGTAGGTAAGCTCACTCCAGTTTTTTTCACGAAGCTGGTTGTTCTGCCGCATCATAATCAAGAGTTACCCGCTTCATCCACCTTTTTCTCGCTGACCTGCTTTTTAGTCCGTGCTCCTCCCGTTTCAACTGCTTCTTGTCCTGTTTCAATACCTTTATCATCAGAACGGGCTGTTATCGGTAACCTTGAAATGGTTTATTGCCGTTATTTGTAACGTGGAAAAGGGTCATTATTCAAAGTCTCGTATACTGGTGCTGCTGGCAGGGATTGCCGTAGCTGTTTTTCTGATGGCCACCCATGGAATGGCGCAGTCTTCTTCCGGATTTATGTACGGCAAGATTTACACTGCCACCAACACCTATGAAGGCCAGATTCGCTGGGGTAATGAAGAAGCCTTCTGGACCGACTTCTTTAATGCTTCCAAAAAATCTTCGGGAAGTTATAAAAAACTGGTGAGCGTGGATAAGAAAGAGGAAAGCTCCTGGCTCGACTTCGACTGGGATATCCTCAGCATCTGGGAGAACCAGGCTACTGTACATCAGTTCAGCTGCCAGTTTGGCGACATCAAGGAGTTGGAGATCATCAATAAAAACAATGCACGCATCCAGTTCAAAAACGGATTGCAGATGGAAGTGAATGGAGAAGGCTACAACGACATCGGCACTAAGGTGCAGGTGCTCGATAAAGAGCTGGGCTGGACTTCCATCAACTGGGATAAAATTCAGAAAGTGGAATTCTCTTCCATACCTAAAGGAAGTAGTCATCTTGCGATGTCACCTTTATATGGAACAGTGGAAACCAACCGCAAAGAGAAATTTACCGGCTACATTCAATGGGATCATGACGAGCGCGTAAGTACCGACAAGCTGGATGCGGAATCCGATGATGGAAAGATTTCAGTACCCTTTTCTGAAGTGATCTCCATTGAGAAAAGAAGCAGCGGAAGTGACGTAGTGTTCAAATCAGGACGACAACTTTATCTTACCGGCACCAATGATGTCGACCTGGATAACAAGGGAGTGATTGTACTACAGCCCGGTAAAGGAATGGTGGATATTCCGTGGAGCGCATTTAAGAAAGTGTCGTTCGCGGCTGCTGCCAGCTCCGGTCCTGCGTATGAAAGTTTCACCACACCCAAACAGTTGTCGGGTACGGTATTGCTTTACGATGCGAAAGAAGTTTCCGGCAAAATGATTTTCGACCTCGATGAGACACTGGACGTGGAAACACTGGAAGGAAAAGACAACGACATTGAATACACCATTCCTTTTCGCAACATCAAAAGCATTAAGCCTAAAAATTCGGATTACTCCATCATTGAACTAAAGAATGGAGAAACACTGCTGCTGGGAGATGGACGTGATGTATCTGCGCAGAACGATGGTATCATTATCATGGTGAAAGGCAAAAAGGAACCCACTCATCTGCGCTGGAAAAACATAGAGCAGATTATTTTTGACTGACGTGCGCATCATTAACAGACGCTTTATACTTGTTTCTCTGTTGCTTGCGGTGCTGGCAGCAGGCATTGCGCTGTTTGAGATCCGCTTCAACCCCACATCGCTGATCTACTTTACGGCAGCATGGGTAGTGGTGGTGCTTCTTTTGTTGTGGATGGGCAACCGGCTGCTTACCCGGCTATTCAATCGCTATCTGTCCTGGCTTTCGTATGGCAACATCCGTTTTTTTGTTCATCTGCTGTGCGGTGTGTTTTATTCACTCGTTGTCATCAATGGAACGTACACTGCGCTGAAATACCTGCTCACGATTGATCCGCCTACGCGCGGGCAGCTCATTGTGATGAACGTGTATGGTGCCATTATTTTTATTCCGGCCTATTCCATTTATTTCAGCCTGCACTTTTTGCGCAGCTGGCGAAAATCGGAAGTGGAGTCGGAGAAGTTTCAAAAGGAAAGTATGCGCTCACAATTAGAGTCGCTCAAAAGTCATCTCGATCCGCACTTCCTTTTCAACAATCTCAATATTCTTTCTTCACTGATCGATAAAGATAAAGCACGGTCTAAAGTCTTTCTCGACAAATTTGCCGAAGTGTACCGCCTGCTGCTTCGTTCCCGAACGGAAGACCTGGTGACGCTGCGCGAAGAGCTGGACTTCATTGAATCGTATTGTTTCCTGATCCAGACACGGTTTGAAGATTCCATCCGCTTTCATATTGATATTCCTTCTAACCTGCATCGTTTTTTGTTACCACCACTTACGTTGCAGATGCTGATGGAGAATGCCATCAAGCATACGCTGATCACGGAAAAGAAGCCGCTGTCTGTTCATATCATTGCCGGGCACGATCATCCTTCTCTTGTTGTTTCCAACACGCTGAATGAAAAACAAAATGCCATGGCCACTACTTCGGGCAGTGGCCTTGAAAATATCCGTATGCGTTACCGGCACTTCACCAGCAGGGATATGGAAGTAGAAAAAACGGAAACCGAATTTAAAGTGACTATTCCTTTAATTGAAACAGAAGCCCCATGACGCTATTGATCATTGAAGACGAAACGCTGGCAGCGGAGAAATTAAAAGATACGTTGCTGGAAATTGATTCCGCTTTGGAGATCATCGCGATGCTGAAATCAATAGAGTCGGCTACGGAATGGTTAGTGCAGAACCCACATCCCGATTTGATCGTTACCGACATCCAGTTGCTGGACGGCCTCTCGTTCGAAATCTTTCAGCAGGTAAAAGTAGAAGTGCCGGTGATTTTCACCACGGCTTATGATCAGTATGCCATCCGTGCTTTTGAAGTAAACAGTATTGATTACCTGCTGAAGCCGGTACAAAAGGATAAGCTGGCTGCTGCATTACAAAAAGCGAAGACCCGAAAGGGAACGACTCCCCCTGTTGCCTACGATGCCGTGCTGAAATTACTTCGCTCCAGCCAGCCGGAGTTTAAGTCACGCTTCATGGTGCGCATCGGGCAGCGTATTGTTGCCATACCGGTAGAGAAGATTGCCTACTTCTTCAGCGAAAGCAAGCTCACCTACATTGTAACAGACGACAATCGCAGGTATCCGTTCGATCTGCCGCTGGATGAAATTGACGAGCAGCTCAACCCCAAATCGTTTTTCAAGATCAACCGTCAGTTCATTATCAGCTTTACTTCCATTGCCGAGATTCATCCGTATTTCAAAGGAAGAATCAAGCTGAAGCTTAATCCCGATCAGCAGGACGAGATCATCGTGAGCTCTGAGCGGACACCGGAGTTTAAAAAATGGCTCGATCAGTGAGCGAATTGGGTGCGCATTAATCCCGATTCAGGCAGCAGGTGTTCCGCTTGGTCTGCAAACCCCTGAATACGTTCATCCGCTTTCTCATTTTTGCGTTGGTAGTACTCGGAACACACCATCAAAACATATGCAAATGAAAAAAATATACGCTTTACTTGCTGCCTCGCTCACACTCTTCGTTGCATCTACTGCCTCCGCACAGGATGAAGGTTTTATCTATGGGAAAATCTATATGGATGACAATCGCAGCTACGAAGGTCCCATCCGCTGGGGTAAAGAAGAAGTGTACTGGGTAGATGTATTCAATGCCTCCAAAGAAGAAAATGAAAACGTCCATTACCTCACGCACGAGGAAAGAGACCGGCTGGATGAAAAACGCATGTGGCGAAACGGAAACTTCTCCGCCTCTTCCACTTTACGATGGCTGGGCTTTGGCTCTACCCATGAGCGCAACTATGAAGAAGACTACACGCACCAGTTTGCCTGTCAGTTTGGCGAGATCAGATCCATTCGTCTGGTGAGCAGCAAGCGGGTGGAGCTGGAGTTGCAGAGCGGCATGAAAGTAAAAATAAACGGAGAAGGGTATAACGATATCGGCACCGACCTGAAGATCATTGACAAGGAGCTCGGAGAGATGGAGCTCGACTGGCATCGCATCGAAAAAATAGAATTCAAGAGCACACCTTCACGCCTTGCACAAAAATTTGGCGAGCCACTTTACGGAACCGTGGAAACATTTCAGGGAGCGTTCACCGGCTACATTCAGTGGGATCATGACGAACGTCTTTCCACCGATAAGCTGGATGGCGAATCAGAAGATGGAAAGGTGGCGCTGATCTTTGATAAAATAACTTCACTGGAACCACACCTCAATCGCACAAAGGTGGTATTGAAGTCGGGAAGAGAGCTGGAGCTGCGTGGATCCAATGACGTGAACTCGGAAAACCGCGGGATCATTATTACCACCGATAAAGGAACCATCATCGATGTGCCATGGGATGAATTTAAAAAGCTCACGCTGAAGTCGGGCACAACCGCACCGGTGGTGAAGTACGAAAGCTTTAAGTCACAAAAGGAACTCCATGCTACCGTAATCACCCACGATGGGAAAACCTTATCCGGCAGAATGGTACTTGACCTCGATGAAGAGTATGACTTTGAATTGTACCAGGGCAAATCAGAAGAGATCGAGTACAGTGTTCCATTGCGGAACATCAGGCGCATTGTAGTAAGCGGAGGAGACAGAGCTGAAGTATTTCTGGCCAATGGCGAAAAACTTTCCCTGAACGAATCGCAGGATGTAGGTGAGCTAAACCAGGGCGTGCTGGTCTTCGCAGGTAAAGACAAGCCGGTATATGTTCCATGGGAAGAAGTAAAAGAGATTCAGCTGAATTAATAACAGATTAAAATCGACTTATAGAATTGCTTTCTTGTTCTCGAAGAGTCTCCTGTTTCAGGGACTCTTCGTTTCGTTTATCGGATAGGATTAAGTTCTCCTGACTTATCCTGGTTCTTGCGCAAACGTCCGCTTGTGCCCTACATTACTATTCTTAACTCACCAGCTGCTGCTGGCACCACCCCCGCCAGAGCTGCCGCCTCCCCAGCTTCCACCACTGCTTCCGCTGCTGCCGGATGAACTGCTGCTGCTGTCTGATGAGGTAGAGGCAACCAGAATAGGAATAGTAAAAGTCGCTCTTGCTTTATGACTGCAGTTCTCGCAGAAGTGAATCACCTCCCGGCTTCCATAGTCGCTATAGGTTGCTTTTTTGATAACACGCTCTTTGCTGATGTGATAAGTAATGGCTTTGCATTTGGGGCAGGGTGTATATTTTGTAGAAGAGGAAGGATAAATCAGCAGGTCAACAGCCGTGCAGGAGGTACACTTCCATACATCATAGTCCACCGACTTCACTTTCTCTTCAGCAATCTGGCTGGCTTGTAAAAATGAATCTTCTTCTTTCTCACTCAGCTTTACACACGTGCCTCCGCATTGCTTGCAGGTGCGCGGCATATCGCGATAGCGGTACAGATTTCTTCTGTAAAGAAAATAGATGAACAGCATAGGTACAGGGAAAAACAGAGCAGCAAAGATGAGCCCTGTTTTTTGCGGCCGATAAAAATTCCAGAGCCACTGGTTGCTTCCTGCTTTCAGATGTGGTGTGGCAAGGTGGTGGATGCGTATTCTTTTTTCGAGCAACAGGAAAACCAGTAATCCATAAGTGGCGAGCAGGAAAGAAGTGAGTTTCCATTCTCCGTTATAGGCAATGAACAACAATGCATAAGGCAATACCACATAAAGAATAAGCCATCGCCATACCGACATGCCGATCCAGCTTGCTTCGCGCGAGGGTTTGAACCTGCGATAGGATCTTGCAACAAAGAAAGTGATGATCAGTACCGGCAGCAGTACAATCATCAGCAGGAAGAAGATGTAATAATCTTCTTCCTTGTTTATTTCGGTGTTGATGATTTCGGCAGCAGCGGCAGGATTAGTCAGGACCTCCGCTGTCTTGCTGATTCCGTTAAGCATGCCTTCATCATAGTTTCCTTCTTTGAACGAAGGCACCATGTATTCGCGTTGAATGTCTTTACAGGTAGCGTCAGTTAAAACGGCTTCGAGTCCATAGCCGGTATGAAAGCGAACCGTATGCTGGTCCATCACGAACAGAACCAGCAGTCCGTTATCATTACCCGCCTGACCGATGCCCCATTTCACAAACAGTTGCTGTGCAAAATCAAAGATGTCCTGCCCGCCAATGGATTGAAGCACCACTACACTTACCTGTGCCGTGGTTTTCTTTTCCAGTGAATCAAGAATCGAATTGATTTGAGCTACAGTAGTTTCACTGATGATGCCGTCCGGGTTACTCACATAGCTGTTGTTCACCAGCTTGGTGTTGGGTACTGTTTCTACCGTATAGCTTTGTGCAAAAGTAAGGCAGGGAAGAAGCAAGAAAAAGAGTAGGGCTTTTTTCATGGAGTAAAGATAATCTTGAACGGTTGTGGAGCACACTTTTTTATTGGAAGAGAATAATATTGTGCACGATGTTTTATTGAAAGTCCTGCCATCAGAGTCCCCGAGTCGGGAAGACGTCTCAGAGAAATAAGATCAGGTAGTCGTCAGAGTCATTGTTTTTGCTGATGCTCATTTTAGTACATGTCGGTTTTTTACTTGTACAGGTATTCGTGTGCCGGTTAATATTGAAGAAACAATCTTCGATATGAAAACGATAATCATCCTGTTTTTTGCACTGTCAGCTTTTAGCCTGTCGGCCCAATCGAAAACGTATCTGTTTGTACATGGTGCCTGGCACGGTGCGTGGTGCTGGAAAAAAGTGGTGCCTCTCATTGAAGCAGAGGGTAATCGTGCTTTCGCCATCGATTTACCCGGCCATGGGGAAGACAAATCGTCCGCTGCTGCGATTACATTAGATGATTATGTTAAAAAGGTAGTTGCTGTTGCAAATGCTCAGCAAGGCTCTGTGATTCTGGTGGGACATTCCATGGCAGGCGTTGTGATCTCGCAGGCTGCGGAAGTGTTGGGTAAAGAAAAAGTTTCAAAGCTCATCTATCTCGATGCGTTCCTGCCGAAGGATGGCGAATCGGTATTGATGCTGGCCGAAAAAGCCGGCCGTGCCAATGGCGCTGCTAAAAGCGATGGCCCTTCTTTAATGGAGAGCCTCGTCTTCTCCAGCGATCAGAAAACCAGCATGGTAAAACCGGATGCCGTTGCTCCGCTCTTTTATCATGACTGCTCTGCACAGGATGTTGCCTTCGCAAAAGAACATGTCGGCTGGCAATCCATGGCCTGCCTTGCTACACCGGTGCATGTTACCAGTGAACGCTATGGCGCCATTCCTAAATATTATATTCTTTGCACCAAAGCGAAGGATTTGGATAAAAGCAGTCTTGTGAACAACATGCATTGCGAAAAAGTAGTTAAATTAGAGAGTAGCCATTCACCCTTTTTCTCCATGCCGGAAAAGCTCGCTGAAATTATAAACGGGATATGATCTTTCAGGAAATCAAGCCTTGTCTGCAGTTGCAGCCGTTAGTGAGAAACTACCTGCTCGTTAATATTCAGCAATCCTATTGTTTTCTGCCTGTTAAACCCTACCCCGCACGTATTGAACAGGCGATGGTATTTTTTGCGCGTGGATACATAGAGAGCTATGATCCGTGCACAAAGATAAAGACACGGATAGTCCATAACGCTTTTTTTGGGCAGCAGGATTCCCGCCTTGATTTTCAATCTGTTTCCTCGGAAGATTTTCTCATGCTGATGGTGATTTTTCAACCAGGAGCTATGCATCGCTTACTGGGCTTGCCCATGCATGAACTCTCCCGTCAGTATTGCGATGCAGAAGCATTTCTTTCTTCGGACTTACAACAGGTGAACGAGGAGATTTCGAATGCTTTCAGTTATAGCAAAATGATTGAAGCAGTGGAAAAGTACCTGATTCAAAAAGTGAGTCCCGTGAAGAGGGAGGTACATCCCATTGATGCTATTGGAAAACTTCTTCTTGATCAGGTGAACACCTTCTCTCTCGACTGGCTTGCCTGTCAGTCCAATTTAAGCCCTCGTCAGTTTGAGCGTAAGTTCAATGAACGAATCGGTATCGGACCTAAACTATTCAGTCGTATAAGCCGCTTTTTTAAGGCATTCGAATTTAAAGAGCTTCACCCGGAAGTGGACTGGCTTACCATAGCCATCCGGTTCGGATATGCCGATTATAATCATCTTGTGAAAGACTTCAAACAATTCGCGAATGTAACTCCTAATATCATGATGCGTGAATATGCCGGCCGGCCGGAAGCCGTATTATAGCGGGTTATTTTGTCTTTTGTTCACGTAACTGTCTCCTGCCGTACCTCTACTCTTCCATTCTTCGCAGTGTCTCCCGAGGACGAGAATTTGCAGTCAACATAAAGCAGCCCGGAATGTATTTGCTGTTCGCTACTTCCTGGCTCGTCAACTCGGCCTCGTGAAGGATACAAAGAGCGGGACTTCCAAAACATAATTTCGCAACACCTGTCCCTTTTTACGGAATGCTATGTGCCGCATTGCTGTAACATGGAAATTTTGTAACACTTTACGTATTAAGTATAAATCCTATCCATTCAAATCTGGCTACCTTTGAATGACGAAAGGCTGAGAAGGACGATTTCTTTTTTCCGATAAATTGAAACATTAAAAACAGAATAGCAATGAAAACAAAACTAATAGTGATTTGCCTGGCGCTGTGTACCTGGGCCGCTTTTGCACAACACGATCATGCTGCACACGGTGAAGATAAAAGTAAAGAACAAAAGAAGGCGGCATTTAAAGATGTAAAGCTCGGTGCTGCTTACGAAAGTTACTTGCATCTGAAAGATGCACTTGTTGCCTCCAGCGCAGATGATGCTAAAAAAGAAGCAAGCGAACTTGATAAGGCATTAAAAGAAGTACCCGGTGCTGCTGCTGCTATTGAAGCAACAACGAAACTGGCAAGTGCTTCCACCCTGGCAGATCAGCGTAAGTTGTTTAGTGCCTTAAGTAATGAGATGACCACACTTGTAAAAGGAGGAAAACTTTCTGCCGGCATACTCTACCTGGAATACTGCCCCATGGCAAATAACAATCAAGGTGCTTACTGGCTTTCGAACGACAAGAAAATAAAAAATCCGTATTTCGGTGACATGATGCTGTCGTGCGGAAGTGTAAAAGAAATGATCGAGTAAATATCATCACTGTTCTCTTTTTAAAAAGGTCAATCCGAGGTTTATGGCTATGGAACATTCAGTCCAACAATACACCTGCACGATGCATCCGGATGTGCTGATGATCGCACCGGGTAAATGCCCTCTTTGTGGTATGGACTTGATTCCTGTTACATCACCAGACTCTTCTTCCTCCATGGCAATGTCCCCGCACAAAGGTCATGCCCACCACGATGCTTCTATGACGCATCCTGATCATGGAAGTCATTCGCATCATGCCGGTATGATGGATGATTTTAAAAAACGCTTTTATATTGTACTTGTATTGACAGTTCCAATCATGGCATTATCGCCCATGATTCAGCACTGGCTTCATTTAAGCTGGTCCTTCACCGGATCATCGTATCTGTTGATGGCATTATCCACGGTAGTTTACTTCTATGGAGGATGGCCATTTCTGATCGGCCTGAAAGACGAATGGAAGGCGAAATCGTTGGGGATGATGACATTGGTTGCCGTAGCCATTACAGTAGCGTATCTGTATAGCATAGCCATCGTAGCTGGCCTGAAAGGAATGGACTTCTTCTGGGAGTTGGCTACACTGGTTTTGATTATGTTGCTGGGGCACTGGATTGAAATGAAATCCATAATGAGTGCTTCACGTGAATTGGAGCTGCTGGTTCAACTTATGCCTTCCGAAGCACATCTCGTAAAAGGCGAACAGATCTCCGATGTAAAAACAGATACGTTGAAAGCAGGTGATGTCACACTGATTAAACCAGGAGAAAAAATAGCAGCCGATGGGATCATCATCGAGGGCAGCAGTTACCTGAACGAGTCTATGCTCACCGGTGAGTCAACACCGGTGCAGAAAACGAAAGGAGATAACGTGATAGCCGGAGCCATCAATGGAAACGGTTCTCTTAAAGTGGAGGTGGCGCATGAAAGTAAAGACTCCTACCTGGCGCAAGTCATTCAACTCGTGCAGGATGCGCAGGACAATAAATCCAACACACAATTATTGGCCGATAAGGCGGCACGCTGGCTTACGATTATTGCACTTGCATCAGGCCTATTTACTTTTATAGTATGGCTGGCAGCAGGTAAAGACATGGCTTTTGCAATGGAGCGCATGGTTACTGTTATTGTTATCTGTTGCCCGCATGCCTTGGGGCTGGCCGTGCCTTTAGTCATTGCACGATCAACAGCTATTTCTGCACAAAATGGATTATTGATTAAGAATCGTACTGCGTTTGAAGACTCACGCAAAATCACTATGCTGGTTTTTGATAAGACGGGCACCCTCACACAAGGAGAGTTTAAAGTAGTGCGCTTTGAATCTTTCATAGAGAAGACAGACCGCAACCAGGTACTTAGGTGGGCAGCGGCTTTAGAGCAGAATTCCGAACACCCCATTGCAGCGGGTATTACAAAAGAAGCAAAGAAGCTTAAATTGATTTTGCCAGCCATCAGTGACTTTAAAGCAATTACGGGAAAAGGCATTCAGGCCGTGATGGATGGTAAAGCGATAAAAGTAGTAAGCCCGGGATATATAAAAGAAAACAATTTTGAAGTACCGGACACCTCACCGGCAACGCAAGCCGAAACGGTAGTTTATGTGTTGGCTGATGAACAAGTGACCGGCTTTATTGCGTTGGCAGACGAGATCAGAAAGGAATCGTACACCGCTATTAAAACACTTCATGACAATGGAATTAAAACACTGCTGCTTACGGGAGATAATAAAGAAGTAGCCAAACAAGTAAGTGAGGCACTGGGAATGGATGGTTTTATGGCAGAAGTACTTCCGCATCAGAAGCTGGAGAAAATAAAAGAGCTGCAAAACAAAGGAGAGTTTGTCGCCATGACTGGCGATGGTGTGAACGATGCTCCTGCACTGGCACAGGCCAACATTGGTATTGCAGTAGGTTCCGGTTCTGACATAGCCGCAGAGACCGCAGGTATTGTACTGGTCAACAGCAATCCTCAGGATGTGGTGAATCTCATTTTATTAGGTAAGACCACCTATCGGAAAATGATTCAAAACTTGATATGGGCAACAGGTTACAATGTGATAGCGCTACCGTTAGCAGCTGGCGCTCTTTATCATTTCGATATTATGCTTAGCCCTGCGGTGGGCGCTCTTTTGATGAGTGTGAGCACGGTGGTGGTTGCCATTAACGCACAACAGTTGAAAGTGAAATAGATGGAGTGATGATTGGGTTTACAGGATCCATATCCACCCAATTATTCATACCACTTTTTGAATCCGAAGTCAGTATAAAGCAGCCCTGGAATATATTTGCTGTTCACTACTTTCCAGCTCGTCAGCTCATTAATAAACTGAGGCACTTTCAGTCCGGCTTGTAGCGAAGCGTGGGTATAAAAATCTTTTCGTGTGGGGTGATGGGGTGAGCAGGCATTGAGTGTATGCCCAAAGAAATTTTTTCGGATCACTTCTTTAACAATACCGATACAATCATCGAGGTGAATTAAGTTAACAGGCGCTAACCCATTGGCACTATTTTCTTTACCCGCGAAGAATCTTCCCGGATCTCTTCCTGGCCCAACCAATCCGCCAAATCGGATCACTGTCGTTTGAAATGAATCTGCAGACGTGAATCGTTTTTCAGCCTGCACTAAAATCTGTCCGCTCAGTGTTTCGGGCGCAGGCAGCGTGTCTTCATCCACCGGCCCGCACACATCGCCATAGACCGAAGTAGAGCTGATGAAAATGATTTTCTTTATGCAGTATTCCCGGGCCAGTTCAATCAGCCTGTTCAGGGTGAATAAATAATCGGTACCCGGATGGAGATGCACTTTGGGTGGGATGGTAATGACTAACACATCGCACTGAAAAAAAGAAAGATCATCAAGTTTTTCTTCTTCCGGAGAAATATGGATAAGAAAAGGTTCGATGCCTTCGCTGGCAAGCAAAAGAATTTTCTCTGCGGTAGTGGTGGCACCCTTCACCCGGTGCCCTTCCTGCACGAGTAAGCGGCCTAAGCTCAATCCAAACCACCCACACCCGATTATGCTAATTACCATGATTACGATCTTAGAAGCAATCCGCAAAAGTGTGCAAGTAGCTGAATAGTTCTGCTATGGGTAAGACATTTAAATTCAGATGTTATTTAAAACATAAATTAATGCCACTGCAGATTTATCTCCGGCACCCATGGAGCGCGATGAAATCCAGCCTGGAATACATTAAATTAGTTCTGTTTTGTACAAGTAACAGGTAGGGCGGTAGTATAACTTTGCTGGATATTTTCATATTTGAATTCTTGATTTCTATGAAATACTTTGAATTTGAACCGGTTGAGGCGCTGAAGAAGTATGTTAAATGCTATTATACATCCGAAACCGAAGTGACTCATTTTTCTGATCACGCTTTTGCTACGGGTTGCATAGAAGTAATGTTTAATATGGGAACAGGTAAGTGGCAGATCGGTGAGGGCGGCAGTTTTACCACCACACCTTCTGTTGAACTTTGGGGCCAGATCATTCAACCTTTATCATTTCGCTCAGTAGGAAAATGTAACATGCTCGGTATACGCTTTTATCCGGAAGGCGCTTTTGTATTTCTTAACGATGAAATAAGCCAGTTTAACAATCAGATCACCGATATGCGTGCTGTGGCAGGCAAACCGATTGAGGTGCTGCATGAACAACTTCTTGAAACAAACCTGTTGAGTAATCGCATCGCTCTTATCGAAAACTATTTACTGAAAAAACTCGAATTGTCTGAAAGAAAGATACACCGGTTGCCTGTTATCAGTAGCGTGCTGACCGACCTTGCCACGGAAGGGAGTTTTGATGACATGCATCACATGGCAGCGCGTTACGGTTTCACGTCACGCTATCTTCAAAAACTTTTTCTGCAGTACACCGGTCTTACACCTAAACTTCATCAAAAGATCAGCCGGTTTCAGAAAAGCCTGGTACTGGTAAGCAAAGGGCAGTTATCACTAACATCCATTGCTTACGAATGCGGTTATTTTGATCAGTCGCATTTTAGCAGGGATTTCAAATTATTCACCGGCATCAACCCATCGGCCTACGCGTCAGAAAATTCGACTGCAATCCTGGCTTCGCCAAATAAATAAACACTGTTCTGTTTTGTACAATTTATCTCTGCTGTGCAGGAATAATTTTGTATAAAAAAACACATGACAGATACATTTAAGAAATTCAAAAACCTGCATCATTCACCAGAGCTGTTTATTTTACCAAATGCCTGGGATGCAAAAAGCGCTCATCTTTTTCAGGAAAAAGGATTTGAAGCAGTAGGAACTTCGAGTGCAGCCATTGCCACCGCACTGGGATATGAAGACGGAGAAGGGATGCCCTTTGAAGATTACCTGTTCGTGCTGAAGCGAATACTTGCCACAGTGCATATTCCGGTTAGCGTGGATATGGAGATGGGCTATGGAAAATCGAACGATAAAATTGTTGAAAACATCGGACGCCTGATCGAAGCCGGTGTGGTGGGCATTAATATCGAAGACTCCCTTATTGTTAACTCCAAACGGATTTTGGGAGATGCCACTGCATTTGCCAGGAAGATAGAATATATCAGAAATCAGCTGGCTTCAAAAAACCTGTCGCTGTTTATCAATATCCGGTGCGATACCTATATTCTGAATGTCAGCGACCTGAAGAAGGAAACAGCCAGCAGACTAACTACCTATCAGAATACGGGTGCTGACGGAATTTTTTTACCGTGCATCAGCCAGGAGCAGGACATTGCAGAAGCGGTGAGTAATTCAACGTTACCGATAAATGTAATGTGTGTGCCCGGTCTTCCTGACTTTAACAGACTCAACCAATTAGGTGTAAAGAGAGCCAGCATGGGGCCATTCCTGTTCACCAAAACATACGGACGGGCAGCAGAGCTCATGCAGGAGATAAGGGACAAAAAAAGTTTCTCACCCATTTTATAAACCAATTATTAAACTTAAAAACAATGAACTTACCAAAGAAAGCACAAGACGCACACAGCACATTGGCTGCTGCCTACAACACCGGCAATCTGGCAACCGTACTAAGCATGTATGATACCAGTGGAATCATCGTAGCCAATCCGGGAAGTCCGGTAACAGGCAAAGAACAATTTGAAGTGGCCGTAAAGAATATTCTCGCCATTAAAGGGACAATGGAAATCAAGACGGTCTATTGCCTGCAAACCGGTGACATCGCGGTGGGGCGTTCCGAATGGAGAATTAAAGATGGAGATGAAATTAAAATAAGCGCGAAGGGCGTAGAGGTAATGAAACAACAGGAAGATGGTACCTGGAAGGTTCTTATCGATCATGCCTTTGGAGCCGAAGCAAATCTGACTATTTAAAAAATACCAGTGGGAATGAACAGGAAGAGACTGTCATAAAAAAGGCAGTCTCTTTTGTTTTGGACCCGTATCCATGCAACCGCCATTACCGAAACCATGTGTCCCTGATAGAAATAAATGGGGCGCATAACTTTTATGACGTAGGTTCGTTGTATCCTTATCTCCGCTAACCAGGCCCGCTATGAAATACTTCTTTCATCAACTCAAGGAAAAGAACCGGCTCTATATTCTCATTCTGTTTTTTCTTACTACCGCGTTATGTGTTTCGCTGGTGGCGGTCCGGGTACATTACACTTCCAAAATCATGTTCATATTCCTGGTGTGGAATATCTTTCTGGCCATCATCCCCTATGTCATCAGCACTGTGCTGGTGTTGTATAGCGATCGCATCAAAAACCGGTGGGCATTACTCGTTCCTTTTTTATTCTGGCTCTGCTTCTTTCCCAATGCACCCTACATTCTTACCGACCTCTTTCACCTGAAGCCCCGTACCGGTGTGCCTTACTGGTACGATCTTGCGCTGATCCTGTTTTTCGCCTGGAATGGATTGATGATGGGCTATGCTTCCGTGATGGACATACAAGCCGTGCTTACCCGCCATTTTAACAAGTGGATCGGCTGGACCATCGCCATCGCTTCATTGATCCTCGGCAGCTTCGGCATCTACCTCGGCCGCTACCTGCGCTGGAACAGCTGGGACGTTATCTCATCACCTCTCGGTCTGCTGCGCGACATAGCCGTACGCGTACTCGATCCCATTGCCCACCCGCAAACGTATGGTGTGACGATTATCTTTTCAGCCTTCCTCGTGATCGGCTATTTGCTGGTGACACAGTTTGCTTCGGCTTACCGGCAGCGGAATTGATTTTCTGTTTCTCTGGCTACAGGCAATGATGGATCGCGATGATGTTTCCCGTTATCATTCACTTTTCCGGTAATGACTATTCATCTCCGACAGGTTTAATAAAAGCTATAAAACAAATGTTATTGTATAGATATTTTTAAAGAGTGCAAGTAACTTCGCTCAGCACGTGGGCAATGAATGAGGAATGTCTCAGTGAATGAATTTTAATAGAAATAGTAACGCATAGATCCATGATCAACACAGTTAAGAATACCGCTCAGAAAAACCTGCATTTGCTCTGGTTTATCCTGCTTCTGCTTTCAGCAGAAAAGGTGTTTTCTCAATCTGGTTTACAATTGAGTGCTCCGAAAGTTTTTATAAAGCTAGACTCTACTTGCATGACCCCTGATGCCATGGCATTTGATGAGTCAGGTAATATCTTTTTGTCAATTACCAATGCGACCACATTCGATCAATTCGGAGCAAAAATTATAAAACTCAGTCCAACAGGAACCATCCTCGGAACATGGACCTCCCTTCCGGAACATCCGGTTACGGGTAAAGTACATCCAATGGGTATGGCGGTCGGATCGGATGGATTCTTGTACGTTGTGGATAATCAACGCTTTGCAGGACATCAAAATGCATCCAGAGTTCTTAGGGCTAAACTTCAAAACGGAGAAATCCGGAATATAGAGACAGTGGTTACGGGATTAAACGTAGCGAATGGCCTGAGGTTCTATGAAGGATATATCTATGTGACGGATGCACTGACAGACAATGAAAGAAAAAGCGGTCTTTTCAGATTTGATACCAGGGACTTGAATAAACAACCAATCCATATAGACCCGAAGAACAGGTCAGCCTACCTCGTGCATGAAATGGAGCTTGATAAGAATACTCCAAACGGAGTCGGAGTGGATGGACTGGACTTTGATGCAAACGGGAACTTGTATGTTGGTAATTTCAGCGATGGTACACTCACTAAAATCAAGCCAGACAAAAATTCGGGCAAACATGAAATCACAACAGTTATAAAAGATATTCGTCTCGTAGGTTGCGATGGTATTTTTTTTGACAAGCCATCTAACTCATTATTGATAGCCAATTTTCTCGAAAACAGTATACTGCAATACAATCTTTCAACTGAAAAGCTGACTGTTTTATGGAAGAATGAAGATGCCGCATGTAATGCAGACCTGGACTCCCCCTGTGACCTTGCCGTTTTTGATAACCAATTAGTTGTAGTCAATTTTGATACCTACACTACCAATGCTAATAAAACGATAGATAACTGTAATACAATAACCGTTTTCGACCTACGCAGGCAGAAAGAGTAACAGGTATTTGTATGCACGTATCGGACGCGATTAAGCAGTTAGGGTAGAGGTGCCATGTAGTTGGGTTACATGTTGGTGAAGAACACCCAACATGGGCCAGAGAATTGAAAATTATCGAGTAATGACCTACTCAACAACAAATTGATGATGAATTTTTGCATCATCTCGCCTTTCACCATAAGTAAATATTCCAGCTTTGCCATTAACAACATAATTTCCTCTTTCTTTAGGTTTGTAGGTAAACAGATAATGAGGGCCTATCCTTTCAATTGACGGAGCAATCTTTTTTCCTGTACGTGTATTCGTGCAAATCACTCCCTTGAAATCTATTTTCATAATTTCGAATAATGATATGTACTCACTTCTTAATACAATGTTGACCGTATCATTTAGTACATAACGATCTTTGCTGGTGAAGGAAGTAAAGAACGGGTCCCAGCCACATCAGGGGCCTTGCTCTATAAAGTATGAATTAAGTAAATCATGTTCTGCAGTTAGTGTCAAATAATAAAAGTCGAGTATGGCAGATGAATCGGCATTAAGAATATCTTGTCTTAAGCTACTCCAGTCCGAAACAATGCTTGAATCTTTGCTGTCTACTTTATCATAGTGATTCATAACGGTGTCGGCATAGTTCAGTAAATCTTTTCTGATTGAACTACTGTTGTACTTTACTCTCATTGAATCGATCAATAAACAGTTTTTCTTCATGTCAGAAAATCTATCGATGGAATGATGTGTCAATTCCTGAAACAGCTGCTCTATATTAGCAACATTGCGTTCCATCATATAAACACATTGCTTATTTTTAATTCGTAGGGCTATTTCAATTTTCCTGTTGTTGCCACTACAACCGAAAAAGGAACAGGCAGCAGCTATCCATAACAAGCGGGCGCCAGTGTGAGTAAGGTTACTTTTATCCATAAAGTATTTCATATCTCAATAAGCTATTCATGCAACCCTCCCATTTCTGTTTATGATGCAGGTGTTGTGTTTTGATTTACGGTGCCATAGCAGGTGAGAACCATAGCACGACATCTTGCACCCGGCCCTTTACCCAAAGTAACGAGTGTATGCTGAAAGTATTCTTTGGGCTTCAATATTTTGTTTTTTTAATACCACCGATGATGCTGACTCCTTGCCTATGTTCCCTTGCCTTTTGTTGGTGTTCTTCACCAACAAACAAAACACACGAGGTAGCCATTGAATAATCCCGTAGAATTTCTCAACCCAATCCACCCATCTTCTCTCAGCACCCTTATTCACTTTGCGAATCAAAATTCAATCTTTGCGGAGCAACGTTGCTGTTCATTGGCTAAGCAAGTACACAATCCGTTTTTAATCCGCTATTTTGCAGACAAATCTGACCTGTTTGCAGATCGTTTTCTTAAAAACCAAAACAGACAGCGTCCTTTGATTCTTTTCTATTTGGTAGTCTAAATCATGAAGAAATCATTTATTGCTTTGTTACACATCGGGTTTTGGGTGTGCTATCTCATATTGATAGTAATCATGTTAAGCGTTTACTATAGAAGTAGTCTTCGGGCAGGTACTCAGGGGGACCGGGTAGTGAATGCCTTTAATAATATTTTCTTTTTTGCATTTGTTCCTTCGTTCATTTCCTATTGGCTATATTATTCGCTGCTGTTTCCCAAATATCTTCAACAACGAAAGATTTTTCTTTCCATCATTTTCGGCATACTCATTTCTGCTGTAGCAGCCGTAATAGGGTATGTCTTGCTCCGGTATCTTATCGAATCGGGTCATATCATTGACATGGATGAGGGTGGCAAAAATGGCAGATCGACTGCTGTCCAAGTGCTCCTCATCATGACAATTATTGGTTCCATTTGTGGCATGGTGGCATTGGTTTTAAAAGGATTTATAACCTGGTTTAATGAAATTAAACTGAAAGAGATTTTAAGGGAAAAAAATCATGAAATGGAAATGGCCTTGATAAAATCACAACTTGATCCGCATCTTCTGTTTAATACCATCAACAATATTGATACGTTGATTTTAAGAGATGCAGCGGCAGCATCGGATTATCTGAACAAGCTATCCGACATATTGCGATTTGTGCTGTATGAGACAACGGCTGATAAAATTCTTCTTTCTCAGGAAATTGAATACATAAAAAAATACATCGCACTTCAGAAAATAAGAACAGCCAACGAAACCTACGTACACTTTGCTGTAACCGGTAGTGTCGGCAGTAAACGTATTGCGCCCATGGTTTTTATCGCGTTTATCGAGAATGCCTTCAAGCATACAAATAATAAGAAACTGGAAAATGCCATTACGATCCATCTCTATATAAAAGATGAAATCATACAACTGGTGTGCGAAAATAAATATGATTCAAAGTCGGTGAAACAACCTAATAGCGGCTTGGGTAATGAGCTTGTTCGAAAACGATTAGATCTTATTTATAAAGGAAAACATACCCTGGAAGTGCATAAAGGAGATGAGTTGTACCGTGTCGACTTAACCATTCCCAATGAATAAATATACCTGCATCATCATTGAAGATGAGCCCCTTGCTCTTGAAAAGACGAAAGACTTTGTAAACAAAGTTCCTTTTTTACATTTAAATGGGACGTTCGACAATGCGCTTACCGGGCTTACTTATCTGAATAATAACAAAGTAGATCTGCTCTTTCTGGATATCAATATGGATGAATTATCGGGTATAGAACTACTGGAAAGCTCAAAAATAAACAGCCAGGTCATCATTACAACAGCCTACCAGGAGTACGCGTTGAAGGGTTACGAACTGCAGATAACCGACTATCTTTTAAAACCATTTACATTTAATCGTTTTTTACAAGCTGTAAATAAAGCGCAGGAGAATATAGTTCATCGTGCTTCGCAATCTCATCCGGACTTCATTTTTGTAAAGACAGAAAACCGGCTGGAGAAAATCATGCTTGATGAAATCGTGTATATTGAAGGAATGAGAGATTACCGAAGAATTCATACACTGAATAAAAAGATAATGACCTTGCAGAATTTCAGTGAATTTGAAACGATGATACCTTCCAGTGTGGTGTGCAGGGTTCATAAATCGTACATGGTTGCCTTGAATAAAATCGTATCCATCGAGCGGAGTAGAATAAAAATCGCAGATCAGTTAATCCCTATTTCCGAAACCTACAAAGAGATTTTCTTTCAGCTCATCAACAACAAGCAGTAATCCTTCTTTTGATTGACAGGCTAAAATCATCAGGATGCAGACGTATTCCCTTGCTTTGCATAATAGAGTTGAGCGGCCACACACATTCCTCTTCTTTTGTTCAAAAAAGAACAATGATGAAGAAACAATTACAAAGAGGAGTCCTGCTGGGTATGATTTTCTTATGCGGGAACACATTTGGTCAAACGGAGGAAATTACTTCCAAACAGATCAGGGAGGAAGTAATCGAAAAAACCTATTTGGACCTCCTGCTTAACGTGGTAAGCACAAACCTCAATTATGGAAAATCAAACAGTGCTTTAACTGATTATAAAAAGACCACTCTGGGTGTACAGGTTGGGATGTCGTTCCAGGCCGGTATTACACCGAGAGTTTCACTTGTATCCGAGTTGTATTTTATAATGAAGGGCGGTCAGCTAAATGCGAACAATCCGCTAACGACTTACAAAACGATACTTCGGTTTTATGAATTAGAATTACCTGTGTTGGCTCGTTTCCACTTTGGTCATTTTTATGTGAATGCGGGGCCATCCATTGCATGCAATCTTTACGGAACCAGGAAAATGGAAGGCTCGTCTGCAGCGCTCTCATTTAACAATTCAAGCCAGGCCTTTAAGCGTATGGATGCAGGTATTCAAATAGGTGCGGGGTATCGGTTTAAGGTGAAACAAAAGAGTCTCGCATTGGACATCAGGTACACGAATGGGTTGACCAATATCTCCAACGGACAGGAAATGTATAACCGGTATCTGAATATCAGTCTGCATGTTTCCAAACCATGGAAAACAAATCCACTCGGAAGAAACAAAAATCATAGATAAAAATCTTCGGCCGTTCACACCATTAGCGGTCTGTCAATTAAAATCTCATTTATAAATTTTAAAAGATGAATGCAAACAAAAATAACGCAATCACAGTGGGTGTATTATTTATACTGGCAGCAGTTACTGCAATAATAGGTCTGCTTTTATACGACCCTGTTTTAAATGATCCTCATTACATTATTAAAGGTGCTGCCAATCACACACAGGTATTATGGGGAGCATTTTTTGAAATCCTGCTTGCTTTTGCAGTTATTGGCACTTCAGTTACACTGTTTCCAATTCTGAAAGAGTACAACAAAAGCATGGCCCTTGGCTGTGTTGCATTCCGGCTGCTGGAAGCAACGCTCATTATTGTTGGAATTCTATGCTTACTGACAATCGTGACATTAAATCTTGAATTTTCAAAAGAACTAAATCCAGATGCTTCCTCTTATCTTATTACAGGCAAATTATTAGTAGCCTTCCATAATTGGACCTTTTTATACGGCCCCAATTTAGTTTTAGGACCGAGCACCTTGATGACAAGCTATCTGTTGTATAAGTCGAAACTAGTTCCTCGCTTCGTATCTGTTTTAGGTCTGGTGGGAGGACCTCTGATTTCTGTCTGTGCGGTGTTGGTGACATTCGGAGTGTTCCTTCAGATTTCTATCTGGGGGGTACTCCTTGCTATTCCTGTATTCGTGTATGAAATGAGTTTGGCGGTATGGCTCATCGTTAAAGGATTTAATTCAACACCCGTTGCTGATGCTCCGGTGCAAAATTTATTCAAACTGGCAACAGACATTAGACGGACTAATCAGGAACTATCAAATTAAAAGAAAGGAGCTCAGCACATGATGCATTAAATCCAAATGGTGGCAATTGTACTTGAGAACTATTTTGTTATCCTCTGTCTTTCGCAGTGTCTCCGTTTTTTAGCCGTGTCAGATGTTGTCACCTGTACACACTACAATTAACCTTCGCCTGCCACTGGCAAAAAGTAAATTATTCGAAATGGAACCGGATAATACAAAGATAAATGCAGGCCACTTCTTTCTGCCCGCACATGGCGGGCTTCCATTTGATCGGTTTTAATTGATCAATCACCTTCTTCTCTAATGGAGAGTATTCGCCTTCTTTCCTTTTTGGGTTTCTGGCAGCAATTATTTTCCCTTCCGCATTGATATAAAGGTTTAATGATACTTTGCTATTGCTAGACATGAGTTCCTGCTGAGTTAAACTGATGGATCTCGTTTGCTTCATCATGGCCATGACTCCACCAGGGTATTCTGCAGGCGTAGAAGGCACAGTATAAATTTTTAACTGCAATGCAGAATCATAATAACCAGGACAATCCTCCGTAGCTGCCTTGAGTCTTCGCAGTGTCTCCCGTCCCGCGAACGCTACGCTACTGCTCATTGTAGTTTGCTTCATCCTACAACCATATTGAGCCGAAGAAAATGGGTAGCCAATGAAAGCACTCATTACAGTGCAAAGAAGCAAGCTTTTGATAGCAGTGAGTGTGTGCATAATTCCTTCTAAAAGAATTGACAGGAGTTATTTTTTAGATACAACAGAAAAATACACCTAAGTAACAAAATAAAACAACACCGCGGTATCCCTGAAATCAGGGATTGCGTGGTTGACTACTTCTTTGCAGCTTCGTAGTGTCTAATCTTGTTGGTGAAAGTCGTAGCTTATCTGCGGTATATAGCTCGTGTTCGTTAAAATTAGTTAGATAATAGTAAAAAGATATAGGACACTGTATGCTGAAAGTATTCTTTGGGCTTCAATGTTTTATTTTCTTTAAATACCACCGATGCTGCTGCCTATGTTGGTGAAGAACACCAAAGGCGAGCGAATAACCAATCCCTAAACTACATGGATAAAATTTCAGATATTTTTAAAAATATCAAAGACCGCTTATCAAGCCCATTATTCTTTTCGTTTATACTATCCTGGATTATCTGTAATTGGAAGGTTACGATTGCCTTACTATGGTATGACCCTAAACAAATCGACCCTAATAAATTCAAATCAATTTTTGATTTTATCTACCTCAATACTGATCCGTGGCATACCTTCTACCTACCGCTAATTCTTGCGCTTGCTTATACAATACTCTCTCCAATAGTTTCAAATGCAATAAGGCTTTTTAATTCACTGATAGACAAGATTGGCGAAAACAAGAATTTAGAAATCACAAAGGGCAGTAACATTCCTATAGCAAAATTTCTTTCACTCAAGGAAAATTATGATGCAAGAACAGAGGTGCTTGAAAAAATAATTAAAGACGAAAATAAAACGAAAGAGGACTATGAAAGAGAACACACAGAGCGCCTTAAGCTAGATCAGCAGCTATTAAAGGTGACAGAAGATCTTACCCGTGCCGAACAAAAAAACGCTACTGTCACAAGTGAATTTTCTGCTGTTAATAATGCCAAAATGCAATTCGCTAAAGAGAATTCCGAGTTTGAGAAAACAAATAAAGAACTCACTTTATTCAGGCTGAGCGTCTTTAACATTAACATGCTTGATGGTAGATGGGAATTTTCAATTAACAATGCCCTCGAAGGTATATCTGAGAAACAAATTCTTCAAATTAGTGGTGGTGCGGTTTACTTGATAAAAGGAACTAGCCGAGAACATATTTCTGACATTCGACATTTCTTTTATGACGCGCAGAACAGGAAAGTCTTTTTTATAAAATATACACTTCCTCATGTTGTTTCTTCGCAAATTCGCCAAACAGACAAGGGAGATGCATTTAGAAGTGTCGAGGTTGATTCATCGAAGATCCATTTATTTATCAATGAGCTAATTTTAAGATCCGATGACTTATTAGATGGAACGGAAAATCAAACGTCTTTAGTTACCTATAAAAAAATCATTGGCTATTAATACAAACAATTCCTATGCAGGTTATCTGTCTTGAAGAAACGGCATTCTATGCCCTAATCGAGCAAGTCGTTTCTCGCCTTAAGGAGTCCAAAGATCAGAAAGATGATAAATGGATCTCTGGAAAGGACGCTATGGAACTTCTAAAGATCAAATCGAAAACGAAAGTAATAATGACCGTACACAAGGCTTTAAGGATGGGCAGAAGTATACGTGCTTGAGAAGGCAAAAGAACAACGCCCTTCCTGGCTGAAGGAAAAGTCTCACGACCAAAGCGAATTCAAAACCAAATCCAAAGACTTTGATAAGGACATAGAGCCTTGACAACAGTGATATAAATTACTATTTACATACTCATAAACACATGCAAATATTCTTAAAAAACTGGGTCGATAAATTTCTCGATGAAATAGGAAAAACAACAAAGCTTCGAATTGTTTCTCCCTTCGTAAATGAACAAGTCATCAGAAAAACTCAAAGCAAGTTTGACTTCAAGAATTTTGAACTCATCACGCGCTTTAGTATGCGAGACTTTGCTTCTGGGGTGTCGAGCTTAAATAGCTTGAAATTTTCTATGGAAAATGGTGCAAGTATATATGGCATAAAAGGGCTGCACAGTAAAATCTACTTATTTGATAATCGTTCTGCCATTGTTACGTCTGCAAATCTTACAAATGGCGGGTTGATAAATAACCATGAATGTGGAATTTTTATTACAGATCCAGAAGTTATTAAAGGCCTTCATAAGCATTTAGATGAATTGAGACAATTTGCTGGATCAAAACTCACAAAAGATTTATGTGAAAAATGGTTGGACGAATTAGAAAATATAAATATTGAAAACACAATCCTACCTTCTCTGCCCGACTACGGAGCTTCTCAGAATTTCTATGACGCGAGCAAAGATTACTTTGTGAAATTTTTCGGTTCTGCTAAACATAGGGTGTCACTTACACATGCCGTAAGACAGGAAATGGAAAGGTCACTGTGCCATTATGCATGTGGCTTCTCGAAAAAACCTCAAAGTGTAAATGAGGGCGACATCATTTATCTCGCCAGAATAACTAAGAATCCAAACGATTATGCAATCTTCGGAAAGGCAGAAGCCATAAAATTCGTTGAGAAGCGTGATACTGCTTCACCTGCTGATATTATCGAAAGACCTTACAAGGAACACTATCCTTATTACTTGCGCGTAAGAAATGCTGAATTTATTGATGCAGCAATGTATGACTGTGTTTTTCTGCGCGACTTAATTGAAGCACTGAAGTATGAAAGTTTTCCAACCACTAAAGAGAAATATGAACAAGGGATGAAAGATGTTAATCCCTACAGAACATTAGTACAACAGCCCTATGTAAGACTAACAGAAAATGCTGTTAATTGGCTCGAACCTAGATTTCAGGATACCTTGGGAAATTATGGTGCGGTAGATCCCTCTTACATCTCTACGCTTCCTCAATCAAGAATACTTGTCCCATAACTCCCGCGTGATGATACGGCCACTGCAGCCAACGCGCAACTTGCGGGCTCGAAGGTACGCGTAACGGCTACCGCCCGCCCCGACAACAAAGTGATGCTTGAAAAAGTGATCTGAGTTGTAGTTAAATTTAATGTTAAAAAGACTGCCGCATCTGAAATAAGTGCGGCCTCTTTTTTTTGTTGCAGGTGGATGATCGTTACTCATGTGCCAGCAAGGAAGATAAATCGCGATGCGCTTTGATTTGTTTCTGCAATTAGCTCGTTCTATATTTTTCATTGTATCCTGATAAGATAATTAACAATCAGTCTTTTTTACAGCCTAAGAGTTGGGTTGCATGTTGGTGAAGAACACCAACATGGGCCAAGGCTCACCCTTCTTTCTACTTCACCAATAGCATTGGGTGCAGGCATCCATCCGTTTTTAACAGAAATTAATTAGTTTGGTATTACCTAATCAATCAAAAAAATGGGATTTAATATTTCCGGTATTGCAGTAGATAAGCGTTATGAAAATGACCTTGTCACTTTACAAAGTGATCTGAATCTGACGCTTGAGTTTTTGGAAGATGTGATCTTCGAAACGGCATGTGCCAATTGGACTGACGAAGGAATCTGTTACGTCTACTTTTCGAAAGAAAGCACACTCCTTTTTCTGAATATGGATATGTGCATCGATGCCTATCCGGTTGAAAATAAAAAATCCCTTACGTTCGCCTTATCGGAAATTTCGATGGCCTTTAGCCTTAATTACTGCGAAGGCAAGGAGGTGAAAAGATCCATCATCGAGCATGACGGAAGAAAGATGTCGCAACAGGGAACCCCGTTTGACTTTGAAGGTGAATGTGATGATTCTTCTGAAATTATCTGGAAGAAACTGGATCATGTGCTGGATGTGCCTTATCATTCTATTGACCTCGGTGCTTCGGCTAAGAAATATAAAGTATCAGTTGGCCGCCCCGCACCTGTTGTAGTGAAAGCAAGTGTGACAGAGAAAGAGGTTGCGAATCCAGTAGGAGAAGCCAATGAAAAACCGTGGTGGAAGTTTTGGTAAGCCCCGGCATTTGCCTGTGGTGCTGGCAACATAAAGTTAGGATTGATAGATGTCAATCTTATGATCGACTTCAAAATCCAAAGTAATTATGGATAATAAACATTTTAAGACCGGTTATTTAAGTTATCAGGCCAGATTACGAACTAAGTTCTTAGGCCTATTCCTTTTTGTGGTGGCTATCATTTTATATAATTATTTTACTAAGGGGCAAAGTGATTTTGGACTTTACTTTTTAATGATTCTTGTTTTTAGCATAGTTTACTCACTTATTCAATTTTATAATTCGAGACAATTCATAAATGAAGTTAAATTCTTGGATGATAAAATGATCATCACCGGATACAATTTTAACTCACGTTGGGAGGCGGAATTAAAATTAGCAGATTCTAAAATTGAAATAAAATCAAAAGGACAGGGAAGAAGTAATGTGGAATATTTTTTAAGGATAAAATCGAAGGAAAGAACATTTGATATCAATAAATCTTTCAATTGGGATTACTTTTCCCTGCTGGATATTTTTCATGAATTCAAACGAGTAAAGGGAGAAAAGATAATCTTTGATGAAAAGTATTTCTTAGACATCTTAGGGAAGAAAGCAAACGGACTATCAAGTATGGACATTGCTTTTGGTAAGGAGATAAAAAAGTAAAATGAGTAACAACAAGGGTTATTTATGTCTTCTCATCAGCACCGTCAATTCAGTATTTCTGGCCGATAATTAACAACCAGTCTTTTTTACAGCCTGTAACAAACACGCTGATCTCCCGTCTGTGTGGTTTAATGTATTAATTATTCTACGTGTATAGTTTACAAACCACTGATCTTGTTCATCAGTTTTCGCCCACTGATGTGGTGCTTCATGCGATCAATCTTCAGGTTACCGAAGGCAGCATCTATGGTTTCCTGGGACCCAATGGCGCAGGCAAAACCACTACGCTGCGATTGATACTGGGGCTGTTAAAAAAACAACAAGGTTCCATTTCTGTTTTCGGAAAGCCGTTTCACGAAAACCGTGTCGAAATCCTGAAGCAGGTAGGCTCCATGATCGAAAGCCCTTCGCTGTATGGACATCTCACAGCATTTGAAAATCTTAGTCTTGTACAAAAAGTATATCAATGCCCGAAGACGAGGATACAGGAAGTATTGAATCTTGTAGGATTGCCCGATACAGGCAAAAAGAAAGCGAGTCAATTTTCTCTGGGGATGAAGCAACGTCTTGGCATAGCCATTGCGCTGCTTCACAATCCATCACTGCTTATTTTAGATGAACCCACGAATGGGTTGGATCCCAACGGGATGATCGAAATACGTGAGTTGCTGAAGCGGCTCAACGAGGAGAAGGGAATTACCATTATCCTATCCAGTCATTTGCTGGCAGAAATAGAAAAGCTGGTCACGCATATCGGCATCATTAATAAAGGGAAGCTCCTGTTTCAGGGAACGTTAGGTGAATTGAAAATGAAACAGCAACAATTATTGTCGGTTGTTCTGGAAACGAGTGATCATGAAAAAACAGTTCAGATCATTGCGGATAATCATCTCACCAGCCGCCTTGAGGAAGATAAAATAATTCTGCCTGCGATGTCAAAACAGGCCATTGCCAAACTTAATCAGCAATTGGTTAGCAACGGGATTGAAGTGTACGAGATTAAGGCAATCAAAAACGACCTCGAATCAATTTTTATGGATTTCATCAACAACTGACATGACTATTTCTTTTGTTCATAGTTTTCAAAGCGAGTGGCTCAAGACTAAACGCAGTCTTGCCTTATGGATCGTCATTGTCGGAGGGTTATTCACACCAGCGATTGTAACAGTGGCAAGAATCATTCAGTATGAGGCAGTTCCTGCTATTTATTCTTCCGATCATTTCTGGAAATCGCTTTGGCAAAGTTCGTGGGAATCGATGGCCCTGTTTCTTTTGCCGTTGGGTGTAATACTCACCACCAGCCTGATCACTCAAATTGAATACAAGAACAATACCTGGAAGCAACTGCATACGCTTCCGCTGAGCCTAACTACTATTTTCTTTTCCAAGCTTTCCGTAATTGTAGTAATGATGATGGGGTTCTTTGTCTTGTTCAACATCGGCATTTATATGTCAGCGCTTATCCCCTATCTCCTTATCAGCGGGGTGCCGTATCCGAAAAATCCGATCCCTTATGAATACTTCCTTCAACAGGATCTGAAGTATTTTATCGACTGCCTGCCTATTGTAGCGCTGCAATACCTGATCAGCCTGAAGTACAGGAATTTTCTTGTGCCCGTTGGTACCGGGTTTATCTTTTGGGTAGGTGCACTGGCCGCGCTGAGCTGGAAGTATGGATATGTCATACCCTACACGTACTGCATGTTCACGTATCTGGAAAGCGGAGTTGCCAACAAAGCGGTGATGCCCACGGTGAATATCCATGTGCTGGCGTGTGTTTATTTTGTCGTGATCACGATCGTCAGCTATGTGCTTTATATTTCCAAAAAGGAAAAGGGTTGAGGTTATACTTGCTGTGAGCATGTTAGCCGTCAGAGTCCCCGAGGCGGGAGACTCTTCGGGGAAGTGTTTGCCTGAGGTTCCGTTTGTTCTCCGCAGATGTCTCCCGTCCCGGGGACTCTGCGATACAGGTACAACAATATCTCAGTCACCTCTTTCCTGCTATTCATCCGTGGGTTCCTGTTTTCGTTGAGGTCGTTTTCTCCGCAGAGCCTTCTGTTCCACGAACTTTGACGGCACTACATTTTAATGAAAACATATTTAACATTAAATTAGAGATATAGCTAACATCGACATGAGTGTACGAAGAGCGATAACAGAGTATGGAGGGCTGTATTTCATCACGATTACTTGTTGTCGATGGTTACATTTATTTGAATTGGCGAATGGTCACAGCGTTGTTTATAAATGGTTTGATCATCTGAAAAGTAAAGGACATTACATCACTGGCTATGTGATTATGCCCAATCACCTGCATGTGCTACTTGCTTTTAGACATACACAAGGTGAAGCAATAAACAGGATTGTCGGAAATGGTAAGCGGTTTATGGCTTATGATATTGTTTCGAAATTGAAAGAGTTAAAGAATCAGACTATCCTTGATCAGTTATCCTTGTATGTTAATGCTACTGACCGGAAAAAGAACAAACTCCATGAAGTATTTGAACCTTCGTTTGACTGGAAAGATTGTCGTACAGAAGCGTTTATCAGGCAGAAGCTGGATTATATTCATGCCAATCCGTGCAAGGGTAAGTGGAGTCTTGCAAATCAGTATCATGATTATCCACATAGTTCGGCTTATTATTATGCTACTGGCAAGCAAGGAGAATATCCTGTGTTAAATTATTCAATGTTACAGGATATTGATTTGAGTAAACCGCAGTGAGCAGTAGCGCAGCGTCCCCGGGGCGGGAGACACTGCGAAGACCCAAATCAATGGTATGTCTGACCATATTCCTATTTTCTCCGATCTTCATCCGTCTGTAAGCCGGAGTGATTATGTGAAAGATATTAAAGTGGCCAGCAGTTTATGGATGAAAGCAAGCGGAAAGTTCCCTCTGTTTTCTTCATGGCAGGAGGGGTATGGTGCATTTACATATTCTGTCAGGGAAAAAGATAAAGTCATTGAGTATGTAAAAAATCAAAAGGAGCATCATAAAATAGAAACCTTCTATGATGAATACAAAAGACTTTTGATTGAAGATGGAATTGAGTTTGATGAAAAGTATTTAGTGTGATTGTTCAACCCCTTCGGGGGTTGACGCAATTACCGCTTCATAACCCCCGATGGCATCGGGGGCTATTCAGCATAAAGTCCGAAGGACTTTATGCTGAATGGATATATATATAGGTCATGTAAAAATGTGCTAACCTAAACCGAGGCGGGAGACTCTTCGGGGAAGTGAGGGATGCTTACACTTTCATTTTTTAACTTCCCTTAATCTTATACTTTTATCGTGGAGGCCCATTTCTCGAGCATACTCACTACTAACTCAAGCTTAATCGGTTTGCTGATGTAATCGTCCATGCCGGCTTGTATACAGTCTTCCCGGTCGCTCTCCATAGCATTGGCAGTCATGGCTATAATAATAGGACGTTCACCTGCTGTTGCGCGTATTCGTCTGGTAGCTTCCATGCCGTCCATCTCCGGCATTTGCACGTCCATTAAAATTATTTCATAAAACTGCTGGCTCATTTTTTCGATTGCTTCCAGACCATTTTGAGCGATATCAATTTTTTTATATCCCAGCTTATTCAACACACGAACAGCCAGCTTCTGGTTGACAAGATTATCTTCTGCAATCATAATCCGGAGCGGATATTTCGCGGCAAATTCTTCGGAGAGCACTTGCTTTGGCTTTTGGATTTCTGCGGGCGTGAGAGCACCATCGGGTCTTAGTGCTGAATGAATAACCTTGTATAACTGCTGTTGTCTTGCGGGCTTGTTTAATACGGCTGTAAACAGGTCAGGGTGTTTCTTTTTACTTTCATCACCAATAGAACTAAGAAGGATGATGGGGAGTCGTGGATATTTTTCTTTGATTATTTTCGACAGTTGTACGCCATCCATGTCTGGCATCTGCATATCCGTAATCACCAGATCAAATCCTTCGTTGGCCGATAGCATCTCCAAAGCCTGCTTTCCGGAAATGGTCAGTGTAGGCGATAGCTTCCATTGTTCAAGCTGCGTTTGCAGTATACTCAGGTTTGTCGTGTTATCGTCAATCAACAATATTTTTTTACCCTCATTCCCGGCAGAATTGTAATGCACATATTGAAGAATAGACTCCTGGCTTACGCTGCTCTTTATGGTAAAGCTAAATGTCGTGCCGACATCCTGCTTACTTTCCACTGCGATGGAACCTCCCATTAACTCAACCAACCTCTGACTAATGACGAGCCCCAGACCTGTGCCTCCATATTTGCGGGTAGTAGAAGAGTCAACTTGCGAGAAGGATTTGAACAATCGTGAGATCTTATCCTCGGGTATACCAATACCGGTATCCCGGATATGAAAAGCCAGTTCCAGTTGACTATTTTGGTTGTTCAGTAAATCTACCCCCAGGAAAATTTCGCCCCGGTGCGTAAATTTCATTGCATTACTGATCAGGTTAAGTAATATTTGACGCAGACGATGACTATCACCCACAACCTGTGCGGGAATCTGGTAGTCTATCTGGTAAATCAGATCCAGACCCTTTTGTGCCGCCTTCGCAGAAAATACATCCATCACTTCTTCGACACATTGTCGCAAGTCGAAAGAATGATTGTCGAGCTCGAGATTTCCAGATTCAATTTTTGAAAAGTCGAGTATATCATTAATAACGGTAAGCAAGGCCTCACCACTACTAATGATGGTGTCCGTGTATTCACTTTGCTCAGTGGTAAGTGAAGTCTCTGCCAGCAGGGAAGCCATGCCCAGTACACCATTCATTGGTGTTCTTATTTCATGGCTCATGGTCGCCAGAAAAATACTCTTGGCCCGGTTTGCCTTTTCGGCCTCTTCACGTTGAACTATTATTTCCTCCTTCTGCTGTTGAAGCTCTTGATTTAATGATTGAAGAAATTCGGTTTGCGCTTGTTGCTCTTCGTTTAGTGACTGCATGTTCTCGGCCTGGGCTTCCAGGATATCCTTCTGTGCGATGACTTCGGCAGTCTGCAGGCGGACTTGTTCTTCCAGTTTTACTTTCTGGGCTTTGATAACATTTACCCTGAACTTAAAAACGCCATAAACCGATCCGGCAATGATTAGTGCTAAAAGCGTTCTAAACCATACGGTTGCCCAAAAAGGAGGGGTAATAATAATTTTAATGGATGTACCTTCTTCATTCCATACACCATCGTTGTTGCTGGCTTTTACCCGGAAGGTATATTCCCCTGGGTCCAGGTTCGTGTAGGTAGCCTTTCGTTGTGTACCACTGTAATTCCATCCTTTATCAAAACCTTCCAGCATGGATGCGTATTGGTTCTTTTCTGACAGCGTATAATTAAGAGCGGAAAACTCAAACGAAAAAACCGACTGCTTATAGCTTAGTCTGATTTCTTTCGATCCGCTGATGTTTTTTTGGAGCGGAGCGTCCTTGCCGCCAATCTCAACAGGCTTATTGAATATATGAAAATCAGTTATCCAAACCGGAGGAATAAATGTATTGTCTCGTATACTATCCGGATGGAACATGTTAAAACCATTAACACCACCGTATACCATCTCTCCAGCTGTCGTTTTATACCAGGCATTGGACTTAAATGAATTATCCTGCAGTCCATCGCTCACATCATAGTTGCGACAGATTTTTGTGACCGGATCGAATCGGGAAAGCCCTTTGTTAGAACTAAACCAGAGATTGCCATGATCGTCTTTCTGAATACCATAGATAGCATTATTAGCCAGGCCGTCTTTTTCCGTGTACGTGGTAAAGGTATTGGTCTTCCTGTCAAAGTAATTTAAACCACCGTCAGTACCCAGCCAGAAGTTGCCGTGGTCATCTTCCAAAATAGAACGAACGGTATTATGACTCAGGCTTTTCTTATTTCGCGGATCATAGCGATGGTGGATAAATTGTTTGTTTTTTCGGTCAAATAAATCCAACCCATTGTCTGTTCCTACCCAAAGGTTCCCTTCTTTGTCTTCTGTCAATGCAAAAACAGAACCTCCTCCAAGGCTTTTTTCATCCTGAGGGTTTGGGCGATACCGGGTAAAATGATGTTCCTTCCTATCATAGAAACAAATCCCCCCATTATCAAACATGCCAAACCACAGATTACCTTCATGATCTTTTAGTGCGATGCTCACACTCGCGCGGGATAAGCCATTGGAATTTTCGTCTTCAAGCATGTGCGTAAACGTATTCTTTTTCCGGTCAAAAAAATCGAGCCCGACACGGTGATAACCCAGTCCAAGAATCTCCTTACTAACTTCTACCAACGTAATGATGTAGTCGGTGCCGATCGAATTGTTATCCTGGTTATGGTGTCTGTAATGAGTAAAGGTTTGCCTGCTTTGATCGAGCCGATTCAATCCTCCTCCATCCGTACCAATCCAGATATTGCCCATGCTATCACCCGTAATGGATAAAACAAGGTTGTTACTCAGGCTATTGCTGTTAAAAGGAATTTGCTTGTAATGCATGAATTTATCTTTTAGACGTGGCAGGAAATTCACTCCCCCGGACCAGGTGCCGACCCAGATATTTCCAATATCATCCTTGTAAAGGCTATGGATGGAATTATTACTCAGGCTTGTGTTATCCATAGCGTCATATTGATGGGTAACAAAAGTGTTTTTCGCGTAATCAAAGACACTAACGCCACCATTTTCGGTACCCACCCAAAGCTTGCCATCATTACCTTCAACAAATGAAAGAATATCATTGTGCGCTACACTATTCGGATTTGTCGGGTCATGACGAAAATTGATAAAGGAATTCTCCTTTCTGTTGAACAGGGCAATACCTCCTCCTTGCGTTCCTACCCAGATATTTCCTTTGCTGTCTTTAAAAACAGCTTTGATCCAATTGACACTGATACTGTTGGGATTACCATTCTCATGATGATACGAAACAAATTGCTCCGTTTGGGGATTGAACCTGCTTACTCCTTCTTGCGCAGCGATCCATAAATCACCTTCATTGTCCTCTGCTATCCGATAAATAAAATTATGACTTAAATGATTGTTATCATCATCATCGTAATAGTAGAGCTTGGAAATTCTGGTGGCCGGATCGAATAAAAAAAGTCCTTTCGTTGTACCCAGCCATATACGGTTCTTACTATCCTGAAAAATATCCCGCACGGATACCGCTGTACCACCAGGAAGATGATGGACAAATACCTCTTTGTCACGATCAAACAGATCCAGACCACTTTCCGTAGCGACCCATAAGTTACCTGCCCGATCTTCAAAGACGTCCCGTACCAAATTATCGCTTATGCTGCTGGTTTTTGTGGGGTCGTGCTTATAGGCTATAAACCGATAACCATCGTACTTGTTAAGACCTTCACCCGTACCGAACCACATAAAACCATTGTGGTCTTTCAGGGAGGCGGCCACTAACCCATGGGAAAGCCCCTCATTGGTGGTTAATCGTTTAAATTTTGGACGCTGAGTTTGTGAATATGCAGACAAGGATATGCTCTGCAGAGCTATTATGAGCACATGCAGCCACACACTCTTAAAGAACTTGTTCTGTGCCAAAAGCGGTTATTGAGAGTTTTACGGACAAAATTGCGCCTATTGCCAACAGAATTTGTAAGGATAATCCTGATTCGATAAAAATCAAGCAAATGCGGAGTGCCTTCGAGATGGCACTGGGAATTGACTTCGCATAGTGAAGGATAGCCTCAAGCTACAAGCCGCAAGTCTGGGACGAGTGAACCGAGCGACTGAAGGTAACACCTGTCCTTACACAATCCTTACAACAACATATTTGCCACTTCTTTCCAGTTGTTCACACGTGGGTTCCAGGTTTCGTTGAGATTGTGCGGTGAACTGAATAATATTCCTTGTCCGCGGAAGTGTTTAAAATGCCGGGCATGATCATCGATAAGATAATCGGCATCGAGTATACTTTTATCACCACAGAAAACGATGTGTGTCCACGGTATGAAAGGGAAATGTTCATGCAGCCATTCATATTTGTGAACAAAGGAGGTTTTAAATTCCATGGCCGCACTGGCAATGAAGATCTCGTACTTCTTAGATAGCTCAAAGATCACCTGCTGACTATCGGCCATCATAGGTAAATCTTTGAAGAACCCGTCCGTATGCAGGTATTGAATTACTTTTTCCTTATGTGTTGCCGGCACAATATCGCGCAGATATTTTCCATGAATCTGATCATCGGTTATTCTTATGCTGAAGTCACGCTCGTACCATTCATAAAACCGGTGGTTGGAGTCTGCGATCACTTCATCCATATCGATGGCTATTCGTTGCATGGTATTGTTTAGTTTGTTGTAGTTCGCAAATAAATGGAATTATAATCAGGATATTCCCCTACATCTGCACCAATCATTGGGGAGATGAGCGCTTAAACGTTCATTCCAGAACCGCGCTAAATCAGGAGTAGACCTTTAGCCTAAAAACAAAGCACCCCCGAAGTTTGAACTTCAAGGGTGCTCTTTTATATCCAGCAGAGAAGAGGGTATTGAACGACTTCTTACACACTATAAAAATAAGGCAGAGATGCTGCGCCAAAGTCGAGTACAGTCATTATTCCTTAACAATTCTTTTATAAATCACAGCCCCATGATAAGTCATCCTTAAAAAATATACACCACCTGATCTTGATCCTGAAACGGCATTAGGTCTTAATCTTAAAAGAAGGAAACGTAAAAAGAGAATCAGATGATATTACTCTATGGGGTTTACAAGATATTGCCTTGGTTAGGCCAACCTCGCAAAGGTGAAAAGGAAACCCTGAGAGAAATATGAACGACTATTCCATTTTCAAATGGGCCGATAGGTCATTGAAATACTTCTTTGACCAGATATCAAGCCTGGTACCGTCCGGAATAAATCGAACCGCATCAACTTTAACTTTTTCCATATCGATCGAATTGATTCGGTCGATTAATAACCTTCTGAATTGTTGTTCCGTCAGTTTCTCGTCCTCCAGGTCTCCGCTTCCTTGTGCTCGCTCAACGAAGTGTTTTAAATTCATTCCAACACCCTTCTTCACATACCATTCGAAATCGTACCAGTCACGACCTTTCACATTCTCCTTCCATTTGCGGAAAAGCAGAGCATGCATTTTGCCAGCAAACAGATTAGGCAGCGTAAAGCATTTCACGTAAAATGAAAAAGGCCGTAGAAGTAGTTTCTCTTCAGTTTCAAAACCCACAGGTGGCACGGTATCGACTTCAATCTTGATCTTGATACTAGCCTGTTGCGAAAGACCACTTTGCGGAATGATACCCTCCAGTACAAGCTCTTTCCAAATTGTTTCGGATTTCAAAAACGCTGAGTCAACGTGTGTATCCTTTGCTTTCTTTTTCTCTTTAATGGATACCTGCATTCCTAATGCTTGAAACTCAGTCTGAATAGCATCCAGGTATTTGTCCAGCGAAAAATCAGGATCTTGTTGTAGAAGAGAGAAATCCAAATCTTCTGAAAAGCGATCAAGTCCATGAAATATGCGAAGGGCAGTGCCGCCATAAAACGCAGCCTTCTCGAAGAAGCCACCGCGATACAATCCTGCCAGCGCAACTTCCTGCATAATCTCACGGAGTGCTGATTGTGCTTCTTCTTTATTCTTCGGATTATATTCTGCCAGCCAGTCTTTGATCATAGCTCTTGAATTGAGTTAACAGCCATTGATAGACTTTCTTCTTTCAGACTTCCTTTTATCCAACTCGTCATTTCTTTTGTATTGAGTTGTCTCAAAATGTCTTCGTCCATCCTCATGTTTTCAAGCAGAAATTCTTTTGCTGCTTTCCGGCTGCGCAGTAACAATCCTGAGGTCGTGATGATTTTATCGCACAATGCTTTCTCTGGAGATGCTACCATCGCGTATTGATCATCAGCTAGTTTTTCGGATCGGATTCCATATGCATAGTAGGGCAACGGAAGTCGCGTATAGGTAAACATGCCTAATGGTGTGTTGAATTTTCGTGGAGCCTGTGTAGTCATTGATGCAATTTCGTAAACACGCTCTGGAATAAGACCGTGGTAGGACAATGCCGTCTCAACCGATATATAACTCGGGCCCAAAATGTGATTGGCTAGAAGAAACGGTTCTGGTTTCCGGTCAATGTTTAATGCCGGCCCGGCAACGTATAATCCTTTTTTGATAGACTGAATTACTCCCTCTTTTGCCAACTGATAAATTTTGTCATTGGGGCGCTCGTACTCTTTAAATATGGACACCAATAGTTGATGCGACAGTGGCTGGTTTGAGAAATGCTTGAGGGCAGCTCTATAGTCCATAATTGTAATATTTAATAAAGATAAACGAAATATTTCAGATTATGTTGTTAATATTTTACAATAAACTTCCTTTAAACCTTAAACTATGTTGCGTTTTTTTAATAACTACGTGGAAATTCCTCGGAGAAATTAGACTAATATTTTTCGTGTTAAGATGATCACTGTGGAAACTTGATTCAGTGATTTAAAGCGCTCTCTACTAAAAACAAAAAACCTGCAAATTCAATAATTTGCAGGTTTTTTTGCTTTTTAAATTGGTTATCGCAGAGGAAGAGGGATTCGAACCCCCGGACCCCGTAAAGGGTCTCCGGTTTTCAAGACCGGTGCAATAAACCGCTCTACCATTCCTCTGTGTTACTTTCAGGTACCGATAGCTATCGGAATCCTATAAGAATGCGGTCTTTTCCTTTTTTAAGGACTGCAAAAATAGTCGATTAAATCATTCCTGCAAAAACTGAGTTTACGTTTTTAGATTTAATCAGTACCGGCAAAATCCGGAAACGTCTTTTTCAAGTCTTTAACGGCATAATTACGAACGGAAGGCTTGCTGGCATCCAGCTCCAGCAATACCAGCTTCTGATTATTCAGAATGGGCTGCATCTTGTCGCGATCGATGTCAAACTCCTTGCTTCTGCGGGCTGACTTCAGTGCATACTTACGTGCGAAATTGTCGCCTTCCACCTGTAGCTGGTTCCTGATTTCAATATTTAATTTGATTTTGTCCTGTATGGCGGCCTTCGATTTACCCAATACCTCGGTAGCCTCCAATGTGCCTAAGGTAAGTACAGTAGTACCACCCACACTGGGTATCACCTTCGATGCATTACTACCGGCTGTAGTTAGCAGAGGGCTGACGCCTGTAACCGCACCGAGCGAAGCATTAAGAACAGAACGCTGGCGTTTACCCCTGTTAGCTTGTTTATAATCTTTGTTGAGTTTCTCCAGGTTTTTGTCCAGCTCATCAATCAGTGTTTTCGCATAGCTTAATGTCTGCACGTACTTGGAATAGAGGAGCTTGTCTTTCTCATCGAGGTTCTCGGTATCGTGAATGTTAAAGACTATTTTCCGCTGTACACGGTTGCTCGATTTATCCAGCGCAAAGAAAATCAGTTCTACCTTCTTCACTTTCTCCGACTCTTCTACAAAATAATAGCCCGGTGTCCAGGTGAATTCATATTGTGTAGGCGCATTTTCTTTCAATGCTGTTTTGGGTACCCGGTTATCCGAACTGATAAAGCTTACGCTGGAAATATTATCGTCTCCGTTAGGATCCGATACATAGATCTTCAGATTGATCAGCTCGTCTTCCTTAATGGTAATCAGCGAATCGTTGGGCACAATCAGCAGTTCAGGAGGCAGATCCAGTTGCGTTTGCGCGATGCGTATCTTCCCTGTAGTTTCTGCTTTGTCGGGTTGGTCCTGTGCGGTGAACTCAACATTGAGCGGATTGCTTTTCAGATTATGAAACTGGCTGCGCGAAGGCGTCCATGTTAGCAATCCGGCCGAGGAGAGGCTGGCTCCTTCCGGCAGTTGTGTTTGCAGGGACCGGAACACAAGCGGATCGCCATCCAGGTCGCGCACATATTCACCAGGAATCTGGTATTTGTTCTGCACGCTCTGACGGACATAAAATACGGGTAGATCTTCGATCTCAGGCGGGCGGTTTACATGATACACTGTAAAGCTGACAGGCTTACGCAATTTCTTTCCATCCTTCCAATCGGCCTGAAAGATTACGCTCACTTCTTTTTCTTTCTGTAACCGATCCACCAAGTCATAAGAAGGCTTCCATCTGAAGTTCCCCAGCGTATCAAACTGAATGCCTAAACCATTTGCTCCTTCAAGCGAATATTTGGGATGCAGGGCAGGATCAGTCAGACTTACTTTAAAGACAAGTTCTTTTCCTTCCGGAATGATTTTCAATCCGAGGGAATCAGGAAAAACAAATTGCTGCGCGAAGGATGTGCCTGCTGCCAACAAACAGATCAGTAATAAAAAAGTAAATCTCATTCAGTTTCTTAAAACAAGATTGCAAATTTAAGCTCATATACAATCTGCCCGATACCGTATAGCATAAATTCTATTACATCGGGCTTATCAGGGATTAAAACGCAGTTCGAAATGCCAAAAGGGAAGATAAAGAAGGAGTATACCTTCTTCGAAAACGTTTACGAAGTAGTAAAACTGATTCCGAAAGGAAAAGTTACCAGCTATGGAGCTATTGCCCGGTATCTGGGAACAGGAATGAGCGCACGCATGGTAGGCTGGGCCATGAATGCCGTGCCGGTGGGAACAAGGGTAAAAGTGCCGGCTCATCGTGTGGTAAACAGGAACGGATTATTGACAGGCAAACATCATTTCAATCCCCCTTCGGCCATGGAGCAACGTCTGAAAAAAGACGGTATCAAAGTGCTGAAAGATAAAATTCAGAATTTCGAAACCCACTTCTGGGATCCCAATACAGAGCTATAATCACAAGGTTTGGGATGACTATTCCCAAATCAGGAAGAAATTTAAATTCACATCCTTCAAATTCAGGCAATTTTGCACAGTTGCCTCATGGCATAGTGTTCGTAGATGGATTATACATCTCACCGAATAAAAAGATAATTCGAAGAGAAAAAGAAACGAAGAGCGCTGAGCATTTAAAGTATAACCCGGTCTATAAGTGGCTTTAAGATGGGTTACATGGGGAGAACTGTGCTGTTGGAAAAGAGCTGTCCTTGAGACAGCTCTTTTGTTTTTTATGTGTCGATTACTTCTTCTTCGAAGAGATCAGCAACAGCCCAAGAAAAGTGATTAGTCCGTTGATGATCAATAGTTCCAGCCCGATCTCGTAGCCATTCAACAGCTCCAGTCTCCAGGCCGAATAATCACAGAAAACAGCAGGCAGGCTTTCGCACATTACTTTTTGTGAAGGAGGGCTGATCAGAATACAAAGAAGAATGCTGACCGCACATACCAGTGGAACGAATCTGTCTTTCACTTGGCGTTTGGTAGCTAATCCAAAAGAGAAAAGACCAAGCAACGGTCCATAGGTATAAGAGGCAACCGTAAGCACGGCATCAATCAGCGAACGCTCATTGATTTCTTTAAAAACCAGGATGATAATCAGGAATAGCAGGGAGAACCCCACATGCACAATAAATTTCTGCTTGCGCTTAACGTCTTCCTGCTTGTCTTTAAAATTCAGGAAGTCAATACAAAAAGAAGTAGTCAATCCTGCCAGAGCAGAATCCGCACTGGCATACGAAGACGCAATAATTCCCAAAAGAAAAAACACACCGACCAGTAATCCCAGATCATTTAGTGCAAGTCGTGGAAAGAGTTCATCGGATGCGGCAGGAATAGCAAGTCCATTTGCCGAACTATATATATAGAGTAGCGCACCGAGCAGCAAAAACAGAAAAGTAACGGCAGCCATAATGAAGCTGAACCAGAACATGTTCTTCTTCGCATCGTCCAGCGTTTTGCAGGTAAGGTTCTTTTGCATGATCTCCTGGTCAAGCCCTGTCATGGTAATGGTAATGAACATGCCACCAAAAAACTGCTTGGGAAAAAACAGGGAGGAATTCGGATCATCGAAATGAAAAATGCGCGAGTAGCTGCTGGCGTTTACAGTGCTCACCATTTCTGAAAAAGAGAGGTCCAGCCGGCTGGTGATCTGCCACACGGCAATGCCTACTGCCGATACCAGGAATAGTGTTTGAAAGGAGTCGGTGTACACAATTGTTTTTACTCCCCCCCGAAAGGTATAGATCCAGATCAATACAATCGTAGTAGCTACAGTTACAATAAATGGAACCCCCCATGCATCAAACAGGAACAGCTGAAGTACAGTAGCCGCAAGATAAAGGCGGAGCGCAGAGCCAATGGATCGTGATACCAGGAAAAAAAAGGCGCCTGTTTTATACGACCACTTGCTGAAGCGTTGTTCCAGGTAAGTATAAATAGAGACGAGGTTCATCTTGTAATACAAAGGCATCAGCACTGCGATAATGACCCAGTAACCCACCAGGTATCCAAGCACTACCTGGAAATAAGAGAGCCCTACCTTGCCCACACTGCCGGGCACGGAAATAAATGTAATGCCTGAAAGGGAAGAGCCGATCATTCCAAATGCCACAAGGTACCAGGGCGACTGGCGATTGGCAGTAAAGAACGTGTTGGTATCTGCACCCTTGGAGGTGATGACTGAAATGGTGATCAGTGCAGCGAAATAGACGACAAGGATTGTAACGACTAATGCAGGTGTCATGCTGCAATGTTAATCAAGTTCCGTGTTTTCGCCTACAAAATCGTTACACCGACAAATTGGACTTATCGGTGGTAGTGAAAAAACTTATTTTTTTTTATTTTTGATGTTGATTATGAAGACGTCCGGACAAGAACAGATTCTCGTTGAGGTGCTCGAAGTTGTAGATACTGCAGAAGTACGCGACCTGGTTGTATTTAATGACGATGTGAATACGTTCGAACATGTGACCAATACATTGATTAAAGTTTGCAGGCACTCTTCTGAGCAGGCAGAGCAGTGTACGCTTCTGATTCATTTTAAAGGCAAGTGTGCAGTAAAGACCGGATCATTTGATGAACTTCGTCCGATGAAAGAAGGTATCTGCGAGGCCGGTATTGATGCGAAGATTGTTTGATTGTAAATTTTAATTCTTGGATTATCCCTCCAAACTCATTGAAGATGCAGTGAATGAAGTAGCCAGGCTCCCGGGCATTGGCAAGAAGACGGCATTGCGTCTCGTTCTTCATCTGGTAAAAGAAAATGAGAACAAAACGCTCGCGCTTGCCGAAGCATTGAGCAAGATGCGTCTGAATATCAAGTTCTGTACAACCTGCCACAACATATCCGATGAAGAGGAATGCTTCATCTGCCGAAGCCACAGGCGCGATAAAAGTTTGATCTGCGTGGTGGAGGAAAGCAAAGATGTGATGGCCATTGAAAATACCTCGCAGTTTCCTGGTGTCTACCACGTGTTAGGCGGAATCATCTCGCCCATGAATGGAGTTGGTCCGGGAGAACTGAAAATCGAATCACTTCTTCAGCGAATCGCCAGATCACATGGCGAAGTAAAGGAAATTATTCTGGCATTGAGCTCTACGATGGAAGGCGACACCACTGCCTTCTACCTGCATAAAAAACTGAAAGAGACCGGAATAAAAGTAACTTCCATTGCCCGTGGCATACCTGTAGGTGGCGATTTGGAATATACTGATGAAATTACGCTGGGAAGAAGTATTACCGCGCGTACTTTATTTGGTTAGACTCACTAATTATTTTTACTTTTAGCGGTTCGAAAGAAGGATAGAAATGGTGGTGATCAAAAGAAAATCCGGCAAGAAGAATATTTCAAAAATATTGGATAAGGCAATATCTTCTAAGGGTGTTGACACCCGGAAGTATTGTGGCGTGATTAAGCTGTCAAAAGATCCCCTCATTATTCAAAAAGAACTCAGAAATGAATGGGAATAGTGTTGTTCTCGACACCAACATTGTCTTGTATCTTTTAAATGGTGATCAGGTATTATCTGAATTACTTTATCAACGAAAACTTCATCTTTCATTTATTTCTCAATTGGAGTTATTGGGATTTAAAGGAATCACATCAAAGCAACAAGTCGAGATAACCAAGTTTATAAAAGAGTGTATTGTTATTGATATCAACGAGGAGATAAAGCAGGAAGTAATTGCGCTTCGCAAAGTGAATAAACTTAAACTCCCGGATTGCATCATTCTGGCCACTGCGCGTTTTTTGGGATTATCATTAATTACTTCCGATATCGATTTTAAATCAACTGGCTTTTCAGAAATTATTATTTACGAATAAAAAATGAACAAACTTTCCAACCGTATCAATGCCATCGAAGAATCGGCCACACTGGCAATGGCCGCCAAAGCGCGTGAGTTCAAATTAAAAGGGATTGATGTAATCAGCCTGAGTTTGGGTGAACCCGATTTTAAAACCCCCGAACATATTTGTGAGGCTGCCAAGAAAGCCATTGATGATGGAAAGTATTTCACCTATCCTCCCGTAGGCGGTTATCAGGATTTACGCGAAGCGCTGGCTGCCAAGTATCAGAAAGAAAATAATGTTCCTTACAAAGCAGAAAATATTGTCGTTTCCAATGGTGCCAAACAATCCATTGCCAATACCATGCTGGCGTTAATCAATAAAGGCGATGAGGTAATAGTGTTCTCTCCCTACTGGGTAAGTTATGATGCATTGGTACGCCTGGCGGAAGGAGTTCCTGTCCTTATCAAAGGAGGGATTGAAAATGATTTTAAAGTAACTGCTCAGCAATTGGAAGAGGCGATTACGCCAAAGACAAAAGCAGTTATCTTCTCTTCACCCTGTAATCCTACCGGTTCTGTTTTTTCAAGAAAAGACTTGCAGGCCATTGCCGATGTGGTATTGAAACATGAAAACCTGCTGATCATTGCAGATGAAATCTATGAGCATATCAACTTTACCGGAGAGCAGGTAAGCATTGCCTCTTTCCCGGGCATGTTCGAAAGAACAATTACAGTGAATGGTTTTGCCAAAGGCTTTGCCATGACCGGATGGAGAGTGGGTTATATTGCTGCCCCCAAATGGATTGCCGATGGTTGTAATAAAGTGCAGGGCCAGATCACTTCTGCTAACTGCTCCATCGCACAGCGTGCAGCACTGGCAGCCATTACGGGCGACCTCGCGCCAACCAATAAAATGGTGGACGAATACCGTAAGCGCAGAGATATCGTGTATACTCTTTTAAAAGACATACCAGGCATTAAAGCCAACTACCCGGAAGGCGCATTCTATTTCTTTCCGGATGTGAGTTCTTATTATGGTAAGTCAGATGGACAAAAGACCATTAAGAACGGTGATGATCTTTGCTTGTATCTGCTGGAAGTAGCACACGTTTCATTAGTGACAGGCGATGCCTTTGGCGATGGTGACTGTGTACGTCTTTCCTATGCTGCTTCCGAAAAAGAGCTGATCGAAGCTATGAAGAGAATAAAAGAATCGTTGAGCAAGCTGAAATAATTATTAGTTAAGTGTTAGCGCCCATCGTGGTCTGTGTCTTCACAGACCACGATTTAAAAAATAAATAAACACGATCTTCAAAAACTCAATAACGACTAACTGATAACGATCAACGGTTAACTGCGCCATGACCACAGAACAAATCTTTAATTCCTTTGCTACACTTCGTGTTCTGATTATTGGCGATGTAATGCTGGACAGCTATATCTGGGGCGCAGTGGAACGTATCTCTCCGGAAGCTCCTGTGCCTGTAGTTACTGTAAAGAAAAGGGATTATCGCTTGGGTGGTGCTGCCAATGTAGCGTTGAACATTCAGTCGCTGGGTGCAAAACCTATACTCTGCGCGCTGGTAGGTGAAGATAGTTCAGGTAAGAAATTGCTGGAATGTATGAAGGCTCTTTCTATTTCCACAGAAGGCATTGTGCAGACTGCATCAAGACCTACTACGGTTAAAACGAGAGTGATTGCCAGCCACCAGCATGTGGTACGTGTAGACGAAGAATCGGACCGGGTAGTGAGTGAAGAAGAAGAACTGAAGCTGCTTGAGAAAATAGATCAGTTACTGCCACTCAGCGATGTGGTGATCTTTGAAGACTACGATAAAGGAGCAATCAATTCGGTCATTATTGAAAAGACGGTGGCGCTGGCCAATCAAAAAGGAATCGCGACCATTGTTGATCCTAAAAAAAGAAATTTCCTTAGTTATAAAAACGTTTCGCTGTTTAAACCTAATCTGAAGGAACTTCGGGAAGGATTGAAAGTGGAGGTGGAGGCCGGAAATCAAAATCAGGTAGTAAAAGCGGTTAATTTGCTAAAAGAGAAACTGAATGCTGCAGGAGTAATGGCTACGCTTTCCGAGCATGGCGTTTACATTGATTACTTAAATGAGCAGGTAAAACTTCCTGCTCACGTCAGGAAGATTGTTGACGTTTCGGGAGCCGGAGATACAGTGGTTGCTATTGCCGCTTTGTGCCTGGCATTAAAATTATCCCCCGAACGAATTGCCTCTCTTTCCAATTTAGGTGGTGGCCTGGTTTGCCAGCATGAAGGGGTAGTGCCTATTGATAAAGAAGAGCTTCGTCAGGAAGCATTAAAAAATTCAGTTTAACGAAGAAATTCTTTGGCGCGCTGAATGCGCTCTTCCGTTTGATTAAAAAATTTGTTGCGTTCCCGTTCTCCGGTAGTACTGATCAGCAGCGATTTATTGATAATGTTGATTAAGTAATCTTCCGTTTCACTGCAAAAGGACTCCTGCGAAGTACCGAGAATGTTCATGGTATTGTAGGTGATAAAGGACATTCGCTTGTCTCCCATCTTAAAAAGAATAGTGGTATCTGAAATCAGAAATTCATTTTTATACAGATTAAACGATCCTCCCTTTGATGTTTTTTCACCACGGGCTGCTGCTTCGCGTATATCATTGATCATGATTTTATAATCATCCAATAGCGATTTTGCATGGCTCAGGGTAATGAACCCATTGTCATAATAAAATTCAACCTGGCGGATAGTCACATTAAAGGTTTCATCGCTCCATATTTCTGAGCTTGGGATCTCCGCATATTTGTTCCAGAGTTTTTCCCCGGTAATCACTAATGACTCAGGAATCAGCTCCGGCTGGTAGGTAGTAGCAGTGTACTGTGGGTACCGATGGTACGACTTCATCCAGAAAAACATTTTGAACAACGACAGATTCCGGTACTTGTAATAAAAAAAAGGCGGAATGTCTTTGGCGCAATAGACTACTTCGTGCTGTGGAAAACGGCTGATCATTTCCAGGTTGCCAAGAAGGGAATTCAGCCATTTCTCAAAAGTAAAATCCACCGCATCAATGCTTCGTCTGTGAAACGATATGATTTCCGAAGACGGAGACAGCAGCGAGTCTAATGAAACCTTATAATGATTGCAAAGCTTTTTCACTTCCTCCAATGAAAGTATGGTCTCTCCTCTCATCCTTCGGTAAACACTGTCGCGACTCACGTTTAAGATTTCAGCGAGCTCATCGGCAAGAGATAAATTTTTAGGCAGGCGCTGACGGATTTGTTCCAGAAAAACGGATTGAATATTTTCCGTTGCAGCCGAGTTACTCATAGGTGATTAGGGTATTATTGTTTAATAATAGCCCAAAATCGCAGAATTTGCAATAATCCGTACTTGAGAAGCGCGGCTGTGGAAGCCTGTACGGCTTTATGCCAAAGTATTATTAAGCTGTAGTGAAGTTTGAAACCGATTGCAATGTGTGTCCGGGTACTTTAGCACAACAAACAGCTACTGATGAAACGGCATTTTGGTGTACTTCTTTTAATCCTCTTACTACTCCTGTTTGTGTTGAGTAAGGTGTCGGTTGAAAGCACAAAGCCGGCAGGAGTTGAGCAAGCTCAGCAGGAAGAAGCAACCCGTTTGACAAAAGATATGTAACAGAATTTAAAGATGACTCCTGCTTAAGTCAGGAATTATCGTAGTGCATTGAAGATAAGCAAGTCGCCCTGGCCCCCAATACCACGGCTGTCCACCTGGCTTTTAGTCGGGTGGACTTGTTTTTTAACAACCGTCAGTAGTCTTTAAATTGCTTTTCTAGTGGCCCTGCTTTTTCAAGATCTTCGGTGATCTTTATATCGAGGGGCGTTTCCTTGATTACATTATAGCTGTCCCAGAATTTTTTATTGTAGGGCATGTCCTGAAATTGTAAGCCATAGCTTTTCATTTTCTCGGTGGAGCCAATGCGCTCTTCCGTATTAGGTTTAACCTGGTTGATCAGTAATTGCTGATGAAGTTCTGTTTCAAACCGTAGCTCATTGGTTTTTACATCATACCAGTTTATTTTCGAATCCACCGTAAGGTAGTTGAGAAACATTTTGCCATTATATTCTTTAAAGTCAAGTACGCGTTTCAATCCAACAAACCGACTTTCCATCCCCCGCTTTTTGGTGATAGGCTGGATGGACTTGTTTTCATACTCCAGGTGGATGATGCTGTAATTGGTTTTGTCAATAAACAAAGTAAGCAGGTAGTCCTCCTGGTGATTGATTACATAAACAGGATGCCCATTGTAATAAGAGTCTTTCTCCCGCACCAGGCTGCTGAAGAAAACGTCTTCTTCCGGAAACTGGCGGTAGCGCACGTTGTTATGCAGCAACAGATCTTCAAGTAAGTTGCCTTCATCAAAATAAGAAGTAAACTTTGTGGCATAGCCCAGGCTCCTTCGCACCTCCAGAAGCAATACTCTTTCGCGGAGCTTGAATTTATTGCGCGGCTCACTGTAGTCGTCATCGTAGATTTTAACAGCGGATTCCAAGAGCGACACGTAAGTTCCTCCAATCTTTTTGATATCGCGGTAAAAGCCATCCATCATAAAGGGGCTCATGGGATAATTAGTGGATACACGTTCCAGCGCCACGTGCATGATCTCACCAGCATTCAGTGTGTCTGAGACTACCACTTCTCCCAGCACCTGGGTGGTACGGGTTAGCGTAATCACCAAGGAAGGATTGTTGAACAGAGCGAAGGCACGGGTTTCATAGCTGGCATACCCCAGCATGCTCACTACAAAAACCTCATTTCGGTATTCGTAGGGAAAATGAAAATCAAATTCACCGCGAAGGTTAGTGATTGTACCTATTGGTCTACCTTTGATGCCAATGGAGGCAAAAATCAGGGGCTCACGGGTTTCTTCATCGATGACAAGTCCGGAAACGACACTGGTTTGGGCATAGGCAAGCAAAGAAAATACGACAAAGCATGATGTCAGAAGTTTTTTCATCAAGTGATTTTGCTTGTTTTTTAGCCCTTTGCACAAAGATAGTATTTTAAGAGGGTACAATGCTTTTGCGGTTGACCGGAAAAAAACGATTGTTTAACTTCCCATTCATTCATCCACCGCGCCATGAGCCAAATAGTTAATTTTAACCTTCATTTTTCTTGACTTAAGTGAAGTGGATCGAAGAAATACCTAAAATCTGGAAGCGGGCATACCTGCTCATCTGTGTATGGTATTTTTTGAATTTTGCTGTCAGCGCGTTTTTTGAGTGGAAATTTGAAAATCCCAAATCGTATGTGCTGTGGACGGCTTTTTTCCTTTTCGAAGCCCTCTGTTTTCTTATCCTGCTCATCTTCCTGTATGCGCATCTTTTGTTTCGCTTCCGCGCGTCCATTCAGATTGTCGGGCACGTATTGGGGCTGATTACCTTTTTCCTGCTGATGGGTACGCTCTCTTATTATTTCAATGATTATATGGAGGGTCTTATCTATTTCGATCACTGGAAGGAATACATGATTGAGCTGATGAGCTGGGATGCTCTCTATATGTATGATGAATACATTATTGCGGTGGCTATTTACTATATCATTTCCTATTTTCAGGGATTACAAAAACATGAAAAAGAGAAGAGTGAGCTGGCCCTGAAGAATAAGGAGATGCAAATTTCTTTATTAAAGTCGCAGATTAATCCGCACTTTTTATTCAATACGCTTAATTCCATCAGCACACTGGTGCATTCCAGCAAAGAGCAGGCACGCAGACTAATCACACAGTTATCGGATATTTTCCGTTACGCGCTCGATTCGCACAGTGGGGAAATGGTGAAGCTGGTACATGAAATTGATTTTATTGAAAACTATATCAAGGTACAGCAGGTTCGCTTTGGCGACCGGCTGCGCTTTGTAAAGCAGATCGATTCAACCTGCATGAGCATATCTATTCCACCAATGATTTTGCAGCCCCTCGTGGAGAACGCTGTAAAGTATGGTATTGCTCCTAAGGAAGACGGAGGAACCATTTTTCTTACGGTAAGGCGATCGGGTAATATTATATTTTTTGAAGTGAAAGATGACGGGCTGGGCTCCAATGCACAAAAAGTAATGGATGGAAGTTCCAGTGGTGTAGGTATGGCCAATACCGATTTAAGATTAAAGAGCTATTATGGTTCATTGTCAGGGTTACGCGTGCGGGCTACGGAGTATGGATACTCGGTAAGTTTTTATATTGAAGAACTCCGCATGCAATCAGTGCTCGAAGCAAGCAGTGCGGAAGAGCGCGATACGATACCTTTGTACAGAGTGTAGAGAAACATAATTAATGGCGCACTATAATTCAGAAAAAGAACGAACGTTTAAAATTAATAAGATATAAAAGTTAACTACATGAAAACAACCTGCATTATTGTAGATGATGAAAAACTGGCAAGAGATCTTCTGCGTGAATACCTGGAGTCGTTTGATAATATTGAATTGGTTGCCGAATGTGCGAAAGGAAGCGAAGCTGTTGAGAAAATAAATAAACTGAAACCCGATCTTATCTTTCTGGATGTACAGATGCCCGGCATGAGCGGGTTTGATGTGCTGGAAGAAATAGATCATGAACCCTATGTCATTTTCACTACCGCCTACGATCAGTATGCCATCAAGGCATTTGAAAAAAATGCCGTGGATTATGTGTTGAAGCCATTGGATGAAGAACGTTTTCGCCTGGCCGTAAATCGCGCTCTGAAACGTAAGGAACAGGAGAACAGCACCATCGATGATCTGCTGAAAAGTATCCGTGGCGAAGGGAAGTCATCCTACGAATCGCACGTGTTTGTACAGAAGTCAGAAAAACTCTTTAACCTTCCGGTAGAGGAAATCATTTTCCTGGAGGCTTCGGGTGATTATACAATCATTACTACCAAAACCGACCAGTTCGTCAGTTCATCCGGTATTGGTAAGCTGGAGGAGATCTTAAATCCGGAGACCTTTATCCGGGTGCACCGCAGCACCATTATCAATTTAAATTCCCTCAAGGAGATAGAACGGCATTTCAACGGAGGGATGGTAGTGAAAATGCAAAACGGGAAAAGTTTTCCGGTCAGCCGTACCTACGCAAAACTGATCCGCAAAAAAGTAGTTTGATCCCATTCTGAAGATCCGTTTTATGAAGTAAGGTTTGGCTTAAAAAAGAATTTTAAAGCCCGCCAGAGAAGCTTAGTTTTAACATCTTTTGGTGGTATTACTTTGTTTCAGGAATGGTTCGATTGCTCTTTTTATTTGTACTTCTGCCCTTAGGAGTTTCTACCCAGCCCGTACACCGGGTCTTGTTAGGCGATAAGGGTGCGTACGAGGTAAAAGGAAAGCTGTACTATTTTCGGGAATCGCACACAGCGTTGAGTATCGGGCAGGCGCTGCAGACCAAATTCAGCCCTCTTGCTGCCGCCACAACACCTTCCTTGGGGTTTAATAAAAACGCACATTGGTTTCGTATCGATTTGGATAATCAGTCGGATCAAAAGGATTGGCTCATGGAAGTCGCCTATGCTCCGCTCGATTATATCGAAGTTTATTTTCAGGATGAAAATGGAGTGTGGCAGAAAAAAATATCGGGAGATATGTTCCCGGTTTCATCGCGCATTATCAAGCACCGGAACTTTGTATTTCCTCTGCTTATCGCCCGTGGCGAATATTCTGTTTATATCAAGTTAAGAACAACCACATCGATATACTTGCCCGTTACTTTCTGGAAACCAACGGCATTTTACGATTCACAGCTCAATCAGCAATTTGCGCACGGTATATTTTATGGTATTTTAATCATCATGGTTTTCTATAACCTGTTCCTTTATTTTTCTATTCGGGATGTAAATACCCTTTACTACATTTTTACCCTGCTTGCCGGTATTAATGTGATTGCTTTTTTTCAAGGCTATGGATTTTATTTTTTATATCCTGAACATCCGTTGTTAAATCCTCTCTTTACTGTTATCGGAGGTCCGCTATTTATTGTTACTTCCGGTCTGCTGGCCCGGTCGTTTCTTAATCTACGACACTTTAATTTTTGGCTCGACCGGACTTTGCTCGCTACCAGTATTGTTACGGTGTTAGCGGCACTTAATATCACGGCATTTTCCGAAACGCTTTCCTACAAATCACTGCATCTTCTCGTCATCTTCAACTCATTGCTTATTCTGATTAGTGCGATTTATTGTTTTTATAAAAAGTATAGACCAGCCCGGTATTTTTTACTGGCATGGATCTCGTTACTATTGGCAGTGACCTTATTCTCGATGAGAAACCTTGGATTTATCCAGCCCAACTGGCTCACAGAAAACTCACTTTACTTCGGAGGCGTAATGCAGACACTGCTGATTTCTCTTGCGTTAGGTGACCGCATCAATATCCTTACCAGGGAAAACCAGAATGTGAAGGAGAGAGCATTGAAGCAGGAGCAAGTGATGAATGAACGTCTTGAAAAAAAGGTCATCACCCGCACAGAAGAAATCCGCCATAAGAACGAGCAACTGGAAGAAATAAACGGAGTTAAGGATAAACTATTCTCCGTGATCTCCCACGATCTGAAAGGCCCGCTGAACTCTCTTCGTGGCACTCTTTCCCTGCTTAAGTTTAATGTGCTCTCACCTGATGATTTGAAGAAGGTAACAGAAACAATAAGCGATCAGCTTCAGGATACGTCCAACTTGCTGGATCATCTGCTGCAATGGGGCCGGACTCAGATACAGGGAATTAATTTTAATCCTCAGTCCATAAATATGAATGAAGTGGTGGAAGGTGCGATTTCTGTTTTACGCCATGAGTTTAACGAGAAAGGAGTGGAGCTTATATCAAAACTCGATAATGAATGTGCGGTAATCGCAGATGAAGTGATGTTGAGTACCGTAGTACGGAACTTATTGGCAAATGCACTGAAGTTTACGCCTGAAGGAGGTAAAGTGACTATTGAAACACAGTTATACGATTCTATGATTATTGTGAATATTTCGGACTCAGGTGTCGGAATATCTTCGGCCTACCGGGACAGCCTGTTCACGCTGGCAGGAGTAACAACGTTGGGGACACGTGAAGAGAAGGGTACGGGTATCGGATTGGTGCTATGCAAGGAATTTGTAGAACGCAATGGCGGAGCAATATGGGTGGAGAGTGAAGAGGGGAGAGGAAGCAAATTCAGTTTTTCTGTACCGGTTAAAAATAGTTGAACAGAATAATCTATTTTACAAACTTTTAAAATCGTAGAGCATGCCAATTGTAGCGGTAGTAGATGATGACCGGATTTATCAGTTTACGGCAACTAAATCACTTCAGCTGACGCAGTCCGTGGAGGAGATACTTCCTTTTCTGGCAGCAGAAGAGGCGCTTGATTTTCTAAAGACCAATGCCGACAATTCATCACTTCTTCCTGATTTTATTTTCCTCGATATTAATATGCCCGTGATGGATGGGTGGATGTTCATGGAAGGTTTTGAAAAGATAGGACCTACTTTAAAAAAGGACGTGACGATTTATATGGTGAGTTCTTCGATTGATCCGAGCGATATCAGCCGGGCGAATAGTAATCCTTTAATTAAAGAGTATATCACCAAACCCATTTCTATCGATAAGCTTTCGAGCCTTCTTCGTGTAGCTTAATGTTTTTTACTTTCTTCGAAGTAATTCTCTTTTTTTATCCACGTCATCACTTGCGTTGAAATCTTTTCCCTGTTGCAGGGGAAATTAGCCAGCAATACAAACAGGATCTTTTTCTCAGGAATGCAGATATAGTTAGCATAAAAGCCGCCTTGTGTTCCGGCATGGCCAACTATCTTAGTGCCATCCGCAGTGCTGCTAATGAACCACGACCAGCCTAAACTCCACTCCTGATTTTCCAATGAGGACAACGACTTTACTGGAAAAAGATTCTTAGCTGTTCTCGAATCAGCAATTGAACTGGTGCTCAGAAAGAGTGCAGATTGAAGCGCTTTTTCGTACAGCGCCAGCTCTTCCACTGAGCTCCACACGCCACCGTTTCCCGCAGCTGCGAACGTGGGTTCTTCTCCATAGTCATCTTCTGTCCATTGCCCGTGTATTTTATCATAACAGTGAGCTACACCGGAAGCAGGGTGAGGTCCGTCAGTAATTGTACTGCGTATCATGCCGGATGGTTTGAAAATGTTTTCCGCGATAAAGTCCTGCCACTTTTGCCCGCTTACTTTTTCGATGATCAGCGCTAACCCATTAAAAGCAGGATTAGAATAATGATAGCTGGTTCCAGGCTCAAATTCCAGAGAGTCCACTTTGAGCTCAGGAGTCCAGTTCGCTGCATCTTTAGCTGTTAAATAAAATATGGTGTCTTCACTCACTTTGCGATTATCGGGCAGTCCTGATGTGTGAGTAAGTAGATGTCTGATCTTTATTTTTTGTGCGATGGTTTTGTTTTTAAACTCAGGAAAGTATTTATACAAGCTATCATCCACCGAAAGCTTTCCTTGCTGCTGAAGCAGCAGAATGCCATTGGCTACAAATGTTTTCGAAATGGAACCGAGGTTGAAAAGAGTTTTAGTGCTGATCGCCTCTTTGGTAGTAAGATCAGCCAGTCCGTATCCTTTTGAAAAAAGGATGCTGTCATTCTTCATTACCAGTACTGCACCACCCGGCCCGTCTGTGGTAAGCTCTTTGGCAAGCAGGCTGTCCAGTCGGTCGGAGAAGGAAAGTGTTTCTTTTTTCCCGGAACAGTTAAAAAATAAGACTGCGATCAGGAGAAGGAATAGATGATTCTTCATTTCAGAAAGTTATCTGAAATAGTTGTGTGGTTATTGTAAAGAATGAAAAATTAAACGGACGGCTCCTGCTGACTCAAACAATGAAACGATCCCAGACCCCAGATAATATCCGTTGAGTCAATACCAACCACCTTGCGATCTTTAAAGCATTGTTGAAGTAGATCGATGGCCCGATCATCATTCTTGTCGCGGAAAGTAGGCATTACTACATATTTGTTGGCAATATAAAAGTTAGCATACGAAGCCGGCAGGCGCTGGTCCTCATAGACAATGGGCGAAGGCATGGGGAGTTCTACAATATTCATCTGCTTCCCATTCTCAAGACGGAGCGTCTTCAGTTCTTTCAGATTGTCTTGGAGGATAGCGTAGTTTTCATCGTTTTTATTCTCTTCTACGATCGTTACTACTGTATCGCCATTCACAAAGCGCGTGAGGTCATCGATGTGTCCGTCCGTATCATCACCAACAATGCCATCGCCCAGCCAAAGCAGGTGATCGACACCATAATAACTGATCAGGTATTCTTCTATCTGTTGCTGGGTAAGATGTGGGTTGCGATTGATATTCAATAAACAGGCACGTGTAGTTAACAATGTCCCCTTTCCATTAAATTCTACCGAACCTCCTTCCATTACAATGCCCGGATTTGCTACCGGGAGATGGTAATGTTTTCCGATCAAAGTCGGAATCACATCATCGAGATCAAACGGAGGATACTTTCCACCCCAGGCGTTATATCCCCAGTCGACAATCATCTTTTTCTTTTCAACCGGGTTGATCAGAAATGCAGGTCCATGATCACGGCACCAGGCATCGTTGGTAGGGTGGAAAAAGAACTCAACGTTTTTCAGATCAGCACCGGCTTTCGTAATGTAGCCAACCGCTTTCTCCTTCATGAATTCATCCGCCACGTTAATCCTTACCCTTTCACCCTCGGCTATGCATTTGATAAATTCTGCATAACGCGGATAGATCGTTTCAATTTTTCCCGGCCACGAAGCCTCCTTATGCGGCCAGCTCAGCCAGGTAGCCGTATGTGGTGCAAATTCGGCAGGGAAGTGATAGCCTTGTTGTTTGGGAGTAGGGTAGTCCGGGAGTCCGGAAGACGGGAAATCGGGAAGACCGGAAGAGTTACTATTCATGCAATATTTTATTTTAGGGAATTGCGGAGTGCGTTGATCATCACAAGGATTTCTTCGCAGAGCGCATAGAGTTCTGAAAAATCAGCATCAGCAATGTACTTTCTTCTTCTGGCGAGATGAAGACATCCCACCACTTCGACATCGGATCTTAATGCATAGCCAAGAAACTTATTAAACTCAGCATTTGATTGCCCTGTAGATCCTTCTGCAATATTGAGTGAGACAGAATCCGCAGCGCGTTTGATCTGCGAGGTAAGTATATAAATCTCTTCTTTCGGAAAGTTTTTAGTCAGGAAATCCACTTTGTCAGACAAGTCAACAGCCTTTTGCCACACAATGAGTTTTTCAAATTTGAATGCCATGGTAATGAATTTTAGAGTCCGAAAGCCTGGAAGTCGGAAAGAAGTTCATATTCAAGTTCTCTTTCGGACTTCCGGACTTTCCGTCTTCCCGACTACTAATCTTCGTCAATATATCTCTTGGTAATCGGCTGGTACGAATCAATTCTTCTGTCGCGGAGGAATGGCCAATGGGTGCGGTAGCTGTCGGTCTTCTTCAGATCGATCTCCAGCACGTTCACTTCTTCCTGATCGTGCGATGCTTTGTAAAGTATGGTTCCGAAAGGATTGGTGATGAATGAGCCTCCCCAGAATTTCATTACTCCATCCTGTTCGAAGCCTACACGGTTCACGCTTACCACATGCACACCGTTGGCAACGGAGTGGCTGCGCTGTATCGTTTCCCACGCGTTGTGTTGTTCGGTGTTCGTGGCTTCGTCCTGCGAAGTGGCCCAGCCGATAGCAGTAGGATAGAACATGATTTCTGCGCCCATCAGTGCGGTAATGCGCGATGCTTCCGGGTACCACTGGTCCCAGCAGATCAAAATGCCAATGGTAGCAAACTTTGTTTTAAATACTTTATAGCCCAGATCGCCCGGGGTGAAATAGAATTTTTCGTAGTAAGCGGGATCATCCGGTATGTGCATCTTGCGGTACTTGCCCAGGTACTTTCCGTCTGCATCCAGCACGGCAGTGGTGTTATGATAAATGCCTTCAGCCCGTTTCTCAAAGAGCGAAGCAATGATGACCACTCCCAGTTCTTTTGCGACTGAGCTTAACGACTCCGTAGAAGGGCCGGGAATCGCTTCGGCCAGCTTGAAGTTTTCGTAATCTTCCACATCGCAGAAATACAATGAAGTAAACAGTTCCTGCAGGCAAACAATCTGTGCACCTTTGGCAGCTGCTTCACGGATTTTTACAATCGCTTTGGCCAGGTTTTCTTTTGGCTCTTTGGTGCAGCTCATCTGCACAGTTCCTACTTTCACCAGTTTGCTCAATGTCTCTTGATTTAAATCACAAAAATAAATAATTCGAACTGTATTTTGGTTTATAATCCGTAAACAACACAGCGGCAAAATAATTCACTACCTCATCAAAACTCGGTTAACTTTGCTCCACCTGTTTTAGCTATGACGTTCGATAGAAAAAATTATTCCGACCAAACCCTGAAGGACCTCTATAAAGCACTTCTTCAACCCCGTTTGATAGAAGAAAAGATGCTGATCCTTCTTCGCCAGAACAAGATCAGCAAATGGTTCAGCGGCATTGGCCAGGAAGCGATCTCAGTAGGCGTTGCCCGGGCGCTTGATCAGGACGAATACATTTTGCCGATGCACCGAAACCTCGGTGTATTTACCAGCCGTCAGCTTCCGTTTGCCAGGCTCTTTGCACAATGGCAGGGCACAATGATGGGCTATACCAGGGGAAGAGATCGCTCTTTTCATTTCGGTATCAATGAACATCACATTGTGGGCATGATCTCGCACCTTGGTCCGCAGAACGGAGTAGCCGATGGAATTGCGCTTGCTTCCAAACTAAAAGGAGAGGAAAAAATTACAGTCGTCTTTAATGGTGATGGTGGCACCAGCGAAGGTGATTTCCATGAGGCGGTAAATGTGGCGGCCGTGTGGGATCTTCCCGTGATTTTTATTGTGGAAAATAATGGCTACGGATTGTCAACTCCCAGCAACGAACAGTTTCGCTGCAAGAGTTTTGTTGATAAGGCAATCGGCTATGGCATAGAAGGCGTGCAGGTAGATGGGAATAACATTCTTGAAGTATACGATGTCGTAAAGTCGTTGGCGGAAAGCCTGCGCAAAAAGCCAAGACCGGTTTTGCTGGAATGCATCACCTTCCGTATGCGCGGTCACGAAGAAGCTTCAGGCACAAAGTATGTTCCGAAAGAGCTGATGGACGAGTGGGCGAAGAAAGATCCGCTGGAGAATTATGAAAGCTATCTGCTCAAAGAAAAAGTAATTGATAAAAAATACTCAGACGATCAGCGGAAGCAAATCAAAAAAGAAATCGATGCAGGATTGGAAGAAGCTTTTCAGGAAACTCATCCGGAAGCGGATTTGCAAAGTGAGTTAAATGATGTCTATGCACCTTTCACGCAACAGGTAATTACGTCTTCCACAGATAAAAAAACAGAAAGACGTTTTATCGATGCCATCAGCGATGGTTTGCGTCAAAGTATGGAGAAGTATCCGGAACTGGTACTGATGGGACAGGATATTGCGGACTATGGTGGAGTATTTAAAATTACCGAAGGCTTCGTAGAGAAATTTGGAAAGCCGAGAGTGCGCAATACTCCTATCTGCGAATCGGCCATTGTCGGTGCAGGTCTCGGGCTTTCCATTAAAGGGATGAAGGCAATGGTAGAAATGCAGTTTGCCGATTTCGTTACCGAAGGATTCAACCAGATCGTAAATAATCTTGCCAAAGCCTACTGGCGCTGGGGACAGAAGGCAGATGTAGTAGTGCGCATGCCAACCGGTGCGGGTACTGCAGCAGGGCCATTCCATTCCCAAAGCAACGAAGCGTGGTTCTTTCATACTCCCGGTTTGAAGATTGTCTATCCCTCTGATCCCTACGATGCAAAAGGATTGCTGTGCGCTGCGCTGGAAGATCCCAATCCCTACTTATACTTTGAACACAAGCTGTTGTATCGTTCCATTAAAGATGAAATTCCAGAGGAGTACTATACGGTAGAGATTGGCAAGGCAAAATTAGTACGTGAAGGAAGTGATCTGTCCATCATTACGTATGGTATGGGAGTGCATTGGGCAAAAGAAATTCTGGATACGATGCCGGACGTAAACGCAGACCTGATTGATCTGCGTACTTTATTGCCGTGGGATAAGGAAGCCATAGCGCAAACGGTAAAGAAAACCAATCGTGTTCTTGTTCTTCATGAAGATACATTAACCGGAGGAATAGGAGCAGAGATAGCCGCGTGGATCAGCGAGCATTGCTTCACTCATTTGGATGCACCCGTTATGCGTGTAGCCAGCCTCGATACGGCTATCCCTTTTGCTCCAACACTGGAAAGTAATTTTTTGCCGAAAGGAAGAATCAAATCAGCGATTGAGAAATTATTGAGTTACTGAAAGTGTACTAAGTATCGCTATCTTTTTTCGTGCTCGTTTCCCTTGGGCACATCTTCTTCTTTCAACAAGATCAGCGGAAAAGACTGGCCGGCCTGCATCCATTTGCCTGTGATGCGATTGTCTGCCCACAGGCCTTCATAAACCAACCCTATATTCGAAGATTCAAACTTTACGCCTGGATTATTAAAATAAGTAGCGGCTATAGGAATACCTGTTACCTTTTGATCGGGACTATCAAGGGTGGTGGTGTACTGGCCATCGGTTTGAGTAACATGAAATATAACCCGTAATTCAGTTCCCTGAACCTGAAGTGTGCCCGTCCATTTTCCTTTAAGGTCCTGACTGAATAAAGAGGACGACATCAAAATAAAGAGTACGATGGTTGTAAGTGTTTTCATTGGTTGAAATGGTTATGGTGTTAATAAGTGTGTAAGGAGTCAAGTCAGTTTTTCGTTTCCAGCTTGGCTTTCAATATTTCCAGCTCTTGTTTTTTGCCTTTATAGATATTGTGCTCCCAGCCGCTGGCGTAGTATGCTATTGCAAAGAACCCCAGCGTTAGTACGAATACCCATCCGTTCTTTTCTGCTTCCCACATACCCAGCAGGCAGAGTGCTGCAATGGGTACAATGTTCCATCGCATCAGTTGTGAAAGGCGCACCTGGTAGTTGGCCATTGCTACGGCATGGTTCAAATCGTCTTTCATAGTGCGATGGAATTGAAGTTCTCCTTTTACTCTTCGAATGCGGCTTACTAATGCATAAAGAGAAACCACTAACATCCAGGCGGCCATGATATACATAGCGGTGCCTGGGTTAGCGCTTGAATAATTGATTGCAAAAACAAAACTACCCGTACACAAGTTTACAACGATGGACAATAGCTCACTTACATTAGTGATGCGGTGGGTCTGTCTTTTCTTGGTGAGTATGCGGTTGTGCAATGCGTTCTCATCGATAGCATAAAGTGGTTTGTTATTTTGCGAGTCCCAGATTTGTTGCAGCTCTTCAAATTCCATGGTGATCATTTTTTTTGGATTTAGTGATAAGTTGTTTTTTGATGCGCGTGATTTTCACTCCCACATTGGATTCAGTGATACCTAATATAGTAGCCATCTCTTTATAGCTGAACCCTTCGAGAAGCAATAAAGTAACAGAGCGATCTATTTCATCGAGTTGGTTGATTTGCTCATAGAGCCACTCCAGCCGGTCATCGGCTTGTATTTTATTTTCCTGTAAAATGTGCTGAACGTTCTCCAGGCTTTCAGACGGATAATGTTTTCGCTCTTTAGTCGTCCATTTAATAGAAGTATTGAGCGCGATACGATACAACCAGGTGGTGACGGAAGATTCCTGCCTGAACGATGGAACAGAACGCCATACCTGTATACTAATCTCCTGGAACAGATCGTCCTGATCCATACCTGTAAATGCATACGAACGAACGATTTTAAAAAGCAGGCCTTTATGCTGATTAAGCCAGGTGTCAAAAATATGCCGCTGTTCCTTTTCGCTCACTTCATTGATTATTTACCTATTAGTACTGATCATGGAATGAATTCTTACAGGAAGCAGAAAAATAATCGAACAATTTTGGGAAATGTAGCACGATTGGCTCAAAGGAAAGGAAATAAGCGATCGATTGGCTCCTTGCGCACTTATAAGATAGCGCTGATGATCACTCTGAAAGCCGAGTAAGTATTCGCATGGCTTCTTCAACGTCTTTTGTGCTGACAAAAATATGATCGTGATAGAAGGCGGCCACTACATTGCAGCTTATTCCTTTTTCAGAAAGTGCTTTTGAGAACGCTGCAGTTAGTCCGACAGCCTCCAGGGAAGAATGAACCATAAGCGTAATCCATGCGGAGACAAAAGAATACTCTAGCTTTAAACGATCCGCCAGCTCTTTTTTAAGAACAATGGTATTTGCCTCCCTTTCCCGAAACACAAGTAAGGCATCATTGATATCAATTGTATTCAAGTCTTTAATTACACAAAAAACATAGTCTCCGCTGTTATGCACAGGCGTTAACGTCTTTAAGATTTTTGTCAGGTCGGTTTCTCCCATCATAAAAGTACTGTTTAGTTATATGGCCACTCCATAACCCACTTTTACCTTATCCATTACCACATGGGTGTAGAAATGTTTGACATTGGAATTATCCATCAGCCATTTCTTCGAGAACTCTTCGTAATGTTTCATGTCCCGGGTATGTACGATGAGTACGAAATCATAAGTTCCTGTTACGAAGTAGCATTGCATCACTTCCGCGCATTTGATCATGGCTGACTTGAATTTTTCCAGCGCCTTTGAATTGCCGTCTTCCAGATTTACATCTACTACGCAAGTAATACCTATGCTGGCAGCCAATGGAGAAATGATGGATACATCCGCTTCAATGATCTTATCATCCCGTAATCTTTTCAGCCTTCGCTGCACGGCACTTGTGCTCAGGCTTACCAATTCGCCCAGCACATCGGCAGTTATTTTATTGTTCTGCTGAAGCAGCCGAAGTAGCTTTTTGTCATACTCATCCAGGCTTTGCATTTTTTTAACCGTTTTGGTGTACAAAAATGATTAAAAAGTCCGGGTATCAATGGTGATCTGCATAAATTGTGCGTACTGCCTGTCGTTACTTGCAGCGTAAAAGAGAAGGAGTTGGATGAGGTATTCAATTCAATAGACGGAGCAAACTTTAAATACGTAACACAAATGAATGCGATTTTTACCAGTGAAGAATTGAATGCTTTCCGGAATGACACAGAAGGTTGTCATCATGTGGTTCATTTCAATAATGCAGGCGCCAGCCTTATGCCCAATGTGGTCACACAATCTGTTATGGATCATATCCGATTAGAATCGCAGATAGGAGGTTATGAAGCAGCCGCATTAAAGGCAGACGCCATTCAGCAATTTTATGAGCAGGCGGGCAAACTGTTAAATTGCAAGGCTTCCAATATTGCATTTACCTCCAGCGCTACAGACTCCTATACACGCGCATTATCATCTATTCCATTCCGGCACGGTGACACTATACTGACAGATAATGATGATTTCATTTCGAACCAGATACAGTTCCTTTCCTGTCAGAAACGATTTGGAATTAAGATCGTACGAATCAGGAATGCACCTGAAGGCGGTGTTGATCTGCATGATCTGGAACAAAAACTGAACAAGCTGCAACCGCGCCTGCTGGCTATCACACACATCCCCACCAACTCCGGCCTGGTACAATCCGTAAAGCAGATCGCGGAAATTTATGACCGCTATATACATCATCATGCCGATCAGACGTGGTACATTTTGGATGCGTGCCAGTCCGTAGGGCAAATGAAGCTGGATGTGCAGGAGTTGAAATGCGATTTCCTCAGCGTTACAGCAAGAAAGTTTTTGCGTGGGCCGAGAGGGACAGGCTTTTTATATGTTTCCGATAAGGCGCTGGAGAAAGGACTTGAGCCCTTGTTCATTGATATGCGGGGTGCCGAGTGGATTGAAAAAGATATGTATAAGCCAAGAGCAGATGCTATGCGCTACGAAGATTGGGAGTTTGCGTATGCACTTGTACTGGGTACCAGGTATGCGATCGGGTATTGCCTGCAGGTGGGAGAGGAAAAGATCTGGCAGCAGGTAAAATCGCTTTCTGCGTATATGCGCGAAGAATTAGCTGCCATGGATAAAGTAAGGGTTTTAGACAAAGGCCCCGAAGTGGGAGGGCTGGTCACGTTCCATGTGAAAGATGCTGAACCTAAATTTCTTGTCAATGAATTACTGAAACGGAAGATCAACGTAGTGGCGAGTTACAGAAATTTTGCAGTGATTGATTTTGATGAGAAGCAAGTGCAATGGGCTATCCGTGCTTCTCCTCATTACTTCAACACAAAACAAGAGGTAGCGTTATTTATTGAGGCTGTAAAAGAGATTGTTTGATGAATTGATTAAAGCTGTTGAATCGTAAACAATTTAACCCGTTCACCTCTTCCTCTCAGCTCGCTTTCGCCCAATGCTTCTACCTGAAAGAAAGAATCAGGAGTAAGTTTCTTCATCAGTTGATCTGAAATAAGCAGATTAACTTTATATGTATTGCAAAGCCCCTGAATACGGGCCGTAGTATTCAGCACATCACCGGTGAAGATAATCTCTTTTTTAATCGTTCCGATTTCACCAGTGGTCACTTTCCCGGTATGAATACCGGCCTTGAATTCAGGCAGCATACCAAAACGGGCGTGGTATTTTTTGGTTTGCTGACGGAGCGCCTCTTCCATAGCAAAGAAACACCGGATGCAGTTATTGTTTTGTAATCCGTTTTGTAAGGTCCACGACACCACAATCTCATCGCCCACATATTGATAGATCTCTCCTGCGTAGTTAATGATCGGATCGGAGAGATCAACATAATACGCTCTCAGCATTTCAAAGTAATGTACATGCCCCAGCTTTTCGGCTATCGTGGTGGATGACTTCATGTCCAGGAACATAAAGATTCTTTCTTCTTCTACAGGTGAATGATATTTGCCCGTCAGGAAATTGGTGAGCACACCCTGGCCGAGGTTATCGCTTACCTCATGGAAGAAGAGCGTCACGCCAATCATGGAGGCGATATAAATTTCCACACTCCAGAAGGCAAAGTTGTTGAAGAAGAGCCATACGTTACTCCATACCTGCCTGTTGAAGACAGAATTTTGCGTTTCCATGCAATTCGTGAGAACACTAATTGCTAAAAGAAAAACAATGATGATCGCCAGGTAGGTTATCGTTTTAAAAATGATTTTTTGAATCAGCTTCTTTTGAGCGAACAACTTATTGAAATAAAGTATTTCAACGGTACCAATCAGCAAACCGGTAATAAGAGCGGTGACAGGCGTAACGAAAATATTGCCAATGAAGCTGTAAGGATTACCGGTAGAAGGATAAGCATTAAGATTACCCAGCAATCCTCTCTCCAGTAAAGTATAAACCGTGCTGAAAACCAGCCAGATCAATCCAAAAGGAATAATTCGCAGAATGTTTCTTTTGGTTTTGGGAGAGGGCATAAAGTAGAATTACTTTCCGAAAGTAGAGAAGACCAGTTTACAATCAAAAGCTTATTGGTGAATCGAAAATCAAATAGTGTCTCAACCACCTTCCGGATGTAAACATTATAACCTTCGGGATTATCGCCCGGGTCTTTCTTCTTTGGGATTTTGATGATCTGAAAATTGAGGTTTTCCTGGGAATTTGTGCAGATGTATTCACTTAACGCATACTAAAGCTATCATAATGAAAATGGCTCATATTAAACCCGGATGATTTCAATCCGCGCTGGATACATTCCGCGAATGCGGCCGGGCCGCAAAACCAGATGCTTGTATTTCTTAAATTGCCAACTTTGCTTTTAATCAAGTCTACAGTAACATATTCTTTTCTGGTGGAATTAAAATGATAAAAGTTGACACCGCTTAATGCACAAGACTGTTCAAGTGATAAAGGAAATGATTCGTCTTTATTACTACGCGTGGAGTAAAAGAAATTAACGGATTGTTTTTTCTGAGTGTTGGCAAGATAGTCCAGCCGGGCCATAAATGGCGTTATTCCAATACCTCCTGCTATCCAAACCTGATGTTCGCAATGATCATTGAATTGAAATTCTCCGTAAGGCCCTTCAATTTGTACGGTTTGACCAATATGGAGGTGTTCGGGAAGCTGTGAGGTAAAGTCACCAAGTCTTTTTATAGCAAACCGGAGAACTTCCCGCTCTCTATCCGATGAGGCAATGGAAAATGGGTGAGGCTCATCGTTGTGCGGGAATTTCAAAAAGGCGTATTGTCCCGGCTGATAGTTAAAGGAATTATTTTCAGTCGTTAAACGAAGATCAAGAATGCCGTCTTCATGAACCTCAATGTTGCTGATCGTTGCACTTACTTTACGTGAAGCACCGATGTTTTTAGATAACGAAAGGATGGCTGCAGCGCTCCCAATCAATAGAATCAAGATCAACAGAAAACTTCCCGATGAACCCAGCCAGCTTTCTTTAAGCTGTGCCGTGGCACCATGGTAAGCGGCAATCAAAAACACTACCGGGAAACACCTGTGTGACTTGCGAAACCAGTGATAAGGAATTTTTTTAAATAGTGCAATCACAACAATCACAATCATGATATAGAAAGCAGGCTGAACAAGCGTTACCCCACTTTGAAAAAGAGCTATCTCCAATTCAGTAAAATGACTTGCATCGGTCAATTCGCCCGGGTCGTTAATGATTCCTGATTCAACCAACCAATGGGGAACATTCTCCATAAGAAAGTGCCCGACTACAAAGATGGCAGAGAATATGCCGGTCCACTTGTGAACAATATACCCTTTGTCAAGCCCCTTCATGAGGTGAGAGACCCAGGCGATGCGTGCCGAAATGAGCATGGACACTACCATCAGGGACATTGCGCATGCTCCCGTAAGGTACACGAGTTGTTCCCGAAACTCCCAGTTTGTCGGATGGTTAATAAAATGAGCTGGGCCGGGCGATAACAAAAAAATCAAACAGCTCAATAGAATTGAACCTGTAATTACAGTGACAGACTTTACTCCAGCTTTCATCTAACCTCGTTTTATGAGGTAAAAATAGTTGGCAGGCTATGGGTGCACGATAACATTTGTTATCAAATCATCACTGGCGACTTTTCTTCGTTAATTGATTTTTCACCCGGCTCAGATGAACGGAGCTGATTCCTAAATAAGAGGCGATATAGTGTTGAGGAACACGTTTAACAATTTGAGGTCTTTCTTTTATCAGGTTGAGGTAACGTTGCTGCGGGGTGTCTTTGATAAATGAAAAGAAGTGTTTCATGTAGTCAAACGTACGCTCAAAAATAGCATCAATGAATTTTTCCCGTAATGCAGGAATTCCGGTTATCTCGGCAATGATCCTGTCGATATCCTTTTTATTAATATACCACAGAGTGGTTGGCTCAATCGTTTCGATCGTAACGGGGCTCGGGATACGTTTTCTAAAACTTTCAACAGAAGCTACAGTGTTGTTTTCAAAGAAAAACTGGAAGGTAACATCTTTCCCATTATTATTAAACCAGGCACGAATGCACCCCTTTTTAATAAGAAAGAGTTTTCTTGAAATTTCTCCTTCTTTTAAAAGCACAGTCTTTGCGGGAATCTGAATACGCTTAAAACAACTTATATAATCCAGCCATTTGTCATCGTCAAGCGGGAATTTATTTTTGTGTTGCTCAAACATTTGTTTCTTTATTTCGCTGACCCAAAATGCTTTCAACCTGATCAACAGCAAGGCACTTCCTCATTTATCTAGCATCGGAGTAGAGGCAGATTGCTTCAGGAAATTGAATTCGCAGACTATCCCAACATCACTTCACGTCAATATCAACTTCGGCAGTCAGCTCATTTTCGGGTTTGATCTTGTCCCACACGCGCATTTTTACATGATAGGTTTCTCCTGCATTCATCGGGGTGCCAACGGTAATCGTGCCGCGCAGGATGGAAGCATCGCTGGCAGCGTAACCCTCGCTGTTGGCAAACAAATCGGCTTCACTGATAACAGCAATGCCTTCTTTGTTGGTGACGTTAAGCATCAGTCCGGGGAAAGCTTTGTCGTCTTTCAGCGCATAGTTGGTAAGTCCTTCCACCACAATGGCAATCTGTGTGCTCAGCTGTACTTCATTGTTGCGCAGGGGAGCATTGTCGGGCCCCACCAGTGCTACCTGATCCACACCAAAACCATTGTAGGTGTATGACAGGCCGGTGATCAAATCCTTTTTGGTGCCAGCGCTAAAGCTACACGCGCCCCATACGAGGGCACTTGCAGCAAGAAGTAAGAAGGTCGTTTTTTTCATAAGGGGTTTTATTTTGAATGAAGATAGTTTATTTTTTTGTGTCTATGTCTATTGCATGTCTTCCGCCCTGGGGACGCTGCGTTTTAGTAATTTGTAATTACACTAACAACCCACTTTCCTTCAGCGAATCGAAAATCACTTTGTCCACTTCCGAAACATGATCCCGGTCGGAGTAATGAAGCCATTTGATCTCTTCAATTTCAGCATCCGCTTTTAACGTGCCTGTATAGGTAGCCCGGTAGCAGGTCATCTTTACCATGGTGCCTTCGGTATGGCCGTGCGCCTGTGCCTGAAAGGTGCCCGCAAACTGCAGCGTACTTTTATCGAGGTCAACGCTCAATTCTTCTTTGATCTCGCGCAGCAGCGCCTGCTCGTCCGTTTCCCCGCTTTCTCTTTTGCCACCGGGTATATAGTATTTGTTCTTACCATAGCTTTTGGTGGAGAGAATGGATTGGTCTTTCAGTTCGATCCAGGCCAGTTTGTCAATCAGCTTCATTGCAGTTTTATTTATAATAAAAATACCCATTCGGTTTAATTTTCCGGGTATCGCGTTGTTTTTAATTTTTCCCACACTCTTTTTTTAGCGTGAACATTTTTGAGTTCGTCACCGGCAGTGTGATGTCACAAAACTATCGGCTCACACCGCATCCAACTTGCGGAATGAAAAAAGAAAGAGAATATTTTGTCTTTTTTTGTAGGGCTTTGGCACTTCCCCGCTGCGAATACACTTCTTGTCAGATGTCTCCTGCCTCAGGGACTGACAGATACGAAATACAGCACCTGTTTGATCTGTTCGCGGTGTAGCTCCGGTGTAGCGGGCGTGTAGCAGTAGAGTTTGCTTCATCAGTATCGTTTTTTATGAGGCAACTCTTCATCAATACGGTACCTTATCGAATCACGGATGAGACAACTATGGTAGAAACAGGCCTTTTGATGAGAACCCATCTGGTCGTGATGGGAGAACGATGAGACATCATCTATAGCGCAATGGGAGATCATCTATAGCTACACCGGAGCTACACGCCAGCTACACTATAGCACGATGGTAGCCCGTATATAGAATCCGTGAGGCGAAATTGTGCGGTTAAACCCGATGAAGCCGTCTACTCGACTAGCAGTGGTACCTCTTACGCTTTTGCTTTTTTCTTTGGCATTTAGTCGCAAGTTTTCTTCGTGTTTGGAGAGGTTATATTCTTCCTTGCTTTACGACTCTTTATAAAATAGCTAATTAGTTTTTCTTGTTCTTTTGTTAGTGGTCCTTCTCCCCCGATAAAGTCAACGTCCAATTCATTTTTTCTTGTTTTCATATCACAAAGTTTTTAAAATATTTATTTACTAATTGTAACGCTGCTCTGATTTTTCAGTCGTTCGGATTTTTACTATCAGAGTGCTGCTTCGTTTCTTAGATTTAACACCGATTTCTTTTCTGAATTTAAATGATTCAGATAAAGGAATAGTGAATAATAAGTAACACGATTTTAATTCTTACAATAAGTGAAGATAGTATAGTTCAATACCGAATAACATAAAATGATGAAGTTGAAATCGAGAAAAAACAAAACAGGAGAGCCGGTTGGGGAAGAACACCAACTTGGGCAAAGCAGAATGAAAAGAATAATCTCTTCCAATCCATTTCAATTCTCCAGGCTGTTCGTTGCAGTTGCATTTTTTCTTTCCGTAACGAATCCACTTCCTGCGCAGGAAATCCCTGCCCTGGAATGGGCCCGGTCTTTGGTCGGGACTGGCAATCAGTCTCCTGCTGCTATTGCAGCCGATGGGGCGGGCAATGTTTACACCGCTGGCGCTTATGATGGCACTGTTGACTTTGATCCCGGGGCTGGTGTTTTCAATCTGACTTCAGCCGGATACAGAGACATCTATATTTCAAAGGTGGATGCAAATGGAAATTTTGTCTGGGCCCGGTCTTTCGGAGGAAATAACTTTGCGGGTGACTTTGCAGAATCCATCGCTACAGATGCCTTGGGCAATGTGTATACCTCAGGATTTTTCAGTGCTGGCATTGACTTCGATCCGGGGGCCGGTGTCTTTAATCTGGCTCCTACCGGAAGCTATGGCTCATTCTTTTTAAAATTAACTACAGACGGGAATTTCGTCTGGGCGAAGTCGATGGAAGGAACAGGTTATGCGCAGACGCATCCAATCCTTACTGATGGCGATGGCAGTGTGTACTCAACTGGCACTTTTTCTGGCACCGTTGACTTTGATCCCGGTGCAGGCGTATTCAACCTCGCACCAATTGGAGGTACTGATATTTTTGTTTCGAAGCTGGATACCGATGGAAATTTTGTCTGGGCAAAATCAATGGGAGGAACTCAGGAAGATGAAGGATTTGAGCTTGCTATCGATCCACTTGGAAACCTGTATGCTGCGGGCAATTTTGAAGGAACTGCTGACTTTGATCCGGGAACGGGAGTTTATGACCTTATCGCAGCTACGACAATAGACTATGATGCTTTCATTTTCAAATTGGACAACAATGGAAATTTTATCTGGGCAAAGTCCATGGCCACAGAATGGACTTACTTCCGTTTACAATCCATTGCCACCGATGCGCTGGGAAATGTATATACCGTAGGCCACTTTCAGAATACAGTTGATTTTGATCCGGGGACTGGCATTTCTAATCTCACTTCTGCAGGCAATTGGGATATATTTATTTCCAAACTGGATGATGATGGAAATTTTACATGGGCAAAATCCGTGAGTGGGAGCAGCGGCAACTATGCGTACGCCATCACTACAGATAATTCAGGAAATGTTTTTATCACCGGCAACTTTTACCAGACTGCCGATTTTGATCCGGGCGCTGCCGTGTTTAATCTAACTGCACATAGCTTTCATTTGGATACCTATATCTCCAAGCTGGACACAGATGGAAATTTTGTTTGGGCAGGGTCCGTGGGTGGATCAAACGATATAACCGGAAGAGCAATCACTTTAGATCCTGTTGGTAATATCCATATCACCGGAGAATTTCGTGGAACGATTGATTTTGATTTCAGTGCCTGTACATTCAATCTTACGAGCCTGGGCGGAGGTAATGCATTCATTCAAAAGATCAAAATAAGTACCGCTGTGCCACCTCCGACCATCGCATCATTTTCTCCCACCAGCGGCCCCACTGGAACAACGATAACCATTACCGGCACAAACTTCAGCACAACACCGGCAAACAACATCGTAGCATTCAATGGCACAGCAGCTACCGTTACCGGAAGCACCGCTACCACTATTACTGCCACCGTACCTGCGGGTGCAACCACCGGAAAAATTTCTGTGACCGTAAACTGTAACACAGTGCAAAGTGCGACCAATTTTACGGTAGGAACATCCTTACCTCCAACCATCACTTCCTTCACGCCAACATCCGGCCCGGTTGGTACAACCGTAACCATCAACGGAACAAACTTTAGTGCAACACCTGCTAACAACATCGTTCGGTTTAACGGCACAACAGCCGTTATTACTGCAAGTACTGCTACCTCCGTTACTACTACGGTGCCAACAGGGGCAACCACCGGAACCATCACTGTGACTGTAGCCGGCAACACGGCAACCAGTTCAACTAATTTTACAGTAACTGCGGCTCCATCACCTACCATCACCAGCTTCGATCCAACCTCAGGACCTATTGGCGCAATAGTTACCATTACAGGAACAAACTTTAGCGCTACACCTGCCAACAACACTGTTGTATTCAATGAGACAACCGCAGTAGTTACAGCCAGCACGGCAACTTCGATTACCACCACTGTACCTGCTGGCGCAACTACTGGAAAAATTTCTGTGACCGTAGGCGGAAAAACGGCCACGAGTGCAGCTGATTTTACAGTAACCACTATTGTTTCCGATCAGCCTCCAGTTATTGCATCCACTACCACGGCTGCCTTTATTGAAGGTGTGGTGGTGGTTGACCTGGAAGAATTGATTACCGATGAAAATAATAATCTCGACCCCACAAGCTTGCAAGTATCCATGCAACCCATCAGTGGCGCGCCCGCATCGCTCAATGGTTTTGAATTAACCATTGACTATTCCGGATTTCCATTTACCGGATCGGACCGCGTGGGTATTGAGGCGTGTGATTTAACAGCGCTTTGCACCGAACAGGAACTAACTATTGAATTAGGAGGAGATGTAACCGTATATAATGCCTTGTCGCCCGATGGGAACGGTAAAAACGACATCTTCTTTATTCAATACATCGATATTTTGCCCGAGACACAATCCAACAAAGTCACCATTTTCAATCGCTGGGGCGATGTAGTTATTGAAGTAAAGGATTATAATAATGATGATCGGGTGTTTACCGGACTCAATAAGGATGGAAAAGAACTTCCGTCAGGGACATACTTTTATAAGATAGAATTTTCGTCAGGCACTAAAACAAAAACAGGGTACTTGTCACTAAAACGATAAGGCATTAAGACATCTTAACACCCATATCACTCTTAATCTATGTATGTCTTCAACGGGCGCTGCTATTTCTTTTACATAGTTCATTAACCCATCATCCAGTTCCAAACCATAAAGTCCATTTCCCCAGCTGGTCCTGCAATGCATCCGTCAACGGTCATTTGTACCTGAAGTTTTAATTTTCTCATTGTTGTTTTGTTTTCTTTCAGAAGCAAATTTCTTTTTTAAATCCGACATTCATGTGGTGTGAAACGTCATATCAGATGGCTTGCTGCGACAAATGGTGTGTGTGCTATGGCCCCATGTTGGCGCCTCTTCATCGATTTTATTTCATTTTATCTATTGGATCATCATCTTCCATCTATAAACCATCGGCAGAAGGTTTGGTTTTAAGATTTTTGAAAAAAAACTAACTATTATGTCATATTTTCAAGAGTCATGTAACTAAAGAGGCAGACACAAAATAGAGCATGGATCGACAACTTGAAAACACCTTTTTGAAGGCGTTGGAACAAAATCAGCAAAAGCTGCTCAGGGTCTGTTCTGTTTATGCCGAAGATGCGGACGATAAAAAGGACCTTTTCCAGGAAGCGTTGATCAATATCTGGCAGAGCATGCCCTCTTTTGAAGAGAAGTCTTCGCTGAGTACATGGATGTTCCGGATTACACTGAACGTGTGTCTTCGCCTGCAAATGAAGCAGGCACAGAAAAAAGACCGATTCCGGAAAATGGACAGCATTACCATCGAGAACATCAGTGAAGAAGAAGCAAGCGTGGAAGATCACGAACGACTGACAAAACTGCGGAGCTGCATCAAAAAACTGAACGATGCAGACAAGGCAGTGACTACACTCTACCTCGAAGAGTTGTCGTACAAAGAGATCTCGGAAATCACTGGCCTGTCGGAAAACAATGTGGCGGTGAAGATCAAACGAATCAAAATGAAATTGTTAACGTGTATAAATGAAGGAGTATGATGGAAGAAGAGTTAATAAAAATCTGGCAATCGTCTCCCAACCAGGAGCGGATAAAGTTTGAGAAATCACGGTTGATGATCGATGTGCAATCGAGCATGGATCGCCTTCATAGAGGTATAAAGTATCGGGATTTAAGAGAACAAATCGCAGTAGCCATAGTCATTCCTGTGTTCGCTTATTACGCTTATGCTATTCCTCATACCTTATCAAAGGTAGCCTCGGTATTGATCATTCTCTGGGGAATATATATCGCTGTCCGATTAAGAAATGCAAAAAAACACAAGCCAGGTGCATTTACGGAAACCTACCTTGAATATCTACATAAGACGAGGGACTATCTTCTTGTTCAAAAGCAGTTGCTGGACAGCGTCCTCTATTGGTACATTTTACCGGGCATGGCATTATTATTTTTGTTCGTTCTCGGGTTTGCAGGTGTACCTGGAAAATCCAGATACATAATTAAGATGTCGGTAATCAATGTTGTATTGGCCATTGTTACTTACTTCTTAAATAAAAGAGGAGTTAAAAAGGAAATTATACCAAGGCTGGCGAAAGTAGATGAACTCATCAACGTGATGGAGAAAGCTTAATGGCATGCATCATGATCAACTACCTCGGTCTGTCCTCACAGACCGAAATGGAATTGTTCTGGTCTGTGAGGACACAGACCAGGGATAAAGAAAATAGAATTAGTAACGAAGTCACTTTAAAAAAAACATCATGCTAAAATTAATCACATCATTTTTAGTTGCCGTATTCTTTTCCGGCTGTTACGCACAAACAACAGTATCAGAAGAAGTCAAAAGCAACATCAGGGCGCGGGTAGATAATGGTATCAACACGGGCATAGTAGTTGGTGTTATTGATGCGAATGGCCCGAAGTATTACAGCTACGGAGTGAAATCGCTAAAGAGTAAGGAGGCGGTAAGTGAACATTCCGTTTTTGAAATCGGCTCCATCTCCAAAACGTTTACCGGCATTTTGCTGGCGGATGGCGTGATCAAAGGAGAGATGGATCTGGACGATCCGTTACAAAACTATTTACCGGCAGGAGTTACTGCGCCCACAAGAAATGGAGCCGCGATCAAACTGGTACATCTGACTAATCACACCTCTTCATTGCCCCGTATGCCCGACAATTTCAAACCTGCCAATCCAGCCAATCCGTTTGCCGATTATTCGGAGAAGCAGTTATATGATTTTCTGAATAATTATACGCTCACACGCGATATCGGTTCGGAGTATGAATATTCCAACTATGCCGCAGGGCTGCTCGGTCATATCATGGCAACAAAAAAAGGAGTGACCTATGAGCAACTGATGATCGATGTAATTGCGAGGCCACTGAATCTTAACGATACCCGCATTGCCCTCACGCCTGAAATGAAAGCCAACCTGGCCATGGGGCACAATGAAGGAGTAGAAGTAGAGAATTGGGATATACCCACACTGGCTGGTGCTGGAGCTATTCGTTCTACCGCAGTGGATATGGTGAAGTATGTAAGTTCCAACATGGGGAAAATGAAAAGCAAATTGTATCCAGCTATGCAATTATCCCATAAGAACACCAGAGCGGAAGGCAGCAACCCTATGGTAGGATTAGGTTGGCATAAGATGGGTTCCGTAGAATCGGAGATCATCTGGCACAATGGAGGCACAGGTGGATACCGCACTTTTATTGGCTTCACACAAGGAGGAGATAAAGGTGTAGTCGTGTTGTCCAACTCGAGTGCAAGTGTAGATGATATCGGAATTTACTTATTGAATCCGGCATCTCCTTTGAAGCCGATAAAAAACTCGATTGCCATTAAACTACGAAATACGATCGATGCTCAAGGCATGGAAGCCGGTGTGAAAGCGTATGAGGAGATAAAGAAGACGCAGGCAGACAATTATGATCTCAGCGAAAGCCAGTTAAATAAATTGGGCAATGAGTATTTGAGCAAAGGAGAAACAGAAAAAGCAATTGCTGTATTCGGCATGAACGCAGAAACGTATCCTCAATCTTCGAATGTGTTTTATAGCAGCGGTGAAGCCTTCATGAAAAAAGGAGATAAAGAAAAGGCCATTGAAAACTATAAGAAATCCGTAGCGCTCAATCCGGGTAATAAGAGTAGTGTTGACAGATTGAAAGAATCAGGTGTGAATACGAGTGATGTAATCAAAGAAGTAGTGGTGGATGCGAACACCCTCGAAAGTTATGTGGGTCAATACCAACTTGCTCCCGGGTTTATAATTACCATTTCCAGAGAGGGCAATCAATTGAAAGCGCAGGCAACAGGACAGCCGGAATTTCCTGTCTTTCCAAAGTCAAACAACGTTTTTTATTTGAAAGTAGTAGACGCCCAACTCACGTTCAATCATAATGAAGAAGGCAAAGTACAGAGCGTCACCCTGCGTCAGGCTGGTCAGGAAATTGTTGGAAAGAAATTATAGAATATAGATTGAATCCACTCTTAGCACTGGGTTTTAACCAGCGCTAAGAGTGGCCTGGTATACGTGCCACCATAAAACCAAATCATTATTCTCATCCTTTGATATGTAATAGATGCACGATGAGCCGGATATATGCTCATTGAAAAAAGAAGTTGTGTTAGCGTTTCTCATATCGGTCAGGGTTTAGCGGATACTTGTTTACGTATCCATCCGGCCATTTTAAGCAAAACATGGCCAGATCATGAGCATAGATGATTTGGCAGATAACCCATTCCCCTCTATGGTATAATGTTACCGCATCACCTTCATGAAGGGGCGCTCCTTTTTTGTCGTACATTCCAATGAATTGTCCTTTAAATAATTCCATCACGTTTAGAAATTACAGTTTTCTCCTTCTGTTCTTCTTCCCTCCGTTATCATCAATTTAAGACATGGCGAAACCTTATTCTATCCTCAGCGACTTCACCGGATTGATAAATGCGGTTTTCACCACCTGGTAGCTTACGGTAAATGCCGCGACCAGGAACGAGCAGCCGATAGCGTATACAAAAGTCCAGGTGGTGATTGGTATCTGAAACTTGAAACCTTGCAGCCAGGTGTGCATCAGCCACCATCCCATCGGTGCGGCCAGTAAAAACGCGATCACGATCAGTCGGGCAAACTCTTTCCCAAAGATCCAGACGATGTGCGACACCGTACCACCCAGCACTTTGCGGATACCGATCTCTTTGGTTTTTTGTGACACCATAAAGGACACCAGTCCATACAAACCAAGGCAGCCGATGAAAATAGCAATGAAGGAGAAAACCTGAATCAGTTTGAGCGTTGCTTCTTCGGCTTCATAAAACTGAGCGATACTTTCATCTAAAAACGCATACTCAAACAGTTGATCCGGATGGTGCTGTAACCACATTTTTTCGATGGCCGCTAAAGCGACAGATGCATTGGCCAGACTGAACTTCACCGCATAGCTCGAATAGCCCTCGCTATTGGTAGTAATCAGTATGGGACTTATTTCTTCATGAAATGATTTGTCGTGAAAGTCTTTTAACACTCCGACAATAGGTCCCTTCATTGAGCCTCCATTGGCTGAGATCAAGTGCCCCAACGCCTCTTCGGGCGAGGAGAGGTTGAGTTTACGAATCATGGCTTCGTTCACCAGCATCTCCCTTACGGTGTCGGAAGGAAGGAGATTTCTTCCAGCCACCAGTTCCAGGTCAAAAGTGGAGACATAGTCAGCATCAGCTGATTTAATACTTGTTCTGAAATTGACCTCTTCCGTATTATTATCAAACCGGATAGAATTACCCCAATCATCAGCAGAGGAAGGTGCAGTAAAACACAAAGCGATTTTTTCAACACCGGGCAGGCGGGCGATTTCGTTTTTTAACGTGCGTGCACTCGTGCCGGTCGAATCAATACCCATCTCAATCATAACGATCGCTTCCTTATCAAAGCCGAGGTCTGATTGCCGGGCAAACTGCATTTGATTCATGATCACAATCATTCCGATGATTAATACCTGCGAGATAGCAAACTGTGCCACAATCAACGTACGTCTTGTATTGAAGCTGCCAATGTTTTGTTGAGAGAGTTTTCCTTTCAATGCGGCCACAGGTTGAAACCCTGCCAGCACCAACCCCGGGTAATAGCCTGCCAGAAAAGTAACGACAATACCTAAAGCGAGAATGAACAGCAGCAAAAGCCAATCGGAAAACAGGTGGATGACAATCTGGGTTTTGAAAAAAATATTAACATACGGGAAGGTGATGTAGGAGAGAAGCGCTGCCACCCCAATGCCTGCGAACGTGATCATTCCTGTTTCGAAAATAAACTGCCAGAACAGTTGTCTTTTCAGACTGCCTAACACTTTTCTTACGCCTACTTCCTTCGAGCGTTTCAAAGCTTGTGCCGTAGCCAGGTTGATAAAGTTAACACAGGCCGTTGCAATTAAAAACAAACCGATGGCAGAGAGAATCCATAGATTACGTTTTTCTACTGCGCCACCATATTGTGCATTGAAATGAATATCGGCCAGTGGCTGCAGTTTGTAATGATGCACGTTCTTGCTCGTGGGGCGATATACTTTTACGTAAGCGCTCATCACTTCTTCTACTTTTTCAACGGGCACACCAGGTTGAAGAAGTACGTAGCATTGCATCCCATCGCGAATGCCACCCCAGCCCTTCGTATCATTGGCCAGCCAGGGATCGTAGGATTGAAGGGAAGGATACGACACAAAAACTTCACTTTTGATATCGGTATTGGAAGGTAAATTTTTGAGTACCCCGGTTACTGTAAATTCAATTTTGTTCTCCAGCCAGAATGTTTCACCAATCGGGCTTTGATCGCCAAAATACTTTTGTGCCATTCGTTGTGTGATAATGGCCGTATTGGATTTTGTTAATGCAGTTGCTTTACTTCCCTGCAGCAGCGGAAAATCGAAGATGTCGAAAAACGATGCCTCGCTAAAGGCAACACCTTCTGTTTCTTTGAACTTAACCAGCTCGTTTCCTTTCCTTATCGTGACGAGTGCATTGCGTTCGGTGTAAACGCGTGCTACCTTCTCACCATAGGTGTAATCATGACGGAAAAATTCTCCTAACGGAGAGGGTACACTATTCCGGTAGGCGATCACATCGCGGTGCAGTTCGGTGACCACTCTGTAAATTCGATCCTGATTTTCGTGGAAGTTATCGAAACTCAGATTGTGCTTCACCAGTGAAAAAATGAATATGCCGCAGGTCATACTCAGGGCCAGTCCGGCCACGTTAATGAAGGAGTATCCTTTATTTCTTGCCAGGTTTCTCCACCCGATTTTAAAGTAGCTTTTATACATGTCGTTGGTTTTTAAATGTTGATGCCCTTCTGTTGGCCTGATGATGCCTGGCCGGAAGAGCAACAGCACATCAATAATAAATCGTAGGTCGGCCTTTCTTTTTCCCTGGTTTTTTAATCGCACACTGTAGACTTCCATCAGGTCGCCTTCAATGTAATCGAGCATCTTCGGGTGGCAGTACCAGCGGAAGAATTTTAGAAACAGTTTTGGAGGATGCTCAGTATGTTTTTCCATCAGCCTTATCCTCCCATGTTGATCTGCAATACTGATTTTGGAATGGCGCGCCAGAGTTCTTCTCTGGTGGCTCTGGAATATTGAATCGCCTTTTTGCCTAATGCGGTGATTTCAAAGTAACGTTTCGGCCGGCCCGCACGTTCTTCGGTAGCTTCACCCGCAAATGACTTCAGATAGCCTTTATCTTCCATCCTTTTTAGTGCGGTGTGAAGAGCACCCATACTTACACTACGCTTAAGCCTGGATTCAATTTCATCTTTGATGGCCACACTGTACGCTTCGTTGTTTAATATTCCAATGGTAAGGATAACTACCTCCTCAAATTCACCCAGTTGGTATTTTTTCATAATGCACTATTATTATCCAAATGTAGGAATAATCATGCCAGGATGATTCGTGCTGAAAGGACTCAATGAAAGAGCTGTTGTATGGAAGTGATGTTCGCACCTGAACACTTTTGTGCGATCATGGAAATTAAAAATTGGCGGGGTGAGTTAAATCGGATGCAACGATTGCTATAGAAAGCGTATGCAGTTTAAAATACATGTCATTGACATCCGTGCTGATTAAATTTATTGCAAAATGGATGATACCAAAATATTCCTGCCTATGATTAATGATAGTGTACTCCGTTACTTATTCGTTTGAATTTTACAATAATTGATATTTTTCCATACGATAGTTGGCAATTAAATCCGTAATGGCAAGCCTGTCTTTGCTAACCATGTGGACGTCAGCACCTGCATTTATTAATTCTTTAAAGACACTTCTCAACTGGGTTAATAAAATGTCATTATTAAAATCAGCAGCTGGCGTGTCAATCATTTGTCGGGCGTCTAAAAAAGCACGGTGTAAGCAACTGTTGCCATACGAATCGATCGCATTGGGATCTGCTTTTTTATGTAGCATCAATTGTAAAAGAGAAAAGGCCTCATCAAACCGGGTGGTGTCTTTCTTTAAAGTGAGACATTTATGAATGGTGGCCATAATGCAGTCGTGTAGCACGGGTGCTTTCCATTCGTTGACGTCCGATTTCTCAATAAAATTAACGTCTGCACCCTGATTGATTAAAAACCGGGCAACATTAAAGCTCCCTGTTTTAAAAGCCACCTGAAGTCCTGATTGCCCGTCATCTTTCTTCGGTGGAGCAAAATTGCAGACAGCCAGGTATTCCTGATCCTGAGTAATGAGCTCCGTTACTTTTTGTAAGTCATGATCTCTGATTGCTTTAAAAAATATCTTGATGTCTTTCTTTTTCATGGTTTGGCTCATCGTTGCTTTGCTCCAATCAAGGAAATGGGTAATTGCGGATTATCTTTCTATGCAATGTACTCAGGGCGCATTTATCTTCATTAGGCCCCAGTATCCCCCGAATCAACTTAGCCTCTTTATTTTAAAGAGCTGGTTCGTATGATTGCTATTTGTTGCTGTCTCTCTTTTTCCTCCTATTATGTTATGATCAGGAATAACCTGGCAGCCTGTATGTTCGCCCCTCAGGGCGGCCGAACAGCACACATTTCATTCCTTAAACCATCTTAGCTGAACCGTGTAAGCCATGATGAGGGGAGTTAACAACGAGTACGGAGGGTGAATGGAATGGAAGCTGGCCGGATACTACGCAGCTCCAGCCATGTACTAACGATGGGTGTCGCCTCGTTCTATAGCCGGTTGATCATAGTATAATTTACTCCCAACTATTCCTTACCTTAGCCTGTTTCTTTAGCAGTTTTCTGACTACCCGAAAGCAACATAGTACCACTTCCTCCCTCACCCTAAAAATACTGGGGTGCCTGGCGCTACTTTTCCTTTTGTCGTTTCCTGCTTTTTCACAAAATACGAAAGGCGACAAGCCGATAAGAAACCAGCGGCAGATAAGAGAGACGAAATCGAAATCGGTACGCAAAAAATCGCAGGGCAAAAGCAAAGACCTGGCTGGCCGCAGGCTTCGCACCAAAAACAAGTCGTCTGCCAACCGGGCCAACGCAAGCTATACACAATCCTCACCTTACGGGAATAAGAAGCGATTCGGAAAAGAAAGGGCGGCAGCCCCCAGAGGCCGTACCTTTTCAAACTCCCCCCGCGAAAGTCGCACCCGTGCCTGGACAGGTGATATTTCGGGGCACCGTATCCGTACAACAAAGCCATCTAAATTAGGCGTGGCAAGAAATAATGTGTATCCGCAGAACGGGGCCTATGTGAACAATCCATCGCGCAAGCCAAAAAACAAAGCACCTAAAGTTTATGGGCGTGCTGCAAATGGCAGGCGTATTGTGGAGCGAAAACCTCAGCAACGGCAACGTTCCTGGAAGGGCAACATTCGTGGCGGAGTGATCGGATCACCATCTGCTACCGGCTCGGTAAGCAATGTGTATCCTCAAAAAGGGAATTATTCGCGTTATGCTACCAAGTCGCCAGGAAAGCAGAAGAATAAAACCTATTCCAACTCAGGTATTGCAGGAAGAAATCTTCGGTTTAGCTCTTCACCGGGAACAGGAGGCAGAAAGTTTTCTATCATTCCAAGATCGGCCTCCGGGCCTTTTGTGAAAAGAGGAAGGAAAAATGTGTATTGGGGTAAGTATTCCAAAGGCGAGCGGCCATTTATGACCGACCTCAGCGGCAACCCGATACGTGGAAGAAATTTCAGATCTGCTCCCCCGGGGTTTGCAGGACTCAATTTTCTAAGAACGCGAAGAGGTAAGCCAGGTGGCGATCGTGCTTATCGCGGAATGCGAGGAGGTTATGTATCTGCTACACCTCACCGGCAGCGTGCCTGGATAGGTGACCTGGCAGGCAGAAGAATACGGAGCCCCAAGCATGGTCATACATCGGAAGTGGCAGGCCTGTTTCAGTTCCCCCGCAAGATGTCGATCTCAGGTAATGGTCGTGCCGGGCGCAAGCTGCCGGGCGGAGGTTATGCTTCGCGAAGCAATAAGAGAAGAGACAATCGCCCCATTCCGGCAAGAGCACCGGGTATAGGAGCATCATTCATAGGACGTAACCTGGCCAGAACAAAAGGACAAAGACCCATGCGTGGTGGTGGTTCGGTAAGTGGTGGCGGATGGAATAATAAAGGGCAGCCTATTAATGTGCGCACTCCCGGCTCAGGCGGTATGCGTGCCGGTAGCTTCTCCGGTAATATAAAAGGACAGCGGCCATTGAAAGGCGGGGGTAGTGTGAGTGGCAGATCATGGAATAATAAAGGAGTACCTATTAATGTACGCACTCCTAGCTCCGGTACTATGCGTGCCGGCAATTTCTCTGGCAATATAAAAGCGCAGCGGCCATTGAAGGGCGGAGGTAGTGTGAGCGGTAGATTATGGAACAATAAGCAGACACCAATCAGTGTCCGTCAACCGGGCGCAGGCACTATGCGTGCGGGCAACTTTTCCGGCAATATAAAAGCACAGCGGCCATTGAAAGGTGGAGGTAGTGTAAGTGGCAGATTGTGGAATAATAAAGAGACCCCTATAGGTGTCCGCCCACCGGGATCGTCTGCCATGCGTGCAGGTGCTTTCTCAGGAAACATTAAAGCACACAGACCGGAAAAAGGCGGAGGCAGCGTCAGCGGGCAACTTTGGAATAACAAGGAGAAACCCATTACCGTGCGCACGCCAGATGAAGAGGCCAGGGCAGTAGGCTATGCAGGAAAGAAAAAGATACGCAGAGCCTATACGCAAAACCCCAACTCGCATGAAGAGTCTCTGAAAAAACGAAGACCTGATGAGACCGCTTACCTGGTGGATGGACTGCAGGTGAAAGTGAAACGGGGTAAATATGAAAAGAAGCCGAATGCGGCAGAGAACTCTTTACCTGGAATAGGGCCTAAGGAAGGAACCGTTAAGGGAAGTGAATATGCCGGTAATGTAAAGCTGGCGCGTAATTATAAGCACAATCCAAGGAGCCATAAAGATGCATTGGATGGCATTCCTCCAACGAGTGCTTCTGTAAAAGCCAGTGAGTATAGTGGTAATGTGAAGCTGGCGCGCAATTATAAACACAATCCGAGAAGTCACAAGGATGCGTTAGATGGTATTCCACCAACGAGTGCTTCTGTAAAAGCGAGTGAATATTCCAGCAGCATGAAAATGTACTGGAAGTATAAGCACAGCCCGCTGGGATCGGATGATGCCTTGAAAGTAAGAGCTCCGAACAAAGCGTATGCACGCATAGGTGAATACCAGGGAAATATTAAGATGCGTAAGTTCAATGATCACCGTCTTCATCCCGATGCACAGTTTGCACACCGCAACCGTGGCAACGTAAAAGAAGACCGAACTATTTTGATGGACGTAAAGTTGTTATGGTCGAAGCTTTTCAAGAAGAGCGATACGCAGCCAACCAGTGTGAAAGATAAGCCGCTGAGGCCGCGCTACGACAAGAGCGAGAAAGGATTATGGGCAGATGACCCGAGTTATATCAAAAAGAAGAATGAGCCTAAAGTGGAATAGATTGGAATCTTTGCAACAGTTGTCAGAGATTCAACAGAAATCGAAAGAACAACCGGTGCTGATTTTCAAACACAGCACGCGCTGCAACATTAGCAAAACGGCACTCGATCGGCTGGAACGAAACTGGAACACCGAAGAAGCGAAAGACCTGCAACCCTATTACCTCGACCTGATTGCTCATCGCGATGTATCGAATACGATAGCAGATGCATTTCAGGTGCAACACGAATCACCACAAGTGCTGATCATACAAAACGGTCAGTCCGTTTACGATAAATCACATCTGGAGATCGACTTCAAATCCATCAAGTCGTTTGTTGCCAGTCACTGATTTATAAAATCAAGACAAATAATCTTTCTTACTAAGAGTTAGCGTTAGCGCAGAATCCTGATGGCAGGAGGCATCTGCGTAGGCTTCGTTGCTTATGAAGACCTGGTTGATTTTGATTTGCTTATTCAAGGCTCGTCAAATAACTAACTTGTTGCTTTCTCCGGGAGTCTCCCGTCCTGGAGACTCTTATGACAGATCAAACTCATTTACCAGTTAAAAACAATTGTTTGCTTCAATCCTTCCGCAAGGCTTAGTGCCACGGGGCAGGTGTGTGCAGCACGCTCCAGCTTTTGCTTTTGCACATCGGTAGCTGATAAGGAAGGATGGGTGAACGTGATCTGTATCTCCGCTATTTTACGGGGATTGGCACTCATCACCTTTACGATGTCCGACTTTAATCCCGTAAGGTCAATGTTATCTTTTTCAGCTGCCATCGCCATGATGGTCATCATACAACTGCTTAAAGCTGCGCAAACCAGGTCGGTAGGGCTAAAAGCTTCGCCTTTTCCGTTATTGTCAGGTGGAGCATCGGTAATTATGACGTTGCCGGATTTAAGATGGGTATCCTGAGTGCGAAGTTCTCCGGAATAGTAACCTGTCATAGATGCCATAATCTTTTGATGTGTTTTTGCGTTTAGTATTAATCTAAAACCTAAATTTATCCTAAAGATTTTGCAGGGATGGCTTTTTCGAAGAAATTATCAGCATTAGTTTTATTTAACCTGTTCATTTGCCTGACGCTCAGCGCCCAGACGCAGGACAGCTATGATTACAACTCAGAATTTACCTGGGGAATAAATAAGAATACCTCCGGAGGCCTCATCGGTGGCCTGGTTTTTAAGAAGGGCCGCAAGCTGAGCGATAAAGTAGTGGAAACCTTCGGGCTGGAAGTAGTGAATGTAAAGAATCCGCAGGAAGTACGGAGAAGCTCTAACTCGACAGGCAACTTTTTCATCTACGGCAAAAGCAATTTCCTGTACGCCTTCCGCTTTCAATATGGCCGTGACTTTATTCTGTTCAAGAAAGCACCTCAGCAGGGAGTAGAAATTAAATTAGTTACTGCCATCGGCCCTACTATAGGTGTGGTGGCTCCTTATTATATAGAGCGTTCGGTAGATAATAGCCTGTTCAATACGGTTCACGAACAATACGATCCGAATAACCCTAACCATTCCTTTGGTAACATACTGGGCACGGGAAGCTTGTTTGAAGGATTGTTTAAATCCAAGATTCAGCCGGGCGTTAATGCCAAAGTAGGATTCAACTTTGAATTGGGAACCATCAAGAGTCAGGTAACCGGTTTTGAAGTGGGATTCCTGACTGATGCTTATTTGAAGAAAGTAATCATCATGCCAACCACCTCGAACAGAGCCGTGTTTCCTACACTTTATTTCATTCTCTTCTACGGAAATCGCAAGTAGGATTTACGATTTAAAATGTACGATGTACGATTTATGAAAACAGTTTAAATCACAATGAAAACTTTGTGATTCAATTGTACTTCGTTCCGATAACTATCGGAATCAGAAATCCTAAATCTATCTATCCAGGATGGATGAAGAACCCCAGCAATAATCCAAATCCGATAATACACCAGGTAGGAAGTCGTGTAAATGCCTGCAGGCAAAAGGTGCCGATCATAAAGCTGAAATTCATCAGCGAGTTTTCCAAAGGCTGAAAGAGGAGAAGCGCAGCTGCAGCTACCAGCCCGGCATTGGCAGCATGAATGCCTTCCAGCGAAGCACGTATCGGGCGATACTTCTTCAGTCCTTCCCACATGCGAATCATAAAGAAGATCAGAAAAGTGCCGGGCAAAAATATTCCCGCTGCCGACATGATAGCGCCAACAATCTCCCCTGTTATCCCATACTCCCGCATGGATAATGCCCCGATGAAAGCACTGAAAGAAAACACCGGCCCGGGAACGGACTGAGCCAAGGCATAACCGGAAAGAAATTCTTTTGCGGTGAGATAGTCCATTCCCAATTTATTGGGAGCGTACTGAACAAACTCCGTGTATAGCATGGGCGTTAACACCTGGCCTCCGCCAAATACCAGGCTACCGTTACGATAAAAGTTTTCGAAGAGACGAATCGGTAATGTAACAGAAGGGAGGCTCTTGGTTACCCATCCTAATAATGCCACAAAGATGAGCACGCCCACCCAAAGAAAGAAGTTGGCCCACGATACATCAATCTTTTGCTTCTCTTCTTTGGGATGAGCCTTATACTTGAATGCGGTGATCGCCCCGGCTACCAGCAAAGCCACCGGAAAAACATACGGTGTTTGGATAAAATAAGAAGCTACCCCGGCAGCGATCATCAAAGCCAAACCTGTTTTGGTATTCACCGTTTTCAGGCTGATGGAGTAAGCCGCATAAGCTACAAACCCCACTGCCATGGGCAAGATAAAGCGGGTGAACTCCAATGAAATATGTTTTGATTCAATGTTGCTGAGAAGGATTGCTGCGGTAGTCATGATCGCAACGGAAGGAAGCATCCAGATCAGCAAAGTGAGGTAAGCGAGATTAGGCCCGCCTAATTTATAACCGACTGCTGTTAACGTTTGTGTGGAAGTGGGACCTGGTAAAACCTGGCCCAGCGCATTCAGCTCCAGCAGTTCATCATCGCCAAGATAGTTCCTCTTTTTTACGAGCAGGTTTTGAAAATGTGCGATGTGTGCCTGCGGCCCTCCAAAGCAGGTGATGGAAAGAAGAGCTACATCTTTGAGAAAAGTAATATAACGTACGCGCTGGGTCACCAGGCTTACTTTTTCAAGCCGATCTCTCTCAGGCGCTGATTAAGGAATTCACCGGCAGTGGTATCGGGCCATAGTTTCGGATGATCATCGTCTACACAGCTGGCCAATGAAGCGAGGTTCATTTCGCTGCGCGGATGCATGAAGAACGGGATGGAATAACGTGGCGTATTCATCAACTCGCGTGGCGGATTGACCACACGGTGAATAGTCGATTTTAATTTTTTATTGGTAAGCCGCTCCAGCATATCGCCAACATTTACTACGAGCTGTTCGGGCAATGCAGTGATAGGAATCCATTTTCCATCTCTGCGTAGCACCTGCAGCCCATCGGCACTGGCTCCCATTAATAAAGTAATCAGATTAATATCGCCATGCTCGGCAGCACGGACTGCATCGGCTGGTACCGAATCCGGATTCTCAATAGGAAAATAATGAATGGGGCGAAGGATGCTATTGCCATGTTTTACTTTGGCGTCAAAATAATCTTCCTGCAGATCAAGATAAAGTGCAATGGCGCGAAGCATCTGCACACCTGTTTTTTCCAATCGCCTGTAAACCTCCAAACCGATTTGCTCAAACTCAGCCACTTCTGCCGGCCACACATTGTCAGGATATTCTTTTTTGATCGGATCGTTATCTTCCACCTCCTGACCTACATGATAGAACTCTTTCAAGTCTCCTGTGTTGCGTCCTTTGGCGTGCTCTTTCCCTTTGCCAATGTATCCGCGCTGTCCTGCCAGTCCGGGGATCTCATATTTCTGTTTTACATTGTCAGGTTGTGCAAAAAACTTCCTGATCACATCATACAACCTCCTGGAAAGATCATCGGTAAGATAATGATTACGAATGGCTACAAAGCCGATATTATGATAGGCCTCTCCAAGGTCGGCAACAAATTTTTTCTTTTTCTGCGGATCACCCGAAGTGAAATCAGCAAGGTCCAAAGACGGTATTGTGTCGTACAAAATTTCGCTCATACCATTCATCATTTTAGGTTGTCGCAAGCTAATTAATTTTGGGTAAATTTACTTTTGTCAATAGCTGGCCCGTGAATTGTCTTAAACAGATTTATAAATCTTTGATACCATGAAAAACATCACCCGGAGAAAATTTGTAAACGATGCCTTTAAAGTAACCGTGGCGGCTTCGGCCGCAATCCCTCTTTTGCTGGATGCAACCAAGCTGATGGCACAGCCCAAAGTAAGTACGTTCAGCGCGCTTCAGTTTGCACAGGTAAAACTGCCGTATGCCTATGCTGCCTTGGAACCAAGCATTGATGCCACCACCATGGACATTCATTATAACAAACACCACACTGCGTACATCAAGAATGTAAACGAAGCCATTGCTGCGGAAAATATTTCGTGGGCTACGGAGAAAGAGTTTTTTGCCAATGCATCCAAACTGTCGGCCAAAGCACGCAACAATGGTGGAGGTGCCTGGAATCATAATTTCTTCTGGCAGGTGATGAAACCGGGCACTGCAGGTGCGCCAACAGGAAAAATTGGCGATGCCATCAATGGTGCATTCGGTTCGTTTGACAAGTTTAAAGAACAATTTACTGATGCCGGTATGAAGCGTTTCGGTTCGGGCTGGGCATGGCTGGTGAGCGATGGCGGTAAATTAAAAATCGGTTCTACAGCCAATCAGGATAACCCGTTAATGGATAGCAGCGAACTGAAAGGAACTCCTTTGCTGGCGCTCGATGTTTGGGAACATGCCTACTACCTGAAGTATCAAAACAAAAGAAACGAATACATTGCCAACTGGTGGAACGTAGTGAACTGGGAAGAAGTGGCGAAGCGTCTGGCTTAAATTTATTTTGTATAACCGTCTTAGAACAAAGCAGGCAGCAGGCACGTGCAGTAAGCAACAGAACAAGCATGCTTATTGATTATTGCCTTCCGCCTGCTTTTTATATACTGGCACTATAACTCATCATGAAGTACCTCTTCACCTTTCTCATCTGCGCGCTTATACTTATTGCCGTACTTATTCCGGGTGCCAACCTGCCGGAGGTAGATTTTACAGGCCTGGATAAAATTGTTCACATCGGCTTGTTTGGCTTATGGGCCCTGGCGGTGTACTACGATTTTAATCTGAAAGGATATAAGTACGTCATCGCATTTCTGACAGGATTATCCTTTTCTGTCTTTACAGAGATCCTCCAGATTTTTGTGGAAGGCCGCACCTTCGACTGGACGGATATCATTGCGGATGCCATTGGTTTGTTTCTCGGTCTTGTACTGGCGGGCACCATCCTCCGGCTGATCAAAAAGATTTTTAATATCGATTCTTCAAAGCCCTCGTAGTTCCCTTATTTTCATTCGCTGGTGGAGCAGTGTATTCTTCAGGTTATTCACCCGGTGTCTGGCTCCGCTTAACTTCGTGCGCGTCTGGTAAAGCTGCTTGCTCTTTTTGTCCAGCTTCGATTGCAGATCATCGATTAACGACAACAGGTACTCCTTGTCGCAGTCAGCGTGGGAGGAATCAATATCCCTATCGGAAGAAATTTTAAGAATGAAACATTGAAGGCATTGAACCGGAATAATCTGCTGCAGGAATAAAAGTCAGCCTGGCTTTACCTTCAGCATCCATTTCATCAGTGGTCCGCTGCTCATGCTGGTTACCAGTGCCATGATCACCAGCGAGACAAAGATCTTTTCGTTGATCAGTCCGTTCTCTAATGCGACAATACCCAGGATGATTTCCATCGCTCCGCGCGCATTCATACCAAAGCCTGCTGCCAATGATTCTCTCCAGGTAAATCCGCCACCGAGTCGTGTGCCTAATCCGCTGCCGATAATCTTTCCCGCAAAGGCAATAAGAATAATGACTACCGTAAGCCAGAAATCGAAGTTGGTAGCGAAGTTTACACGAAGGCCGATGGATACAAAAAACAACGGTGCGAAAATGTTGTTGATGAACTGATGCACAATTTCTTTCGCGCGCTCCGAGAAATGTTCTGAATCACCCAGCGATACACCGATAATGAATGCTCCGAAGATGGCGTGGATACCGATGTATTCTGTAAAGGCGGCACCCATAAAACAAAGGGCGAGCGAGAGCGAAAGTATTCCTCCCGGCCACGCCAGTTTTTTATTCACCCAGGGCAAAGCACGGTTAAGTACTCCACGCCCTACGGTTAGCATCACTACAGTAAAACCAATAGTAAGTGAAAGTGTACTAAGGAAGGACATGGACCCTCCTTTGCCAATCATACTCAGCAGTACGGAGAAAATAAGCCAGCCGATCACATCATCCACCATCGCAGAGGCAACGACTAACAAGCCCATGCGTGATTTAAATAAGCCAATGTCCATGAGGATACGAACGATTACCGGTAATGCGGATATCGCCATGGCAGTACCCATGAACAAAGAGAAAATAAGATGACCTTTGGGATCAACCACTCCAAAGAACTCCGGAAAATAGTAAGGAAGTGTGAACCCGAAGATGAAAGGAATCACCAGGCCTAATAGGCTGGTCAGTATCGATTGCCTTCCCTGTTGCCATACGATGTGCAAGTCTACTTCCAGGCCGGCAATAAAAAGCAGCATCACTACGGATAGCTGAACCAGGCCAGCCAGCACAACACCCGATGTGTTTCCTACCGGAAAGAGAAATTGAAACCAGTCGGGCTGGATCATGCCCAGCACTGTGGGCCCGATGATGATACCGGCAATCAGCTCGCCAACTACAGCGGGCTGTTTCAGTCTGCGGGCGATCTCGGAAAAGATGCGCCCCATCACCAGCATGAGACTGATCTGTATCAATAGCTGTACGACCTGATCGTGCGAAAGCTTACCCATGAGTAACCTCCTTCTTTCTGGGATGAACCACCAGCAGGGTGCAGGGCAGGTCGGCAAAAATGTATTCAAGGTCGTGAGGGAATACACGATCAAGGAAAGAAGACTTTCCTTGCGGAGCGCTCACCACCAGCAAGTCTGCATGCTTGCGCTCTGCAAATCTGGAAAGCTCGAACCCCGATTTGCCCGAAATGATTTTGATATTCAGCTTCGGTTTTTCAACAGGTAGCTGGTGGAGGATTTCTTCTACCTTTTCAATTTCATCCTTTACTAATTTTTGGCGCACGTCATCGTATTCTTCTTCCGAGCAATTGTCTTTGGCTACCATGGTAAGTCCGTACAGCTTCAACTCCCTTACAATGTGTACCCAGCTGGCGTGACTTCTATTTCCCATCTGGCAGGCGAGTGATATCGCATCCTCCACATAAGGGCTGTCTTCGGCATTCACCACAATGTTCCTGAAGGCAATAGATTCCAGTGTTGGATTATTAACCATGAGTACCGAACATTCCGCTTTGCGCATAATCTTTCGGGCGATGGTTCCGATATAATACTTCACCAGATTTTCTCTCTTTAAAGCACCGGCAATGAGCAGGTCTGCTTTTTCATCGCGACATACCTTCAGTATCCGCTTGGCCGGGTCGCCTGATTCCCATATTACTTTAATGTTCTCCTGCGAGACCCCGGAGTGTGTGAGGAGCAAACTCATTTGTTGTTCCTGTTCACTGTTACGTATTCCGACATGAATTAAAATCAATTGCGCATCGAAATAGCGGGCGAGCCGGCCACCGATGCTTACCATGGCAGAGGCAGTAGGAGAGAAGGCTACTGCCAAGACTATTTTTTTAAAAGAGGGGGTCATTGCAATTCGCATGAAATTAAGCAAAGATGATTGCTAATAAAATGTTCAAAATCGTATTCGAATCAATTCCTGTAAAATAGTCTTACTTGCTGTGAGGAGCGCAAGAGCAGATAAACGTGCCTGTTTTAATGATCAGGGCTACTTTACCTCTTTAAATTTCTTTTTTATGGGAAAAACTTGCGTAGCTGATACGCGTTCGTAAAAACCGATATAGCGCAATAGCCCTTACTCTACTTTTGTAGTCCAAACCAGGGAAGCGATGAATGTGAAGAAGGCCGTGAGGAAACTGATACTTGGCTCCACGTATGTGGAATCGGATTTTGAATTTAAGAAAGCCATACTTTCGGGACATTTTGCCCTGATGGGAATAGGTCTAAGTCTTTTTTATCTGATTGCAGATTACACACAGGGATTTACCTATACCTTATGGATTTACCTGAGTGCGATAGCGGTATTTTCATTTTCGCTCCACCTGCATCGCTTAAATAAACACTGCCTGGCTAACTATTTTTTGCTGCCGGTAGCAGATGTACTGATCTATTTAATGGCCTCAAGCGAAACACCTAACACCGGAACGTTTGTATTCTTTATAACGGCCACACTTGCTTCTTTTGCCGTGTTCGGATACAAGCACCGACTACTCTCGGCATTTTTTATGGGCTTTACGTTTGTGTTGTTTCTGTTGGCTTATTTTGTTGACTTCTCTATTCTGCCCATACGTCATTATAGTGAGGATATGGTCTTATTGAATATGGTTGTTAATTTTTCAGTAGCCCTTCCTGCATCGGTGATGTGCATCTATCTGCAAGTAAACTATAATCACTACAACTCCAGAAAGCTGATGGAAAGCAATGCGCTGCTCTCGAAGGCGAACAAGGAGCTTGACCGGTTTGTGTACAGCACTTCGCATGACTTGCGTGCTCCCTTGTCTTCGGTGCTGGGGCTGATGAATGTGGTGCAGACCACCGAGAATATCAGCGACATCAGGAAATACCTGGGTATGATGAGAGATCGTGTTCATGCACTGGAACGATTCATCAAAGACATCACTGATTATTCGCGCAACAACCGTCTTGAAGTAGTAAAGGAAAAATTGAATATAAAATACCTCGTGGAAGAGATCTGGGACATGTTGAAGTATGCCCCTGAAGCAGAAGATATTCGTATGCAGATAGAGCTTCCCGAAGAACTTCACCTGGAAACAGATCCTAACCGGCTGAAAGTAATTCTGAGCAATCTTATCGCCAATTCGATCCGCTACCACGATGTCTCCAAGCAGGATAAATTTATACGTCTGCGCTACCAGGCCAGCGCGGGTGGTTTTTACCTGATGGTAGAAGACAATGGCCAGGGAATTGACCCGCAATACCATCAGCGTATCTTCGAAATGTTCTTCCGTGCCAATGAAACATCGAAAGGTTCGGGACTGGGACTCTATATTGTAAAGGAAACCCTCGAGAAATTATCAGGCTCTATTCAGTTGGAATCGCGCCTGGGTGAAGGCACCACGTTTAAAGTGGTATTGCCCCTCTAATTTTCAAAATAAACTATTCGCGCTCTATCTCTGAGTTCTGGCTTCTAAATTCTATTTTTGCGCTCTTATGGCGCAACAAGACGACAATCTTTTGAAGAAAGTAATCGCCCATGCCAAGGAGTATGGGTTTGTTTTTCCTTCCAGTGAAATTTATGATGGACTCAGTGCCGTGTACGACTATGGTCAGAACGGTGTAGAGCTGAAGAACAACATCAAAGCTTACTGGTGGAGCTTTATGACTCAGTTGCACGATAATATTGTCGGGCTGGATTCGGCCATCTTCATGCACCCGACTATATGGAAAGCCAGCGGCCATGTAGATGCCTTCAATGATCCGATGATCGATAACAAGGATTCTAAAAAACGCTACCGTGCCGATGTGCTGGTGGAGGACGCCATTGCAAAAATTGAAGACAAGATTGAAAAGGAAGCAGAGAAGGCGGCAAAACGATTTGGCGAATCGTTCAATAAAGAAATGTTTTTGAGCACCAACCCACGCGTGGTGGAGTATCAAAAGAAAGTAGATGAAGCCAACGCCCGCCTCAAAGAAGCCATGGGTAACAATGACATGGTGGCCTTCAAGCAATTGCTGGACGATCTTGAAATTACCGATCCGATCTCCGGAACAAAGAACTGGACGGAGATCCGTCAGTTCAACCTCATGTTCTCTACCGAGATGGGTTCTGTTGCAGAAGATGCCAACAAAATTTATTTACGTCCGGAAACCGCACAGGGAATCTTCGTTAACTTTTTGAACGTACAGAAAACCGGGAGGATGAAAATTCCTTTTGGTATTGCGCAGATAGGCAAAGCTTTCCGTAATGAGATAGTAGCACGTCAGTTCATTTTCCGTATGCGCGAATTTGAGCAAATGGAGATGCAGTTCTTTGTAAAGTCGGGTGAGGAAATGAAGTGGTACGAATACTGGAAAGAGAAGCGTATGAAATGGCACCAGACACTTGGGCTGGGCGCAGACAATTATCGTTTTCACGATCACCTGAACCTGGCGCATTATGCTAATGCAGCGTGCGACATCCAATTCAATTTTCCTATGGGCTTCAAAGAGCTCGAAGGAATTCATTCCCGTACCGATTTTGATTTGAAGAGCCATGAGAAGTTTTCTGGTAAGAAGCTGCAATACTTTGATGCCGAAGACAATCAAAACTATGTGCCCTATGTGGTAGAAACTTCGGTAGGATTAGACCGGATGTTTTTGTCTGTGCTTTCCAATTCATATAAGGAAGAAAAGCTGACTGCGAAAGAAGGTGAAGAGGGTACAGAGCGCGTGGTGTTAGCTATTCCACCCGCATTGGCCCCCAATAAAGTAGCTATACTTCCCCTGATGAAAAAAGACGGCCTGCCGGAAAAAGCGGAGGCAATCATGAATGACCTCAAGTTCGATTTTAAATGTTATTACGAAGAAAAGGACGCCATTGGTAAGCGGTACCGCAGAATGGATGCTATCGGTACACCTTTCTGTGTCACTATTGATCACGACACTCTTCAGAACGATACGGTTACTATTCGCCATCGCGACACCATGAAGCAAGACAGGGTGAATATCGGTGAGCTGAAAGCGGTACTGGAGAAAGCCTGCTCGATGAAGGAGTTGCTGAAGAAAATATAAATAACAACCCATGTCTGCCGTCTATGCTTCGTTGTACATCATAGGCTTTTTGTTTGTTATTAATTACATCGAGAATTTCCGGGCCTTCAACCGCATTTTATTTCCGCTGGATAAAGAGGTAAAGAAGCAACTCTCGCTTTACTATCCGTTTTATCGCAAGCTTTCTTTTCGCAAAAAGCACCGCTTTGAAAATAAGGTAAAGCAGTTTCTGAATTCATTTGAATACCGCCTGCGCGATGGAATGGTGCTTACCCCGGAAGTGAAGGCCGTATTGGGTGGAGGTGCCATACGCATTACCTTCTACCTTCCGGATGAATGTTTTGATTATTACAATACCATTGTTCTTTATCCGGAGTCGTACTATTCACGCATCTCCGATCGCTATCACAAAGGCGAAGTAAACCCGGGAGCACATGCCATTGTTCTTTCCTGGTCGGGCATCAAAAAAGGTCTTGATCCACATGATGATGGACGAAATCTGTTGATTCATGAATATGCCCATGCACTGTATTTTGAGCATAAACTGATGAATCATGAATACGAGATTTTCAATACCGAAGCATTCCGCAGGTTTACCGAACAGGAGGAAATGGAAATAAAGAAACTGAAAAGCGGTGAGCCGCATTTCCTGAGAAAATATGCGGGCACCAATGAGGAAGAATTTTTTGCCGTAGCGGTAGAAAGTTTCTTTGAACGCTCTGCGGCATTTAAAAAAGAACTGCCTGAGCTGTATGGTACACTGGTACTTTTGCTCAGGCAGGATCCATTGAGGAATTAGTTGTCAAAACAGTTATCAGTTAATAGTGATTAGTTATCAGTAGGACAATTACGATTAACGGACAACTGATAACGAATAACCGATTACTTCTCCGGCACACCTTTCAGGTATTTATCGAGAAACTTCAGTACTTCTTCCGAAGCTTTGATATTGTTTTCTTTCTTCACAAAACCGTGGCCTTCGTCAGGAAAGATGACATACTCCACAGATACACCGTTCTTCTTCGCGGCAGCGACAATCTCATCCGATTCTACCTGTAACACACGCGGATCATTGCTTCCCTGTAATACAATGAAGGGCTTGGTGATTTTCTCGGTGTGGAACAGTGGTGATTTGTTATAAAGCGCAACAGAGTCTTTCACCGGATCGCCCATCTCCGTATACAACGCTTCACGGAAGGAAGCCCACCAGGGTGGAATGCTTTTGAGTGTACGCAGCCAGTTGGTTACTCCAAATAAATTAACACCCACTTTAAATTCTTCAGGAGCAAACGTAAGTGCGGCCATCACCATATAGCCTCCGTAGCTTCCGCCATAGATTCCGATTTTATCCGGATCGACATAGCCCAATGAAGCAAGCAGTTTCTTTGACTCAACGCAATCCTTCAGATCTTCATTGCCATGCCTGCGATCGTCCGCGGCAAAAAATGTTTTTCCGTAACCCGAGCTGCCGCGATTGTTTACCGCAAGCACCGCATACCCGTGATTGACCAGATGCTGCAATGCAGCGGAATAATTTAAACGGGTTTGTCCACCGGGCCCGCCATGAATCCATAGCAACGCAGGAACCTTTTCACCTTCTTTAATTCCTTTTGGTTTGTAGAGCAGGCAGGGTATCTCCATGTCGTCAAACGATTTAAAGCGAACTACTTCACCGGCTACCAGATCGTTGGGATCGATTTCTTTGGTCATAGTATTGGTAAGCTGTTTTACTTCTTTGTTTTCAAAGTTGTAAACAAACAAATTGCTTGGCGACTTCGAGCTGCTTACATAAAAGGACATCAGTTTTTCGCTGTCCGAAATATTTACGCCTGTGATATCACCTTCCGGCAAGCCAGACACTTCTACTAATTTTCCGCCATTGCTTTCATCGTAAATTTTGATTTGCGTACGCGCATCGTTGTTGATTGCTACTACTCTATACTTTCCATTGCGCGAGAGATAGGCATACATAATGTCCCATGGAGCTTCTTCCACCTTTGTCTTCTTGTCTGTGGCAATGTCGTAGCTGGCCAGGTACATAAACTCACTTCCTTCATCGGTGAGATAGAAGAGTGTTTTTCCATCCAGGCTGAAGTATTGCGGATTGTATTGAGCATCGCCAGTGTGCCCGGAGAGTAACTTGGTTTTGCCGGTCTGTGTATCCAGCAAATGCATATTAGAATTATTGGTAGTAATGGATTCTGTCAGTGCGATGTAGCGATCGTCATTGGAGATGGCAGCGGGGTCGTGTCCTTTTTCATTTTTATAGCTGAGTGTGGAGGGGTATACATTGCCTTCCTTCTGTCCACCATCTGCCTGCACTTTATACAAATCAAAGAAGCGCTTGTCGCGGGTGTTTGATGTGTAGTACATCTGTTTCTGATCATAGCTCCACCCATAGAACTGTGCTTTGGCAGTGCTGTCTTTAATCAGATCCAGCGCTCCGCCATCATTATTCAGTACGTAAATGTGGGTGATTTCATTCCCTCCTTTGTCGCTGCCATAGACTACGCGGTTGTCCTTTGGGAAATAGCTATAGCCGAAGATGGCATTGTCGGTTGATTTAGTGAGTGGTTTCTGTTCGCCCGTTTTAATGTCGATCTCCACTGCGTTGAAGATGCCTGTAGCTTTGCTGCTCACCAGAATTTTACTTTCATTGGGCGAGAAGGAGCCTCCATTGATCTGAACAATATCCATGAATTGCTGGATGGTGTACTGTTTGGCGGGCTGCTCTTTGGGTTCACTGGTTTTGCAACTCCACATCAGTGAAAGCGCAAAGAAGGACAGAAGAGGTATGTATTTTTGTTTCATAGGGTATTAGATGAATAACAATATACAATTTAACCCCTTTTCACGATAGTTAATAGAAGTTACAATTAACTGCCACGATTAACGATTTACTTCCTGTTGGCCAGGTAAACGCCACTCAGTATGCAGGCCATGCCAATGAAATGGCCAAGGATTAATCGTTCTCCATCCAATACACCCCACATTACCGCTACTATAGGCATGATGTAGGTAACCGAGCTGGCAAAAAGCGGGGTAGATATTTTGATGAGCTTATTAAACAATGCCGTTGCAATGGAAGTACTCATGCATCCCAGTAGCACGATAAAGCCAAATGCTTTCCATGCACCTTCGGCATGGTTGAGTTTGGTGGTAAAATCACTAATACCAAAAAGGTAAAGGATAGCCATTGGGCCAATGAGTAAAAGCGAAACACTGGTAATGGTAAGCGGTGGAACATTCAGGATTTTGAATTTCACCCAATTAAGATTGGCACCATAAAAAGCACAGGCCAATACAATGAACAGCGCATACGCATTAAATCCGCCAAGCGTTCCACCGGTACGTGACAAGGCCAGCACAATTGTACCGGCAAATCCAATTCCGATTCCGATTACGGCATATCCTTTAAATCGCTGCCCGAAGAAAAGTGCACCCAGTATCATCGTCCACAAAGGTGATAAGGTGTTGAGGATACCGGCTACCGAGCTGCCTAACTTAGTCTGCGCATACGCGAATAGAAAAGCAGGAACAAGAATGCCGAGTAATCCTGAAACAAGAAGATTGGGATAATCTGACTTTTGCAATTCTCTAAGCTTGACCAGGGCCACTGGCAGCAGAAAAAGTGAAGCAGCGGTTACCCGGAGAGCAGCTACTTCATCGGGAGCAAAAACTTTTAATCCCTGTTTGATCAGAATGAAGGAGGTGCCCCAAATTAAGGAGAGTACCATTAGTAAAATAATGGATTCAGCTTTCGTGTTATCCTTCATTCTTTAATATCTAAATAGTAATGAGAAGAAGATCTAATTCAGCAACTTTTTTAAGTGCCCGATCTGCAGATAGTAGTGGCTGACCCAAATAAATAGAAGTTGCACACACGATAGAATCGGGAAGCTTCAATTTTGTTTTCTTCCTGATTTCGATTGCCTTTTCTTTGATCTGATCATTTAATGAGACAATGCGACATTGAGCGAGAAGTTTCTTGATCGTTTGAGAAGATTCCTGCGTGAGCGAGGGCCAGCTACGTAACTCCATTTCAGTAATAAAGGATGCAATAAGATTCTTGCCCCTTGTGGCTTCCGCAATCTGTTGATTACCGGAAAGAATATAAATCAGAATGTTTGTGTCAACGACCAGATCAAAGCCACTCATCGCGCATTAATCTTTGTATAGCTACAGCATCGCCATCCCACTTCACTTTTCCTAAAAATTGATCTGGATTAAAGCCCTTTTTTGTTTTCTTACTACTTTGAATAGTGCGATGGGCTTTTTCCAGTTTTGCTTTAGTAATCGGTTTTTTTATCTCGATAGTCATGATCAAAAGATAAGTAAATAAATTCAGCCTCTAAACCCTAAATTCTATTTTTGATTAAACAACCATTGCCGAATACACATCCACAATCTCATCCAGTATTTCGTACACCTCTTTTTCGGTGGGTGCTTCTACCAGCCGGGTGCGGAAAGGTTTAAAGTCGGGAATACCTTTAAAGTAATTGGAATAATGCCTGCGCATTTCGAACACACCCAGTTTATCCCCTTTCCAGCGAATGGAAAAATCGAAATGTTTGCGGGTGGCGCGCACACGCTCTGTCATATCGGGCGGAGGAGGAACTTCTCCATATTTTATAAAATGCTTGATCTCATTAAAGATCCATGGATAGCCGATTGATGCCCGCCCGATCATTACGCCATCTACACCATAACGGTTTTTATATTCCAGTGCTTTTTGTGGTGAATCGATATCTCCATTCCCAAAGATGGGGATATGCATACGTGGGTTTTCCTTGATCTTACCAATCAATGTCCAGTCGGCCGATCCCTTATACATCTGCACGCGGGTGCGACCATGCACGGATAAGGCTTTGATACCAATATCCTGCAGTCGTTCGGCTACATCAAGAATGTTTTTTGTTTTCTCGTCCCATCCCAATCGTGTCTTCACGGTTACCGGAAGGTGTGTTGCTTTAACCACTTCTTCCGTCATGCGCACCATCTTGGGTATATCCTGAAGAAGAGCAGCACCGGCACCTTTACATGCCACCGCTTTCACGGGACATCCGTAGTTAATGTCAATAAGATTGGGATTAGCTGCAGAGGCTATCTCTGCGGCCTCGCGCATACTGTCTACATTGCCACCAAAAAGTTGAATGCCAATCGGTCTTTCATATTCAAAAATATCCAGTTTCGCCTTGCTTTTGGCCGCATGACGGATCAATCCTTCCGAAGAAATAAACTCTGTGTACATCAGATCGGCTCCGCCTTCTTTGCAAACCGCACGGAAAGGCGGATCACTCACATCCTCCATGGGAGCCAGAAGCAGGGGAAATTCGCCTAATTCGATCTGATCAATTTTTACCATTGTGCTGTTTGCTCCGTCTGCGGTATCAAAGACTGACTATATTTGCCCGCAAAAATAACCATTTTTGGTGGTATGGAAGAATTGAATTGGCGGCAATCGCCCTGGAGCTCGGTGATGTTAACGATCGTAGTAGCGCTGGGAGGTTTTCTGTTTATGGGGCCTTTTATAGGGCTGATGCTGGCGTTGCCTTTTGTGGAGGGTTCTTTTATTGATTTCGTACAGAACATGACCAGTCCGGTGGGCCATCCGGAATTGAAAACTCCTTATTTCATTGTTCAGGGCTGCGCCACTTTTTTTGGTCTTGTCGTTATCCCTACTTTATATGTTGTGTTTGTAGAGAAGATTAATCCAATGGTCTTCTTCCGCAAGCACCGCACTACGCTTTTGACTTTTTTCGTGATCATCGGAATTGTTGTCTTCTTCATGGGATTCAATTCGATTATCATTGAATGGAATGCAAATATTGATCTGCCCGATTCCATGCAGCGTTTTGAAAATTGGGCTCGCAGAAATGAAGACATGGCCATGGAGGTGACTAAATTCCTTACTGTATTCGATACTCCGTCCGAATTTCTGACAGGCCTTTTAGTGATTGCCGTTTTTGCAGGAGTGGGAGAGGAACTCGTGTTCCGCGGATTGCTTCAGCCCGCACTTCATCGCGCCACCAAAAATATCCACGTGGCCATCTGGGTATCGGCTATTTTATTCAGCGCGCTGCACATGCAGTTTTTTGGCTTTGTGCCGCGCGTATTGTTAGGCGCTCTGTTTGGTTATTTATATTATTGGTCGGGTAACCTGGCTGTGCCCATGTTTGCTCATTTTGTAAATAATGCATTTTCAGTGATTGCTATGTATGCCGTGCAAAAAGGAGTAACTGATGTGGATGTAGAAAGCACAGAAGGTTATTCGTGGCCGGTAGTAATTACATTTACCTTATGCGCTGCACTACTTCTTTATTATTTCAAAAAGCAATTCGATATTAAAAACGCTCCTGCCGCTTGACCTCTGTTCTCAAAAAATACTCCAACCTCACCCAGCGTATCATTACTGGATTACTTGGTTCTGCCGGAATTATTTTCGGAGTTGTCTTTAGTGAATGGTCTTACTTCGCCATCTTCTTTTTTATCTGCATCATGTCCCTGCGTGAGTTTTATGCCCTCACGGGACTGGATGGCCTGCTGCCGCAGAAAGCGTTTGGTACATTAAGCGGTATGGTCATCTTCTCCCTTTCATTTTTTATCGAGCGGGGTGATATCTCTTACCGGTATTATTTTTTGATTTTCCCTTTGGTGTCCTGCGTGTACATGATCAAGCTGTATAAAAAATTTGAGCGCAAGCCGTTCACCAATATTGCTTATACTTTCCTGGGAATATTTTATGTAGCTGTCCCCTTTGCGTTGCTCAACATTGCCGCCTTTGAGAATGGAAACTACAACTATGAAATCATCTGGGGATGTTTGTTTATACTTTGGGCTACCGATACAGGAGCCTACTTTGCAGGTACCTTTTTCGGAAAACGGAAATTATTTGAACGTATCTCTCCCAAAAAATCGTGGGAAGGTGCTGTAGGTGGAGCCGCGCTGGCAATGATTTTTGCTTATGGGATTTCCACGTACTTTCATACGCTGGCTTTCTGGCAGTGGATGTGTGTGGGAGTAATCATTATTGTGGGCGGAGTATTTGGCGATCTGGTAGAATCACTCCTGAAGCGAAGCATCGAAATCAAAGACTCGGGAGACGCGTTACCCGGCCATGGAGGCTTTCTGGATCGCTTTGACGGGTTGCTGATTTCAGCTCCTTTTATCGTAGCCTTTCTGGAAATTTTTTAATCCCAACTCATTCAGTTACCTGTCGGTTCATTTATCATCCCCCGATGAAGAGAAGAGAAATGTTTTCTGAATGATATGCTCAGAATTAAATCAAAATCTTAATACATGGCTTGAAAATGGCTCAACACCGGGCTAACTTCCTCACGTATTAATGATTATAAGATAAACTTGGAAGTAGTGAATTTATTTATCTTTGCAACCGTTTTCGGGTCGGATATTTAATATTCGCTTAACCGCTGACTATTTAATTTTGAATACTATTTTTTGATTTATGGCATATATCGAACCTGCTCCTTTATTAGATAAGGAGAATCCTTTTGAGGCAATGATGTCCCGCTTTCGTACCGCCTCCCAAATCCTCGGGCTGGAAGAAGAAGTGTACAATGTATTAAAATCCCCTGCCCGTCAGGTGATTGTGTCGTTGCCCGTAACTATGGACGATGGCAGCATTAAAGTTTTTGAAGGCTATCGGGTGATTCACTCTACCATCCTCGGACCTTCAAAAGGAGGTATTCGTTTCGATCCGCATGTCAACCTCGATGAAGTAAAAGCGCTGGCGGCCTGGATGACCTGGAAGTGTGCCGTAGTAGATATTCCTTATGGTGGAGCAAAGGGTGGAGTGGCTTGTAATCCACGTGAAATGTCGGCCGGAGAAATTGAGCGGCTGATGCGTGCCTACACGCTTTCCATGATCGATATTTTTGGTCCTGATAAAGATATTCCTGCCCCGGATATGGGTACAGGTCCCCGCGAAATGGCCTGGCTGATGGATGAATATTCGCGCACCCAGGGTATGACGGTGAACGCAGTAGTAACAGGTAAGCCTATTGTATTGGGAGGGTCGCTGGGCCGCACGGAAGCTACCGGCCGTGGTGTGATGGTAACGGCATTGGCTGCGATGGAGAAACTAAAAATCAATCCCTACAAGGCTACCTGTGCAGTACAGGGTTTTGGTAATGTAGGCTCATGGGCATCGCGCCTGCTGGCGGAACGCGGATTGAAAGTGCAGGCCATCAGTGATCTTTCCGGAGCTTATTTCAATGAAAATGGAATTGACATCGAAAAAGCATTTGCTTATCGCGATAAAAATAAAGGATCATTGGAAGGATTTCCGGAAGCAGAAAAACTGAAAGGAGACGAAATCCTTACCCTGCCTGTTGACCTGCTCGTGCCGGCAGCTACCGAAGATGTAATCACCGGAAGCAACGCGGCCAGCATTCAGGCTAAATTGATTGTAGAGGGTGCCAATGGCCCCACTTCATCCAAAGCAGATAGTATCATTTACGATAAAGGCATCAGCGTAGTGCCTGATATTCTGGCCAATGCGGGTGGTGTTACTGTTTCCTATTTTGAATGGGTACAAAACCGTTTGGGCTATAAGTGGACAGCTGACCGCGTAAACCGCAGGAGCGACCGCATCATGAAAGATGCCTTTGACAATGTGTATAAAACTGCTACTGAATATAAAGTATCGTTGCGCATTGCAGCGTACATGGTGGCTATTGACAAAGTAGCCAAAACGTACAAATTCCGGGGTGGTTATTAAAAAGGAAAGAATCCGGAATTTAGAATGTGGAATGCAGAATCTGCAAGAACTCGTTAACTTTGCGGTTCAGATTCTTATAATTATTCTAAATTCCAGCATTCTGTATTCTAATTCCAATATATAAATGACGATTCATAAGGAAGGCCGCACTCTGCTTTTTGTTTTACTCATCGTGTTTTTTGCCATCAACTGGGCGGTAGCACATTATTATCCCGAATCAAAAGCGATTCAAAACATTGTTATCGCCTTAAGTGTTTTCTTCTATATTGTCATTCTTCAGTTTTTCCGTAACCCGATTTTTGATATTCAGAAAAATGAAAAGCAGGTGATTGCTCCTGCCGATGGTAAAGTGGTCGTGATTGAAGAAACAGAAGAGGTTGAATATTTTAAGTCGAAAAGAAAGCAGATTTCCATTTTCATGTCACCGATCAATGTGCATGTGAATCGTATGCCTGTTGGAGGAACAATTAGTTATTATCGTTATCACGCTGGGAAGTATTTAGTGGCATGGCATCCGAAGTCAAGCACTGAAAATGAACGGACTACTGTGGTAGCTAAAATGAAAAATGGCACGGAAGTGTTGTTTAGGCAAATAGCCGGTGCGCTTGCACGGAGAATTAAATGTTATGTAACCGAAGGCCAGCCCCTGGAACAAGGTCAGGAGTTCGGGTTCATTAAATTTGGCTCACGTGTAGATATCTACCTGCCTTTGGATGCGAAAGTATCGGTGAAAATAGGAGATATAACCAAAGGCGGCAGAACGGTAATCGCAGAACTCTCTTGAAAAGCAGAAGGGCCTTTTTTGCCAAACATACATTTTAAAAAAGCTTTAATTATTTTTGAATAAATGAAATCAATCTTCTGAAATTCCGTTAAGCATTTTCAGAAGATTGATTTCTATCTAACCCAATAAAAATGGCCAAAGCAGTCAAATTCACAGGCAGACAGCACGAATTTTTTAATACTCTTAATCAGCGCGTGAATGGCTATTTCAAGACCAATGGCATCAGCCGTAATGCAAACTCCGAAATGGTGATTAAAACCATCTTCATGTTTGCGTTGTATTTTACTCCCTATGCAATCACATTACTATTACCAGTTACCAACTACGGTATTTACCTGTTGCTGTATGTCGTGATGGGCTTTGGTGTAGGTGGTATAGGTTTATCGATCATGCACGATGCCAATCACGGAGCCTATTCAAGTAAATCATGGATCAATAATGCACTGGGCTATTCATTAAATCTGGTGGGTGCGAATGCATTGAACTGGAAAATTCAGCATAACGTACTCCATCATACCTTTACCAATGTTTTTGATGTGGATGAAGACATCAGTCCTCGTGGTGCGTTGCGTTTTGCTCCGGAATCTCCCTGGAAAAGCTTTCATCGTTTTCAATATCTCTATGCCTGGTTCCTGTATGGGCTAATGACTATTGTCTGGGTGATTACTAAAGATTTTATGCGCCTGGTTCGCTACCAAAAAGAGGGTATGCTGGCCAAGCAAAAAGTAAATGTGTTCAACGAGTGGGCAATCTTAATCCTGACGAAAGTATTCTATATCGGTTACATTTTTGTTATTCCCTTAGTGATTTTGCCTTTCAGCGGATGGCAGATTCTGGGGGCTATATTGCTGATGCATTACGTGGCTGGTTTTATCCTGGCAATCATCTTCCAGCCGGCTCATGTGATTGAAGGAACCGAATATTTTCAGCCTGACGAAACCGGCAGCATTGAAAACACCTGGGCGATTCACCAGATGCTGACGACTACCAACTTTGCGCAAAAAAATAAAATTCTTTCCTGGTATGTAGGCGGTCTTAATTACCAGGTAGAGCATCACCTGTTTCCTAATATCTGTCACGTACATTATCGTGATATTTCAGGCATTGTGGAAAGCACGGCCAAAGAATTTGGTGTGCCCTACAAAAAGGTGGATACCTTTATCGGAGCCTTGATCGCTCACGGCAAATTGCTCAAGGTACTTGGCAAGAACGAGAAAGTGGAGATCACGCCTTCTTACTCATAAAAACTTTTTCTCCTTTTCTTTCTCAGGCACTCCTTTGTTAAATTGAGGAATGTTTCATCAGCGCCCGGTTTCACTTGTCAATCAATTAATTAATGAGTGATTTTCCGTATCTGCAAAATAATCGTATCCGAAAAATTAATTTCTTTCGAAAACTCTTCCGGTACCCCTTCATAGAAGAACTTTTAATTCTGCTTTACAAAAGAATTAAACGGACGAGAAAATTAATTCCCCCCGAATATCTGTATCCTGAAAAATCATTTCGTGTAGCAGTGCGGGATGGCGTTACTTACCGTTTGGATCTGTGTAACGTGATCGATCATTCGCTCTATTTCTTCAACAGGTACTTCACTCCGCTTTCGTTGTTTCAGTTAATTAAAGAGGATACTGTTTTGCTGGATATTGGCGCCAATATCGGAACGGTAGCTCTGCGTGCAGCCGCGATTTCAGGAAGCGGAAAAGTTTATGCCTTTGAACCAGATACGGATAACTACACCTCACTGCAGTATAATATCGGTCTTAATCATTTTAAAAATGTGATCCCGGTAAAGAAAGCCCTGGGAGCAGTGATGCAGCAGTCGAGATTATTTAAAGTGAACAGGTTCAATACCGGCATGAACAGAATACTTTCTGCCAGTGATTCCTTCTCCGATTTTGAAACGATAGAAGTGAGCACACTTGATGAAGAAGCAATCCGGTTAAAATTGAATCGCATCGATCTGATCAAGATCGATGTGGAGGGATATGAATTGAATGTGCTGAAAGGAGCACGTGCTGTGCTGGAAAAATTTCACCCGCTTATTATTGTGGAGGTCATCGAGGTGAATCTTAAAAACAATGGGCAGACGTCCGCACAAGTCATCGAATTCCTGAAAGAATTTGGCTATCGCTTCATCGATTTAAAAAACGGAAAGCCACTGATGGAGATCAATCATCTGGAAACGGATATTCTTTGCTATACCACTCATCATCCCACTGATCTGATATCCGGAGCTTATGAGTGAGATACGATGCAAGCCGTGGAACAGTAAAATAAAACCAAAAAAAATACTGGTTATCCGGTATCAGGCCTTGGGCGATGTAGTAATTACTCTTCCGTATCTCAACGATTTCAAAAGACAATTTCCCGACATAAAACTTCACCTGATCACCACTTCGGAGGTAAGCGCTATCCCGGCAAGTCTGATGCTTTTTGATACGGTTATTATCGTTAAAGGCGGCAGGAGCACCAGGCTTCAGTTCTTTTTTACACTATGCAAGCTTCCTTTTTTGCTTTGGAAACGTCATGATGGAGTCATGGATTTGCAGAACAACAAGATCAGCCGGATAATCAGAAAAGCACTGATGCCAAAAGCCTGGTGTGAGTTTGATCGTTTTTCGCCCCGGTCAGCCGGAGAACGTACCAGGTTGACGATAGAAAGCCTCGGCTTAGGAAAAATAAAAGCGAATACCGTATTTGATCAGCGTATCAACCAACAGGAGATAACCGGCAAACTGATTTTAAATGGTTGGAAGCAAGATCACTCATTGATTGTACTTAATCCTGCCGGTGCATTCGATACGCGGCATTGGCCTTTGCCTGATTATGTTGTGCTCTCCAGTCTTCTGAAAAAGCGAAATCCTGAATTTCAGTTTCTCATGATTGGGTTGAAGAGCAAACTTCATCACTCAGCTGAATATTTAAAATCTATTTTAAAAGATGATTTGGTTGATATGACCGATCAGACCAATGCAGCTGAAGCATTTGCTTTGGTAAGAAGAGCTCAGCTGATGATTACCGAAGACAGTGGTTTGATGCACATGGCGTGGGTACAGGCTGTGCCCACGCTTGCCCTCTTTGGTTCCACACGAAGTGACTGGTCCGCTCCTCAGGGTTCGTGGTCGGTATGTCTGAATTCTTCTGACCTGGAATGCGGTAACTGTATGCTGGAGAAATGTATCTATGGAGATACCCGTTGCCTTACACGCTATACTCCTCAAATGGTTTACGAAAACGCAGTGACGCTATTGAACTTATGAAGAAGAGGATCGCCATTTGGATGCCAGGAGGAGTAGGTGGAGGTTATTACTCGCAAGGCATACCGGTGATCTCAAAACTGGTGGACGATCTTAGTGTTGAATATGCAATTAGCATATACAGCTTGCATGCCGCTAATGCAGGCTTTAATCCTGATGGATATCTGTTATTCTCTGTTAGTAAGAGAATTAAAATGAACTGGTTGAGATGGTTACTCTTGGTTTTTTTGTTTTTTAAAAATCATTTCATAAAAAAATATCATGCCCTATATGCCTTTTGGGGATTTCCTACGGGCTTCATAGTAACAATGATATCTAAAGTAATAGGCAGACCTTCCGTCATTCATCTGCAAGGTGGCGATGCGGTTTATATGTCATCCATTAATTATGGATCACTAAAAGGATTAATGAAGAACCTGATGATCTGGTCCTATCGTCACTGCTCCGTATTGATTGCACTAACTCATTTTCAAAAAGATAAACTCATCGAAGCAGGAGTGTCTCGTCCGATCGATGTAATTCCCTTTGGAGCCGACCTGAATTTGTTTAAGCGAAAAGAGGAACTCAATCTTCATGTGCCTGTTCGCTTTCTGCATGTGGGTAATCTTCTTCCTGTAAAAGATCAGATCACTTTATTGAACTCATTTGCATGGATTGTAAAATCAGTTGCCGCAGAATTAAGAATCATTGGAGAAGATCATCTTCATGGCTTCATTCAAAATCGTTGTAAAGAATTAAATCTGCAGGACCGGGTTATGTTTATGGGAATACAGCCTTACGATCAGATGCCAGAGCATTATGCCTGGGCGGATGTCTTGCTGATGACTTCCATGTATGAAGGTCAGTGCCTTGCTGTATCGGAAGCGGCCGCTTCGGGTGTATTGATTGCCGGTACGCGTGTGGGAATTTTGTCAGACTGGGGAGATCGTTGTGCGATTGTAGTTGAGCCCGGCAATGCGAGACAGCTTGCCGATGAAATCATAAGCACCATCCGGAATCCGGAAGCAATGCGCAGTCTTATAGAAAAAGCAGGCGATGAAATTTCTGTAAAGAACCGAAGCTGGACTTTTGAAAAAATTCGTGACCGGATAAATGAGATACTTCATTCCACACCTGAATGAAAAAGCGATTAATCGTTTTAGGAGGTGGGGCACATACCATACCCAGTTACAGGGCAATGCTCAAACTGATTGCCGGAGAATACGATCTGATCCTGCTCAGCGAATTTCACCTGGATAAAAAATTACAGGTAGAAGAATATATAATCCGTTCTGTTCCGGCTGGGAAGAGGAGATGGCGTGAGCTTCTGTTTTTCCTGATGGTTGTGAAAACATGTTTCGCTGAACGGCCTCATATTATTCATTCGCATTCCACTTATCCCTCGGGTGTTGTTGCTGTTATTGCGGGGTGGTTATTTCGTATTCCGGTAGTGGTTTGTCTGGATGCCGCTGAAGGATCCGGTGTACCGGAAATAAATTTTGGTGATCTTCTGAATGCGCGAAGAGCAAAGCTGAACAGATGGGTACTAAATAAAGCGGCAGCGGTTACTACACTTACCCGGTTTCAGTGCGAAGAAGTTTGTAATCATCTTCATTTTAAAAATACTATTCATGTTGTCCCGAGAGGTGTTGATTCCGTTCATTATTTGTCAGGAGAAAGGGAACAGGTAAAGGCACCCATACGCTTTTTAAGTGTGGCCTATCTCCATCCGGTTAAAGATCACACTACCATGCTCCATGCCTTTCAACTTATTTCACAACACGTTGAGGCATCACTCACTTTGGTAGGAGAGGATTATGAAAACGGAAACATAAAGGCGTTAGCAAGGGAATTAGGAATTGAACAAAAGATAATGTTCGCAGGCTTTGTACCTCACGACAGGATACTGGACTACTATCATCAGTCGGATATATTCCTGCATACTTCCTTATTTGAAAGCCAGGCCATGGCGGTGGTAGAAGCCATGGCTTCGGGTGTTTTGGTTTGTGGTACTCATGTAGGAATAATGGCTGACCTGTCAGGCGAATGTTGTATAACGGTTTCGGTAAGGGATTATCAATTACTCGCGCACAATGTGCTGGAGTTGATCCGCACTCCGTCAGAGCAGGAAAGACTAAGAACGAATGCGTTGAAATGGGTCAACATGCATTCATTGCAATGGACGACTGATCAGTACTTCGGCTTATATAAAGGTTTGATTGGCTAAAGCCTTGCTGAAACGTTTCTCCAGTTTGCCTTTGCTTAATTCGTAAATACTATCGAATTGCTCCCACAGCTTTTCGTGGTGCGAAATCATGATGATTGTTTTTTGTGAATCGGAATTTTGAAGAATGGTGTGCGCAATTTCTGCTTCCGTTTGTGCATCCAGCTGATTGGTAGATTCGTCCAGTAGCAAAATCACTGCATCGTGATAAAATGCCCTCGCCAATGCAATACGCTGACGTTGACCTCCTGAAATTTTTGCGCCCTTCTCACCGAGCAGGCTATCCGTTTTTTCAGGAAGTGTCTTTATCCAATCCGTAAGTTCTGCCTGTTCTGCAGCCTGTGAGACCTTGTCGAAATCAATTTCATCCGCAGGAATACCGAAAGCAATATTCTCAGTGATGGATCCATCAAGGAGATAAGGATTTTGCGGAACGTAGCCGATACATTTTTGCCAGGCATTGCAGTGTTTTTCTTTAAGTGGAACATTGTCAATACTGATTTCTCCATTTGTCTCTTTTAAAAAGCGCATCAGAATCAAAAGCAAAGAAGTTTTGCCGGAACCCGATTTCCCGGTGATCATCACACGCTCACCTTTCCGAATAGTTAAAGAAAGATTATTCAAAATCTGCGAGGGGTGATCGTACCCGAATGAGATTCCTGATAGTTGTATTTTTTCCTGAAAAGAAATAGGTGTGCTTTCCTGTTCTGATTTTGGTTGAACACCAATGGATGCACTTAACTCCTGTACTACATATTCATGGGATTTTATCTGGAGCAATGCCGCAAAAATTCTGTTCAGCGAAGGGATAATACGAAAACTGACTCCTGCATAAACACTCAGCAGCAATAAAGTTTGCTGATAAGGTTGCCTGCTCCACAGCGAATAGATAATCAGTGCGCCAACGCAAAGGGCGGCAACCAATTCCGTAATCCGTGCAGGGCTTGTGTTGGTAATGTGTGCCCGGGTAAACGTGCCGGTCAATTGTTTATAATGAGTGATGAATTTGTTTTTGAAAAACGGTTGCTTGTTCATCGACTTTATCTCTGCCCATCCTTCTACAGATTGCATCGTGTATTTGAGCAGGAGTGGGTACACTCTTTTGATCTTCTGACTAATGTTTTTAAGCGTTTTTCTTTTTAAAAGATAGATGATTACCAAAGGAGCAAAAAGGATGGTAAGAAAAAGAAATGCACGACTGTCGAAAAGGATAATACCTGTTAATAATAAAAGAGCGACAATTCCTTCAGAGAAAATAGTCCCGGAGGGGATGATGATGTTGTTGGCAAAAGTTAAAGGCAGATTGGTAATTTGGTTGGATTGCTTACTAAAGTCGGTGCTGGTAAATTGAGCGTAACCAGAATGTAAATACTGATCTAATTTAGAAGCAGCAAGATCATTGGCAATGCCATAGGCGAAAGATGCCTTTCTGTGGATAATCCATCGGGAAATCTGCGTTTTGATAAATAAAAAACCAATGACACTGATAGTAATACCAATGACGAAGCTGGAATGGCTGGAGAAGCCGGACACGCGATAGATTTCAACCACAAAATTATTTTCAAAGGCCTGTTCCGGGTTAACGACAAGAAGAATGATAGGCAAAAAGAAGGCGAGACTGAAGAAGTCAAGCACAGAGCTGATGCACAGCAATGCGATTACCTTCATTCCTTCCCTGCGCTGCAGAGAAGAAAGCATTCGAATAACGGTATAGAGAATCCTCTTATCCATTGTTATCTTTTTTTGATATCACGATCCAGGGGAAAGGAGAGTCCTGGATGAATAGCTTCTTCATCTTATTAAAGAAATTCGTTGGCTGGTAGACAATTTTATAATTCACCGGTTCCAGTGAGTTCCATGTATGATGATAGTAGTGTCTTTGTTTCGCATCGATACCGGCATCGGTAAAATATTTTTCCGATCTTCTTTTTGCGTTTTCTATTTCTCCTTCATGATAAAATGGAGTGTCGATAATGTGTATTTCTCCATGTGGTGTAAGTAGTGGAGTAAGTCGATCAATAAAATGGTTCAGGTGTGGGAAGTATTGGGCAGCACTGGCAACAATGATAATATCTGCACGCCATTCATTTATAAAGCCTGACAAAATATCTCCATAAAGAAAACAAGTTGATGATGCAGTACCAGAGATTCTGACAGCTTGTTGCAGCTCCTGTTCATTAATATCGATGCCGCAGCATTCCGGGGCAACATGCTGATGAAGATAACGCAACAGCCATCCGTTTCCGCAGCCTATTTCAAGGATGCGTGCAGGGCGTTTCCGCTGAAGGTAATGGATTAATCGCTGTGTCGATCGCTTTCGGATTTTCCATTCGGTAGCAAGAGCGCCTGACCCTTGAAATTCCGGAAGCAGGCGAACGACCTCATCGCTATATACACGTCCTTCTTTCTGCCGAAGCTTAAGATAGCTTTCTTCAAAAGAGTTGTGCCTGGGAAAATCTTTTTGATAGAATAATCCTTCCTCCTGATAGAAACGCTTGTCGTTCTTCAACCACTCCTGGCAGGAATTCATCGGGAGTGATATTGGAAAGTGACAATAATATGATCGCCCCACCGGTTGAAGGGAAAGGAATCTCTTGCCGCCTCATCGATATTTCTAAAAAAAGCGTACAGTAACGGGCTTCCTTTGGCCAGATCACCGCGGTGTGGAGGCGGTGATAAAGTTCCCAATCCTTCCGATTGAATGAATTGGAAGGAAAGACCAAATGCTTTTTTTATATCGGATAGGGAATGGTAGAATGTTGGAAAATATTCCCCTTCAAGATGAGCCATTACTCCATTCTTTCTAAATCTGCGAAACGCTTTTTGTCCATGTCCTTTTAAAAATCCAAGCATCTCCCAAACAGAAACTTTGGGCATGATCACCCAGGTAACGTAAGCTCCATCATTTAACAGTAGTGGCAAGTGTTTTGTTACCCTGGAAAGATCATCAATACAGTTAAGCCCTCCGAAATTGGAGAATACATAATCGAATTTTTCACCTGTAAGTGTATTCAGGCTATCGTAAGACAGTTGTTGCACGCTTAACCTTTTGTTTAAAGCATGAAGCTGAATTTTTCTTTTGATTTCAGTGATCATTCCGTCAGATAAATCAGTCGCGAGCACAGGATTACCCACTGCAGCAAAATGCAAGGCATCTATTCCTGTTCCGGCATTAAGTTCAAGCATCCGCTGTCCGGGTTCTAAAAATTGATACACATGTTCGTAAACCTGTGCCCTCCATTCTTTCAGAATAGTGTTTTGCCGGTCATCAGCATCGTAATGAACCGATTGTTTGCTAAAAGCGAGGTTAACGTTTTCGAAAGTATTAGTCATGAAGTATTTCGAGGCGTTTTAATTCCAGGCGATGAAGGATGCTAAGTGGCACATTGTAAAGCATGGATGATATAGAGCGAAATGGAATTTCAGCAGGACGCTTTACCCACTGAATGATAGCGAGCCATCCGCGCCTGATCCGATAACGATTATGTACATAACGATGGAGCGTCTTATAAAAATAAGAACCATACGTTCCTTCAAACATCATCGCAAGGTCGTCTGAGTCTTTCCAGTTTTGTTTTTGATCCAATTGATTTTTTACCCGCTCGTAAAATACGGTTCCCGGTAAGGGATACGAAACAGAGATACCGATCTCATCTGGCATTAACTTCAATACCATCCGGAGTGTGGACTGGATATCTTTCATTGTCTCTCCGGAATAACCGAACTGAAGGAAGAAAGCCACCTTTATCCCATAAGCTCTCAGAAGAGCGGATGCCTTGTAAATTTCCTGAACGGTCGTTTCCTTATCCATGGCATCCAGTATTTTTTGTGAGCCGGATTCGGCACCCACCCACACCGTATCCGCACCCGATTGAGCCAGTGCCTCAATGGTATCTTCCTTCAGGAGCAGATCAACACGGGATTGTATTTTATAACGGATTTTTCTTTTCTTTTCTGAAAGCAAAGTGTTGAACTTTTGAATCCATCCGGGTTTGAGTCCGAAGATATCATCACACATCCAGAAATGATCGGGTTGATAACGATTTATCAGTAGCTCAATTTCATTGACCACATTTTCAGGCGATCTTGAATTATATCGGTTTCCATAGATGGGTTTGGCACACCAGTTACATTTGAAAGGGCATCCGCGTGTCGTAGCAATGTTCATTGAAAAATAACCGTGATGCTCCTTCCATATTTTTTGGTAAGGAGCAATGTCAATCAGCTCCCAGGCTGGCAATGGTAACGAGTCCAGATCGCGCATCACTTGCCGTGACGGATGAATCACTAGTTGCTCCTCTTTTCTGTAGATGATTCCGTTGATGAGTGAAACGCTCTTATTTGTTTCAAGTGCCTGTAAAAGCTCTTTCAGCGTATCTTCACCTTCTCCTTTGATGACATAGTGCGCTCCACGTTCGAAATATTTCTCATAATGATCTGCCGCATCCGAACTATTGACGATGACAATGCTTCCCTGCTTACGTGCCTCTTCCATCATACGGAAGGCTGCTTCGCGCATAGTGGTAAGGCACATCTTGGTGAGGTAGTTAAATCCGTCATCGTAAAGAATAACGTAATCCGGCTTCTCGCTTTTTAATACAGGAAAAAAGCGAGCAGGCCCCTCTTCGAGGTTCGAGTCCCAAACGGATACCTGAAGCCCGGCTTCCCTGACAACGGCAGCAGCGAGTAATGTGCCAAGTGGCGGATAAGGCTGCTTGAATTTCCACTGCTTGCTGTCCAGCGGATAAAAGTAAGAATGGGTGATCAGCGCTTTACTCATGAATCCATTGGATGTTAAACTTCCTGGCAAATTGAGTGAGTTTGTCACTATATTGATTCACTACTTTTTTCTGATAGTACTTCGGATGATTTTTTGAAGCGTGCTTATTGGTTTTGAATGCGATCATAAAATCTTCTTTGGAATAGTTATCCGAATACATTTTCCTCCATCTGCGACCGGTAAGCTTCATAAAAAAGGTATCCCACTTTTCCCCACCCAGAAAGTTGATCGTTTTCTCCATTGCTTTTTTAATCCGGCTTTGAGAATCGTAGTGATGGGCAACGGCCCTGGGCTTATGATTAGGTAAAAAATCATTCAGCCAACGGTTTTTTTCAAACAGTTCCTTATAATAAAAGTGACCGCACAGCGGAATTAATGTAGCCAGTTCAGTAGCAGTAAATATATTTTTCTCTTCAATTTCAAGATGATTGCTGTCGATAAAGTAATTGACACAGAAATGCTGGTGTGAATTGAAAAGAACTATTTTTTTATAAATCACCAGTAATGTGCGGGCAATCCATAGCCGCTGGGGCGCGGTAATAATGAAGAAATCCAGATCACTCTTTTCATCCATGTAATTTTTAGATAACGATCCGGATACCATTACGGCTCTCACAAAGGGGAAAGAATGAATAAGCCTGGCTTGCTTTTCTGCCGGATGAATCCATTTCTGAGCTTCGGTATTTCCTTTCACCCTGCGGTGGATGAGCTCCTGATTATTCTGGATACTATAAAATTTGTCCTGTTTAAATATATATCCTTTGGCAGATAAGTCATTCAACGTTTCCTGAACCTCTTCGTGAGTCACGTGGTTGGTGCTCATAAAGTGATATACTTCCTTTGCAGTTAACGGATAATGAAAAATATCATAGTAGAGCAATGCTTTCAATGCACTCTGCGATGCTTCTCTATGTAGCGATACATCAGGCATGGGATACTATTAATTGAGGAGATTGAACAGGTTGGTACTGAAAGAGAAAGAGGGAATGAAACAGGGAAAAGAAGATAATCCCCTTCTGCAGTTCGAAAACCGATTCCGTAAAGCAAGCAATCAGTATACTACCAATGAAGCAAAGATGTAAGAAAGAGAGGGCGAACTCCCGTTGTAATAAAGGCATGATCAGGCAGGCCATTAATGTTAGAACTCCAACGATTCCCAACGACAGTAAAGTATAAATGAACTGGTTATGCGGGTCGTAGGTGTTAATGGTATTGGTTATTCCATATTTGGCAGCCGTGTCTTTCATCGTTTCCTTTACATCACCTGTTCCGTTGCCGATGCTCCAGTTAGAGGTATTGATCGATTGCGTACCGAGCCACCATAACGAAAGACGCATGGAAGAAGAGGTGGAGTATAATTTATTTGTTTCGATGGATAACGAGGAATGCCTAAACTCCTGGAAGGAGCGATATCTTGAAATAGGATTAATAAAAATGGAGACGGCCGATACCGTAAAAATGAGGATGCCACCGGCAATAGCCAGTGAGGCTCTCCCTGAATTAAAAAAGATCCAGCTCAACCCGGCCATGCAGATGAAAATGTAAACGATGGTGATGACTCTTGACGCGAGCAATAAGATGAACAAAGAGAAAAATAACAACAGGAAAAGCATGCCTGTTTTTTTCCACCCAGAAAGAAAAGATTCTTGCTGCTTATAAAAATGAATAACCAAAAGAATGCTGAATAAAATATATAACCCAAGATAAGTAGGGTGAATATTGATTCCCGATGAAAGCTCATTGTAAGAAAAATAGGACCAGGTTCTGGAAATATCCGGATTGAGTAATTTAAATTCTTCCGAATTGGCATAGTCGAAATTCTGTGGTATCCGTACGGGATGAAGGGCATGGTTAAAGGCGACACTAAAACAGATCACAACGGCAATGAAAGAAGAGACGATAAACGATTTTAGCAGGAGATTCAAATAGATACTTCGGATAGTGATTGTGGCCATGATAAGCGGAAGTAAAAAGAAGAATGCCTTTTTCTCCATGATCAACCAACCATTCGTTACGTCCTGAGAATAAATTAATCCGGCCAGGTGTAAAATAAAAAGCAGGAGGAAGGGCCACAGGAAAGTTTTTCTTTTTATATCGTTCCATTTTCTTTTCCAGTCACCTTCTGCGAGCCAGCTGGCAGCAAGAAGCAACAGCCCCGCATGGCATACCGGCACAGAAAAAGGGAGTGAGATAATCGCTATTGCAAGGGCAATAAAATTAACCAACTCATGAACTATCGGTTTATTAAAATTCATTCTGCAGCTTTAGCAACGTACGCTGGTTAATCAATCTTCTTTCCCGGTCAAAGAACCATCCCCATTTATTAAAATACCGGATGGCGCTTTTTATATTATGAAACAGCAAATGAACATTATGATATGATCCGCGCTGGTGATGATGATAGATGGTGGCACTGGGATAAAATACCGTTCTGAATTGCTGATGTATTCTCCGGCTCAGATCCATATCTTCGGTATAAAGGAAGATACGCTCGTCAAAGAGACCTACCTGTCGAAGCGCATCCAATCGCAAGAACATAAAACATCCCGAAAGGAAAGGTACGTCCATAATTTTGTTATATCCGGAAAAGTGCAGCTCATGAGCGAGATTTTGTTTTTCTAAAAGCTTTTTATGAAAGCGAAAGAAACGTCTCAGGAAAAGCATGGCCGGGTTGGGTAGCAAACGGCATAAAGGCTGTAATCGCCCGTCCGGATAAAGGACTTTCGGCATGGTTAATCCGATAGTATGATTTGCTTCCATGAACTGCAGAAGATCAGGGATTACGTTTTGATCGAAATAAACATCCGGGTTGAGTACCAAGTGATATTTCGATGGAGATTTCATTGCTTCTTTCATCGCCACATTGTGCCCTGCGCCAAATCCAAGGTTCTGGTTGTTGAAAATATAGATGATTCTCGTATCGCTGATTAAATTTCGGGCGTCATCGCTGGGCGAGTTATCAATAAGATAGAGAATTGAATCAGCCGTACTCTGCAGAAAACTTTTTATGGCATGCAGAAGCATAGCAGGATTGCTTTTGTAAATAACGATGGACGCACTTAGCTCACGCATACGATAGTTGAATCAGGTCTTTAACAAGTTTGTATCGGAATCCCAGCTTTTGAAAAAAGGAATAGGGACTTGGTTCTGAAGTGGCCGAAGCATTGCTGTGATGCCTGCGATGGTAGACCAATTGATCAGGTATGAATACGACATTAAAATAGAGCTCTCCGATTAATCCAATCCATAAATCATGCATCGGAATTTTGTCGGGAAAGGGCAATGCCTTTTGTAAAACCTTTCTGTTAAAAGCCATGCAGCACCCCATATAAGAGTTGCGCATGAGGTTGCGTACAAAGCCCCTGCCGGAGCGGTTCAATTCAAAAAAAGAGGAACCGGTACTTTCGAGTTGTTGACCGATGAGGATACAATCGCTCACCACGAGGTCGTGCTTTTTCAGATGTTCAAGCATGGATTCAATCTTATGTGGGTGCCAGACATCATCCTGGTCGCAGAGAAAAATAAATTCACCTTTGCAGGCGCTAAGACAATTCTCAAAATTTGAAACGATTCCTGAGCCGGAATTAAAACAAAGCTTGATGCGTGGATCCATATACGACATCACAATGTCAGTGGTAAGATCATCAGAATGATCATCAGAAATGATCAATTCATCCGCAGCTCCCAGTTGAGGAAGAATCGAATCAATCTGTTCGCGAACAAATTGCGCCCCGTTTTTGACAGCCATACAAATGGAAACCAAGGTGAAAAGAGTTAAACCGGCATCAATATAATAGTAATGCTTTGCTCAGGACGGAGCAAGGAAAAAAAGGGTTGCCTTGGGTGGTTACTTTAAATTAATTGGCTTTTTCAGCACATCGAGACACACTATGGATAAAAGGATCATCGATAATCCTATGGGGTTATTGATGTATTGATTGGTTAACGATTGAAGGAAGATGAAAAGAGCGCTGAAGAAAAGGGCATTGCGAAGCCCGCTTTCAGGTGCGGAACGGTATTTTTTTAACAGGAGCCAGAATAAAAAGGCCCAGAAGGCGAGTCCCAGCAACCCTTGCTTGTGAAAGATTTCCAGGTAAGATACTTCCATGTGAACCGGCCTGGCAGGTACTCCATTTCCGAATCCATGACCAACCAGTACGGAAGAAAATGTGATGCGTTCCGTTACTTCTTTGATTTGCTCAAACCTCCCCTCATCCGAATAAGTGCGGTCGCCCAAAAGGGTAGCTTTAGGGGCTGAATTCTGGGTGCCGGTATTTTCCGCCCTGACCTCATCAATTGTTTCACTGACTTTACCGACAAGTGCTTTTCCGCCAATAACCACAGCCAGGGCGCATAATGCAAAGAGAACAGCCTTGACTTTTGAAGAAGATACGCTTTTTATGAAATAGTAAATGGAATAGGTACCAAGTAACGCGAGCCAGAAGCCCCTTGTTACCGTAAGCAATATAGCAATGAGTACGAATCCCATGAGAAGAAATTTATACTTACCACCGGTAAAGTGAAGGAAGAGAAAGCCGATGCACAGAAATATGAAACCTTTATAAGTGAATGTTAATTCGCCACGAAAAAAGAACTCCTCTGTACGGATAAAAACACGATAAAGACTCAGAAAAGGAACGACATGTAAGTGAATGAGCAGGAGTAGGGCGAAGAAAGCCAGTGCCTGAATGACTCCCGATGCTTTTAATATAATGGAAGTGCGTTCAATAGTGGCGGCATCTGTAATGGCTAAGCTGAAAAAAGGCAGGATCAGAAAATACAATAAAGGCTTAATGTCTTCCCACCAGAAGGCACGATTAGCCCCGGAAGAAATGCCGAGTAGAAGACCAACGGCAGCGACTATGGAGAAGAAGAGCAGTAAGCCCGCATAGTCGGAGGCAATTCGTTTGCCTTTGATAAAATGAATAGCAGCAGTAGCAAGCGCCAGGGCAAATAAAATCATGCGCAAACTTATCGGCCCTATAGCGGTGAGCCGGCCCCCGCCACCTAAAGCAAGTTCAGCTAAAAGTACAATGAACAGGACTTTTGTAAAACGATTCATGAGCGGGCCATCAGAACGTTTAAAGCGGTTGATAGAAAACGAAAATCCTTTTTCATCAATCCTAATTTAAAGGCCCTGGGCAGAAGGATAAAACTCAATAGTGTTTTCTTACGGCTTATCTTTTTTAAAAGCGCTGCTGCGGCAGAATATTTTTTAAATCGATTTAATACAACGGAAGTTGTAGCATTCTTATCCTGCTGTGAGGATAAAGAATGGATACACGTTGCATTGATCCAGATGAATTCCGGGGTAATGGCAGATAATCGTTCTATAAAAATCACATCACTGAAGTCAAGAGGAAACCGTTCGTCATAGCCACCGGCTGCCTCAAATAATTCAGATGAAATGAGAAGCCCGCTGTTGATCACGCATAAGTGACGGAAGGAATGGACACCGGGTTGCCCGTTATCTATTTTAATTCCTTTTCCCCATCTTAATCTAAAGGGGGAAACGATTTGATGCCCATCTATTAAAGTTGGTACAAATACACGCTTGTCAGGATAATTTAAAATGCCTTGCTCATACTTATTCCATGCATTGCCAGGGAAGTCCGTATCCTGATCCATAAGTAATAACCATTTTTTATGGAATTGCTTTGCTTTCCTGGATCCTTCGTTGTAGGCTGCACTTACACCCGCATTGAGCGGATTGTGATGATAGTGAATACGTTCGTTGCCGGAAGGTACTGCTTGTGGCGATAAACTATTATCGTAAATGAATACGTCTTTTGGATGGGATAAAGCATCCGCTTTGCGTAACGATTGAAAAGCGATTGACTGTGTGATGACACAGTTATAAATGACGATTACAAATAAGGTATCTTCTATCAGCCGGTAATCATAATCATGATGCATTTGTAATCAAATTTCGTTGGAATTTAGTGAGAATAGCAGTTATATTTCAGATTATTAAAACAACTGTACATGGCTCACGTGATCACCACTTCAGAAGACTATTTATCCGTTTATAAACAAAGCATAGAAAACCCTGAGGCATTCTGGGCAGAGGTAGCTGAAGATTTTACCTGGAAGAGAAAATGGGACAACGTATTGGAGTGGGATTTTAATAAACCGGAAGTAAAATGGTTTGTAGGTGGAAAATTGAATATCACGGAGAACTGTATTGATCGTCACCTGGCAACAAAGGCAAACCAAACCGCTATTATCTGGGAGCCGAACAATCCGAAAGAGGAAGCAAAGAAAATAACCTATCAGCAGTTGCATGAGCAGGTGTGTAAGGTGGGAAATGTGTTAAAAGCACATGGAGTAAAAAAAGGTGATCGCGTATGTATCTATATGCCGATGGTGCCGGAAGCGGCCTATGCCATATTGGGTTGTGCACGCATTGGTGCAGTGCATTCCGTAGTGTTTGCCGGCTTCTCTGCCGGATCACTTTCCGATCGCATCAACGATTCAGGTTGTAAAATTGTGTTGACTACTGATGGCGCTTATCGGGGTGATAAAACAATTAACCTGAAAGCCATTGTCGATGAAGCGCTGCAAAAAAGCCCGGAAGTAGAAAAAGTAATTGTATCAGCGCATCTTCATTCCCATCCCGTCATGAAGCAGGGAAGAGATTTTTCATGGGAAGAAGAAATGAGCAAAGCTTCTGCTGAATGCACGGCCGAAGAGATGGATGCGGAAGACTTACTCTTCATACTCTATACATCCGGTTCCACCGGCAAGCCAAAAGGCATGGTACACACCATCGGTGGTTACATGGTAAATGTGAGCTACACTTTTAAGACCGTCTTTCAGTATCAGGAAGGACAGGTGTTTTGGTGTACGGCCGATGTCGGTTGGGTTACAGGTCATTCTTATATTCTATATGGGCCTTTATCCGTGGGCGCTACTTCCGTGATGTTTGAAGGTATTCCTTCATGGCCGGATTGGGGAAGATTCTGGCAGGCTATTGAGCGACATAAAGTCAATATCTTTTACACCGCTCCCACAGCGATCCGGTCACTGCAGCAGGCGCCACTCAGCTTTATTGAAAAATATGATTTGTCTTCATTGAAAGTGCTGGGCTCGGTAGGAGAGCCGATCAATGAAGAAGCCTGGCATTGGTACCATGAAAATATCGGGAAGAAAAACTGCCCCATCGTGGATACCTGGTGGCAAACCGAAACAGGCGGATTTATGATTTCGCCTATAGCACATGTTACTAAATTGAAACCCGCCTTTGCTTCTTTCCCGTTACCCGGAGTACAACCTGCTGTAATGGATGAAAAGGGAAGTGAACAGGAAGGGAATAATGTGGAAGGCAGGCTAACCATTAAGTTTCCATGGCCATCCATGGCACGCACCATCTATGGCGACCATCAGCGATTTAAGGAAACGTACTTCTCTGCCTTTCCCGGAAAATATTTTACAGGCGATGGATGCAGGCGCGATGATGAAGGATATTATCGCATCACCGGTCGCGTGGATGATATTATCATTGTATCGGGGCATAACCTGGGTACTGCCGAAATTGAAAATGCTATTGATGAACATGCAGCCGTAATTGAAACCGCAGTGGTGGGTTTCCCTCATGATATTAAAGGACAAGGTATATATGCCTTTGTTATTTGTTATGAAAAACCAAAGGACGAAAACAAGCTTCGTGCAGAGATAAAAGAAACCGTTTCTAAAATTATAGGCCCCATTGCCAAACCGGATAAGATTCAGTTCGTAAGCGGACTGCCCAAAACAAGATCGGGAAAAATTATGCGTAGAATTTTACGCAAAGTAGCAGAAGGAGAAACTTCGAATCTGGGAGACATCACCACTTTGCTCGATCCTAATGTAGTGGAGGAGATAAAAGCCGGAGCACTTTAAGCAATCATCTGCTAATTCATTATTGAAGTAGTTGAACAGGGCAAAATCCTGATCGGTAATCGTTAATTTGTTTGCTAAAAGCGATTGCTTAAATTAGGTAAATACTTCGCGGATAACGATCGGGTAGAATATTCGTACTAAGCACTTATGTAATGAAATTTTAATAATGTGCGATTTGTCACTTGAGATGAATCAATGAATTGATCATTTTTGCACTTGACCCCAAAATATGAAACGAATAAGTAGAAAAAGCAGAGCCACAGGCATCGGCTTTTTATCCCTTGCAATAGTCCTATTCTTGTATTCGTGTAGTGATATTTTAAATACCGATGACTACAAAGTAAAAGAATTAACAGCCACGCCTTCTTTACTCTTGCCAATAGCACATGGGGACCTCACAATTGATGATTTGCTGAGTGAAGCCGATTCGGCAAATATTAAAGTATATTCCGATGGATTGGTCTATTTACTGTATGAGCAAACATTAAAATCCCAGGAAATCCGTGATCTGTTCACTTTTCCAAATAAAGGATTTAACAGAAGTGTACCTGTTCCTGGAGGAACTATTCCACCCAGTACCTCAGAGTTTAAATATGCGGGCATTTCAACTACAGAAGATTTTAATTTCAGCCCGGAGAAACTCACCGAGATCAAATTCAAAAGCACGGTTTTAAATGTAGGCGTTACACTTAGTCCTTCTAATCCCAACTTTACCTACGAGGTGGAAGTAAAGCTGGCCGATTTTAAAAATAATGGTGTTCCCTTCGATAAACGTATTTCAGGCTCTTCCTCTTTTGTACTTACGGATTATGTGGCCACATTAAATGATAACAAGTTCCCGCTGGAGATTGCTGTGTTTGTAAAACCACATAACAATTCGATACTGGTTGCTCCCTCTACAATAACAGTGAATCTCACCTTTAGTGAAATTGATTTTCAATACATTAAAGGCTTCTTTGGCCAGAAAGCGGCTGTTAATATTCCTGCAGAATCAATTGATGTTAATGTCTTCGGAACGGCTTTAAATGACGCCAACGTTTCTTTTGCGCAGCCTAAATTATCGTTTAAAGTCTCCAATGATTATGGTATTCCCACACGAGTTACTTTTAATCCGCTGGAAGCAAGAAAGGATAATGGTTCAGCGCTGCCTCTTGTGATTAACCCGGCAAGCCCCTTATCTATTAATGTACCCGCAAGTTTAGGGCAATCGGCCATTACAGATGTAGTGGTGACCAATACGAAACAACTAATCGATTTTGCACCTGATCAGTTCTATTATAAAGTTAGCGCCAGCATCAATGAAGGATTGACTGCAGGAACGAACTTTTGTGCAGATACCAGTAAAATCAGGATAAGCTTAAAAGCAGAGATTCCTTTATATGGAAAAGCTTCCGATATTATTCTGGCGGATACTTTTGCTTTGGATCTTTCTGATGTAAAAGAATCAACGATTGAGAGCGGAGCCATTAAGGCTAAAATCAGCAACGAACTTCCTCTGGATGCATTCATTCAGCTCTATCTGGCAGATGACAATTCAGTCATCTTTGATTCTTTATTTACTACGGCACAAACGGCAATAGTAAAATCGAGTACGGTCACTGCTAATGGCGATCTTCAGTCTGCCGGGGTATCCGATTTGGAAATCCCGATTGCTAAAGAAAAGCTGAATAAATTATTTGAAGCAAAAAATATGATTATAAAGGCACGATTAAACACCACCCGGGATGCAAATGGAAATCAACCGGATGTGAAGTTTAAATCCAACTATAAAATGAATGTGCTCTTTGGGTTAAAAGCAACGCTAAAACTGGAAGCTGAGTTATGATAAAATACCTACAGGTTAGCAGCTCGCTTCTTCTTTTTAGTTTACTTTCTCTTACTAATAAAGGATTTGCTCAAACGGAAAGTACGATGTACTTCATGAACAGCCTTCCCCAGGTTACCTATTATAACCCGGCCCTCAAACCGGCATACAAAATGTCGATAGGCCTTCCCGGTTCATCGGTGTTCTTTCAATACGGCAATAATGGATTCACCTACAATGATTTCATATCCAAACAGAACAATGTACTGACGGCCGATCTGGATAAACTGTATGGTTCTTTGAAAGAAAAGAATTATTTGAACGCCAATACTCAAGTGGATTTGTTTCGTGTGAGTTTAAAAGCAGGGGCACGATTGTATTTTACTTTTAATGTAAGCGCAAAATCATATAACCGTATGATGGTGCCCAAAGACCTTACCGGAATCTTCATTGATGGCACAGAACCTTATCTTAACAGTACCGCCACACTGTCTCCCAAATTGGAATCCACCACCTATGCCGAGATAGGATGGGGAGCTGCCTATACCGTAAATAAAAAATTGACAGTAGGGGCTAAACTTAAATTATTGAAAGGCGCTGTCAATGCGACTACTCAAAGAGCAACACTCAATCTTTCGCTTTCAGATACCTACGCCATCACCGCCACCGGGGATCTGGATGCACGCACATCAGGCATTCATAATTTTGACGATTCTAATTATGAAGTCAGTGATAACTGGAGAGATTATACCAAGAACAACGGTGTGGCTTTTGATTTAGGAGCTACCTACAAAGTAATGGATAGACTTACCATAGGAGCAAGCCTGATCGACATCGGTGGTATTACCTGGAAAAATGATTTGTATGGCTATCAGCTGGATCCGGCTAAAGCCAGATACACCTTTGAAGGCATTGATCTTCACGAGATATTAAATGGAGATGGCAGCGACTATTTTAATTCATTGTCTGATTCACTCGAGGAAAAATTTAAGGTGACCGAAGGAAGGATAGGAAAATACCGTACCCCGCTTCCCGCCAAGATTTATCTCAGCGGTGCGTATGAGCTGAGAAGATACTTTACAGTAGGCGCTCTGTTATTTGCTGAGAAATACAGAGGACGGTTTGTTCCTGGCTTCACCGCTTCGTTGAATAAAGAATTCGGAAAATGGCTGGGAGCTTCACTTAGCTATACCATGACAAACAATTCGTTTAATAACATAGGGGCAGGTCTGTCGCTCAACCTCGCACCTCTTCAGATTTATGTAGTAGGCGATAATCTTCTGCGAGCTCCACTTACGTTGATGAAAGACAGTAATCTGAATGCATTCGTCAATAATATGCATTACTTCAACTTGCGTGCGGGTGTCAATTTTGTATTTGGCCGCGATAAAGTGCAGGAAAGACAGCCTTACCCCAAACAACCTCGTTAGAAAATGAAATCCTTTTTACTCCTTATTTTTTCATTGCTCTTAGGGACGCAGGTTGTGCTGGCGCAATCTTCCTTCCTGCCGAAAAACCTGGGCTCATCGGTTAACTCTTCTTATGATGAAATTAACCCTGTGCTTAGCCCGGATGGGAAAACACTGTTTTTTGTAAGGGTCAATCATCCCGAAAATAATTTTGGTGATTACGACAGTGAAGACATCTGGTATAGCGACAAAATTAATGATAGTACCTGGTCTAAGGCCGTGCGCCTTCCTGACTTGAATATTGGAAGATACAATGCCGTGCTATCCCTGTCGGCAGATGGAAACTCCATGCTGCTGAATGGAATTTATAACAGGAAAGGAAATAGTTGGAAAAAAAGAGGGCTTTCCGTCTCCACTAAAACGAATGGCACGTGGGCCACACCCCGGAAATTGAAGGTGAAAAAGCTTTCTAAGAAAAACAGAGGTATGAAAAGCAGTGGAATGATGAGTGCCGATGGCCAGTTCATCATCCTTAGTTATTCAAAAGCCTATCATGGCGAAAAAACGAATCTGTTCGTTTCTTCCAAAAAAGAAAACGGCAAATGGAGAAAGCCAAAAAAGATGAAGGCACTCAACTCGAAACGAAATGAAGACACCCCTTTTTTGTCTTCCGATAATAAGACCCTTTATTTTTCGAGTAACCGTGCTGATAAAAACAAATACGATATCTATAAAGCACAACGTACCGGAGTGGACTGGAAATCGTGGACACGACCAGCAGTATTAAGCGATACCATTAATTCAGAACAATGGGAAGCGTATTTTAAAACAAATACGAAAGGAAGTTGGGCTTATTTTGCTTCCACAAACAAGTCATTAGGGAAGTCCGATATCTATAGAATAAAATTGTTTGAAGAAAACCCCTACGTGATTGTATCGGGCTTAGTAGTCAATTCAAAAAATAAACTGCCATTGACGGGCAAAACAATTACCGTAAAAATTAATAACGAAATCGTGGATGCGGTAAAGGTGAATAGTGATTCAGCAACCTATCACATCAGGCTTCCATTAGGGAAGCAATATGCGCTCTCTGCTGTTGTTCCCAACTTTGTGTCATCCGTTTCGCAATTGGATGTAAAGGGAGTAAGAGAATTGACGAGAAGAAAACTCGATTTGCAGGTGACACCACTTCCCTATGTATTGCTGAAAGGCAAGTTATTAGTACAAAACTCAGAGACCGCTATTCCCTCATTTTCTAATCCGAAAGTATGGATAAACAATGCCTTGATCGATTCAGCAACGATAGATACCAACTTGGGTACTTACGAATTAAAAGTTTTACATGGAGCCATATATGATATTCGTGTGGAGGCAGTAAAGCATAATGCTGTTCCTCAGAAATTGGATCTAAGCAATGTGGATGAATACAAGGAAATTAACCTTGATTTATATGTAACAGAAGAAAAGATGGCCATAGTCAGTGGGAGAATACTCGATAAGAAGACAGGCAATCCGCTTGTTAAACCAGCCAAAGCAAAAGTGAATGTGGAAGGCATGACATCGGTACTGGCAGAAATTGATACGCTTACAGGAAGCTATGTGCTCAAACTACCGCTTCAGGCTAACTTTACTATAAGCGCCAGCGCACCGGATTATTATCCGGTGTACGAAGCTATTGATTTGTCGAATGCAACAGCAAGTATAAAAATTACTAAAGACCTGGTGATTGTGCCAATAGAGGTAGGCCAGTCCATCCGGCTGAACAATATCTTTTTTGATCCGGGTAAATCGATTTTAAAGAAAGAATCTTTTCCTGAACTGGATCGTGTGACGGAGTTTCTCATAAACAGTGCAGATATTAAAATAGAAATAGGGGGGCATACCGATAATGCGGGCAAGGCAGCAAGCAACCTTAAGCTATCGCAAAGCCGGGCACAATCTGTAGCGGATTATATTGTTAAGAAAGGAATCTCAAAAGCCCGTGTAGTGGCAAAGGGTTACGGTCTGACCAAGCCGGTAGCTTCCAACAAAACCAAAGAAGGAAAGGCACAAAACCGGAGAGTAGAGTTTACTGTAATTGGCAAATAGGTTTTCCCGATACATAAAAAAGCCCGGTCATTTCTGATCGGGCTTTTTTTATGGGCCAAAATCTATTTTAATTAACTACCACACGCTTCGCATGCATCCGGGTTATCCAGTGAGCAGGCCATGTCAGACATTTTCTGATCATAGTCAGCCAGAGGAGCCTGGTTGTATTGGAAAGTTTGTTGTGCTTCAGATAAGATAGATTGTGCAATTACTGGTTCAGCGATGTTTACTTCTGCAGCAACTTCAGCAGAAGGTTGTTGCATTGCCCCCTTATCAATAGTGAACTTGATGGCTTCAGCAGCAGCAGTAGAGCGCAGGTAATACATACCGGTCTTCAATCCTCTCTTCCATGCATGGAAATGCATCGAAGTAAGTTTGCCGAAGTTCGGGTTAATGATATGGATGTTCAGGCTTTGTGACTGGCAGATGTATGCACCACGGTCAGCCGACATATCGATGATTGATTTCTGAGGAATCTCCCAAACAGTTCTGTAGATGTCCTTGATGTGTTGCGGAATCTCAGGAATAGCCTGTACCGAACCATTGGTAGAAATCAATTTCTGTCTCATGGTTTCGCTCCATAATCCAAGGCCGATAAGGTCTTTCATCAAATGCTTGTTAGCAATAATGAATTCGCCCGACAATGTTCTGCGGGTATATACATTCGAAGTGTATGGCTCAAAGCATTCATTGTTGCCAAGAATCTGCGAAGTAGAAGCCGTAGGCATAGGAGCAACCAATAAAGAGTTGCGCACACCATGTTTCTTCACTTCCTGCTTCAACGCTTCCCAGTTGTAGCGATTGCTCTTAGGAGTTACCCCCCACATATCAAACTGGAATATACCTTTTGATACCGGAGAACCTTTGAAGGTTTGGTATGGGCCCTCTACTTTGGATATCTCCATCGAAGCTTCCATAGCAGCAAAGTAGATGGTCTCGAAGATATCTTCATTCAAGCCACGCGCTTCTGCACTATCGAATGGCATACGCAGCATAATGAATACGTCCGCCAAACCTTGTACACCCAACCCGATAGGACGGTGACGCATGTTAGAGTTCTTTGCTTCTTCTACCGGATAGTAGTTCACATCAATTACCTTATTCAGGTTGCGTGTGGCTACTTTAGTGATATCATATAACTTCTTGTGATCAAACTGACCGTCTTCCGTTACAAACTTAGGTAACGCCAGGGAAGCCAGATTACAAACCGCTACTTCGTCAGGTGCAGTGTACTCAATGATTTCTGTACACAGGTTACTTGACTTGATCGTGCCCAGGTTTTTCTGGTTCGACTTTTTATTCGCTGCGTCTTTATAAAGAATATAAGGAGTTCCCGTTTCGATTTGTGCTTCCAATACTTCGAACCACAGATCCTGCGCTTTTATCTGTTTACGGAATTTGCCTTCGCTTTCATACTTCTCATACAAGCGTTCGAAATCTTCACCCCATACCTCGGCAAGACCGGGTGCTTCATTAGGACAGAACAATGACCACATTTCATTGTTCTCTACACGCTTCATGAAAAGATCAGGAATCCAAAGCGCATAGAACAAATCGCGGGCACGCATTTCTTCTTTACCATGATTCTTTCTCAAATCAAGGAAGTCAAAAATATCGGCATGCCATGGCTCAAGATAAATAGCAAAACTTCCTTTGCGCTTGCCACCACCCTGATCAACATAACGGGCGGTCATGTCGAAGTTTCTCAACATAGGCACGATACCATTGGAGGTACCGCCTGTTCCTTTGATATACGAACCTTTTGCACGCACATTGTGAATGCTAAGCCCGATACCACCGGCTGACTGAGAAATCTTCGCAGTTTGTTTCAGTGTATCGTAAATACCATCAATGCTATCATCCTTCATGGTCAGCAGGAAGCACGAAGACAATTGTGGCTTCGGTGTACCTGCGTTGAACAGTGTAGGGGTGGCATGAGTGAACCACTTCTCAGAAAGTAATGTGTACGTCTCAAGAGCAGCAGGAATATCTTCACCATGAATACCCACGGCCACACGCATCAGCAAGTGTTGCGGGCGTTCTACAGTCTTACCATCGATTTTCATCAGGTAGGATTTTTCCAGTGTTTTGAAGCCGAAAAAATCATAACTGAAATCGCGATCATAAAGAATCGCTTCATCCAGTTCGGCAGCGTGTTCTTTAATTACCTTCCAGGTTTCTTTCGATATCAAAGGGGCATTCTGACCGTTCTTGGGATCAACATACTGATATAACCGCTTCATCGTATTTGAAAACGACTTGCTGGTCACCTTATGTAAGTTAGAAACAGCAATACGTGCTGCAAGCTTCGCGAAATCAGGATGACGGGTAGTCATTGTAGCAGCAATCTCTGCCGCCAGATTATCCAGCTCCTGAGTGGAAACGCCATCATACAAACCATTAATCACCTTCATTGCTACCTCTACCGGGTTGACAAATTTGGGATCTAAACCATAGCAGAGTTTTTCTATCCGAGCGGTGATTTTGTCGAACTTAACGGACTCTCTGTGTCCATCACGTTTTAGTACGAGCATCTATATTCGGGTTGTTAGGGGTGAAAGGAAAAGTTTAAAAAGTGTCATAATGTATTAAAAATCCTCGTTCAGTGAAAACTTCGGACCTGTTTCTTTTTCAGTACTGTTGAGTACACCGGCTTTTTGATAATCTCCTACTCGTTTTTCAAAGAAATTAGTTTTTCCGCGAAGGGAAATCATCTCCATGAAGTCAAACGGGTTAGTGGCATTGTAGATTTTCTGACCCACTAATTCGTTGAGCAGGCGGTCGGCTACAAATTCAATATACTCGCACATTTGCGATGCATTCATCCCGATCAGGTTTACTGGCAAAGCGTCTGTAACGAACTCTTTCTCGATTTCGACAGCATCTTTGATGATCGCGATCACCTGTTCAACCGGGAGTTTGTTGATCACATGGTCGGTATAAAGATGACATGCGAAATCGCAATGCAGCCCCTCATCCCGTGAGATCAATTCATTGGAAAAACTCAGGCCAGGCATCAATCCTCTTTTTTTCAGCCAGAAGATGGAGCAGAAAGAGCCGGAGAAGAAAATTCCTTCTACGGCAGCAAAAGCAATCAATCTTTCCTGAAAACTTCCCTGGTCAATCCAGCGCAGTGCCCAGTCTGCCTTCTTCTTCACACAATCCATCGTTTCAATGGCGTGAAAGAGCTTGTCTTTTTCCTGAGCGTCCTTGACGTAAGTATCTATTAACAGGGAATAGGTTTCGGAGTGAACATTTTCCATCGCAATCTGGAACCCATAAAAGAACTTAGCCTCCGTGTATTGCACTTCGGATACAAAATGCTCAGCCAGGTTTTCATTCACAATACCATCACTGGCTGCAAAAAAGGCCAGCACGTGAGTGATAAAATGCCTCTCGCCATCATTCAGATTCACCCAGTCACGCAGGTCCTGACTCAAATCGATCTCCTCGGCCGTCCAGAAGCTGGCCTCCGCCTGTTTATAGTATTTCCAGATATTGTGTTGGCGGATAGGAAACAGAACGAACCGGTCCTTGTTTTCCTTCAGGATAGGCTCTTCGAGTAAGGGTTGACTCATTTGCTCAATTTTTTAGGGGGTTTAGAATATGATAAAGTCCAAAACCTGGCGAAAGGTTTCTTCTTGTTTGTTAATGCCGTTAAATTTTTTTGGTTTTTAAATTGGGGAGTTCTCTCCAACTTATCGACTTGACAAATATTTGAAATGCAATAAAGAAATCAAAGGTCTTCTCTTCGACCTGTCGGGTATATCCGAACAATGAAATCAGCTATAAGCTTCCGAAGGAATTCATTTTCATCTACTTAAAGGACTGCTGCGAAGTGAAGTATTAACTAAAGATTTTTTTAAAATTTTTCGATGAAAAAATTTGTCAATAAACACTTGGCAAACAGTATGGAAGAGTTAAAGCAAATGAGATAATAAACATTTGATTTCCTGAATTTTACGAGAAATAATGCTTTTTATATTTTCACAAAGCACTACTAATCAAGCCCCCAGCTGAATCATTCCAAAAATAGAATCACGAGCCAGAGACGAGAACGAAACGAATCAATAGCGAATCATCAACGAAGGGAGACTGGACAGAGAGGAGGAAAGAGTGGACGATGAGTGGAGAAACAACGAGAGCGGACAAGGCTTCCCTTATATAGTTAGTTTAGGAACAAAGAAAGTCGCTATTTTATATAAAAGCCTCAAAGCTCTCCTGAATTATTGTTAGTCAGCGATTCAAAGTTACAAGTAGGCGAAGAACCTGCTAAAAGCAGTAAGATATAAGGTAAATCAGGTATTCTGCTTAATTTATACTTTCTGTAGTAGCCTCATTTTTAGCTCACTATTTGTTTTTCTGAGGGTTTGACCTATCTTTGCACCCCATAAAAAAATAAAACATCATGTACGCAATCGTAGATATTGCAGGAAAACAGTTCAAAGTGGCTAAAGATCAATATATCTATGCCCCCCGGATTGACGCAGAAGCAGGAACTTCAGTTAGTTTCAATAACGTGCTTTTAGTGGATAATGGCGGTGGTATAGTTGTTGGCGCCCCTACTGTATCTGGTGCAACCGTTTCGGGTAAGATCCTGGAACATGTAAAAGGAAACAAGGTAATTGTTTTCAAAAAGAAACGCAGAAAAGGCTATGCCAAGAAAAACGGGCATCGTCAGCAGTTTACAAAAGTTCAAATTGAAAGTATTGGTTAATAAAACCTTAAAAGACTAAATACAATGGCACACAAAAAAGGTGAAGGTAAAGTAAAGAACGGCCGCGAGTCAGAAAGCAAGCGTCTTGGTATAAAAGTATTCGGAGGCCAGAAAGTAATCGCTGGAAACATCATCGTCCGTCAGCGTGGCACCAAGCACAATCCTGGTAAAGGTGTAGGTATAGGAAAAGATCATACCTTGTTTGCTTTGATTCCCGGTGTTGTAACTTTCAAAAAAGGAAGAGCAGATAAGTCGTTTGTTACTGTGGTGGCAGAAGCATAAAATTTTAATATCTCATCCATAAAGCTTTGAAAGGCTGCCATGAAAATGGCAGCCTTTTTTTATTTTTTCACAAACGGATGTTTTTTTAATCGGATTTTAATATTGCTCTAATCTGTTTGGGTGATATAAAAGTTTTGAATTTGGCTATTTCAAAGCGTTGATAAGAATAATATTCGTATTCCTATCACTATTTCGGAATAACCATTTGGGGTTGGTTGCGTTTGAGGTATTTTCTTTTTTGAATTAATCCCCTAATTTGGGGGCTTCTAAACCTAATAATTTAACCTAAACCTTAACCTATGAAGAAGTTTTTACTTCTATGCTCATTCGTTTTTGTGCTCAGTATGGCTTGGGCACAGGAACGAGTAATTTCAGGTAAAGTGAACTCTGCTGAAGACGGCAGTGGCCTACCTGGTGTGAATGTGGTACTCAAGGGTACTACTAATGGAACAGTTACCGATACCGATGGTAATTTTAGATTAACTGTTCCGAGTACCGGAGGAAATCTGGTATTCTCTTTCATTGGACTCCAGACTCAGGAAGTTCCGATTGGAGATCGTACTACTGTTGATGTTGCTCTTAACCTTGATGTAAAGCAACTTACCGAAGTAGTCGTAACTGCTCAAGGTGTGGAAAGAGACCAGAAAGCTCTTGGTTATGCTACCACTACAATTTCATCGGCAACACTGGCTAATAAGCCAGAGACTGATGTTGGTCGTGCTTTGCAAGGTAGAACACCCGGTCTTCAAATTCTTAATTCTTCAGGCTTGGCTGGATCCGGGTCAAAGATTAACATTCGTGGTATCAGTTCAATCACAGGTAATACTCAGCCACTTTGGGTTGTGAACGGTGTTCCCATCAATACATCTCAAAATGATATCAACTCGGATTTTCAAGATGGCCAGGTTTCGCCTACACGCTTTTTAGATATTGACCCCAATAACATCGAGTCAATAAGCGTTTTGAGAGGACTTAGTGCAACTACTTTATATGGTTCACAGGGAAGAAATGGTGTTATTCTGGTAACTACAAAAACAGGTACAACAAAAGGTCAGCAAAATAAATTTGAAGGATCGGTAACACAGTCACACTTTATAAGCGAAGCAATCTTACCTGAGTATCAAAACAAATGGGCAAACGGCTTTGACGGAGCTTATGGTGAATTTTTTAGTAACTGGGGAAGTTTGATGAATGGCACTCCAACAGGAGTGAGACATCCTTATTATGAATGGAAAGATGTATTTCCAGATCATCCGGAATTTGCAGTATCGGGGACTACTATTCAGCCAGGTCAGACATTACCAGGTTATATTCCGGTAGCAGCTCCAAATAACGTAAAGGATTTTTTTCAAAAAGGTCACTCTTCAACTACCTCTCTTTCTTTAAGTGCAAAGAGTGAATTCGGAAGTATGAGTTTCAGCTATAGCCATTTGGATGAAGAAGGTTTTGTTAAACATAATAATGTAAATCGTGATAACTTTTCATTGGGTGGAAATGTAAAATTGACTGAGAAACTTACCTTTTCCAGCACGTTTAACTTTGTAAGAACTAACTTTGAAACTCCTCCTTCTGCAGCAGGTTCGGGTTCCAACACATCAGGTGCTCCATCTATTTTTGCTAATATATTCTATACTCCACGCAATATAGATCTGATGAATTTGCCTTGGGAAAATCCAGTTGATCATTCCAGTGTTTATTACAGAAATGATAATAGTATAACCAATCCACGTTGGTTGCTGGAAAATGCAAGACAAACTGATTTAACCAATCGATTTTATTCTAGCTCAAGCCTGAATTATAAGCTTACCAATTGGCTCAGTGCTTCTTATCGCTTAGGCTATGATACTTATTCGGAACGTCAGACCTATTGGAACAATAAGGGTGGAGGAAGCGGGTTTGATTCTCATTTAACACCCGGAGCTTATCGTTCTGTTTCCGGAGTCAATAGTGTTATCGATCATACGGCTCTGGTTTCTATTAATAAAGATTTAAGTGAAGATTTTAACTTAACTGCTTTGTTAGGTTATAATTACAGACAGAACTCTTACAATCAGGAAGGACTTGAAAGCTTGGGTCAGGTTGTATACGGCTTAATTGAACATCGTAATTTCACTTCCACTCAAGCAAAGGACTGGAGAGGAACGAATCTTAACCGAAAAGAAAACAGTGCGATTGCAGGAGCTTACTTTGATGCTAATCTGGGCTATAAAAACATGCTTTATTTAAACCTTTCCGGAAGAAATGACTGGTCATCCACTCTTCAAAAAAGTAACCGATCGTTATTTTATCCTGGAGGAAGTGTGGCGTTTATCCCTACTGCGGCATTTCCAGATTTTGGAGGTAATGTTTTGGATTTCTTGAAAATCAGAGCGGCTTATGGGTCATCCGCTAACTTTGGTACGCCTTACAATACTTCTCCTTATTTAACGCTTAATGCTCAAAATAGAATTGATGGTACTGGTAATGTTGTTACATCAAGGTTGCCAGGGCTCCTCGCAAATCCTAATTTGAAACCCGAACTTTTAACAGAATCGGAATTTGGAATTGAAAGTAATTTGTTTGAAAATAGGATTAAGCTTAATGCCTCTTTTTATGATCGGGTAGCAAAAGACCAGATTATTCAACGCCCTCTTGATCCGTCTACTGGGTATACATCGACTTATATTAATGCAGGTAAAATATCCAATAAAGGTATTGAGGCAACTTTAACCGTTACTCCGGTTAAAACCAGCGATTGGACATGGGACATCACGGCCAACTTTACGAAAAACGTAAGTAAGGTTATTACTCTGCCAGAAGGATCTAAAGAGATTCTGATAGCTGGATTTACCAATCTTGGGAACTTTGCCATTGAAGGACAACCGCTTAATGTAATCAAAGGGTCCTACACTGAAAGAGCTCCAGATGGACAATTGATCATCAACTCTGCAGGTAACTACAAGCAGGCAGATGAAATAGGTATTATCGCTAACCCTAATCCAAAATGGCTGGGTTCATTAATTACTTCGCTGAGTTGGAAATCATTGTCTTTTGGAATGCAATGGGATTATGTTAATGGAGGCCAAATCTTTTCCTATACAGCGGCAACCATGGTTGGGCGAGGCGTAGCTAAAGATCTGGAATCTTTTGATCCCACTTTGCCTCTAATACTTCCTGGTGTGTTAGAACAGACCGATGGAAGCGGAAACGTAACCGGTTATACTCCTAATACGATACCATTAACCACAGCGGGTGTGTTCTTTGGTAATACCATCATTGGAGGAAGCCCTTCTGACCGTGGTGTTTACGATGCCACCCGGGTGCGCTTTAGAGAAGTGTCTTTGTCTTATGCGCTTCCTAAGACCGTAGTTTCAAAACTAAAGCTACGTGGAATCAATGTGTCACTTACTGGTAATAACTTATGGTTCCGTGCCATTAATGCTCCCAAGTATGCTAAAGCAGATTTTGATAGAACGGCATTCGGCTCTGGTAATGGAGCAGGATTTGATTATTTAGGCGGACCTTCTGCACGGAGATATGGTGCTACTGTTAAAGTAACATTTTAAACATGATATTGAAGATGAAAAATATATTTAAGAAAACAGGGATCATTCTGATTTTCCTGCTTACAGCTTGTAATCTGGACAAGGATTTACAAAATCCGAATGAAATAAGTGTTACAGGAGCCGATGTTGATCTATTACTAAATGGTGTTCAGCTGGATTTTGCAGACTTTTTTAATAGTGCATCGGGCACAGTTAGTCCTTTGATAAGGATGACTGCGATGACAGGTGGATTTCGTTATCAAACTGCTTATCAGCCTCAAGGTCAAAATTTCTTGTGGAACATCGCGTATCAGATTCTGATTAATGCAGAAACATTAATTCCTATTGCACAGGAAAAGAATCTAACAACACATGTGGCTGCTGCTAAAATCCTCGAAGCGTACGTTTACCTGACTATGGTAGATGTTTTTGGAGATATACCTCAGGGCGAAGCATTGCTTGCGGCTACAGGTAATTTTAATCCGAAAGCGGATGGAGGTGCAGATGTGTATGCACACGCTATAGCGCTTTTAGCCGAGGCAAGAACTGAGCTAGCAAAAACAGGAACGGACGCAGGTGCCTCATTGTCTCGTGATATTTATTATTCAGGAGATCGCGTAAAATGGAACGCATTAGCAAATACGTTAGAGCTGAAAGCCTGGTTGAATATTTCAATTTTACCGGCAAGAGCTGCTGAAGCTAATGCCAAAATTGCAACATTCGTTAATCCTACTACGGGTGCAAATGCTAATGGTGTTGATCTGATAGATACAGACGCTGAAAGTCTTACCTATAAATATAGTGATAATACAGTTCCGGATTCCAGGCATCCAACTTATAATCAATACTACGGCCCTAATGCAGGTTCGGCTGGAGGATATATAGCTACGTCTTATTTATATGAATTGTATAGGGGGAAACCTGACCCCACTGCTCCTACTGATGCCACTAAATTTACGCAAGACCCGCGGTGGAGGTATTATTTTTACCGTCAAGCTGGAAGTATAAAACAAATCAATGCTATTGATCCCAAAGCAATTGGATGTACTCCTGGGACAAACCCTGATCACTACCTGGCGGGCAATTATCCGTTTTGTGTATTTGATCCTGGATTTTATGGACGTGATCACGGTGATGCCTCGGGTGCACCACCAGCTGGGCCAACGCTTACGTGCGCTGGTGTTTATCCGGCCGGAGGAAGGTTAGATAACACTTCAGTTACTAATACTACATATGCCTCCTCTACAAAGCGGGGAGATGGAGCTAAAGGAGCCGGTATTGAGCCCATTTTTATGTCTTCTTTTACGAATTACATGAAAGCGGAAATTGTAGCACGTGCAGGTAATACAGCAACCGCAAAAACCTTGCTTGCAACAGCTATTCAAAGCTCGATAACTCAGGTGAGAAGTTTTTCTAATGGTAAAGGTCAAACATTGACAGTAGCTGAGCCAAGCACGACTACTTATCAAAGTGCAGTGGCCTATTTATATGACAATGCTTCAAGTAAATTAAAAATTGTAGGCAGAGAATTCTGGGTGGCTAGTTTTGGGAATGGCGTAGAAGCGTATAATAGTTATCGAAGGACCAGTGGTCCGGATATTATGCAGCCTACTCTTCAAACAGGCGCTGGTCCCTGGTTCAGATCAATGATCTATCCCGCTAATTATGTGAATTTAAATAATTTAGCGACTCAAAAAGACACTGATAAAGTCAATAGAGTATTTTGGGATGGAAACCCTGATAACCTTAATTAATCAAGACATATGAAAAAAATATATAGTTTACTTATAGTAGGGTTTCTGGCGCTTGCCATTTCATGTGCAGACGACTCCCTGGATCCGCTTCAATTTAAAAGTGTTAAGAAAGGTACCATACTGGCATTAAGGGGGACTCAACTGAAGAACATCTATGTAAATGGTCTTCCTGGGGCAGAGCTTTTTCCGAAAATTGCTACGGGTACTGAAAAATTTAATTTTGACGCGGAATATCTTTCCGAAGATCCTTCAACGTTATCCAGTTTTGATATCTATGTAATTAAAAAGACAGGGTCAACACGTGAAAAAGTGTTATTAACTAATATACCTTTTTCGTCTTTTAAGACTACATCTGACTATGCCAGACCATGGGTTTCCGTTTCTCTCAGCGTGGTGGATATTTTTAAGAAACTTGGACTTTCAGGTACATTCCCATTAAGTGATGCTGATATTAATACATTATTAACAACTTATGCATTTGGTGTTCAAATGGAGTGTGATCTGAACTTAACAGACGGAACGAAGGTACTTGCTTCAGACCTCGTGGCTGCTGGTTTGTATCAAAGTAACCAGTTTTATCCTGCTCAAAAGTTGACCTATGCGATGACAGATTATTGTGCGTATGATGCCAATTCGTGGTCAGGGGTATACGCAAGTCAGGAATCCGGAGCTTGCTGTAATTCTTTAGAGGATAATAAATTTACTCAGGACCCTAGCGATCCCAATAAATGGATAATGGATAACTGGTGGGGAGACGCAGTCGATGCGTATGTAGTGTTTACTCCTTCAACCCAACCTGACGATCAGATTGTTACCGTTCCAACACAAACAACCAGCGAAGGTGGTGTTGCTTCTGGAACAGGAACTTATAATCAGTGCCTTAAGACGATGACAATTTCTTGTAAGTATGTTTTAGGTGGGGCTACTTATCAATGGACTTATTCACTGACCCCCAAGAATTAAAGGGGTCATTTGATTTATTACATTAAAAAAATGGCTGCTATTTGGCAGCCATTTTTATATTCAATTGAAACGGTTTGAATTAGAATCAGGTGAATCGCATACTGCTGAGGAAAATCTTATTACTATTATTTCTGTCTTCCTTTTTTATATCCAATTCTCAGAGTGTGTTGGAATTGAAGTTGAGCGGTCAAGAAAGAGGAAAGACATTGCCTGCTTATTTAGAAGAACTGGAAAAATCAAATCCAGTAAAATTTTATTTTTTACAAGACTGGATTGACAATATCACCTTTGATGAAAGTTTTTCGGATCTCACTCTCAGGCAAGCATTGGATAAAATTTTCCTTACCAGCAAGCTTAGCTATATCGAAGTAAACAAGCATACTATTGTAATCGTAAAGGATCCAACACAGGCTATTCAAAGAAATGCATTGCTTTCGGAAGCCATACAGGAAGGGAAAAAGATTGAAAATATTGTCATTGGAAATCCAAGGACTGTTTTATTAAAGCCGTCTCTGAAACTTAAGGGAAAAATAGTAGATAGTAAATTAAAAGCCCCATTGGTAGGAGTTTCTGTTGTAGTTCAGGATATTCAATCTGCTACTACATCGGGTAGTGACGGTTCTTTTGAACTTGATTTTCCTTCTGGTAAGCACATCATTGCTGTTAGTTATATCAATTTTGATGAACAATTGATTGATCTTGAAATTTATGAAGATGGTGTTCTTAATATTACTCTGGAGGAAACCCCCGTTTTACTCGATGAGGTAATCGTACAGGACAAAGCCGGCCGCGACATGGCAACTAATCTGATGGGACAGACCTTCCTTAGCATGAAGGAAATAAAGCGTGCTCCTGCATTACTGGGTGAGGTTGATTTGATTAAGCAAGTCCAGTCTTTGCCTGGAGTTTCAACAGCAGGCGAAGCAGCCTCTGGGTTTAATGTCCGTGGTGGCGGAGTTGATCAGAATCTCATTTTGTATGATGGGTTGCCGGTGTTTAATAGCTCTCATGTATTTGGCTTTTTCTCGTCTTTCAATGCAGAAGCTGTGAAAGATGTTTCGTTTTATAGAGGAGGTATCCCGGCTGAATTTGGTGGGAGAATTTCTTCGGTGCTCGATATACGATCGAAAGAAGGTGATTATGAAAAGTGGAGTTTAAGCGGTGGTATTGGTATTATATCTAGTAATCTGATGATTAATGGACCTATAAAAAAGAATAAAACGTCAATCGTAGCATCGTTTCGTACCACTTATTCTGACTGGCTCATCAATACAGTGAAAAGCAATTACGTCAATCTTGAAAACAGTAAGGTTTCTTTTTATGACGGGACAATTAAGCTGGCTCACAAGTTTAATGAAAAAACAAAACTTACCTGGTCTGGTTATGCAAGCCATGACCAATTCAGACTAAAGGGCGACTCTACGTATGAATGGCGCAATTTCCTTACCTCGCTACGATTGGATCATTCTTTCAGTCAGACTCTTTCTGCATCATTTATTGCCGGTTACGGAAGTTACGATTATGATGTATCTGATAAGGATCGCCTTACTGGATTTGATTTGACATATAAAATCTCTTATCCTACTCTAAAATTAGATTTTCAGCTTCAAAGAGGCCCCCATAAGATTGCATTTGGATTGCAAAACCACTACTACAATTTTAATCCCGGTACGCTAACCCCGTCCAGCGTGGAATCAAACAAAAAATTAGTTCAAATTGATTTGCAAAAATCATTGGAATCAGGCTTATACATCTCTGATCAGTTTGAGCCTGTGAAGCAATTGCATATAGATGCCGGTTTGAGGTTATCTAATTTTTTGGTTTTGGGACCGGGCAATGTGAATATCTATAAGGATGGAGCACCCAGGGAGGCGTTAAACATAGTTGATACGCTTCATTTCTCAGGAGGTAGAACGATAAAATCATTCTATGGATTAGAGCCCCGCTTAGGTATCAGGTATGAACTCCCCAAAGAGGCATCAATAAAGATTGGTTATAACCGAACATTTCAATATCTGCATTTAGTAACAAATACCACAGCGATCACGCCTGTTGATATCTGGCAGCCGAGTGGTTATTACTTCAAGCCTCAGATAGCGGATCAAATTTCAATAGGATATTTCAAAAGCTACAAGGAAAAGATGTATGAAGCATTTGTAGAAGTTTACTATAAGCGGATGCAAAATGTTCTTGACTTTAAGGATGGCGCCCAATTGCTACTTAACCCGCAGATTGAAAAAGATCTTTTGCAGGGAAAAGCCAGGGCTTATGGTATTGAAATGCAGATAACAAAAACGGCAGGCAGGTTGTCAGGCGCTTTAAACTATGCGTACTCTCGTTCTTTCCGTACCATTTCAGGTGCATTCCCTGAAGAAAGAATAAATGATGGGAAGGAGTACCGGTCTAATTTTGATCAGCCAAATATCGTCAACTTAAGTTGGAAGTACAGCATATCAAAGCGGTACTTCTTTACAGGAGGGTTTACTTATCATACAGGTCGCCCGATTACCCTTCCATTGTCCGCATTCACAGTTCAGAATGTGACAGTATCATCTTTCTCCGAAAGAAACGAATTTCGCATACCTGATTATCATCGTTTGGATTTAGGGCTGGTTCTTGAAGGAAATCATAAGAGAAAGAAAATATTTGACGGAACCCTGACTCTTTCTGTTTATAATGTTTATGCCAGAAAGAATGCGTACTCTATCTTCTTTCAGGAAGTGAGGCCCGGAGTATTGCGGCCCTATCGGTTAGCTATTATTGGAACAGCTATGCCTTCGATTTCGTATAGCTTTAAAATTTAGTATGTATTGTTTGCAAAAAAGGATTATGCGAATTAATGTCTTTCATGTGCTGATTCTCTTCATAAGCGCTGCATGTGTAGATCGGATCGATATTAATACAGGAAAAGGAATTTCACCTGTTGTAATTAGCGGATATATATCTAATCAACCAGGCCCTTATAGAATTGAAGTGGCCAAAGCAATAGACATTGATGCAAAACTTTCCGTAAAGAATTTAATATCAGTTAAAAAACTGGTTATATCTGATAATTTGGGGACAAGTGAAATACTTAAAGAAATAGAACAGGGTATTTATGAGACAAATCCTAGTGGGATTCAGGGAGAGATAGGAAGATCTTATAAAATATATGTCGAGCTGCTTGATGGAAGGATTTATGAATCAAAACCCGATACCATTGTAGCCCGTGGTGAGATGGATAGTGTTTATTTTAAATTCAAATCGGAAGAAGTAGATGATGCTACACAATACGGGTTTGATATTTTTTTTGATTCACATGGAGACAAGGAAGATAGCTATCGCTATCTCTGGAAACTTACGGGTACATATCAGATAGAAACCAATCCTGAACTCTATGCGGAACCTTGTGGTCAAAGCACCTGCCCTAAGCCAAGAGCTTGTAGTGGTTATGTTGTAAATGGTTCTGGGTCATTAGTACAGGTAGGTCCTTGCGAATGTTGTACTTGTTGGATAGGCCTGAATGATGCGCTGCCAATTATAAGTGATAGTCAATTTATACGAGCTGGACAGTTTAGGGCTGTTAATGCAGGTTATATTCCACTGAATGAATGGATATTTATGCATAAAGTTTACGCAGAAGTGCGTCAATATAGTTTGTCTGCCCAGGCCTTTGCTTTTTGGAAAGCGGCCCTGGCTCAGAAATCAGCAACATCCAGCCTCTTTCAACCCATTACAGGAAGAATACCTAATAATTTTGTTCAGTTAGGAGGACCATCAGGGCAAATAGAAGGATTGTTTTACGCAACAGCAATTACAAGCAAGTCGGTTTTTATAAATCGATTGGACGTTCCTAACCAAGGTCTTTTAAAAGACCCTGATTTAAAATTTAAGGAGAGTTGTGTGCAATTTGGGAATGCCACAACCGAAAGGCCTTCGTTCTGGTATTAATCTATATCGGTTCTTATGTTAATTGTAAAATAACAGAGCATGAAAGCATGGTTGTATTCAATATTCATTCTTGTCACTTTTCTATCATGGCAACGAATTGACTTTCTCGATGATTTACAAAAGAAGTATAATGCATATGCTATCAGGTATCCGCAAGTAAATATACATCTCACATTTAACCAGCCTGGTTATTCGCCCGGAGATACAGCCTTTTTTAGCGCATGGTATTTAAATGAAGCTATTCAGCCTGTAAACGGAAGTCACATTATTACACTTGATCTTATATCTGGAGAAGGTAAGGTCGTGCAGAAAATCAGATTTAAAACAGTGAATGGAAGAGCGGCCAATCAACTTATTTTTGAAAAGACTTTGCCGCCAGGTGGATATGATATTGTATGTTATACTGATTGGATGAAGAATTTCGACAATGATTGGTTTTACAGGAAGAGAATAAATCTCCAATCAGAAAAAGAGGTTATATTAAAATCAGAGGTTAAAAATGATCAGGTTACTTTTTATCCGGAGGGGGGGCACTGTGTAAGCGGAATTGAAAATAGAATAATAGTAAGAGGTAAACCATTAACTGAATTATTAATTGAATGTCGAAGTAGTTCTGAAGCGATAAAAGTTTTACTGGATTCAGTTGGAGTAGGCAGTTTTTCTGTTCGGCCGAAAATCGGAGAGGATTACATTGCAAAGAGCGTCCAATTAAGTAAGACATGGATTCTTCCCCAAATTGAAAAAGATGGTATTGGCCTTCATGTGGACTACTACTCTCCAGGTTTGGTAGCACTTAATATTCCCTCAGATTCAAAATTCAGGGATGAAAGATCGTATGCCGTAGTTTACTCAAAAGGAAAACTTCTTTTGAAAAAGGAACTATTCTTTAAGGACAGTTCAATAGTCCAATTGAAAATCCCTATTGAAGAAGACGTAAGAGCACCTTATCAAGTATTTGTATTTGATTCAAAGAGTCATATCGTAGCTGAAAGAACATTCGTACCCGCTCTGTACAATGACGATATTGTTGTGAAGATACAGCTTCCATCAGAAACCAAGCAAAGAGAAAGTATTTCTGGCACTGTAAAGGTTGAAGACAAATCAGGAAAATCTTTGAAGGCAAATTTTAGTACAACCATATTTCAAAAGAAATTATTCGGAAATGACTGGATACATAGGTATTCTAATTTGTTGGATTTTCCAGAGTTGATTGCTATAGTTGAAGGAAGAAGTTTAGCAGGAGCGTCTTATATAAATGATTTTCTCATTACACAAAAAAGAGGCAGAATCAATTGGGAAAATATACTTACCGGTAAGTCGCCAGAATTGAGGTACGCTTTTCAAAATCAAATTAAATTGATGGGAGAAGTTCTATCAAAAAATACAGGAAAGCCTTCCCCGGATTCGACAACGGTTATTACCTATCTTCAGAAAAATGTAATTGGATATGAAGGCTATACCAAAAATGGAAAATTTGAAATCCCTTTTATTTTTGATTTTTGGGATGAAGATTGGGCTTTTTGTACGCTAATGAATAAAACGAAGACAATTGACTCGGATTATATCATCAAGCTTTATAATGATACAATAAGAACCGATAGGTGGTTATCGTACGAAAATCAGAAATCGTCTTCGTATGGCGAATATGCATTTCGTAAAGACCTCATAACTACCTCCTATGCTTTTTTTAACGGTAATCAGGATAAACAATTAGTTAGGGATTCGAATTCAAACAGAAGTTTTGAAGACGAATTATCCGGAGCTGATTATTCAATTAATGTATCGGATTATATAGTTTTTCCGAAAATGGAGGATTTGCTTCACGAAATAGTTCCTTCTGTTCAGTATAAGAAGAGGAGAGATTTACCGATGATTCGTATTTTCTATCGACAGGAAATAGGTACAATTACTTATAAGGAAGATCCTCTTTACATCGTTGACGGAATTATGACTAAGAATACAGATTTCTTCTTAAGCTTAAAACCGGAGAACCTGATTTCCATTAAGGTAATTAATAATCCGAATAAACTGACGAGGTTCGGTCGGTTGGGAGAAAATGGAATCATTTTGGTGGAATCAAAAAAAGGCGATTTACTAAATGCATCAATACAGCAAAGTCTTTTTTCTGTTGTTGGTCTATCAAAATCATTAGATTTTTCCGAATCTCATAGTTCCAATCGTTATGACACTCTGTTCAATAGAGTTCCTGATTTGCGTTCAACGCTATATTGGAACCCATTAGATAAATCAGATCTTGAAGAATCTAAATTGGCTTTTCCTTTGAGTGACGACATTGGAAACTTTGTAATCCGGGTTGAAGGATTTACCCTTGATGGACGATCTTTTTCTTCTGAACAAATAATCAATGTGAATTTTAACAATAATGAGTAAAATTCAATTTTAACTTCAGAATAGTAGTCGTTCCTTTGTTCAAAGGACTATAGCGCGCCTTCAAAAACTTCCATCACCCTCACCACATCTTCAAAAGAACTATACATCGGCACAGGAGCTACGCGTATTACGTTAGGTTCTCTCCAGTCGGCAATGATGCCGGCTTTAATCAACTTATTAAATACTTTTTGTCCATCGCGTTTCATCAGGATGGAAAGCTGACAACCGCGTTCTTCAGGATCAGGTGGAGTGATGATGGTAAAAGCTTTTCCATAAAAATCCATCTGCCAGAGAAGAAATTCAAGATGGCCGGTGAGCTGTATGCTTTTTTCGCGTAAGGCATCTATACCTACCTCATTGAAGATTTCGAGCGAAGCTAAAAGTGCCGCACTTTGAAAGATGGGAACATTGGATAACTGCCAGCCATCTACACCAGGCATTGGTTTGAAGCCTTTCTTCATTTGAAAACGTTCTTCTTCGTTATGTCCCCACCATCCGGCAAGGCGGGGGAGGTTAGGGGAGTTAGCATGTCTTTCATGAACAAAAGCTCCGGCTATGGCACCTGGTCCGGCATTGAGGTATTTATAGCTGCACCAGACAGCAAAATCAACATTGTTTTTGTGAAGATTCAAGGGCACGTTACCCACGGCATGCGCTAAATCAAAGCCCACTACTGCTCCTGCTGCATGTCCCGCTTCCGTTATTTTTTTGATATCAAAAAACTGTCCCGTGTAGTATTGCACACCTCCGAAAATGACAAGCGCCAGCTCATTGCGATGTTGTTTAATGGCATCCAGAATATCTTCGGTACGAAGTGTATGTTCTCCTTTTCTCGGTTTTAATTCAACCAGTGTTTTGTTGGGATGGAGTCCGTGAAATTTTATTTGTGACTCAAATGCGTATTGGTCGGAAGAGAATGCCCCGGCCTCTGTTAAAATCTTGTAACGCCTGGCCGTTGGCCGGTAGAAAGAAATCAGCATCAAGTGCAGATTTACCGTGAGCTGATTCATGGCCACCACCTCGGAAGGTTTTGCTCCAACAATTGCTGCTAATGATTTCTTAGCGAATTTGTGATGGTACAGCCAAGGTCTTCGCGAATGAACATGCCCTTCGCCACCCAATTGCGCCCAGTCTTCCAGTTCTTCGCTGATAAATTTTTTCGTTGTCTTTGGTTGCAAGCCGAGTGAATTGCCGATGAGATAGATGCTTTCTTTACCATCTACCTTAGGAATAAAAAAACGGGATCGGAACGAGCGGAGCGGATCCTGGCGATCCAATGCTTTTGCGAATTCAATTGAATTTTGATTCATGCTAATAGTAGGAGGGAGAAGGAATGACTTATAACCTGATCAAAGGTATCAAAATAATGAAAGCTGCTGAAGCAATGATCCTTCGTGCTGTAGCAGCCATACTTTGTTATCCATGCCGCCACCATAGCCTACGAGGTCGCCATTCTTTCCGATTACACGATGACAAGGGATGGTAATGGCAATTGGATTTTGACCGTTGGCCAGACCCACTGCGCGAATTGATTTTACATTGCCTATGCGAATAGCAAGCTCTTCATAAGAAATCGTTTTTCCGTAAGGGATATTCAATAGTTCGTTCCAGACCTTCTTTTGAAAGTCCGTTCCCCGCAACTCCATTTCGAAAGAAAAGAACTTGCGGCCTTTTAAAAAATATTCGTCCAGTTCTTTGATGCATTGATCGGTAGCGGGCGTGCTGGATTCTTCCTGTTTAGCCTCTTTTAAAAAATTTAACGTGATGATTTTTTCATTTTCCGACTCAATCAATAGTTCACCAACCGGAGAAGAATAATAGACTAAGCCTTTCATTGATAAATAGGTTGACTATACAAATTTCGGATCGGCTTCCATTACTGTCCCACACTTTTTGCAGGTGCGAAATTCCAGAGAACCATAGAATTCACGAAAGCGGGGAAGAAAATCTTTTTCAATATTATCTAAATGAAAACGGTATTCATGCAATTTGTTATTGCAGTTGTCGCAGAACCAGATCAGTCCGTCCAGCACGTCCTGTTCGGGTCTTTTGCATTCTATTACTAGGCCAACCGTGCCTGCAGGTCGCTCCGGACGATGTGGAACATTGCCGGGTAACAGAAACATTTCACCTTCTTTAATGGGGATATCCACCGCCTTGCCCTCTTCCTGAATGCGCACATTGATATCGCCCTCCAGCTGGTAAAACAGCTCTTCCGTCTCATTAAAATGATAGTCTTTACGGGCATTGGGGCCGCCTACAATCATCACAATATAATCACCGGCATCGGCATACAAATTCTTATTCCCTACCGGTGGTTTAAGCAGATTCCGGTTGTCGGTAATCCACTGTTTTAAATTAAAAGGTCTGCGAATGGCCATGATTTAAATTTGTTAACTTGCGGGAGGCTAAATTAGCAAACATTTAGGTCTATCTTAAAACCTAATTATGGTGTTCTATGAATCTTGATTTGACAGGTAAAAGCGCAGTGGTGTGCGGCAGCACCCAAGGGATTGGCAAGGCATCGGCAATTGAACTGGCTCTTTTGGGCGCAGATATCACGCTTATAGCGCGCGATGAAAAGAAACTGAAAGCGGTGGTAAAATCACTGCCTACCCCAGCTGGCCAGAAGCACGATTACCTTGTGGCAGACTTTAATTTCCCTGAAAATCTGAAATCCGGTCTCGAAAAACACTTTGCTAAAGACATGGCGCAGATTCTGGTGAATAACACCGGAGGACCTGCTTCCGGAATGGCCATTGATGCCACACTGGAAGAGTTTACCAAAGCATTTACCAATCACCTTCTTTGTAATCAGATACTGGTGCAATCCTTATTGCCCGGTATGAAAAAATCGAAATACGGTCGCATCATTAATATCATTTCTACTTCCGTAAAAGTTCCTTTAAGAGGGCTTGGCGTTTCCAATACCATACGTGGCGCTGTTGCCAACTGGGCGAAAACGCTTTCCATAGAACTGGCACCGTTGGGAATAACAGTAAACAATGTATTGCCCGGTGCAACCATGACCACTCGTCTTGAGTCGATCATAAAGAGTAACGCAGAAAAATCAGGTAAGACATTTGAAGAAGCAAAGAAAGATATGATTGCCGAGATTCCAGCGGGCAGAATATCGGAGGCAAGCGAAGTGGCAGCAGCAGTTGCCTTTTTAGCTACCCCTGCAGCGGGTTACATCAATGGCATTAACGTACCTGTAGATGGAGGACGTACAGGCTCTCTATAATTCCGTTTCTTTCACCACGATCAGCAGTTTATGATTCGTCATTTGCTGATTGTTACGCTTAGCTTCATTTCATTTTTCATACAGGCACAATTAAGTGTTCGAATCAGAGAAGATTTTTCTTCCAATAAACTTGGCTGGTACGAAGACGATAAAGTAAAAGTAACAGGTGGTCACTACGAACTGAATGCTCCTGAAAAAGGATGGATGGCTTATTTCGTTGTCAATGCCGATCCGGTCAAAGATTTCAGTATAGAAGCCTCCTTCGTGCAGGTAAGTGGTGAGGTTGATAACGGCTTCGGTTTCATCTGGGGCTTCGACAAAGAATCCAAACTCAACAATTTTGTTATCTCTACCAATGGATATGTAAAAGTGTATTCATCGGATGAGCTACGTCCTGATGCAAAGGAATGGACGGAAACGAAACTGGTTAAGCCCCTTAATCAGGTGAACCGGTTAAAGATCATACAGCTGAAAGGCGCCATGAAATTTTATCTGAACGGACAGGAAGTCGCCAGTCTGAAAGCGTTACCGTGGTTTGGTAAAGCGATTGGATTTGTGGCGCATACGCAGATGAAATTACTAATCGATGATTTTGTGTTCTCTCATCAGGACAAGATCAACCTTCCGCAAAATCTGGCTAAAGGTTTAGTGAAAGAAAACCTCGGTGATAAAATCAATACACGCTACGATGAAGTAACCCCTAAGATCACAGTAGATGGTAAGATGATCTTGTTCGCGCGAAAGTCAAGTCCTGATAACCTGGGCGGAGTGAAAGACCAATCCGATATCTGGATGAGCTCAAGCCCTGATGGTTTATCCTGGAAGTTGGCTTCTAATCTTAAGAATCCGGTGAACACCTCATCCGTCAATAATATTATTTCCATTGGTCAGGATAATAATTCGATACTCGTGGCCCTTGCCAATGACTTCCAGTTGTTTCAGCGATCGAAAGAAGGATGGCAGAATGCGGGAGTGCTTGGTATTTTTTACGAGAATGAAAATGAGTTTTTTGAAGCCAGCCAATCCGCTGATGGAAAGGCGATATTATTTACGGCAGAGAACATAGGTAATCTCTATTATAAAAAGCAAGGAGGCGAAAAAGATATTTATGTGATACAGAAAGATCAGAAAGGAAAATGGGGAAAGCCTGTCAATCTGGGAAGTACATTAAATACTGCCGGTGATGAAACCTCTCCCTTTCTGGCAGCGGATAATCGCACACTTTATTTTGCTACTGACGGCAGGCCTGGATATGGGGGGCAGGATATGTTCATGAGCAAACGTATAGGCGATGGGTGGACAAACTGGAGTGAGCCTGTTAATCTCGGGCCCGGCCTTAATACTTTTTCCTTTGATGCGTACTACACCGTTCCTGCTTCCGGGGAATATGCCTATATGGTAAGCAGCACAGGCGGGCTTGGGTTGACAGACATCATTCGCATAAAACTGTCCAATGAAATAAAACCGGATCCGGTTGTACTGGTATATGGAAAAGTGCTGAATGCGAAAACAAGTCAGCCGGTTGAAGCAGATATCTTTTTTGAAAATCTGGGTACTGGTAAAGAGGCAGGAGAAGCTATCTCTAATCCGAAGACAGGCGAGTATCGCATTGCCCTTCCGTTTGGTGCCACATATGGATTTCGTGCTGTCGCTAAAAACTTTTTATCGGTCAATGAAAACCTTGAACTGAATCAGATGGAAAAAAACTATAAGGAGATGGAGAAAAACTTATACCTGGCACCTATCGAAATAGGGCAGGCGGTTCAGTTACAGAATGTGTTTTTTATCCAGGGCAAGGCAGAGTTGAAACCCGAATCGTTCCCTGAGTTAGATCGTCTTGTCACGCTTTTGCTAAATAATTCCACCATAGAAATTGAATTGTCCGGTCATACGGATAATCGTGGAGACATCAGTGGCAACTATGATCTTTCGGACAATAGAGTAAAGGCAGTGATGTCTTACCTGGTATCAAAAGGCATTGATAAGAAGAGAATGACAGGCAGAGGCTATGGCGGCACCCGGCCTATGGTACCTAACGATACGGATGAACATCGCGAGATGAATCGCAGGGTTGATTTTAAGATTGTGAAAAAATAGAATGGAAACGATTCTGAATTATATTGATGGAGCGTTGAGAGAACCTTTGTCAAAGAAGTACCTGGACAATTACAGTCCGGCAGAAGGAAAGGTATATAGCCTGCTGCCCGACTCCGATGCGGAAGACGTGAACGAAGCCACACTTGCTGCACAAAAAGCATTTCCCTCATGGTCATCGCTTCCTTCTGAAAAGCGTTCTGCTGTTCTTCAAAAGATTGCTGATCTTATTCTTCGCGATCTGGATGAACTTGCCTTGGCGGAAAGCATTGATCAGGGTAAGCCGGTGAAACTTGCAAAGGCATTGGATATACCACGTGCTGCCGCCAACATGAGTTTCTTTGCTTCTGCTTCCATTCACTTTGCCAGCGAAGCCCACATCACCGATATACAGGCGATCAATTATACTGTGCGTAATCCTGTCGGAGTAGCAGGATGCATTTCACCATGGAATCTCCCGTTGTATCTGTTTACCTGGAAAATCGCCCCGGCATTAGCAGCAGGGTGTACTGTTGTAGCCAAGCCATCGGAGCTTACTCCCATGACAGCTTATTTATTTTCAAAGCTTTGTATTGAAGCAGGCTTGCCAAAAGGAGTTTTAAATATTGTACACGGGCTTGGCTCCAAAACAGGTCAGGCGATTATTGAACATCCGGATATCTCCGTCATTTCATTTACGGGAGGAACGGTAACCGGAAAGAAAATAGCCGCCACGGCAGCACCGATGTTCAAGAAGCTTTCGCTGGAATTGGGTGGAAAAAATCCCAACATCATTTTTGCGGATTGTGATTTTGAACAGGCTGTGAGTACTTCCATCAGCTCTTCCTTTTCCAACCAGGGAGAAATTTGTTTGTGTGGGTCGCGAATAGTTGTAGAGCGCAGTCTCTACGAAAAATTTGTGGAAGAGTTTGTTAAAAGAACAAAGGCGCTCATCATAGGCGATCCGTTGGAAGAGAAAACAAACATGGGGGCCATGGTGTCTGAAGCGCATACCAACAAAGTACTCTCCTACATTGAGCTGGCAAAACAGGAGGGCGGAATAATTCTGACAGGAGGAAAACAAATCAGACTTTCGGGACGATGTGCCGGTGGATATTTTATCGAACCCACTGTCATTACCGGATTGGGTCATCAATGTCGCACCAACCAGGAAGAGATTTTTGGGCCGGTAGTAACGATCATGCCTTTCGATTACGAAGAGGAAGTGATCCGCTATGCCAACAGCACGACTTATGGTTTGTCCGCCACCATCTGGACAGAGAACCTGAAGAAAGCACATCGTGTATCCGCACAGATAAAGAGCGGTATCATCTGGGTGAACTGCTGGCTTTTTCGAGACCTGCGCACACCTTTTGGTGGAATGAAACAATCCGGTGTGGGCAGAGAAGGAGGATGGGAAGCGTTACGCTTTTTTACCGAAGCTAAGAATGTGTGTATTAAACTTTAGAAGAATCCGTTCTGTTTGCTGGGTCTTGTCTGTTATCCCATACCGATACAATTCAATCGTGCTTTCAGCTAACTCATAGAATACAGATAGATATATCTTCGTACAAGAACTCTTGTTTTATAATTGCTCGAAATTCTTCCCAAATGAGGATGTTTGGCCAAAAGTCCTACTGATGTATTGGTGTCTTTTAATAGCCGGCCACTAAACTTCTTGCTGCCATTTCTAAATAGTGTAAAAAGAAAGGATGTCTTTCATTTCTGTTTCTGCCCTGTGAGACCAAACTATTTTTCTTTTAGCCATTTTTCAAGGCCTTCCATTACTTCCTTATGAGTTTTAATTTTTCCTTGTTTGATTTCTTTTCGGCCAGCGAATATCTTTTTTTTCTGATCGATCGAAAGTTGATAAGGCTTACTTATTTGAATCAGCTCCAAATCAACCAGGTTGTCAAGGATTTTTCCTGACTTTTGGATCAAGGATTGTAATTTCGATTACTTCCATGACTTCAAATTAGTAAATCAATTTGATTTAATCTGCCTGGATTTACAGAATGAAATTGAGTGTTAAACTTGGGGTTTCTGAAAGATTTCTTCTGGAGGATTTTCTGCTACAGGTAATTCGTAAAAGTATTTTTTATAAAGGATCCAGATTAATCCAGATGCTACGCCTACACTGATCACATATAAAGTCAAATAGAACAAATCATTATTGATTAATTCGCGGACACTTTTTTCAAGATTGGTTTCGTTGGTGAAAAGTACAGTGAAAAAAGCAACGCCATTATTAACGGCATGAAGCAGTATACAGGGGATAATTGATTTTGTTTTCCAGTAGACCCATCCAAAAAATATACCCAGGATAAATGCTCCAAAACCCTGAGCCAGGTTTCCGTGGATAAGTCCGAATAAAAAGGCGGAAACGCAGATAGCATAAATGGGTTTGTAATTTTTCAAAAAACCGTCAAGTATAATACCTCGGAATAAAATTTCTTCTAACACAGGAGCAGCAATGACAACCATAAAAAAGTACGGATAGGGCTGTGTCCTCATGCCCTGGCTCATCTTCAGTAATGTATCGGAAATGGGAAGCAGGTTCTGAACCGGCTCAATAACGATTTGGGCAGCGATCACGGCAGTAATAGAAATGAAGATAACAGGTACGGGAAACATATGCATCGGCAGCGCCCAGTTGCGTCTTAGCGCAAATCCTGCTGCTATCGTTAAAAGCATAGAGAGTGCATAGGCAATGGATAATCCTATTCCGTCATGGATATCAAAGAAAGAGAGCATTAAGGCCACGACACTCACAGTGGTTGCTGCTAACCAGATTAACAATAAAATTATTGACTGTCGGTAGGTGGGGTAATGCATGATCACTGATTTGATGTAGATTGGGGCTCCGATTGTGTCCCTTAAACTATGTCTTTTTTCGATATCAAAAATATCTTTTTTACGGTTCTGGATTATCCCATGAGCTATGTAGAGTTTTTTGCAGTAATCTCCGGGCTGATTGCTGTTGGTTTATCGGCTAAAGCAAACATCTGGAGCTGGCCTATTGGTATCATCAATGTTTTTCTTTCTGCTTTTTTGTATTACCAGATTCAGCTCTATCCGGATATGTTCCTGATGGTGTTTTTCTTTGTGACTAACCTGCTCGGCTGGTGGCGCTGGGCTAATCCCAAACCGGGGGAAGAAGACAAAAAGAAAGAATTGAAAGTGAGCTTCATGAAATGGAAACAGTTTGCTTTGCTATCACTGGCCGGAATAGCCGGTACGTTTGTGATTGGAACCATGGCCAGCAACCTGCACGAATGGCTTCCTTATCTCTTTAATCTTCCGAGCGCTTATCCTTTTGCCGATTCGTTTATTCTGGTGATGAGTGTAATGACTACTTTTTTCATGATTCAGAAGAAAATAGAGTGCTGGATCATCTGGATAGTGGTAGATATAGTAGCCACTTATCTTTATTTTCTAAAGGGAGTTAAATTTTTTGGTGTGGAATACCTTGTGTTTACACTTATTGCTGTTTTTGCTTTGTGGAACTGGATCAAAGAATATAAAAGTTATTCAGCCAGGCCAGCATGATACGAGGATTGGTGATTGGTAAATTCATGCCTGTGCATAAGGGACACATTGCATTGATCAATTTTGCTGCCTCGCAGTGCGATGAGTTGATTGTGTCAATGAGTTATACTCCTTCGGATGTCATTGATCCGCAATTGCGTTTCTCGTGGATAAAAGAAATTTTCAAACATCATCCTAAGATCAAGCCCGCCATTATTATTGATGATTTTGATAATGATGCCCTGCCATGGCCGGAGCGTACAAGAATTTGGGCGAAGCGCATGCGGGAAGTGTACCCGGAAATAAATATGATTTTCAGTTCGGAAGAATATGGAAGTCATTTTGCTTCGCATCTTAATGCAGAACACAAAAGCTTCGACCCCGATCGTTACCAGATTCCGGTTTCGGCTACGTTAATCAGGAATAATCCATTTCGTTATTGGGAATACATTCCTGAAGAAGTGCGGCCATCCTTCGTAAAGAAGATTTGCTTCTATGGTTCTGAGAGCACAGGGAAATCGACCATGGCAAAACGAATGGCAGCGATTTACAAAACGGAATTTGTTCCCGAAGTAGCAAGAGAGCTGATTACCTCCAATGATTTTACAGCAGAGGATATTATCCATATCGGCCATGCACAAACACAACGTGTCATTGACAAATCAAAAAAGGCTAACAAAATTCTCTTTTGCGACACAGATGTGATTACCACACAAATCTATTCTTACCATTACCTGAAAGTAATTCCTCCAGTTCTTTATGATCTCGAAAAACAGATTCATTACGATCAGTATTTTCTTTTTGATATTGATGTGGTCTGGGTAGCAGACGACCTGCGTGACCTGGGTAGTCAGCGATCAGAAATGTATGAAGTCTTTAAACGCGAACTGGATAAGCGGAAGATCAGCTACCTGAAAGTACAAGGCAGTTATGAAGAACGGGAACGGTTTATACAATCAGTGATTGACCCGATGCTGGAGAGATGAAGGGTTGCCGTTTCCTATTATCTGGAAACCAGGAACAGAAAACAGGAATCACTTCCCGGCAATCTCCGTCTGAAAGGTCTCCACACACTTCCTGTCCTGAAGTGTTACATAGCACGTTTTCTTATCCCTACCACCAAAGTTGATATTGCTGGTTTTCTTGCCCTTCATTTCCACCTCGCGAAGCAGTTCCCCTTCTGATGAGAAGATGGCTACGGTGCCTTTTCCCCAGCGTGTTACGTATAAGTTACCTTCACGGTCGCACTTCATACCATCAAAGCCGAAGTCAGCTACCTCTGCAAAAAGTTGTTGATTGCTGATGTTCCCTTTTTCATCTACATCAAACCGCCAGATTTTGCGCTGCACGCTTTCGTTTACATATAACGTTTTTTCATCAGGACTTAATTCAATGCCATTGGTAGTGCCCATCTTATCTTTTAGAAGAACAGCTTTACCGTCAGACTCAATACGCCATATCTGGCCCGTACTTTCTTTCCAGTTGGGATCGGAAGCAAACAGCCAACCCTTTTTACTGATGCAGATATCATTTGGCTGGCTGAACTTATCGGTATGGCTATACACCGAAACAGCTTTTGTTTTCTTGTCTACTTTAAGGATGTTGTGTGCTTTGAAGTCAGGCAAAAGCATGTTGCCCTTTGCATCGAACTGAATAGCATTGGCAATGCTGCCTTCGGGCAAGGTGACATAGAGTTCCACTTCTCCATTTGGTTTTACTGCACCAATGGTCCCGTCTTTTTGGAAGTTGACTACATACAAAATGCCGTCACGATAGTTGGGGCCTTCGCAATTTTCAGTGAACAGGTTTTCTTTGGTGAGATCTTTTGTGGTATAGCTGGATTGTGCCAGGCACATTGAGCTATTTGACGAAAGTATAATCAGTAGGTATAAATAATGCTTCATCGTTATGCTTTTTCTCTTCCCAGTTTATGCCCTTTCATAGCGAAATACAGAATGAATAGATAACAGGGAACCATGATCAGATAGGCATTTTGCATTCCTGTACTCTCTGCTATTTTACTAAATATTAAAGGTAGTATAGCTCCTCCGGCAATTGCCATCACCAATAATGCGGAACCGGTTTTTGTAAATTTACCTAAGCCACCGATAGCCAACGGCCATATGGCAGGCCACATCAGCGAATTAGCAAGGCCAAGCAGAGCGATGAAAGCAACCGAAACGTAGCCCGTAGTAATTACAGCTAAAACCGTAAACAATATCCCAAGGAATGCACAGATTTTTAATGCGGTATCCTGAGAAAGAAGTTTCGGGATCATAGTGATACCAACAATGTACCCAATCAACATACAGGCAAGTGTACCCTGTGTAAAATAACGGGCAATTGATAAGTCGATGTCGAGTGATTTTCCATAACTGATAATACTATCGCCAGCCAGTACTTCTACTCCCACGTATAAGAACAATGTAATTACGCCCAGGATAAGATAGGGAAATTGAAGGATGCTTGTTTTGGTGGGAGAAGATGAACTTGATGAAGTATCGTCCTCATCGTCCTTGATGTCCGGCAGGGAAGAAAATAATACAGCGATAGCTAACGCAACAAGTACACTTGCAATGATTACATACGGTACAATCACTCTGCTTGCGAGTTCATTCAATGTAGCTTCTTTCGTTGCAGTATCCATGGTTTTCAAGTTTTCGACCAATGCATCGGCATCGTTCAAAGCAATATATCCGAAGATCAAACCGGCAAGAATACCAGCAATTTTATTACATATCCCCATGATACTGATTCGCATGGCTGCGCTTTCGATGGGGCCGATGATGGTGGCATAAGGATTAGATGCTGTTTGCAGGAGAGCCAGGCCCGAGCCGATAATGAACAACCCAAGAAGGAAGAGGTTATAATCCCGCGTATTAGCGGCAGGAATAAAAATCATAGCGCCAATCGCCATTACAAATAGTCCCACCGACATTCCTTTTTTATACCCGGTTTTTTTTAGCAGGATGGAAGAAGGGATGGCCATCACCGTATAAGCAATGAAAAAAGCAGTTAGTACTAAAAATGACTGGAAGTCGGTAAGCTGGCACGCAATTTTTAGATAGGGGATCAGCGTTCCGTTTGTCCACGTTACAAACCCGAAAATGAAAAATAAAATACCGATGATGGTGATTGAAACCAGATATTGTTTTTTTTCCGCAGAGGAGGAAACGTTTGTCATTATTTAAGTATTTTTAAGAGGTTCAAGATGGTGTTTTATCTCCTTCTTTTTGCAATTTCGCATTCGAAATAAATAAAATAATTCAAACTTCCATGAGTGATAAGAAAAAACTAACCTTATTGGTATTAGCTGCAGGTATGGGTAGCCGCTATGGTGGCATCAAACAAATTGATGGCTTTGGCCCCAGTGGCGAAACCATTATGGATTATTCGCTCTTCGATGCCATCCGTTCCGGGTTCACTAAAGTGGTTTTTATTGTACGGGAAGAGATTAAAGAAACAGTAAAGGAAATATTCCTTCCCCGGTTAAAGGGCAAGGTGGAAGTGGAATTCGTTGTGCAGTCGCTCGATAAAATGGTGCCTGACCAATACAAAAACAATGAACGTACAAAACCCTGGGGCACGGCTCATGCTGTGCTCTGTGCGAAAGACACAATCAACGAGCCTTTCGCGGTGATCAATGCTGACGATTTTTATGGCCGTGGGGCTTTTGAATCCGTAGCCTCTTTCTTTGCAGGAGATACCAAAGGCGCACATGCCATGGTGGGTTATACATTGAAGAATGTGCTCTCTGAAAACGGAAGTGTTTCCCGTGGATGTGGTGAGCAGGATGAGAACGGTTATTTAAAATCAGTAGTAGAGCGCACTACCATTGTAAAAGAAAATGGTAAGATCATATCAAAAGAAAAAGACGGTGACCTGGAGATGAGTCCTGAAACACCAACATCCATGAACTTCTGGGGATTCCATCCTTCCGTGTTCCCGATGACACAAACCATGTTTGAAGAATTTTTGAAAGAGAACGCTACCAATCCGAAAGCAGAATTTTTTATTCCGATTATCGGTAATCAGATGATCAAAAAAGGATTGGGCAAAGTGAAGATCATTGGTGGCGGAGATATCTGGTTCGGAGTAACCTATAAAGAAGACAAGGAAGAAGTATCCGGAAAAATCAAAGAGTTGGTTGCAAAGGGTGTTTACCCTGCCAATCTTTGGGGATGAGCTTGTCCGATATTCTAAAAGCTTTTGGCCTTGTGCCAGCAGTCTACCAATGTGACCGGATCACCACCGGTCACATTAATTTTACCTACAAGGTTACCGGCCCTGATCATTTCATACTTCAGCGCATCAACAAAAATGTTTTCCGGCAGCCTGTTATTGTAGCGAACAATATCAGACTGGCTGCCGATCATTTGTCCAGGAACAATCTCGATTATCTTTTTCCCAGTAGTATTCTTTCCGTCAGCAAAGAAGAAATGGTGTATGACGAAGAAGGATTTCCCTGGCGCCTGTTTCCTTACATCAGCAATACCTTTACCATCGATAAAGTAGAAACAGAGCAGGAAGCATGGAGTGCTGCCAGTGGATTTGGAAAATTCACCGCTCGTTTGTGGAATAGTGATGTGGCTGCATTTCGTGAAACCATTCCACGCTTTCACGATCTTTCTTTACGCTATGAACAGTTTGAGACAGCTCTTCAAAACAGTAATGAAGAAAGAAAGCAAAATGCAAAATGGGCCATTGATCATTGTATTGCGCATCATCATCTGGTAGTTCAGTATAATAACCTGATTCATAGCGGAGAACTTACGCTGAAGGTGATGCACAACGATACGAAGATCAATAACATTCTATTTGACCGTACATCGCGCGAAGCAGTTTGTGTAATCGATCTGGATACGTTAATGCCCGGCTATTTTATTTATGATCTGGGCGATATGATCCGGACTTTTGTAAGCCCGGTAAGTGAAGAGGAAAAAGATTTTTCCAAGATTATTTTCCGAGCGTCTATTTATCATGCATTGATTGATGGATATTTTACATCCATGAACAATTGTCTTACTGAAGAACAGCGATCGCTGGCTCCCTTTGCGGGATATATGATGACGTATATTATGGCCCTGCGTTTCCTGGCCGATTATCTCAATGGCGATATTTATTACCATACGCATTATTCTGGTCAAAATTTGATAAGAGGACAGAATCAGTTACACTTATTAAATATCTTGCAAGCCACATTAAACTAAACGAGTTATACCTAATAAAACCAATTGCGATGAGGAAGTTGTTTTCTTTTTTATTCCTGTTTTTTCAGTCTGTTTATTTGTTTGCCCAGAGCAGCCCGGTAAAAGAATATGGTGATCAGATCAAAGCCGAAGAGCTGAAAGAATATTTATCAATTATCGCTTCCGATGCACTGGAAGGAAGGCGCACGGGCACACGCGGTCAAAAAATGGCAGCGGCTTTTATCGCCAGTCATTTCCAGGAAATTGGATTAAAGCCACCAGTGAACGGTACTTATTATCAGCCGGTAGAATTGTATTCTTCTTCACCTGCAGAAGTCTATGTGAAAGCGGGAGATCAGCGCTATGATAACTTTACTTCTATCTTCTTCACCGGATCAGTAGAAACAAATGGTGAAGTACAAAGCGATATCGTATTTGTAGGACAAGGCAGAGCCGAAGAGGTGAGCCAGGTCGATATTAAAGATAAGGCAGTATTATTGTATACACCCGGAGCATCATCCATGAGTGGGTTGCGTGCAGTGGCTTCTTCGCTAAGGGAAAAGGGTGCTAAAGTTATTTTTATCGTCTTTGGCGGAAAAGAAGATTATAGTTCAATGGCGGTGCAGATGAAAGGCTTTCTGTCAGGCGGAAGTCTGGGATTGAAGAAGTCGGAAAACAAAGGTTCTTTTTATATTGATCAGGCAGTGGCTGAAAAATTATTCAAGACCACGTTTGCCAAACTGGAAGCAGCAGCTAAGGCAGATGTGACCAAAGCATCACTTAAGAAAATCAAACCCGGTAAAGTAGTTTATAAAACTTCCGTTAATGTAAAGACAGTGTTATCTGAGAATGTATTGGGCTACATGGAAGGTACTGATAAGAAGGATGAACTGGTTATTGTTACGGCTCATTACGATCATATCGGTAAAGGTAACGGCACGACTGGCGACCAGATCAACAATGGTGCGGATGATGATGGTTCCGGCACCGTAGCAGTACTTGAGATTGCCAAGGCATTCGCCAAAGCAAAACAGGACGGTCATGGCCCACGCAGAAGTATGCTGTTCATGACGGTAACAGGAGAAGAGATCGGACTATTGGGTTCCGAATACTATGTTGAGCATCCGGTCTATCCGTTAGATAAAACAGTGATGGACTTTAACATCGATATGATTGGAAGAAGAGATCCTGAACATAAAGACAAACCGGATTATGTGTATGTGATTGGTGCCGATAAGCTGTCAAGCGAACTCCACGAAATCAACGAACGCAATAATAACACGTACACCAGGCTGGCCTTCGATTATACCTACAACGATGAGAACCATCCTACCAATCTTTACAAGCGCAGCGATCACTGGAACTTTGCCAAAAACGGAATTCCTATCGTGTTCTTCTTCGATGGTATTCACGAAGATTATCACCGCCCAAGCGATGAAGTAAGCAAGATCGAATTTGACCTGGAAACCAAACGTGCTCAGGCTGCTTTCTATACGATATGGGAAGTCGCTAACCGTGACAATCGTTTGGTTGTAGACAAGAAGTAGATCGAATTTAAAATCAATTTGAAAAGTGAAAAAGCGGGTTAATAGCCCGCTTTTCTTATTATGGGCTTCCGTGCATCCCCCCTGCTTCGGGCAGTATAAGCTTTGGCTCATACTTAGAAGCATGCTTAAGCGAGAAAGAGCGTGTTTGAAATGGAAACTAAACCCAGACTTAAGTACCTAACTCAATTTGAATTTTTGATAAAAGCCGGAATACGGGTATCTTCAATTGAACTTACTATTGTCTTTCAGGAATAGCTGCAACATATGCTTATTCTTTACGTCTAATCGAATGAATCACCCAATCCCATTTATTATGAAACTTAAAAACCTGTTCATTCTGTTTTTGTTTCTGATTGTTTGCCAGGTAAAAGCACAAGTCAGCGATCCGGCTAAGGCTATTGATCAATATCTCACGGAAACGTTTAAAGTCGATGAGCCGGGTGCTACAGCACTGGTAATAAAAGACGGCAAAGTGATTCTGCGCAAGGGATATGGATTCGCCAACCTGGAAACCAAAACGGTCAATACTCCTGAAACCATTTTCAGGATAGGCAGTGTAACCAAGCAGTTTACATCTACGGCCATTCTTAAACTTGCGGAACAGGGTAAGATTGGTTTACAGGATGAGATCACGAAATACTTACCAGCTTATCCAACGCAGGGAAAGAAGATTACCATCGAACATTTGCTCACGCATACTTCCGGTATAAAAAGTTATACAAGCCTTGAGGAGGTAATGACCCTAAGAGAAAGAGAAATAAGTGTAGCGAATATGATCGATGCGTTTAAGGATAAACCTTTTGATTTTAATCCTGGTGATACTTATCAGTATAATAACTCCGGATATTTTTTGTTGGGAGCTATCGTTGAAAAAGTTTCGGGTTTATCGTGGGGAGAATACCTGAAGAAAAATTTCTTTGTTCCGTTAAAGATGACTAACACGTTTTATTATGATCCCAAACTTCCCTTACAAGCAACGGGTTATCAGAAAACATCGGCAACAGAATATGGCTTAGCTAAATACGTACATCCTACGGTGCCTTTCTCTGCAGGCGCCATCTTCTCTACAGTCGATGATCTTTGGAAATGGGAGAATGCCCTCTTTGACTATAAAGTGGTAAAGAAAGAAAACCTTGAAAAAGCATGGACTCCGCTTACGCTTAACAGCGGCAAAAAAGAAAGCTACGGGTATGGATGGCAGTTGGCCAGGATTGGCGAAGATAAAGTGATTGGACACGGTGGAGGTATTGACGGCTTTGTTTGTTATGAGTTATATATGCCATCACGTAAACTGTTTGTTGCGATCCTGTTGAATAAAACTCCTGTGGATCCTCAGGACATCGCTTTTGAAATGGCCTATCGTGTTTTGGGAACGTTAACTACCCCACCACCAGCTACCATTTTAAATGAACGAAGCCTGGACGAATTTACTGGCGTATATCAGATTAGTGATAAAGAAGACAGAGTGATTACTCGAACAGGGAGCCAGCTTTTTTCACAGCGTAGCGGAAGTAGCAAATTTGAAATTGTTCCTTATGGCAAGGATGTTTTTTACTTTAAAGGTTCCGCGTCCCTGCTGAAATTTAATCGTAACACACAAGGTAAAATAGTTGAAGCAGAGATGACCAGCAAAGAATTTGTTAATCAGGTAGCGATCAAAACGGATAAATCAATTCCTGCTGAGCGCACGGTTATTGAACTTCCTGCATTGGTGTTTGATCAATACATTGGTGAGTATCAGCTTGCACCTGGATTTATCATCACGGTGAGGAGAGAGGAGAACAAATTTATGGCCCAGGCTACCGGTCAGCCTGCATTTGAACTATTTCCTGAAAGTGAGACTACTTTTTTTCTAAAAGTAGTAGAAGCAAAGATTGAGTTTAAGAAAAACAGCGAAGGCAAAACCGAGAGCCTTACATTGTACCAGAACGGGCAAGCGATGCCCGGTAAAAAGATTAAGTAAAAAATAACAGGTATAAATCATGACCTATTGCTTTTGCGATTGGTCAGTAAAAGCAGAGGCTCTCGAAAACCAAGAGCCTCTGTTATATCTAATGGACTAAACTAATTATCTTAAAATTTGAAAGTCAGCTGCCCCATAAAGGTAGTTCCTAATTGACTGAACTGAGAACCGTTATATCCCAGAATCCGGTATCGTCCGCTAAAAGTAAGAAAGCCTTCCAGCAAGTTTTTTGATTCAGGGTCGTCCAGTACTGCCTGGCCGGAAGCGTTAAGTGCTTCCAGTTTCCAGGAAGGAAGAACATTGAAAAGATTGTTTACGGTGAAAGAGGCGGTGATATTTTTTGAAAAATTGTAGCCTACGTTCAGATCGGTAACCAATGCGGCAGAGAACTTTTGTTTGATATTTTCCATGTCCGATCCTCCATTATCCAGATCCTGAAAAGCGGTGGGGCCAAAATAAGTACCGTTTAAGAAAACACTCCAGTTACCCACAGTATAATCAAGTCCGCCAATCACTTTGTATTTAGGACGGCCTTCGGTAAGCAGCGATTTTACTTGTGTATTTAAAATGGTAGAACCACTGGCTTTAATGGCTTCCGGATCATTTGGGCTACCAATTATTTTGTTGGAAAGGTTAAAATTACCAGCGAGGTTTACGCCTAATCGTCCTTTACCTAATTCAATATTTTTATAATTACCTACTACGTCTAAGCCCTTATTGTTGGTCTTTATTCCATTAATAAAAAACTGAACACTTTTTAGTCCGCCATTGGCAAGTATCTGGCCTAACACAGTAGAAGGATCACTGGATGAAATGGAAGAACTGTAAACGATACGGTTCTTGATCGTGATGTCGTAGTAATCAAACGTAAAGCTAAGGTTGCTGGTGGGCGTGATGCCGACACCTACGGTATAGTTGTTGGATTTTTCCGGATTCAGATGGGGTATACCCAGAGCAAAAGCCTGCTTGCTGTTGTTGTTGAATAATCCGGCAAGCTGAATGGTACCTCCGGCAAAGGAAGCCTGAGTAGACTGCGCGTAGATCTGATGTAGTGTAGGTGCTCTGAAGCCGGTGGATGCAGATGCTCTGAGCACAATTTTATCATCAGCGAATTTATAACGGGAAGATGCCTTCCACACAAATGCTTCACCGAAATCGCTATACCGTTCTCCGCGAATCGTGCCTTCAATAAGCCATTTGTCGGTAATGTCCAGGCTGGCATCGAGGTAGGCGCCAATATTAAAACGACTGTTGGTGGTGGCATTCTCTTCACGTATACCAGGAAATGAGTTAGATCCTTCGCCAGAATACGAGGCGGTATCTCCTGCAATGATCTGGTACGTTTCTCTTCTTGCTTCAGAGCCAAAAGCGATTGTAAAATTATCAGTCAGCGATTTGCTGATATCAATGTTGCCGACAACGTGATTAAAGCTGTAGCCACCTGGCTTAAATGAAGTAGGGCTGGCTGTTCCTAAAGTACGATTCACGGTATTGTTTACCGTGTACAATTGTTTGTTGCCTCCTACGGTAAGGCTTACATCATGTTTCCATCCATTGTCTTCACCCGATACACCAAGTGTTGCATTGTAGTCGGTAAGGTCTCCTTCAAAGGTAGGCATATACCCGATGTATCCTTTGTAGAGCGCAATGTCGGCAGGATCGGTGCTGTTGGTATAATCAACACCATTCGGATCAGGCGTGTGCAGAAGGCCGGCATCTGTTCTCCAGTAAGGGGTACGATAGTTTGCATTGCTAATTACTTTTTTGACTACTAAGGCCGCGTTGCTATAAAATAATCCGTTCTCACCAACAGGCAATCCTAAATTATAAAGGAACTTGGAAGCCGAAGAGGTAGCTGTTCCGTTGATGTTATTGGCGGTAGGAAAGCGCTGAAGGTAATTGGTAATTGGCAGGTTGGCGCTGGAAGTGGAGCTTTGAGAAGGATCACCAAAAGTAGCAATCTCTGTGGCCAGATCAATAATGCCCGAGCGAACGGCATTATTCTGCTGATTAAATCCGATGGTATAATTGATAAAGCCTTTCTTGGCAAAATTGTTCCCGCTGTTGAAGGATAAGCCATACGATCCTCCGTCACCTTTGCTGGTTACACCCCCTGTTACATTGAGCGAAGTATATTCATAGCGATCTTTCAGGATAATGTTCATCACACCCGCAATGGCATCCGATCCGTATTGAGCGGAGGCTCCATCTCTTAATATTTCCACACGCTTAATAGCATCGGTAGGGATAGCAGAGAGATCAGCACCCGTTTCACCTCTGCCCGGGGCAAATTGAACATAAAGCAGTGAACTGAGATTTTTTCTCTTGCCATTAATCAAAATTAAAGTACGGCTCGGGCCCAGGTTTCTTATTTCATACGGATCGAGTAATGTTGTCGCATCATTTACAGGAGTGTTTACGGTATTAAAAGAAGGCACACGGTATTGGAGCGCTTTATCGAAAGTAAACTGCCCTGTGGTAGCCAGCTCCTTCGATGTGAAATTATCTACCGGCACGGGAGAATCAATGAGCGTACGTTGTGAGCCACGCCCTACAGCCACTACAACTACTTCATCTAATGTGCTGATATTCTCTTCCATAGTAACCGTGATGGAAGAACTACTTGCTGATACAGGAACTTCCTGATCGGTGTACCCTATCGATGTAAATAAAAGTGAAGTAGTTGATTCGGGTACCGATAGCGAAAATTCTCCATTTGCATTGGTAGTGGTGCCCAGCCCTGTACCTTTTACGATTACATTAATACCGGGCAAAGGATTTCCTTCTTTCGTAACTACTTTTCCTGATAGTGTAATATTTATAACCAGATCATAAAATAAGCTGTCGGGTATGGCCTCCGGCTTTTTCAATATCAGTATGTTTTTGTTCATCTCGCGGAAAGTGAAATGAGTTCCCTTAAGCAGCAGGTTCAGTGTTTCCGTCATAGTACGCGTGCCCCCGGCCAGGTTAAGATTATCTATTTTTTTTATTTCCTCGTACCGGTAAACAAAACGGAAATCGGTAAGTTTTTCCATTTTCTCGAAAGCAGCTTTTAACGATTTGTTTTTTAATGCTATGGTAACGGGGGTTTTGTCAACGCCCTGCCCGTTGCTGGGTGTGGCCGACAATAGCTGAAGTGTGGCGGGAAGGATGGCTAATACAAGAATGCCTATGCGCATAAACTGTTTAAACGTTGGGTTTTTGCCTGAAACTGCAGAGTTTCCGGTGAGCACAAAATCCCACCGGTCTTCTGCTCCTTTTGAAGAGAAATTCATAATTTTAAATGTTTTAAGTGATCGTAGAAATTGTTTAAAACAATTCTGCTCCCGATGCCAGTCGGAAAGCAGAACCTTCTAAGCTCTTTGCCCCTGGGGCAAAGAGCTTTATTTTTATATTTCGCTTTGTAGAATGGGTTTACATACGTTATTGGTTTGGCGTTTAGGTCCGGACATTTTTATTCAACATCCTTCCCCGCTGATTACAATTCTTTTCTTGCTATCATAGATATAGTGTGCCTGGTTAAATTCACAAATCACATTTAAAATCTGATCAAGACTTTCTCCCTTCACAAACGTGACCGTGAAGCGACATTCTTTTACCTTGTTATTGGCGAACAGGATCTTCACACCAAAGCGTCCTTCCAGATCTTTGCAGGCTTCGCCCATGGTAATCTCATCAAAGAAAACATCGTTCTCCATCCATGAAATGGTGTGATGACTGTCTACAGTATGCTGCTTCGCGCCCAGATCTTCGGTGTTGTAAATGATTTCCTGGTTAGGGACAACCACTCCGAACAACTGCTTGCCCTCCTCTACCTTTACTTTGCCACGCAATACGGTTACGGTAATGTTCTTTTCCCGGGCATAGGCTTTAATGTTAAAAGCGGTTCCCAGCACCGTTGTTTTTAGCTTTCCGGTATGCACGATGAAGGGGCGTGAAGCATCGTGTTTTATATCGAAATAACCTTCGCCAATTAAAGTCACTTCGCGTGTTTTTCCGACAAAGAATTCAGGGTAATTGAGTGTGCTTCCTGCATTTAAAACAACGGTGCTATTATCCGGCAGTTTAATAAACTGATGCTCATCGGTAGGTTTTACCTTACTTACCGTAGCTGGTTTCGAAAGTGATTGCGGGGTGTATAGGTATAAGGCTCCTCCGAAAAGTATACCTGTGAGCATGGCTGCGGCAAGGCTTGCTACCCACACCCATTTGTTGCTCTTTTTTTTGATGGGAACTATTTTTTCCTGAGAACTGAAAATGTCATTCACTATTTTTTCCTGGTCGGAAGAAGACAGTGCATTGCCTTCGGGAACCCCTTCCCATAGTTTATCCATTAAAATTTTTAATTCTTCTTCGTGTGCCGCCTCATCAATCAGTTCCAGGAACTCCTGCTTTTCTTCTTCGGTGCATGTTTGGCTTGCATAGCGTTGAAATAAAAAAGACAGACGCGAATCAGGCATACATTTAAATTTATAAGTGCTTCGTTATTTAAGTCGGGCTGTTTTTAATGCAGTCATCTACTTTTAGCTACCCATTCAGACAACTTGTGGGTTAAAAAGGAGTAGTCCGACAGATAAAAAATAAAATAAATGATTTATGAGGGTCTATTTTGACCCTAATGACTGATAATTGAGCCTGAATAGCTGGATTGTGACTCCCTAAATGGACGGGGTTTGAAGGAAAACGCGGATGGAGCGTAGTGCCTGCTGCATGTGGGTTTTTACGGTAAAGCGCGAAATGCTTAGCCGCTCTGCCACTTCCTCGTACTTCATTCCTTCGTGGTAGCACATTTTATAGACTACCTGCTGCTGAGGCGGCAATCTTTTAATGGCATGCTCGATTTGGTGCTGATAGGAAGAAGTAGCTACCTGCAGGTGAAAGGATTCTTCGTGTAAATACATTCTGGCTTTCCTCTCTACCGATAAATGTTTTAGAAAATTGAAAGTGTGATTTCGGGTGATGGTGTATAAGTAGGAAGGGAAAAAATCGATGGAAGTCAATGTATCCCGGTTGATCCAGATCTTCATGAAGACTTCCTGTACAATTTCTTCTGCTTGTTCTTTCGTGTGCGTTAGTTTCAGTGCGTAGGTATAAACTTTGCCTGAGTAGGAGGTGAAGAGGTATCGAAAAGCCTTTTGATTGCCTTCTGCAATCTGACCTAAAATAAATTTAAGATCATCACTCTTCATCAGGTGGGAGTGTTAGGGTTAGATTTAGTAAAACTAAACCTAATAAAAAGGAATTGATCAGCAAAAGAGCAAATGGTAATTGAAGAATATAATTTTGTCATTTATTGGTTTTAACCAATTTACTATGCATATCAAACCTTTGCACCAACAAATAGTTTGATTATTTATTTTTTACAGATTGGCTTAAAAAACTGAATGATCGGATTGTGATGAAGATTTTCCTGCCGGAAACACAATCAAAAACAATAGGAAACTGCAAAAAAAGAAGTTAGAGAAATGAATCCTCTAACTTCTGTTATCATTTTTTGATGGATGTATTTTTTTAATCCATCGGCACGTTTACATGGCGCTCGGCATGATAGGAGGAGCGCACCAGTGGTCCGGACTCCACGTATTTTAATCCGCGTTTCAATCCTTCTTCTTTATACATAGCGAAAGTATCCGGATGGATGAACTCAGCTACTTCAAGATGTAATTTGGTGGGTTGTAAGTATTGCCCGAGAGTAAGGATCATCAACCCATTGGCTGCTAGATCATCCATTGCTTTAAACACCTCCTCTTTGGTTTCTCCTATGCCAAGCATAATTCCTGTCTTCGTTCTTTTACCTGCTTCGCGAATGCGTTTGATCTGCTCCAGGCTTCTTTCGTATTTGGCCTGGGGGCGAACCATGCGATAAAGCCTTCCCACTGTTTCCATGTTATGGCTCACTACTTCCTGGCCACCTTCAATCATTCTATATAAAGCGTCCCAGTTTCCTTTTGTATCAGGGATCAATGTTTCAATAGTAGTTTCCGGGCTAACGGATTTTGTTTGCACCACAGTCTGGTACCATACTTCCGCGCCACGGTCTTTTAACTCATCGCGATTTACCGAAGTAATTACCGCATGTTTCACGCCCATTAATTTAATAGCTTCAGCAACACGTTTAGGTTCTTCAATGTCGTACTCGGTAGGGCGGCCTGTAGCCACTGCGCAGAACGTGCAGCTTCGCGTGCATACATTACCTAAGATCATAAAGGTAGCTGTACCCGCCCCCCAGCATTCGCCCATGTTAGGGCAATTGCCGCTTTCGCAGATAGTATGAAGCTTATAGTTATCTACCAGCTTGCGTACTTTGGCATATTCCGGTCCTACCGGTAGCTTTACCCGTAGCCAGTCCGGCTTACGCTTACGCGCGGTTTCTTCAGTTGGTGGAGATATAACAGGTAGCTCTATCATTGTAAGGTATAAATTAATAGTTACAAGTTAATAGTGGTAAAGTGGACAGGATAAGTGATCACTCACTATAACTATTAACGGTTGACTAATAACCACTTTCATTTACCAATAAGTTCCTTGTATTGTGCCGCAGATAAAAGCCCGGTGGTGTCACCGCTAATTTCCATTTTGATCATCCAGCCATCGCCATACGGATCTTCGTTTACTTTTTCCGGGCTGGCATCCAAGGTGGGGTTCACTTCTGTTACCTTACCAGTTACCGGCATGAAAAGATCCGATACTGTTTTCACGGCTTCCACTGATCCGAATACATCATGAATATTTACCTGCTGGCCAACGGTAGTAATGTCAACATAAACAATATCGCCCAGTTCGCTTTGCGCGAAATCGGTAATACCAACGGTTGCCGTTTTGCCATCAATTTTAACCCACTCGTGATCTTTGGTGTAGAGAAGTCCGTCAGGAATATTCATAGTAGTTGTATTAAGTTCTCAAAAATAGGGGAAGATTGGCAATCCATAAAATATGTTTTTCACAGGCTCGCAGAGCCTGAAATGTATAAAAATTGATAAACGGTAATTTTATTCAGGATCGGGTTAGTCCAAAGGATCATCTGAATTTTATGCTATCTGTAATAAACTATTCTGAGTTGCCGGTCCAATCCGATATAGGGAGCGGTGCTTTGGTCAACTTCCCTCATTCGGCTAAATGGATAATGAATTATAGCGTAGGATCAGGGTCATAGTCAGCTCTTGTGCCCGGCATTCAATTCCTTAACTTTCGCGCGCATTCGTATTATCTATGAAAAAAACTAAGGTTCTCCTTATTGGAGCTGGCGGACAATTGGGATCGGAACTGACACAAGGGCTTTGGAATCTGTATGGTATAGACAATGTAATCGCTTCCGATATTAAAGATCCGCAGGGGGTTTTAGCAGAGGGCCGTTTCGAAAAATTTGACGTGATGCAGCGCGACAAGCTTTTTGATATTCTGAAGAAGAACGAAATTACCCAAGTCTATCATTTAGCTGCATTGCTTTCGGCCACAGGCGAAAAAGATCCGCGCTGGGCATGGAAGCTGAATATGGAAAGCTTGCTTTTTGTATTGGAAGCGGCAGCAGAATTAAAGCTCCATAAAGTATACTGGCCCAGCTCTATTGCTGCTTTCGGCCCAACCACACCCAAACAGGAAACCCCACAGGATACAATTATGGATCCTACTACAGTGTATGGCATTTCTAAACTGGCCGGTGAGCTGTGGTGTGAATATTACTTCAGAAGATACGGAGTAGATGTGCGTAGTCTTCGCTACCCGGGATTGATTGGCTGGAAAACACCTCCCGGTGGTGGTACTACCGATTATGCCGTAGACATTTATTTCAAAGCACTAAAAGAGAAAAAATACGAATGCTTTCTGACGGCTGATACGTACCTGCCCATGATGTATATGGATGATGCGGTGAAAGCCACTCTGGATTTGATGGAAGCGCCAGCCGAAAAAGTGAAAGTGCGCACCAGTTATAACATTTCCTCTATGAGCTTTTGTCCTGCTCAGATTGCGTCAACTATTAAGAAACATATTCCTGATTTTGAAATTACCTACAAGCCCGACTTTCGCCAGGCCATAGCCGACTCATGGCCTAAATCCATTGATGATGGTCCGGCACGTGAAGACTGGGGATGGAAACATCAGTTTGGACTGGAAGAGATGACAGCCGATATTTTAAAAAATCTTTCGGCTGCTCACCAATAGCGGTATCGATAGGATAGGATAAAAAGGCTGCATTAAATTCGCTACAGCCTTTTAGATATCCATTACCGTATAAAGCTTACTGCACAGTAATGCGCGATACTTTATTGAAATCAATCGAATTCATTTTTACAATATAGACACCTGGTTCCAGGGAAAGACCAAGATTTACATCTGTTTCATTTGCCTTAATTATTCCCCTTATTCTTTCCATACCGGAAGCACTTAATACGAATACCAGGATTTCTGTCTTTGGCTCAAAGTTGAGATGAAAGGACAGATTGGAATTGGTAACCGGTACGGGATAGAGAACCACATCGTGTGCCGATTCAAAAGTGACAGTGATGACAGAAAACGTTTCGGTATACTGATCAAAGTCGACAGACTGAAGACGGTAATAGGCGGTACCATTCACCGGAAGCTTATCCGGGAAAGAATAATCATGACGTTCTTTGGTAGTACCGTTGCCTTTTATTGTACCAATCGTTTTGAAGATTTTTCCGTCAGTAGATCGCTGCAGGTTGAAGTGATCGAAATTAATTTCAGAAGCGGTTGCCCAGACCAGAGTTACAGCCTCAGAAGTAACTTCCGATACCTTGAAATACGATAACGTGATAGGAAGCGGACTGCCGGAGAGGGATGCGATATAATTATAGAATGTTAAATCATTGGATTGAAGAGTACTTTTGTTTCCAACAGTTCCGGAAATGTTTTGTGCCGTTGTCGTTCCATTAACATAAAGACCAATAACAGGAGAACCATTTGAGCCAGTTGGTGAACTGCCGCTATTGGAGTTAGTTACGGTATTACCACCTCCGGTGCCCAGGTCAATATATCCATTAACATAAGCTTGTGCACCACAATTAATTGTAATAAGATTTCCGCTTCCTCCTGATGAGGTAAGGTTACCGAATACTACTAACCGTCCGTTTTGATTTACTGTAACATCTCCGCTTCCGATTACTACAAGATTAGTCTTCACGATAAGATTAGCATAATTCGTAATTGCTGTGTTACATGCTGACACGTTAGTACCAACAACGACATTTGGATTAGCATTTACAGTAAGCGTGCCAGTAATGGTCATGATCGAATTTGTGCCTGGATTCAGCTGGATTATGCCACTAGCGCTTACATTACCCGATACATTAAATACACCTGTATTATTAAATGATGTAGAGCCGCTACTACTTGTAGTCAGGCTGGCTACACTTGTTGATGACCCGCTTGTGGCAGAATATATACCTCCTGTCAAAGCAAAAGCGCCAGAGGCAGTTAATGTTCCTCCCTGCATTATAATTTCTGCAGAATTGTCAAGAGTTAGTGTGCCAGTCACGGCCAGGGTACCTCCTGTTTGTACATAGATATTGACACCGCTTCCTGTCCAATTGACATTCCCGCTAAAATTGAGGGCTCCTCCGCTATTGATAGTTATAGACGCACTACCAGTCCAACCCGTAAGAGAAGTAGCGCCTCTGGTGATGGTGTGATTAATAATAACAATGTCATCTATTGTTGGTCCTCCAGCGATATTTGGAGACCAGGTGGTAGCACTTATCCAAGTACCGGAACTGTTTGATGTGTATGTAGCAGCAGACACTACACAGATGGAACTCTGTACCAAGAACATTACAATTGCCAACTTCCTCATTTTCATAGAAATTACCTACTTGATTAAAGCTTAAACTCGTTTACCAGAAACCGACCAGAACTATAGTTACCATACAATCGCTAAAGTGAGATTTCACTTTCTGCTTTTTTCAAGCAAAAGTTTCTATTGCCTTAAGCGACCATTCTTTATCACAAATCCTTTAAATGCCGCAAATATATACTTTGACCTCGTAAATATTTTTTTAATAATTCAGGTTTTTGAAATAAATCATTCGATCAATTAGCTACCCAAAGGCACCCAATCAGGAAAGGTCTATTCAATTTTTGGGAAAGGCTATGACACCAGAACTTCTGTGTAAAATAATTTTTCCTCACCATCCGGATATATGAACTTCAGACGATAATAGGATTTGCCGGATAAAGGATACAGATCGAAGGAGCTATGATTTTTTTCTTCATTAAGAAAAGCCTTACCCAAAATGATAATGATGGCTACAAAGTGTTGACCATCCATGGATCGTTCGATTACAAATCGATCAAAATATTCTAATCCGGAGGTAGTCCATTTTAGCGTCACCTTGCCATCGCCCGGATAAGCGCTGAAAAGAGATTCATTTTTCTGTCCTCCAAATCCCAAACTGTCCGCCTCTTCTTTAGCCATAATAATTACTTTTACGAAAACCTGTATTCATGAAAACCTACCAGAACTTAAAGACGGAACTGAAAGAGGGAATTTTTTACATTACCATCAGCCGCCCTCAAGCCCTCAACGCTCTTAACATGGAAACCATGAACGAGCTTAACCACGTACTGCAAGAAGCTCACCACGAATCTGTGCGCGGGATTATTTTGTCTGGTGAGGGTGAAAAAGCATTTGTGGCCGGAGCCGATATCAAAGAGATTGCTACGCTTTCAAAAGAAGAAGCATCTGCGTTTGCAAGGCGTGGCCAAGCTTTATTCAAGCAATGGGAGGATTTTACGAAACCGGTGATTGCAGCTGTTAATGGTTTTGCTTTGGGCGGAGGGTGCGAACTGGCGATGGCATGCCATATTCGTGTGGCCACGGAAAATGCCAAATTTGGACAACCCGAAGTTAATCTGGGAATTATACCCGGCTATGGCGGCACACAACGTCTTACGCAGCTGGTAGGTCGTGGTAAAGCGCTGGAACTGATGATGACGGGCGATCTGATCTCGGCACAGGATGCCAAAAGTATTGGCCTGGTTAATCATGTAGTGGCAACTCATGCCGAGCTAAAAGAGCTTGCGCATAAAATCATGAATAAAATTCTCGCGAAAGCACCGGTAGCCATTACACAGCTGATTAAAAGTGTGAATGCCGGCTTTGATTTCGAAAACAAAGGCTACGAAGCAGAAGCGAATAATTTTGGTGAATGCACCACTACGCAGGATTTCAAAGAAGGTACAACTGCCTTTATCGAAAAGAGACAGCCACAGTTTAAAGGAAAGTAATTGAGCAAGCTTAAGGCACTCGCAGGCGAAACGGTTTTGTATGGACTGGGCAATATGGTGCCCCGGCTTTTAAACTTTATTCTTTTCCCTTTGCATACGGGCATTTTTAAGCCGGAGGAATATGGGGCATTCACCTACCTGATGTCTTTCGTGGCGGTACTCAATGTAGTTTACAGTTTTGGAATGGAAACGGCCTATTTCCGTTTTGCCATGAAGCCGGGTACGGATGCCAGGCGGATTTTTAATGTCGCCCAGACAGCTGTAGTAATTATCAGCGCACTCCTTTCCATCACTTTTGTTTTTTGTGCTCCTTCTCTTTCTGTAGCCATGAAGGTACCCGGGCACACCAATTACATCGTGTGGCTGGCAGCTATTTTGTTTATCGATAATATAGTATCCATTCCTTTTGCGCGGCTGCGTCTCGAAAAGAAACCGATTCAGTTTTCTATTTACCGTATCTCCAATGTTTTAATTCTTACCGGGCTCAATTTGTATTTTTTAAAAGTGATTTACGACCCGCAGATAGGGATCGGTTACATCTTTCTGGCTAACCTGATCGCCAATGCATTCTACCTGGTATTCTTTTTCAAAACATTTATTTCCTGGCGGCCGGCTTATGACCGGGAAGTATTTCCTGCCATGGCCCGCTATGCCTACCCGGTGATGATCACCGGGCTGGCCGGTATGACGAACGAATTTTTTTCGAGAGTAGCATTAGAGAAGTGGCTTCCTGCGAATTTTTACCCAGGCAGAAGTTCTGCCTATGCAGTCGGGGTATTTGGAGCAGTATATAAATTTTCTGTTCTCATGAATCTGACCGTGCAGGCTTTTCGAATGGCGGCAGAACCCTTTTTCTTTTCGAATGCTTCGCACAAAAATTCACCGCAGCTATTCGCAAGGGTTAATCATTACTTCATTGTAATCGCTTGCTTTATTATGCTGGGTGTAAGCATCAATGTGGATATTCTGAAATTCATATTCCTGCAGAAAAAAGAATACTGGGAAGGACTGGATATTGTGCCTCCATTACTGCTGGGCTATCTCTTTCTTGGAGTGTACTACAATTTTACGGTATGGTTTAAGCTGACCGACAAGACCTATTATGGAACCATCATCACTATTGGTGGTGCTGTGCTTACCATCTTCCTCAACTTTTTACTGATCCCGGTTGCAGGTTATCTGGGAAGCAGCTGGGCTACTGCGATCGTATATGGATCCATGGCTGTAGCGTGTTATCTCATCGGCCGGAAATTCTATCCTATTCCTTATTCTGTTGTTTCAGGTACGGTTCATATCAGCATTTCTTTTATTCTTATTTACCTGATTAATTCCATCGCTATTCCCAATCCATGGATGGCTACCTTGTTCCATGTGCTGATCTTGCTGGCCTATGCTTCTGTAATTTATCTCATCGAAAGAAAGAACTGGAAGCGGGACCAAAGCTAATAGTATGTTCCTGCTCCGTCATGTGGCAGAGGCTGTCTTTTCGTTCTTTTCATGCACAACACCCTGTTCTTTTTTTCGTTAATTTTAAGACCCGTTTGTGTATTTAGAACACGGGCATTCTGCATTTGAAAACACGTATTCTGTCATCCTGTATTTTTCTCATAGCCTTATTTGTAATAGGCCACAGTTCGTATGCCCAGCGCGACAAAAAAAAGAAGTCAAACGATCCCCGGCTTTCGGAGCCCCGGTTGAGAGAGGCGGAATTTTTCTTTACCGAAGGGGAGAAGTATTTCATCCTGGAAGATTATACCAAGGCATTATTGTATTACCAGCGCACTGCCGAGCTCAACCCGGAAAACGCAACAGTGCATTATAAAATTGCCGAAGTATTATCACGCGGAAATAAGGAAGATGATTTGATCCGTGCTTCCATTAGTATTGAAGCGGCATTGCGGCTCGAAAAGAAAAATAAATATTTCTATTTACTGGCTTCTACCATCTACAACAATCAAACCCAATTTGGTAAGGCAATACAGGCATTGGAAACAATGATGAAAGAGATACCGGGCACCGATGATTATTTGTACGAGCTGGCAGCTATCTATCAATACGATCATAAGCCGGAGGAAGCCATTAAAGTCTATAACAAGGCAGAAGGGATATTAGGTATCAATGAAGTATCATCATTAAACAAGCAACGTATTTACCTGGAGCAGGGCAAGCTGGAGGAAGCGGTACACGAAGGTGAAAAACTGATGGAAGCATTTCCCGAGGAAGAACGTTTGATGCTCGGCTTTGCGGAAACATTATCTCAGAATGGGCAAGCCGCACGGGCTATTCCTTATATTGAAAAATACCTGAAGGAACATCCCGAAGCGGGCAATGCAAAGATGCTGCTGGCCGGGCTTTATCGCGATACTAAACAGGAGGATAAAGCGCGGGAGTACATTCTTTCCGTATTTGATGATACCTCGGTAGAGATCAGCAGCAAAGTGTTGATGTTAGGTGTGTACAGCACGCAGCTGAGCGATCAGTTAAGCAAAGGCATAAAGGATCCTGCTCTGGAATCATTCACACTCACCTTATTTGAAAAATTAAAGAAGACATATCCCAATGATGCCAATGTTCATTTGGTAGGAGGCGATTTATACCTTGCATTAAAGCAAAATACAGAAGCCAGGGATGAATACCTGAAATCCATCCGGCTCGGGTCATCCAGTTTTGAAGCATGGCAAAACCTGCTCTACCTCGAATCGGAAACGGGCGAGCTGGATAGTTTGATTGTGCATTCGGAAGAAGGTCTGGAATCTTTTCCCAACCAGGGTATGCTGCATTATTTTAATGGCTATGCTCACCTCAGAAAACGCCATTATCGTGAAGCCGCAGGTGCACTGGAGCAGGCCAAAAAACTTTCAGCCTCCAATCCTAATCTGATGCAGGAAATTAATAGTATGCTGGGCGAAACATATAATGCCACGCGTGAATATGCCAAGTCAGACAAAGCCTACGATGAGGCCCTGGCCATCAACCCAAATAATGACCTTATCCTGAATAATTACAGTTATTACCTTGCTTTGCGAAAAGAGAACCTGGAGAAAGCCGAAAAGATGGCTTCGCAGATGATCAAAAATAATCCCGGTAATGCCTCTTATCTCGACACGTATGCCTGGGTACTTTTTATGCGTGAAAAATTTAAAGAAGCAAAAAAAGTGATGGAAAAGGCGATAAGCTCGGGTCAGGTAAGTGCTACCCATTTTGAACATTATGGTGATATCCTCTTTCAGTTAGGAGACATTGATGAAGCGGTGAAGCAGTGGCAAAAAGCGAAGGCCATGAGCACCGACCATGAAGTAATCGACAAAAAAATCGCCAACAGAAGGTTGTATTAGCTATTTTTACGGATTGAAAACGATCTGTAAAACTTCAAACTTGTCTGCTTTGGCTTCCATGCGATCTACTGTTATTATTCTTTTCGCAGCATTGTTCTTTGTGCTGTCTTCCTGCCACAAAAAAATAACGCCAACGATTACTCCGATAACAAAGCCTGTGGCTACTTACAACCTCCAGGAAATTGACTTTGACTATTTTCAGGGAAAAGCCCGTGTGAATTTTAAAGACAATAAGAAAGAACGCGAGGTAAAAGCGGCTATCCGCATCCGTAAAGACAGTGTCATCTGGATGACTTTCTCTGTAATCGGTGTGCAGGGTGGAAAGGCGCTCATCAATAAGGACTCCATCACCATTGTGAGTAATGTAGATAAGGAATACTACGTATTTGATTACAAAGAACTTTCCAAACGCTTTAATTTCACTATTGATTATAATGTAGTGCAGGCTGCTATGCTGGGTAATTTAATTCAGGCGAAAGCAGATACAGATAAAGTGAAGCAAGAGCCCAACTTTACTATCCTTGAGCAGGATTATGAATCGGTGCATATCAAGAACTACATTAACAATGCCAGCGCAAAACTGGAACGTGTAGAGATGACTGAATCGAATAGCAATAATTCGATGACTATCAATTACCGCAATTTTCAGCCGGTGAATGATAAGAGCTTTCCCTTCAATGGCGTTGTAAGTCTGTTTTACAAAGCAGCTACAGGTATTTTAAATAATACCATCGAATTTGAATATAATAAAGCAGAGGTGGGCGACAAGGAATTGAAATTCCCGTTCAATATTCCGCGCAAGTATGAACGCAGGTAGATCTCTTTTTATCATTGCTTTCGTTGTTGCTTTTCTTTCGGCACCGGCTGTCCTGGCGCAAAAGAAAAGTAAAGCACAGCTTCAAAGAGAGAAGCAGCAAAACGTGGAGAAGATTAAAGAGACTGAGCGGATCATTACAGAAACGGCTCAACAAAAGAAAAATTCTATTGGTGAATTAAATGCCCTGAACCAGCGAATCAGTCAGCAGGAGTCATTGATCATGTCCATAAAAGGGGAAATGGATTTGCTCGACTCCGATATTGATGAGAATGTGCAGATCATTAATGCACTGGAGCGTGATGTTGAAAAACTGAAGCAGGAATATGCCACCATGCTCATGTCGGCACAGAAAGCAAGCGGGCGCATCGATAAGCTTACCTTCATCTTTTCTGCTCAATCGTTCGATCAGCTGCTCATGCGGTTAAAATACATGGAGCAATACGGTAAAGCTCGTAAAGAGCAGGCCGATGCCATTGCTAAAGTTCAGCGTGTGCTGAGTGAGCAGGTGAAAAGAACAGAGATTAAGAAGGAAACAAAAAATCAGCTGCTGGGCGAAGAGATCAGCGAGAATTATCAGCTCACTGATCTGAAGCAAAAACAGAAAAGTGTGGTTAAATCGCTGGAGAAAGAAGAGAAGAAGCTAAAGCGGGAGCTGGACGATACCAAGCAGGCCGTAGCACAGCTGGACGAATTGATCAATAAGATTATCAAGGAAGAAATTGAGCGTGCTGAGCGTGAAGCCAGAGAAGCTCGTGAAGCGAAATCGAAGACAAAAACAGTAAAGACCGTAGAGGCGGCTGTTGCTCTATCGTCTTCCTTTGAAGAGAATAAATCTAAATTCGCGTGGCCTGCATCGGGGTTTGTTTCACAGCGTTTCGGCAGGCAGAATCATCCGGTTTTGAAGAACGTGATTTTGCAGAATGACGGTATAAATATCCAGACGAAACAGGATGAAAAAGTAAAAACCATTTTCGATGGTGAAGTCAGGAAGATTGCGTTCATCCCTTCGATAGGAAATACGGTGATCATCAACCATGGCGATTACTTCACCGTTTATTCAGGGCTCAAAGAAGTATTTGTGAAAAATGGTCAGAAAGTAGTGACCGCACAAGAAATCGGTCAACTTCAGGTAAACGGAGAGGGGATCTCAGAGCTGCGTTTTCAAATCCGGAGAAACACAGAAGCCCTCGATCCTCAGAGCTGGCTCAAAAATTGACTTTCAAACGCCCGCGGGCCCGCAGATTTGACCAGGCATTTACCAGCAGGCATAAGTGATCCATAACAATTCGCTAATATTGTTTTCTTTCAGCAGAAAAGTTGGCTAAATCATTCAAGCTTAGGGATTTTCTTATCGGGGAGGAAGTGATTTTTTCATACCCGAAATTCAAACGCATTATGCTGGCGGCTTACCTGTCGCTTATCTGCATGGCAATAGCTGTTATTTACAGTATCGTAGACGTAGTGAATGACGTATATTATTCCTGGCCGGCATATATCGTTCTTTTTTTTATGCCTCTCATTTCACTCCGGCTTATCCGAAAGAAAAAATATAAAGCAGCCAAAGTTATTTTGATGATCTCGGCCAACATCGGGGTGTTTTTTGCAGCCATCAATGATCCTTTTGAGGCAGGTGTATTCCTATACTTTATACCCACTGCTATCGGATCCATGGCCATGCTTGAGTTTAATGAACGCATAACAGGAATTACATTGGCCAGTTTTACCTTACTCCTTTTTTTGCTGGCCTACTTCGGAAGCTTTGATCTGTATATAAAGATCGCACGGCCTTCCGAGTTTTACATTCAGCTCAGTCTGATTTTTAATTACTTTTTTTCGCTGACCGTATCTGTGCTTATTATTTATTTTCTTACCAGTCTGAACAGGCGTTCGGAAAAAGAGTTGATGGAAAAAGAAAAGCTGGCCAACGAAAAAAACCAGGAGCTGCAAAAAGTAAATGAAGAGCTTGATCGCTTTGTTTACAGTGTCTCTCATGACCTTCGCTCGCCACTTAGTTCAATCCTGGGGCTTACTGATCTGGCCAGGCGAACAAGCGACCCCAAAGAATTAGATCAGTTTATTGTAATGATTCAGGGCAGAGTTAAGGCACAGGATCATTTCATTCGCGAGATCATCGACTACTCACGCAACACCCGTACGGACGTTGTGCCTGAACCGGTAAATTTATTGTCGCTTGTAGAAGAAGTACTGGAAGCGCTGCGCTTCAATCCGGATGCGCAGAAGATTGAATTTATAAAAAAAATAGAAGAAGGAGTCACTTTCATTTCTGACAAAACGCGGCTTACCATTATCCTGAATAATCTTATCGGTAATGCCATCAAATATCATGATTTCAACAAGGCAAATCCTTTTGTGGAAATTGGCTTTATAAAAGACTCTTCTACGCTTTATATTCAGGATAATGGCATAGGGGTAATGCCCGAACATCAGCAAAAGATTTTCAATATGTTTTATCGCGGCTCCGACCGTTCTACAGGAAGTGGACTAGGTCTCTTCATTACCAAAGAAGCCGCTGCCAAACTGCACGGAACAATTGAAATGAAAACAGAGTTTGGCAAGGGAAGCACATTTACTGTGAAGCTACCCCAGCGTATTTAGGTAATCAGATCAATGATCGCTTAATGATACCTTTTAATAAAAGCTATCTCGCCACTTCAAACTGTTCAGCGGAAGAATGTTTCAGATGCTCTTCATACTCAAACGGAGCATCGTTTCCTTCCAGCAGGCATCCATCAGGAAGAATGGGATAAATCTCTTCGTAGGTCTTCACCATATTCATAAAGATTCTACGGTATACGTGTGAATGATTGACCTGATCCGGGTGCTGAAGTCCTGCAGCACCGATAAGTTCTACAAAGCTTTCTAATGTATTTTTATGATAGTTGGCCACGCGAACTTTTTTATCTTCCACCACTAATCCCTTCATAAAATAAGGATCTTGTGTGGCTACACCGGTAGGGCAGGTATTCTTATTGCACTCCAGTGCTTGTATGCAACCCAGCGCCATCATCATAGCACGTGCACTGTTACAGGTATCCGCACCCAGTGCCATTACCCGTACCATGTGGAACCCGGTAAGAATCTTTCCCGAGGCAATCAGTTTCATTTCATTTCGTATGCCGAAGCCACGTAACGTATTATCTACAAAAGACAAGGCGTCAAGCAAAGGCATGCCTACGGAGTTAGTAAACTCCGGAGGCGCAGCGCCAGTGCCACCTTCACCACCATCGATGGTAATGAAGTCGGGATAACTTTTAAGTTGCACCATCGCTTTGCAAATGGAAAGGAACTCACTTTTCCGGCCGATACAGAGCTTGAAGCCTACCGGTTTGCCTCCCGACAATTCGCGAAGGCGCTGAATAAATGTGATTAATCCAACAGGCGTGTTAAAGGCGCTGTGATAAGGAGGAGAAAATACAGTAGTGCCTGCCTTCACACTACGTATAGCTGCAATCTCGGGTGTGTTTTTAGAGGCAGGCAAAATACCGCCATGACCTGGCTTTGCTCCCTGTGAAAGCTTGATCTCAATCATTTTTACCGAAGGCTTCAGTGCGTTGCTCTTAAATGTTTCGTCACTAAAATTTCCGGACTCATCACGCGCACCGAAGTAGCCGGTACCAACCTGCCAGATCACATCACCACCTGGTTCAAGGTGATAAGGGCTCAATCCTCCTTCGCCCGTATTGTGAGCGAAGCCACCGATTTTTGCTCCGGCATTAAGTGAAAGAATGGCATTCTTGCTTAACGAACCAAAGCTCATGGCCGATACATTCAGGACACTCATGTCGTAAGGCTGCTTGCAATCCTTTCCGCCAAAGCGAACCCTGGGATGGTGATCCATTTTGTGGAAGTCCATCGGGGCGATGGAGTGTGTCATCCATTCGTATCCTTCGGAGTATACATTGAGCTGAGTTCCAAAAGGAATTGTATCGGTTTGCTTTTTTGCGCGCTGATAAATGACCGAGCGTTCATTTCGGCTGATCGGTGCGCCATCGGTGTCCGACTCAACAAAGTATTGCTGAATCTTTGGCCTGAAATCTTCAAAGACATAGCGAAGGCGACCGAGTACCGGGAAGTTACGTCTGATGGATTGTCTGGGTTGAATAATATCTTCAACACCCATGTAGATGATTGGTCCTATCAGGAGGAATGTAAAAAGGGCTTCGATCCAGAAGTAAGCCCACACCAGGATCAAAGCAGTAATTACAATGCTACTCAGGATAAAAATCTTTCTCATAGACAGGAAGGGTTAATAATCAAAGATACACGCTTTTGAAATACCCCCAACCGTTTGCAGGAGCTTATAGAAATGTTGGAATGAGTCTAATTTATGCCACTTTCATGGCTACGATACCTCTTTGCTTGTGAATTTTCAGAGCGAACTGTTGATGAATAAAATGAGTCATCCGGTTTTCAGAGAGCCGGGCATCGCGGGTTTTAGGAAAGAATACAGTAAGATCCAGAACTGCCCTGATAAATAATTCCTGCCGGCAGAATTGAGTGGTATGCTGATGAAAAAAGGTAGCCCAGTCAGCTTCATATTTTTTCAGGTGATCGGTGCCATCCCAGAGGAACTCCAGTTGGTTGTCACCAAATTTATAGCGATACACTCCGGCCAGGTTCTGGTAGAATGGTTTCAGTGGCTTAAGGTTATCGGGCTTATACTCTTCAATGGATTGACTAACGGGATCGGACAGACGCAGTGAGTTATAGCGCATGAAATAATGGTCTTTGATTTTTTCGATCAGCGCCATGAGAAGTGCGTCTTTCATCTGAAGCTGTGCAGCTTCGAGCAGGTAGTTTTTATCGAGCGGGAAGAATTTTCTGACCACTTAAATAAGGTTAGACAAAAGTAAAAAGTTTTATCCTATTGTATTGCATTCCGATCTTCCGATCATCGTTTTTATTAAGAGTGAACAGAAATAAAGTCGACCACTTGTCTTTGATTGAAACGAAATGGATGTGCGCAACACATTTTTACCTGGACTGTTCGCCTTGCTGGTGATCATCCAGTTCTTCCGTCCTGCTAAAAATGTATCGGAACGTATATCAGCGAATGATCTCTCTGGTGTATCAGATACCCGCTAAGGTGAGTATTATTCTTGTCAGCAAATGCTATGATTGTCATAGTAATAACATTCATTATCCCTGGTATAATAACATTCAGCCGGTGGCCTGGTGGATGAGCAGTCATGTAAAAGATGGGAAGCGCCATCTTAACTTTTCGGAATTTAAAACCTATAGCGAGAAAAGCAAAGCATAAACTGGAGGAACTGTCGGAGTCGGTAACGGAGGGATGCCGCTTGATTCCTGTCTCTGGATCCACAAAGAGGCCAGGATAACCAGTGAGGATGCAGCCATTATCAACCAGTGGATTGCTTCATTGGGTGTGAAGACAGCCAGGTCGGAGTAGGGAAGTTAGTTATAGTTTAGAAGGGCGGGAGCTTTTACAAAACTTCCGGAGTATTTGATGCGCAGGTTGTTGGTGAATTTGAATTCAAAATTACCAACACCGGGTACCGTTATAGGGAAGAAGTAAACCCGGAATTCCATGGTGCCAAAAATCAGATTCTCATTGCGGGTGCGAACTCCAGCGCTGAAGCCGGGGTAGAATATATATATCTTATTGGTATTTACTTTTTGCCGGAACAGAGCTCCTTCAAATGCAGTAAAGGGCGCAAATCGAAAGCCCAATAAGCTCCATGCTGAAAAGAAAGTAGTTTCTGATTGCACATAGATACGTCTGTAGCCATACAGACTGTCCGGACGGAAGCCTCTTACCTGGCCACTGAGCGTAAGCAATGGATTGGTCACGTTGTTAAACATCTCCGTGTATCCAAGTTCAAAAGATTGACGAAGCTTCATTTTTTTATAAGTGATGAGCCGGCTGTAGAAGTTTGCTGATCCCAGCACCACGGCATCTTCCATCAAATGATCTCTGGGATAGCCACCGGCACCGGCACGCAGCGTATAGAAGTTTCCATTTTTGCGTACAAATGATTTGGTGAAATCACCTGAAAGATAGGGTCGCTTTCTCTCCAGCTCTTTGGAATATCCGGCTGTTAAAATTGCTGTCGTTCCGTAGGGCACATCTTCTGTTCGGCCAAAGCCATAAACATAATGCGTCTTATAGAAATTCTGTTCATAAAAAGTAAAGGAACCCAGCAGCATCTGCCGGTTATTGTAAATGGCATTGGTAAGCTCATTGGGCTGAATAGGTTGAGTAAGATATTGCTGTTGAAAGTAGCGCAAGCCTACAAAGTGCCGGGTGCGATCGTTCATATTATTACTCAAGCCCATGTTGGCTCCTGCCCAATAGTCCTGAATATTGTAGCGATAGTTAAGGAAAAGAGAATCGGGAGAGTTGAATACATTCTTCGACCAGTTTCTGCTCACTTCCAAACCGCCTGCCCACCGCGAGTAAGGGGAAACCAATGGCCGGTCAAGCCGTACGTAATAAGAGTATTCGTTCTCTGCACCATAACTGCTGCCATTATCGATCTGGGTATATCCTAAAGTAACGCTGACAAGGCTTCCCATGAAACTTGATTTTTTATAGTAAGCACTGTATCCCGTACGCGGTGTGCGGTCTGTTTCTAATAAAACGGTGGCATCTACCCGTTGCGCATTCCCCATGAGGTTGGCATCGTACAAACCGAATTTGGATTTGGTAGGGCCAGATGGATTAATGCGACCACCAAGACTGAATACATCCCTTGTAATCACAAACACATCTACAGAATCTTCAGAAACAGGTTTTACAATAATGCGCGAGTCGAGAATGAAATCAAGGTCACGAAGATAGCGCTCATTGTCAGCAAGCTTGTAGGGATTAAGAGGTTTGCCTTCATAAAAGAAGAGATGCTGCTTTATGATTTTGGGCCGCGTATCCGTGTGCAGGCTTTTAGCAATTCGGGTAGTAATACTTTTTATATTCCTTTCCGGATTGTAAATGGACCGGTCCAGTCCGATATGGTCTATATAGATTTTGCGAACAATTTTGTTTTCATAGGGAATAAACTTGTCCTCGCTTCGCTCTTGCTTTATGGAATCAGAAAAAGTTCTGCGTGTAACGCTCCGGCTGATCTCTTTGCCAATGCGGGTGTTTTTCAGATTTTGAAACAGCGAGAGTGAATCTTTTCTGTTTTTGGTCTTTTCTTTTTTTTGAGCGAAGAGAACAAAGGGAAGACACAGGAGCACGAGTAGCGCAATCTGCAGCCTTGTATTATTTAGTCGTCTCTTCACCTTTCCAAAATACTAAATCATTCGCAGGTAATCCTTCGATACAGGTAGAACGACTTTAATGGTAAATTTTTATGCCACTCAAATAATTATGGCATAATCCCGATGGGTTCAGCTATCGGAATCAGGCTTCAGGGGCAGGGTTATGCTATGAAACCGCATTTATACTTTTCGTCTGGCGTTCTTTAGAATTCCAGCATTCGTACCGCAGTGACAGCCGCTTCTTCACCCTTGTTGCCCAGCTTGCCACCGGCACGTTCTTCCGCCTGTTTTTTAGTAAGAGTGGTGAGCACACCAAAGATCACCGGCTTGCGGGTTTTGAGATTTACTTCTGTGATTCCGTAAGTAACCCCCTGGCAGATATAATCGAAGTGAGGAGTATCTCCCTGGATCACACAACCCAATACAATGACTGCATCCACGTCTTTTTTTTCCGCTGCCCAAAGTGCGCCAAGAGTAAGTTCAAAAGTGCCAGGCACGTTCTTGCGCAGGATGTTTGATTTTTTAGCGCCAAGCGTAAGGAGCCCCTGCTTAGCTCCCTCATAAAGAGCCTCGGTGATGTCTTCATTCCATTCGGCTACCACGATGACAAATTTCTTTTTAGCAAGGTTAATCTTGCTCTTGCCTGAAACGGATTTGAGTATTCCTGCCATGGTAGTAGATGCTTTGAAATTAAAGTATAAAAAAAGGGATAGATACTCTATCCCTTCAAAGTTATTACAAAAGTCTCCTTAGTTATGAATTCTTCTCTAAGCTTGCTTTGAATTTTTTCGCGTTCTGGTACTCGCTGCTTTCCCAGTATTCACTGATGATGCGATCGTAAGCAGAAATCGCCTTGTCGTTTTGATTTGCTTTTTCGTATGCCAGCGCCAGCTTCATTAGGTAAGCAGGGGTATAAAATTTGTTAGGCTTATAGTCGGCCGCTTTTGAATAATACTTGGCAGCACTTTCAAAATCTTTTTGTTCCATGTATGCATCTCCGGTAAGGCTATACGCCCTTGCCTGCACCAGAATGTCGCTCGCCTTAAAATCCTCCAGATAAAATATGGCCAGTGAATATTTGCCTTGCTTCAGGTTGATTACTCCGGCATAGTAGTTGGCCAGATTCCCTGCAGCTGTTATTCCGTAGTCATCAATAATTTGCTCAAAGCCGAGATTGTTACCATCACCTTTTAAAGCCAGGTTTAAGCTGTCGGCTTCGAAGTAACGGATAGCCTGAAACATTTCTTTTTGAGCCAGCTCGTTCTGAGTGCCCTGGTAGTAACGAAAACCGAAGTATCCTCCTACAATCAATACGATTGCGCCTACAATGCTGATGATGATTTTCGGATTCTGTTCAATCCAAAATTCAGCGCCTTCCAGCTTTGCAGCAATCGCTTCGTTGTTTTCGAGAATATCTATTTTCTCTTCTTTTTTTGCCATGTCTTTATTGAGTATTAAAAATCGCCTTCATCCGGTTAACACTCCGGTAAATCGGGAGGTCTGCGGGATGGGGCGCAAAACTAAGAATTCAGGATTATTAATCAAAAGGGGTTTAGCCTGTTACAAAAGGATAATCGGTTTGTGTGTACACATCCGTCATCGCCTCGGAAGGATCCGGATACGGAGATTCTTCGGCAAACTTCACACTTTCTTCTACGATGGCGATTATTTTCTGATCAATAGCATCCAGTTCTTTTTCTGTAGCAAATTTTTTCTCCAGAATAGTTTGCTTGGTCACTTCAACGGGATCACGCTGTTTGTATTCTTCCACCTCTTCTTTGGTGCGGTATTTCTGAGGATCGGACATCGAGTGACCTTTGTAGCGGTAAGTGCGGAATTCCAACAGGCTTGGGCCTTCTCCGGCACGTGCTCTTTCAGCAGCCTTGGCTACCGAAATGTGTACCGCTTCTACGCTCATTGCATCTACCGGCTCGGCTGGCATATCATAGGCTTCCGCCAAAGTATAAAGTTCGGTTACGTTCGAAGATCTTTTTACCGATGTGCCCATGGCGTAGCCATTGTTTTCGATCACAAAGATCACGGGCAGCTTCCATAGCATAGCCAGGTTCAATGCTTCGTGGAATGCACCCTGACGTACGGCACCATCGCCCATATAGCACATGCACAGGTTTTTGGTCTTGTTGAATTTTTCCGCGAAAGCGATACCTGCACCTAGCGGAACCTGAGCGCCTACAATACCATGGCCACCCATGAAATTATGACCCTTATCAAATATATGCATAGAGCCACCCTTACCCTTGGTTGTACCGGTAGCCTTACCATATAATTCTGCCATGATGGCTTTAGGATCTGTACCTAACGCAAGAGGATGACCATGATCGCGGTAAGCGGTAATCCATTTGTCATCTTTTGTTAAAGCACTTACCGCACCGGAAGCACAGGCTTCCTGCCCGATATATAAGTGACAAAAGCCACGGATCTTCTGCATTCCGTACAGTTGCCCTGCCTTTTCTTCAAACTTCCTCATCAACTGCATGCTTTCATACCAAAAGAGGTAAGTTTCCTTCGGGAACTCTGTTTTCTCCCTGGTGCTTTTCGGTTTTGCTTGGGCTGTGGATGCCATAGTATTAATTTTGAATTCGAACTGCGAAAATAGGGGTCAAATCAACAATTCCCAACAACTGTTCGTCAACGGAGAATAAATAGGTGACATGCGGCTCGAAAAACTCAGCTTATTCAATTTTAAAAATTATGAGGAGGTGCAGTTAACCTTTCAGGGAAACATTCATTGCTTTTTGGGCAGGAATGGAGGTGGCAAAACCAATCTGCTGGACGCGATTTATTATCTTTCGTTTACCAAAAGCGCCCTGAATTCAAGCGACTCGCAGAATATCCGGCTTACCCAGGGGCAGTTCTTTATTAAAGGAGCCTTTTCCAGGAATAATAAATCATCGGAGGTGATCTGTTCTTTTCAACAAGGGCAAAAGAAAGTAATCCGTGAAAACGACCTGGACTACACTCGATTTGCTGAGCACATTGGCAAATACCCGGTAGTGATGGTAGCGCCACAGGATATTGAGCTGATCTGGGACGGAAGTGAGGTACGTAGAAAATTTTTTGACACTTTAATCTCGCAGCTGGATCGCATCTATCTCGACCACCTGATTACATATACCGCTTACCTGAAGCAACGAAATTCGGCACTGCGTTTTTTTTCAGAGAAGGGAAAGGTAGATCATGACCTGCTCGACAGCTATGATCAGAAATTGCTGCCAGCTGCTGACTATATATTTAATAAGCGAAAAACCTTTATACAGGAATTCGTACCCCGGCTGATTAACCATTATCGGTTTTTGTCTGGCGAAGCGCAGGAAGAAGTGACGATACAGTATCGTTCCGATCTGGCAGAAGCGAATTGGAAGGACGTACTGAAAAAGAATCTTTCGCGCGATCTGTCGCTGCAACGTACTACCACAGGAATTCACCGGGATGATTTTCTTTTCTATTTAAATAAGAATGAACTGAAGCGCTTCGGCTCGCAAGGGCAGCAGAAATCTTTCCTGATCGGGTTGAAGCTGGCCGAGTTTGAGTCGATCACTGTCATCAAAGGATTAAAGCCAATTCTGCTACTGGACGACATTTTTGATAAGCTTGATGATCTGCGCATCAACAAACTGATGGAACTGGTAGCGCAGGATACTTTCGGCCAGATTTTCATCACAGATGCACGACCGGCCCGTACCAAAGAAATTATAGCCGGAGCAGGTTTAAATCCAGGGATCTTTATGGTAGAGGGCGGGAAGATCACTCAATGATATTGTATATTATATTAGGTTTGGTATTCCACCATCCAGAGGGCAGTTAACAGACAGGTTCCCCGCCTCTATTGTCCACTCATTCTCCACTCTACCTGTACCCATCCCCTAAGTTAGCCTTATGGCAGCTGGCTCCTTCCCCGGTTTTTAGGATAGGTAGACGAATAGCGAATCTGGGTTCATTTTAGTTTTACTAAATTTGAGATATGATTTTTCCGACTACTATAAAAGGAAGCTACATAGAGCAGATGACCGATGAGGAGTTTTTCCGGTTCTGCCAGGATAATCGTGATATTAAATTTGAACGTTCTTCAACAGGAGAGATAATTGTTATGTCGCCTACCACCTATTCCACGGGAAAAAGAAACAATGAGATATTGTATCAACTCAGCAAATGGAATAAGGCTTTCAAACTAGGCGAGACAGTTGACTCTGATACTGGCTTTTACCTGCCAAATGGCGCTATGCGTAATCCGGATGCGGCATGGATAGGTAAGGAGAGATTAAAAAATATAGACAAAGATGAACTGGATAAATTTCCCCGCCTCGTTCCTGACTTTATAGGAGAATTGAAATCAAAGAGCGACCGCATTCAGGACCTGAAGGAGAAAATGAAAGAATGGATGTTTAACGGGTGCCGTTTGGGCTGGCTTATCGATGCGGATGAAGAAGTCGTTTATGTTTATGAGGGAAATAATGAACGGCTTCACAAAGGATTTGATGCCGATCTTTCGGGTGAACCGGTTCTCAAGGGTTTTTCTTTTATCCTATCTGAACTAAGAGTATAAAAGAAGCATATTAAAAATTTCAGGCAATGGCAAAAAAAACAGAAATCCAACATATTGGTAATGCCATTCAGGAATTACTCAAATCGTATCAGATAAAAAACAAGTTTGACGAAGCCAACCTTGTCACCTCCTGGGAGCGCCTGGTGGGTAAGCCGGTAGCGAAACGTACTAAAAAAGTTTTTTTAAGGAACAGGGTATTGTTTGTAGAGTTGGATTCGCCTGCTATGAAGCACGATTTGAATATTCACAAGGCCCAAATTCTGGAGGTTTTTCAGAAGGAATTTGGAAAAGAGACGCTTGGAGAGATTATTATTATGTGATCAAATCTTATTTTGATCTATAAAATCCTTTAAATCCGCTTTTGAGTCTTGCGGAAACAGAAAAAGCCATTATTTTTGCACTCCTATTTTTTAGCTAATCCCTAAAAGAATGGATCGAAAGTTTAAAGCTCCGGTCGCGGATTTTTAAAACGTTCTTAGAAATTTTGACAAGTTGGGGAGATACTCAAGTGGCTAACGAGAACAGACTGTAAATCTGTTGACTTATGTCTTCATAGGTTCGAATCCTATTCTCCCCACTACTGATCTACGATTGATAATGTACTAATTACGATTTGCTAAAAATTCGTAATTCGTACTTCTGAAATCGTACTTCAAAATGCGGGAGTAGCTCAGTTGGTAGAGCGATAGCCTTCCAAGCTATAGGTCGCGAGTTCGAATCTCGTCTCCCGCTCAATGAACTTCGGATTTTATGATTTCAATTTAGAAATCGAAAAGCCTGACTTTCATGAGTTTGACGGTACCAGAATTTCGAATTTGAAATTCGGAATTTTGAAATTATTGGCTGTTGTAGCTCAGGGGTAGAGCACTTCCTTGGTAAGGAAGAGGTCGAGAGTTCAATTCTCTTCAACAGCTCTACTAAATTCTTGTAAGTAAACAAAGCAGTGCAGGGAGCAGCCCGGCACACATATATTGAAAAATGACAGGAATATTCTGATTGCGGATGCTTAGCAAACATCGAAACGTAACGGAAATTCTACTTGCCACGTGGCAGCGAATAACCCTTATTCGAAGGCTTAACATGTTTGGGGTGTAGTTCTTCTTGCAAAAGAAGAGTTTAGATTAGAGAAACAATTTAATAAAACTATACACTTTAAACTTTAACAGGGATTTTCAAATATGGCTAAAGAAACATTCGACCGTTCGAAACCACACGTGAACATAGGTACAATTGGTCACGTGGATCATGGTAAGACTACGCTTACCGCAGCAATCACAAAAGTTCTGGCATCTAAAGGACTTGCTTCAATGCGTGATTTCTCTTCAATTGACAACGCTCCGGAAGAAAAAGAAAGAGGTATTACTATCAACACTTCTCACGTTGAGTATGCTACTGTTAACCGTCACTATGCTCACGTTGACTGTCCAGGTCACGCTGACTATGTGAAGAACATGGTTACTGGTGCTGCCCAGATGGATGGAGCTATCCTTGTAGTTGCGGCTACAGATGGTCCTATGCCACAAACACGCGAGCACATTCTTTTGGCTCGTCAGGTAGGTGTACCTGCGTTGGTTGTGTTCATGAACAAAGTAGACTTGGTTGACGATGGTGAATTGTTAGACCTGGTTGAAATGGAAGTTCGTGAATTGATGTCTGCTTATAGCTTCCCTGGTGATACAATGCCTGTAATCAGAGGTTCTGCTCTGGGTGCATTGAATGGCGAACCTCAGTGGGTTGCTAAAGTTGAAGAACTGATGGATGCTGTGGATAACTTCATTCCAATTCCAGTTCGTTTGATCGACAAGGATTTCCTTATGCCTGTTGAAGATGTGTTCTCTATTACTGGTCGTGGTACTGTTGCTACAGGTCGTATCGAACGCGGCATCATCAAAACGGGTGACCCGGTTCAGATTCTTGGAATGGGTGCTGAAAACCTGACTTCTACGATTACAGGTGTTGAGATGTTCCGTAAGATCCTTGACAGAGGTGAAGCTGGCGATAACGTTGGTTTGCTTTTAAGAGGTATTGAAAAAGAACAAATCTGCCGTGGTATGGTTATCTGTAAGCCAAATTCAGTAACTCCTCACGCTAAATTTAAGGCTGAAGTGTACGTACTTTCCAAAGAGGAAGGTGGTCGTCATACTCCATTCTTTAACAAATACCGTCCTCAGTTCTATTTCCGTACTACGGATGTAACTGGCGAAGTAATGTTGCCTGCAGGTGTTGAAATGATCATGCCTGGTGATAACATTTCTATCGAAGTGACTTTGATCAACAAGATCGCGATGGAAAAAGGTCTTCGTTTTGCGATCCGTGAAGGCGGTCGTACAGTAGGATCAGGTCAGGTAACTGAAATCCTCGACTAAGACTTCGTTTGCCAATACTCTTCGAAGCTTTAGCGTAGGAGAGGAAAGGCAATGCGTTGATAATCATAGCAAATGCGTTTCTAAGATTTTTCTTGGAAACGCTTTTGTTTTGTGGCAGTTTGTCATACATTTGCAGTCCTTTTTGAGCTGACGATGCGGGTGGAGGCTCAAAAAGGAACCCAGAACTGGAAAACAAACGGGTGTAGCTCAATTGGTAGAGTAGCGGTCTCCAAAACCGTTGGCTGGGAGTTCGAGTCTCTCCACCCGTGCAAAAAGAAAATCGATGGAAAAAGTAAAGAACTATATTCTGGAGTCGATTGAAGAGATTCGTAGCAAGGTAACGTGGCCTAAGTTCTCCGAACTTCAGAGCAGTGCTATCCTTGTGTTAGTTGCTTCTTTCATTTTTGCAGTGATCATCGGTCTGATCGATTTTGGTTTTCAAAGTGCATTAGACTGGTTTTACAGGGAATTTTAATAACGCGAAAGCCATGGGTGAATTAAAATGGTATGTTCTTCGCGTGATTAGCGGACAGGAAAAGAAGATTAAATCCTACCTGGAAACTGAAATAGGAAGAGCCAAGCTTACGGATTTTATTCCGCAGGTGCTTATTCCTTCGGAGAAGGTATACGAAATGAGGAACGGTAAGAAACGTGTCAGAGAAAGAAACTTCTTTCCGGGATATGTTTTGGTTTCAGCAGACCTCAGCAATGGAGAAGCGTATCATGCGGTGAACAATATTCCTGGTGTGATTGGATTTCTTGGTAACAATGGGTCAACTGCTTCATCTAAAGAGCCAGTCGCACTTCGCCAATCTGAAGTGAACCGGATTCTGGGTAATGTAGACGAGATCGATCAGTTTGAAGAAAAACTGGAGAAGCCTTTTATTAAAGGTGAGGGCGTGAAAGTAATGGATGGTCCGTTTAGCGGATTTACAGGAACCGTTGAAGAGATTTTTGAAGACAAGAAGAAATTGAATGTAACAGTAAAGATATTCGGGCGAAACACACCGGTAGAATTGAGTTACATGCAGGTAGAAAAAATAGATTAGTAGTCGAAGAATCAAAGCGAATATGGCAAAAGTAATTATTGGTTATTTAAAATTGCAGGTTAAAGGTGGTGCTGCTAACCCGGCTCCTCCAATCGGTCCGGCACTGGGTTCAAAAGGTTTGAACATCATGGACTTCTGCAAACAGTTCAATGCAAGAACACAAGATAAGCCAGGACAGGTTTTGCCTGTGCTGATCTCTATTTACAATGACAAGTCTTTTGACTTTGTTATTAAGACTCCTCCTGCTGCTGTTCTGATCATGGAAGCCATTAAGCTTCAGAAAGGTTCTAAGGAACCGAACCGCGCTAAGGTAGGTTCAATCTCCTGGGATCAGATCAAGAAAATTGCTGAGTTAAAGATGCCTGACCTGAACGCCTTCAAAGTAGAATCTGCTATGAAGATGGTTGCCGGTACTGCACGCAGCATGGGTGTTACAGTTAGTGGAGCAGCTCCCTGGGATAATTAATTAAAGAAATACCGAGCCATGGCACGTATAACAAAAAATAGAAAAGCAGTTTTAGCTAAGTACTCTCCGGAGAAAGAATATTCTCTGGATGATGCTTCTAAACTTTTGAAAGAACTTACTTTCACCAAGTTTGATCCTTCTGTAGATGTAGACATCCGTTTGGGTGTTGATCCAAAGAAATCTGACCAGATGGTGAGAGGTGTTGTTGCACTTCCTCATGGTTTGGGTAAGGTTGTTCGCACATTGGTGCTTTGCACTCCTGATAAAGTTCAGGAAGCAAAAGATGCTGGTGCTGAGCACGTAGGTCTGGATGAGTACATCACGAAGATCGAAGGAGGATGGACAGATATCGATGTGATCATCTGTACACCAACCGTGATGGCGAAAGTAGGTAAGTTAGGTAAGGTACTTGGTCCACGTGGATTAATGCCTAACCCGAAGTCTGGTACAGTTACCCTCGAAGTTGGAAAAGCAGTAAGAGAAGTGAAGGCGGGTAAGGTAGACTTCAAAATTGACAAACAAGGAATTATCCACGCCAGCGTAGGTAAGGCTTCCTTCAGCGCAGACAAGATCAAAGACAATGCGACTGAACTTATCAACATGGTGGCAAAACTGAAGCCAGCCTCGGCTAAAGGGACTTATATACAAAGTGTTACGCTTTCGTCTACAATGAGCCCTGGCATTCATATCGATAAGAGTTCCATAGGGCAGTAATTTTTAAAGCAATGACCCGCGAAGAAAAAGGAGAAATAATTGAGAAGTTGTCTGAGAAGTTTTCTCAGAACGCTCACTTCTATATTACCGATGCTTCGGGTCTTACCGTAGAGCAAATCAATGCTTTCCGCAAGATCTGTTACAAGGCTGGAGTGGAATATGGTGTTTACAAGAACACACTCATCCGCAAGGCGTTGGAGAAGCAAGAAGGTAATTACGAAGAATTGTATAAGGTATTGCATGGTTTTTCAGGCGTTCTTTTCTCGAAAGAGGTGGGAAATGCTCCTGCAAAAGTCATCAATGAGTATCGTCTGAAACAAGAAGGAAAACCCGCATTGAAGGGTGCTTCCATCTCTTCCGCTCTGTTTATCGGAGAGGAGAACCTGAAAACGCTCACTGAGCTCAAGAGCAAAAATGAACTCATTGGCGAAGTTATTTCCTTGCTTCAATCTCCTGCAAAGAATGTATTGTCTGCCCTGTTAAGCGGCAAGAATACAGTAGCAGGACTTGTAAAAGCACTGGAAGAAAGAGCAAAATAATTAACGAACAGAAAATTTTAAACATTTACAATCATGGCAGACATCAAATCACTTGGCGATCAACTGGTAGAACTTACTGTAAAAGAAGTAAGCGAATTAGCTTCTTACCTTAAAGAAACACACGGCATTGAGCCTGCAGCTGCTGCTGTTGTAGCAGGTCCTGCAGCGGGTGGTGGTGCTGCAGCTGCTGCTGAGAAGACTAACTTCGATGTAGTATTGAAAGCTGCTGGAGCTAACAAACTTCAGATCGTTAAATTGGTGAAGGAATTGACTGGTCTTGGCTTGAAAGAAGCTAAAGATGTAGTTGACGGAGCTCCTAAAACCATCAAAGAAGGATTACCTAAAGACGAAGCAGAAAGCTTGAAGAAGCAACTTGTTGAGGCTGGTGCCGAAGTAGAGTTGAAGTAATTCTTCTTGAAGACGAAGGTGCCGTCTGACCGGAATTCAGACCCCATCTCCTAATTAGGGCATGGGGTCTTTCCCTATTTTATACTGAGAAAACAGTAGCATCCAATCAAATTGAATGGTTTATAGTCACAGAATTTAAACCTAAAGTACCTTGGCAAAGAAGAACAATAACGGACGGATTGATTTCTCTAAAATCGACAAGGTTCTGGAATACCCAGACTTTCTTGATGTTCAGCTTCAATCCTTTAAAGACTTTTTGCAGATTGAAACACCTGCTGAAAAGCGTCAGAATGAAGGTCTCTTCAAAGTATTTGCAGAGAATTTTCCTATTTCTGATTCGCGCGAAAATTTCGTGCTTGAATTTGTAGATTATACTATCGATCCCCCGAAATACAATGTAGACGAATGTATTGATCGTGGATTAACTTTTTCAGTTCCGTTGAAAGCGAAACTTCGCCTCACTTGTAATGATGAGGACAACGAAGATTTCGAGACCATCGAACAGGAAGTATTCCTCGGTAACATTCCGTACATGACGGAAAAGGGATCGTTTACTATTAATGGTGCTGAGCGTGTAATCGTATCTCAGTTGCACCGTTCTCCGGGCGTGTTCTTTGCGATGAGCAAGCATACGAACGGAACAAAGCTTTATTCCGCCCGTATCATCCCTTTCAAAGGATCATGGATTGAATTTGCTACCGATGTGAACGCAGTAATGTATGCGTACATCGACCGTAAGAAGAAATTCCCTGTAACCACATTGCTTCGCGCTATTGGTTATGGATCAGATAAAGATATTCTTGATCTCTTCGGCCTGTCTGAAGAAATTGAAGCAAACAAGAATACGCTAAAGAAAACAGTAGGCCGCAGATTGGCTGCCCGGGTTTTGAAGACCTGGACGGAAGATTTCGTGGATGAAGATACTGGTGAAGTAGTATCGATCGATCGTAACGAAGTATTGTTAGAACGCGATCACGTTATCGAAGCAGAAGATGTAGATGTAATTGTTGAGTCAGGTGCCAAGTCCATCATTCTTCACAGAGAAGATGTGAACGTAGCTGACTACCAGATCATCTTCAACACACTTGCTAAAGATAACTCGAACTCAGAAAAAGAGGCGGTAGAAACCATCTATCGTCAGCTTCGTAACACAGAAGCTCCGGATGAACAAACAGCGCGTGATATTATCCAGAGCTTGTTCTTCAGTGAAAAACGTTATGATCTTGGAGAAGTAGGTCGTTATAGAATCAACAAGAAATTAGGTCTTGATCTGGCGTATGATCAGCGTGTATTGACTACTCAGGACATTATCCTGATTGTGAAATACCTGATCGGTCTGATCAACTCTAAGGCAGTTGTCGATGATATCGATCACTTGAGCAACAGACGTGTAAGAACAGTAGGTGAGCAGTTATATTCTCAGTTTGGTGTTGGTCTTGCCCGTATGGCCAGAACCATCAAAGAAAGAATGAACGTTCGCGACAATGAAGACTTCAAACCGGTTGATCTGATCAACGCGCGTACGTTGTCTTCGGTAATCAACTCGTTCTTCGGAACGAATCAGCTTTCACAATTCATGGATCAGACTAACCCATTGGCAGAGATCACGCACAAGCGTAGGATGTCTGCCCTTGGTCCCGGAGGTCTTTCCCGTGAACGTGCCGGTTTTGAGGTTCGTGACGTTCACTATACCCACTACGGTCGTCTGTGTACTATTGAAACTCCGGAAGGTCCGAACATTGGTTTGATCTCTTCGCTTTGTGTTCACGCTAAGGTGAACAAGATGGGCTTTATCGAAACGCCTTATCGTAAAGTGGAAAACGGAAAAGTAAAAGGTAAAGACATCATCTTCCTTACTGCGGAAGAAGAAGATACATTCAACATCGCCCAGGCTAACGTTCGTCTGAAGCCAGGTGGTGAAATGGAAAACGAAAAAGTGAAGGCCCGTTTTGAAGGTGACTTCCCTGTAGTTGAGCCGAAAGACATCAAGTACATGGACGTAGCTCCAAATCAGATCGTGTCGATTGCTGCATCCATGATTCCTTTCCTTGAACATGATGATGCCAACCGTGCATTGATGGGTTCGAACATGCAACGCCAGGCAGTGCCGCTTTTAAGACCTGAAGCTCCTATTGTAGGAACTGGTCTTGAAGCAAGAATTGCCATCGACTCAAGAACATTGCTTCTTGCAGAAGGTACAGGTACTGTTGATTTTGTAGATGCAAAGAAGATCACTGTTAAATACGAAGTTTCTGAAGAGCAACAGCTGGTTCGTTTTGACGATGAGTACAGAACATACAGCCTGATTAAATTCAGAAGAACCAACCAGGATACCTGTATCAACTTGACTCCCCTTGTTAAAAAAGGAGAGAAGGTAGTGAAAGGTCAGCCGCTGGTTCAGGGTTATGCAACTGCTGCTGGTGAGTTGGCACTGGGAAGAAACCTTCTTGTAGCCTACATGCCATGGCAAGGATATAACTTTGAAGATGCGATTGTTATCTCTGAACGTGTGGTACGTGAAGATATCTACACTTCTATCCACGTAGAAGAGTTCGAACTTGAAGTTCGGGATACGAAACGTGGTGAAGAAGAACTGACATCTGAAATTCCTAACGTAAGTGAAGAAGCGGTAAAACATCTCGATGAGAATGGTATCATCCGCATTGGAGCTGAAGTGAAGGAAGGAGATATTCTTATTGGTAAGATCACCCCTAAGGGAGAAACTGACCCTACACCAGAAGAAAAATTATTGAGAGCAATCTTCGGTGATAAGGCCGGTGATGTGAAAGATGCCTCCATGAAGGCACCTCCATCCCTGAAAGGTGTGGTGATCGAAACCAAGCTCTTCTCAAGACCTAAGCGTGACAAAGACTTACGCACCAAGTCGAAGAAAGAGTTGGATGCACTGAAAAACCGCTACAGCAAAGACCTGGCAGAGCTTCGTAACGAGATGATCAAGAAATTGACTTCTCTGCTTACAGGCAAAACCAGCCAGGGAGTGAAGCACAAGTTTGGTGATGAATTAGTAAGCAAGGGTGTTAAATTCTCTTCGAAGGTGATTGAAAGTAATCTCTTCCCCGATAAGAACATCTATCGTGATGAGAGTAACTACAACGTGCCTGAAGAAGTAAACCTGATAGCGGATATCAGTCTTGAAAACTGGACAACGGATGATCATTCCAATGACCTGGTAGCAGAGCTGGTAAGAAACTACCTGAATAAGCGTAACGTGATCGCGGGTGAATTCAAGCGTGAACGTTTCACACTGGAAGTAGGAGATGAATTGCCTGCAGGCATCGTACAGTTAGCTAAAGTTTACGTAGCTAAGAAACGTAAATTGAAAGTAGGAGATAAGATGGCAGGTCGCCACGGCAATAAGGGTGTGGTAGCACGTATTGTTCGTGAAGAAGATATGCCATTCCTTGAAGATGGAACGCCTGTAGACATCTGTCTTAACCCGCTTGGTGTACCATCGCGTATGAACCTGGGTCAGATCTACGAAACGGTGTTGGCATGGGCCGGTAAGAAACTGGGCAAACGATACGCTACTCCGATTTTCGATGGAGCTTCACTTGATGAAGTATCTGCCGAATTGAAAGAAGCAGGTCTTCCTGAATACGGTCGTACTTATCTGTACGATGGTTTGACTGGTGAGAAATTCGATCAGCCGGTAACGGTGGGTATGGCATACATGCTGAAACTGGGTCACCTTGTTGATGATAAGATGCACGCACGTTCTATCGGGCCTTATTCATTGATCACGCAACAACCTCTTGGTGGTAAAGCACAATTTGGTGGTCAGCGTTTCGGAGAAATGGAAGTTTGGGCACTCGAAGCATTCGGTGCTGCAAATATTCTTCAGGAAATCCTTACGATTAAGTCTGATGATGTGATTGGTCGTGCGAAAGCATACGAATCGATCGTGAAAGGCGAGACCATGAGGAAGCCAAATATCCCTGAATCGTTCAATGTACTTGTACATGAACTCAGAGGCTTGGCACTGGAGATCACAATGGATTAGTCGGAAAGTCCGAAAGTCCGGAAGTCAGATAAAATTGCTTCCGGACTTTCGGACTAACTGACTTTCGGACTTATAATGAATTTTGTAAACTGAAAACGATCAACTATGTCTTTCAGAAAAAATAAAAAGATCAATAACGACTTCTCTAAGATCACCATCAGTTTGGCTTCTCCCGAATCAATTCTGGAAAGCTCACATGGTGAAGTCACACAGCCGGAAACGATCAACTACAGAACCTATAAGCCTGAAATGGGCGGATTGTTCTGTGAGCGTATTTTCGGTCCCGTTAAGGATTGGGAATGTCATTGCGGAAAATACAAGCGTATTCGTTACAAAGGCATCATCTGCGATCGCTGCGGTGTTGAAGTAACGGAGAAGAAAGTAAGACGTGAACGTATGGGACACATCGAACTGGTGACTCCCGTAGCACACATCTGGTATTTCCGTTCCTTGCCAAACAAGATCGGATACTTATTAGGTCTGCCTACTAAAAAGCTGGATCAGATCATTTACTATGAAAGGTATGTGGTTATCCAGGCCGGTATTAAGGAAGAAGATGGTGTGAACCGTCTCGACTTCTTGACTGAAGAAGAATTTTTGGACATCGTTGATAAGCTTCCACGCGAGAATCAAATGCTGGACGACAACGATCCTAAGAAATTCATCGCCAGAATGGGAGCAGATGCATTGGAAATGTTATTGTCCCGCCTGAAGCTGGATGAACTTTCTTATGAACTCCGTCACCAGGCCGCTACCGATACTTCACAACAACGTAAGGCAGAAGCCCTGAAACGTTTGAAGGTGGTAGAAGCTTTCCGCGATGCGAATACACGTGTTGAGAATCGTCCTGAATGGATGACCATCAAGATGGTACCTGTTATTCCTCCTGAATTACGTCCGCTTGTTCCTTTGGATGGTGGTCGTTTTGCAACTTCCGATTTGAATGATCTTTACAGACGTGTTATTATCCGTAACAACCGTCTGAAGAGATTGATTGATATTAAAGCACCTGAAGTGATTCTCCGTAACGAGAAACGTATGCTTCAGGAAGCTGTCGATTCATTGTTTGACAACTCAAGAAAAGTAAATGCTGTGCGTTCCGATGGTAACCGCGCATTGAAATCATTGAGTGATATGTTGAAAGGTAAGCAAGGACGTTTCCGTCAGAACTTACTTGGTAAGCGTGTTGACTACTCTGGCCGTTCGGTTATTGTGGTTGGTCCTGAATTGAAATTGCATGAGTGCGGTCTTCCTAAAGATATGGCGGCTGAGTTATTCAAGCCATTCATTATCCGTAAGCTGATCGAAAGAGGTATTGTTAAGACTGTAAAATCAGCAAAGAAAATAGTTGATCGTAAGGATCCTGTAGTTTGGGATATTTTGGAAAACGTATTGAAAGGACATCCTGTTCTTTTGAACCGTGCCCCAACACTTCACCGACTGGGTATCCAGGCGTTCCAGCCTAAGCTGATCGAAGGAAAAGCGATTCAGTTGCACCCTTTGGTGTGTACTGCGTTCAACGCTGACTTTGACGGTGACCAGATGGCCGTTCACGTGCCTCTTGGCCAGGAAGCGATTCTGGAAGCTTCTGTGTTGATGCTGTCTTCACATAATATTTTGAACCCTGCTAACGGTGCGCCTATCACTGTTCCTTCTCAGGACATGGTGTTGGGATTGTATTACCTGACGAAGGGCAGAAAAGGTGAAAAAGGTGAAGGTAAAACGTTCTACTCTGCGGAAGAAGTAATCATCGCTTATAACGAAGGCAAGCTTTCCAAGCATGCGATCGTGAAAGTGAAAGTGAATCTGAAGGATAAGAAGACAGGTATCATTTCAAGACAACTTCTTGAAACCGTTGCAGGTCGTGTGATCTTCAATGAAGTAATGCCTGAAGAAGTTGGTTTCGTTGATGAACTGTTGACCAAGAAGAAACTTCAGACCATTATTTCTGATGTGTTCAAGTCTGCAGGTTTATCTAAGACAGCCAAGTTCCTTGATGATATTAAAGAGATTGGTTTCCAGATGGCCTACAAAGGCGGGTTGTCCATGGGCTTGGGTGATGTGAAGGTTCCTGCTGAAAAGGAGAAACTGGTAGCTACTGCTCAAGGTGAAGTGGATGCAGTTTGGAATAACTACATGATGGGTCTGATCACAGACAACGAGCGCTACAATCAGGTGATCGATATCTGGACTCGTACTAATACATTATTGACCAACACGCTGATGAAGCAGTTGGAAGAAGATCAGCAAGGCTTCAACTCGATCTACATGATGATGCACTCCGGTGCCCGTGGTTCGAGAGAGCAGATCCGCCAGTTAGGTGGTATGCGTGGTCTGATGGCGAAACCTCAGAAGAACCTTGCCGGTTCAGTAGGCTCCATCATTGAGAACCCGATCCTTTCTAACTTTAAAGAAGGGCTGGATGTGTTAGAGTACTTTATCTCTACACACGGTGCACGTAAAGGTCTTGCCGATACAGCGTTGAAGACAGCTGATGCGGGTTACTTAACACGTAGGTTGGTTGACGTTGCTCATGATCTGGTTGTTACGGAAGAAGATTGCGGAACGCTTCGCGGATTGAAAGTAACTGCGCTGAAAGACAATGAGGATATTGTTGAGCCATTATCAGAACGTATTGTTGGCCGTGTAAACGTACACGATATCTACGATCCGTTGACAGAAGAGTTAATCACTCCTGCCAACTCTGAGATTACGGATGAGATTGCCAAGCACATTGAAGAAACAAGTATTGAAGAAGTTGAAATACGCTCACTTCTTACTTGCGAATCGAAAGTGGGAGGTTGTGCAAAATGCTATGGTCGTAACTTATCTACCGGTAAGATGGTAGAAGCCGGTGAAGCAGTAGGGGTTATTGCCGCTCAATCAATTGGTGAGCCAGGAACTCAGTTAACACTTCGCACATTCCACGTGGGTGGTACTGCTTCTAACATTGCAACAGAAGCAAACATCATTGCGAAATTTACAGGAGATATTGAATTTGAAAGTATCCGTACGGTAGATACTACCGATAAGGATGGCAATAAGGTGAAGGTAGTAATGGGCCGTACCGGTGAGATTCGTATTCTTGACAAAGAGAAGCGAATTCTGATTACCAACAACGTTCCTTACGGTGCTTTCATCGCAGTGAAGGATGGTCAGAAAGTTGAGAAAGGTGATCAGTTGTGTAACTGGGATCCGTACAATGCGGTTATCCTTTCTGAATACGATGGTGAGATTGAATACGAAGCGATTATTGAAGGTATCACGTTCAAAGAAGAATCGGATGAGCAGACTGGTCACCGTGAAAAGGTAATCACTGATACTCGTGATAAGACTAAGAACCCTTCTATCATCGTGAAAGGTAAGAGCGATACCAAGGGATATAATATTCCTGTAGGGGCTCACTTGGCGGTAGATGCTGGCGAGCAGATTAAGGCCGGCCAGGTGTTGGCTAAGATACCTCGTACCATGGGTAAGTCACGCGATATCACGGGTGGTCTTCCTCGTGTAACTGAATTGTTTGAAGCTCGTAACCCTTCGAACCCGGCAGTAGTAAGTGAGATTGATGGTGTGGTAACGTATGGTGGTATCAAGCGTGGCAATCGTGAAATCTTCATCGAATCACGCGATGGTGTACAGAAACGTTATTTAGTACCTCTTTCCAAGCACATTCTGGTACAGGATAATGACTTTGTGAAAGCAGGTCAGCCATTGTCAGACGGAGCAATTACCCCTTCGGATATCCTTTCGATCAAAGGCCCGACTGCAGTACAGGAGTACCTCGTGAATGAAATCCAGGAAGTATATCGTCTGCAGGGTGTGAAGATCAATGATAAGCACATCGAAGCAATTGTAAGCCAGATGATGCAGAAGGTGGAGATCATCGATTCGGGTGACACCAGCTTCCTGCAAGGCGAATATGTGGATAAACTGGAGTTCCGTGAACTGAATGATTTGATCCTTGATAAGAAGGTAGTAATGGAATCCGGTGATTCCCGGTTCAAGCCAGGACAAATTATTACTGCACGTGAATTGCGTGATGAGAACTCGGTATTGAAACGCAAAGATCAGAAACCAGTAGAAGTACGTGATGCATTAGCTGCTGTTTCAAGACCTACGCTCCAGGGTATTACCCAGGCGTCCTTGAAAACGGAAAGCTGGTTGTCGGCTGCTTCTTTCCAGGAAACGACCAAGGTATTGAGCGAAGCCGCTATTCGTGGTAAAGCCGATTCTCTGGCGGGTATGAAGGAAAACGTGATTGTGGGTCATTTGATCCCTGCCGGTACAGGTCAGCGCAGATTCAGTGATTTGATTGTTGGATCAGAGGAAGAATACGATCGACTGGTCGAATCAAACTCTGCCCCAAAACCAAAGCACAGAGAATTACAAGATTAAATTCTGTGGATGGATAAATGGAAAATGTGTGAATGGTGAAAAGCTGTTCACACATTTTTTTTGAACTGAATTGCAAGAGTAAACTCCTGGTTTCAGGAGCAATGATAATTTTTTCAAATTGATGTATGGCAAACGAGAAAGATCAACTTCCCCAAAACCAGATTAATATTGAGTTGACAGAAGAGATAGCAGAAGGGATTTATTCCAATCTGGCGATGATTGCTCACTCGAACAGTGAGTTTGTTATTGATTTTATCAGGCTTATGCCCGGAGTGCCGAAAGCCAAGGTAAAATCGAGAATTGTGATTACCCCGGAGCACGCAAAACGGCTCCTAGCAGCGCTGAAAGACAATATTGAAAAATATGAAGCGTCTTTTGGTGCAATAAAGAGAACAGATGAATTGCCCAAATTTCCTATGAATTTCGGGGGAACGATGGGAGAAGCATAAAATTGAAGTGATTTAAAGGGGCAAATGCAAAATTTCTTAAAATGAGGCTTTGCATCCTGTCTTACTTTAAATACCTTTGCAGTCCAAATTTTCGAAAAGCTAAAAAAGCATATATAAATGCCTACCATTCAGCAACTTGTAAGAAAGGGCAGAAAGAAACTGACCTTCAAATCGAAGTCACCTGCCTTGGATTCATGTCCTCAGCGCAGAGGAGTATGTACACGTGTGTACACCACGACTCCTAAAAAACCGAATTCAGCGCTTCGTAAGGTTGCCCGTGTGCGCCTTACTAACAAAAAAGAGGTGAATGCATACATCCCTGGTGAGGGCCATAATTTACAGGAACACTCGATCGTACTGATCCGTGGTGGTAGAGTAAAAGATCTTCCGGGAGTTCGTTATCACATCGTTCGTGGTGCATTGGATACTTCTGGCGTAAGCGGTCGTAAACAAAGTCGTTCTAAATATGGTGCAAAGAGACCTAAGCCAGGCGCAGCAGCAGCTCCGGCAGGAAAAGGTGCTCCGGCAGCTAAAGGCAAAAAGAAGTAATCAGATAAGATCATGAGAAAGTCAAAACCCAAAAAGAGATATCTGCTTCCTGACCCTAAGTTCAATGATGCTTTGGTAACAAAGTTTGTGAACTACATGATGGAGCAAGGCAAGAAAAGCACAGCTTACAATATTTTCTATGATGCAATTGCTATCGTAGAAAAGAAGGCAGGTGGTGAGGCTGGTCTTGAAGTATGGAAACGTGCGATGAACAATGTGATGCCTGCTGTAGAAGTAAAAAGCCGCAGAGTAGGTGGTGCTACTTTCCAGGTGCCGGTTGAGATCCGTCCTGAACGCAAAGTCAACCTTAGCATCAAATGGTTGATCGATTATTCACGTGCCCGTGGTGAAAAAACCATGATGGATAAGCTGGCCGCTGAAATTTTGGCAGCATCCAAAGGTGAAGGTGCTGCTATCAAGAAGAAAGACGATACTCATCGTATGGCAGACGCTAACAAAGCATTCTCACATTTCAGATTTTAATATCGGGATTTAGCAATAATGGCAAGAGACCTCAAATACACAAGAAATATTGGTATCGCTGCGCACATCGATGCAGGAAAGACTACGACTACTGAGCGTATTCTTTACTATGCCGGTGTAAACCATAAAATTGGTGAAGTACACGATGGTGCTGCTACCATGGACTGGATGGCACAGGAGCAGGAGAGAGGTATTACCATCACTTCGGCTGCTACTACCGTATATTGGAAATACAGAAATAATGACTACCACGTAAATATTATTGATACCCCGGGCCACGTGGATTTTACTGTTGAAGTAAACCGCTCCCTTCGTATCCTTGATGGTCTTGTGTTCTTGTTTAGTGCTGTGGATGGTGTTGAACCACAATCAGAAACTAACTGGCGCCTGGCTGATAATTACAAAGTAGCACGTATCGGTTTCGTTAACAAAATGGATCGTTCGGGTGCTGACTTCTTAGGTGTTTGTAAGCAGGTAAAAGAAAAATTAGGAAGTACCGCAGTTGCTCTTCAACTGCCAATCGGTGCAGAAGATAACTTCAAGGGTGTTGTTGACCTGATCAACAATCGTGGCGTTATCTGGAATGAATCAGACAAGGGGATGACCTTTGAAGTGATTCCTATTCCTGCCGATATGGTAGAGGAAGCTAAGGAATACAGAGAAAAACTTCTTGAGGCTGTAGCTGAATATGATGAAACCCTTATTGAGAAATTCTTTGAGGATCCAAATTCAATTACTGAAACGGAGATATTATCAGCGCTAAGAAAGGCTACAATCGACATGAAGATTGTACCCATGGTTTGTGGTTCATCTTTCAAAAACAAGGGTGTTCAGACTATGCTGGATTATGTGATGGAACTTCTTCCTTCACCGCTCGATAAAGATATTATTATTGGTACTAACCCTGATACAGGCGCAGAAGTTGAAATCCGCCCTGACGAAAAGGAACCCTTTGTAGCTCTTGCTTTTAAAATTGCTACAGATCCTTTTGTTGGTCGTTTGTGCTTCATTCGTGCTTATTCAGGCGTATTGGAATCAGGTTCTTATGTGTACAACACACGTACCGAATCCAAAGAACGAATTTCACGTGTATTCCAAATGCACGCTAACAAGCAAAACCAGATCGATCGTTTACCAGTAGGTGATATTGGTGCGGTTGTAGGTTTCAAGGACATCAAGACCGGAGATACACTTTGTGATGAAAAACGCAAGGTAGTATTGGAGTCAATGGTATTCCCTGAGCCGGTTATTGGTTATGCGATTGAACCTAAGAAACAAGCGGATGCTGATAAATTAGGTATGGCTATCGCCAAACTGGTGGAAGAAGATCCTACTCTTCGTGTGAATACAGATCAGGAAACTGGTCAGGTGATTCTTCGTGGTATGGGTGAATTGCACCTGGAAATTATCATTGATCGTCTGAAGCGTGAGTTCAAAGTAGAAATCAACCAGGGAGCTCCTCAGGTTGCCTACAAAGAAAATCTTACTACTTCGGTTGAACATAAAGAAGTATACAAGAAACAAACTGGTGGTCGTGGTAAGTTTGCCGATATCGTATTCGAGATCGGGCCCCGCACACTTGGACCGGAAGACAAGCCAGGTCTGGAGTTTGTGAATGATATCGTAGGTGGGGTTATCCCTCGTGAATTTATTCCAGCTATCCAGAAAGGATTTGCAAATGCGATGGTGAACGGGCCGTTGGCTGGTTACCCGATCGATTCAATGACAGTACGCTTGTTCCATGGTTCTTTCCATGATGTCGATTCAGATGCACTTTCTTTCGAACTTGCAGCTCGTATTGGTTTCAAAGAAGCAGCACGTAAATGTTCGCCTCAGATTCTGGAGCCGATCATGAGCGTGGAAGTACTTACTCCGGATGAATATACAGGTTCTGTAACAGGTGACTTGAACAGAAGACGTGGCGTGATGAAAGGAATGGATTCACGTAACAACGCACAGGTAATCAAAGCGGATGTTCCCTTGAAGGAATTGTTCGGATACATCACTGATTTGCGTACCATCACTTCAGGCCGTGCATCAGCAACCCTGACGTTCGCACACTATGCACCAGTGCCTAAGAACCTGGCGGATAAAGTAATTGAAGAAGTAAAAGGCGTTGTTGCCAAATAAATATCTAAAAGACGTTTAGATTATGAACCAGAAAATCAGAATTAAACTTAAGTCTTACGACCATAACCTGGTTGATAAGTCCTCTGAGAAAATCGTAAGAGCGGTAAAAGCAACAGGCGCTATAGTAAGCGGACCTATTCCCCTCCCAACAGAAAAAGAAAAAATCACGGTACTTCGTTCACCACACGTGAACAAGAAATCACGTGAGCAGTTTCAACTTTGTACGTACAAGCGCCTGGTTGATATCTACTCTAACAGTGCAAAAACGGTAGATGCATTGATGAAACTGGAACTTCCAAGTGGAGTGGATGTTGAGATCAAGGTGTAGTTAACTGTTGTAGATAAATAAGTTAAAGCCCTGTTTGAGTGATCAAGCAGGGCTTCTTTTTTAGAAAATATTTAGCCTCAAACCCAGATTGACTGCCAGCTTATTATAGCGTATTTCTTCATTGCTGAGCTTAATGGGCGCAATAATCTGTATTTCGAATTTCACCCTTTTCCACCAATACGCCATGCAACACCCGGTTCTTCAAAAAAGGATGGAACGGAATTCTTGTCAATAAACGTTGCATCTTCTGCATAAGGTGCATTGAGGTCACCGGGAATCACGCTGCTGGTTATAGATGTAAAATGAACGTAAGAGAATTTGGTTGAGACACTCAGTGAAGTGTATGGTGTGAAGATGAAATTTAGATTGGGCTGGAGGAATAGATTGATTTTGTGCGCGCGCAAATCAGCACTGTAGTTATGTGTCAGGTCTTTTTCGAAAGCACTTTTTGTCTTACCTCCGCCAGCTCCCAACAGAAAGGAGAATTGTTTATTGTGGACACGAATCACGTATCCTATTCCTCCATCTAATTCATACGAATGTTCTTTACGTGTCACGCCTCCTGAATTTTCTTTGCCTGCAGCACGAAATAGATTGTGATCGTTTTTGATCTGTAAGAACCAGTATTGAATAGAAATAAGTGGGGCGATAATGAATACCCAACCTGGTAGAAGCTGCCGCCTACTGTAGCGACTACTTCTTTCTTTTCTTTGTTGAATACGGGTGTAAAGTGTGGGCTTGCTGCATGTTGATATCCTTTACATCCCACCAAGGCTATAAATAATATACCGATCAAGTAGTTCTTCATAGATAGATGAAGATAACTTGTTTACTCCAGTTTCTTATGAAAAAACAATTGATAGTCGGGAAGTAATTCAGGATGAGTAATCTTCACTAAATCTTTCAGTATGAAGTCGGGGCGAAGGTACCCAAGCTCAAGAAATTCGCTTCCACCCTTTGCTCCCAGTCGTGCATTATAAGTATAAACTTCTCCCTTGATAAAAGGATTGAATTTAGTGTAGCGTTCGTCTGCGGCTTTTATTTCGCTCAACGATTTGAATGAGCCGACACCGATCCATACACTGGCCTCTTTCGCTTTACTAAATACGGATTCAAAGCTAAGCTCGAGATAACCACTGGTCGAATCACTGGCCCACAGGTATTCACTGCCGGCATCTTTTAACAGATGGGCTGCATAGTTTTGACCGCCCGGCATGTACCACACATCCCCGTATACTACACCACTCATTACCGTAGGATGTGTTTCTGCTTTTTGAGCAAGGGCTTGTGCCTTCAGGTATTCTTCCTCAATAAAATGAAAGACAGAGTCGGCCTCTTTTTCTTTATTGAAAAACAGAGACATGAATTTAATCCACTCCGCCCGACCCAGTGGATGCTTTTCCAGGTATTCGGCATTGATGACTACAGGTATTCCCAACTCATTTACTTTCTTAAGTTGCCCCAGATCTTTAGTCATTGTATACCCCATGACCACGGATGGTTTTAAAGTAAAAAGTACTTCGAGGTTCATTCCCTTATCAATACCCAGATCGGTTACTTTTCCTTCATCGATACGCTTACGCATTTTTTCAGAACTGATGTAATCATTCGCGGGGAACCCAATCAACTTGTCGGATTCATTCAGATAGTCCAGTAAGGGAATGTGGGTAGTAGAGGTACACACGATATTGTCAATGGGAATAGTGATGATCTGTGTTTTGCTATCATGGGCGGGAACAACTTCTCCTTTTGGTACAAGTAGATAGTGATAACCTTCTGTCGCTCCCTGGTAAGGGTAGTTAACAGTTACATACTTTATGTTTCCTTCGTGTTTCACAGAGAATCCTTTTGCGTACCGGATAGTCAAATCCGTTTTCTTTTCGATGGTTTTATCCTGTTTGGTCGAACAGGAAACAGTGATGAGAATAATAATAAGGAGAGGGAGAATTGATTTCATGCCTGCAAGTAAAAAAAAATAATTAAATTTGTGACGGAATGTTGGTTCTCTTGTTGTAAAACAAACAACAGGAGATTAAAAGGGAATACCGGTGAGTTATAAATCCGGAGCTGTCCCCGCAACTGTGATCCATATAAAAAGTTACTGAATATCTCAGCCACTGTCCTTGTCCCGATAGCATCGGGATGGTGATGGGAAGGCTTCAGTAAAGTGGAAAGCCAGGAGACCTGCCAAGCATCCCAATATTTAACGATTTGACTTTCGGGTGAAAGGTCAGTGTGGTCGAAGGCAATTGCTTTCTTACTATATCTGGTTGGACATCTGTTTGCATTGCTTATGCTATTGCGATCAGGTATTTATTTTTTACTTTTAAGTTGTGCGCATCTCGTATATGCACAGCAAGATAGCATCGTGCTCAAACCAGTAACAGTTTACGGTTTGCCCGATCAGAAATACCTTGCTGGATCTGCAGTCATCGACATCGACTCATCTTTACAGAAGAATTACTCTTCTAATCATCTTGGAGAAGTTCTATCCATTCAATTCCCGGTTTACTTCAGAAATTATGGTAATGGAATGCTTTCAGGGATAAGTATGCGAGGCACTTCACCTCAGCATACTGCAGTGCTCTGGAACGGAATTAACATTAATAGCTTTTCGCTGGGCCAAGCTGATTTTTCCATTCTTCCTATGGCGGCATTTGATGAAGTGAAAGTACATCCTGGTGGGGGTAGCGCAAGGTTTGGAAGCGGAGCATTTGGAGGAACCGTATTGTTGAACTCTTCAGTGTCCGCAAAACCGGGTTTGATTTCCTTCAGACAGGAGATAGGAAGTTTCGGTAGATATTTCACCTCGGCCAGGATCGCGTTAGAAAAGGGTCCTTTGTCAGCAGCTACTTCTTTTTACAGGCTTCAATCGCAAAATGATTTTAAAATCGATAGAACGAATGAACGCCAACAGCATGCTTCCTTTACTCAACAGGGAATCGTGCAGGATATTCAATATGCGGTTTCGTCAGCTAAGAGTATTCGCCTTCATTACTGGTATCATGATGCCGATCGCGATATACAACCTACCATTGGCAAGTATAACAGTACTGATGAGCAACAGGATCGCAATCACCGATTAAGCATTTCCTATCAACAAAATGAGCCATGGGGAATGTTGAAAGCGGGTGGTGGAATGGTGGATGATGTTATTGTTTATAATGGGAGTAAAACGGAAATACTCCGGTGGATTGCCTTTGCAAATCATCAATACACTTTTGCTGAACAATGGCATGTACAGTTTAGTACGGACTGGAATCACATTATTGGTAAAATCAAAGAGTACGGAAGAGAACCTGTTGAAGACCGCATTGATATTGCCTCTTCAGTGCAAAAGGATTTTAAGAAGCATTCTTTCTCATTTAACCTGCGGCAGCCTTTTATTTCACAAGTTGATGCACCGCTTCTTCCATATCTGGGCGCCACTATTTTGTTATTAGATAAATCAGAATATCGACTGATTATAACCTCAAATGTTTCAAAGAATTTTCGTGCGCCTACTTTAAATGACCGATACTGGCAGAATGTTGGAAAAGAAGATCTGAAGCCTGAAACAAGTCATGCTGCCGAGTTTGGATTAACGTATGACAGGATGAATGTGAATTTTAAAGGTAAGGGTTTTTATCAGCTCATTGATCAATGGATACAGTGGATTCCGGATGCGAACGGAACCTATCGGCCCCAGAATGTGAAACAAGTTAAAGCTCGTGGACTAGAGGTTGCCATGGAATCACATTGGACTGCGGGGAAATTTTCTTTTAATTCAAAGGCATCTTATCAATATACCAGATCGACAGCAAGTAAAGCCGCAGATGTGGACGCTGCTTCTGTTGGCAAGCAATTAATCTATACGCCCCTGCATACAGCCAATGCATTGGTGTCGACAAAATTCAAAACATGGTCGGTCAATGTGCTTGCGCAATACTCAGGAAAGCGATTTACTGAAGCGTCCAATTCTAATGTGTATGCTCTTGATCCTTATATTTTAGTGGATGTTTTTCTTGGAAAAATCTTCGCAATCAGGCGTAATGAATTTGATGTGCAGTTTGCTGTAAAGAACATATTCAACGAGGTCTATCAAATGTATGCAAGCAGGGCTATGCCCGGCCGATATGTTAACCTTCAAATCAGTTATCAATTAAAGTCAAAATAAACTATGAACAAGATGAATTTACGTTATGTGTACATTGTTTTTCTGATCGCTGTAGCGTTTAGCTGTAGTGATGATGAAAAACCAAAAGGAAAGTATGAACATGGAGCCATCATTGTAAATGAAGGTGGCTTTGGTAGTGGCAACGGAACAGTTACTTTTTATAACACATCCACAACAGAGGTAGAACAAAATATATTGCGAGCCACAGCTACTGGATTTGCCGGTGATGTAGCTCAATCCATCACCTTCAAAGATGATAAAGCATATCTGGTTTTAAACGGAGATAGTAAAATCCAGATTGCTGATGCTAATACTTTTGAAACGGAAAGTATCATTGCCGGAGCTGACATTGTTGCTCCACGCTATATAGAAGTGATCAATGGTAAGGCGTACATCAGCGTATGGGGTCCATATGACGCAAATTATTCTTTGATCGATTCTTATGTGCTGGTTTATGACCTGAGCACAGGTACCGTGCTAAAGAAGATTGATACAGATGAAGGAACGGAGAATTTGCTATATAATGGAAGTTATTTATTTGCTTCTAACTATAACTATGGTGGATCAAGTACATTGGCTGTAATTAACCCATCAGACAATACACTCGTCAAGCAAATTGAACTGTCGGCAGGGCCCTCTGGCATGGTAACGGACGCTAATAACAAGTTGTGGGTAGTTTGTTCAGGATGGAATTCCGGAAATTTGTACCGTATCAATCCATCGACTCTTGCTATTGAAGCGACCATTGAAATTTCAGCATCACCGGGTACTGATCTCGCTATAACTCCTGATAAACAGAATATTTTGTATACGGTTGGTAAGTCGGTGTATAAACTTCCGATAGGAAGCACATCCGAAGCTTCGACAGCATTGATTAATTCCGATGTGAAAGCTTTCTACACGTTCAATGTTAATCCTGACAATGGAGATATCTGGATCGGGGATGCGCTGAATTATGCAACTACAGGAAAAGTATATATTTACTCGGCAGATGGAACCGCGAAGAGCTCATTTGAAGCTGGAATTAGCCCTGGACAATTTAAGTTCAAGTAAGTAATATTTAATTCATCGTTATTGAAAGAAAGTAAATCCAATAAAGATAAATCCACGCCTGAGGCAGATTACTATTTTGAAAACGGATTAATGGTTTTCACGAAAGCATATCACCTCAGGCGTGGTTATTGCTGCCAAAGCGGCTGCAGGCATTGCCCTTATGGATTCAAGAAAGAAAAGAAAAAGTAAACGTGCTATTTTTTGATCAGTAAAGCGTTGTAGTGAGAAAACAATACAATCAGATCACGCTCATCCTTAAAGGAAAGTTTATTGATTTTTATATACTGAGCCAGCTTATCAGCCTGCTGCCCTGCAGAAGAAAGAAATCTTTTAGCGTTTGTTATTTTTAGAAGAGCAATACCCTGGCCGTAGTAGAGATCACTTACTTTTGTAATACGTGTATCTCTGCTCCCCGAATTCAATGCTGGCTGGTAATCGGGTGCTTTCACAGCTAAGTAATGCTGTTTAAATAAAGGGGACACTCCTTCGGTGAGGATTTCAAGAAATCCGTTTACAGGCACGTCCTTTTTTGTGTATTCTTTTGCGTTAATGAATTTTCGATCCTGCTGTGTGGCTGAATCTTTAAAGTGGAAACTTTTTATCCTTTTGTCCTGAAGCACTCTCACGCCAGCCGGAGTTTTAATTTCAAGCTGACTCGATTGCATGTCGTAGCGGATAAAATAGCCATCCAATGAGTCTGAAATTTCGTAAAGTAAAAGAGATCCTTTATTCCATCCGCTGCTCAGGTAAACGTCACCGACTACTTCGGAGGCGGGTTTAGCAATGGGCATCCCATTAAAGAGGTCAGACACAAGTGGTGTTCTTCGGCTTTGAGGAGACAGGTTTTGTGCGACAGCGAATTGCGATATAAAACCAATAAGTAACATCAGCTTTATCGTTTTCATAAATTGAGCGGCCGCTTTACCAGGCGAAATAACAGAGGAGAGAATTTTTTTTTCTAAAATTAAAAGATCAGTTTTTGATTTTTTTTGCTGCATCACCTTTTTCTTAACGAGGATATCAAGGTGCTCGTGAAACCAGCTCAGGTTTTGCTCATCGCGCTGATGTTTAAAAAATCCGGATTGAGATGTCTTTACTTTGAAGTCTTCAATTACTTGCCAGGTTTCTTTTATTCCTTTCTTTTCAAGCGCAGAGCTCAAGACCACTTTGGGCGATAGGCCGGATTCGGGGGTAGTAAACAAATGTAAGGCGTGCTGAAAATCGGATTGCGCCTGTTTTGCTTTCTTTAAATTATCGCCATCACTTTTGGTAATGGTTATGCCATCGGCCATTTCCATAATTCCTTTTTTTATTCCCTGAAGCTCATCGCCCGATCCGGGCAGCATTAGTAAAAGAAAAAAATCGGTCATGCTTCGTACCGCTGTTTCTGATTGTCCTACTCCAACGGTTTCTACCAGGATGATGTCGTATCCCGCTGCTTCGCAAAGTAAAATCGTTTCGCGGGTAGTATTCGTTACTCCGCCCAGCGAGTTATTGGTAGCAGAAGGGCGCACATAGGCTAATGGATCTCTTGAAAGTTCTTCCATGCGGGTTTTATCACCCAGTATGCTTCCTTTGGTTTTCTGGCTGCTCGGATCAACGGCAAGCACCGCTACTTTTTTGTTCTGTGCGGTCAGGAATTTTCCAAGCACCTCGACAAAGGTAGATTTTCCAACACCGGGAATTCCGGTAATACCTACACGGATAGATTTTCCCGTATCTGGGAGAATTTTCTCTATGATCCGCTCTGCCAGCTTCCTGTCGGAGGTAAGACTGCTTTCTATTAAAGTAATCGCGCGGCTTAGTAAAATGCGGTTTCCGCTAAGGATTCCTGTGGTATAGTCATTTGGAAGTAATCTCGTTTTGGCCTTTGCTTTCATGGGCGTGTGTAAATTTCTAAATTTACTGAATTCACTTTTTGTCTATGAAGAAATTTTGGCTACAGAGCTTAAGCATAACGGTATTTGTTTTCTTTATGCTGTGGGGTGCTAACGAAATAACAGATTTGAAGCTTTTTCAGGCTTTTGATTCAATCGGCCAGGCTCTTAAAGATTTTGAACTTACTGATTATGCCTTTTCTAAACTTCGTCCCGATCCTTCGGTAGAAGAACGTATTGTTCTTGTGAATATCGGCACACTTTCAAGAAGAGGAATTGCTCAGGAAATACAGATTCTTAATCAGTACAAACCTCGCGTAATTGCTTATGATGGTTTTTTTAATTGTGAGGGCAATCTGCGTGATAGTATTAATTGTCCGGCTTTGCTCGATACCTTAGGTAATCTAATGCTTGCCTCCGCCATTGAAGAGGCAGATAATTTTGTACTTGGCTCCAAACTTATTCAAACGGATTCTTTGGCTGCATACGATGTTGAATATTATGATTCGATGGAGTACTCTGACAATGTATTTGGACAGAATGCCAGATACGGTTTTGTAAGCCTTCCTACAAATGCTTTCTATCAGGAGGATGTAAAATTATGTCGTACAATATTTCCAAAATGGAATGTCAACAGTGATGAAAAACTAGCGTTTTCAGTTCAGGTGGCGATGCAGTTTGATTCCGTCAAGACAAAGAAGTTTTTGGAGCGGGATAACAAAGAAGAGCTTATCAACTTTAGAGGAAATATGGAGGTGATGACATTTCGTATTCAAACAGAGAAAAACGAAATGGCTAATGTGAGTAATTACCCCACCATGTTCTATACTGTAGACGCTGATCAGTTATTGCGTGGTGAGGTTTTGCCGGAGCTTTTTCGAGACAAAATTATTTTGCTTGGATATTTGGGTGATTACATTGGTGATGCTGCATGGGAAGATAAATTTTTCACTCCCTTAAATAAGAAGGTTGCTGGCCGTGCCAATCCTGATATGTTTGGTTTGGTTTTACATGCGAATGCGATAACAATGATCCTTAATGAAGATTATATTAACGAAATACCCGAATGGGGGAAGTACGTGATAGCTTTTATTGTTTGTCTATTAACAGTTGCCTTATTCATATTGATCGATATAAAGCTCCCAATGTGGTTTGATGCGCTATCAGTCAGCATTCAGTTAGCAGAACTATTGTTCCTTTCTTTATTTATAATCTACGCTTTTTCCCTCTGGAACTTGAAGTTGGATTTGACATTAGCAATTGGCGTTTCAGCATTGGTAGGTCCCTGTTATGATATCTTCAAAAGCTTCCAAAATGAAATAAACAGGCGGCTTACCAAACGGAGAGAACGTGTATTAAACTCTTGATTGTCGAAGTTGGCACGATTTTCACTAATTTAGTATCTCAAACACCCATTTAGAACCATGAAAAAAGGAAGGATTTTTATTTTAGCTGGTATTTTTCTGGCAAATATTGCCGTCTTCGGACAAGCCGGGCCGGATTATGCTTTTAAAGTGCTGGCCAATAAAGGAGCAAACGAAGTAAAAACCGGAAGCGCCTGGTCAGCGGTTAAAACCGGAGCCAGCCTGAAAAAAGAAGATGAATTAAAGGTAACTGAAAACTCATACCTGGGTCTTGTTCATGCCAGTGGCAAGCCTATGGAATTGAAACAAGCGGGTACGTATAAGGTTGCAGATCTTGCCGCTAAGATGAATGGCGGATCAAGTGTTCTGGTTAAATACACTGATTTCATTTTAAGTAGTAATTCAGCGGAAGCAAAGAAAAACCGCCTTAGCGCTACAGGAGCTGTTCACCGCGGATTAGGTGGTATCAAGGTCTTCTTGCCGGAAAATCAATATGCCGGAGTCTATAATAATACAGCCATCATTAACTGGGATATAAATAAAATTAAAGGGCCTTATGTAGTGATCGTAAGGAATATGTTTGATGATGAGCTGTTGAAAACAGAAACACCTGAAAGTACACTCCAGATCGATCTTAGCGATCCTAAATTTATCAACGAGTCTGCTCTTTTGGTTGAAGTAAGAGCCAAGGCGGATCAGAAAAATAAATCAGATGAAGCGCACCTGATCAAACGTTTATCGCCCGTAGAACAGGCGAAAATAAAAAAAGGACTTCAGGAAATCACGGGAGAAGTAACGGAAGAAACAGCTTTAAACAAGCTCATTCTTGCCGGCTTCTATGAGCAAAACAAACTGTTCATTGATGCGATAACCGCTTATGAGCAAGCCATTAAAATGGCACCGGATGTACCTTCCTATAAAGAGTCATACGATGAGTTCCTGCTTAGAAATAAGCTGAAAGACCCTCAATAAGACATAGAGATAATAGTTGAAATGGCCCTGGTTTTCCAGGGCCATTTTCGTTTTATAACCGTCCTGATTCCGTTTGGAAGGGAGCTTTAATATCCTAATTTTGTGCCCTAACATTAATTTTCTAGGTCATGAGTGTACTTGTTAATAAAGACTCCCGCGTAATTGTTCAGGGTTTTACCGGATCAGAAGGTTCGTTTCATGCCGGGCAAATGATTGAATACGGAACGAATGTAGTGGGCGGAGTTACTCCTGGAAAAGGTGGTCAGATACATTTGGGAAGACCGGTTTTCAATACTGTAACAGAAGCCGTAGAAAAGACGGGAGCGGATGTTTCGATCATTTTTGTTCCTCCTGCATTTGCGGGTGATTCGATTATGGAAGCCGCGGAGGCAGGCATTAAAGTAATCATTGCCATTACAGAAGGTATTCCTGTTAAAGATATGATGATCGCCAAGCAATACATCAAGGAACGTGGTGTTACGCTTATCGGGCCTAATTGCCCTGGTGTGATCACACCAGGAGAAGCTAAGGTAGGTATCATGCCGGGCTTCGTATTTAAAAAAGGTAGAATTGGAATTGTATCCAAATCGGGTACGCTTACTTATGAAGCTGCCGATCAGATTGTGAAAGCCGGTTTGGGTATTTCCACCGCAATTGGAATTGGTGGTGATCCGATCATCGGAACGCCAACCAAAGATGCGGTAGAACTATTGATGAACGATCCTGAGACCGATGCCATTGTGATGATCGGAGAGATCGGTGGAAATTATGAACCTGTTGCTGCGCGCTGGATTAAAGAAACAGGAAACAAGAAGCCTGTAGTAGGATTTATTGCAGGACAAACAGCACCCCCGGGAAGAAGAATGGGCCATGCCGGAGCAATCATTGGCGGAGCGGATGACACGGCAGCGGCTAAAATGAAAATCATGAGCGAGTGTGGCATTCATGTAGTCGATTCACCGGCATTGATAGGTGAAACGATGCTGAAGGCACTGAAAAAGTAAAAGAGACAACTTCGTATGATAAAGAAAGAGGCCCTTTAAAGGCCTCTTTTCATTTTATGGGATTGGATATAGATGTAATCCTAACTATCAGAACGCAGTATGGAATTCCTTTTCCAGGTAGGAATTCAGGTTGTCCAGATTGGAGAATGTTTCCAGCTTTTCGGGCTCAAGATCAATTTCATCTTTCTGATAGACCACCTCTACAAAGAAGTCTTTAAGCATATATAAATATACTTTCCTTCCGTTGCGCTGACGTGTACCGAGCATAATCCCCTCTTCCTTCAAAAGCGCTATCCTTTTGCTTTCGGAATAGTATTTAAAGACCAACTTAAAAAACATATTCTTTACCGGTTTACTTTTCGATTAATACGGCAAAGTAAAACAAGTGACCTCTTACCTTAAAATAATGATGATTGGAGGCAGCTAAGATAACAACCGTTATGTATCTACCCGGGTATAAAGCATCGGATACAGATAAAAACCTTACAGGGCAGAACAACCGATATAGATTCTTTAATGACCATTTCTCCTCCGATTATGAAGCTTTTTAGTCAATCTATAGCCAGAACATGCAATCCCAAGTAAGACTGCTATTATCACTACTTAAAGCAGCTCATTTGCAAGGTTGGCAAGCTCTGAGCGTTCTCCTTTCTCCAACGTAACATGGGCATAAAGCTCATGATCTTTCAGCCTGTCGATCAGGTAAGACAAGCCGTTACTCTGTGAATCGAGATAAGGAGTATCAATCTGGTGGATGTCACCAGTGAAAATAATCTTCGTGTTTTCGCCAGCACGCGTAATGATCGTTTTCACCTCGTGAGGAGTCAGGTTTTGGGCTTCATCCACAATGAAACAGATGTTGGATAAGCTTCGGCCACGAATGTATGCCAGCGGAGTAATAACCAGTTTCTCATTCTGCACCATTTCAGTGATCCTCGAATATTCTTTGTCCGATTCGCTGTATTGATTCTGAATGAACTTCAGGTTATCCCATAGCGGCTCCATGTATGGGTTTAGCTTCGACTTGATATCGCCTGGTAAATATCCAATGTCTTTATTACTTAGCGGCACAATAGGCCGGGCCAGATAAATCTGTTTGTATTCTTTTTTTTGTTCAAGCGCTGCCGCCAGGGCAATCAAAGTCTTACCTGTTCCCGCTACCCCTTGCATGGATACCAGTTTGATTTCCGGTTTCAATACCGCGTGGATAGCGAAAGCCTGTTCCGCATTTCGTGGTTTAATACCATAAGCTACTTTCTTTTCCACCTGCTCCACCATTCCATTGGCAGAGTTATAAAATGCCAGCACCGATTTCTTTCCGCTACGCAAAATATAATAGTGGTTCTTCATGGGTAGCTCCTTGCCTAACACATCTGCTGGCGGGCAATATCCTTTATCATAAAGAAGATTGATGGCGGATGGATCGATATCATCGATGATGGTCTTGCCGCTATGCAGCGAGTTGATGTTTTGAATTTTCCCCGTAGTGTAATCCTCTGCCTGCAGGCCGAGTGCTTTTGCTTTGAGCCGCAGGTTGATATCTTTCGACACGAGAATGACTTTGCGATTCTCTTCTTTTTCTAAAAGCAGGGCAGAGTTAAGAATGCGGTGATCCGCTTTGTACTCATTGAATACCTTATTGGCATCCACAATACCTTTGCCTGCTGTTTCCATCAGCACCTTGAAATTGCCTTTTCCTTTTCCGTTGATGGGATTCCAGTTGTGCAACATCTGGTTCTTTGCGAGCTTATCGATCAGGCGAATGAATTCACGCGCTTCAAAATTTTTGGTATCGTTGCCTTTTTTGAAGTTGTCTAATTCTTCGAGAACAGTGATGGGTATGCCGATGTCATGTTCATCGAAATTAAGCATACTGTTGTGCTCGAAGAGAATGACAGATGTGTCAAGGATGAAAACTTTTTTGTCTTTAGGTTTTTCTTTTTTAGCCATAGTTTAAAAAGTATAGTCAAAAAAATAACGGAGACACGTCTCTCACAATGGTTTAAAAATGACCTTGCAAGTATGAAACGTATTTCCGCGGCATCAATTGACTAAAGCTAACAAAACCCTTTTCAAAAAAGCAAAGAAAGGGGCTAATCTTTTATTAGCAAATCATGAAGAAGTTGAAGAGAGGAATGCTAAACCCTTGAATACAAATCCCCTTTTTCCGTGGGAGCTATTTTCAACACATTGGCCAAGACTAAAGTAACCAGCTTGCGGGAAGCCTTAAAGTGGTTCAGCTGAACTAGTTTTTGAAATTGCCCAATCGTGATGGTAGGGTTGGAAGCGAGGTAGTGCATCAGCTTCTGCTCCTCATCGCCATAAGTAAACTGAATGTCTTTTTTCTGCTTTGATCTTCGGATGATCTCCTGCATTTCCGGACTTGCCTTCATACTTTTATCCTGATAGCGGATATAGCATTCTGTCGGTTGATCTTTAACGACAAACCGGTGTGGTCGTTTTTCACTTTGCGGAACAGCAAGCCAGACAACGTATTTCTTTTCCGTAAGCGGGATAATGGCAGACTCAATAAATAGGCCTGGCCGGCAAAATTGTCTTAGTGCCTTCTTAATAACATGCCATTCTTCATCCGGGTAATTCACACCGGGTATGCTCTTATCATCACTCACACCAATCAGCAGTGTGCCTCCCTGCGTATTGGCGAAAGCAATGATCTCTTTTACTATTTTATCCGGATGACTTGCCTTTCTTTTGAACTCCAGTTGAGGTCCCTCTCCTTCGTTCACCAGCTTGCGCAGCTCTTTTAGCTGATTAAGATCGACAGTAAGTGATTCAGAAGGGTTCACACAGCAAGATACTGGGTAGAAGAATTAATTCATTCTTCCACCTAATACATCATCATCTTCTTCGTCAGGGTCTTCTTCTCCCTTTGGCATGTTGAACATACCGCTCAATAAATCTTTGAACTGATGGCCTTGGGTAAGACTATGTTTGCTAAGCAAACTATATTCGGCTAATCCGTGCAAGGCAAATTCCATGAGAAAAGACTTAATGGAAGCATCCTGTCCTTTATGATATTCTGCTACCAGATCGGCAAGGCCGGGAACACTTTTTAAAGCATTTTCGAAGGCTATGCTACTCATGTCATGCAGCAGGTCAATAGAGTTACCTTCTCCGAACCAATTGGAGATTTTTTTATACGGGCTCTTTTCTTTTTGCTTTCTGAATTTATCGGGATCAGGAAAATAATTTACAAACTGAGTGCGAATAGCTTTACCGATTAAGTTTTGAGCTACAATGCCAGGCCCTTCCTGCTCACCTTCATACACCAGTTCAACTTTACCCGTAATAGCAGGAATCACTCCGATGAAATCGGAGATACGAATAGAAGCATTCTTTTCGCTGTTCATGATGCTTCTGCGCTCTGCCGCTGCCACCAGGTTTTCGTAAGCAGAGATCGTAAGACGTGCCGACACACCACTCTTGGCATCTACATATTCGCTTTTGCGGGCTTCGAAAGAAATCTGTTCCACCAGGTCTTTTGCAATTTCATTAACTGTAACTAATTTTTTCTGCTCTTGTTTCAGGTTTGCTTCCTGCTGGGTGATCTTCTTCCCGATTTCAATCGACTTTGGATAATGGGTGATAATCTGGCTGTCGATACGGTCTTTCAGTGGGGTGACAATACTGCCACGATTGGTATAGTCCTCCGGATTGGCAGTGAATACAAACTGCAGATCGAGTGGCAATCGTAGTTTAAATCCGCGAATCTGAATATCGCCTTCCTGCAAAATGTTGAACAAGGCAACCTGAATGCGTGCCTGCAAATCGGGCAGTTCGTTAATTACAAAAATGCCGCGGTGAGATCGCGGGATCAATCCAAAGTGAATAACACGTTCATCGGAATAAGGGAGCTTTAATGAAGCCGCCTTGATCGGATCCACATCACCAATCAAATCGGCAATGGATACATCCGGTGTAGCCAGTTTTTCAGTATAGCGTTCATCGCGATGCAGCCACGCAATGGGAGTTTCATCTTCCAACTCTTTTAACTTATCATGACCGTAGCGCGATATAGGATGAAACGGATCATCGTTCAGTTCCGAACCTTCAATGAAAGGAATGTATTCATCCAGCAGATTGATCATCAACCTGGCAAGGCGTGTCTTCGCCTGACCGCGAAGTCCGAGCAGGTTTATATTATGGCCAGCCAGGATAGCTCTTTCCATGTCAGGAATTACAGTTTCTTCATAACCCCATATTCCTTCAAATACCTGCTGTTTGTTTTTTATTTTACGGATGAGATTTTCACGCAATTCGTCTTTGATGCTTTTGCTTTGATAGCCTGCCGACTTTAATTGTCCAAATGTTTTTATTTTCAAGTGATCCATCTTTATCAGTTATCTGTTAGTAAGTTAATTGTTAATAGTGACTATTGTAATCGTTAAAAGCGAAATGGATAATCGGGATCGGCTACTAAGCTTATGATTAAATTTTAACTGATCCCGATAGCTATGCGGACGATTAGCTGTCAAAGATTTTTTCTTCTGTTTTTCTTAAAGTCTTCAAATACAAGGTTGCCCAATCCTTCCAGTCCACTGTAGTACGCATTGCCATTATTGGCTTTGGTAAAGTCTCTTACAAATGCCTTCAGATAAGGATCGGTAGCAATCATGAACGTAGTGACAGGTATTTTTATTTTTCGTAATTGCGATGCCAGGTTGAGCGTCCTGGCCAGGATTTTAGTGTCCAGACCAAAACTGTTCTTGTAATACTTAATCCCTTCTTTGATACATGTGGGCTTCCCATCGGTGATCATGAATACCTGCTTGTTGGCATTTTTTCTTCTTCGGAGAATGTCCATCGCCAGTTCAAGTCCTGCTACCGTATTCGTATGATAGGGGCCAACCTGAAGGTAAGGAAGATCCTTAATCTCCACCTGCCAGGCATCGTCACCAAACACTAATATATCGAGTGTATCTTTCGGATATTTTTTAGTGATCAGCTCGGCCAGCGCCATCGCTACTTTTTTCGCAGGCGTGATCCGGTCTTCGCCATACAAAATCATGGAATGCGAAATATCAATCATCAGCACTGTGGAGGTCTGCGTTTTGTATTCGTTTTCCATTACTTCCAGATCGTCTTCGGTCATGAAGAAATTTTCATAGCCATGATTAATCTGTGCATTGCGAATGGAATCGGTCATGGAAATCTGTTCCAGCGTATCGCCAAACTCATAATCCCTTCTGTCGGTGGTGGCTTCATCGCCACGACCATTGTGAGAAGTTTTATGCTCACCCCCTTTTGATTTCTTAAGCTTGCCAAAAATTTCTTCCAGCGCAGACTTTCTCAGGTTTTGTTCGCTTTTTGCATTGAGCTTGAATTCACCCTTGGGGCCATCTTCGGTGATGAATCCGTTTTTTTTCAGATCATCAATAAAATTACCAATACCATATTGCGGGTTAGTGAGATTGTATTGACGATCTACTTCCGTAAGCCATTGAAGCGCCTCAGAAACGTTTCCTGAGGTGATCAGTACCAATTGCATGAACACTTTCATCAACCGGTCGAAGTCGCTCTTTTCCTTATCAGGCGGAGGGGTGTATTTACTAAACCGATGACCTAGCATTTATTTCAAGGATTTGTTGAGAGATATAATTAACTACTTAAAAACCCGTTATCTATGTTTAATGTTCATAATCGGCCAAAAAATAACCGTGCAGGTGGGCTGGTTTAAGTTCGATTTTTTGAAGACTTGTGTACCTTTTTACAAGGTAAATGAAAAAAAGATGTAATGTGTAAACGTAATTTTGATCAACAAAAAACCAAAGAAATGAAAAAGTCTATAGTAACGATTCTTTTGGCTGTGTCTGTGCTGATCATGTCGTCCTGCGGGTATTACACTTGCGCTACGTACTCGAAAGCTGCTCCTAACAAAGCGGTGAAGGCGACAAGAATTTAATTCAGCCATCAATCAAAGCATTTAAGCTGTTTCAGTTGGAACGGCTTTTTTTATGCACTTTACCGTAACCTAAGCTTCTACTCTGGATGCTGTTTTCTCCAGCACTTTATGATAGTAGTTTTCGTAAAGCGGAAGTATGTTGGCGATATCAAATTCCTTTGCCCGCTTCAATGCATTTTCCTTGAACAAGGGCAAATTATTTTTGTCGAGGATAAACATGGCTTTCTTTGTCATGTCTTCCACATCTCCCACGTTGCTCAGGAAGCCGGTAACACCCTGTACATTTAGTTCTGGTATACCACCCGTGTTGGACGAGACTACAGGAACTTCACAGGCCATTGCTTCCAGCGCAGCCAAACCAAAACTTTCTTTCTCAGACGGCATTAAAAACAAATCTGCCACGGATAATACTTCTTCTACTGCCTCCAGTTTTCCAAGGAAGCGTACATCATCAGAGATGTCCAGCTCGCGGCACATGGCTTCGGCCATATCGCGCTCAGGTCCATCACCAATCATCAACAGTTTAGACGGTATTTCTTTATGAATGTTGTTAAATACTTTGATCACATCACCAATACGTTTCACCTTACGGAAATTGGAAGTATGAACAATCAGCGATTCGCCATTGGGGCAAATGGCTTTTTTGAAGTGATCTTTCTTTTGCTTCTTGAACTTTTCGAGATCAATGAAGTTCGGAATTACCTCAATCTCGTTGGTGATTTTAAAGAACTGGTACGTTTCCTTTCGCAGATCGTTGGATACTGCAGTTACACCGTCCGACTGATTGATGCTGAATGTCACTACCGGCTCATACGAAGCATCTTTACCGACCAGGGTGATATCTGTTCCGTGAAGTGTGGTCACTACCGGAATGAAGATGCCCTGCGATTTTAAGATCTGCTTGGCCATATAAGCAGCCGAAGCATGTGGTATGGCATAATGAACGTGAAGCAAATCGAGTTTTTCATTTTTAACTACGCTCACCATCTTGCTGGCCAGCGCCAGTTCGTAGGGCGGATATTCAAACAGGGGATAAGAACGTATGGAAACTTCGTGATAAAATAGATTTTCGTTTAGAAAATCAAGACGACTGGGCTGACTGTAAGTAATGAAGTGGACTTTGTGACCTTCCTTTGCAAGTGCCTTACCAAGCTCTGTAGCCACCACGCCACTCCCCCCGAAGGTGGGATAACAGACGATACCGATTTTCATTATTTTTATCTCCATAGATTAGTTTAGTGTAAACCGACTTCAGGTCAGTTTAGTTTCGCGTTTTCTTCGTGCCCGGCACAATAATTAAAGATGGCTTTGTAAACCACATCCTGTATACGAGGACGGATACTGGAGTTTAATAGTTTATTGTTGGTCATGTCCGGGTACACCCGGTTGGACAGGAACACAAAAACCAGGTTAAACTTAGGGTCTACCCAGATGCAGGTACCTGTAAACCCGGTATGGCCAAAGGTTTGTGACGAGGCATAAAGCGAAGTAGGGCCGTTCCAATCACTCAGGGTAGGCTTATCCCAGCCCAAACCTCTGCGGCTGTTTTCAAATTGTTTGGCCGTAAACAATTCGATGGTTTCCGGTTTATAAAACTGCACGCCACCATAATGGCCTTTGTTCAACCACATCTGGCCCAGCTTGGCAAGGTCATTCGCATCGCTGAACAAGCCTGCATGCCCTGCAATACCTCCATGCATGGCCGCACCCTGATCGTGCACATAGCCTACCAGTAATCTTTTCCGGAATAATACATCATTTTCTGTAGGAGCGATGCGGTCGGCTGGAAAACGCCTGCGGGGAAGATAGCCCGTGGTGTAAGCCCCTAATGGTTCATATAAATTCTGGTCGAGAAAATCTTCCATAGGCTGATTCAGTATTTTTTCTGCCACGTGCTGCATGATGTAAAAGCCCATATCGCTATAACGATAATCGTAGGGAGTGCGCGCAATCTTGTCCACCACCTTTGCCCTGATGATCCATTGCCATAAGCTGTCTTTCATGTTTTTAAAAGCAAACAAACTATCTGCGACCGGAAAAGGATATTCAGGACTCTGCTTCGTACTGTAATAAAAGGGAAGCACTTTCGAATCTTTGTCAACAGAAGTCGTGGTAGTAGCCCAGAAAGGAAGAAAAGGCCACAAACCCGCCTGATGTGTGATGATATCCCTGATCGTAAAATCCTTTTTGTTGGATGCTTTTAACTCAGGCAGATACTGCGATACTTTTTTATTGATGTCGATGAGACCTTTCTCCTGCATAAACATGACGGTCTGCAATGTTGCCGTCACTTTGGTTACCGATGCGAGATCGTATAACGTCTCATCCGTTACTGGCACTTTATTTTCATACGTCTGCCAGCCGAATGCTCTTTCATAGACTACCTTTCCGTCTTTCACCACCAGTACCATACAACCCGGTGTGGCTCCTGTGTCAATGGCTTCGCGTGCTATGGGAGCAATGCCTTCTAGTGTTTTGCTATCCATGCCCGCTTCTTCCGGCAAGGAATAAGTAAAGCGATCCTGTAATTCCGTGGGGATTCCTGTTCCCTGGGTAATCAGCAGGGAAGGGGCGAGGGGTAAGGTGCCTTTTGCTTTTAATCCCCCGAAAATAATTTCAGCAGCTACTTTGGCCAGCAACGGATCATCATCATAAGCGGCAATTAATGTATTGATTTCATAGTAATTTTTGATGGAAGCAGGATCTCCGAATATGCATACGATCACGGTCTTCGTTTCCGCCAGCTTTTTTATTTGAGGAACAATTGCCAACTCAAAGGAAGAAGAAAAAGGAAATACACTCACTACAATAACATCCTGTTTTTTTAGTTCATCATACATTCCCGTAGTATCCGCCAGTGTTCGTATGGTAAAATTCCGGAAGGCAGCATACTTGCCGAGGTAATGATTGAATTCATTCTTTTCTTCCTTACCCAGCGTGAGCGAAGCAAAGTGTTTGTCTTCCAAAGACTGTACTGGTAAAATAGTATCATTGTTTCGTACTACCGTTACAATTGATTCAGCCAGTTTGTGTTTAAGCAGCTGCGTATTAATGGTATTGATACGAAGAACGATATTCTCTTCATCAACCGGTGTGCGATGTGCAAGACCGGCATCATACTTAGCTGCTACTATTTTCTTCACCGAAGCATCCAATTGATTTTGCAATACTGTGTTTCTCTTTATCGCTTTTTGAATTTTCCGGACAGTGGCATTGATGTTTCCCGGATCGATGAGCACATCATTGCCAGCCATAAATGCCAGCAGCTCGGTTTCTCCTCCCCTGTCTTTTCGGGTTATCTTTTGCAGGTAAGGGATTTCGGCAAAGGTCAACCCCTGAAAGTTCATTTTCTTTTTCAGGATATCGTTAATGAAAATCTGCGAAACCGATGCGGGAACAGGTTGCTTTTTATCCAGCATGGAAAAATGAAGGTTAGAAGTGAGCACGCCTGCCAATCCGTTTTCCATCAATGTGCGATACGAGAAGAAGTCCAGCGTATCCACCCGGTTTACATCGTAATAGAGTGTGCTATCCACACCTTTCTTCTTTTTCTTTTTTTCGGGAGGCGATTGTATCAGCTTGTCTTTTTTGAAGTTGGGGAGAAAGGGAGCGCACGCCAATATGTTTTGGCTCTGTAATCCGTTCATAAACGCAAGAGAACGTTTGCTTACCACCTGCTTATTGTCGCTGAAGTAATTCAATGTAGCAGGATAGATTTCATCTCTGATATCATTGTCTGCATTGGGCGCAAAGTTGAGATGAATACCCAGCAGTTTCATCTCGCGTCCTATCTCTTTCCCTGTTTCGGTTACCAGCGAATCAGGCAATGCACCCATCAGAAGAGGTTTATAGAAACTCACTGTACTATCCAGCAATGGCCCAAGTCCATAATCGGCATGGATACCGGTGAGCAAAGGTATTTTGGAGCCGGATTGCAATTGATTAATTAATCGTGCATGACTATGAGGGCCTCCTTTGGTGATGATCAGTCCGCCTACTCCGTCCTCTTTTATTTTTTCCAGCCATTCTTCTTTTTCTTCAGCAGGAGCATACGCTGAAACGGAAATCATCATCAATTGTCCTATTTTCTCCTCGGTATTCAGGGTTTGAAAAACACTGTCTACCCAACGTGATCGTGCATCCTGTGAGCGTACATTGAAACAAAGAAGCGATACGATACAAACAGTTAAAACTTTTTTAAACATCGAGGCGATCAGTTTTGTATTTAAAGCGATTAAGGGCAATTTTGTGAGGCATGAAGATAAGGACGCTGGTTACAGGTTACAAGTTCCCGGTTCCTATTTCCATCCCATAATCAAACCACCCGTAACTTGTAACCTGCAAACCAAACAATGCCCGATATCATTCAGCTTCTTCCCGATTCGATTGCCAACCAGATTGCTGCCGGTGAGGTAGTGCAGCGTCCGGCATCGGCAGTAAAGGAGCTGATGGAAAATTCCATCGATGCAGGGGCAACATCCGTACGCCTTATTGTAAAGGAAGCGGGCAAAGTCATGCTTCAGATCATCGATGACGGATCGGGCATGAGCGAAACCGATGCACGCATGAGTCTGGAACGTCATGCGACCTCCAAGATCCGTACTGCCGATGATTTATTCAGGCTGCGCACGATGGGGTTTCGTGGTGAGGCGCTGGCATCTATTGCTGCCGTTTCGCAGTTTGAAATGAAGACACGCAAGGCAGGTGACGAGTTAGGTACATTGATTGTGGTGGAAGGATCGGAAATAAAAAAACAGGAACCGATCGCCTGCGAAAAAGGCACCAGCATCTGCATCAAAAATTTATTCTACAACATTCCCGCCAGGAGAAACTTCCTGAAGTCCAACCCGGTGGAAATGCGTCATATTATTGAGGAGTTTCAGCGGCTTGCCCTGGCGCATCCTTCCATTTCATTCAGCCTCGTGCAAGGTGATGAAATGATTTATGATCTGCCCGCTTCCAAATTAAGTCAGCGTATCGTGGCTTTGTTTGGTAAATCCTATCAGCAGCAGCTTGCTCCTGTACAGGAGGAAACGGTGCAGGTAAAAGTAACCGGATATGTAGGCAGGCCGGAATCAGCACGAAAGACGAGAGGCGAGCAGTTTTTGTTTACCAACCAGCGCTTCATAAAAAGCAACTCGCTGAACTACGCAGTGACGCAGGCCTTCGAAGGTTTAATTCCTGATGGCGGTTATCCATTCTATGTGTTGTTCATTGATATTGATCCCAGGCACATCGATGTTAACGTGCATCCGACTAAAACCGAAATCAAGTTTGATGATGAGCGCGCTGTGTTTAGCGTGGTAAGCGCTGCTGTAAAACAGGCTTTGGGTTCACATAATCTTACTCCTGCTATCGACTTCAAAGCCGATGTTAATATCGTAAGTAAAATGAGCAGTGCTTCTTTCTCAAAAGAGGATTACATGAACGAGCGTTTCAGCTCCTTGTCGCGCTCTAATCTGAGCAACTGGGAGAAAGCGTTTGAAGAGAGGCCGGCCGCTTCGCAGCTATTCCAATCGGAGCCTGAAACTCAGGTGGAAATGTTGCGGTTTGAAAGTGCGGTTAACTTAAGTGCGGATAAAATTAATAAAGACGAAAGCGCTCCTGTCTTTCAGCTGCATCAGAAGTACCTGGTGCGCCCTGTAAAGCATGGCTTGATGCTCATTCATCAACAGGCGGCACATGAGCGCGTGTTGTTCGATAAATACATGTTGCATTTCAAGGGCCATCCCGGAAGCAGCCAGCAAAGTCTCTTTCCACAGACCGTTACCTTCAGCGCTGCTGATTTTACCCTCGTAATGGAAATGGAGCAGGAAATAACTGCTTTGGGTTTCCGCTTCGAGATTTTTGGTAAAAATGCCGTGCTGGTTTCGGGGATTCCTACCGGAGCGCAAGGGAGCGAAAAGGATTTGTTTGAGGGGCTGATCGAGCAGTTCAAGCAAAACCAGTCGCGGCTGCAATTGCCTGTGCGGGAGAGCCTTGCCCAGGCGTTGGCCAAACGCACCTCGGTAGCCACAGGCCAGAAATTAGAAAAGGAAGAGATGGCCGCCATCGTGGAAGGTCTGTTTGCCTGCACCAATCCTAATTTTTCTCCGGAGGGCAAGTCAACATTTTTCGTGCTGGATACGTCTAAGATAGAGAGTTACTTTAGTTGATTTTTAAAAACAACATTAACTTGGTGCCGTTAATACCGTAAATAATCTCCTGTTCATGTTTCAGCTCACTCCGCTAGTTCGCAATCTGATCATTATAAATGTAGTTGTTTTTGTGCTCCAGCAAATTGTTCCTGTTATTAATGCGCTGGTGCCGTTAAATACAGTGGGCACCGGGGGGTTTATGCCGTACCAGTTTTTAACTTATATGTTTGCTCACGGTGGCTTCATGCATATTCTTTTCAACATGCTGACATTGGCGTCTTTTGCGCCTATTCTGGAGAACGAATGGGGCGACAAAAAATTTCTTTTCTTTTACCTGGCTACCGGGATAGGTGCGGGAATCATTTATGTAGCCTTCAATCATTTCATTTTGCCCGGATCAGCAGGAGCGGTAGTGGGCGCATCAGGTGCCTTGTTCGGAGTTTTGATGGCATTTGGAATGTTGTATCCTAACATGGAGCTACAGATGCTTTTTATACCTGTACCCATCAAAGCAAAATACATGGTTTTTATCGTAGGCATTATCACCTATTTATTAGACCGCAGCGGGCAGGTGTCGCACATTACTCACTTTGGCGGAGCCATTGTAGGATTGATCATTGTGAGTGTCTGGAAAGGGCAGGGGCGTGGACGTTACTGAGGGAATGAGTTAGCAGATATAATGTTGAAGGAATGTAATTTAAAAAGGGAAGAGCTGTGTTTGACGAATTTAAAAACGCATTTACAAGATATAACAATGCCCATGTGCAGCTGATCATCATTAACGTGGTGATTTTTATAGCGTTGGCAATAGTCTATGTATTTTCAACGGCTACTGGCTTTGATGTTGTCTTTCGTGCCATTCATAATCAGTTTTCTATTCCTCCACTATTTGGCGATTTCATTCTTCGCCCATGGACAATTATTACGTATTCTTTCGCGCATAGCCTTTCTGATATTTTCCACATTCTTTTCAATATGCTGGCGTTGTATTGGTTTGGAAAATTATTTATTGAATACCTCGGCAATGATAAACTGATAGCCATTTATGTACTAGGTGCTTTAGCAGGAGGAATTGTTTATCTGCTGATGTTTAATACAATTCCTTACTTTAAAAATCTTTCTGCTTTTTCAGGAATGGTAGGGGCCTCAGCTGCTGTTTATGCAATTATGGTAGCCGTAGCTACCCTGCTACCAGATTATACTTTCTTTCTTATGTTTCTGGGGCCTGTGCGTATTAAATACATCGCGCTGTTTTATATTGTTGTCTCTCTCATCGGATCAGTAGGGCCAAATGCCGGAGGTAATCTTGCTCACTTAGGTGGAGCACTCATGGGCTTTGTGTATATCAAACAGCTACAGGCGGGTATTAACTGGGGATCCTGGATTACTGGTACATTGGTGTGGGTAAGTGATTTATTCAAGCCAAGCTCTAAAGTAAAAGTATCCTATCGTAAAGCACCATCAGAGCCTACTCCTAAAAAGGCAACATCTACTAAGGGCGCAGGCAAAGCCAGTCAGGAAGAGATTGACCGGATCCTGGATAAGATCTCCGACAAAGGTTATGAAAGCCTCTCCAAAGAAGAGAAAGAGAAGCTCTTCAATGCAAGTAAGAAATAACATCCCGATAGCTATCGGGAGCAACCAGGCAAAGCTATCTTATAGCTAGCTGAAATGGGTAACTTACGAAAGTGGTTACCTTGTCATCAAAGCATTCGCTGCAAACTGGTAGATGATAATACCAAATACATATACCTGCACAAGCATCGTGCTGCCGAATCCAAAGATCACCAGCAAGCCGATCAGCGCCAGAGCAACAGTGTATGCTACCAGGATCTGTTTGTTGTTTTTCTTAGGTGGGTTAAGCATGGAAGATAACGGTATCATCATTGAAATTCCGTAGATCATTATTATCTCTGCTCCTTCAAGACCGAAAAGAAATCCAATGCCTCCCGCAAGGCCAATAAGAAGAGCGATGCCGGTAAAATTGGATGCTATCGTTTCTTCCCTGGTCAGTGCATAACGTCCGTATACATTCAGTCGCAGGAACAAGTTGGAAAGTGGTGTAATGATCCACGTAGAGATCGCAAAGATCATGTAGAGTGTAATGACAGGAGTAATGAACACGGCCAGCTCCGGGTTGGATTCAGAGACCGAACCCAATACACGAACCGCGATATACAATCCGATGATGATGGCCCATTGCGCTTTGCCTTTTAAATTATTCAGCCAGAACACATAGCGTAGAAACATGCGGTAGAACCAGTAGCGTGCTTTCAGGCCTTGTACCAATCCCGCTTTGGCATAGCTGGATTGCGGATTGATGCGCAGCGCTTCTCTGAAGTGTTCGAGTGCCCGCTGATGTTCGCCTTTCTCCAGCAAGCTCCAGCCTACATTAGTATGCGTGTTATCGTTCTCCGGATTATTATCCAGCGCTTCTTTAATGGTGTTATATGCCTCTTCTTTTTTATCCAGTTTGAATAATGCAGTAGAGCGGCTGTTGAGGCAATTGAGATTTTCTGAATCCAGGGCAAGGCCATCATTGGCATATTGGAGTGCTTCACTCCATTCCTTCTGATTCAGTTTGATCATCGATAGCATCCCATACAGATCTGCACTGGTAGGATCGAATGAGATCGCGCTCTTAATGTATTTTTCTGCTTCTTTGATTTTGCCGTCTTTTAGAAAGAAACTCGCCTGTATATATAAGTAATACGGATTGGAGGGTTGATGGCTGATCGCAGTTTGAATAAGGCGGTTGGCTTCCTACATCTTGTCGGCCTCCGACTGGCAAATAGAAAGTAAAACGATCGCTTCCGTGTTGTCAGGCTCCTGCGAAAGGATGCTGCGCAATTCCTGCTCGGCTTCGCGATGACGATTGGTTTGTATCAGCTGGCGTGCACGTTCGAGAAGTACGGCTGTCATCATTTCTTGATTTTCATATAATCCAAAATATCATCATACAGCCCTGACTCATTCGCATATAAGGCATAGTTGCGCGCAGAATTAAACCATTCTTTGGTGGAAGGTTTTACCTGCTTTATTGCTTTCAAAATATCTTTGGTGGTGATGGGCTGCGGTATTCCCGACTTGAAAGAGTCTCTTAGTTTATCTTCAATTACTACGTCAATCAATCCCTTTAAGTCAGCACCTGAAAAATCAGGCGTCTCTTTAGCGATGGCTTTGTAATCGATATCCTTTACTGGCTTGTCCTTCAACGTAATCTTCAAAATACTTTCACGACTTCCCAGGTCGGGTGGCTGAACAAAAATAATGCGATCAAAACGTCCGGGCCTGCGAAAAGCGGCATCCAGATGCCATGGTGCATTGGTCGCGCCAAGCACAAGGATGCCATCATTGGAATAATCAACGCCATCCAGTTCCATCAGAAACTGATTGATCAGCATCTTGGCAGAAGATTGACGCATATCCGTGCGGCTTGCACCGAGTGCATCGATCTCATCAAAAAACAAAAGACACGGAGTTTGCCTGCGCGCCATCTCGAATAGTTCATGCAGTCTGCGTTCGCTGTTACCAAGCCACATATTCAATACATCGTGAATACCTATCGAAATAAAACTGGCTTTGATTTGCCCGGCAGTAGCTCTTGCTAAATGTGTTTTGCCACAACCGGGAGGGCCGTACAGAAGTATGCCACCACCGATTTTTTTTCCGTAGGCTTTATATAAATCGGGGTGTTGTAGCGGTTGAATGATTTTGATATTGATCTCTTCCTTTACACGCTCCATTCCACCCACGTCTTCAAAGTTGATGGACGGTCTTTCAAACTCGCGCATTTCTTCTTCAATAGACTCAATAGCGGCATCCATGGAAGACGGATTACTGTTACCACCTTGCTTCAGATTACTGTCCAGTTCATCGTCTTTATACGCGGGGTTCAATGCCAGGGCTCTTTTGTAGTATTCAATAGCTTTGGCCGGTTCTTCGTTGCGCAGCGAAGCTTTGCTTAATAAAATCCACAGGTCAACATCATTTTCCAATTCCGCCAGCTCTTCAAGAATAACGATGGCGGTAGAATATTTCTTTTGCTCGAAATAGATTTTAGAAAGACCCCGTTTGGCAGTCTTATTATGGGTGTCTTGTGCCAGTACCGTTCTGAATTCTATTTCCGCTTCATCCAACAGACTAGCCTTTAATAAGTGATCGGCCAGAAGCAGTCGCAAGGGGAGATTAGCAGGTGACAAGCTTAAAGCTTCGCGTAAACTCTCAATCATTTTGTTTGGAAAATTTCGTTAAAGATAAAGGAAGATTTACGATTTGTGATTGAGGAAGTAGGATTGAGGAATTTCACCGATCAGGCAATCAGCCGGGCAATAATAAAAGCTGCCCCTGCGGCCAGTGCGCCAACAAAAGCAACCCGAAGCGCTCCTTTAAACAATGGCTGTCCCGTGAGTTTACTTTTTATCAGCCCGAAAACAATAAGACAGATAAAGGTGATGATGCTGGAATAAATTAACCCTTCCCGTGAGGTGGCGGTGAAGAAATAAGCGCTAAGTGGAATAAGACCACCAACAATATAGCTAATACTAATGACCAAAGCGCTTTGCCGCGCACGATTTGAATCGGGCCGCTCCAGGCCAAGTTCAAAACGCATCATAAAGTCTACCCACTTCTTTGGGTTCTTTGCCATCTGGCGCGCAATCTTTTCCTGTAATTCTTCATCTACACCATATTCCGCGAAGATCTCTTTCGTTTCCCTGATCTCTACTTCATGAAGTTTTTCGATCTCTTCATATTCCCTGCGCTCTTCGGTATCGTAATGTTCGATCTCGGTGCGCCCTGCAAGATAACCGCCTAATCCCATGGCAATGGATCCCGCTGCTATTTCAGCAAGACCGGCAGTAATCACAATAGAAGTCGAATCCACCGCACCACTTAATCCTGCCGCTAATGCGAAAGGAACAGTGAGACCATCGCTCATGCCAATTACAAAATCACGAACTATCTCCGAGGATTTGAAATGCTTCTCTTCTTGCGCTAACATAACGCTAAGTTCTATTTTTCTTTCACGGCAAAGAACTGGACGAGCATATTTATAATCTCTTTCCTGTCTTTGATATACTGTGCACGGGGATGGCCGATGTTAAATTTTTCTATCTTCTTGTAATACTCTGGTTCGGAAAGTGCGAATAACTTCATAAGATCCTGTTTCACTTCATCCGATACCATTACCTCACGGTAAGTTTGTGTTGCCGCCATGTCATCCAGTTCTTTCTTATACTTTACCTTATCTTTTTCATATTTGGAGAAGCGGGAGATGGGACCCGAAATGCGGGCGCCAACACCAAAAGTCTGAATTGCATTGGGGTCGGTACCTACCGTATTGACAAAAGTCTTGTTAAGATAGATCGCATCTTTCCACTGATCTTTTCCCTGTGGTTTAAAGTTGTCGATAAAGGTAAAAGCCTTTAGCATTTGGGCCGACTCTCCCAAAAGAACGGTAAGACTGATCTCATTCTTAAAATGGATTTTTACTTTTTTTTTGAAACCCATGTGAGTAAAAACTGAAGTATCTCCTACATGACATGAAAAAGAGAAATGACCGTCAATGTCGGAGAGTGCTCTTGCTTTTCCGGCTACCTGTATACTTACAAAAGGCAAGGGAGCCAGCGTGGTGGAATCTCTGGTGATACCCGTTATGGTAAGTTGAGCGCTGACAAAGAACGGACAACAGAAAAATAAAATTAATAAGTACCAGTAGGGTTTAGGCATAGTTAAGTAAGGTCCTTTCGGTCCGTTCACCTTAAGGATGAAATGCAGAGGAATAAAGTTGAATGGAATGTGTCGGATTCATCGATGACTGGATTTAGGACAAGACCTGTATAGTTAATATAACTTTGCTTATCGATACCAATGAAAATCCGATCAGGATTTATTAGCCAGCTGCCCACAAGCCGCATCGATATCTTTACCCCTGCTTTTGCGAATGCGGGTGGTAATGCCATTGCTTTCCAACAGGTGCATGTACATATCCAGTGCAGCCTGATCAGCCTGTTGGAACTCCCCGTCATCGATCGGGTTATATTCAATAAGATTTACTTTCGAAGGCACATGCTTGCAGAATTTCAACAAAGCCTCGGCATGTTCGCGGTTATCGTTAATGCCTTTCCAGACAACATACTCATAAGTGACTTTGCTTTTGGTCTTTTGATACCAGTACTTCAACGCATCGGCCAGTTCACTTAATGGATTAGTGTCATTGATCGGCATGATGGAAGAACGGGTTTTGTCCAGCGCAGCATGCAGGGATACGGCAAGGTTAAACTTTACACCATCATCGGCCATTTTAACAATCATCTTGGCGACCCCTACAGTTGAAACTGTTAGCCGCCTCGAGGCCATATTCAATCCCTTCTGCGAAGTAATTTTTTCAATAGCAGAAATAACGTTGTTATAATTCAGCAACGGTTCGCCCATGCCCATAAATACAATATTGGTGAGCGGCCTTCCAAAGAACAGTTCACTTTGTTCTTTAATGGCAACTACCTGATCATAGATCTCATCAGGGCTCAGGTTGCGCATTCTTTTAAGCCTTGCGGTAGCACAGAACTTGCAGGCAAGGCTACAGCCTACTTGTGAAGAAACGCAGGCAGTGATTCTTTTTTCGGTTGGAATAAGCACCGATTCTACGATCAGTCCGTCATGCAATTTTACCGCGTTTTTGATGGTGCCATCAGAACTGCGCTGCATGTTATCCACGTGAATGTGGTTGATCACAAAGTGGGATTTCAGCATCTCACGGGTAGGCAGTGAAAGGTTAGTCATCTGGTCAAAGTCTTTCACCGACTTTTGCCAAAGCCACTCGTACACCTGCTGGGCGCGAAAGGCCTTATCGCCATGCTGAACGAAAAATGCTTTCAGTTCGTCCAACTGGAGTTTACGTATGTCCCTTTTAGCTATTGTTACCTCTGTCATTATTTAACTTTCGTAAACACCTTGATCTCGCAATCCTTCCTGGCATCGTGGAAACGGAGCGTGGTGGAAGTAAGTTCCTCGATAATAAAACGTTCGGCAATCATTCCGGATTTCTTATCCAGAAACTGAAGTTCGCTGCCACTGATCTGGTACCGGAAAGGCTCCATGCTACTGCCTTTCTTTTTTCCTTTTTTAAAGATGCCTTCTTCACCTTTGCCTTTAGCATCAAAGCGGATAAGCCTGGCTACGCTGCTGGCGCTGGATTCACCCATCATGGGAGTAAGTTCTTTTTCAGTTTCGCTTTGCTGCATGGTGTCACCAATCGAAGACTGAAAACAGGTCTTCTCTTCAGTTAATTGCCATGTGCCGGTGATGGTTTGGGCCTGAGTGATTACTACACTCAAGGTAAACCCGATTACAATTAGATATTTCATAGTAGTGAATTTATCCGCCCTCAAATTTACGTTAAATTGATCGCTTCATCTTATAATCTTCATGAAGCTTACTTTTATCTTATATCCTTATTCAGATTATTCTCTTTTTTCTGCCAGTAAGTCCTTCAAAGAAGAAGATGATGATTGTTTCTTGCCTCCTGCCCGAAAGTCTAAGCCTTTCGGCATTCAGAGAATTTTGAGTACAGAATATCCCTGTACGGATGATGGTGATGCAAACAACCGGCCAGTTTTTAATTTCTTCTGCTTTCTTTTCGTGAAAAATCTTGCCAGCTTATTTATCGCTATGAATTTACAGCGAAATCGTGAGCGGAAAGTCCGGTCTCTCCGAATTTCGATTGTGGAATGAACACTGTTAAAAGAAAAACTCCTTCCTCCTCCCATCCATTCGCAATTACTATTTATATTTTCAGCTTCTTAAAATTTCAACATAGATGCAAAAGAGTAACGCTATCGTAATTACTGCCGGCTATCTGGATACCCCCAGTGGCAAAACGGCTCACGGGTTAATCAGAGGTACCGACCGGTTTACTATTCTGGCAGTAATTGATGAAAAGCATGCTGGTAAAGATGCCGGTGAAACGCTCGATGGCAAAAAGCGTAATATCCCCATCTATGCTTCTATTCCTGATTTCATAAAAGCATCAAAAGAAACCGCGAAGTACTGTGTGCTTGGTGTAGCTACCAAAGGAGGAGTAATTCCGGATTCAATAAGAGCTACAATAAAGACGGCTTTAGAGAATGGATTAAGTATAGTAAACGGTCTGCACGACTACGTCTCGGACCATCCTGAACTGGCCGACTTCGCCAGGGAAAAGGGATTGGAGATCATCGATGTACGTAAACCCAAGAAATTCAAAGACCTTCATTTCTGGTCGGGTGATATCGTAAATGTAAAATGCCCCAAGATTGCCGTACTCGGTACAGACTGTGCGTTAGGCAAAAGAACAACCACGCGTTTTCTTACCGAAGCCATGCGCAAGGCAGGTTACAAAGCAGAGATGATCTACACCGGCCAGACCGGCTGGATGCAGGGAGCGAAGTATGGTTTTATTTTTGACTCAACGTTAAACGATTTTATCTCCGGTGAACTGGAGCATGCCGTAGTACAATGCTGGGAAAATGAAAAACCGGATATCATCTTTATTGAAGGGCAGTCTTCGTTGCGCAACCCAAGTGGCCCGGCAGGAGCGGAGTGGATTGTTTCTGCTGCAGCGGATGGCGCTGTGTTGCAACACAACCCGGCCCGTAAGCAATACAAGGACATGGAATATTATCCTGCTTACCTCCCTTCGCCAAAGGACGAAATCGAACTGATCCGCATTTACGGAGCTCCTACTGTAGCGCTCACCATTAACAGCGCAAAGATGACCGAGAAAGAAGCACGCGACTACGCTGCCAAATACACGATGGAGTTAGACATTCCTGCTATACTTCCACTCGAAGATGGTGTAGATCAGCTTGTGCCTGTGTTCAGGGCAATGATTGAGAAGACGAAAAAAGCTTAAATTTTGTATTTTTGTTTATGGTCAGCATGAAGGAAATAAGACAGTTAAGTGTTGAAGAACGTATTCTGATGGTAGAAGCCATTTGGGATAGTATTGAAGAAGATACTTCAGGAACAAGTTCATTAACAGAAGAACAAAAAAAGGAATTAGAGGCGCGATTAGATGAATACCAGTCAGGTAAATCAAAAACATATACTTGGGAAGAAGTGAAGTCCTTTGCCAAGGAGTAGTATGCCTTTGATAGTCGAATATTCCGAAAAAGCAAAAATTGATGTGCGTTTAATCTCAGTCTGGTATAGAGATAAAAAAGATGGCTTGGACGATGAGTTCTTATTGAGTCTAGAAGCAACAGTCAAAGCTGTTCAGAGAAATCCTCTTCATTTCAAGATGATTCATTCTACAATCCGCTCAGCTTCTCTCAAGAGATTTCCCTATAAAATTTACTTCGTTATAAAGAATGATACAGTGGTTATTCTTAGCGTCTTTCATACCAGCAGAAGCCCTGAGACGATTTTAAGCAGATTTAAAAATGAAGATTAAAAAGATTACTTCCTGGACCACCGATCTTGGTAATACCAAGCCCTATACCATCGCATTCAAGACCATCGATGAAGTGCTGAATGCTTTTGTAGAAATCACGCTCGATAACGGAACGACTGGCATAGGTGCCGGCAGCCCCAGCGAATATGTAACAGGTGAATATCTCGCACAGACACAGGAGATGCTTCAGGAAAACAATGTGGCATTTTTAATTGGCCGTGATATTCGGGAAATCAATCAGCTCAACTTCGAAGTGTGGCAGAAGTTCCCAAAAAATCCTGCAGCGCGGGCCGCCATTGATATTGCCTTGTACGATGCCTTTACAAAATACCTCGATGTGCCCCTGGTGAAATACCTGGGTCAGAAGATTAAATCGCTGCCTACATCTAACACCATCGGTATTAAAAATGTGGAAGAGACTTTAAAAGAAGCTGAAGAATACGGGCAGCGGGGATTCACAGTACTTAAAGTGAAGTTAGGAAAGGATTTAACCGAAGACATAGAGCGTATCGTAAAGCTGCGCGAAAAATTTGGTAATAAATTCATTATCCGTATCGATGCCAACCAGGGTTACTCCATTGAACAAACCATTGAGTTCTATAACAAGACGAAACACTTCGATATCGAATTGATTGAACAGCCATTGCCAGCTAAGGCGGTTGCCGATTTGAAAAAACTTCCCGATGAAATAAAACGCACCATAGCGGCCGATGAATCCCTGCTTACACCTAAAGATGCGTTGTTGCTTAACAGCGCCCCCCATGCTGCTGGTATCTTTAATATTAAATTAATGAAGTGCGGAGGCATCAGCCAGGCATTAAAGATTGCGGATATTGGCCTGCACGATGGTATCGATTTGTTCTGGGGATGCAATGATGAAAGCATTGTAAGCATTACCGCGGCATTGCACGTAGCCTTCGCCTGCTCCAATACCAAATACATTGATCTTGATGGAAGCCTTGACCTGGCACGCGATGTAGTGAAGGGAGGCTTTATTCTTAAAGATGGTGTGATGTCGTGCTCCGATAAAGCAGGGCTGGGAGTAGAACGGATTTAAACCGACTCAAGCCGGGTCAGCAATTCGCGGAGGGACAAGAAGTTTTCATTCTTAAATGTCCATTGATTTTTGCCGGCTATGATTTCAAGAGACCCCGAATCCTCTACCTCAAAGCCATTGCGCTCCAGCGCATTCTTCGTCCACAATAAAGCTGGCCCATCGCCCAGTAGTTTCACCTTGGTGTTACGATGTGGCTCATGCTGCACTTTGCCGGTCTTCAGGTCAAATCCTTTAAACCGAAACACCTCATCAATCGATCCATCCAGCACCAGGTCTTCTGGTATCCCGGTCCTGATGGATTGATTGGGCATGGTGAGCCAGATTAAGTCGGCAGTTTGCAAAGCCAGATCAAGCTCATGTGTGGCTACTAAAATAGCTTTGCCGCTATGACGTGAAAGCTTGCGAAGCAGGTTCATGATCTCTACCCGGTTGTTCAGATCAAGATGAGCGGTGGGTTCATCCATCAATAGGACAGGAGTCGCTTGCGTAAGAGCCCGGGCAATCATCACCATCTGCATCTGTCCGTCACTGAGCTCATATAACTTCTTGTCCAGCAGGTGACGTACATGAACGGTCTCGATCGATTGATCAATAATAGCCAAATCAGCCTTTGTAAGAGAGATATTCCAATCCAGGTAGGGATAGCGCCCGTATGCAATCAACTCTTTTACTGTCATGTGAGAGGCAGAGATCCGGTCGGTTAGCACTACAGCTACTTTCTTCTCATCTCTTCCTGCTACCGTTCCTGAAAGCGGTTCCTGCAATCCCGCCAGTGTTCGGATAAGTGTTGATTTCCCAATACCATTAGGTCCCATAAAACAAACGAGTTCACCCGCACGTAGCGTAAGGTTAACATCATCGAAAAGAACTTTTGCAGTATTAAATCCTATCTGCAGATGATGCGTTTGGAGAAGAGAGTTGTTCATTTTAAAATCCTAAATTAGATATTTTGTTTAATGTGCACATCAACAAAATCCACCAGTCATGCTAACTTGACTGCACTAAATCTTTAACTAACACCTGACAGATGAAACAAAATCTTATTTACGTCTTCATTATTCTGATCCTGGCTTCTTGCGCAAGTACCAAAACCACCGCCCCAATAGCCACTCCTGTTGTTGCCCCCGTTACCCCAGTGGGTAATTGGGATTATCTCGTTACTGGCACTCCCGATGGCGACTTTAAAGGCGTGCTTGCCGTCTCTTCTTCAGCGGGCGCTTTTTCGGCTAAAATGATATCCGCTACAGGCGAAGTTCCTGTTGAAAAATTCACATTTATAAAGGAAACAAATAAGATAACTGGTGAAGTACCCTACAACGGAATGGTGGTAGGTCTTGATGCTACGCTGGCCGGAGATCAGCTAAAAGGAGCCATGTTTGCCGGAGGTATGGACTTCCCGTTTTCCGCTACCCGAAAGAAATAACCCAAGCTTGTCTGTAAGCTAAGTATTAGCAAAGAAGAACGAAGTTAACCCGAAGCTTACCCGAACCTACCTCGAACCGAGAGTGGAGGAAGAGTGGACAACCATTGGATCATAACCGAATCATTGCCGAAGCTAAAGCGAGGGAAGGATTCATCCATGTCAAACCCTTATTTTTTTGTTTCGGATTACCATCCAGATTACCACCGGGGCGCCAATCATGGAGGTGACGGCATTAAGTGGAAGCAATTGGGTGCTGCCTGGAAGCTGTGCCAGTATATCGCAAAATAAAAGAAGTATCGCTCCGCCCAGCATCACTGCGGGAATTAATATTTTATGATTCGTAGTGGGAATCAATAGCCGTATCAGGTGAGGCACAGCTAATCCGACAAAAGCGATAGGCCCGCAAAAGGCAGTTACACCACCAGCCATCAGGCTTGTAGCCGTTACAATCCAGAAGCGTGAACGTTTAATATTCACGCCCAGGCTTTGTGCATAATTGTCGCCCAGCAGCCATCCATTCAATGACTTCATAAAGAACAAGGCTACCGAAGATCCTGTTATGGTAAGGACAATTAATACAATGATCTCCGACCAGCCTGTGCCGCCAACACTCCCCATTGTCCAGATCATAAATGCCTGCAGATCTTCCGCACGGCTTACATATTGTAAAACACCAACAATAGAGTTAGTAGTGGCCGCAATCATTAACCCGATTATCAGTAACGAAGTATTGTCTCTTATATAATTGGAGATAATGATCACCAGCAGAAATACCAGTGAAGAACCTATACTTGCTGCAAGGGCTACTGCCCACGGGCTGCTTGCAATCAATAGACTTGAGAAAGACTGGCTTACTAATAAAACCAGTGCCACCATCAGGCTTGCTCCGGAGCTTAAGCCCAATACATCGGGGCCTGCCAATGGATTTCTGAAAAGCGTTTGCATCAATAATCCGCTTACCGACAATGCAGCTCCTGCCAATACACATGTCATTGCCTTGGGAAAACGGAATTGCCATACAATGGCGTTGTACGTTTCGTTATCAGAATTTCCTGTCAAGGACTTTATTAAATCATTAAATGGAATGTTCACGCTTCCCAGCGATATGTTTGCCATAAAGAGAAACACCGCGCTGCCGGTAAGGATTAAAATGGGCTTTTTGAAGTAAGAATGTTTCACAGATGGCTAACGAAAGCAGCGAAAATAGGGTATGATTGCATTCTGATCCTCTTTTCAGCGATAAGATTTGTAAAATACACAGGTCAATTTTTATATAAGTTGCTGATTTTCAGTATCAATATGAATCATAAAAACGATAATCCTAACGAATCGCAAAAAACGTTAGGTTTTTTTTAAAGCCACCCTTGGTAACTAATTATTAGTTTCTATCTTTGCAGTCCTTTTTACGGGGAGGAACCCGTAAACAGACTAATAACAAGCAAAATAAGGTTTCAACCATGCCTGGAATAATTGGACGTAAAGTAGGAATGACAAGCGTGTTCAACGCGGAAGGCCACAATATTGCGGTCACTGTCATCGAGGCTGGGCCTTGTGTAGTTACTCAAGTGAAAACTGAGGCAACTGACGGTTACAAGGCAATGCAGTTAGCATTTGGCGAGAAGAAAGAGAAAAACACTTCGAAGCAAATGATTGGCCACTTCAAGAAAGCGAGCACAACACCAAAGCGTAACGTGATTGAATTCCGTGACTTTGCTGCTGAGTTTGAACCTTTCGCTGAACTGGGCAAGGAAGTAAAGTTAGCTGACGTATTTGTTGAGGGAGACCTCATCGAAGTAGTGGCTACCTCAAAGGGTAAAGGATTCCAGGGTGTTGTAAAGCGCCATGGTTTTGCCGGAGTAGGTGGTCAGACTCACGGTCAGCACAACCGTCTTCGTGCACCTGGTTCTATGGGTAACGCTTCATTTGCGTCACGCGTAATTAAAGGTAAGCGTCTTGCGGGCCGTATGGGTGGAGATCGTGTAAAAACGACCAACCTGAAAGTGGTAAAGATTCTTGCAGAACAGAATTTGATTTTAATAAGTGGTTCCGTACCCGGAGGTAAGAACGCAACGATAATCCTGCAGAAGTAATGGACATAGCAGTTGTAAAATATAGTGGCGAAAGCGCTGGCCGTAATGTAAGCCTCTCATCTGAGGTTTTCGGAATCGAGCCGAATGACCACGCAATTTGGTTAGATGTGAAAAGTTATCTGGCTAACCAGCGCCAGGGAACACACAAATCAAAACAGCGTAACGAAATTTCTGGTTCTTCCAGAAAAATCAAAAAGCAAAAAGGAACTGGTGGTGCCCGTGCGGGTAACATCAAGAGTCCCTTATTCAAGGGTGGTGGCCGTGTATTCGGACCAATACCCCGCGATTATTCTTTCAAACTGAATAAAAAAGTAAAAGACCTGGCTCGTAGATCGGCTCTTACTTATAAGGCAAAAGATAACTCTATCGCCATCATCGAAAACTTTAACTTCGATGCTCCAAAGACAACCGAGTATATCAAATTACTCAGCTCACTGTCTTTCTCCGATAAGAAAACCCTTCTTATTCTCCCTGAAAATAACAAGAACATTGTTCTTTCCGGCAGAAATATTAAAAACACTAAAATCATTACCGCTTCTCAGATCAGTACTTATGATGTGATGAATGCAGAACAGCTGATTTTGGTAGAAGGCTCTATTGAAAAGCTTGATAACCTTTTAAATAAGTAACCACATGAGTATCCTGAGAAGACCATTAGTTACTGAGAAAGTATCTGCCCTTAACGAAAAAGGTAAATACGGATTCATCGTAGATCTTGAAGCCAACAAAGTGGAGATCAAGAATGCGGTTGAAAAAATGTACGGAGTAAATGTTGAGAAGGTAAACACGCTCAGCGTAATGGGTAAGTTCAAAAGCCGGTTCACCAAAGCAGGTGTATTGTCTGGCCGCAAGCCCAATTACAAGAAAGCCATCGTTACGCTGGCAGAAGGTGAAGTAATTGATTTTTATAGCAACGTATAATAGCTGAATCATGGCGTTGAAGAAACTTAGACCGATCACAGCAGGAACCCGTCACCGGCTTTCCCCTGGCTTCGAAGATATTACGACACGTGTGCCGGAAAAGTCTTTGGTAGCGATTATCAAGAAATCAGGTGGCCGTAACAACACAGGTAAAATGACCATGCGCTACATCGGTGGTGGTCATAAACAAAAGACCCGTATCATCGACTTCAAACGCGATAAATTCGGAATCCCTGCTACTGTTAAGTCAATTGAATACGATCCGACAAGAACAGCTCGTGTAGCTCTTTTGTACTACGTGGATGGTACTAAAGCATATATCATTGCCCCTCAAGGCATTAAGGTAGGCCAGACTGTAGTTTCCGGGCCTGACGTAGCTCCTGAAGTTGGAAACGCTCTTCCGCTGGCGAAGATCCCCGTGGGTACTGTTGTACATAACGTGGAAATCAAACCAGGTAAAGGTGCTTCTATCTCCCGTAGCGCTGGATCTTTTGTTCAGTTAGTAGCTCGCGAAGGACTATACGCAACATTAAAAATGCCTTCCGGTGAAATGCGCAATGTGCTTTCCCGCTGTCTGGCAACTGTAGGTGCGGTATCTAATGCCGACCACATGAACGAAAGTGTAGGTAAGGCAGGTCGTAGTCGCTGGAGAGGAGTAAGACCTCGCACAAGACCAGTAGCGATGAACCCTGTAGATCACCCGATGGGTGGTGGTGAAGGTCGTGCATCAGGAGGTCATCCAAGATCACGCAACGGTCTGTTGTCGAAAGGCAAGAAGACTCGTCACCCTAAGAAATATTCTGATGGTTTAATCATTGCAAGGAGGAAGAAATAATCATGGGACGTTCGGTAAAAAAAGGTCCGTATTTGGATGCCCGTCTGGCAAAAAAGGCACAGACGCAAGAGCAATCAGGTAAGAAATCGGTGATCAAGACATGGTCAAGAAGATCGACCATCACTCCTGATTTGATAGGTTTCACTTTTGCTGTACACAACGGCAACAAGTTCATACCTGTATATGTAACTGAGAACATGGTAGGACACAAGTTGGGCGAATTTGCACCTACTCGTACCTTCAAAGGCCACTCAGGTAATAACAAAGACGGTAAGAAGTAATTCAGAATAAGTAACGAATTCCAAGTATGGAAACGGCAGAAAAGAAAACGAAAGGATCAGTATTAAAGAGAGCCAAGATTGAGGCAGTGAAACAAGCTGCTAAAAACGGTCCTGGCATTGCTTACCTGAAAGATGTACCTACATCTCCCCGTAAGATGAGATTAGTTGCTGACCTGATCCGCGGAGTAGATGCATTCAAAGCGCTTTCAATATTGAAGTTTGAAGCAAAGCATCCTTCTATCCGGTTGGAAAAATTGCTTACTTCTGCAATGGCTAACTGGAAAGCAAAGAATCCGGATACAGACCTGGATAAGGCTAATCTTTTTGTAAAAGAAATATTTGTAGATGGAGGTAAGATTTTGAAACGCCTTCGTCCTGCACCTCAGGGCCGTGCCCACCGGGTAAGAAAAAGATCAAATCATGTGACACTGGTAGTTGACAAGGCTCCGGTAGTTGCTGAAGTAAAGAAATCTGCTGAATAAGAAACGATAAAACGAATGGGACAAAAGATTAACCCTGTTGGATTTAGATTAGGCGTCATTCGCGGTTGGGACTCCAACTGGTTCGGTGGCAAGACGCTTGCTGATAAATTGGTTGAAGATCATAAGATCAGAGATTACGTGAGTGCACGTATACCAAAAGGTGGTATCGCCAAGGTAGTTATCGAACGCACGCTGAAACGTGTTACCTTAACAATTCACACAGCACGTCCCGGAGTTGTTATCGGAAAAGGCGGAACTGAAGTTGATAAAATCAAGGAAGAATTAAAGAAAATCACCGGCAAGGATGTTCAAATCAACATCTTTGAAATTAAACGTCCTGAACTGGATGCGAAATTGGTAGGTGAATCGATCGCTCAACAGCTGGAAGCCCGTATTGCTTTCCGTAGAGCCATGAAGCAATCTATTGCTTCGGCTATGCGTGTAGGTGCTGAAGGTATTAAAGTGAAATTGTCAGGTCGTTTAGGTGGAGCTGATATGGCTCGTACCGAACAATATAAAGAAGGACGGATTCCTCTTCATACACTTCGTGCAGACATTGATTATGCGATCTCTGAAGCACAAACTGTATATGGTAAAATCGGTATCAAAGTATGGATTTTCCGTGGTGAGGTATTCGGTAAGCGTGATCTTTCTCCTAACATTGGTGCAGTAAGTAACAGTGCGGAAGGTGGAAACAAAGGTGGTGCTCCTGGTAACGACAGAAGACGTGGTGGTAACGACCGCGGTGGAGACAGAAGAGAACGTGGCGGTGATAACCGTGGCGGTGGTGATAGAAGAGGTCCTGGTGCAGGTGGCCCTAATCGTGGTGGAGATAATCGCGGTGGAGCAGGAGCAGCAAGAGGCGGAAGAAGATAAGAATTATTGGTTTTATAAAGTAGCAAAACATGTTACAGCCCAAACGTACTAAGTTCAGGAAACAACAAAAAGGCAGAGTAAAAGGAATGGCCACACGTGGTCACTCAATTGCCTTCGGTTCGTTTGCTTTGAAAGCAATTGAACCAGGATGGATCACCGCGCGCCAGCTGGAAGCAGCTCGTGTTGCAGTAACCCGCGCTATGAAGCGTGAAGGTCAGGTATGGATCCGTATTTTCCCTGATAAACCAATTACCCGCAAGCCTGCAGAGGTTCGTATGGGTAAAGGAAAAGGAGCTCCTGAATATTGGGTAGCAGTAGTAAAACCAGGTACAATCCTGTTCGAAGCGGGTGGTGTAACTATGGCAACAGCAAAAGAAGCGTTGGCTTTGGCGGATGGTAAATTGCCATTACGCACCAAGTTTTCGGTACGAAGAGATTACGTTGAATAATATTTATCATGAAGAACGCAGAGATTAAAGGTTTGAACGTAGCCGAGCTGAAAGAGAAAATCGGTGGTGAGCAGGAAGCACTTCGTAAGATGAAGTTTGCTCACAGGGTCGCAAGCATTGAGAATCCAATGAAGATCAACGAGACGCGCAAAACCATTGCACGTTTGAAGACGGAGTTGACAGCTAAAGAAAAAGCAAAGTGATAGCGGGAGAAATCCTCTAAAGCATAATAATCATGGCAATCATGGAAGAAAGGAATTTAAGAAAAGAGAAGGTAGGCACAGTGGTTAGCAATAAAATGCAAAAATCAATCACAATTGCGGTAAACCGTAAGGTGAAGCATGCCATCTATGGAAAGTTCATGAACAAAACAACCAAGTTCATGGCACACGATGAGAAGAACGAAGCCGGAATAGGTGATACCGTTCGCATCTCGGAAACACGTCCTTTGTCGAAAAGCAAAAGATGGAGATTGGTTGAAATCATTGAAAAAGCAAAATAACCATGATACAGACCGAATCAAGACTTACTGTTGCTGATAATAGCGGAGCGAAAGAAGTGCTCTGTCTGCATGTACTGGGAGGTACAAACAGAGGCAGTGCTTCTGTTGGTGATAAAATTGTAGTGACTATCAAATCTGCAATTCCTACCAGCCAGGTGAAAAAAGGTACTGTTTCAAAAGCAGTTATCGTGCGCACCAAAAAAGAGATCAGAAGAAAAGACGGATCCTATATCCGCTTTGAAGATAACGCTGCTGTATTGTTGAACGCTCAGGACGAACCACGTGGAACCCGTATCTTCGGCCCCGTAGCTCGTGAGCTTCGCGAAAAGCAGTTTATGAAAATTATTTCATTGGCCCCAGAAGTATTATAAGCCATGGAAAGAAAATATAACAAGCAGCAGAAGCTGCACATACGCAAAGGCGACAAAGTGTTGGTCATTGCCGGTGAAGACAAGGGAAAAGATGGCAAGGTGCTGGAAATATTTCCGGATAAGAACCGTGCTGTGGTAGAAGGAAGGAATATGGTCACCAAGCACCAGAAGCCTTCTGCAGGGAAACCTGAAGGTGGTATCAAAAAGATCGAAGGCACAATTCACATCAGTAATTTGAAGTTGATTGACCCTGCCAGCGGTAAACCTACCCGTACAGGAAGAAAGCTTAACGCAACTGGTAAGCTTCAACGTTTTGCTAAGAAAACAGGAGACTTCATTAAATAATTATGGCAACTCCCAGATTAAAAGAAAAATACCTGAAGGACGTAGTTCCTGTATTGAAAGATAAATTTCAGTATCAATCGATCATGCAGGTACCGAAGATTCAGAAGATTTGTATCAATAAAGGTATTGGTGCAGCGGTAGCAGATAAGAAACTGATTGATGTGGGAGTTGAAGAACTTACTACCATCTCAGGTCAGAAAGCAGTTGCTACAAGATCTAAGAAAGATATTTCCAACTTCAAGTTGAGATTTGACCAGGCCATAGGAGCTAAAGTTACTTTGCGTGGAGAACGCATGTATGAATTCCTGGACCGATTGGTAAGTGTTGCTCTTCCACGCGTACGTGATTTCAAAGGAGTAAGCGACAAAGGTTTTGATGGACGTGGTAACTACACGTTAGGTGTGAAAGAACAGATTATCTTCCCTGAAATCTCTATTGAAAAGGTTCAAAAGATCAATGGTATGGACATCACTTTCGTAACTAATGCAAATACAGACGAAGAGAGCTATGAGTTGCTGAAAGCACTCGGAATGCCCTTTGTAACTAAAACTAATTGATAGCATGGCAAAATTAGCAATCATAGCGAGGGATAATAAGAAACAAGCGTTGGTAAAACGCTATTCTGCAAAACGCAAGGCGTTGAAAGCGGCCGGTGAGTGGGAAGCTTTGGATAAACTTCCACGAAGCTCTTCAGCAGTACGCTTAAGAAGCCGTTGCAGACTGACAGGCCGTCCTCGTGGCTACCTGAGCAAGTTCGGCATCTGCCGTAACCAGTTCCGTCAACTGGCCTCTGATGGGAAAATCCCGGGGGTGACCAAGGCAAGCTGGTAAAAAACACTATTCCCGCACATATTAGGTTGCTGAATGTCAAGGTCGTCTGATTAATTTGAAGACGAAACCCGATAACAGTTTGAAAAATGATAATAGTTAGATACATTTGCAGCCCGTTTACAAAAAACGGGTTTGCTTTTTAAGTAAGTGAGATGAAAACAACAGATCCAATAGCAGATTATTTAACCCGGTTGCGCAACGCCATTAAGGCTCGTCATCGCGTTGTTGAAGTTCCTGCCTCCAACATCAAAAAGGAGCTTACCAAAGTATTGTTTGACAAAGGCTACATCCTGAACTACAAGTTCGAGCCTACTGACAACAAACAGGGTAAAATAAAAATTGCGTTAAAGTACAATCCGGAAACGAAGGAGTCAGCGATAACCAAGCTGGATCGTATCAGTTCTCCTGGTTTACGCCAGTACAAGCCTTCTACAGAACTTCCAAAAGTTTTGAATGGCTTAGGTATCGCTATCCTTTCTACCTCTAAAGGTGTAATTACCGATAAGGAAGCAAGGGCGATGAATGTAGGTGGTGAAGTATTGTGTTACATCTACTAATCGATCAGATATGTCACGAATAGGAAGAATGCCAGTAGCTCTACCCAAAGGTGTTAGTTGCACTTTTAACCAGGGCGATCATAAAGTGACCGTAAAAGGTCCTAAAGGTGAATTGAAACTTCAATTGCTTGATCCTGATTTCAAGATCACAATTGCTGCGGATAATATTGAAGTAGCACGCCCCACAGAACAAAAACGCCACAAGGCTCAACACGGTTTATATCGTGCTTTGATAGCTAACATGGTAGAAGGTGTAAGCAAGGGCTACCGCAGAGAAATGGAATTGATTGGTGTGGGTTACAAAGCAAGTGCTCAGGGTAACACATTGGAACTAAGTTTGGGGTATTCTCACTCTGTGTTCGTAGCTATTCCTGTTGAGTTGAAAGTAGCAGCAAGCCAGGAAAAAGGTCAGAATCCAATGATCGTTTTGGAAGGCATCGATAAGCAATTGATTGGACAGGTAGCAGCAAAGATTAAATCACTGCGTCCGGTTGAGCCCTACAAAGGAAAAGGTATTCGTTACGTGGGTGAATTTGTTCGTAGAAAGGCTGGTAAAGCAGCTGCTAAATAATTAAGACTGTATGGCGAACATTAAGACAAAAGCAGGAAGAAGAGAGCGCATCAAGAAGGGTATCCGCAGGAAACTGGAAGGTACTTCTGAAAGACCAAGATTGTCCGTATTCAAAAGCAATAAGGCAATCTACGCTCAGATCATAGATGATTCTAAAAATCACACCGTAGTAGCATCTTCATCAGTAGATTTAGATAAGAAGGGTGGAGTTAATGTTACTATATCAAAGAACGTAGGAATGAAGTTAGCTGAAAAGGCTGTCGCTTCAGGAATCAGTTCAGTAATATTTGACCGTAACGGTTATTTGTATCACGGCAACATCAAAGCTTTGGCAGACGGTGCCAGAGAAGGGGGTTTAAAATTCTAAGAGCATGACACAGAGTAACGTCAGCACAGTAAAAGCCAGCGAAATCGACCTGAAAGAAAAGGTTGTTGCCATTCAGCGTGTAGCTAAAGTGGTAAAGGGTGGTAGACGATTCAGCTTCGCAGCCATTGTCGTAGTAGGCGATGGTAACGGAGTAGTCGGTTATGGTCTTGGTAAAGCCAATGAAGTAACAGACGCGATCACCAAAGGTATTGATGACGCAAAGAAGCATTTGGTAAAGGTTCCGATCATTAAGGGAACAGTTCCTCATGAGCAGATCGGTAAATTCGGAGGTGGTTTTGTACTTCTTAAACCAGCTTCTCCTGGTACTGGAGTAATTGCCGGTGGTGCAATGCGTGCTGTACTTGAAAGCGCAGGAGTGCATAATGTGTTGGCGAAATCAAAAGGCTCTTCTAACCCGCACAACGTGGTAAAAGCGACCTTCAATGCCTTGACCAGCATGCGCGATGCATATACGATTGCCTCCAATCGTGGAATTGAATTAACGAAAGTATTTAACGGCTAAGCGTCATGGCGAAAGTAAAAATCACACAGACTCGTAGCATGATTAAAAGACCATATACTCAGCAGTTGACTATTCAGTCGCTGGGTCTTGGTAAAATACATGCTTCTGTTGAAGTGGAGTACACTCCTCAGATACAGGGAATGGTTAAGAAAGTAAATCATTTAGTGAGCGTAACGGAATTATAAGATGAATCTGCATACACTAAAGCCCGCTGAAGGCTCGACAAAAAATAACAAGCGTCTGGGACGCGGTCAGGGTTCTGGCGGTAGTACGTCAGGTCGTGGCCATAAAGGAGCTCAGTCCCGTTCAGGACACAGCAAGAAAATAGGTTTCGAAGGTGGTCAGATGCCATTGCAGAGACGTGTTCCCAAGTTCGGATTTAAGAATAATAACAAGATTTACTTCAAAGGTGTGAACCTTGATGTATTGGAAGGTCTGGCTCAGAAAATCAACGCTTCTGATCTTAGTCTTGAAGTGCTGATCAGCAACGGAATTGTAGGTAAGAACGATAAAGTTAAGATTTTAGGAAGAGGTGAACTGAAGGCAAAAGTGAGCGTATCGGCTCATGCGTTCTCAGACACAGCATCCAAAGCAATTGAAAAAGTAGGCGGTACCGCGACAACGATCTAAGATGAATCGATTCTTCACGACCATAAAGAACATATTTTCGATTGAAGACTTACGGATAAGGATTCTTAACACAGTTGGATTCCTGATTATATTCCGTTTAGGTTCTTACATCGTACTTCCGGGTGTGGAATACACCAGGCTTACCGAGAATCAAGGTGGCCTTCTGGATATTGTAAATGCCTTTTTAGGTGGTTCTTTTAGTCGTGCATCGATCTTTGCATTAGGTATTTTGCCTTATATCTCTGCGTCTATTGTGGTGCAGTTATTAACGGTAGCCGTTCCTCATTTTGCTAAACTTCAAAAGGAGGGCGAAAGTGGAAGAAAGAAGCTGAACCAGTTTACACGGATATTAACGATAGCAATCACTGCAGCACAATCTTATGCTTACCTGCGTACTACTGTAAATGCGGAAGCAATTATTAGTCCGGGATTGTTCTTTACCGTGTCTTCTATCATCATTCTTATCTCCGGAACAATGTTCTGTGTTTGGTTAGGTGAGCGTATTACAGACAAAGGTATAGGTAACGGTATCAGCATGCTGATTATGATTGGTATCGTATCGCGTTTCCCCGGAGCAATCTGGCAGGAAATGACAGGTAAAGGGATGAATCAGGCATTGTTATTCATTATCGAATTAGTTGCTCTGTTCTTCGTAGTAGTTGGGGTAATAGCACTGACGCAGGCGACAAGAAGAATACCTGTACAGTATGCTAAACAAGTGGTAGGCAATAAGTTATATGGCGGAAAGCGCGACTTCATTCCATTGAAGCTGAACTCTGCCGGTGTAATGCCAATCATTTTTGCCCAGGCATTAATGTTTATCCCATCCATGGTGGGTGGTGTTTGGAAGGATACGGATGCAGGTGCATATATTGTAAATACATTTGGAGACTTCAGAACATGGGAATACAATGTGTTATTCGCAGTATTGATCCTGGTGTTTACTTTCTTTTACACTGCGATTACAGTGCCTTCTAATGACATTGCAGAAAATCTGAAGAAGAATGGCGGTTTTGTTCCGGGTATTAAACCAGGAAAATCAACAGCCGAATTCATAGATGGAATATTATCAAGAATTACGTTACCTGGAGCATTCTTTTTAGCGGTAATCGCCATCCTTCCGGCATTTGCTGTGAAGGCAGGAATTACCCAGAATTTCTCTCAGTTTTATGGCGGTACTTCTCTTTTGATTCTGGTGGGTGTTGTTTTGGACACACTTCAGCAAATAGAAAGCTATCTGTTAATGAGACATTATGAGGGGATGATGAAGTCAGGTAGAGTGAAAGGACGTTCTCAGTTTGCTGCGGCTTAAAGTTGAATGGTTCACTTAAAGACGGCAGAGGACATTCAGATTATCAGAGAGAGTGCTCAGATTTTGGGCAGGACTCACGCGGAAGTAGCCAGGCTTATTAAGCCAGGGGTGAAAACGAAAAAACTGGATGAAGTTGCCGAGCAATTTATACGTGACCATGATGGTGTGCCATCGTTCAAGAATTATGCGGGAAGCTTCCCTGCATCCTTATGTATCTCAGTAAATGAGGTCGTGGTGCATGGATTTCCTGGCGATTATGAACTGAAAGAAGGAGATGTGGTATCCATAGATTGCGGAGTGCAATACAAAGGATTTCATAGCGACTCAGCTTATACTTATCCCCTGGAAGGTGTAGGTGATGAAGTACTTCTTCTGCTGAACAGAACCCTTGATTCATTATATCTCGGGATTCAACAGGCAAGGGCGGGAAACCGGATAGGAGATGTGGGGTTTGCAATTCAAAACCACGTTGAGAAATTCGGATACGGAGTAGTGAGGGAGCTGGTAGGACATGGAGTTGGTAAAAAACTGCATGAAGATCCGGAAGTACCTAACTATGGTAAGAGAGGAAAGGGAGTGAAAATAGTTTCAGGAATGGTCTTCGCGATTGAACCGATGATCAATATGGGGACGAAAAATGTAGTTCAGGAGCGTGACGGATGGACGATCCGCACCAAAGACAGAAAGCCATCGGCACACTTTGAGCACATGGTGGGGATTTATGATCATGAGACTGAAATACTAACGACACACGAATTTTTAGAAGAAGCGTATTCATATAAGTGGCGAAACAAAAGTCGATAGAGCAAGACGGTACAATAGCAGAGGCGCTGTCCAATGCAATGTTCAGGGTTCAGTTGGAAAACGGACACGAGGTGCTTGCGCACATATCCGGTAAGATGAGAATGCACTACATTCGTATTTTGCCTGGTGACAGAGTAAAACTGGAGATGTCTCCATATGATTTGACAAAAGGAAGAATAATATTTAGATACAAATAGAGATGAAAGTAAGAGCCTCCATAAAAAAACGCAGCGCTGATTGCAAGATCATCAGGCGCAAGGGCAAGTTGTACGTCATCAACAAAAAGAACCCTAGGTATAAACAAAGACAAGGATAATTATGGCACGTATTGCTGGTGTTGATATTCCGGATAACAAGAGAGGCGAAATCAGCCTTACTTATATCTATGGCATAGGTCGCAGATCGGCTCAGAGCATTCTGGGACAGGCGAATGTAGACAAGAACAAGAAGGTAAAGGAGTGGAACGATGATGAGTCGAACGCTGTCCGTGCCATCATTGCAGAGCAATTCAGAATTGAGGGAGCCCTCCGTTCCGAAGTGCAGCTGAGTATCAAACGTCTGATGGACATCGGCTGCTACCGCGGTCTTCGTCATCGCAGAGGTTTACCGGTTCGCGGTCAGACTACCAAGAACAATGCACGTACTCGTAAGGGTAAGCGCAAGACGGTAGCGAACAAGAAAAAGGCAACTAAAGGTTAATTAATTAAACAGACATTGCTATGGCAAGTGCACCTGTAGATAAGAAAAAAGATAAGAGCAAGAAGCGTGTAGTGAATGTGGAGGCCGTAGGCCAGGCACATATCAGAGCTACCTTCAATAACATTATCATCTCGTTGACCAATTCAACCGGTCAGGTGATAGCGGCAGCTTCTGCTGGAAAGATGGGCTTTAAAGGTTCAAAGAAAAATACTCCCTATGCAGCTCAGACTGCAGCTCAGGACTGTGCTTCCAAGGCATTTGAGCTTGGTCTACGCAAGGTAGAAGTATTTGTAAAAGGACCTGGTGCCGGTCGTGAATCAGCTATCCGTACCATTCAGGGTGCAGGTATTGAGGTAACGACTATAAAGGATGTGACTCCGCTGCCACACAATGGCTGCCGTCCTCCTAAAGCAAGAAGAGTATAATTTGTTAACGAGCGAATAAGAAGAAATCATGGCAAGATACACTGGCCCAAAGGCGAGAATCTCAAGAAGGTTTAACGAACCTATCCTGGGTGAGAACAAGGCTCTTCAAAAGAAGAACTATCCCCCAGGGATGCATGGTAAAGGCAAGAAGCGCAAGCAGTCTGAATATGCAATACAGTTGGCCGAAAAGCAAAAGGCAAAGTATATCTACGGTGTACTGGAACGTCAGTTCGAGAACACATTCGATAAGGCTTCACGTAAAAAAGGAGTAACTGGTGAAGTGCTTCTTCAGATGCTGGAATCACGTTTGGATAACACAGTATATCGTTTAGGCATTGCGCCAACAAGAAGAGCTGCGCGTCAGCTGGTTGTTCATAAGCACATCACTTTGAACGGAGATGTGGTGAATATTCCTTCTGCAACACTTCGTCCTGGCGACCAGGTAGGTGTGCGTGAGAAATCAAAGTCACTGGAAACAATCTCGAATAGCTTGTCTATTCAGGGAGCAAAAAAATACAATTGGTTAGAGTGGGACAACGCGGAGATGATTGGTAAACTAATCAACTTACCTCCACGTGAAGATATCCCTGAAAACATCAATGAACAGTTGATTGTTGAGTTGTACTCTAAGTAATCTTTTAACGTAAACTAAATTACCTATGTCAATATTAGCATTTCAAATGCCTGAGAAGGTAGTGATGGAGAAGTCGGATGATTTTCATGGTCTTTTCACATTTAAACCACTCGAAAAAGGATATGGTGTAACGATTGGCAATGCGTTGCGCAGAATTCTTTTGTCTTCGCTGGAGGGTTATGCAATCACAGGTATTAAAGTACCCGGAGTGTTGCATGAGTTTTCGACCATCGAAGGAGTAGTAGAAGATGTAGCAGAAATTATACTTAACCTGAAGCAGGTGCGCTTCAGAAAGGTAGCTGATAATTTTGAGAGCAAGGTTACAGTAAGTATTAAGAAACAAAAACAATTCAAGGCAGGCGATATTGCTAAGGCAACAGCTGCTTTTGAAATTCTTAATCCTGAACATGTGATCTGTAACATTGATGAATCAGCACAGTTTGAAATTGAACTAACAGTAGAGAAAGGTCGTGGTTATCTTCCGGCAGAGGAGAACAAGCCTAATGAACAAGTATTCGGCTTTATCCCTATCGATGCGATCTTCACGCCTGTGAAGAATGTAAAATACAGTGTGGAGAACACACGTGTTGAGCAGAAGACGGATTACGAAAAATTATTGATTGATATTGAAACAGATGGTTCGATCCATCCGGAGAAAGCATTGGAAGGGGCTGCGTTTATTCTGATTCAGCATTTCCGCTTGTTCTCTGATAAATCAATCGAATTGGAAACAGGTAAGGATAGCGAAGTAGAACAAGTAGACGAAGAAATGCTTCATATGCGCAAGCTATTGAAGACTCCTCTTCACGACCTTGATCTGTCGGTACGCGCGTACAATTGCTTGAAGGCTGCAGATGTGAAAACATTGGGCAACCTGGTAGAGTTAGAAATTTCAGACATGATGAAGTTCCGGAATTTTGGTAAGAAATCACTGGCCGAGTTGGAACAACTTGTGGCTGAAAAGAATCTTACTTTCGGAATGGACCTTGTCAAATATAAACTGGAAGAAGACTAATGAGACACGGTAAGAAATTTAATCATCTGGGCCGCAAGAAAGCACATCGCGATGCATTGCTTTCTAACATGGCTTCCTCGCTGATCCTCAGTAAGAGAATCACGACCACGGTAGCAAAGGCGAAGGCTTTGAGAAAGTATGTGGAACCTTTGCTTACTAAGGCGAAAGACAACACAACTCACTCACGTAGAACAGTAATGTCTTACCTTCAGAACAAGGACTCTGTAAGCACATTGTTTGGAGAGGTAGCGGGTCGTATATCTACACGTCCGGGTGGATACACACGGATCGTAAAATTATCCGATGTTCGTTTAGGAGATAATGCTGAAATGTGTTTGATGGAACTTGTCGATTTCAACGATATCTACAAGAAAGAAGGAGCTGTGAAGGAAGCAAAAGCGACCACCCGCAGAAGCCGTTCTAAGAGCAAGAAGACGGAAGGAACTGTAGAAGCTACCGATACTGAAGCCCCTAAGGCGGAGGCGAAACCAAAGAAGGCAGCTAAGAAATCCTCCAAAAAAGAAGAATAAGTGATCACTAACTATAATAAAAAAGGGATTGGACATCGTTCAATCCCTTTTTTATTGTGTTGTAATCGGTTGTTAAAAAAATACCTTTGCGGTAAAGTCTTATCCTTGGAGACGCACTATTTTTACAGAACCAACACATGTTAACATTGAGCGATAAAGCATACTTACTTCTGGAAGATGGCTTCCTCATCGAAGGCAAAGCCATAGGCAAAAAGGGGACTACCGGTGGTGAAATTTGTTTCAACACGGGTATGACGGGTTACCAGGAAATCTATACCGATCCGTCTTATTATGGGCAGATCATTGTAAACACTTCGGCTCATATCGGGAATTACGGAACGCTGGACGAAGAGCAGGAATCCGACAGGCCAAAAATAAGTGGCATTGTTATCAATGAGTTCTCTGACGAATTCAGCCGCAAAACGGCACGAGAAAGCCTACAGCAATATTTAGAGAAACACGGGGTAACAGGTATATCGGATGTGGACACCCGCCAGCTGGTGCGCTACATCCGAAGCAAGGGGGCGATGAATGCATTGATTTCTTCTGTACTTACCCCGGATGAGATGAAAGAGGAACTGCGCAAGGTGCCTTCTATGGATGGGCTTGAGCTCTCATCGATAGTGAGTACCAAGAATTCGTATTTCGTTGGAGATCCTAATGCTCCTATTCGTATCGCAGCCATTGATCTTGGAATTAAAGCCAATATTCTTAAGAATCTTGCTGAGAGGGGATGCTACATTAAAGTGTTTCCTGCCAAAACAACGCTGGCTGAAATGAAAAAATGGGATGCACACGGCTATTTCATTTCGAATGGACCTGGTGATCCCTCTGTAATGGATTATGCTATTGATACGGTAAAAGAGGTTTTGAAAGAAGACAAGCCTACGTTTGGTATTTGTCTTGGACATCAATTACTGGCATTGGCCAGTGGTTTGTCTACTTATAAAATGCACCACGGACATCGCGGGTTAAATCATCCGGTTAAGAATCTGATTACTGGTCTTGGCGAAATGACTTCACAAAATCACGGGTTTGCAGTAAGCTCTTCGGATGTGGATAAAAATCCGGATATAGAGATCACACACATTCACCTCAATGATGATACCATCATGGGGATTCGTTTGAAGAACAAGAAAGCATTCTCTGTACAATATCATCCTGAGGCGTCACCGGGTCCGCATGACTCCCGTTATTTGTTCGACCAGTTTCTGGATATGGTCAAGGAAAATCAAAAAGAACATTCTCACTAATACCAAACTAAAAATACAATGAGTTTAATTGAAAGCATTCACGCCCGTCAGATACTTGATAGCCGTGGTAATCCTACCGTTGAAGTTGATGTTGTAACAGAGTCTGGCGCCTTTGGCCGTGCAGCGGTTCCGTCAGGTGCTTCTACCGGATCGCATGAAGCTGTAGAACTTCGCGATGGAGATAAGAAAGTATATGTTGGTAAAGGTGTGCTGAAGGCGGTGGAGAATGTGAATACCAAGATCGCTTCTGAAATTATTGGTTTTGATGTTTTCGATCAGAACCTGTTGGATAAAATAATGATCGAGCTGGACGGAACTCCTAATAAAGGAAACCTGGGAGCTAATGCGATACTGGGAACTTCACTGGCGATTGCCAAGGCAGCTGCAATTGAAGCAGGCATTCCTTTGTATCGTTACATTGGTGGTGTAAGTGCAAATACATTGCCGGTACCGATGATGAATATTTTGAATGGCGGAAGCCATGCAGACAACTCTATTGATTTTCAGGAGTTCATGGTCATGCCGGTAAAGGCGGACACGTTCTCTGAATCGTTACGTATGGGAACAGAAGTGTTTCATACCCTGAAGAAAGTACTTCATGACAAGGGCTACTCTACCAACGTAGGCGATGAAGGTGGTTTTGCACCGAACATTAAATCAAATGAAGAAGCTATAGAGATTGTATTGATGGCGATTGAAAAGGCAGGCTTCAAGCCTGGTGAAGATATCTTTATCGCTATGGATGCGGCAAGCTCTGAATTCTACGATGCGAAGACAGATCTGTACACATTTAAAAAATCGGATGGTAAAAAATTAAGCTCTGCTGAAATGGTTGACTATTGGGCAGGCTGGGCAGCTAAATATCCTATCATTTCTATTGAAGATGGTATGGCTGAAGATGATTGGGCAGGCTGGAAAGGTGTTACCGATAAGATTGGTAAAAAGGTACAGTTAGTTGGTGATGACTTGTTTGTAACCAACGTTACCCGTTTACAAGAAGGGATTGACAAGGGTGTAGCCAACTCTATTCTGGTTAAAGTAAACCAGATCGGTTCCCTGTCAGAAACGATTGCCGCTGTGAATCTTGCAAAACGTAATTCTTATAAGAGTGTTATGTCGCATCGCTCTGGTGAAACAGAAGATAGCACCATTGCTGACCTTGCCGTAGCATTGAACACAGGCCAGATCAAAACCGGTTCAGCTTCACGTTCCGATCGTATGGCAAAGTACAATCAATTGATTCGTATTGAAGAAGAACTGGGTGAAGTAGCTTACTTCCCTGGCAAGAAATTCTAATTCATACCAGATTTATATGTTATTGAAAGCCGGAGCTAACCTCCGGCTTTCTTTTTTAAATCCTGATTTGGGATTTTTATGTCTCATAATTGACCGAGCCCGACTTCTACCTGTATGGAGCTGGATTAGAAAACTTCTATTCCAATGAGGAATCAATGCTTCTCAATTGGTAAAAACGCTATACTGGATTTTGAATACTTTTTGCGTAGTAATCTGCAAAAAGACGAGATTCATGAAAACCGGTGATTTGTTTCAGTTTATAACAGTGCTTCTTATAATCGTAGGATTAGTAACGGGCATTTTTTTTTGGCTGAAAAATTTACTGGAAGACGTTCATGCCCAGGTTACTAGTATCTGGACAAACGGTGACAGCACCTTTAAAGTCCTGATCTATAATGTGGATTCAAGCCTTCAGGGAGACGTGGTATGGGCTGATTCTCAAAATCAGAAAATATTAGGATTGCCTGTTCTCAAGAACATGAAATTGAAGTTTTTTATTTTTGGAAAAGGACATTATACATGTCCCTTCACGCGTCAGAAATACCATTTCAGACTTCGGTTTCTTTCAAAGAAATCCATTCAGTTTTATTTTACTGATCTATCCGGTAAAACAGTTAATCAGGAAACCTGGATGCTGGTCGCCTGACCTGGATTCATTGAAAAATGACTTTTCTGTCAATTCAAAAGAAAAGTCATATCTTCGTAGCATCATTTTTTAAGCTATGCTAAAGCAATTGCCTCCTGTATTCAGGAATTTCTACTTTGTTATTGGTCTTTGTTTTTTCGTCTGGATCGCTTTCATTGACTCCAACGATTTGATTTCTCGTTTCAAGATGGGCGCCAAATTGAGATCTCTTCAAAACGAAAAAGAATACTATCAGGAGAAAATATCGGAAGTAGAGAAGGATCGGGCAGAGCTCACCACGAATAAAGAACTGCTTGAAAAATTTGCCCGTGAAAAATACCTGATGAAAAAAGAAACAGAAGATATTTTCGTTATTGAGCAAAAGGATTAGCCCATGAAAAAGCAGATCACCATTTTACTTTTCCTGATCATCGCCTTCTCTGCGCTGGCACAAAGAGAAGTGGATGAAGATGCAGGCTGGTCATTAAAAGATCGCATTTATGTAGGTGGTGGGTTAGGCTTAAATGGAGGTACTGATGGGTATGGCAACAGGTATTTCTATGTTGCCTTAAGTCCTATTGTTGGCTACATGATAACACCCCAATTTTCTGCAGGTACAGGAATAAGCTGGCAGCACTACAGCTATCCGGATGTGGATATAAAAATAAATCAGTATGGAGTAAGTCCATTTGCCCGATATAATTTTGGTAAACTGTTTGCCTACGGAGAATACAATCTGATCAATACACCTTCCTTTTACGATCTTAATAAGCGATCAAACTATGATCGCTTATTACTCGGCCTTGGCTATTCTCAGCCATTAGGAAATCGCGGAGCTATCAATGCAATGGCATTATATGATGTGCTCTATAATCAATCTGATCGTGTTTTTGCCTCGCCCTGGGTATTCCGGGTATTCTTTTCCTTCTAATGTTTCTCGCTAAATCAGCGATTCATCTCATCAATTATTTTATCGATTGAATTTTTCCTAAAATGACGGGTGATTTTTGTTCGCTGAAACATTAATGATATCAAAAACAAAACTTCCTCTTTCCTCACTTTTAAATCATCGCGAATTCCAGTTCCATCTTCTTCGCTAACTCTTTCAGATCCTCTACTACTTTATTATTCAAAGGTATTCCGTTGATCGTACGGTCGGCTTCACTTTCTCTTTCCGGATCTCCTGGTATAATTAAGTGATCAACACCCTCTACTGTTTTGGCTGAACGAAAGCGGTTGATCCAATTGTCCATGTGTAATTTGAATTCAGCAGCAGGGCGAAATGCATCTACGCGCATCGCTCCGAAAAAATGACCGATGCCCTCACCAACAGGGTCTGCAGGAGGAGCAAGGAAGCTAACGAATGGAGGAACCCACGGTCCGTAATTAGCTCCGCTCAATACCGCAGAAAAAATATCTACCCAGGCACCTAAACAAAATCCTTTATGACTTCCGTGATCGCGATCGCTACCTAACGGAAGTAATGCACCTCCATCTTTCAATTCATTGGGATTGATGGAGACAGATCCATCTTTTTTCTGAATCCATCCTTCGGGTGCATCCTTATTCTTGCGCTGAAGTATTTCGAGCTTGCCGTTCGCAGCAGTGGTGGTGGCAAAGTCAGCAACAAACGGAGGTTGTTTATCGGCAGGGATAGCAACACATATCGGGTTGGTCCCCAAAAGACGTTCTACCGAAAAAGTAGGAGCTACCAGCGGACTCGCATTCGTCATTGCTATTCCGATCATATCATGCTGCAATGCCATCATTGCGTGAAACCCGGCAATACCAAAATGATTGGAATTTTTAACAGCCACCCAGCCGGTGCCGCAAGTAGTTGCTTTATCAATAGCGATCTGCATGGCTTTCGGTGCCACGACCAATCCCAATCCGCTGTCGCCATCTACTACCGCTGTGCTGGGCGATTCGTGTACAATGCGGACATTGGGTTTGCTATTAATACGTTGTGCCTCCCATAAACGGACGTAGCCACTCAGTCTTGCAAGACCATGTGAATCAATACCCCGGAGATCGGCACTTAATAATACTTCGGTTGCTCGCTGGGCATCTTCGGTTGAGCAGCCTATCTTATTAAAAACAGAAAGCGCAAAACTCTTTAAGGATTGTACCGGATAAATTTCTTCCATACCTGTCTATAAAACACAAATATACGCAGTACTACGGGCTTGCGTGGCAGAGCGAGCAGCAAAAACCAGAAACAAAATAATGTCTCCCAAGAGAGAAGTGTGGGATTTTTAAATCGGGAATCAGCGAACAACCACCTCGTTATAAACAGGGAAAGTGATTGTAAAAGTAGTTCCTTCACCTACTATGCTGTCCACTTCTATTTCGCCACCCAAAGCAATGGTTTGAGTCTTTACCAGGTATAACCCAAGCCCTTTGCCATCAACATGGGAATGAAAACGCTGGTAAAGTTTGAAGAGCTTATGTTTGAATTTTTCCAGCTCCAGGCCAAGCCCGTTATCGCTGATGACTATCCCAATGGTAGTATCCGTTTTAAAGCTTGAAATCTTAATAATAACCGGGCGATCCGGTGAACGGTATTTTAATCCATTGGAAATAAGATTATAAAGTATGCTGTACAGATAGGTTTTAATAGTAAAGAACAGATCCACCGCGCTGAAATCGGTAATGATCTCGGCATTGTTGTTTTGGAGATGAAGAAATAAAGTCTTCTTTATATTGTCGATGATCTCAGAAAGGGAAGTGTTTTCTTTTGGAAGTGAATGAAGATCTCTGGTTTCGAGAATCTTGGTCAGATCAACAATGACATCATCCAGTTTTCGGGTTGAATAAAGCAGGTGAGAGCTGATCGCTTTAATGTCGGAAGGCTTTTCCTCTTTCTCGATAAGATGAATAAGCCCCAGTAAAGTGGCCACAGGGCCGCGCAAATTATGAGAAGCGATATACGAGAATTGCAGCAGATCGTTATTTTGATTGACCAGCTGTTTGATTAGACTGGACTTTTCCTCTTCCTGTTTTTTTCGTTCACTTACGTCAGAAATAATGCCGGTGAGCTGATAGGTGCTTTCATCCACACGGCTAACCCAAATGCGGCTGAGAACATATTTAACCTGCCATGTTTTGGGATGCCGCACACAATATTCAATCTCTTCATACGCCTTTCTGCCGAGGTATTTTAACATGGTTTTCACCCGTTCCTGGTCTTCTTCCGCTATAGTGGAAAACCATAACGAAGGGTTTTGGTAATACTCTTCCTCAGTGAACCCGTGAATATCATTAACCGCAGGGCTCATCATTTCCATTAAAAAAATTCCTGCTTTAAATTGTCCGGTCCAAACAAAATCTTTCACTGATTGAAGCACCTGCTCTAATCGGTATTCCGTTTCCCTTACTTTGCTTTCCGATTGTTTGCTAATCATTTCCTGTGCTTCAACAAGGCGTTCGTTAGTACTGATCAATTCCTCATTTGAGGTCTCCAGCTCCTCTGTAAGAGCGGCCTGTTCCTGAAGCGCTTCGTGTAATTCTTTAGTTCGCTCATTTACCCGCGTTTCCAGTTCATGATTAAATTCCATGATATGGTGCTCATAGTTCATCCTGTCGGTAACATCATAAGAGAGGGTAAGTTTGGCATTACGGCCTTCATAGTTAATGGTATGCGTGGAGATCTCTACGTCAATAATATTTCCATTGCTTAGTTGATGTTTCCAGATACCAGAAAGATTAAATCCCGATTTTAAATTCTTTCCTGCTATTAGCCTGTCGATATCCTCAGGAGGTCTGATGTCTTTGATTGTTTTGGAGAGAAACTCCTCATAAGTATATCCATATTTTGCAATGGCCGATTGATTGACTGCCAGAAACTGAAGAGTGTCGGTGTCAAACACCCACATCGGATGTGGATTTTCCTGAAAAAGTTTCAGGTACTGATCTAAACCAGATTGTAGCTTTTTATTAAAGGAACGGATCAAAAAATAAAGGAGTAATGATGATAAGAGAATAAAGATCAACAGGAAAACGACCTGGTTGTTTAATAATTCGATTTGCTTAAGATCATAAAGGGATGCACGGACATATCCATAGGAAAAATAGATATACAAAAATCCGAAGGCAGAATAGATGGCTGAAATAGTAATGGCGGACCGCTGCGTTTTTTGAAGGAACTTCCTGATATTCATTGCATCACATTAAAGCCGACTTAACAACTCAAAATTTAAAACGAATAAGGCACCGGGGGCTTTCTCTTTAACAGTAAAACTTACAATCCCTGAATTCAGGGAGATACATTTGAAAAAAATCAAATACAGCCCTTTTCTTCTCTTGTCCCAGGCAAAATCGTGTAACTTCATAATCATTTCTTACATGGATTTTTTCACAATGTTTTATGGAATCGGCCGATTATCTGCATCTGGCTTAAAAACATTAACTAAAATGAAACCCAAAACACTGTCGGTACTTGTACTACTAATGTCAGGCCACCTGTATGGCCAGCAGGAAAGAAACCTCGATTCGAAGATCACCAACGTTACCGTATTCCTTAACAAAGCTCAGGTGACTCGTGAGGGGAGGAGCAGGATAGAAGCAGGCAAAACTAATCTGGTGTTGACCGGGCTGACCGCTCAACTGGATCCGGAAAGTATTCAGGTTACGGGAAAGGGGAACTTCATTGTGCTGGGGATAAGCCATCGCCAGAATTTTCTTAGCGATTTGAATATGCCGGGAACGTTGAAGTTATTAAAAGATTCCACGGATTATTTGCAACGCCAGGTGTCTCTTGAGCAAAGTCAAAAAGAGATTCTTAACAAAGAGGAACAGATGCTCCTTAGCAATCAGAAGATAGGAGGCGCCAATCAAAATGTAACTGTGGCTGAATTAAAAGCAATGGCTGATTTTTATCGTAGCCGCCTTGGCGACATCGTTATATCGCGCATGAGGCAGGATGAAAGAATTAAAAAAATAAGTGAGCGCCTGAGCAAGTTGCAAAGACAAATCAATGAGCAGAGTGAATTGTATAATCGCAATACCAGCGAGATTGTAATTAGTGTGGCCGCAGAGGTGGCAGTGAATGCCGTGCTGGAAATTAACTATGTGGTAGCAAATGCAGGCTGGTATCCGATTTATGATTTGCGTGCAATCAATACTAAAAAGCCGGTGCAACTTAGCTACAAGGCAAATGTTTATCAGGGCACAGGCGAGGAGTGGAAGAACGTAAAACTTAAGCTTTCTACCGCTAACCTGAATCTGGGCGGGTTAAAACCTGAGTTGAGTACCTGGTATCTTGATTTTTATTATCCGGTATCCAGAGCTCTTCGCGGCAAAGTAAGTGGCATAATGAGTTCGGCTGCTCCGGTAATGGAAGACAAAAAAATGGAAGAGCAGGAAATGGACGCGCCAGTAGCAGAAAGCGTTGCCGATTATGTTCAAACTATTCAGACTACGTTGAACACGGAGTTTGAAATATCACTTCCTTACACTGTACGGTCTTCATCCAAACCAACTTTGGTTGATATAAGGAATTATGAAATGAAAGCGGACTACTCGTATTCTGTTGCGCCTAAACTGGATCCGGATGCTTTTCTGATCGCAAAAGCAACAGGCTGGGAAGAGTTTAATCTTCTTCCCGGGGAAGCAAATGTTTTCTTTGAAGGTACTTTTGTAGGGAAGTCGTTCATCGATCCCAACTCAATCAGAGATACGTTGTCCGTATCGCTTGGACGTGATAAAAGAATTGTGGTAAAACGCGAAAAGCTCAAAGACCTCACTTCCCGAAAACTGATGGGTGCCAATCAGAAGGAAAGTTATGCTTATGAGATATCGGTTCGCAACACAAAATCAGAGACTATTAAAATCACGTTGGAAGATCAGGTTCCGATTGCTCAAAATACGCAGATTGAAGTGAGTATAATTGATACAGGAGGAGCCAGATACAATAAAGATAATGGTAAATTGATCTGGGAGCTGACACTGGCACCCAACGAAGGGAAGAACGTAACATATAAATATGAAGTGAAATACCCTAAGGACAGGCAGGTAACAGGGCTATAAGCATCTTCAACTAACTGATTAAGTGGTCTGGCAGATTATGTCAGACCATTTTTTCACTCACTTTAAATACTGGATTTTGAATCATTCACTTTTGAAATGTCATGATTTTAACTTGCCACAAAACTTAGCTTAAACCCCTGAAAAACGAGTAATTGATACCCTTGGAAATCATTACTTGTAGATGGATTTATTCCGCCAGCGATGCAAGCACACCTTCTTTCAATGAGTAGGTAGATACGCGCACGTTTCTGAATTGATGATGCTCAATGAGAAACCGGATGAGACAGCAAGCCACTACAATCATATCTACACGCATCTCAATCATGCCGGGCATTAACATGCGTTGCGCGCGGTCTTTTGTGATCAGCTCTTCATAGATTTCGTAAAATCCGCCAAAGCTTAAAGGCGTCTCAATGTTTTGCAATAATTTGTGCAGATCACGTCTGATACAGTAAATTTCGCTGAGCGTATCAAAGGTGCCCGATGAGCCAACCAATGTATGAGGACGATGCTTTTCTAACTGATCGAATACCGGCTGCAGGGCTTCTGTGAAAAAAGAATTGAGTGATTCAATTTCTTCTGACAGAATGGGTTCGTGGGGATGGAATTTTTCGAGTAACCGTTGTGCTCCGATCTCGATGCTTTGCTTCCAGAAAATTTCTTCCTGGCTGGCAATAATAAATTCCACACTGCCGCCACCAATATCAATGATCAGCGATTTTTCAGGACCCAGATCCATCGCAGACTTTACGCCCATGTAGATGAGTCGTGCTTCTTCATCACCTGAGATGATCATCGCTTCTATTCCGGTTGTTCGTTTTATTCTCTCTATGATCTCTTCACCGTTTTTTGCATTGCGCAAAGCACTTGTTCCAAAAGCCAGCACACGATTTACATGATGCGTGTCTATTGTTTGCTTGAAATTCTTGAGTGCCGTCAGTGCGCGTTCTGCCCCGGCTTCAGTAATAAGCCCATCATTAATTCCTCCCATACCTATTTTTACCGCTGTCCGCTCACGATGAACAATGGCATGTTTCCCTTCATTGATGTCGGCTATCATCAGGTGAAAAGTATTGGTTCCCATGTCAATGATTGCAACCCTGTTCTTCATAATCGGAAAGATAACAAGGATATAGTGAATCCGTTGTTCTCGCTTTAACTAACGTAACTCCCTTCCGTTTAGACTGAAAAGTCTATAAAAACCTTCACTATATTTGAGTTTCATCCAACGGATATGGCTAAACGGAAACTAAAATCAGATGTGCTTCAGAAGAAATTCGATGAGCTGGAACTTAAAAATCAGGAAGCATTATTAGGGGGAGGGCAAAAGCGTATTGATCAGCAACATGCTAAAGGAAAGCTGACCGCTTACGAGCGCATCTATCTTTTATTGGATGAAGGATCGTTTGAGGAATTAGGAAAGTTTGTATTGCATCGCAGCAAGGATTTTGGTCTGGACAAAGAATATTACCTGGGTGATGGCGTGGTTACAGGATATGGAACGATTCAGGGGAGATTGGTTTATGTTTTTTCGCAGGACTTTACTGTGTTTGGTGGATCGCTATCCGAAACTCATGCAGAGAAGATTGTAAAAATCATGGACTTGTCGATGAAGAACGGAGCTCCTTTAATTGGCTTGAATGATTCAGGAGGCGCACGTATTCAGGAAGGCGTAGTATCACTGGGCGGTTATGCGGATATTTTTTATCGTAATGTGATGGCTTCCGGGGTGGTGCCCCAGATTTCTGCTATCATGGGGCCTTGTGCTGGTGGTGCGGTCTATTCTCCGGCCATTACTGATTTCATTTTCATGGTAGAGAATACTTCGTTCATGTTTGTAACCGGGCCTAATGTTGTGAAGACGGTGACACATGAAAATGTAACAGCTGAAGAACTGGGAGGAGCATCCACGCATAGTACAAAGAGCGGAGTGACACACTTTGCCTGCGCGAATGAAGCGGAGTGCATCAACCAGATCAAACAGCTGTTCAGTTATATTCCTCAAAATTGTGAAGACGATGTTCCTCATTTACCCTACACACAAGGAAACGAAATCCGTCCCTCGCTAAACGAAATCATTCCTATCAATCCAAATCAGCCTTATGATATGCGTGAGGTCATTACCGGAGTAGCCGATGATCATTCTTTCTTTGAAGTACATAAAAATTTTGCTGAGAATATTGTGGTTGGCTTCGCCCGTCTTGCGGGAAGAAGTATTGGTATAGTGGGAAATCAGCCTGCTGCATTGGCGGGAGTATTGGACATTGACTCCAGTGTAAAGGCCGCGCGTTTCGTGAGGTTTTGCGATTGCTTTAACATTCCGCTTCTTGTGTTTGAAGATGTACCAGGCTTTTTGCCAGGTACTGATCAGGAATGGAATGCGATTATTACCAATGGAGCAAAGCTTTTATATGCTTTTTCTGAAGCGACCGTACCACGTGTTACGGTCATTACCCGTAAAGCATACGGTGGTGCCTATGACGTCATGAACTCCAAGCATATTGGTGCTGACCTGAACTATGCCTGGCCCACAGCAGAAATTGCCGTAATGGGTGCCAAAGGAGCAGCAGAGATTATTTTTAAAAAGGAGATATCAGAAGCGGAAGATCCGGCCACCAAGCTGGATGAAAAAGTAGAAGAATACACGCAGAAGTTTGCTAACCCTTATCGTGCTGCTCATCGTGGATATATTGACGAAGTAATTTATCCGGATCAGACCAGGGAAAAGCTAATCAAGGCGTTTAAGATGCTGGAGAATAAGGCGGTTAAGCTGCCGAGAAAAAAACATGGGAATATCCCTTTATAAATTTCAAAACTAGATGATGAGCTGATCTGAAAAACCAATTGTCGATCTTTAATCAGCTCATCATCTAATCCAATTAGTCCTTCTTCTTAAAATCAATTGAAGTCGAGTTCACACAATACCTCATTCCGGTAAGGGTAGGTCCATCATCAAACAAATGCCCCAAGTGTGAGCCACATTTTGCACACACAATTTCAGTGCGCACCATGCCGTGCGAAGTGTCTTTAATGGTCTTGATTTTTCCTCCGGCAATTTCCTTGTCAAAGCTTGGCCATCCGCAGTCCGAATCAAATTTCATTTCGGAAGTGAAGAGCTCGTTGCCGCATGCGGCACAGGTGTACATTCCTTTTTCTTTGTTCAGATAGAACTTACCCGTAAAGGGTCGGTCCGTTCCCTTTTCCCTCAGTACAAAGTACTGCTCAGGGGTAAGAATTTTCTTCCACTCTTCTTCACTCTTGTTTATTTCAGGTTTACTTTCCATAGCTTGTTTCTTTTCTGGCGTTTTAGTTTGCCCGTTTCCGGAGCAGGCACTAAGCACAGCTACCGTAAAAATAAGGGCCAATTTATACATGGATTTTTTCATACTATTCTTTTAATGTGATATACGTTTAACATCGATGCTGCGGTTTTAGTTTTTAAGGCTTTCAGCGCTATTGTCGGGTCTGAGACATTCTTTACCCAACATGAACATTATTTCTATAAATTTGATGATAAACTATTGAGTATTATGGACAAAAAGAGTAAACAGTTCTTATTCGATTATTTAAATAATGCATCGCCTACCGGCTTTGAACATACGGGCCAGCAGATATGGCTCGATTATATGAAGCCTTACATCAGCGAGCATATAGTAGATGTGTATGGCACCGCAGTGGGTGTAATCAATCCCAAAGCTCCTTACAAAGTAGTGATTGAAGCGCATGCGGATGAGATTTCCTGGTTTGTCAACTATATCACCGAAGAAGGCTATATCTACGTTCGCAGAAATGGTGGATCTGACCACCAGATTGCTCCCTCCATGCGGGTAAATATCCAGACCGACAAAGGTATTGTGAAGGGCGTATTCGGATGGCCTGCTATCCACGTGCGAGATGCCGGCAAGGAAGAAACCCCTAACCTGAAGAATATTTTTATAGACATTGGTGCCGAATCGAAAAAAGAGGTGGAAGCCATGGGGGTCCATGTAGGATGCGTGATTACGTTCCAGGACGAACTCATCGAATTGAACAAAAATTATCTTACCGGGCGTGCCCTGGACAACCGGATGGGCGGTTTTATGGTGGCGGAAGTAGCCCGAAGGCTACACGAAAACAAGAAAAAACTGCCTTTCTGTCTTTATATAGTCAATGCTGTACAGGAGGAAATAGGCCTTCGCGGTGCAGAAATGATCTCCCGCAGGTTAAAACCCGATCTGGCTATCTGTACGGATGTGACCCACGATACGCAATCACCTATGTATAATAAGAAGGAAAGCGGCAATTTGAAATGCGGCCTGGGGCCTACCCTTTGCTATGGCCCTGCAGTGCAGAATAATGTGTTAAAAATGATAATTGATGTGGCGCAAAAGAAGAAAATCCCTTTTCAGCGGCAGGCGGTTTCCAGGTCTACAGGTACTGACACTGATTCTTTTGCGTATTCTGCCGAAGGAGTTGCTTCCGCCCTCATTTCATTACCCCTGAAGTATATGCACACTACTGTAGAAACGGTGCATAAAGAGGATGTAGAAAACGTTATAAATCTGATTTACGAGGTGCTCTTACAGGTGAAGCCGGGACACGATTTCCGCTACATTAAGTAAGAAACTAAAGAAATATTACATTAGAAAGTTACGAGGCAATGTAGGTCTACCCAGGAAAGAGGGTAGACCTATTTTTGTATCAGCAAAACCCAACAAAAAAGAAAAGATAATTATGAAAAAGATGAAAGTTTTAGTTGCCGCGGTACTGATGATGGTGAGTGGAGCAACATTTGCGCAAGACGAACGTCCGATGCATGAAGTGTATTCAATGATGGTATTTAACTTCATTAAATACGTTCAATGGCCTGATCATGATAAATCAGGAGAGTTTGTGATTGGTGTGGTTGGAAATACCGAAATCTATAACACACTTAACGCCTGGTATGGTGGCAAGGCAAAAGGCACTAAAACCTATGTGGTGAAGAAATTCAATTCGGCTGCTGAGGTTGGAGACTGCCACCTGGTGTTTATTGACAAGAGCAAGAGTGGTGAATTTGAGACGGTAAAGAATAAAGTAAGCGGAAAGGGCACATTAGTAGTGACCGATAAAGGTGGCCTGGGCGAGAAAGGAAGCTGTATCAACTTTAAAACCGTAAATGACAAGCTGCGTTTCGAATTGAACCAGCAGGCCATAGAAGCATCAAATCTGAAGGTTTCGGGCGCCCTGTCTTCGATGGCGATTTTGATTTAATGGGGTTTGTTTTGTGTCTGAGCCTTCCTGACAAAGTCAGGAAGGCTTTCGCCATAAAATAAAAGTAGCTTATATTCGCTCTAACTTACCCCTATTGAATTATGAAAAAAGTCTTGATTGGCTTGTTTACCCTGTCGGCTCTCTTTGCGACTGCCCAGGATAAACCTTTGCATGAAATCCATGCACAAATGATGTTTAACTTTATCAAATATATTCAGTGGCCCAACGAAGCCGAAGGCGGTGATTTTGTGGTGGGTGTAATGGGAGAAGAGGATGTATTCAACACCCTGAAAGCGTGGTACGATGGGAAACCAAAGGGGTCCAAAAAATATGTGGTTAAAAAACTTACCAGCGCTGCTGAAGCCGCTTCTTGTTCGGTAGTCTATCTCGGCAAAGGCAAAAGCAAAGAATTTGAGAATATCAAGAACGCTTCATCAGGAAAACCTATTCTTACTATAACCGACAGTTTTAACCTTGGCCAGAAAGGAAGCTGTATCAACTTTAAAGTAATTGACGGAAAACTGAAGTTTGAATTAAATCAGGCAGCAGTGAATAGTTCAAGCCTTAAGGTTTCCAGCGCGCTGAGCAGTATGGCAATTGTTATCTGAAAAAAAATATTATTGTACCCGTTCTAAAACTTACCTGCTGATTTAACCCCTGAACTTATAGCTCTTATTTATCTGTTGTTGTGATGTAGTTTGAAAAGTGTAGAAATGATAAAGACAGAGAGCCTTCTCAAAGAATTATTTGAGAATCCCAAAAACATTGTTTTGGTGACGGATGAGAATTATTCCATCCGTTATATATCAGACACCGTAGAATCAATTTTCGGTGTGCGGCCGTATTCCTTATTGGGGAAAAATGCGTTTGATTTCGTGAGCAGCGATAAGCGTGAAGACTGGACAAACTGCATCAAAGGAGCAACGGGGAAGAAATCGGACGAAATAAGTCTGAAAACGCCTGACGGAAGAAAGGTTTATTTTGATGTAACCGTTACTAATCATGTAGCCAATGAGTCTATCCGTGGGCTCGTGATATTCCTTCACGATATAACCGACCAGCGATTGGCGCAGCAAGAGCTGGAAAATGCCAACAATCATCTGGATCACTTCATTTTCAAAACCACCCATGATTTGCGGGCTCCATTGCACTCTGCCCTCGGGCTTGTAAAGCTGGCAGAAGCTTCGAATGGCGAAGAGCGGGATAAGTACATCGGGCTAATTAAAAACAGCCTTCAAAAGCTGGATTCTTTTATCGAAGAAGTAAACAGTTTTTACAAGAACGATAAGCTGGCGGTAACCAGGGATAATATTGATCTGGAGAACATGTTCCGCATGGAGTTGGATTACCTGCGAAACCTTCCTGGGGCAGAAGGAGTCCGATTTGAATTTATATTCAATAGCACCATTGATCTTTATTCTGATCCCATTCGCCTGAAGACGATTATTACCAATATTTTATCCAATTCGATAAAATACAGCGATCAGCGAAAACATGATCGATTTATCAAGCTGGAAGCAGAAGTAGATGCGGAACATTGCGTGATAAAAATTACAGACAATGGCATAGGCATCGATGGAAAATACCTGGAAAAGATTTTTGATATCTTCTATCGGGCCAACACAGGAACACAGGGTACTGGTCTGGGATTATACATTGTAAAAGATACCGTAGAGCGACTGCTTGGAAAGATTGAGGTGCAATCGAAACTGGGAAAGGGTACTACGTTTACTATAATCCTGCCCAATTTTGTGTCAGAGGCACCTGTCCTCAATTGAAATTTCCTTGGTTCAATCTTTATCTTTGACGCGTGATAATCATGCGCGATCAGATGGGAGCAGAAGTAGCGATTCACTCCGCCCAGCGGATAATTTCCCTTGTCCCTTCCCAGACTGAACTGCTTTTTGATCTTGGCCTGGCAGATTGTGTGGTGGGTGTAACCAAATTTTGTGTTCATCCTGAAGGAGCAAAGAGTAAAACGATTATCGGAGGCACCAAGAATTTCCGGTTCGATGTTATCGATCAGCTTCGGCCAGACCTGATTATTGGCAATAAAGAAGAAAATTACCAGGCAGGTATTGAAGAACTGAGCAGCAGGTACCCGGTTTGGACGAGTGATATATTTACCCGCCACAATGCTCTTGAGATGATTGAAGCAATCAGCGGGATGACTCATCGCATTCAGCAAGGAAATGAAATAATAGCTTCGATTCGAGATGAGTTTGATCGCCTGCACAAATTTCCTCCGTTGCGATCGCTTTACCTGATCTGGAAAAACCCATGGATGGGTGCCGGCCAAAACACTTTCATTCACTCTTTGCTTCAGGAGACGGGATTGATAAATTGTTTAAGCGAAGAAAGATATCCGGAATTGACGGATGAAAAAATCAAACGCCTCTCACCGCAGCTCATTCTGCTTTCTTCAGAGCCTTACCCTTTCAAAAAAAAGCATATCAGCGAGCTTCAGTCGTTAGTACCGCATGCGAAAATAATCCTGGTGGACGGTGAACTGTTTTCCTGGTATGGAAGCCGTTTGGTGAAAGCACCAGCCTACTTCAATTCGTTAAGAAATCAATTCTCCTGAATGTCGAAACCTACGCCCTTCATGTCGTTCCAGAAATCCGGGTATGATTTATTCACCACTTCCGGGTCGTTGATCTGAACTTCAAGTAAAGCAGCCAAAGGTGCCAGTCCCATCGCCATGCGATGATCGTGATAGGTATCGATAGTAACGGAAGAGATCGCTTTTACATTTCCAGGGAATACGTTCCAGGTGCTTCCGGCTTCTTCCAGCCGTCCGCCTATTTTGCCAAGCTCGTTTTGTAAAGCAGCAATACGATCTGTTTCCTTAATGCGGAGACTCTCCAGGCCGGTGAACGACCCAGTGATGCCTTTGGCCACACACACAGGTAATACCGTTTGTGCAAGATCAGGACTGTCAGTAAAATTCCACTCCAGGTGGGGAAGGTGTTCTTTTTTTGTAAGCCGAAGATCTCCATTCTTAAATTCAGATTGTACCCCCAGCTTATCCATGATCTCGATGATTGCCTTATCACCCTGCAGGGCAAACTCTGCTACGTCCGGCAAAATAATTTCCGCCTTTTCCGCAAGGGCAGTAAAACCAAACCAATAGCTGGCAGCAGACCAATCAGGCTCAACGCGGTAGCTGGTCTTCTGAAAAGAAGAACGGGGTATGTGTATGGTTTGATCCTGCCACGAAACAGAAGCTCCGAACTGGCGCATCAGTGCGGCTGTCATTTCAATATAGGGACGGCTTCCTATTTTTCCTTCCAGGTGTATTTGTAATCCTTCAGGCAAAGCCGGTGCAATCATCATCAGCGCAGAGATATATTGACTACTGATATTACCGGGTATGGATACTTGGTTTGATTTTTGACCGTTAAAAGAAATGATTTCGATAGAAGGAAATCCTTCTTTTTCGAGATAGCGGATTTCCGCACCAAGAGTTCTTAATGCATCAACGAGTAGTCCGATGGGTCGCTGCTTCATTCGTTCTGTACCGGTCATGGTTTTGTTTTTCCCGGTCACAGCAAAGTAAGCAGTAAGAAAGCGCATGGTAGTACCGGCATCCATTACGTCAATGACGTGCTCACTGCTGCCAACTAACTTCCGCATGAGTTGTGTATCGCGTGCTGAAGAAAGATTACTAACAACTGATTGGTTGCCGCTTAGCGCATTAAGTATAAGTGCGCGGTTGCTTAAGCTTTTGGAAGAAGGAAGGTGAGCGACCGTTCCGGTTACTTCGTTTTTTTTTTTGATAAAAATGGGTGACCTCAAAGTTTTTTTAGCATTAATAGGTGAGAATTCGAAAAGTAGAATTTTAATCGGAGTTTTTAGTTTCCGTTGAACAAATTAAATCAGAAAGCAGTTAGTAAATAGTATGAATACAACCAGAAAAGTAGTTATCAGCCTGGGCATCGCTGGCGGTGCAATCCTCGCAGCGTGGTTGCTCACGGGCAACCGTAAGCAAAAGACCAGAGAGTTTGTCGTAAAAAAGACGCAAAATCTTAAAGGCGTTTTGAAGAAAGAACAAAAGGTATTTGACGATTCGGATGCTCACTATGTTTAGAGTGATCGATAGTAGTCCAATGACTTTATTATTTCCTCTTCGCTAGTTTCCGCTTCCCACACGGCATGACCTATTCCCTTCGTCAGTGCCATCAGAATTCTGTTGCCTTTATTTTTCTTATCCTGATACATGTTTTCCAGCACAATTTCATGAGTTGGCATAGCCGGCTGAAGACCAAAAATCCGGATCAGATAAGTAGTGATGGATGCCAGCTCTTCTTCATTGAGTAGTCCCTTCTGAAAGGCAATATGAGCCTCGGCAATCATTCCGATAGCAATGGCCTCACCATGAAAAATACGGTTGCCTGAATTCAAAAAATAGCTTTCTACCGCGTGGCCAATAGTATGGCCGAAATTGAGAATCTTGCGCAGTCCCTTTTCACGTGGGTCTTCGGTAATTACCTGTGTCTTAAATTTTACTGAATGCGGGATAAGCGTATTCCAGTCCTGCTGCTGTAAATCCTTGCTGCGAATGATACTCCACATGTGCGCATCAGAAATCAGGCAGTGTTTGATAATTTCGGCATAGCCCGAACGTAATTCCCTTTCGGGCAATGTTTTTAAGAAGGCAGCGCTGATTAGTGTTGTCACCGGAGTCTGGAATACTCCGATATGGTTTTTATAATGGTTGAAATCAATGCCTAATTTTCCACCGATACTGGCATCCACCTGGGCCAGTAATGTAGTAGGCATAAGGATAAAATCAATACCCCGTTTGTAGGTAGCGGCACAAAATCCGCCCATGTCCCCCAGCACACCTCCACCGATAATAAGCATTAAAGAATGGCGATCGAAATTAAGGTCAGTTATCTTTTGCCAGATATCCACGCAGGTGTCCAGATTTTTGGCTTCTTCTCCCGGAATCACCTGCACGATGGTGTGGGCGGGCAAAGCGTCCTTAATTAATGGATAACAGGTAGCATAGGTATTGGTATCGGTAAGCACTCCGATCTGAGAATAATTTTTAATGTTGATGTGTGCTATCAGTGCAGAAGGATTTTCATTGATATAATAGGTCTCAGATGCCATCTCGGGAGTGTAGTCTTTAAAGGGTTAAAATTAGCTTTAATTTTCCTGCGCTTTCCTCTTTTTTATACTTGCGGATAAGCTTTTGTTGGAAGACATAATTTTGATTTGCAATGCTAAAATTATCTCTCAGAAAACGATGAACCCACTTATATTTGCGTGCCAAAATCAGATATGGATACGGAGCCCAAATTGAATTTTAATGATACTTCTGTTGCGTTTTCTTATAAATCCGACAGCGAACTAAGAAAGGCCAATTTTATTTTTACCCTTGTCAATCATCCCTCTATTTCCAGGTTAGCCACCAGTGCCGCCCAAATAGGTCTGGCCTTACACTTGCCGGTCAAAGGACTTATCCGCAGTTCGGTATTCAGTCATTTTTGTGGAGGAGAAACCATTCAGCAAAGCGAACAGACGATTCAGAATCTTAACCGGTTTCACGTGGGAACGATTCTGGATTACTCTGTGGAGGGAGCAAAAACAGAAGAAGGTTTTGAGCAAACTACTACTGAAACCCTGCTTACTTTCGAAAAGGCAAAAGGTAATCCGGCCGTTCCGTTTTGTGTATTTAAAGTAACGGGCCTTGCCACGATGGACTTGCTCGAAAAAGTACAGCGCAAAGAGCCATTATCTAAAGATGAAAATGAGGCTTTCGAAAAATTGAAAAACAGAGTTGATCGCATCTGTGCCAAAGCCTTTGAATATGAAGTGCCCGTATTGGTAGATGCTGAAGACAGCTGGATACAAGGAACAATTGATGAGCTGGCTTATGAGATGATGCAGAAATACAATCAGAAGAAAGCGATTGTATTTAATACTTTTCAGATGTACCGCGCAGACATGCTGGATAATCTGAAGAGCGCGTGGGAAGAGGCTAAACGGAATAACTATTTCCTGGGAGTAAAAATGGTGCGTGGCGCTTACATGGAAAAGGAGGCTGTCCGTGCTGAGAAATTAAATTATTCAAATCCCATTCAGCCAAGTAAGGAAGCAACGGATAATGGGTTCAATAAAGGACTTACTTTCTGTATCGCACATATTGATCAGATCACTTTGATGTGCGGTTCGCACAACGAATACAGTAACTATTACCTTACTGTATTAATGGCCAAGCATGGCATTATGAACAATGACCCGAAGGTTTGGTTTGCTCAATTGCTGGGTATGAGTGACAATATTTCTTTCAACCTGGCGAAGGCGGGCTACAATGTGGCTAAGTATGTTCCTTATGGCCCGGTGGAGGCGGTTATGCCTTACCTGATCCGCAGAGCTTCAGAAAATACATCAGTGGCCGGGCAAAGCAGCCGTGAGTTGACTATGATCAGGAAAGAACTGAACCGAAGGAAGGGTAAATAGCTACTATCTAAAGCTAATCAATACTTGTCAGCTCTAAAATTTTAGCTTAGAGCCTGTTCTCTTTTTATTAATTTTGCCCCCTCAATAAAAAAGTCATGAACTTAAGCGAACAGGAAATCATACGCAGGCAGAAGCTGGATGAAATCAGGAAACTGGGCATCGATCCCTACCCTGCGCCTCTATTCTCTATCACGCATCATTCGGCCGATATTAAGGATGGTTATACCGAAGAAACAAAAGATCAGTTTGCCAACGTATCCATGGCCGGGCGTATCATGAGCCTGAATGATAAAGGCAAGGTTCTTTTTATTAAGATCCAGGATTCCAAAGGAATTATGCAAGTGTACGTGCGCAGAGATGATATTGCGCCAGGCGAAGACAAAACATTTTTCGATCAGGTCATCAAACACCTTATTGATCTGGGCGATATTATCGGGGTAACAGGGTTTGCATTCATTACCCGTACGGGTGAAACAACTATTCATGCGCAGTCTATTACCTTATTGAATAAATCGTTGAAGCCTCTTCCTGTTGTAAAGCGTGATGAGGAAGGCAATGTATTTGATGCGGTGACCGATCCTGAGTTTCGTTACCGCCAGCGCTATGCGGATCTGATCATCAACACACAAGTGAGAGAAACATTTGTGAAACGCACAAAGATGATTAATTCGATACGTGAGTTTTTGAATAGCCAGGGAGCGTTGGAGGTGGAAACTCCTGTATTACAAAGCATACCAGGCGGAGCTACGGCACGTCCGTTTATTACCCATCACAATGCATTGGATATTCCGCTTTATCTGCGCATTGCCAATGAGCTTTACCTGAAACGATTGATTGTAGGTGGCTTTGATTGGGTGTATGAATTCAGTCGCGACTTTCGTAATGAAGGCATGGACCGTACGCACAATCCGGAGTTTACCATTCTTGAATTTTATGTAGCCTACAAAGACTACCTCTGGATGATGGAAACCACGGAGCAGATGTTGGAAAGAACAGCTATTGCAGTGAACGGAACTACCGATGCTCAAATGGGCGAGAAGACCATCAGTTTCAAAGCACCATTCAGGCGGATAAGTATTCATGATTCGATAAAAGAACATACCGGCTTTGATATCAGTGGAATGGATGAAGCGGCATTAAGAGAGGTTTGTAAAAAACTTCATGTGGAGGTGGCTCCTAATCTGGGGAAGGCCAAGCTAATCGATTCAATCTTTGGAGAGAAATGCGAACCTCATTATATACAACCTACTTTCATCATTGATTACCCGATTGAAATGAGCCCGCTTACCAAAAAGCACCGCAGCAAAGCAGGTCTTGTGGAGCGCTTTGAATTGATGGTAAATGGAAAAGAAGTAGCCAATGCCTATACGGAATTGAATGACCCTATCGATCAGCGTGAACGTTTTGAGGACCAGGTGAAACTGATGGAGCGTGGTGATGATGAAGCCATGTTTGTGGATCACGATTTTCTCCGTGCGCTGGAGTATGGAATGCCTCCTACAGCCGGTATAGGTATTGGCATCGATCGCCTGGCGATGATGCTTACTAACTCTCCATCCATTCAGGATGTACTCTTCTTCCCTCAGATGCGACCAGAAAAATTATCGGAAGGGCAACCGGAGGCGGTAAAAGAGAATTAAACCGAAATGATGATGTAATGAAGAAGGCGCTGAAAATTTTCAAAGTCTTTTTTATTTAGTTGTCGATGAAGCTTCGCTGACGGTCGAGCTTCAGGCTTTGAAGCATGCTTGATTTAATACCAATGGTAAAGGTGTAAGACTGGTACCTTCCAAACGGTACCCAGTTTAAGCTCATTTGCCAGCAATGCAATTCCCTGTTGATCGAGATATTGGATTGCGTGAATTCCTTGGCTTCCAGATCGAATCCTGAATTAAAGCCGATCTTCCATTTTTCAGACAACGACACATCGCCATTGAAACGAAGTGATTGAGTAATTTTTGATTTTTGATGACCGGTTTTGCTATAGTCCGCATTGTAGTTAACGCGTAAGTTCCATGGTACAGTAAAGTCGATATAGGCATCAGGGTTTTTAAGCAGAAATTCTTTGTCGGAAGGTGACATTTCTGACTTGGCAATTTTATCCCGGGTTGTATTGTCTTTTTTCTGTCCCTTAGGACTTAGGTTTGTTCCTAACGCAAGGCTGGCATTGCTGATTTGCCCAATCTTAAAGCCACCACTCTGCCAGGCGTACCTGCTTACTCTCACCTCATTTATAACTGTGCTGCTTGCATCTTCGTTTTGAAGAACCCAATATTGGTAGGGGTCAATGGTAGCTGATGCATTTACATTCAGCTTATCATTTAAAACATTGGTGTTGGCTGATAAACTGAAGTTAGACAGCTTGAAAGAATCTGCTGCAAAATTGTAAGAACCAGAGAAAGACAGGGTGTTCAGGAGTGAAATTTTTCGGGCTACGCTATCATCTTTACCCTGTATTTTCATTTCCAGGTTATTATTGATGCTAAAGCCCATGGAGCTGCTTTTTCCTGTGCGGGATGAACCATAGATATACCCTTCATGTCGTGATTTTTGAACCGCATAATAACGTATAGGGTTCACCGTGGTGTCTTTTACGTCATTAAATGTTTGGTAATAGCCATACTTTTCTTCACCAAAATCCGGCTGATAGGAATAGCTGATAGAAGGATTCACTACGTGCCGGATCGCCTTCAACTTACTGTTCTTGTTTTTATTCACATACATACCATAAAGACGTGTAGTGAGGCTTATACTTCCTGAATAATTGGATACCCGATTGAACTGCTTCACCGTATCTTTCACTACCACGGCAGTAGAGTCATCATTATATCCCCAATTCATTTTTTCAAAATACCAAAGCTCATCATAACTGATACTGGGGCTGATGGTAAAGTTTTTCAGGATTTTAGTGGAAGTAGCCCAGGGGATATTGTGACGAAAACCTTTCTTGGCATGCTCGAAAAAGTAAGGAAGATTTTTAAAGGTAAAAGGAGCAATGCTATCCAGAAGAGCGCCCGTGGTGGCGTCAGTCAACACACCTATTTTTCCAAGATTGTTAGTGATCTGGTTAGTCGCTGTCATCGTATAGCGGATAGACATATTTTCGAGTAATTGATTGCCCCCTGCTTTTTTGAAAGGGTAAATGTTATTCACATTGAAGCTTACATCAGGTGCAGGTATATCCACCTGGTTGGTAGTTAAATCCTGGTTGTGACGCAAGTTGATCCCCATGCTGAAGGGTGTATTGGCGAATGTTTTGGAATAAGATACATTGGAACTGAGCTTACGCGTAGTGTTATCTATATGGGAGCTTTGTATGGAGTTTACACCAAGTAGATTGTTGTTATTGAATTTAGAGGTGGCGGCATTTACCGATGCGGAAAACCTTCCCGTTCCTTTGGATTGAGGACTATGACTCCATGTGAGACGGAAATCTTTATTCTTGCCTGTTTCTTCAATATTGTCAGAGATTTTATTGTCCGTAAAAGTAAAGTTGAAACTGCCAGAATATTTATAACGGTCGCGATAGTTGGAGTTAATCTGGAATGCAGTGGATCCCTTTGAATACACATCACCGGTAACCGCCACTTTGATATAATCATTGATATCAAAGAAGTAGCCTCCTCCTTTTAGGAAGAAACCTCGTCTTCCTTCTTCCCCGTATTTTGGAAATAATATACCTGAACTGCTTTTTTGTTTGGACGGGAAAATACCAAAAGCGAACCCCAATGGAGTAGGCACTCCATTGAACTCCATATAGAAAGGACCGGTTACAATTTTATCTCCCGGTATTGCTTTTGATTTATGCGACAGAATTCTAAAATGAGGATGAGCAAGATTGCAGGTGGTATAGGCATTGGTTAAGCTGAAGAGCTCGTTTTTATCGTTTTTGAAGACGGCATCACCATGAAGGAATCCATCACCTTGCTGGGTAACTACTCCGGTAATTTTGGCCCGCTTTGTTTTAAAATTATAGATCATGTCCTGCGTTTCGTAAGTAGCCGATCCATCTTTGAATATGGGTAATCCTACCCATTGGCCTAACGAATCCAGTTCGCCATGCGCGGAGATAGTCGATTTTTCATAATCGATTTCAATCTCTTCTGCCTGCAGTTCAATGGAGCCATAGTTGATCTTGGCATTACCATAGAGCCTTACAATTTTTGTTTTGAGGTTGGAGTTGATGGAGTCGTTGGCCGAATACAGAATGGTGGTTTCAATGTCTCCTTTTTCCTTTTGCTTTAAAGAATCTGTTCGTACCGAATCCGATGGTACATTTAAGGTATCGTTTTTGATGTTAAGAGAATCAGCCGGTAGTCGTGGGAGGGTATCTCCTTTGGCGGGTAACCGGCCGGCAGGGGGCTTCACTCGCTTCTCCACCTGTGCTTGTGCAGAAAAAACAGCGAGGCATATAAAACTGATAATGAAGAAAATACAACGACCAATTACTCGCACGCTTTCCGAATTGATTTCCAGGGGTTTAGCTATTTGTGAAAAATTCACAACTTTGCGTAAAGGTATTGCAAATCGTTCAGACATTGGTAACCCTGTGAATAATATCAGTTTCAAATTCCTGCTTGTAGCAATAACCTTGCTAAGTTCTTCCGCTACTGTTCCTCAGCACGAATACAAATTACGGACCATTGTTATTGATGCCGGCCACGGAGGCAAAGATCCGGGCACACGGGGTAAAACAGCCAAAGAAAAAGACGTTGCTCTGAAAATAGCTTTGAAATTCGGTGCTTTTGTTGAAAAAAACATGCCCGATGTGAAGGTGGTTTATACTCGGAAAGATGATCGTTACTTACCTTTGGATGAAAGAGCGGCTATTGCAAACAAAAACAAGGCCGACTTGTTTATATGTATTCACGCCAACGCCATAGTTAATGCGGTAGCTTATGGTACAGAAACGTATGTGATGGGGCTGCATAAAGACGAAGGCAATATGGATGTGGCCAAGCGTGAAAATTCCGTAATCACACTGGATGAGAATTACAAAGAGCGCTATGAAGGATTTGATCCCAAGAGCCCGGAGTCGTATATTTTGTTTTCGTTGACACAGAGTGCCTATCAGGAAAGCAGTCTTTTGTTTGCGCAGAAAATTGAGAGCCAGTTTAAAAGCCGGGTGGGAAGGCACAGCCGGGGGGTAAAGCAGGCCGGCTTCTGGGTATTATGGAGAACGGCTATGCCCAGTGTGCTCATTGAAACGGGTTTTCTTTCCAACGACAAAGAAGAAGACTATTTAAAAAGTGAAGAAGGACAGGACCTGATTGCCTCCGGAATTTTCAGAGCATTCAAAGAATATAAAACGCAGATAGAAGCAATAAACTAAACGAAGTGAAGAGTAAAGAATTTAAAGTCGGATTGTTTGCAGCGGGTGCATTGGTCCTGTTGTATTTTGGTTTTTATTACTTAAAGGGAACGGATTTTCTTTCTACCAAATCAAAATACTATGCGATCTATAGTAATGTAGATCAGCTGGCCCCTTCCAATCCGGTACTGATTAACGGGGTAATGGTGGGAAGAGTAAATAAGATCAGGATTTTACAGGATCAGCAAAACCTGGTTTTGGTCGAGCTGGAAATTGAATCAGATGTGGTATTGGGTGATTCGACCAAAGCCATATTAAATAGTGAATTACTTGGAGGTAAGTCCATTCTTCTGAGCATTGGAAAAATCACTACACCACTTGAGCCAGGCGATACGATTAAGACCGAAGTCCCGAAAGGTTTGCTGGATGTTTTTGCAGATACCGCAGAACCTCTTGGCAATAGCATTCAAAATACGCTGAAGAAGATGAACCTGCTTTTGGAAAGTCTTACCAGAAATTCACAGCGATTAGACACCGTATTGCTCGGCCTGAAGACCACTCCTGGCATGCTGAACAAAACGTTGTCCAATGCGAGTGGAAAGATGGATGATCTTTCCGCTTCATTTAAAGGTGTAGCCGAAAATCTTAATGGTACTTTAACAGAATTAAAACCGGCTATAACCAATTTTAAGATTCTATCCGATTCATTGAAGCGTCTGCAACTCAACCAGACGCTTGCTAAAACGCAACAAACTATCGGAAGGTTGAATGAAACGCTTGCAAAGCTTAGCAAAGGAGATAATACTGCGAGTAAACTGCTGACAGAAGATTCCTTGTATGTAAATCTGAATAAAGTTTTATATGGCCTGGATAGTTTGTCGTATCATCTTAACCGTTATCCCAAGCACTTTCTGGGTCCTTTAGGTAAAAGTCATAAGAAAGTAATGCGCGATTTAAAGAGAGATGAAGAGGAGCGCAAAAAAGCCGAAGCGCAGAAAAAGAAAACCAATTAGAAATCGTTGATTTCGTTACGATGAGCAAGTGAGTCCTCTCATTTGCTCATTTTATTTTTATAGCTTAGCAATCGATTAAATAGTAATTCTAAATGAATTTGGAATTCAATAAAAACGAAGATCAACTGAAGCAACTTTGCTCCGGCCTCAGGGTAAAATCAAAAAAGATTGCATTAGGAGGTGGAGAAAAGAAAATCGAAGAGCAGCATCAGAAAGGTAAGCTTACCGCACGTGAGCGTATCGATTATCTGACAGATAAAAATTCCGAATTTCTTGAGGTGGGATTATTTGCCGGAGAGGGAATGTATAAAGAGCAGGGTGGCTGTCCTTCCGGTGGAGTAGTAACGGGTATCGGTTATGTAAAAGGAAGACAATGTGTAATTGTCGCCAACGATGCTACTGTAAAAGCAGGCGCATGGTTTCCGATTACTGCAAAGAAAAATCTGCGTGCCCAGGAGATTGCTATGGAGAACAGGCTTCCGATTATCTATCTGGTAGATAGTGCCGGAGTTTTTCTTCCAATGCAGGATGAAATTTTTCCTGACAAAGAACACTTCGGGAGACAGTTTCGCAATAACGCGAAGATGTCATCGATGGGTATTGTGCAGATCGCGGCCATCATGGGAAGCTGTGTAGCTGGTGGCGCCTATCTTCCTATCATGTCAGACGAAGCAATGATCGTTGACAAAACCGGTTCTATCTTTTTAGCAGGATCATACCTGGTTAAAGCGGCTATTGGTGAAGAGATTGATAATGAAACATTGGGAGGAGCTACCACGCATTGTGAGATATCAGGAGTAACGGATAACAAGTTCCCAAATGATCAGGCGTGCCTTGATTATATCCGAAGTGTGTTTGATAAAATGGGTCATGATCAAGCGGCTGGTTTCGATAAGATCAAATCAGCCCCTCCAAAAGAGAAGCAGGAGGAAATTTATGGACTGATCCCATCTGACCGATCCAAGCCCTACGACATGCTGGATATCATCAAGCGCTTTGTGGATGAATCCGCATTTGATGAATACAAAGCCCTTTATGGAAAAACACTAATTTGTGGTTATGCCCGTGTGGATGGCTGGGCAGTTGGAATAGTAGCCAATCAACGCAAAGTAGTGAAGACAAAAAAAGGAGAGATGCAGATGGGGGGAGTAATCTATGCCGATGCTGCAGATAAAGCGGCCCGGTTTATTATGAACTGCAATCAACGTAAAGTACCATTGCTCTTTTTACAGGATGTAAGCGGATTCATGGTAGGAAGCAAAGCCGAACAGGGAGGCATTATCAAAGATGGAGCGAAGATGGTGAATGCTATGGCTAACTCTACCGTTCCTAAATTCACGTTCATCATTGGTAACTCATATGGAGCGGGCAATTATGCCATGTGTGGTAAGGCCTATGATCCCCGATTGATTTATGCATGGCCCACGGCACAGATCGCGGTGATGAGTGGAGGCTCGGCAGCAAAGACATTGCTACAGATAAAAGTGGCTTCCTTAAAAGCACAAGGTAAAACGATAGCAAAGGAAGACGAAGATCAGTTATTGAAAGAGATTACAGATAAGTATAACGAGCAGTTAAGTCCGTACTATGCAGCCGCACGTTTGTGGGTAGATGGTGTGATCGATCCGCTGGAAACGCGCAAAGTAATATCAATGGGCATAGAAGCTGCTAATCATTGTGCAGTTGAAAAATTTAATGTTGGAGTAATTCAGACCTGATGGAAGAAAAAGAATTGAAAGCGCTGGTTTCACTTCTTGATGACGAGGATCAGCAAATTGCCACTCACATCGAAGAGAAAATCCTTTCCCTGGGGACAACGATTATCCCTTACCTGGAGCAGGAATGGGAAATCAGTTTTAACCCGATGGTGCAGAAGCGTATCGAAGAAATTATTCATACGCTGCAATATGAACTCGTGAAGGAGCGATTGAAAGACTGGTACAATAGCAAAGAACAGGATTTGCTTACCGGTATGTGGATCATTGCCACGTATCAATATCCGGATATTGAACTGGAAAAATTAAAACAAGATCTGGAGCAGATCTATTACGAAACCTGGCTGGAATTTAAGCCAGAGTTGTATGCCTTTGATCAGGTGAAAGTGATCAATGGCGTTTTATTCAATAAACTGAAGTTCGGAGCGAACACGAAGAATTTTCATTCACCGGGAAATTCAATGATCAACGTGGTATTAGAGTCGCGCAAAGGCAACCCCATTACATTGTGTGTGATATACATGCTGGTGGCCCAGAAACTGAAAATGCCGGTTCATGGAGTCAATCTCCCCAATTTATTTATCCTCACTTTCCGTGATGAGCATCATACTTTTTATATCAATGCCTTCAACCGGGGTTTGATTTTCTCGAAGCAGGACATCGAGAATTATATTAATGAACTACACCTGGTGCCACAGAATTCATTCTATGAACCATGCAATAGCCTTGAAATTGTGCGCAGGGCACTGCGTAACCTGGTAATGAGTTTTGAAAAAGTAGGCGAACATGCCAAAGCGGAAGAGGTGAAGCAGTTGCTAATTGAGATTGCCGATGGTGGCGATCTGGGTGTTTAATCCTGCTGTTTAGCGGAAGCCCTGACTTCTAACAGTATATAAATCTGAGGACTGTAAAAAAAGAAGGGCGCTGCTCCTCAGCCGCGCCCTAACCCCAAAAACCAAACCCCTCTTCCTCGCCCCGTTTAACCGGGGCATCCCCACAATCGTTGCAATCTTTCAACTGCTATCTCTTTATCAGATCTTGACTTCTACTGCATCTGCATTAATGAAGTCAAATTCCACGCCATTTTTCATATCAACAAAGATAACGGAGTCCTTGTTCACTTTTCCTGCTAAAATTTGCCTGGAAAGCTCATTTAGTATCTCCTTTTGTATAACACGCTTTAGCGGCCGTGCGCCAAATTGGGGATCAAATCCCAAATTTCCAAGCCTATCCAACGCCTCTGTAGAAATATTAATTTTTACTCCGTTCTCTAATAAACGTTTTCTGATCTGCTCAAATTGTATGTTCACTATTTTTCGCACATCCTTTCTGCTTAATGGCCTGAACATGATTATCTCATCGATACGATTAATAAACTCCGGCCGTACGCTTTTCTTCAGCACTTCCAGCACCTGCTCTTTTGTTTCCTCCAGCACTTCAAAGAAATTTTCATCTGTTATCTTCTCAAAGTTCTCCTGGATGAGAGCCGAACCAATATTGGTGGTCATAATAATGATCGTGTTCTTGAAATTAGCCACGCGACCCTTATTATCAGTAAGCCTTCCTTCATCCAATACCTGTAACAAGATGTTAAATACATCCGGATGTGCTTTCTCTATTTCATCTAAAAGTATAACAGAGTAAGGTTTTCTTCTGACCGCTTCCGTTAATTGTCCGCCTTCATCGTATCCTACATATCCGGGAGGTGCTCCTATTAGCCTGCTTACACTATGGCGCTCCTGATATTCACTCATGTCGATGCGCACCATCGCATTATCATCATTGAATAAATAGTCGGCCAGCGCTTTCGAGAGTTCCGTTTTTCCTACGCCCGTAGTTCCCATGAATATAAACGAACCAATGGGACGTTTCGGATCTTGCAATCCTGCGCGACTTCTTCGTACGGCATCGCTCAGCGCCTTAATTGCTTCTTCCTGGCCTGCTACGCGCTTGCCCAGCTCCTCTTCGAGTGAAAGCAGTTTTTCGCGCTCACTTTGTAGCATTTTTGAAACCGGAATTCCTGTCCAGCGTGCTACTACGCCTGCTATATCTTCGCTGTCTACTTCTTCTTTAAGTAAAGAGTGCTCGCCCTGCTGTTCTTTCATTTGGGTCTGAAGATCGTTGAGTCGCTTTTCAGCTTCCGTGATTTTACCGTAGCGGATCTCCGCCACCTTTCCATAATCTCCGGCTTTTTCAGCCTGCTCCGCTTCAAACTTCAGTTTATCGATGTTCTCTTTCTCTTTTTGCAGCCCGTGAACAATTGCTTTTTCACTTTCCCATCTTGCTTTGAGTGAATTGCGTTGTCCCGAAAGTTCTGCTATTTCTTTACTGAGAAAAGACTCTTTGCTCTTGTCTTTTTCCCTTCGAATCGCTTCACGCTCAATTTCCAGCTGCATAATCTTACGGTTCAACTCGTCCAGCTCTTCCGGCAATGAATCCATTTCCAGGCGTAGCTTAGCTGCTGCTTCATCCATCAGGTCAATGGCTTTATCCGGCAGGAAGCGGTCTGAAATATAACGGCTCGATAATTCCACTGCTGCAATTACTGCATCGTCCTTGATGCGAACACCATGATGTAATTCGTATTTATCTTTAATCCCGCGGAGAATAGAGATGGAATCATCAACGGAAGGCTCATCCACCATTACGGCCTGGAACCTGCGCTCCAACGCTTTGTCTTTCTCAATGTATTTTTGATACTCCTTTAATGTAGTTGCACCGATGGCATGAAGTTCTCCCCTTGCCAATGCGGGCTTTAATAAGTTAGCCGCATCCATGGCGCCTTCGCCACCACCTGCTCCGATCAAGGTATGGATCTCGTCAATGAAAAGAATTATTTCCCCATTGGAATCTGTTACTTCCTTGATCACTGCCTTTAGCCGTTCTTCAAATTCGCCTTTGTATTTGGCACCCGCTACAAGCAGGCCCATATCCAGCGATACGAGTATTTTTGATTTCAGATTTTCAGGTACATCGCCATCTACAATACGTTGCGCCATGCCTTCCACAATAGCTGTCTTACCCACTCCGGGTTCACCCAAAAGGATAGGGTTGTTTTTTGTTCTGCGCGAAAGAATCTGAAGCACGCGTCTTATTTCTTCATCGCGGCCGATCACCGGATCGATCTTCCCTTTCCTGGCAAGGTCGTTTAAGTTTTTAGAATAGCGTTCCAGCGATTTGTATTTCGCTTCTGCATTCTGGTCGGTTACTTTAGAGCCACCACGCAATTCTTTAATGGCTTTAATCAAATCCGACTTATCAAAGCCTGCATCTTTCATGATTGCTGCTACTTTATCTTTGGTAGCCAGCAATGCCAGTAACAGATGCTCTACGGCAATGTATTCGTCTTTGAATTCGCGCAGCTCTTTTTCTGCACCTTGTAAAACCGCATTGGTCGTGTTAGATAAATAAGCCTGCTGGCCGGAAACTTTTGGATACCCGTTTACAATTTCATCTAGCTTGGTCTGTAATATGTTTTCGTTGATGTTCAATTTCTTGAACAAATAGTTAGAAACATTTTCATCTGTTTCAAGAATCGCTTTGAGTAAGTGGCCCGGTTCAATCGCCTGCTGCTGATTGCCCGTAGCAATCTCTGCAGACTTTTGTAATGCTTCCTGAGATTTTATAGTGAATTTATCAAAGTTCATATCATTCTGATCCTCCGGGCAATAGTTAACAAAATGCAATCCATTATGGGTGGGTGGTGGATTTCAGAAATTTTGACATTAAATTAAAGGTAAAATAGAGTTTATTTAAGAGTAAAATAGTGTTTATCAGACAATTTGACTTTGCTATATGCCAAAACGCTTCATTATAAAATCAACCTCAGCAAACGAATTACAGGCAAACGAATTGCTCGTTGAAGTCGCGTGGGAAGCATGTAACCAGGTAGGCGGCATCTATACCGTTATCCGTTCGAAAGCTCCTGCTATGATTCATCATCACGGTGCTAACTTTTGCCTGATTGGCCCTTATCTTAATAAAAATATTCAGGCCGAGCTGGAACCGCTCGATGATTCGGCCGATGTGTTCGGACAAGCGGCTTCCATGCTGCGAAAGAAAGGACACGATGTAATCTATGCGGAGTGGCTGGTAACCGGAAAGCCGCGTGTAATCTTGCTTAATCCCAATGTGATTGAAGCCAAGGTACTGAACGTGATCAAATACTTGTTGTGGAAAAATCATTCGATCAATTTTCCGTCTGATGTTGCACTCATTAACCAGGTAGTGGCATTTGCCTATCTCACTAAATTATTTTTTGATGAGTTGGTGAAGCTTGCTCCTGGTAATCAAAGGATCATTGCCCACTTTCATGAATGGATGTCGGGGCTTCCTATTCTGGATATGAAGAAAGAAGGAATGCCGGTAAAGACCGTGTTTACCACACATGCTACTCAGTTGGGAAGACATCTCGCTATAAACTCGCCCTTGTTTTATGCACATCTGCCTTTCTTTAGCCGTGAGGAAGAAGCAAAACGATTTGGTGTGGAAACAGAAGAAGCAATTGAATATGCCTGTGCGCAGCGCTGTGATGTATTTACTACGGTGAGCGATGTTACAGCCAGGGAATGTAAACATTTATTAAAAAGAGCACCGGAAGCCATCCTTCCCAATGGGCTGAATATTCAGCGCTTCGAAGCATTGCATGAGTTTCAAAATCTGCATTCCATTTATAAAGAACAGATTCACCAGTTTGTGATGGGACATTTCTTTCAGTCTTATTCTTTTGACCTGAATAAGACAGTTTATCTTTTCACCTCTGGCCGTTACGAGTACAGGAACAAAGGTTTTGATCTTACCCTGGAAGCATTGGTACACCTGAATGAGCAAATGAAGCGCGACCAGGTAGATCTTACGGTGGTGATGTTTTTTGTAACCAAACGTGATTATAGTTTTGTGAAACCGGAAGCATTGCAATCGCGCGCCATGATGGAAGAGATACGGCAGACATGTGAAGCCATTGAAAAGCAAATCAGCAAGCGTTTATTCTATGCTTCCACTACTTCGCAGGATAGTCACTTACCTGAGCTGAATGATTTTGTAGATGAATACTGGAAACTCCGTTATCGCAGAACAGTGCAGTCGTGGAAAAGCCTGCAGCTTCCTCCTTCCGTAACGCATGAACTGCTGGATGAAGAGAACGATGAGATACTTAATTTTTTAAAACGCAGAGACTTATTGAACAAAGCGGACGATAAAGTGAAGATTGTGTATCATCCCGACTTCATCAACTCCACCAGCCCTTTATTTGGAATGGATTACAGCCAGTTTGTGCGTGGCTGTCACCTGGGAGTGTTTCCCAGCTATTATGAGCCGTGGGGTTATACTCCGTTGGAGTGTATGGCCAGCGGTGTGCCTTCTGTAACGAGCGACCTTAGTGGCTTTGGCGACTATCTTCTGAAAAACTTTCCTGATCATGAAAAGAATGGAATGTACGTAGTGGAGAGAGGCAAGCGCACCTTCGACTGGAGCGCTAAACAACTGGCAGGATTTCTCTACCAGTTTATTTCACAAAACCGAAGAGACCGCATCATGCAGCGCAACAATGTAGAAAACTACTCTGCTGCCTTTGACTGGGAACACCTGATCAAGAATTATGAAGAGGCGTATGAGTTGCTGAGGTAACGTGGAACGTATATAACCGCTTGTAATTTGTGTTATTATCATAACTACGTGAACTTCCACACGGAAGACACAGCCCAACTGAGTCCTTGAAATGAAATCGGGCTTGTGTGCATAAACACTTGGCCTTATATTGCTGTCCATGGAAGATAAAAAACAAGGTCAGCTCGTTCGGTCCCTCGGTCTCTTTTCTGTCTTTCTGCTTACCGTAAGTTCCGTTATCGGTTCCGGTATCTATAAAAAAGTGGCTCCCATGTCGGTTGATCTTGGTTCGCCATCATTAGTAATGTTGGCGTGGATCCTGGCAGGTATCATTACCATTTGTGGTGCATTGAGTAATGCCGAAGTTGCCGGTATGCTGGCCGACTCCGGTGGAGAGTATGTGTACTTCAAAAAAATCTACAACCGGTTTTTTGCCTTTCTTTTTGGGTGGTCTAACTTCACTGCCATCCGTTCGGCATCGGCTGCTTCCATTGCTTATGTGTTCGCTATGTCGTTCAATTCACTCGTTCCTCTTCCAGGTCTCCCTGATGATATTGCCTCCATTTCTATATTCGGAATCTTTACTCCCTTCGATAATTTTGGTGTCAAGGCGCTCACGATCGGTTTGATCATCGGGCTTTCGTACGTCAACTATATCGGGCTTAAGTTTGGAGAGGGGCTGAATAAATCGGTTACGCTCATTGTTATTGCCAGCATTTTCCTTGTGATTATTTTAGGGCTTAGCATCGGTGGGGGAAGTATCTCTAATTTTCAAACGCCATCAGTAAACTATGTGGAGCAGTCGTGGTGGAGTGGCTCGTTTATTAAAATTATGTTTATGGCTATGCTCTCTGCCTTCTGGGCGTATGAAGGATGGTCTTCCATCGGGTACATCGGGGGTGAGATCAAAAACCCGAACCGCAATCTTCCGCTGGCACTCATCCTCGGGGTATTCTTTGTAATGGCGGTGTATGTAACGATCAACTTCACTTATCTGTATATTCTTCCCATTGATACCCTCATCGAATCGTATCAGGCAAAGAATACCATAGCCGCGGTGGTCGTGGTCAAACAGTTTTTAGGTACAGCCGGAGTGTTGTTTATCTCGCTGGTGATTCTGCTTACCACGTTTGGCTCTACCAATACGACATTGCTCACGCCACCGCGTTTGTATTACGCTATGGCAAAAGAAAATTTGTTCTTCAAGAGTGCCTCTTACATCCATCCCCGATACAATACACCTTCCAAAGCCATCGGCTACCAGGCCGTGTGGGCAAGTATCCTGGTCTTGTCGGGCAGCTTTGATCAGCTGACTGATATGTTGATCTTTGCTTCCTTTATTTTCTACGGAGCAACAGCACTTGGTGTTTTCGTGCTTCGTGTGAAGATGCCCGATGCACACCGCCCTTATAAAGCGTGGGGGTATCCCGTAGTGCCGGCTCTTTTTATTGTATTCTGTGCTGTCCTGATTGTGATTACGATTATGACCAAGCCTCGCGAAGCGCTTCTTGGGTTAGCTCTTATGATGTCGGGTATTCCACTTTATTTTTACTGGACCCGGAACAAAGCATAACTGATAGCGTCCGGAATAAAGCCACGAATGCATGAACAACGCCCAAGGGCAATTTCTTTTAACGAAATTATACAATTGAATTAACGATAGACAGGTTGGGGATTAAAGCGATTAATATAAAAGATGAAGCATTATTTTTTCTGTTGTTTCACGGTCATCCTTCTTGGGTTGACGGCATGCAAAAAAACAAGCAGTGATGCCCCGGAAAAAGGAGTGTCCTTTGTGTTGAATGAACATCGGAAGGAAGACATACAAAAAGTAGCTTACGCCATCACCTTAGCGATTCCATCAGAAAAAAGTGCATCCATTAGCGGCAATGAAACCATTGCTTTTACACTGCTTGCTGCTGATAAGCCATTGGTAATTGATTTCAGTGCGAATAGCAGTCAGGTAAAATCGGTGATGGTCGATGGTACATCCATTTCCTATTCCTTCGTAAACGAACACATTGTTATCGACAAGCAATTCCTTCACGAGGGTGCGATATTGGTGCAAATCGAATTCATTGCAGGAGATTTATCGCTCAACCGGAATGATGATTACCTCTATACCCTCTTCGTTCCTGATCGTGCGTCCACCTGTTTCCCTTTATTCGACCAGCCCAACCTGAAGGCTACGTACGAGCTTACATTAACCGTTCCTGAGAAATGGGAAGCTGTTTCTAACGGAGTTCTGAAAGAGAAGAAACAACAGAACGATAAATCAATTTTTGTTTTTGACAGGACAAAGCCAATCAGTTCCTACTTGTTTGCATTTGCTGCCGGTAAATTTTACAAGAAGCAACGCCACGTGAATGGCAGGGAGATGACGATGTATTACCGAGAAACCGATTCGGTAAAAGTAAACCGGAATGAACAGGAGGTGTTTGATCTGCACCGGAAGTCGTTGACGTGGCTGGAGGACTATACCCGTATCCGTTATCCGTTTGATAAGTTTGATTTCGTGCTTATCCCTTCCTTTCAATATGGAGGTATGGAACACCCGGGTTCTATTTTTTATAATGAGTCTTCTCTTTTTCTGGATGAGCATGCACCGGTCAATCGCCAGCTGAGCCGCGCCAGTTTGATAGCGCATGAAACCGCGCACATGTGGTTTGGCGATCTGGTTACAATGGATTGGTTCAACGATGTGTGGATGAAAGAAGTGTTTGCCAATTTTATGGCCGCCAAAATTGTACAGCCTTCTTTTCCTGACATTGATCATCGCCTGCGTTTTTTGCTGGCGCATTATCCATCTGCTTATGAAGTGGATCGCAGTGCAGGAGCAAATCCGATCATCCAGCCTCTGGAGAATCTGAAAAATGCGGGGACACTTTATGGTGCCATCATTTATCAGAAAGCCCCCATTGTGATGCGACACCTGGAAAGAAAAATCGGAGAAGAGTTGATGCAGCAAAGTCTTCGTGACTACCTGAAAAAGTTTTCGTATGGCAATGCAAGATGGGATGACCTGATACAGATCATCGATGAAAAATCGCCTGAAAACATAGAGGCATGGAGTAATGTATGGGTGAAAACCTCAGGAATGCCCGAGTATAAATGGATGGGTAAAAATATTGTTCAGCATAACGATTCTGTTGCTGACCGGATCTGGCAACAACCGCTTCAGATTAGCTGGAATAATCCGAAGCAGGATACTTCCGTCAATATGGTATTGGCCAGCGGAGTTTCCTTACTGGTGCATTCCGGACCTGGCTTTCTTAATTCGGATGGCTTCAGCTACGGCTATTTTAGCATGGATGAAGAAGGTAAGCATTACTTTTTAAATAACAGTCTTCAATGGAAAGATCCTGCCTTTCGTGCATCGATGTGGATGAACTGCTGGGAAAGTATGGTGCGGGGTGATGGACCTTCACCACTGCAATTGGAGCAAGCTACACTTCAGACACTAACGAAAGAGAGTAACCCATTGCTGGTTGATTTTCTTCTCGGGCGGTTACAATCGGCCTGGTGGCAATTGCTTAATGATAATGACCGTGCTGTTATGCAGCATGATCTGGAAGAAATACTCTGGACACTTGTGCTCACCACCAAAGAAGGCGGGAGGAAGACACCTTACTTTAATGCCTACCGCAATCTGGCGGTGAGTACGGAAGGATTAAATACACTGGAAGCACTATGGGAAGGAAGTAAAACCGTGAAAGACCTTGTGCTATCGGAAGAAGATAAGATCACGCTGGCGTACGAGCTTGCACTAAAAATCCCTGCCCGGCAAGAGCTGATACTGAGGAAACAACTGGAACTCATCACCAACCCTGACCGTCAAAAGCGCATGCAGTTCGTGATGCCTGCATTAAGTGATGATTGGACTGTGAGGGATGGTTTTTTTGAGTCGCTGAAGAAGGCGGAAAACCGTGAGCACGAATCGTGGGTGCTGGAAGCATTGAGTTACCTGCATCATCCCCTGCGAGCGAAACAATCTATTCAATACCTGCGTCCCACGCTTGATCTGCTGCAGGAAGTACAACTGACGGGCGATATCTTCTTCCCACAGCGATGGCTGGCTTCTTCTTTTAATGGATACTCGTCAAAGGAGGCATCGGCTATTGTGAAGACATTCTTAAAAGAGAATCCGGGGTATCCGTATTACCTGCGAAATAAAATACTTCAATCGACCGATATGCTGGAGCGTGCTGCCAGACTGAAACAGGAGATCGTACCACGATAGTCTGAGGCAAGACGCAACTGACCAGATCATTCTTGCTTAATGTCAGAAAATTTTATAAGCGTTAAGATTTTGCTGACGAGAGGAATGGTATTTTTCGATTTTCTGTTTTTCGTTTCGGAAAAAACGATTTATCAAAAATTACCCATGTAAGCGCAAAGAGAAATTCGGGAAAAGAGCGTACGCCCCATTCAAATTTATAATTGTTTAACAGTATTCGGAAGCGGTCAGTCATTGAAGCGGTCATCAGGGAAGTTCGCAGGAGCTTTAACTTCAGTTGATTAAAGTCATTTGGATTACCTGATTTTGCAATCAGTTTAAAATAATCAAATTGAAAAGAGGTGATGGGTAATGATGAAATGCGATTTACTATTGCTTCTGGGATTGTTACAAATTGCTCCCGGTTAATGTATTCGACAAATACGATTATGGGAATTACAAGATTACTGCTCAGTGCGGTAGTGATCACCTCATTCCAGTCGATCTCGCAGCTTCGCAGAATATAAACGGAGTCGGCAATTGTACGTGTTGCCTCATCTTTGCCTTGCATGCCATGCACGAAAGAACAAATCAGCTGGTGCTCCGGTTTAAGCATGGTATGAAGCGGCTTATAAGCACATACTCCCGACCAAAAGCTGTCTTCAGTTAATTTGTTTAAAGGGAGCTGAAGAAATTTGATATGAAGATCAAGTTCATTATCGTCTTTTGTAAGCGTATGGGAGTGAACTATCCCCCCCTTCATCCATTTCGGATTTTTGTTAGGGTATTTGGCTGCCCATCCATTCGCACTTAATATGTTAAAGGCCTTCATCCAGTCTTCAGGATGTATGGCTAAATCGATATCCAATACGGAACGGGTTCCCCAGTCCTTATAAAAAACTTCAATCGCAGGCAGTCCTTTAATGATAACATAATTGATATGGTCAGCAGCCATTAACTTAACAACTTCTTCAAGCTGATTTCGGAACACCTGATTGCGAACCCATGTATATCTGTAATAACCTTTCAACTCCCGGATGAAGGGATCATCCACTTTGGCCTGAGACATTTTTTTGTACAGAAGAGATAACAGTCGCTGAGATCCGAAGTCCAGGTTATCAAAGACCTGAGGAAGCAAATGGCTATTTCTTTGAAATGTTGGCCTGTTGTAATGATTTTGATTAATCCAGCTGTTCCAGCATTGCAATGATTCTGCTGCATTTTCAAAAAGACATGCTTTGAGTAAAAGTGTCTGAGTGAGATCAGGCAGAGTGCTATAGTACATTGAAGGCAAGCGCTTCATATTCATAACTCTAATTGATAGGTCTGATCAGCTATCGAAGACAGTTCTTCATTGTGGCTGACAATTAACAGCGCAGGCCGATGATTGATGTTTTTTAAACAGTTAACGAAATTATTTATCGTTTCCTGATCAAGATGGTTGGTTGGCTCGTCCATAATAATCAACGGGGCTTTGGATAAGAAGCATCTTGCTAGTCCTAATTTTTGTCTTTGCCCTCCGGATAGTTTCATTCCTTTTTCACCTACCTCAGATTCTTTTCCCTGAGGCAGCGAGGAAATGAATTCTTCGAGAGAAGCGGATCGAATGGCTTCATCAATTTCGTGGTCACTAGCGCCTGGTCTTGCATACCGGATATTTTCCGCTACAGTGCCATTAAAAATAAGATTTTCCTGAAACAGAACGCTGATCTGCTTTCTCAGTGAATGTATGTCAAGATCTTGATATGGAATATGATCTGCCTGCAGATCACCTTTATCTGGTTTGTAAAACCCAAGAAGGAGATGGATCAGCGTGCTTTTACCTGATCCGTTAGGGCCTTTCAATAAGGTAACTGTGCCGGGCAAAAAATGCATACTGAAATTTTCAAAGAGTTTCCTGGAAGCAAAAGAGAAAGAAATGTTATTAATGAAAATGTCTCCTGTAAAATTCAATGGCTTGTTACCCGTGTAAGGTTCATATTGTACGCCTGAGAGCAGATGCCTGTATTGATGAAAGGAATAGTTTCCTTCTATAATTACAGGAACAACGCTGCTGATGTTATTGAAATATCTTTTAAGAAGATAAAGACAAAAATAAAACGAAATGAGCGTTCCAATGGTCATGGCACCCTGAATGACACGATGTCCGCCAATCAAAAGTAGAATCATACTGGAAACAGAGAAAATCATCTCCTGATAGCTGGCTGATTTTGTAAATCCATCAACCATTTTCTGATTGGATGTATTCAGCTGCTCAGCGACTTTTGTATGGTGTGATAATTCAGTGCTTTGACTTGAAGAAGCCTTGATCAGTTTATGAAACTCTAAAACAAAGAATGTATGACGATGAAACACCTCAAACATTCTTTGAAACTGGGTGAGACTTTGTTTGCCAGTCTTCCGCACATACCGAATTACTCCGATGCTGATCACGCTTAGCAGTAGTAAAATGCAGCTCATCGGCCAGTCGATAAAAAATAAAACCACAAAAAGCAAAGAACTAACTAATACAGAAGGGATGAGAATGGAAAAGAAGGAATTAAGAAGCGCATCTATTTTTTCTGTGTCATAGACAGCAATTTTATGAACTTTAGAAAGATCGGCCTGCAGATAGTAATCATGTGACGAGTGAAGTATGCGACTTGTCAGTGTAGTTCTTATTTTGAAAATTTCCTTTTTGGTAATTTGAAGTATGCTATTTCTGGTGCTGACTGACAGAAACCCATTAACAACAATTAGTACGATGGCTACGGTGATCAATATGAGCAAAAGACGAAAGTCGGAAGCAGGTAATGCCCGGTCGAAGATCAGTTGAATGAGTAATCCAACCGGCAGTACCATTGCTGACGACAAAATGGAGAATCCGATGGCAAGCCATAATTTGAATTCACGAAGACATCCTAATGAGCGGATAGATTGAATTAATTCTTTAATCATTTTGTCTTCTGCGATCTAAAGCTGCCTTTAATAATCGGGGAAATTGTTTTCTTAGATTTTTATTTATGCGGGAAGCATTGGTGTCATGTATTCTTCTTTTCGCCAATGTTTGCTCGATAACAATCTCCGACAAGCCGGCTTCTTTGGCTTTCATGTACCAATCCAGGAATTCCTCCAAAGCAAAAGAACCTTTAAAGAATCCTACCCGCTGGAATGCTTCTCTTCGGATCATCCATGTTGATTTGTGACGGCCGATCATCGCTCCGGAATGAAAATCAATTGTCAGTTTTTCATGTTCCGGCAATTCGGGACTTATAAATTGTTCGATCCAGCCAAAGATCATGTCCATAGCCGGGTTATCCCTAAGCGTATTCAGTTGAATCGTAATTTTGTCGGGTAACCAAATGTCGTCTGCGTCAAGAAAAGTCAGGAGATTTCCTGTTGCTCTTTTTATGCCTTCATTCAATGCTGTTGCTATACCAAGATTGATTTGTTTGAAATAAGATACTTCAGGATAAAGAGCAATTAATTGTTCTGTGTTATCCGTTGATCCATCATCAATAAGGATTATTTCATGCACCTTTTGGGTCTGGCTTAGAATACTCTGCAATGCCTCGGGAAGATATTTTGCTGAGTTGTAGCTGGGGATGATGACACTAATTTTATTTGTCATAAGCCATCGATGGGAGGAAGTGATTGTATGCCGGCTTCTCTTCTTCTGTCTAACGATAATTTCAATGCTTTCAGTACATGAAGGTCTTTTGTTGTTTTGTGCTTGGTCACATTTCCGGAATGAATGCGATAATAGAGCATTATTTCATTTAAGATGTGAATAGCGATTTTTTTTTCACGGGCACGGAGCAACCAGTCCTGATCTTCTGAAAGGTGCATTTGCTCATTGAAATAACCGATTTTTTCAAATACATTTTTATTGATCAAGAGTGCACCAAGCTGCACATTAAAAACAGGTTTCTCAATGTCGATCTCTTTTCTCTGGTACTCCGATCCAGGCATGTAAACATATTCAATGAGGCCTCCGATGATTTCCAGGGAAGGAGAGTGGCGGATTGCTTCTAGTTGAGCTTTGAGTTTTCCTGCCGGCCAAAAGTCGTCCGCATCCAGGAAACTGACATAATGGTGACGGGCTTTTCTTAAACCGAGATTTCTTGCGCTGGAAGGTCCTTGATTTTCCTGTCGGTAATAAACGATTGACGGATACGGTATCGCATCTATAATTTCCTTTGTATAGTCTGTCGATCCGTCATCCACCACAAGAATTTCTATTTCATCGATGCTTTGCCTAATAACACTTTCAATTGCTTCTTTTATAAATTGTGCGCCATTATAGACCGGAATAATAACTGAGATCATACGCGGTTCAATCCGTCTTTATTTAAAAAAACATACAATGTTTCTGCTATTTCGCCCGGATCAGTTCCTAACATTACCTGATAAGTTCTGAGTCTTTTTACTAAAGCTACACATTTTCCAAAGGCTTCAGTTCTGATCAGCGGCAATTGAAAAAGTGTAGTGGGTGCTATGCTTTTAAGTGCTTCAGCTGGATTGGATTCGATTACCTTTGTTTTTCCTTCCCGGCTGATTACCGGGATAAATGAATAGTGTAATTCACTGTGTGTAAGGATCTTTTCGGAGCATCGTTCGTTCACAAAAATCATCGCTTTATCGGCATCCTTAAATTTTGTGTCGGTAAGCTTTTTAAGAAAATTTAAACGCTCGAGATTGCCCCACTCTATTTTGACACAATTGTAAAGTGAATATAATATTCCTTTCTGCGTATCGATAAGTACGTAATCATCCCCTGCGAGGAATAATTGTTGATGAAGCAGGCTGGAAAGACAGGTACTTGATTTTCCCGAACCACTTTTTCCGGTGATGATCATGGACGAAGAGATATCTCCGATGCCACCAGCATGCAAAAGTTGATAAGGAGTATCCCTGGTCCACCAATGAAAGAGGGTACGAAAAGGAAAACTTACTTCCCAATAAGGAATATTGGTTGCTGAATCGATATAGTAAAATCCTTCTTTGCGTAGTTGATCAAATAAAATGATAGCACCAGAGCCATGCTGGTAAATAGTCTGGAACCGATCTGTATTCATCCCTTTAATGAGGCCCTGCACTTCAAAGTCAGCAGGAGTCCATGGAAAAGAAAAAGGAGAAAGATTACCTTCAAAACAAAAAACAGAAAGTGTGTTCAGAACAACAGATTCAGATGGCGCTTTCAAGTGAGCCAACGATCTACTCATCTTTTCTGCTATGTGCTGATTGGAGAAATGAAGCTTCGCATGTTCGCTGCCTAACCTTATACTTATATTCTGCTCTTCTTTGCCGGAGGCCTTATAATAGCATTCCTTGAATTCCTGCAAAAAGAGTTCGATCCGATCATCTGTCATTCCGGGAGTTTATTTGGCCATCCACTCTGATCCACTTCATGAATAGGATCAAGCAATAACAAATCCTTCATATCTTCGTATTTGCTATACTCGGGTATTCCCTGTATTTTATTTTCTGATGGAACCAAAGCAGGAATATCATCGATCATTGCGAGTGCCTCAGTAAGTAAATAATCCAGAAATGGTTTACAGGCATCTTGATTTTCGCAGGCACTTATAATCTGTTCACGGTTATAACCTGCTTCCGCCATCTTCCAGATCTCCAAAGCAGCGCTCCTGAAACTATAATAACTGCCATTTACTAAATTCACCACCACGGCTTCGTCTTCAAACAATTCGCTTACAATTTTTGAACTATTAGTGACTCCCATAACGAACATTAGGTTTATTTGTATCGATAATACGAAATTATGTAGGGTTGGTCAATAGTCAAAGGTTGATGAAAGAAAATTACTTTGCATTCAGCCATGCCGCTCTTCGTTTACTTTTATCAACATCTAATTTCAAACCTGCCTCTTCAAAAAGTTTGGTTTGCATAGCAGGGTTTTCTTCCGGTGTGATTTTGGCAGAACGTTCACTATTGTTTCTCTTATAGCTGATATTGATTTCTTTTCCTGGTGTCAATGCATCGATAGTGGAAATGATGCTTTCAACATCAGTCACTGCTTTGCCATCTAAAGATAAAATAAGATCACCTGATTCTAATCCGGCTTTGTAGGCGGGTGTTCCTATTTTAGTGTAGGATGAAATGATCGGCCCTGCGTCTGTCTTTTTGAACGAAGCACCCAGATACGCTTTGCCGGGGGCAGCTTTTGTATAAGATACACCTGCACTCTCCAGCAGTTTGGCATAGTCGGGCAACTCGCTTTTAAAAATGTACTTGTCAAAAAAATCGTTGGCGAAAGCGGGAGTGGCATACTCACCAAGTGCTGCCTGCAAATCACGCACGGTATAAGGGCTTTCAGTTTTACCGTGCTTGCTCCATACCAGCTTCATAAAATCATCGAGTGAAGAAGTGGCGTTAAGATTACGCAATGACAGATCCAATGCAAGACCCATTACCTGTCCGTAAGTATAATAAGAGATAAATGTATTGCCTCGATTATTCGGGTCAATGGAAGTAGCAGCATCGGCAAAGGGTGCCTGGTAACTCATTTCCACAGGATTGAAAAAATTTCTTGCCGGGCTGTTAACAACAAAGTTTATCGCCCCCGAAAGATCAGCTGCATATTCTTTTGGTGAGATTAATCCAGCGCGGCAAAGAATCAGATCAGTATAATAATTGGTGAACCCTTCGGCAAACCAAAGTTCGCCCGACATATTCGCTTCTTCAAAATTAAAAGGCTCCAGTGCAGCGGGACGGATGCGCTCTACATTCCAGCAATGAAATAACTCATGCGATACCGTGCTCAGCGCCCATTTAATTCCCTCACCCTCCAGCGGAAAGGAGCCGACTACATACGTAGAGTTTCTATGTTCCATGCCATCGCCACTGGCCTGCGGCACATAGCACGACAGAAACGTATACGTGCCGAAATCATAATCAGGAAGCCCTCCCATGACTGCTTTCTCCTGCTTCACAATTTTCTTTACACCCTCAAAGTAATCGTTGGCAGCAGCTTCCGTACCATGGTGATGTAATGCCACGCGAATGGTGTATTTCTTTCCGTTCGATTCTTCTTCGAACTCCCGTAAGGTAAAGTTGCTGATCTCGGTGGGACTGTCCATGAAATACTGAAGATGAGGTGCGTAATAAAGCGTACCTCCCAATGGTTTAAGCTGGGTAGCTACTTTCCATTTCAAATCCTCACGTACCTTGAAGTTTACTTTTACAGGCCGAAAGTCAAGACCGCGTGCGAAAACAAATGTAGCTGGCATATTCAGATGAGCGTGGCTTTCGTCAACCTGCAGGTAGGTGCCGTCTCCGCGATCGCCAAACAATGTGTAGGTAAAAACCACGGTGCCATCATGACCGCTTACATTCCACTGGTACGGATCAGGACGATATACAGTAAGCGCCTTGCCTTTGCTATCGAAAGCTTTTACCTGATATACATTTTTGGCGAACTCATGAATGGCTTATCGTCCCGGAGAAGAGCGGCTCATGCGTACTTCCAGTACCTCATCTTTCAGATTTTTAAAAGTCGCTTTTATGGCTGCTTCATGATGAACCGCATTCCCGAAGGAGATCTCGTATTCATTGAAAGTTTGTGCCTGAGCATGAAAGGACACGATGAGCAAAAGAAAAAACAGTTTTTGCATGGGTTGATTTTAGTAGCGGTAAAAATAACCGGCTTTAGTTTAATAAATGACCTTTCTGTAGGGATAATAATTGATGAAAGACTACCTGCAATCGATTTAATCCTTTAAATTTCATTTTCCTAAACAGCGGTTATGAACCTTAACATGGATGCACAGAAGCAGAATACCTATGATGCGATTGTGGTAGGCACCGGTATCAGCGGTGGCTGGGCAGCAAAAGAGCTTACTGAAAAAGGATTGAAAACATTAGTGCTTGAACGGGGGCGCGATGTAAGGCATGTGGTGGATTATCCCACCATGACGAAAGACCCATGGCAACTTCCCAACGCCAATAAACTGACAGAAGAAGAACTGAAATTTTACCCTGTGCAATCACGCACTGGCTGGGTAGGTCAGGCCAACAAACACTGGTGGACCAATGATATTGAGAACCCATACACCGAAGTAAAACCCTTTGACTGGATCCGCGGCTACCATGCCGGTGGCCGTTCACTCATGTGGGGCAAGCAAACGTATCGCTTATCTCCCATGGACTTCGAAGCGAATGCTAAAGATGGTCATGGTGTGGATTGGCCCATTCGCTATACTGATCTTGCTCCATGGTATGATTATGTGGAGTCCTATATTGGCGTAAGCGGTCGTGCGGAAGGGCTGCCTCAGTTGCCGGATGGAAAATTTCTTCCTCCTATGGATTTGAATTGTGTGGAGGAAACCTTTCGCGATAAAGTAGCAGAAAAATTTAACGGAAGAAAAATAACCATTGGTCGTGTAGCACATCTTACGGCAGCATTACCCCATAGCCCCAACCGTGGTATTTGCCAATCGAGAAACATGTGCGACCGCGGATGTCCTTATGGCGCCTACTTCAGCAGTAACTCCTCTACTTTGCCAGCTGCAGAGAAAACCGGTAATATGACGTTGCGTCCGCATTCCATTGTTCACTCGGTGATCTATGATGAACAGAAGGGGAAAGCAATAGGAGTAAAAGTGCTAGATGCGCAAACCAAAGAAGAGATCGACTTCTTTGCGAATGTGATTTTTTTAAATGCGTCTACTTTAGGAAGCACATTTATTTTATTGAACTCAACATCCAGCCGTTTCCCCAACGGCATGGGTAACGGAAGCGATCAGCTGGGAAGAAATATCATGGACCATCAATACCGCGCAGGTGCTGCTGCCGATGTCGATGGCTATGAGGATAAATACTATATCGGGCGCAGGCCCAATGGAATTTATATTCCGCGTTTTCGTAATGTGGGTAAAGAGCAGCGTACTGATTTTGTACGTGGCTTTGGTTACCAGGGAGCTGCCAGCCGTGAAGGATGGGCACGGGGTGTAAAAGAAATGGCGTATGGCGAAGAGTTGAAGAAATCGCTGCAGGAGCCAGGGCCATGGACCATCGGTATCACTGGCTTTGGTGAATGCCTGCCTTATTCCGATAACCGTGCTACCATCAATAATGATAAGAAGGATGCCTTCGGATTGCCCACCTTAAGTATTGATGCCGAATGGAAGGAGAATGAAAAAGCAATGCGCAAAGACATGAAGGAAGCGGCCGCGGAGATGCTGGAAGCAGCCGGATTTAAAAATGTGAGAACCTATGATAATGCCAATAACATTGGATTGGGGATACATGAAATGGGCACTGCGCGTATGGGGAAAGATCCTAAAACTTCGGTGCTGAATAAATGGAATCAACTTCATGAAGTGTCGAATGTGTTTGTTACGGATGGTGCGGCCATGACTTCATCGGCCTGCCAGAATCCGTCATTGACATATATGGCACTGACAGCACGTGCCGTAGATTATGCCGTAAGCGAACTGAAAAAAGGAAATTTAAAATAAGGAAGAGTATGAACCGGAGAGAAGCCATACAAAAAGCGACACTTGCGTTAGGATTTGCGATATCGGCTCCTGCATTGACAGGAATATTAAACGGATGTAAATCAGCTCCCGAAATAAATTATCAGCCTATTTTCTTCACCAGGGAACAGGCTGGCCTGATTGCCGAACTATCTGAAATCCTTTTGCCTAAGACCGATACACCAGGCGCAAAGGAGGTTGGCGTTCCTTCTTTTATCGATACGATGCTGAAAGAAGTATATCCGAAAGAAGAACAAGATAGCTTCCTGATGGCAATGACCGATTTTGATGTAGATGCAAGAACCATGTTCAACGATGCTTTCATCGATTGCACACCAGAGCAACAAAAGGAATTGGTAAAGAAACATCATGATGCTGCCTTTGCAGGAAACGTAGGTGGCGCATCGGGCAACTGGTGGGATGCCGCCAATAAAGCAGAACGGCCGTTTATTTTAAGAGTAAAGGAATTAGTGTTGCTGGGATTCTTTACCAGTGAAGCAGGCGCTACACAAGTATTGCAATACAACGAGGTACCAGGCCCTTATCATGGATGTGTACCTCTTGCTGAAGTGGGCAAAGCATGGGCTACTTAGAAAACAGTGATCAGTTAACGGTTAATAATTATCAGGAAACGATGATGGAATCAATGCCCTACATTACTGATAACTATTAACCACTAACTATTAACTACATCTACAGCTGGTGAACGCCTTCACTGATTTCTTCAATCATTTTTTTGCAAAAGGCAGGAAGATCTCCCGGATTTCTGCTGGTCACTAATCCATTATCTACTACTACTTCCTGATCTACCCAGGTAGCACCGGCATTGATAAGATCTGTTTTAAGAGAAGGATAAGAAGTAACCGTACGACCTTTTAGTTCGCCTGTTTCAATTAGCGTCCATGGTCCATGACAGATGGCCGCAATAGGTTTGGCATCATCAAAGAAGCCAGAAACAAATCCCACCACCTCTTCATTCATTCTTAACTGATCGGGATTCATTACACCTCCAGGCAAAACCAGCGCATCATACTTTTTTGAATCTACCTCATCAATTGATTTGGTCGCTTCATATTCTTTGCCCCAGTTTTTTTCTGCCCACGATTTAATGCTGCCTTTTTCTATTGAGATTACATCCACCTCAGCACCTGCTTTCTGAAGCGCCTTGAAAGGTTCGTTAAATTCGGATTCTTCAAAACCATGCGTAATCACAATAGCTACCTTTTTATCATTTAACTGTTTCATAAAATCGTTGTTTGAAGTTTATCCGGTAAAATTGAATGCCAGAATAGTGCAGCATCCTGTGTTTTGTATTGGGGAAATTAGGCAACAAGCCTTGACTGGAATTGAATACGGATAATAATCGCCAAGTGGCATAGTTATTTACAAAATTGGAAGAGAGAATAAGAGAGAATAAACGTTTCATTTTAAAAAAGGAGGAGGTATGAGTTTTCGTGAAAAAAACTATGAAGTTGATAACAGAACGAATGTCAACCATGAGGGTAAATATGCAAATACACCCGCCAGAAGGTTGACATCCACTTCTATTATCGGAGATAGCGTGCAAAACCAGGAAGGCGAAGACCTGGGTACTATTGAAAACCTGATGATCAATGTAAACGATGGTCATATCGAATATGCAGTAATTGAGTTCGGGTCATTTTTGGGAGTAGGGGGCAAGCTGTTTGCCGTTCCTTTTTCTGAGCTTAACCTCAACCCTGACCGGCAATTGTTTGTGTTAAACAGAAGTAAAGAATACCTTAAAGAATCCCCCGGATTTAATAAAGATCATTGGCCGGATACGAATGACCATACGTATTATACCGATGTGGATGCGTATTGGGAGGCACAGTCCAGAAACATATATGTATAGGATTTCTAATAGTTAAACTAAAAAGAGGCTCAATCTCCTCTTTAAAGGACTATAGGTAAGTTGGGCTAAAACAATTTTAACAGATTGATTTAGCCCTTTACTTTTAAGCGATATTATTTGTTCTGAATACTCTAACTGAATTCTATGGTAAACTATTTTACAGGATTTTCTCTATCTGTTTGTTTATTCGTTCTGATTCTATCAGAAGTCAAGGCACAGGTATTCCCGGCTGATTTTTCACAGGTACGTGTTGCCAACGGGATCACCGATCCGACAGTGATGGCTTTTGCTGCTGACGGAAGAATTTTTGTGGCACAGCAGAATGGTGCCTTACGAGTGATTAAAAACGGAACGCTATTAGCAACACCTTTTATTACGCTTGCTGTTAACTCCTCCGGTGAACGTGGATTGATCGGTATTGCTCTTGATCCTGACTTCGCTACCAACAACTATATCTATTTGTATTACACCGTAGCTGACGGGTCACATAATCGCCTCAGCCGGTTTACGGCCAACGGAGATGTGGTTGTCGCAAATAGCGAATCCATCGTACTTGAGCTTGATCCTTTGAGTACTGCCACCAATCATAATGGAGGCGCATTAGCCTTTGCCCCGGATGGAAAATTATTTATAGCCGTAGGTGAAAATGCCAAAGGCAGCAATGCTCAGAATCTGGATACCTATCTTGGAAAAATTCTTCGCATCAATAAAGATGGCAGCGTTCCTGCCGGTAATCCTTTTACAGAAGGTTCCGAACAAAAGAAAAGAGTGTGGGCCTACGGAATGCGCAATCCTTATACAATTTCATTTCAGCCGGGTACAGGAAAGTTTTTCGTGAACGATGTAGGGCAGAATACCTGGGAGGAAGTGAATGATGTAACTACCGGTGGAAAAAATTTCGGATGGCCATCGGCCGAAGGGACAAGTACGAATACACTTTACACTAACCCTGTCTATATCTATGGCCGTGGCAGTACAGATGGTACCGGCTGTGCGATCACTGGCGGAACATTTTTTAATCCCGCCACAACCAACTATCCCAGCCAATACATAGGGAAGTATTTTCTGATAGACTTCTGTAATAAATGGATTAATTTTTTTGATCCCACGTTAGCTTCACCCACGCGCGCTGCATTTGCTACTGCTATTTCCGGTGATGGCGTAAGTATTTCTACAGGCACAGATGGAAATTTGTATTACCTCAGCCATTCGGCCGATGCATTATATAAAATTACCTATAACCCTGTTGCGGTCGCTCCATCGATTACACAGCAGCCTTCCAGCGTTTCCATCTCACAGGGAGAAACGGCTACGTTCAGCGTCAGTGCTTCGGGATCTGCCCCGCTTACTTACCAATGGAAGAAAAACAATGTAAACATACTGAATGCAACTTCGGCAAGTTATAGTATTCCCAATGCGCAGGCAGCCGATGCCGGCAATTATAAAGTTACTGTTTCCAATGCAACGGGAAATAGTACAAGCAATGAAGTGACACTCACAGTCATTGCGAATGCACCACCTGTTGCTGTGATTACTACGCCATCGAAAACGTATCTGTACACGGCAGGTACAGCAATCTCTTTTTCAGGTGCAGGTACCGATGCGGAGGATGGGGATTTACCCGCAGCTGCCTTCAGCTGGCAGATTGATTTCCATCACGATGTGCATAAGCATGATCAGCCTGCCGTGACCGGAATTAAAAGCGGAACATTTAATGTACCCAGTGAAGGAGAAGTGTCTTCCAACGTCTGGTACCGGTTTATTCTGACCGTGACGGACTCCAAAGGAGCGAAGGCAAAAGATTCACTGGATGTGTTTCCTGAAAAATCCACACTTGATTTTGCTACTACTCCTGCCGGGCTTCAGGTAACGTTAGATGGTCAGCCGCTTACAACACCTGCTTCTATAGTAAGTGTTCGGGGCATCAGGCGGGAAGTAGGAGTAATTACACCGCAAACAATAAATGGTATTGAGTATCAGTTTACATCGTGGTCTCAGGGAGGCGAAGCAGCGCAAACCATCACTACTCCATCAGCAACAACTATGTATACCGCTAACTTTAGTCCGGTAGTGGTTGGGTTGGGTGAAGAAATGATATCATCGGGTTTGAATGTTTATCCTAACCCTGTAAAAGACGAATACTTTTATATGACGGTGGTAACTGATCAGGACCTGGATGCTTCCTTGTACCTGGCAGATCCTCTTTCCCGGAATGTAATGAAAGTGAATGTGAGCCTGCTAAAGGGACAAAACAAAATCCCCGTATACATAGGCGACCTTGTTGCCGGCATGTATGCACTCTCCCTGAAGATGAATGGTCAATCCATTTCAGGGAGAGTGCTGATCATGAAATGATGATCATTTTTTTAATTTATAAAATTACGGTTTCTAAAGTTGAAAAGTAGTTGTGTTGTCAATTGAGGCTTACGTGATGCGCTATTCCGTTTTCAATACTTCAGCGGGGTTTGATCGTGCTGCTTTCAGCGTTTGAAATCCGATCATTAGCATAGCCATTCCCATGACGATAAGCACTCCGAATAATAATTCGCTGATAGTAATGGGTGCGTGATAGGTGATAGAGGCAAGTACGATGCGGTCGAAATAAAGATAGGTGGCCGGCAGTGCGATCAGTGCAGACAAAGCAAGCAAGATCAAAAAACTTTTACTTAACAAATAGATCAGGCTTCCATCGCTTGCTCCAAGCACTTTACGGATGCTCAATTCTTTCAATCGTGTTTCGGTGGTGAATACGACCATGCCGAGCAATCCCATGCTGGAGATACAGATGGCGAGGAAGGCAAGGAACCCGATGATCTTAAGCATCGCTGAATATTCTCCATAAGCTCTTTCAATGGATTCGTCATAGAACTTCGCCTCCAAAGGATGAACATTGTCGATGTGATGCCAGGCCTTTTCTATTTTTGCCATCGTAGCGGGTAAATCGGAAGAATTGATTTTTGCATTGATGATCTCGGCTTCGTCTGCGGAGTAAATCAACATCACTTCGAAGATTCTGCTTTCTACTCTGCCATAATGAAAATCTTTCAGCACACCAACAATTTTTCTTTTCACGCCATCTGCAATAATGATCTCATCCAGCGCTTTCATCGGATCCTGACCGCCAATCTGAAAGCGTTTTAAAAACTGTTCATTCACGATGACTTCCTCTTCCCCTGATTTCCCTGCTTTGGGAGTAAAATTCTTTCCTGCCAAAAGCCGGTGGCCATGAAGAGGCAGATAGTTTTCATCCACCTTGTTGAAACAAATGTCAGCCGAGTCCTCAGGATTGATATATTTCACATTGGTGGTCCAATAGTTTCCGATACTTGTTACTATGGCCGATTTTGAAATTTGTTTCACTTCCGGTATTTCGGCAAGTTCTTTGATCAATAGCTCCGGCTTGTTATTTTGTAGTTGAATGTTCAGAATGTTTTCAGTTTGAAAGCCAAGGTCGAAAGAAAGCAGGTGCCTGTATTGTTTGTAGCTGATGAGTGTGGCCGCGATGAACGCGATGGATACGGTGTATTGAAGAACAATGAGGGTCTTGCGTACATTCAGATTGCGAAACATACGCAGTGAGAAATTGCTTTTTAACACCTGAATGGCATTGATACGGGAAAAGAAGAGAGCCGGAAAAAACCCGGCAGTAGTGCCAACCACAACGGCCAGTAAAATAAAGCAGGCAATGAGCTGAGGAGAAAGATCAAGCTGCAGCATCTCCTGGATTCGTGGATTGATGGATAAAAAATACGGGCGTAATAACAAAAACAATACGAATGAGAATAGCAGTGCACATAAGGAGATCATTATCGCCTCTGTTATAAACTGGCCGAGCACGTGCCCTCTCAATGCACCAATCACTTTTCGGATGCCTACTTCACGCGAACGTTTCAATGATCGTGCAATGGATAGATTAGTATAATTAAAACAAGCAGACAGAAGAACAACGAAAGAGAGTACCCCAACCATCCACACCACATTCTTGTCCATTACCGGACCGATGGGATTGTTCAGGTCTTTTCCCATTGCAATTTCATTTAGTGGCTGCAGAGCCAGTTGGATGTGAATATTTTTTACAGTCTGATCTTCCCAGGCGATCATGGCGTTAAGATTGTACTGCAGTGTTTCAAGATTTGTGTTTTCAGGAAGCAGCAGGTAGACGTAGCCGCTCCACATATTATCCCAGGCCAGCTCATTTTTATTATCTTTTTGCGTGATCTCTCGCGTGCTTAATGAGGCAAGCATATCAAAGTGAACGTGAGAGAAGCGCGGCACATCTTTCATCACACCGGTAATGGTGTATTCTTTCTCTTTTAGCGTCACTGTTTTTCCAATGGCCTCACCTTCACCAAAAAGTTTTTTAGCCGACTTTTCTGTAAGCACTATCGAGAACGGGTTCTTTAAAGCAGTGGCGGCATCGCCCTGGAGCAGCGGAAATGTAAATACATGGAGCGTAGCTTCATTGGCCCACAGTCCTTCCAAAGGAACAGTTTTGGCGTCCAGCTTAACATCGCCTTCAAATCCCCTGCGAAAAACAGCGATGTCTTCCACGCCCGGAACAGATTCCTGAATAGCCTTACCTGTACGTAGTGAGGTTGAGGCGTTGTATGCGCTGTTCTCTTGATCGAGATGTCGATATAAGCTGATGACACGATAGATCCGGTCTTTCTTTGTATGGAACGCATCGTAGGCAAACATATCCGACAAAAGTCCGATCAGTAAAAGTCCTACCGACATACTGATGGCGAGGCCAACAATATTGATGGTGGAGAATAGTTTGTTACGCACCATGCTGCGCGTGGAGGTTTTAATGTAGCTGCCTATCATGATCCATTGAATTAGAAGGTGAAAGAATTCGGGTTTTCGTACGGTATATGATCTGAAAAATTTTAACACATCAAGAATGTAGATGAGCCGGGCTTTCTTTATTCCCTGGCTGTTTACGTTGCGTTCGAAGTATTCATTCAGGTCACCTTGCAAATCCTCCAGCAAATCCGGCTTGCAATACCATGCAAGAAATTGCTGAGCCCATTTTGGAGGAAGATCTTTTTTATCAGGTGATTTCATTTTTGAAGAATGGAAATTAATTTACTCTGACTTTAATACTTCTGCCGGATTGCTTCGGGCGGCTTTTAATGTTTGGGAGCCGATCATCAAAAGTGCAACTACGAACATGGCAACCACTCCTGTCAGAAGATCGGCTGCATTAATCGGTGCGCGATTGAGTAAACCTTTCAATGCAAAACGTTCAAAGAAGTAATAAGTAACCGGTAAGGCGATGAGGACAGCTATGGCGAGCAGCAGCAGAAAATTTTTGCTTAACAATACTATTAATTGTACTTCATTGGCACCCAGTACTTTTCTTACACTGATTTCTTTTAGTCTTGTTTCGGTGGTAAAGACCACCATGCCCAGTAATCCGAGTGATGCAATGCAGATCGCAAGGAAGGCCAGTGCTCCGGCAATTTTCAGTAGCGATAACATCGAGCTGAAGTGCCGGGCAATCTGATCGTTATGAAAGGTTGCCTGAATAGGATGAACAGGGTCAATTTTTTGCCAGGCATCTTCTATTTTTCGCATCGTTACTTTCCAGTCATCTGAAGATAATTTTACGTTGACATAGTATGCTTTTTCACCTGAATAGCGCATGACTACTTCTTTAATATCGCTGTATGCGCCACCATAATAATAGTCTTTGACCACCCCAATGATCTCCACGTCCTTTCCATCCAGTTTTACGATTTCGCCAATGGCCTTTGCGGGATTTTTATCACCGATATTGAAAAGAGCTAACAGTTTTTCATTGACAATCACTTCTGTTTCAGCTGCATTAGTGTGTGGTTTGAAATTTCTTCCTGCCAGCAGCCGATGCTCATGTAATGTGAGGTAGTTTTCATCGATGGTAATAAAATTTATCCTGACGGAATCCTGTGGGTTTTTGTACTTCAGCCTTGCACCATAGCTATTTCCGATGCCTGTAATCATACCCGATTTTGACACGCCTTGTGTTTCGGGCAACTCATTGAGCTCTTTAATAAGAAGATTCGCTTTGTTTCCCTGTAACCTGATGTTTAAAATGTTTTCTGTTTTAAAACCCAGATCAAAGGTGATAAAATGAGTGTACTGTTTATATCCAATGACAGTGGCTGTAACGAACATAAGCGAGATCGTAAACTGAGCAACAACAAGTGCTTTGCGCAGATTGATATTCTTAAATAATTTGACAGACGAACCGGACTTCAATACATGGATCGCCTGAAGGTGTGTGAAAAAGATGGAGGGAAACAGCCCGGCAAGGAACCCTACACCGATAGCCAGTAAAATGAAATAAAGAATAGTTTGCAGGGACAGCTTCAGGGTAAGCATCTTTTGCAGAGCCGGGTTGATGGAGAGGAAATAAGGCTTAAGCAAAAGGAATAAACCGAACGACAACACCAGTGCAAGCAGCGAAATCATAATGGCTTCGATAATGAACTGGCTTATCACATTACTTCCTGACGCACCCATTACTTTACGCACTCCTACTTCGCGCGAACGTTTTAATGCCCTGGCAATAGAGAGATTGGTATAGTTAAAGCAAGCCGAAAGAATAACGACAAAGGAAAGCAGGCCAACTATCCATACGGTTTTTCTGTCCATTACTTCACCTAATGAATTAGTGAGCCGTGAGCCGAGCACTATTTCATTCAATGGTTGCAAGGCAAGCTTAATGGTTGCGTTCTTTATCGTCTTGTTTTGCTCCGCACTAATGTTGTCCAGATTAGCCTGAAGATGATTAAGATCTGTATCCTGGGGAAGAAGCAGGTAAACATAACCCTGCCAGATACTGTTCCACGACATTTCCTGCTGCGCATGTTCTTTTTCAGTTACTTCCCTGGTCTTCAATGATACCAGCAGATCAAACTGGAGGTGAGAGAAGGCGGGTACGTTTTCCATTACACCTGTTATCGCATATTCATTGCTATCGGACAGAAAGATTGTTTTTCCAATCACGTCATCGGTACCAAATAATTTATTGGCTGCTTCCTGTGTGAGCACTACTGTGAATGGATCCTTAAGTGCTACGGTGGCGTTTCCGTGAATAAAAGGAAAAGTAAACACGTTAAAGAATGAAGGATTAGCCCAGTACCCTGATAATGGAACAATTTTATCCTCCACTTTAATGTCCTCCTGTATTCCGTTGAACATCACTGCTACATCTTCCACACCGGTTATCGATTCCCGGATAACCTGACCAGCGCGTAAGGATGTGCTTGCAAAATAGTCGTTGCTTTTCTGATCGGGAGTCTGGAAATTGGTGATGACGCGATAGATGCGATCATTATTTTTATGGAAATGATCATACGAAGACATATCCGATAGCAGCCCAATCAAAAATAATCCAACGGACATGCTGATGGCTAACCCTACAATATTGATCGTAGAAAATAATTTGTTGCGAACGATGTTCCGCGATGAAGTTTTGACGTAGCTGCCAATCATAATCCATTGAATTAAAAAGTGAATGAACTCAGGTTTACGTACCGTATATAATCTGAAAAATTTAAACACATCAAAAATGTAAATGAGCCGGGCTTTCTTTATTCCCTGGCTGTTTACGTTGCGCTCGAAATATTCATTCAGGTCACCCTGCAGATCTTCGAGCAATTCCGGTTTGCAATACCAACCCAGAAATCGTTCTGCCCAGCGGGGTGGATGATTCTCTTTTTGTTCAGGTATTTTCATTGATGCGAATCGAACTGAGCTATTCTGATTTCAGTACTTCTGCCGGATTACTTCGAGCAGCTTTTAGTGTTTGCGAACCAATCATCATAAAAGCAAGCAGCCCGATGGCGATCGCTCCGGCCAGCAATTCCATCCAGCCAATGGGTTGATGATAAGCGAAGTTGATAAGGATTACCTTATCGAAGAGGAGATACGTGGCCGGCAAAGCGATCAGTGCCGATAGCGTGAGTAGTATAAGAAAACCTTTGCTTAGCATATAAATGAGCGAGCCTTCGTTGGCACCCAGTACTTTACGTATGCTGATTTCTTTTAATCGTGTTTCGGTAGTAAACACCACCATGCCAAACAAACCCATGGATGCGATGCAGATCGAAAGAAAACCAATAAAGCCAATGACTTTGACCATAACAGAGAACTGATTGTAAGCCATCTGAATCTGGTCATCATAAAATCCAGCATCAATCGGATGAACATTGTCAATTTTCTTCCAGACTCTTTCTATAGATTCACTCGTGGAAAGCAAATCGGTCGAACTAATTTTTACGTTCAGGTAGCCTTCGGGTTCATCGGAGGAATATCGAAACATCACCGGTTCAATTTTTTCCTCTACGGTTCCGTAGTGAAAATCTTTGAGCACACCAACAATGGTTAACTTATGTTTGTCTACAGTAACAACCTCCCCGATAGCTTTAACGGGATCCCGTTTTGCAATGTCAAAACGTTTCAGCACCTGCTCATTCACGATTACTTCACTTTCTTCCCCTTTCTTTGGTCTTAGAAGGAAATTCGTACCCGCAAGAAACCTATGTTTATGTATGGGCAGATAGTTTTCGTCAACCATGTTTAACCACACTATGGCCGAGTCGTTGGGATTGCTGTATTTTATGTGTGCGCCATAAAAACTACCCAGGTTAGTAATCATGGATGACTTTGATATCTGATCTACTTCAGGTAATTCCGCTAATTCCTTTATTAGCAAATCAGATCTGTTTCCTTGTAGTTTTATGTTTAGGATGTTTTCCGTTGTAAAGCCCAGGTCAAGACGCAAAAAATCTTTGTATTGCTTGTATCCGATAAATGAAGTAGTGATGAATATAAGAGATAAAGTGTACTGAACAACGATCAGTGCTTTACGCATGTTGACGCGCCTGAATATTTTTAAGGTAGATGTGTTCTTCAGAACCTGAATGGCATTAATACGCGAAAAGAAAAATGCCGGTAAAAAACCCGCTACGATTCCAACAGTCACGGCCAGGATAATGAAGTAAACAATTAGCTGAGAAGAAATATCCAAAGAAACGAGTTCAAGTATAAATTTATCCAATGAGATAAATTGAGTACGGAGGAAGAGAAATAAAGGAAAGGAAAAAGCAAGGGCAAGCAACGCTATAATCACTGACTCTGAAATAAACTGAATAATAACCTGACCTTTTACGGCACCAATAATTTTCCGGATTCCCACTTCCCGTGCCCTTCTCAATGCCCTGGCGATAGATAGATTTGTATAATTAAAGCAAGCCGAAAGAATAATGGCAATAGCAAGACCTTCAATAATCCATACTACATAAGGAGCTACGGAAGGTCCAATTCGATTATGATATTTTTTTCCTAAAACAATTTCTTTTAATGGAGTGAGTGTAAGGCTTATCTTTTTGTTCGGAATACTTTTACTTTCTTTTTCAGAGAGTTTGTCGAGATTAGTTTGCCATGCGTTTACGTTGGCATTTTCCGGAAACAGAAGATACACATAGTTCGACCAGATGTTATCCCAGCCCAAAAAGTTCGCATCTTTCTTGTTTAGCAGAATTTCAGCGGTGGAGAAAGAAGCCAATGCCTCAAATCGCAGATGGGAAAGTTTAGGAATATCTTTCAGCACTCCTGTTACTGTAAAGTTTGCAGTATCTACTTTTACCGTTTTACCTATCACATCAGTGGTTCCGAATAATTTAGTGGCTGATTTTTCGGTCAGTACCAATGAGTACGGTTCTTTTAGAGCAGTTCGCTGGTCGCCTGACAGCATTGGGAATGTGAAGACTTTGAAAAAGGACTCGCTGGCCCAAAGACCATCGATGGGAAGAGTAGTTTCATTGATATGAGCATCACCGGAAAATCCATTTCTAAGTAATACCATTTCTTCTACTCCGGATAAATTTTCTCTGATTTTATTACCTGTTTTTACCGAAGTAGAGGCAAGATCGATGACAGGCTCTTCCAGAAACTGATAATGAGTGGTTATTCGGTAAATACGATCTTTCTTTTCGTGGAAATCATCATAAGACATCAGATCCGATACAAATGCGATGACTAATAACCCCACGGACATACTGATTGAAAGCCCGATGATATTAATGAAAGAGAGCAGTTTGTTGCGAACAATACTTCTGCCCGATGTTTTAATATAACTGCCTATCATAATCCAATTAATTAGAAGGTTGACAAATGTTGGTTTGCGTACCGTATAGCTCCGAAAAAATTTAAAGACATCGATACTATAAATGAGTCTTGCTTTTTTTATTCCTTTCGTTTTCAGGTTACGCTCAAAGTATTCATTCAGATCGCCTTGTAAGTCTTCTAGCAGCTCGGGTCTGCAATACCAGGAGAGAAAGCGTTCTGCCCATTTCGGTGGATGATCCTGCTGTTGTTTACTCATCATGCACGTTTTAAAATCAGGTCAGGTATTTTATCCCATAGCTGATCGCGCACTTCCCTGGATTTAATCAATGCAGCTTTGCCGGCACTGGTTACGGTATAATATCTTTTTCGTTTCCCACCCCGTGTGCTGGTGGCTTCACCCAGTTTGCTTTTCACAAGCCCCTTTTCATCCAGTCGATTAAGCACGGCATGTACTACACCTAATTTGGCTGAGCGTCCTGTTATTTTTTCAAGCTCATCGCAGATGGCTACACTGTAAGCATCGTTGACCAGGGCGGCAATCGTTAATAATACGAGTTCCTCAAACTCTCCGAGGTTTGTTCCTTTCATTGTAATGATTAATTACGTAAATGTATGTAAAATAGTTTTTAAAAAACAAAACTTCAGTTTGTCACCGCTTAATCCGGACGCCAAAGACCAAACGTTACAGTCTGGAATTGATCAGGTTAATGATGGTCTGTGGAGACACAGATCATGGATTGGGAATTAGATTGAAAATAAAACGTCTTACAGCAAGCAGCCATAAGACGTTTTTTGTTACGAGATTTCTTTCTCTTATTTTTTTCTTGGAATCAGCTCATCGCGGTTAGCAGCCAGCCAGGCAAAAGCAGCTGTCATTACTGCATTGTGTTTCAGATCAGCTTCCACCACCTTATCAAACACATCCATGCTGGTATGATGGGTGCGTGATGAATACTCGATCGGGTCTTGTATAAACTGGAAACCGGGTAACCCGATGTTATCAAACGGAACATGATCCGTAGATCCGGTATTTTTGTAGGTCAATGTAGTGGCTCCCATTTTCTCGAATGGTTTCATCCAGTCGCGGAAAACAGATCTCACCGCTTCATTGTTTTGCAGATACACGCCACGGTATTTTCCTGTACCGTTATCCATATTGAAGTAGACAGAGAACTTTTCGGCTGCTGGTTTCAACTGGATAGAATCATAAGGAGCACTCTTATCAAGACGTTCGCCAAGAGTGCGTTTTACGTAAGAGCGTGATCCCAGCAATCCCTGTTCTTCGCCTCCCCATAATCCGATGCGAATCGTTCTGCGAGGGCTTACTCCCAATGATTTAATGATGCGCATCGCTTCCATCATGACGGATGAACCTGCTGCGTTATCGGTTGCACCTGTTCCGGCATGCCATGAATCAAGGTGAGCCCCGATCATCACTACTTCGTCTTTCAAATCAGTACCTGGTATTTCAGCAATCACGTTGAAGCCAGGAGCAGCAGCAGTGAATTCTGTTTCAAGCGCAAGCTCTAACTTTACAGGAAATCCTTTTTGCAACTGACGCACCATGCGATTGTAATGTTCATCGGCCACTACGATCTGAGGCAGGATTTTTGGAACGTTGGCGTTCTGTGCACGTAGTCTTTTATCATTAGGTACACTCGAAGGGTAGGGCACCGTAGCAGCGCCTACCAGTATTGTTCCATCCTCCAGGCGGGCACCGGGGCTTGCTTCCAATACAGCAACGGCTCCTTCTTTCTGGCAAAGCTCCCACTTCAGATAAGTAAGTTGTTGTCCTTGCATCATTTGCTGAAAGCGTCTCGTATCAAACGGTTCTTCCACACCTGCATTGGCTAACGTGAGCAACGTAGAATCACCGAAGCGGGTGGCATCCGGTTTAAAACCTGGCTTTACAGGAACAGTAGCGCTGAACAATACGATCTTTCCTTTCAGCTTGCCTTTGTATTTTTCCAGGTCGGCCTCTGTCTTCACATCCAGATAGATGGCATCACCCTGCACAATTCCCTTTATGCCTGGAGACCATGCCTTGGGATAAGCAATGACCGGGAAGTAAACAGGGCCTAAGTTTTGGAGACTGAATTTTTTCAGGAACCATCCGCGTCCAAAGTCTTCGTCCCACTGATCGAAGTGAGCGTTGCTTAATCCCCATGATTCCAACGTTGCCTTGGCGTACTCGGCTGCTTTGCGATACCCTGGTGAGTTGGTCAGGCGAGGACCGTGAACATCGGTGAGCAGGTTAATGATTTCTAATACCTGTGAATGTTCCAGCCCCTCTTTCTTTATTTTGGATACAATAGCGGTGTCTATCTTTTCTGTCTTTTGCGCGAAAGCAGAAAAGGACATGGCGCAGGCAACGGCCGCCATTCCTAATCGTAAAATTTTATTCATTGTTAAGCAGGTTATAGTTTTTTGCAAATTACCTGCTGCCGGTATTTATTTAGTTACCGCTTATTTAATATTTTGAGCGATAAGCCCTAAGGTTTTTCAGAAAGAATCAATCCTTCTTTCGGTACCCACTTATCATATTCCATGTAAGCTGCTGTTTCTTTTGCCGCTTGTTCGCCCCGAAGCTTGGCGACCAGATGCAATGCTCCGTCAATTCCGGCAGAGATGCCTGCGGTGGTGATTACATTTCCATTGTCTACAAAACGTGCATCGGATACTACTTTTGTTTTGGGAAACGATTTTCTGAGATTGTCGATACTTAAATGAAAAGTAGTGGCCGTTTTGTTATCCAGAATTCCGGCTTTGCCTAAGGCAAATGCTCCTGTGCAAACAGAGAAAAAATACTCAGTACTCTTCTCACGCGATTTCAGCCAGGTGATTACTTTATCATCAAACCCGTTTCCTGCGTTGCCTCCGAAGAAAGCAATCATATCGGCAGGCGGAGCATCGTCAATACTGTAATCCGGAATTACTTTTAAAATGCCTTGTGAGGTAATCGGGTCCTTGGTTTTTGATACCGTGAACACTTTAAATCCGGCATAGGCAAAGACTTCCATTGGTCCCGCGAAATCAAGCACTTCAATTCCATCCTGAAGATAAAAGGCAACCGTAATTGGCTTACGCGCGAGTTCTTTCTTCCGTTCTGCCTTCGACATTTTTACGAGTGCCATATTACAATGATTACATTTTCCGGGTTTATCAAATTCAATTTTATCGCATTCGTTATTACAGAGTGTACAGAAATAAGCGAGATCTGATGCTTTGCCGGTCTGTGCAACAGAAAAAGTAGCAAGCTGCAAAAGGAGGATGCTGATGAATGGTATTCTCATACAGGTATTTATTTTACTGTAAAGAAATACGGATTGCTTAATACTAAGAAGGACAACTCCACGCAGAATCAGGACAATAATTGTAATGCCTTTTATCGGGAGTAATCATAGAAAGGTCATGCTGCTTTTATGGAAGCAGAGCAGCATCAGGTAGATCAGAAGGTAAGATACCTTCATGTTTCCTGAGAAGTGTACGCAGCTGATTGGTGCTTTGCAATCCACAGGCTTTGGCTACGGTTTCTACTTTTTGCTGATCGCGAAGCAACTGAAGCGCATGTTCAATACGAAGCTTCTCCACATACTGACCGATGGTAATGCCGGTAGTATCTTTAAAGAGGCGGGTCAGGTTTCTTCCGCTGGTATGGATCATTTCAGCGAGCTGATCGGCTGTGGTTTTTTTATCAAGATGTTGTGCCAGCCATTGCTGAACGGTATGAATACGATCTTCGAGGTGATTACGGTATTGAAGAAAGACACTGAGCTGAGGGTCTTCTCTGCCTCTGCGAAGATAGATAACCACTTCACGTGCGATGGCAGCGGAGAAACGTGTGCCGTATAATTCTTCCAGTAAATAAAGCCCAAGGTCAATGCCCGATGCTACACCTGCGCTGGAATAGATCTGTTCATTCTGAACGAAGAGCCGGTTGGCCAGCACTTCTACGTTGGGATATTCTTTTTTTAACAGGCTTTGGTATTTCCAGTGCGTAGTGGTTTGCCTTCCATTCAATAACCCGGAGCGGGCCAGCAGGAAAGCTCCCGTACATACGGAACAAATTTTGGCCCCCAGCTGATACTGAACAGCAAGCCATTTGAAAAAGGGAGCGATGGTTTTATAGAAATCCTGATCAGTGATATAATGCGACTCGAGACCAGGTATAAAAACGATATCGTTCTTCTTTAGCGTGAGCTTTTGAAAATCTTCGAGCCGGGCAAAGGCAAGTCCACTGGAACTTGTCTCATCCGAAACATCGGAGTAAACAGATACGAAATGCAGCGCTAACGGAGCACCATACTCGGTAGCCTCATAGAATATGTGTGCCGGGCCGCTGATATCTAACAGATGGACCTTTGGCGGAACGACAAAAACAGCGGTATTGGAAGGGTGATGGTGGAGATCAAATTTTTCATGAAAGGACATCGATATCAGTTTACCTTTCTAACGGTAATGTAAAAATTACGGTCAGCCAGAAGATCGCTACCCGAATTGTTTTTTAATGTCTGCCATTTTTCTGTCGGGCTGATCCATTTGCCATCCGATAATTTTACTTTCATATCGAACCTGTTGATACAATTGGTCCACCGGTATTTTATTTTCTTTTTAACCACCTGGTATTCCAGCACAGGTAGTTGATTGGTCCTTAAGTATTGATCGAAAACTTTAGTGAGGTCGATACCCGAATGCTGGCTGATATAGTTTTCTATTTCCCGTGTATCTACTGTTTGATGATAAAAGGTTTCATTCAGTCCACGAAGAATGCTTCTGAATTTCTCGTCATCATTGATCAGCTGCCTTATAGTGTGAATGAGATTGCCACCTTTGTAATACATATCTCCACCGCTCCCTTTACTTTGCACTCCATAGGTACCAATGATGGGAATATCATTGGCAATCAGCTTGCGGGTTCCGATCACGTAATCTTCACCGGCTTGCTTACCGTATTCGCAGGTAGTAAACACTGTTTCAGAATAATTGGTAAACGACTCGTGAATCCACATGTCGGCAATGTCATTGGAGGTAATGTTGTTGGCAAACCATTCATGACCGCTTTCATGTACAATAATAAAGTCCCATTTCAAACCCCATCCGGTTCCTGACAAATCGCGACCGAGGTAGCCATTGCCAAATTTATTTCCATAGGCCACTGCGCTTTGATGTTCCATACCCAGATGCGGAGCCTGCACCAGCTTGTATCCGTCTTCATAAAAAGGATAAGGACCAAACCAATGCTCGAAACACGCCAGCATTTTGGGTACTTGTCTGAATTGCTCTTTTGCTTTTTCCAATTCGTAATCCAGCACCCAGTAGTCGCAATCCAGTTTCCCCTTTTCTCCTGCAAATTCTTCTTTCCAGTTTACATACTTTCCGATATAAGGGATGATGTTATAATTGTTGATTGGATTTTTCACTGCCCAGACATAAGTGATCAAACCCGTGCCTGCATTTTTCGATTCCATAAGACGTCCGTTGGCAATGGCTACTAATGAATCAGGCACCGTCATACTTAGCGATGCCCCCTGGTCAGGCTCATCGCTTTGATGATCCTTGCACGGATACCATACGCTTGCACCCAAACCCTGGCAGGCTACCGACATCCAGGGGCGACCCTTTTTGTCTTTGGTCCATATCCATCCACCGTCCCACGGAGGGCGAATGGCCTCTACCGGTTTCCCTGAGTACTTTATAAGTATGGAAGAAGTTGTTCCTTCTGGCAATGCTTTTCCAAAGTCAACAAAGTACACATTACTATCGCGTTTGACTGGCAGGAGCTGATTCTGAAAAAGCACGGAGTCGATTTGCATGGGCAGCTGTAAATCGATCTGCATTACCTGTCCGTTCTTTTTTGCCTTGAATAAAATGGTGTTGGTTCCACGAATGATTTTCCGGTTATAGTCCGGCTGCACGGTAATGTCGTACTTCAATACATCCCACCAGGCGCGCTCTGCAGTAATCGATCCGCGAAGTGAATCCTGGTGAGAGAACGTTTTTTGACTGAAGATGGTAAGAGGAAGAAGGATAAAAACGGGAAAGGCAAGGCGTATTTTCATTTGTTCAATTAGATCTGATTACAAGAGAGTAAAGAACCTCTGATTCCCGGCTTTCAGGAACATTGGCATCCAATTTATAAACAATTGGCGGATTGGGAAAAAGTGCTCGTTTTGAGTAAATGCATCCTCGTTTTTTCTCACCCATTATGATTTCAATCGTTTTCTGAATTTCGTTAAACCTCTTTTTGGGGATTTTATCGGCTCATTATGCTCTTGACCGGTTTTAGGTATTTCGGGAAGGCTGATCATTTTAGTTTTGTCCAACAAAATTTAAACATATGGAAATCAAGCCACTTTTACTGAAAGGACTTTTAAATGCCCTGCTAATAGAAGCAATCATTGTAATCCTTATTTTCTTTTAATCGGGTCGCTCTTTTTCTAATCAGAAATTCCCTTACAGCTAAGTTTCCTTAGTTTGTATTCAAATTCTTCAGCCAAGCTCTGATCGCTTTCCGTGCAACATAATCCAGTTGCCTTCTGCTTTTTTCCTTCCTATCTTTTGATTGCCATTTTAATTCCATTGCTTATGTTGCATAACGACCTGCGTCTTGCCTTGCGCCATTTGTGGCGAAGAAAAATGTACACGTTAATTATTTTGCTAAGCCTTACTATCGGTTTTACGTGTACCGCTCTGCTCGTTTCTTTTTTGATTGCAGAGACCAATACCGATTCTTTTCATGCCAATGTGCAGCGAACATTTCAGTTGCTGAGCAATGATCCCTTTGGGGGAAAAGGAAACATGGCCTATGTGCCCGATTATATTCCGGATTATCTCATGGAAAACTATCCGGAAATAGAGCATGTAGTACAGGTAGGAAACCTGGATGGAATAACGCTTGAAACGGATGCAGGCGAATTCAACGGGATTAAATTACTTTCTGTTGACAGTTCATTTTTCGCTGTCTTCAGCTTTCCCGTTTATAAAGGACCGGCTGTGCAAAATCTTACTTCCGAAATGATTATTCTTTCAAAAGAAAAAGCAGCAGTGTTGTTTGGTAAAACCGATGTCGTTGGCAAACTGCTCACCATAAAAACAGCAGACACCACCCGCCTGTTAACAGTATCCGCGGTGCTGGACAAGCCAGCCGAGAATAGCCATCTTGTTTTCGATGCGCTGGTGGCTCATTCCGTACTGCGAAATAAATGGAATGGTGGTGCGAGCTATGTGTTGCTACGTAACGCTTCACAAAGCCAGTCTCTTCAGGAGAAAATAAATAAAGACCCGCAGCGCCCCGGATTGATCGGCCCTGGTAAGGTGGATTACTTTTTGGAGTCTTTGACTTCTTCTTATTTCAATGTAGCTAATAAGTTGACGTATATGAAAACAAGAAATGCGATGTTCATTCGCATTGGTGCTGTGGTATGTGGGCTTATGCTTTTTATGGCCAGCTTCAATTTTATCAGCCTCTTCCTGCTTTCGGTACAGGGCCGTAAAAAGGAAGCCGGCATTAAAAAGACATTGGGTATTTCGTTGTGGAACCTGGCCAGGGCCTCTTCTATGGAGGTAATGCTCTACATCGTTATTGCGTTTGGCCTTTCCGTCATCCTGATCTTCTTCCTGCTGCCTTACTTTAATACTATACTCGAAGCCTCCCTCGCTTTTGAAAACATGTCGCGCATGGAAGTGCTTCTTTTAATCGGTGCTCTTGTTTTTGTTTTAGGTATGATGGTGGTGATCTTCTCTGTCCTGCAGCAGCGCAAAGTGCAACCTGTTAATCTGATGCAAAATGGAGCTGTATCAAAAATCACTTTTAATAAATCGCTCTTCACTATTCAGTTTGTGATTTCCATTACCCTGGCTATTTGCGCTATTACTTTTATCCGCCAAATGGATTTTCTTGAAAATGAACCTTTGGGATTTAACCGTAACATTATTCGATTGCAGGCTCCAGACAAAACCTTAAACGATAAACTTCCTGCATTGAAGCAAAGCTTATTGCAGATCAGCGGTATTCAACATGCTGCTATCTCCAGCGGTAATCCTGTTTCCGGCAACTGGATGGCTCGTTATGATTTGGATAACGGAGAATTCTATACTCCCTATTTGTTTAGCGGTGACGAAGATTTTCTGAAAACACTGGACCTGACGTTGCTGCAGGGTGAGCTGCCGTCTGCAACGAATCAGGGTAAGCTTGTTAATGAGAAACTGGTAAAGTATTTTACTATGTCTCATCCTGTTGGTGAGAAGATACCGGGTACAGATGACCGGATCATCGGTGTAGTAAAAGATTTTACCTGTACTTCTTTTAAAGAACAGATTCCTCCGGCTATCATTTCGTATTCTATCGACAATAGCCGGCTGCTGATTGACTACAGCGGGCAAAACGTTTCATCGTTATTACCTCAGATTCAAAATGCATGGAATAAAGTTTTCCCGGGATACTACTTCTCCTATCAGGTGATACAGGAAGAGCTCATGAAAAAATACAAGGAAGAGACATTCCTGTATAAGACTGTGGTCACTTTTGCGATGACCAGCATGATCATCTCCTGCTTCGGCTTGTTTGCTTTATCATGGGCGGTGGTACAAAGCCGGATGAAAGAGATGGGTATTCGCAAAGTGCTGGGAGCTACCGCAAAGGACATTATGAGTTTGCTGAGCATAAATTTTCTCAAACGCATTTTTACCGCATTCCTCATTGCAGCCCCGGCTGGTTATTTCCTGATGGACAAATGGCTTGAAAACTTTGCCATGAAGATAACGCTCAATGCATGGGTCTTTATTTTCTCTGCACTGGCGGTTACGTTGATTGCACTTGCTACGTTAAGCGTGCAAACGGTGAGAGCTGCATTCTCCAATCCGGTAGAGGAATTAAAGAATGATTGATGCGATTTAAACCGGTATCACTTTACCTGAAGTATGACCGAGAACAGGAAGAGTCTTAAAAAGAAAAGCCTGCAATCGTTACTGAAGGATCAGCGCGATTGCAGACTTTGTCAATTTTAGTTTGACAGCTTTTTCTATTGATTATCTAACCCAATCATCATAAATGCTCCCCAGTAAATAGGGTCGGCATATTCCGTACGCAATTCTTTTTTCGCATCTACAAAACTCTGGCGCAGGTTATTTGTGGTAAGCCACTTGCGATAGAAATTCAGAATCAGTTTTTGCGTGGCATCATCATCTACTTTAAACATACTCATGATCAGTGTTTTTGCGCCCGCTACCAGGAAGGCTCTTTGTAGGCCATAAACACCTTCGCCATTGGCAATTTCTCCTAACCCTGTTTCACAGGCACTCAATACTACAAGATCAGTCTTGTCCAGGTTAAGGCTCATTGCTTCGTAGGCCGTGAGAATGCCGCTTTCGATATTGTAGTTATAGTTTGTTTTGGAAAGCACATCTCCGGCTCCCGTGAGCAGCAATCCTGTTTTCATCAATGGATTTTGAGAAAGCTCTGCTTCGTTTTCAGTCATTTCCGAAACGGCATTGCTTCCGGCTACGTCTTTATAAAAGCCGTGTGTGGCAATGTGAAAGATTTTTGGATTGTCCAGCTCCTTTACTTTTTCTTCGCTGGCATAACTCTCTACATACTCATCGGTTTTCCATCCTTTCTGCTTAAGCAGCTCCTGGAGTTCGGCTACTTCTTTTTCTGTACCCGGCAAAGCAGAAATATTTTTTTCAATGGAAGCAGAAAGATAGAACTGGGGATTTCCAAACATCGTGGCATTATTGCTGGATACCGTTTGTTTGCCTTTCAGTTTGCGCAGGTATAAATCTTTGGTATTGCTTACCAGCACGATATTAGAGTTGTCAATGACATACTTACCATCCGGAGTAGGGATCGATTCCAGGTTGATCTGGTTATATACACCGTCAGGAGATAAAAAGATAGTAGCATACTGACCAATTTCTTTTTGTATGGGCTCCCAGAATACCTTGTACGAATAAACATCGGGAACCTTACCCGTCATACAGTTACGGTAGTACCGATAGAAACGCGTTTCCATCCGATGACCTTCGGGTAGTGTAATGGCTTTGGGCCGCGTGTTATCCCCCTTTACGTACAAAGCGACATAAATGATAGAGTCCGTGAAGGTATGGTTGAAGTGACGATAACGAACCATTTCTACCGCTACCTCATTTTTGCCCAACGACTTCTGCACATTTTCGTAGGTGATGCGTTTGTCTTCAAAACTTTGTCCGAACAATTCGGATTGTGAGCTGAGTCCTTTCTCCAATGCTTCTACTTCGGAGCCCAATGCATTTGGATCAATGCCTGCATCGAGCAGCTGCTGTGTGCTCATGGACAATGCGCTGGTAAGCAATTCTTTCTTTGCTACCCAGTTGTTATAGGAAGCTTTCAGGTTTTCGTCTTTGCTGTTAAGAATCCGTTGCCTGATTTTAATAGAGGTACTTAGCAACAATGCTTTGGTGAGCAATTGATAGTTGTACACTTTGCCACTCAGGTCGCGGAAGTCATCGAGGTTCCCAAAGGCAAGAGTGTTATAAAATTCAAAGTCTCCTTTGATGGTATTCCAGTACTTGGCTTTTTCACGTTCGCTCAGCGCAGGGAAAAATTGTTTAATGAAGCTTTCGTAGTTGGTCATCGCCTCTTCAATGTTTTTCTTGGCGCGTTTATAATCCTTTTGCATGTAATAGACTTTCGCCTGCTTGGAAAGCACCTTCACATACTCCGGGTGATTTCTGCTGAAATTACTTTCGTAGATAGATTTCCCCTGGTTATAAAAATCTTCTGCTTTGGCATAGTTTTTCATCTGGTAATACACATCTCCGGTAAGGGTGTAGATACTGGCGGCATTAATATTTCTCTTGCTTCCCGTTTTTGCACGCCAGATTCCTTCTGCCTGGGTAAGTGAAGAGAAAGCAAGACTATATTTCTTATCGGAGATATAGAGCACAGCGATGTCCTTCAGCACTTCGGCATATTGCGGGTTATCCTTGCCTACCCGGTTGCCAATAATTTTCAGCGACTCCACCATGATCGGTTCCACGTCTTTGTGACTGTCTCCCTTATAAAATTTAATCAGCGCCAGTTGTGAAAGTGATTTAGCCACTTCGATATGCTCCAGTCCGAATTCGCGCTGCTGGCTTTGCAGGGCTTTATACACGTTATCTTCCGCTTTTTCGTAATCACCAATGGTGTAATACACGCTTCCCAATAGCTTTTGTGAAGGAGCGGTCTTGGTCGATTTTTCGGTGTATACCTGAACGGCAATTTGATTAGCGCGCTGTGCTATTCTTTCTGCTTCGGTATAATCACCTTTGGCCAGCACAAGCCTTCCTTTGTTCACCAGGGGTTCGATCAGACGAATGGTATTTTTTCCATATAACTTTTCATACTCTTTGATCAGGTTGTCAAGTATTTGTTCTGTCTGCGAGTATTGACCCAACTGAATGAAAAGACTTGAAAGCTCTTTGGCGGTAGACAGTTCATCAATACCTACGAGGTTTTCCGACTTTGAAATTATTTTTGCAGAGCGATCCAGTGCGTCCTGTGCTTCATCGAATAATCCTTTGATCCCAAAGAGCACCGCCTGTGTTTCGATGGCGTTGATGAGGTATATTTTTTTAGTGTCATCTTTTCTGAATTCCTCCAGGATCTTCAATGCTTTGTTGATGTCGGTTTCTGCTTTTTCGTACAAACCTAATTTGATTTCCAGGCGTGCACTGTTGGTGAGCTCTACGCCATACGTATAATCATAGTCTTTGTATTTTGAGCGGGCCACATCAGCGGCTTTGTCCAGTGTGATGGCTGCATTTTTGAATTTGTCAGTCAGTTCATAATAGGCGGCCAGGTGATTCAGAATCTCAAGGTGGTCTTTATGAGCGAAGCCAATTTCTTTCTCCACTACCTTATTAAAGCTTTCTTCATAGATTTTTCCTGCTTCGGTAATTTTGTTGGTGTAATCAAGATAAAAATTGGCAAGGTGAACTTTCGCCAAGTGTGTCTCCGGTGCGTCTGCTCCAAAAAGATCGGTTTTGATTTCTACAATGTCATTTAAATATTTTTCTGAATTGGGATATCTTTTTTCCTGGCGTGAAAGAGTATAAAGAAAATCAAGGATCTCCACCGTAGTAATGTTGTTGCGTGGTAATCCGGAATTGGTAAGCACATTGTTCGCATCATTTTCCAGGTGTTTTACCCGGTCGTTATTCATCTTCGCATCAAACTCTACTGCTTTAAGTCTTATTTTGTAGATGCTTGATCCGGAATAATTTTTATTGATCATCTTCTCGTACTCCAGCTTGGTATTCAGATAACGCGAAGTGTTATCGTGACGAAGAAGGTCTTTGATGTATTCTTCATAGATCAGCACGCCCAGCCAGTGCGAAGGGTTATGCTTTATTTTTAAACTATTGAGTGTACGATCGTATTCTAATTCTTTGGGTAGATTTTCATTTCCGTTTTCAATCAGCACGTTAGCGTTGATGAACTGATTTTTTATGTATTCAATACTTGAGGCTCCGAGATTTTTACGGATCCATGGTTCTGTATACGCATAGAGCGAATCGAAGCTTGCAAAATTTCCCTGCTTGCCATACGTGTTGATAAGTAAGGTGAGATAATTGGCATATTCCTTTTGGCGTTTTTGGATGTCCTCTTCCGACATGCGCCTGCTTTTCAGATTACCTTTATCATCAACAAAAGTTTCCTGTTTTACGTTACGTCCGGCAAAGTAGTTATCTCTTGCTTTTAAGATCTCCAATGATTCATTATAAAATCCCTGTCCGGTAAGCACCTGCGCCATGTCCATTTCCCAGCGTGCTTTTATGTTGTCCGTAAAAGAAGCTTCGGGGTCAAGCATTTTTTTGGATTGAGCCAGGTAGTCTTTGGCAATGCGAAAGGCTCCATTTTGAATGTTAAGCTCGGCTGCATCGAGAATGATCAATCCTTTTTTAAAGGCGTTGCCCTGGTTAACAGATTCACTTTGACTGATGGCCGTCTGCAGATTGGATTCGAACTCCGGAAGAAAACCGGAAGCGAGCTTGTACTTTGCCATCAGCATATAATACGTGGGCGTGTACTGATTAAGCTTCCCTAATTTTTTGGATGATTTCTTTTCGAATTTGTTCAATGCCTTGGTGGCAGCCTTATAATCCCCTTTTTCATAAGCGGTTTCCGCTTTAAGGATCATATTATCGTATTTGCTTTGCGCGAAGGAAAGAGAGGTGCAAAGCAGCACAACGACAGTAATTAGAATACGGTTTTTCATAGGAGGGTGTTTTCCAATTTAAAGGTAACGAATTGCAGTGATTTTTGTATTCAAAAGCATTCGGCAATCGATAAAGCCGGCAGCGCATTATTCAGTAACAGAATGATTCAATGATCTTGGGATGATTTGGCTGGTGAGGAAAGCAAACCCTGTTGGAAAACCGTTAATAGGCAGGCATCGGAAAATAATTTCAGCACGTGTTTAGCCCTCTATTTCCGGAAAAGATTTAAAGCAGTTGCTCCAAAAAATTGCTGATAATAGTTTGAAGCCCGTTATCGGAGTGTATCACCCGGCTAAGAGGATTTTAATCAGTAAGTAAGTTTCATTAAAATAGTTTTCGCTGCTTCTGTTACAGGTGTGCCGGGACCGAATATCCCCGCTACTCCGGCCTGGTAAAGAAAATCATAGTCCTGCTGCGGGATCACGCCACCGGCTACTACCATAATATCTTCTCTTCCTATTTTTTTCAATGCAGTAATTAATTGCGGAACCAGCGTTTTATGTCCTCCGGCAAGGCTCGATGCACCGATAACGTGCACATCATTCTCTGCGGCCTGCATCGCTACTTCATCCGGTGTCTGAAACAAAGGACCGATGTCGACATCAAAGCCCAGGTCAGCAAAGCCGGTGGCAATAATTTTTGCTCCACGATCATGACCATCCTGTCCCATCTTGGCTACGAGGATACGTGGTCTTCTTCCATCCAGTTGGGCGAAATCATCGGATAGCTTCTTTACTTCGTTCAGCACCTTATTGTTTTTCATCTCTCCTGAATATACACCCGAAATGGATCGGATGCTTGCTTTATAACGGCCAAATACTTTTTCCAGTGCAATAGAAATTTCTCCCAGCGTGGCCCGCCTGCGTGCAGCATCGATGGCAAGCTCTAATAAATTTCCTTTTCCGCTTTGTGCCGCCTCCGTGAGCATGTTCAAGGCGTGCTCCACCTCACTCGTATTGCGTTCGCGTTTCAGTTTCTCTAAACGTTCTACCTGCTCTTTGCGTACCGCAGTGTTATCCACATCCAGAATATCAATTACTGTTTTCTCATCGGTCTGGTATTTATTTACACCGACAATCACATCTTTACCTGTATCAATACGTGCTTGCTTTGCTGCAGCCGCTTCTTCAATACGCATTTTAGGAATTCCACTTTCGATCGCTTTGGTCATTCCGCCCAGCTGCTCGGTTTCCTCAATCAATGCCCAGGCTTGGGCTACCAATTGCTCCGTCAGGTATTCTACATAATGCGATCCACCCATGGGGTCTACTACTTTTGTGATGCCTGTTTCTTTTTGCAGATATAACTGTGTATTGCGTGCGATGGCAGCAGAGAAATCGGTAGGCAGTGCAATGGCTTCGTCCAGCGAATTGGTATGCAGTGATTGCGTGCCGCCCAATACGGCAGCCATCGCTTCTAATGTAGTACGGGTTACATTATTGAATGGATCCTGTTCGGTTAAGCTCCAGCCCGAGGTCTGGCAATGAGTGCGTAAAGCCATCGACTTGGTATTCTTCGGATGGAATTGCTGAACTATCTTCGACCATAATAAACGACCGGCACGCATCTTGGCAATCTCCATAAAAAAATTCATGCCAATGCCCCAGAAGAAAGACAATCGCGGAGCAAAATCATCAATGGCAATGCCTGCTTTTAATCCGGCACGAATGTATTCTAATCCATCTGCTAAGGTATAAGCCAGTTCAATATGGGCGGGAGCACCGGCTTCATGCATGTGATAGCCACTGATGCTGATGCTGTTGAACTTCGGCATTTGCCGCGAGCAGTATTCAAAAATATCCGCAACGATACGCATGGAAGGAGCAGGAGGGTAAATGTAGGTGTTGCGCACCATGAACTCTTTCAGGATATCGTTTTGTATAGTGCCGCCAAGCTGTTGCGGGCTCACTCCCTGCTCTTCGGCTGCTACAATATAAAACGCCAGGATAGGAAGCACTGCTCCGTTCATCGTCATGGACACCGACATTTTATCCAACGGAATCTGATCGAATAAAATTTTCATGTCCAGCACCGAGTCAATAGCTACGCCTGCTTTTCCAACATCACCGGTTACACGCTCATGATCCGAGTCATAACCTCGATGGGTGGCCAGATCAAACGCTACTGATAATCCCATCTGCCCTGCGGCAAGATTTTTACGATAGAAGGCATTTGAATCTTTTGCTGTGGAGAAACCCGCATATTGTCGTACCGTCCATGGTCGCACGGTGTACATCGATGCGTAGGGTCCACGCAAAAAAGGAGCAACACCAGCTGTGAAATTTTGCAGTAAAGAGGTGGTATCACTGGCCGTGTAAACGGACTTGATTTCAATTTTTTCTGGCGACATCCAGGCAGGTTGTTCTGCCTCTTGTAGGGTTAATAGTGGTGGCGGAGATACTGATTTTGTTTTCAGCTTCGCCCATGCGGCCTCTGCCAGCTCATGTGTAAGATGATCGATATAGTAAGAGCCGGCAGTAGGATCCGCTACTTTCGACAGATGACCTTCCTCACGCAGAATGGCCGACAGATTAAGCGCTATACGCGATGCGAGATTTGCGGATTCCTCTTCGGCTTCAATCGTCAATGCAGCACATCCGCCAAGTAGTGCAGCGAGTCCTGCTGTGGTACCTTTGAGCATGTTGCCATGCGGCTGATATTTGCTATCGGTCCACACCGTACTGATGACATGAACAGGCAAAATTATTTTTTCTTCAATGTGATACTCGGATAAGATACGCAGCCAGGTTACCTGTAGCGCCTTCAGCTTTGCTATAGAAAGAAAGAAGTCAGCATTGACAGTAATCATGACCGCTATCTTTTTTAAGATCGTGGCTACCTCATGATGAGGGCGTAATTCATTCACAATGGAAAAAATGCGTGACGCTGCAAAAGCAATTTCTTCCATTGCTTTATTTTCAGGTATTACAATGCCCAGCGATTGAAAGGAAGTCCATTTTTGAAGCGAAGCAAAATGAGACGTATCACCTCCACGAAAGAACAGCGCTCCGTTGATCGCGCTGGTATCAAAAACAGATTCCAGCTTTTTTATTTCCTGCTCAAAGAGGGAAGAAGGCTGATCTATTAAAAAGGAAATGCTGCAATAGCGGGGATCCATGTTTTTTAACAGCTCCTGCAGTTTTATTTCGTTTGCACTTGCCTCGAACAAAACTCCGTCCGCGCCATGGTTTAGCGCAAACAGCGCTTTTTCATTACTGGCTTTAATTTTCGGCATATTTCGCCAGGCACGTGTGCCGAGGTAAGGATCACCAGAAGCAGGGAGAGAAAAATTAAAATTTTCGTTGCGGTCGGACTGATCGTAATACGGTTTGATTTTTATTTCCTCCTGAACGAAAGAGAGCTTTTCAAAAGGGTCGGCTCCATTTAACTCCGTTTTGGCGGCTTCCGTCCAGTCTTTTGAGTGGCTTGCAGAAAAGGAAGAAAATATTTTTTTCAGATCAATGTCTTCAGCCATGCGAAACGTTGGGTTTAAGTGTTTCAAGTTGAAGTTTAGTTGGCACTAAACCAATTTTTTCCAATTGATTCAGAATTTATAACGCGATTTTTTTCAATATAATCAAGAGCGATTTTGATTTTTTGTTCTTCTTTTTTTTTACACTTTTGTCCCCCTTCCCTATTTTTTAGGAAGGCTTGATTGCCCCGTTTTTAAAGCCCTTAATTTTAGTATGGTGATTGATAGCGCTACCGCCTGGACAGATTGTCTGGAAATAATAAAACAGCATGTTGACGAACAGAATTTTAATACATGGTTTAAGCCTATTGTTCCTTTACGCAGCGAAGGCGATGTATTGACCATACAGGTTCCTTCGCAATTTTTCTTTGAGTGGCTGGAAGAACATTATGTACCCGTATTGCGCAAAGCAATTCATACCGTGCTGGGCGAAAACGGACGCCTTGAATATTCGGTTATAGTCGATAGTGGAAATCAGCGCAATCCACCTCTTATTGTGAATTATCCCAATGGTACCGGAGCCAAACGTTATAATTCATCGCAACAAGTTCCCACCAGCAACGAAGAATATTCACCCTTTACTTTCCGCTCCCTCAACCCACAGAATGTCAACTCCCGGCTTAACCCGAATTATTCGTTCGACAATTTTGTAGAAGGAGATTGCAATCGCCTGGCGCGGTCAGCCGGATTGGCAGTGGCAAAAAAACCAGGTATTACTTCTTTTAATCCATTGATGTTGTACGGAGGGGTAGGGGTAGGAAAAACCCATTTGGTCCATTCCATTGGAAATGAAATCAAAAAGAACCTTCCCGATAAAATTGTTTTGTATATCGATCAGAACGATTTCACGAGTCAGTTTTTAAATGCCGTGCAAAACAATAAGATCCAGGATTTTCAGAGCTACTACATGAAAGTGGATTTGCTTATCCTGGATGATGTTCAATTTTTGGCTGGCCGTGAGAAAACACAGGAAATGTTTTTCCATATCTTCAACCAGCTTCACCAGTCGGGCAAACAGATCATCATGACCAGCGATTGCCCTCCGCGCGATCTGAAAGGATTCCAGGAAAGATTGTTGTCGCGTTTCAAATGGGGGCTGACTGCTGATTTGCAGGAACCAGATTTCGAAACCAAGCTGGCCATCATTCATAACAAGATGGAATCAGATGGAATTGAAATTCCAACTGAAGTAGCAGAGTACCTGGCCTACAGCGTAGATACCAACTTGCGTGATATGGAAGGCGTGCTCAACTCGCTCATCTTCCATGCTACCTTACTCAAGAAGCAAATCGATCTTGATCTCGCGAAAGAAGTACTTAAAAATATCGTTAAAGAAATCCAGTCGGATGTAAGTGTCGACTTCATCCAGAAAACCGTTGCCGATTATTTCAAGGTAGAGCTCGAGGCCATGAAAGGCAAAATCAAAAAACGCGAGATCGTTATTCCACGCCAGGTGGCCATGTATTTCTGCAAGCGCTTCACACAACTTACATTGGCACTGATCGGTGAAAACTTCGGAGGCCGAGATCACAGCACTGTGATTCATGCATTAGAGTCTGTAGAAGACATGATGAAGACTGATGCCAACTTCAAAAACTCTGTGGAAGACCTGACGAAGAAATTGAAGATGAGAATGGCTTCGTAAGAGAGAGTTAATCGTTTTAAGTTAATAGTGAAAAGTCATCTTGGAAACGGGATGACTTTTTTGTTGATAGCAAATCATTAAATTACGATAACATCAAATCTCATCGAAATGAAAGCTGAACAACCAATCATCGATAAAAATGATTACTACGTTTATGTTTACATCGATCCTCGAAATTTTGAAGAGTTTTATTATGGCAAAGGAAAAGGGAATCGAAAAGATGCGCATTTAAATGATGAGGGTGACTCTGATAAGGCGAGAAGAATAATAGACATTAAGAAAGCAGGGTTGAGACCGATTATTAGAGTTATTGTGATTGGCCTAACTGAGAAAGAAGCTTTCTTAATTGAGAAAACTTTGATTTGGAAATTAGGAAAAACACTTACTAATAAATCTACAGGACATTTTGCTGATAAGTTTAGACCACAGAATACAATTTACAGAGAACTACAAGGATTTGATTTTAGAAATCAGATATATTATATAAATGTTGGTGAGGGAAGACATCGAAATTGGGATGATTGTAAAAGGTATGGATTTATGTCTGCAGGTCAAGGTATACGATTTAGCGATCTCCTCAGAACTTTAGAACAGGGTGATATTATTGTCGCTTACTTAAAAGGATGTGGATTTGTTGGAATTGGTATCATTAGAGAGAAAGCAGTAAGAGTAGACGACTTTAGGTTTAAAGGGAAGGGAATAAGAGAACTTAAACTTGTTGAGCCTTTTATTGTTGATAATCATGAAAATGAAAAATCTGAATATTTAGTTAAGGTAGATTGGAGAAGATCCGTTGAAAGAGAAGAAGCGAAGTGGAGTAAAAATAATAGCCTTTTTACAACGCAGCTAATAAAAGCCTCTTTGCAAAGTCAGCCAAGAACTCTTGAATTTTTGGAGAAGAAGTTTGAAATTAATTTTTTTGACTTAAAACCTGCTAAAAGACGTACCCTCTGATAGTTCTTACTAGAACGTTATCAGCTCCTTTCAGATAAGAATCAATTTGCATTATCCCTTATCCCTTATCTGAATGCGCAACAATTCCCTGCACAATCAAGCATTGCGCTGCAATGTAAGTCAGCATAATCCAGAAATTACCCATGGGAAGAGGTAACTGAAATTTGTTAATAGCCAGCAACGAATCCGATACCTGGAACAACAACGCTCCGCCCATCACCATCCAAAAAGAAGCCGATGATGTTTTGCCAAAGCGAAACAGCGCATTCATCACCATGATGATAATCACCACGGCATAGATCATCACCGGTATTTGTAAAGCACCCAACTTAGGTTGAAGAACTACAACGAGGCCTGTTCCTGCCAGAACGATGGGTAAGGAGAATCGAATCTTTTGTGTGTTCAATAATTCTTCTGTCGCATCCGCATAGCTATGTTGACGATAAGCCAATATGTAGAAGACGTGACCAAGCAGGAATGCGACCAATCCCAATATAAAGAACAGCTCACCATCGACCATCAGCAGTACATCGCCCGCCCAGCAAAATAATAATCCCGTAAGGAAAACAATGGAGCGTTGTGAAGTGCTGGTGAGATAATATCCAATCAATGCCAATATAATAAGTGGTTTAGCGATGGTGTTAGTGACTGGAATGTTGAATAGAAGTCCGCCTAGTTCAAGGCCACTTGCTGCTATAAATAGAAAAATAAATAATCGTTTCATGCTCTTGCAAGTAATGGACGTATTGCCAGAAACACAAATGCCAGCGCAGCCAGTGTTCCGCTTACCATGAACGTAAAGAAGAAGTTAGTGCTGTCGTTGTGATAAAACCATCCGGACAGGAAGGCCCCCATGCCGATGCCCAATTCCATAAAAATATACAAGGACGCAACACCTCTTCCTTTGTGATGTTCATCGCTAAGGTCCGTAGCCCACGCCAGCAATGCAGGTGATGTAGTACCATGTGCAAAGCCATACAGAACAATTCCGGCAATCACCCACCATTGATCTTTCGCCAGGCCAATAATGATCATGGCGACTACGATAAAGAAAACAGAAACGCGCAGCACCGGCACGCGCCCGAACCGGTCAGATACTTTGCCTCCCATCAATCGGACTACTAATGAAGCGATGGTGAACCAGGTGAAAAGTAAACCTTTGTTTTGAATGCCCATGTACACTCCGAGGTCAGGAAGTAAAGTGAACATGGTACCATAAGCATAAGTCGCCAATCCCATTACAAGGCATGGCTCCCAAACCAAAGGCTCAAACAGATCTTTGCGCTGTATCTTCAGCATGGAAACAGAAAACCGTTTTTTATCTTTTAATGTTTCGTGTGTGCCCCATAGAATGATCACTGATAACAACGCAAAGAAGGAAGAGAGATAGAACACAATGCTCAACCCGAATTGATTCGAAACCAGTCCTCCAATGGCGGGCCCGCAAGCCATACCTAGTCCACTTGCTGTGCCGAGATAACCCATGGCTTCACCTCTTCGGTGCGATGGAATGATGTCAGAGAGGTAGGCGGCCTGCCCGGTAGGAGTGAAGCCCGTGGAAAATCCATGCACCAGGCGCAAAAGAAAAAAAGTATTGATGGTAGTAAGCAGCGGATAGAACAGGCTGCAGACCACACACACCACAGCACCAAACATCATCACCGGCACACGTCCTATCTTGTCCGACAGCTTTCCGCTAAACGGCCGCGATAGCATAGCCGTCACGGTAAATAAAGAAATGATCAATCCCTTATAATCTGCTCCGCCCAGTTGAGTAAGAAAAGAAGGCAGCTCCGGTATAAGCATATTAAAGCTCGCGAAGAATAGTAGCGAGCTAAGACAGATAAGCCAGAAGTGGGTGTTGTATATTCGTGTTGTGTGGGTTGTCAATTTACGAAGAGTTGGATGTTCGAGGTTCGATGTTGGAGAATAGAGGTTCGAAATCAAACTTCGAACCCCTAACTTCCAATTTCGAATTATTGTTTCTCCGTAGGCTCCTGTGCTTCCAGTAAGAAAGCCTTGATAAAATCATCCAGGTCGCCATCCAAAACATTTTGTGCATCGGTGCGCTCTACTCCGGTACGTGCGTCTTTCACTAACTTGTAAGGATGCAGCACATAGTTGCGGATCTGCGAACCGAAATCGATCTTCATCTTTCCGGCTTCCACCTTATCCCGTTCCAGGTTGCGCTTCTCAATCTCCATCTGGTAAAGACGTGATTTCAAAATCTGCATGGCGCGTTCGCGGTTGGCATGTTGTGAACGTTCCACCTGACAGACTACCACGATACCTGTTGGCTTGTGTGTCAGCTGCACTTTAGTCTCCACCTTGTTCACATTCTGACCACCGGCCCCACCTGAACGTGAAGTCTGCATTTCAATATCGCCCGGGTTCACTTCAATCTCAATGGAGTCGTCCACTTTCGGATATACAAAGATCGAAGCAAACGAAGTATGGCGTCTTCCATTCGAATCGAACGGTGACACGCGCACCAGGCGATGCACTCCTATTTCCGATTTTAGTTTTCCGTAAGCAAAAGGCCCATCGATTTCCAGCGTAGCCGATTTTATACCTGCCACATCACCCGATTGATAATCGACCTGCGTTACCTTGTAGCCGCTCTTCTCACCCCACATAATGTACATGCGGTTGAGCATATCGGCCCAGTCCTGACTTTCAGTTCCACCTGCACCGGGGTTGATCTCGATCATCGCACTGAGCTGATCTTCCTGCTGGCTAAGCATCTTTTTGAATTCCAGCTCTTCAATGGACTTGAAGGTCTTCTTGTACTCTACCTCCAGTTCTTCTTCGGTTGCATCACCGGCTTCCTGAAACTCATTGAGTACTTCCAGGTCATCCAGCTGCTTGCTCACTTTCTCATAGGCATCCGTCCAAATCTTCTTGGCGCGGATTTCTTTCAAAGTAAGCTCTGCCTGCTTGGAATTAGTCCAGAAATCAGCTTGCTGGGTAATGCGTTCTTCGTCTTCAATTTCTACTCTCTTGCGATCGTAGTCAAAGATACCTCCTCAAAGCCCCTACACGGGCCCTCAGATCTTTCAATTGATCTGTCGTCATAATTGTAGTTGTTTAGTTAAGCCGCAAAGATAAACAAAGTGTTTACGTGCAGAAGTAAATTAGTTGTTATGTTTCTTTGGGCGGCTTTGCGGGCTGTACATGGCCTGGCCCGGGGCGGGCTGTGTGCGAGGCGCACCCACCATTCCCATCCCGGCCGCAGGTGCAGATTATTGTATTGAGATCCGTTAAGTATCAATGCAATAATGTATATCTTAGATTTGTACACCCATCAACGGATTGGACCAATCAGCATGAGTAACATAAAACTATTCGAATCAAAAAAAGTACGCACCCAATGGGATGAAAAAGAAGAACTATGGTATTTCTCTGTCATCGATGTCATCGAGGTTTTGACTGACAGTGCTAACCCCAGAGACTACTGGTTCAAGATGAAGGTTCGCATCAAAACAGAAGACGGACTTGAACTGTCGACAATTTGTCGACAGTTCAAATTAAAAGCAGCAGATGGTAAGATGAGAGATACGGATGTTGCCGATACAAAAGTGCTGCTTCGTATCATCCAATCCATTCCCTCACCCAAAGCGGAACCATTCAAGCAGTGGCTTGCCCAGGTCGGCTATGAACGTATTGAAGAAACTGAAGATCCTGAGTTGAGTTTTGATCGAGCCATGGAAACGTATCTGGCCAAAGGATATAGTAAAGACTGGATCAATCAGCGACTGAAAAGTATAGAAGTGAGAAAGGAGCTAACGGATGAGTGGGAGAAACGGGGCGTAAAGCGAGGACTTGATTTGTACCTCTTCTTAAAAAAAAGAGGTCACCATCAGATGACCTCTTCGACATACTTCTTCAAACTTAGTTATACCTTCTCACTCTTCTCTGCTGCCTGCACATCGCGAATGTTTTTCTGAACCGCCACGGCCGCAAATAGCGCTAACAAAAAAGAGAAGGCATAAAATCCTTTTTCGCTTGGCAGCAGTTCGGCATTCCATAAGCCGATGATTAACAATACAACTGCGACAATAGTAGAGAACCAGCTGAGGCCATAGTAGATGTCAGTCACCTTTACATTTTCAAGGCGGTCGCGTACCGCTTTTTGTAAGGATACCACAGAGAAGAGGCCGTACATCAGCACCGTAAAATAATATCCTTTTTCATTGAGCTGCATGTCCGATCGCCATAATCCGATAAGGTAGCCGATCATTCCTGTGCCAAGAGCAACCCACGATGCTCCTATAAACGCATTAGATGGTTTCTGATTCATAATTGAATTAGTTTAAAGTGAAAAACTATAGAAATGAAAAATGAAAGTAAGCGTATGTAAGCTGTGTCAGCTGGCCATGTGGCGGAAGCGCATTTGCTTCATCAGCGATGAATAAAAGTAAGCCGGTGTGCAGAGAGAGGGAAATGAATTAGCCTCATAGCTTTATTTGTTTTGACTATCGAACGTAAAGCTTTTTGTTAGGTTGTCTCCCGCATAGGTGCAGCGTATCAGAAGAAGTGAAGAAGCTGTTAATCAGTGGGCTTTGAGCCGATTAGTTTTTTATTAGAAGCAGCGGATGCAGGTTGATGTATTGTAAATGAGAATGATTATTAATAACAGATACTCTTAACGGCTACCGTTCAATCAGTGCCGAATACATCATGGCGCTGTTGTAAACAGAAGGCCGTTCATGGAGTTTGCTTACAGAGGTATATCCTGCTTTTGTAAATAAACTTTTTAAGGAAGAAAAACCAAGCGGGTAAGGTACCCACGGGTTAGCCGATTCCGTATCGTACTCAACGATGATAAAGCAACCGGTTTTTTTTAGGTACTTGTCGGTCTTCTTTATAAATGCAATCTGATCCTTTACATAGTGCAGGGAGTTCGCCATCAGGATTCCATCTAACGAAGGAAGCGGCAGTTCTTCTTTTACAAAGTCGAGCTGTGCTTTGTCGATGATTACTTTACCGAACTGGTTGGGGAGCTGATGCAGGCTTGCCTTGTCAATGGCATGTACTGTGCTTTCGGGAGCAAGCCATGTGCTTAGCGCATGTGTAAACAGGCCTGAGCCGCAACCCAGATCAGCCCAGATACTTTTATCGTGTTGCTGCAGCCGTCCGTTATCTATCAATGCGATCGCTTCACTTAGTTGCATGATTCCTTGTTTGCATCAATAACTATAGGAAGCAAAAGAAAGTTTATCCCTGCACGTCTGTTTTAATGGCACCTGCATGCACGGCCGTTAACAGTATTGCTGCTTTTATGTTTCCTTAGCGGTACATGGGGTCGCCTTTTTTTACCATCATCAGGCGGTACTTATAGCTGATCTTCTGCGATTTCTTTTTGGTGAGCAGCATCGGGATACCTACGCCAAGGCAGATGCCCGAACCAATGGCAACACCCTTGTCGATATTCAATCCATTGCCTTCGCGCAATTCATTCATCTGGTCGACAATAAAGTAAACGCTGCCCGCGGCCACCAGCAGACCTCCGAAAAGGTTGGCGATGTTTCCTTCTTCGAGGTAAGTACGCTCGATGGTATGAAACGGAATGGTATCGTGATGAAGTACTACGGCATTGTCCAGTATGTTATTGATATAGCTGTGAATGCGGTCCGGGTTGCCTTTGATCTTGAGATAGATATCATCGCCCGGCATAAAGATGTGCATGATCTTTCCTTTCTTCAGCAACACCAGCTGCCTTTGCGAAAAGGAAGTGATACTGATAAAAAGGAGACATACACTGATCAGTACACGCATGGCAGAGTTCAGGATTTTAGCAGACTGTTTTTTAACGTACGCCTGGCCAGAATAGTACTGATCACCGTAAGTACTGCGCCCAGGAGCATGGCCGCTCCTGGGAAATAAACAGGAGCATCTGCTTTGGTAAAGAAGGCGAACAGTCCATTCATCATCAGTGGCCCGATGATCGAAGCCAGGCTCATCAGGCTGGTAAAGCCACCCTGTAGCTCACCTTGCTCATTGGCAGGAACAACACCCGACATAATTCCCTGCAAAGCCGGGCCGGCTATCCCGCCAAGGCAATACACAATGGTGAACACGTACATCATCCAGCCTTGTGAGGCGAAAGCGTAAAGTAGAAAACCTGCGGCCGATAAGCCGAAGCCGACATAGACACTTTTCTCATTACCCAGTTTAGGAATAATTTTGCGGATGAGCAGACCCTGCACCAAAGCAAACGTAACACCTACCACCCCCAATGAGATGCCGATTTGCGCTTCTGTCCATTTAAAGCGCTCGATGGTAAAGTACGACCAGTTGCTTTGCACGGCATGAGAAGCGATATACAGAAAGGCGAGCGCAACAAGAAGTCCTGCAATCACGGGGAAACGAATGAGTGCTTTTAGGGTACCAAAAGGGTTAGCTCTTTTCCATTCAAACTTTCTCCGGTTCTCGGGCTTGAGTGATTCGGGCAATATAAAAAATCCGTAGAGCCAGTTTAATAAGGTAAGGCCTGCTGCCGCAAGAAATGGAATACGTGGCCCTACCTCGCCCAGCAACCCTCCGATGACCGGGCCGATGATAAAGCCAAGACCAAATGCGGCACCAATGATACCGAAATTCTGTGCACGGTTTTCTGCGGAGCTGATGTCGGCAATGTAAGCGCCTGCAGTAGTGAAGCTGGCACCCATGATGCCCGCAATGATGCGTCCTGCAAACAACCACGTGATGGAAGGAGCGAAGGCCACCAGTAAATAATCCATGCCGAATCCGAACAAAGAAGCCAATAGCACTGGCCTTCTTCCATAGCGGTCGCTGATGCCTCCGATAATAGGAGCAAAGAAAAATTGTGTGATGGCATAAGCAGATATTAACCATGCGCCATAAACGGCAGCCTGGCTGAGGTCTCCGCCAATGAGGTTTCCAATCAGCTTGGGGATTACCGGGATGATGATCCCCAGCCCCGTAACATCGATTAAAAGTGTAATGAAAATGAAGATGAGCGCAGGGCTACGTTTCTCTGACATAAGGAAGCGAAATAAAGCTGCAAAATAGTGTTTTCGTAAGTGATAAAAGGAGGATAAAAATGACTTTTTATAATTTCAAATGATTCTATGTAAGCGAGCGGGATACAAGATTCATGATGTAAGTATTTTCGCAATTACTAGCTCAAACGTCTAATCACTAGCGCAAGCGTCCGCTTGTGCTCTGTTCTTTCTCTGTAATGATGACATAATCACATTAGCTCCTTAGCGGATGTAGAAGATATGCCCTTTGATGTGACTTTATCGGTGTGTTGGAGGGCACAGCGTCCGCTTGCGCTCTCCTGTATGCAATGATAGTCACATTAGATATTCAGTTACTGTAGAACATTAGCCATTTGAGGTGGCCCTACCAGTGTGTTGCGGACACAAGCGGACGCTTGCGCCAGAGTTGGGCCAGTGTACGAGAGTGTTGGTGTAAACTTTATAAGTAAAGGGACTTCTGCTAACAATTTACTAACGTGCTCCTGTCTGCAATGAATGACTCTTCTTCAAAACAACTTCTTTATTTTGAAGAGGAGCATGAAAATAAAAAATGCGATGAATGCTAAAAGATGAATCCCTGAAAAGACAAGGTGTATAAGACGAAGCGAACTCACCGGTTCTGTTACCAGGGCATAGACTGAGCAGCCTGCTACCACTACTTCAAAACCTAAGACAATTACTTCGCGAAGCTCAATGAAGTGTTGTTGTATCCGGATTTGCTTTTGAAGCCAGTACAGCAGAAGAGCTATACTTACTGCTAAATTTAAATACACGACTAAATAGAAGCACGAAGCAATCGCCAGCCCCGTAACCGGAATGGCAATATGGATTAAAATGATTACGGCCAGTACACCACTGATCTGTTTGTCTGAGCTGCTCATTACTACGATCAGCGATCAGCGTGCTTACACTTCGAAAGGAAGCGCATATTCTTTGCTTACCGGCTTGGAGCTGCGCGACTTCACTTCCACTCTGGCCTTGAGAGGCGAGCCGAGGACGAGATAGTTTTTTACGTATTGATCTTCGTGCACCATCCAGCTGTTGTCTTCCAGCAGGAGTTCCGTAACACCGGCTTTGCCTGCTTTGTACGCCAGGCGTTCGACAATCAACGGTTCGTAGTTTACGGTGTAGCCCATGTAGAGTACCTGTATACCCGGCCTGGATTCATTACCCAGTTCCGTGCATGCCACCACGGTGATTTTTAAGGATGAACCATCTTCGAGGTCTTTCACAGCCCATTCTTCGATCACTGTTTTTACGTTGGCCATAGTTTTAATTAAGATGTGTGAGGTTGAGAAGTAAGATGCAATATATAGAGAGATATGAATCCTATCACTAGCGCAAGCGTCCGCTTGTGCTCTGCTCCTTCTCTGCAAAGAGGGATTATAATCATATTAGCGGGTGGGTCACAAGCGGACGCTTGCGCCAGACTAAGGTGCTGTCCATGTCTTATAACCGTGATTTTGTACCGCTACCGCAATCTACTCCTGATTTCTACTCTTAAGCAAGCTGTTAATAAGCTAAAATGGCTTTAGAAGGTAAAATCAAAGATATTTAGCAGAATTTTTTACGATTATCCCTGGAACCGAAAATAACCCGTCCCCTATTTAGGGACATCTACTTATTCTATATAAAACAATGCTAAAGCAAACGGACTTCGATACGAATTACAGCTACTCGAAAGTTGTTCGTATTTCTGTGGAGTGATTCAGGTATTATCGCCTGTCCCAATCCGTTATCGGGAACCTTTGTGCTGGTTTCACCGGAAGAGATCCCGTTAGAACGGATCAAATTCGTAAGCACATTAGGCCGGTCGCTTCCTTTTTCCGGCAAGCAGAGCGGGAAGGGAATAGTGATCGACCCGGGAGAAATTGCTGAATTGCTGCCGGGGTGTACTTCATAAAAGTGAACACTTCTACGGGTGTTAAGTCAGTACGGGTAGTTCGGAAGTAACTACTTTACGAAAAGACGGCCGTCTGCCGGAAGCAAGAAGATCAAACGTGTCTTTTGAAAATAAGGAACGAAGCACTGCCTGTCAGTTGATGATATAGTGGTTTGGCGTCAGGCCTTGGGAACTCTGGTCTTGTTTATAGTATGAATCTTTGTCTACTGCCTATTGCTCTTGCCTGCTGATTTTTCGGGCGGCTAATAAACGAAATAAAATGATGCTGCGGTATCCCTGAAATCAGGGATTTTATTTGAATAAAGTTTTGCTCATCTTCATAATTAAATGCCTAATTAGTGATGGACTCTATAAAATCTAAATTAATCCAGATTCAAAAGAATAAAAAGGAAGATGCTCTATTTCCATATCTACAACAGCTTTTTATATCAAAAGGCTTTAAAGATGTTGAAATAACTCACGGAAAAGATGAGTTTGGTAAAGATTTAGTTTTTAAGTCATGGGATGAAAAACTGTCAGAAGAAATATGGTATGCCATTGTAGTTAAGAATAAAGATGCTGGAACTAGTGTGTGGGAGTCACAAGGAGAAATTAGAAGACAGATCGATCAATGCTTCACCCATCCCTTTAAGGACAATAAGGGAAAAGATAGAAATATTGCTAGAGTTATTGTTGTTGTAAATGGTACAGTATCTACACAAGCTAAGGAAACTCTTTCAAAGAGTGTTCCTAGCTTTATGCTTACCAACGTATTCATTTGGAATTATCAAAAAATTGTTCAAGAAATATTTGATAACATAAAAAGCGCATTCCTTGGGACGTATCAAGTTGAAATAAATTCATTCAGAATTCATCAAGATCAATTCTTGAGAAAAATTAACACGCCTATTGATCCTGTACATGGACTTTCTATAGATGATGTTAATGAGATTTATATCAACGCAAAAACCACTTATAGTAAGTACATAGCTCAGGTAAAAACTTATTCCAATTACGAAAAATCAACTTCAATTTCAAAAAATGAAGAAATAGATGATGCTTTAAGTATACTTAACTCAAACAAGAATTTTATAATTCATGGAATAGCTACCTCTGGGAAAAGCTTGCTTCTGCGTAGAATCGGATATCATTCAATAAAGAAAGAAGCAGGTAAGGCAATCATACCTTTCTTTTTTGAATTAGGAAAGATCGATCACCCGCAAAGTTTTGATATCAAAATTGAAATAATTAGACAGTTTAAAGAAATCACACAAGCCGGGTTTAATGAAACTGAATTTCAGAAAATAGTAATACTGCTCGATGGATTGGATGAAGTAATTAATGATTCAAATAAATTTATTGTTCTTACTAAAATAAGAGATTTCTTAGATAAAGAGACGCCAAATCTATATCAGATAATCCTGTCAAGTAGAGTTATTAACTTGATTCAGGAGACCAAAGTTTTAGGTGATTTTGAGATAGTTGAGTTGCTTCCTTTTGATGTTGGTCAAGCTTATAAGTTAGTTAAGAAACTTATTCCGAATAATAGTATTAAGACTCAAAGTTTTATTAATGCGATAAAGGAAGATCAGCTTTCTCATAGTTTAACAAGAACTCCAATGGCCTTAACACTTATGGCCATACTATATAAAGATGATCAGATTGATTTAGATGAATTACCCGCCAACATAACGGAACTTTATAATAAATTTTCTGATTATTATCTTAATCGTTGGGATGTATCAAAGGGTATTTCGCTTCAATATAAGTATGAAGAAGCGAAGCAGATACTTGCCTTGATAGCAAAGCGCTTGCAACAAAAAGGTGGTAGAAAAATATCAGTTTCAGATCTTAAATTATTTTTACTTCAACTTAAATCCGAGTATGGTTTCGAGGAGTTAAATAATATTGATGAATTTATTAATGGGCTGAAAAAAAGAAGTGGGTTGGTTTTATTTGACGAGGATAAATCCTCATTCGAATTTTATCACTTAAGTTTTCAGGAATTCTTTGCTAGTCTGTCATATGATGATTCCAACGAAGATGAGTTGTTGCAAAACTATTTTAATGAATGGTGGCACAACTTAATTATTTTTTATTGTGGTAAGTCTCCAAAGCGAGACGTTTTTCTGAAAAAAATAAAGGATAAAGTTATCCCAATTGATCTACAGCAGCATTTTATTTACATGAGTTTGTTGTCAAAATGTGTCCAAGCATGTTATCTAGCGCCCAAAGCTTCCAAGAAAATTGTTGTAAAAAGACTTATAAAGGGATTTGACAATTTTTATAAACAATTAATAGATATCGAAAAGCATCAGAAGGCGGGGTTGTTGTATAATTTCTCCACGCTTGATTTCATAATCCAATTGCGAGATTATTTTTCTAAGCTCTTGAGTTCAAAACATCTTCCAGATGATTTGCTAATTCAAGTTTGGAATGAAATATCCTCAGAAGATACTGATGAGTTTTCGGACATTACTATGTACAGTTTGTCGTATTTTTTGGCTTATAAATTTAGAGATGCTAAATATTTTGAGAATCTAATGAAGAGAAGTGATCTACAATTGAGATGGTCTCGTATAGTATATGTTGACGTAAATAGTTTAAAGTTGAATTCGGAGAGAATAGATGAAAAGGTTTGGCGTAAAATTAAAAGAAAACAATCAAATAATAAGGAAGCTATTCGTAAACAATTCAGAATGCTTGCATTTAAGAATCTTTAATAAGCAGAGGCGAAAAGCAAGATGCTCGTGACAACTGCAGTAGACTGAATTCCTCCAGCAATAAAAACTTCTTCCTAACTGATTTTTAATCAGTTTATTTTTTTGAAAACATACGTAGCTAGCCAGGCGCCAAATGCCCCATAGATAGGCATGAGTAAATAAGAAGCTATTAGTATAGTGACCAGAAGCCATGTCATAAAACATGAGCCAGCCACACCAACTATGATACTAATAATCGTGGCATTTTTACTTCCTTTTTTTCGTAAAGCATAACCTACGAAACCGCCAATAATACCGCATACTACAAGAATCTCTAAGCCTCCCATTTATTAATTAATTACATTAAGATTAAAGAAAGTAAAATTGTTATAAATAATCAAATAAACGATAGCCTCAAATTACTTTAATAAACAAAACCTGTTTCGTTTTCTTTGTTTTTAATGGGTCTCACCTCAATGCTTGCGGAAGGAACATATTCAAACTCCGGATTATCTTCCGCATAGCATAGATGCTCGTTGATAAGCTACCCTATAGCTGAATATATATAGGGAGGTGTTCTGACTCAATTCGACTTCGTAGTTCCCGTGCGTAGTGCTATTAACAGTGCATCGGTGTGTGCCAGAAGGAGAGAAGATCGAGTTGTGTTGTTCCTGTGGCACAGTGAATGGTTTGTGTTTTTATTCCCTGGGCTGAAGCCCAGGGTTATTGATGTTGCGTCCTTACAGGACTTGGCATTGTGGATGATTGCACTGAGTTATGAGGTATTCGCTTGCCAATAATTATCAAATGTGAACTACTACGATATTGGGATACCTGGACTCGTTCACGCTCGCACTTATTGATACGATTGGTTACTCGTCCGGTATGACGTATTGTTTATGTTGTGTACGGTTGGCTCGCACTTATCGATATGGTTGGTTCTTTGCCTGTATGACGGTTGGCAGGTAGCTACATTTTCTTATTTATATTATATTTCCCTGGTAATCCTCGTCTCAAAAACATGAAGAAGAGTATCCTGCCTTCGTTTGCCGGAAGAATTGTTATGCTGTGCCTGCTGGGGATTGCTTTCTATGGCCCTGCGCAAATGATGACAGGGCTGAATAAAGACAGCCTCCGCTTCTTGCTTTCCAAAACTGCGGTGGATACCAACCGTGTGCTGCTGTACATTACCCTCGGCCAGCAATACGAAACGAATACTCCTGACTCGGCTTTGTATTATTATGAGCAGGCAGGTGTGCTGAGTAAAAAGATCAGCTATCCGGCAGGTGTGCTTAAATACATCAGCAATTATACTGCGGTGCTCAATGTGCAGGGTAAGCTGGATGAATCGATCCGCCTGAACCTTGAAGCGGTGGAGATCGGTAAGCACTACGATCTGAAGCTGCAGACGGCAAAGGCATACGGCAACCTCGGTGCCGTGTACCAGTACCAGGAAAATTATCCGGAAGCAGTGAAGTATTATTTAAAAGCGCTGCCCCTGATCGAGCAGTATGCTGATCCGCAGGCGCAAGCCCTACTGCTGGTCAATCTATGTGGTGTGTATCGTAATATGAGTCAACCCGATAAGGCAATTGATTATGCGAGGCGCGGTTTAATGATCAGCGAAAAGGCAAATGATCTTTATGCCCAGGGTCAGGCATGTATCAATCTCGGTAATTGCTACAGAGACAGGAGTGAACATGAGCAGGCCGAACTGTACTACCGGAAAGCCGAAGCCATCGCGCTAAAGTCAGGTGATATTAATTTGCAGGAGACGGCACTCATCAACCTGGGTAATGTATACCTGTCTCTTAATCTTCCGGAAAAATATATGCCCATCTTTTACAAAGCACTGCCCTTAACTGATAGTATCAGTGACATCAGCGGAAAGGCTTTTGTACTGCTGGGAATTGGTGACGGGCTCTTCAGGAAACAGCGATGGAAAGAAGCAGAATCTCATTTGCAGCAAGCTATTGTGTTTACGCGGCAGCACGACCAGAAAGAAGTGCTGCAGAAACTTTACCGGACCTTGTCGGATGTGTACGTTGCCACGCATCGTTTTGATGAGGCAAGAAGATTTCGCGACCTGCAGGATTCTGTAGAGGTCACACTGATGAATGAAGATATCCTGCAAAGTGTTCAGTCGCTGGAGGCGGAATACAAACTGCAGCAAAAGCAGAATGAGCTGCTCACCAAAGATCTTGAGCTACAGCGCACACAAGCAGAAAGTATACAACGTCAGTACTGGCTCATCGCTTCGTATGTGGGTGTGGCAATACTGGTTTTACTGTTGGTGCTGTCGTATCTTTTCTACAGGCAAAAGCAATTACTCAACAAACAGACCATCGAAACGCTAGAAGCAGATCAGAAGACTGTGCGGCTGCAATCTTTGCTGGAAGGTCAGCAGCAGGAACGTATACGCATCAGCGGGGAGATTCACGATGACATGGGGTCAGGACTTACTTCCATGCTCTTCATCAGTCGCTCGTTAAGTACTTCCGGTGCAGATGCCTCATCGGTGAACAAGCTATCGTTGCTGGCCACTTCCCTGATTGAAAAGATGAACGAGATTGTGTGGGCCATGCGGGGCGAACCGGAATTGCTGGAAGACTTTGTGCTTCACCTTCGCTCGCTTGCCGGTGAGCTGCTGGGTGATGCAGGTATTGAACTGGATTTTCATATTGAAGGGCCTGTGCCGCAAGTCACGTTGCCTACCGAGTATCGTCATCCTGTTTACCTGGTTATGAAGGAAGCAATTCATAACATCCTCAAGCATTCCAGGGCATCACGGGTAACGATCTCATTGCGCTTTGCATCATCGTGGAGTATTGATGTACTCGACAATGGTGTGGGTATCGCAGACAGCGCGGCCACCACCGGAAACGGTTTGCGAAATATGCGAAGGCGCATCACTGCAATGCATGGACAATTGTCCATCACCCATGAGAAGGGTGCCCGCGTGCATCTTGAGCTTCCACCTGTTGTATAACTTTTGTTCTATTGATCATGAACTGCCACCATACCAACTTTCCTGAATGCAACCCCTGCGCGTAAGCATTGTTGAAGACATCAGCGAGATCCGTGACGGATTGAAATTCATTCTCCACCAGGAGAACACGCTGACTTTTGTGGCTGCCTATTCCAATGCAGAAGATGCACTGAAAGGACTGACAGAGCAACCTCCCGACATGGTGATCATGGACATCAATCTTCCCGATGGCTCCGGACTACTGTGCATGCAAAAAGTGAAAGAGAAACATCCGAATATGCAGTTCATGATCTTCACCATCTATGAAGACAGCGAACAGATCTTCCAGGCACTGGCCCTGGGAGCAAGCGGATATCTTTTAAAAAATACTGCACCTGGTAAAATAGTAGAAGCCCTGCATGATCTGCATAACGGTGGCGCTCCCATGAGTGCCTCCATTGCCAGGAAGGTGATTCTTACCTTTCAGTCCCGGCCTCCGAAAGGTGGAGCGGAGAGCCTTCTTTCCGGGCGTGAGCAGGAGGTGCTTACCTTGTTAAGCAAAGGGCTGTTCTATAAGGAAATTGCGTTGCAGCTTTATATCAGTATCGGCACGGTTCGTCAGCACATCCATCATATCTATAAGAAACTCCAGGTGCAAAATCGTACCGAAGCTATCAATAAGCATTTTGGTAAACCGTTGCCATAAGATGACCTGCTAATAAGAATGTAACTTTTGTTCTATTGAACGACTGATCTTGCCTGACTTATTTTGGAATGTGTTTTCACTTCTAACCAGATAAGCCATGAAAAGAATATTATTTTCTCTTATACCAGCCACGCAGATGTGTTATGCATTAACCTGCTGTTTGTTTTGCCTGCTGATTACTATCCATATACAAGCTCAGGAAATAAAAGAGCGCTTCGGCAATACGGAAGAACGGATCGAAGAAAGGGAGGAGATTAATTTGGATAACAAGTTATCCGGCAATTGGATTAATAATCAGCAAATGATATACAGAGAGCGTAGTTACAAAAGCGTTAAGGCAACTAACTCACTGCCACAACGTACCCTCAACATCAATCCGCTGGGACTGTTACAGTTTGGTCCTATTGTGCAGTGTGAATTCGCAGTTTCAGAAAAGGGGGATTATTTAGTACCCAGTATTCGTGTTCCTTATCTTGGATTTTTGTATCACGTACTTGTCATAGACGGTGAGGATGATGTAACGGTATCTCCGGCAGCATTAGGGATAGGGTTGGGTTATAAAAAATTATTTCCAAAATCGAATGGCGCCTGGTATGTAGGAGGCTTCATGGAATATTCATTCGGATCTTCTTCCGGAGGTCCCACCAACCGGTTTGAAAGTACCTTTAGTTATTTAAACCTTATGGCTAACGGAGGATATCGCTGGCGAAAACCGGAAAGTAAATTTGTTTTGAGTGTAGGAGCCTATTTAGGTCCTTCCATTGCATTGAAAGATGAATCCATGGAACCAGGCAGAGTAGTAGACGAACGTGCATCTACCATTTTTGGTATGGCAGAATTATCTCTGGGGTGGGAGTTCAGTAAAAAAACAAATTAGCACTTACCAACTTCATTTACCGCCATCAACTTAACAATAATCAGTAGCCCGGGTGTTTTCTTAAAGCAAGAGGATGCAGCCGTTACGTTGGAGCAACGAAGAAGAAAATAACCGGCATCCCACAGCAATCATTTAGCAGGTGTAATCACGATGTTTCTGAAATCGATCGGCCCATGATCTCCCTGAAATAATAAAGGTCCGGGTTCACCTTCTTTGCTGTCGATAGCGCCACCAGTGATACCCGGAATTTCCTGGTTGCTGATCACAGTCTTTCCGTTAGCAACAATGGTCACCATTCTTCCGGTTAAAATGATGTCGTACGTCTGCCATTCTCCAGGTGCTTTGGCCACCATTTCACTCGGTGTTAAAAAACCGTATATGGCACCGAGGTATCCTTTCCAGGGTTCTTTGCCTTTGTCATCTTCAATCTGAACTTCATACCGGCCGCGCAGGTACACGCCACTGTTGCTTCCTTTTTCATAGCGGAACTCTACATGCAGTTTGAAGTCTGTGAAGGTTTGCTCACTTACTAAGTTAGCTCCTGATTTGGCGCTGCGTAAAATTCCATTCTCTACCTTCCATTGATTTTCGCCCAAGGCCTTCCAGCCGGTTAAGTCCTTGCCATTAAAAAGCGTAATGGGTTTGCCCCATACCGGAGCCTTATCTCTTTTAAGAAGAGGCGCACGCACTGCCGTCCAGGAATAGGTTTTTCCATCGGTATAAAGCATGGTTCCTTTTAATTGATCTCCATTGAGTTCACCTTCAAAGTCCATATTGGTTGTTCCGGGCTCCCACTGTACAGGAATTGAAAAATTGAATTTCCCATTGCTTACATTGACAACTGAAATGGGGCGGGCGCTGCCAAAGGCGTACACAAAGCGGCCTACCAATGTATGGTTTCCTGAGTGTTCAATCTCCAGCCACGAAGGAAGTTGCTTGCCGTCTTTTTCAATGATCATATCCCAGCGGCCTTCCATTGGATTGGGCTCTTCGTCATCGGTGTTCCCCGCTTTTGCGGAAAGAGCAACTAACGACAGGAGTAACACAGTACAAAAAAGAAGCGTACGGGAGATACGACCGATGATGGAAGAGAGTAATGCTTTCATGAGTTTCAATTAAGAGTGGTGAAAGTAAACAATTTCTGAAATAAAACAGATGAGAATGGTGATGAGAGGAAGAAGGCTGTAATGAATGTCGTTGATTGACAAAGTTATGTATTGTGCCGACACAGGTGTTGCTATTACACAATAACAGCACTGCTGCCGTATATTGCATAACAGAAGTTGAAAATGAAGCACGACTTATTGCTTTCCAACATTGCCAGGCACATTTCTCTCGACAAGGAAGAGACCGAATACTTTATTTCACTTTTAAGTAGTAGAACTTTAAAAAAGAAAAATTATTTATTGGAGGCCGGTCAGCCTTGCACCACCATCAGTTATGTGAACGAGGGATTCTTGCGTGCGTATTACCGTGATGCAGACGACAATGAAACCACCATCATGTTTGCCGTGGCCGACTGGTGGATTACCGACATGACTTGTTTTGTTAATCAAACGCTATCCATCACTTCGATTGAGGCGATTGAAGACACCTCTGTTTTTCAATTGACAAAAGAGAACATGGAGCGCTTGTTTATCAAGGTGCCCAAGTTTGAACGGTTCTTTCGCATACTGATGCAAAACTCGTATGTGAGAGAGCAATCGAGAGTACTGCAAACACTTTCGTTGCCGGCTGAAGAACGATACACCGCTTTCCTGAAGAAATATCCTTCCATTGCCGGACGGCTTACACAAAAACAGATTGCTTCTTACCTGGGAATAACACCGGAGTTCCTGAGCGTGATCAGGAAAAACATCAGCAAAGGCAATGTTTCTTAATGTACCTTAAGTGTGGTCGTGCCTGGCAGGTGATAGATTTGCTTTATATAAATACAAGCAGTTATGATGATACTTATAGCAGGCCCTTACCGGGGCGGGACTAATGATGATCCTGAATTGATGCACCGGAATTTAAAGAAGCTTGAATCGGTAGCGCTTCCGATTTTTCGCCTGGGCCATATTCCAATGATTGGTGAATGGGTGGCTTTGCCGCTGCTGGACCTTGCCGGCTCTATGAAACCAGGAGATGATGTATGGAACGAAATCCAGTATCCCGTTGCGCACCGCCTTCTTGAAAAATGTGATGCGGTACTTCGCATGGAAGGAGCATCCACCGGTGCTGACAATGATGTGCGAATAGCAAAGGAAAGAGGCCTGACGATTTATTATAGGTTAGAAGATATTCCGCAAGCAAAATAAGTTATTCATTCATTGACTTCCGGTAAATAATAAAAGCGGCACCGATACGATGCCGCTTTTACTTATAGCACATATTTTTTTTACGACTATTCGATGATGACCTTTTTTATAGCATGGTAGGTGGTAGTGCGGACTTTCACAAAATACAATCCGGGGTTTAAGCTATGATGGACCTCTCCTGATTTACGAAGCTGTGTCTGGTGAACTACCTTTCCATTGAGATCGATCAGCGCAACATGTGCCACCTCGTTTTCATCCAGGGGAGGAAGCTGTACCGTAAACTGTTTGCCTTGCGCAGGGTTCGGATAAATTTGTATCACGGTATTGATTGCTTCCGTATCCGCTTCCAGAGGTGTTACTTCATCTGACTTGGTTCTTCCTCCGGTACCGGTAGTAGCAACCAACTGCCATTGCGCACTGTACCATCCGTCCTGTGCATTGGCATATTGTGCAGATCCGGTTTGATTTTCTACATGAACGATACTGCCTGTCTGCCATCTGTTCCGTATTCTGATCCAGGTGCCATCAATATAATCCTGCGACCATTGTGCGCTCCACCAGTCGAGCGTTGCAGGAGTGCATTGCACCGAACCGGTTTGATTTTCAATGTGCATGTATTCGCCCGTACCAAGATTTTTCAGCCAGAAGAAATTGGCATCGATGGCCACTTTTTCCCATTTGTAATTATTGTTAGCGATCGTTGTGCCATAGCCTACATTCGCACCGGCATCATACAGGTACGTATTTTTCCATCGGTTCTTAATGGCATAGTAAGTACCCGCTGCAGCAGGAACGGTGATCGTGCAGGTAGCTGTTTTGCTTCCATCCTGTGTCGTCACCGTGATAGTAGCAGTACCTCCGCTAACGGCAGTGACTAAACCGGTAGCACTTACCGTAGCCACACTTGTATTGCCCGATGTCCACGTCACATTTTTATTCGTGGCATTGGAAGGAGCGACAGTAGCGGTTAACTGTGATGTAGCGCCTACATTTACCGTTGCGGATGTCGGGCTCATTGTTACACCGGTTACTGCAATAGTGGCCGGCTGACTGTTGTACCAGGCTCCATTATAGTACCAGCCATTTGTACCTGCTCTGTTTAAATCAGCCGTCTGGCTGGTACCATCATTGAAAATAAGATTGGTGGAAGTTACATTGGTAAAGGTATATCCGTACCAGTTGTTGCCTTCGCTGGTCATGGCTATTCCCGGCCACGATCCATTGGCAAGTACTCCTGCAGGTTGTGCATCCCACCAATATATTTTGATAGCAGTTCCCCATGCTGTTGGTTTGTAGAAGTGAACAGTAAAATTGGATGAAGGTGTTACTGTAATTGCTGAGGTAGCGGTTTTGTTTCCATCTGCAGTGGTCACCGTAATGGTAGCGGTACCTGCGGCAATACCCGTAACCAGGCCGGTTGAGTTGACAGTAGCTACTGCTGCATTGCCGGAAGTCCATGTAACGGATTGATTGGTGGCATTAGCCGGAGCGATGGCAGCACTCAGCTGTGTGGTAAGACCTGCTTTAACACTGGCGCTTGTGGGAGAAACGGATACACCTGTAACCGCAACGACCGGAACACTGGCATTCGTCAGCACAATGTATTGATAAGCGGATAACGTTTGTGTGGCGCCAGATGTTAATGTCGTGGATGCATTGGTGTATGCATTCACATACGTTCCGGCCATGCCAGCCGGTATAGTAAATGTCTGTGAACCATTTCTCACATTAACCATCACTGCCACTTTCTCTGTACCACTGCTTTTGGTAAAAGCAATCACATTATTGTTGGCGCTGGAAGTATAGGACGTGGGCTGTCCGCGTCTCAGGGCAACACTGGCATTTCTGAAATTCAATATCTTCTGCATCTCCGTATAGACAGTAAGGTCTTGTGTCCAGTTGATGTTTCCGGAATTCCACGGATAAGGCAATGGAGCAGTGTTTCCTACTTCAATACCATTGTAGATAAAAGGAACACTGCGATGATAGGTAGCCACGACAAATGCAGACAGGGCTGCATTTCTTCCACCGCTTAAGAAAGAGAAAGGAGAACCATCGGCATTATAATCATCATGGTCGCTTAGGAACCGGGCCACCAGCTGGGTAGTGCCTGCTCCTGTATATTCACCTGTTGTTACGCCATCCAGGTTGGTGACGGGTTCCCCCGAGTTCCACACCTTCTTCATTACATTCCAGTAGAAGTTAGTTCCGAAAATGTAATCGAAGCCTTGTGTATAATGATAGCCCGGTTGATTTTCGCCACAAGTAGTGCAACCGCTGTTTGTTCCTTCGTTCGATCCTTCTGCCAGGAACAATAGATTATGTGAAGTAATGCCTCTTAAGTTACTAAGCGTATTGGTCCAGAAAGCAGGAGGCGCTTTATCCGCCCAGTCGAAACGAAAGCCATCCACATTGGCAGCGAATACCCAGTAGCGCATGGCATCGACCATGGCAGCAGCGGCAGCGCTATTGGTAAGATCCAGTTGTGCTACATCGGTAAAGAAAAAACCGGGGCCTGCTTCGGGGCTTACAATATTTCCGTTCGCATCTTTCTTGTACCAGTCGGGGTGTTGTGTTATCCAGGGATGATCCCACGCGGTCTGGTTGACCACAAAGTCAAGAATAACCGCCATGCCTTTCGCATGTGCATCATCTACAAGACCGCGTAAATCGGTTAACGTTCCAAGATCAGTCGCTATACCTTTTAAATCCTTATGGCTGTAGGGAGAGCCGTCCGGATTTTTGGTAACACCAAGCGGATACACAGGCATAAGATAGACTACGTTGATTCCTAAATCTTTAATGCGCTGCAGCTTGGCTCTGGCACCGGCTATATTGCGGGTTGTGCTGTATTCGCGCAGGTTAAGCTGGTAGATATTGGCATCCATGCGGTTAGGCACACCTGTGTAGGGCGTTCCATATTGGGCAGGATCCTGGGCATAAGCCGCTGCAGTAAGCAGCACCACGAGATAAAAAACGAAGTGCGACATCCTGAGAAAGCGCTTCCGGAGTTCGGTAAACCATGTTTTCATAAGAATTGATTAGGGTGAAGAAATAAGTTGGCGTCCTTTCGCTAACGATTTAAACAGTCAATTCAAACGTTTGCGACAGCCCTATACAAAAGAAATTGGTAAAGGAAGCCATTGCAACTCTTCCTTTTAAAATCAAGAAAATAGTAACGGCTATGCCGGATTAACCTGTTGATAAAGTGCCGGTTGTAAAAAGAGGAACTGCAAAAAATCTAACTGATTTCTAGCCGGTTCGAAGCATTAGGAAAGGAAGCAAAGCTCTTTGTTATGTTCCCGGAACCTTGGAAAGGGTCTGAAAAGTGTAGTCCGCGGTGTTATAATGGCAGGTCTGATAAATGGCCGGTTCTGTCTGAAATTTCTCTGTTCCGAAGTGTGAGGTATTGCCACTATTCCTTTCCCCGATCTGGGAGCGTGACGACCCAATTCGTATGCAACACTCAGCAAACCACAGAGGCATCGTTTTTATGAATATTGTTTGAACATAAACAGTTATCAATCATGAAAACGAAATCACTTTATATAATTGCTGCCAGCCTTTTATTTACGGCCGGTTTAGGAGTAGCTCAAACACAAACACCAACCAGTCCAACCAGTCAGCCAACACCAGGAACTAACTATAATACAGTAAATCCTTCTTATGGATCGCAGATTAACAGCAGTGCTATTCCGGATCCTTTACGGAGTACACTACAGGGAAACCAGCAATATAAAGGTTGGGAAAACGGGCAATTGTATTTCAATTCATCCACTAATCAGTACTCTTTACAGATGCCTTCGTTGAATACAGGGACATCCACTAATCCACTGGGTACTTCGCCTGCAATAACACCTGCTTTACCTACTACTCCGACCAGTCCTGTCACTTCTCCGACATCACCGATTACTCCTACTTCTCCGGTTAGTCCGCCAAACAGCCCTAATCCGATGGGAGGCTTGCAGACTACTTCACCAACATCACCCGTAACAACACCACCTTCTACCTGGTATCGATTCGATCAGAACGGCAAGCTGATTCCTCAAACTAATCCTAAGCCGGATAATCAATAAACTTCTCTTCATTTAACCAATAGCAAGGCTGCCTGTGAAGGGTGGCCTTTTTTTATTTGCCAGGGCAGGGCTTCTGCATTTAACTGAGCATTATCAGTTTGTTTTTTATTCAATAAGTATTGATTATAATAAGTATACATAGTATATTTGAGCTTATTACTAACATCAACCCTTAAAATTGAATGTATGTGGACAAAAACGTATTCCATTGTAACCAAAGAAGTGACTAAAGAGCAAATGTGGGAGCTTTTTGCGGATGTAAACAATTGGCACACCTGGGATGACGGAATTGAATTTGCCAGGATGGAAGGTGCTTTTGAGCAGGGGAATTTCTTTACACTTCGTCCAAAAGGCGGGCCGGATGTGAAAGTCGAATTGCTGGAAACAGAAATGAATAAACGCTTTCTGGATGTAACACGGTTTCCTCTTGCGAAAATGTACGATGAACATTTATTTGAAGAGACTGCCGATGGATTGAGGATGACGAATACCCTTACTGTAACCGGCCTTTTAGGATTTTTTTGGGTGAAGATTGTGGCTCAGAAAATTGCCGATACTTTGCCAGCCGATATGCTTCAACAAATTAAAGCTGCTTCAAAATGATAGCTAAAGGTAAATACTGGATAGCGGTTGTTTCCAAAGAACATACGCTGCATGGTGTGCAGGGTGGTTTTATACAGGTGTGCCATGGAAAAGAAGCTCCTTTGAAACGAATGAAAAAGGGCGACTACCTGCTGGTTTATTCTTCTGTTATCACACAACAGAAAAAAGAGAAGTGCCAGGCATTTACTGCTGTAGGCAGAGTAAGTGATGATGAGGTATATCCTTTTCAGATGACGGAAGACTTTAAGCCCTACCGGAGAAAAATTGAATTTTTACCGGGTGAGGAAGTTTCCATTCTTCCGCTCATTCCTCATCTTACTTTTATTCAAAACAAAAAATCCTGGGGATATCCGTTTCGTTTTGGTTTCTTTGAAATTCCTGAAAAGGATTTTGAATGGATTGCTTCTAACATGCAGATTTATGAAACAAGTGAAATCGTCCGATAATGTATTTAGTGTGGAGCAGCCAGAGCAAAGTTCAGGTTTTCTGCTGTGGCAGGTAACTAATCTCTGGCAACGTGAAATAAAAAAAGCGCTGGAGCCTTATGGTTTAACGCACTCCCAATTTGTCCTGCTGGCCAGTATTCTTTGGCTCACGGTTAACAGGCAAGAGGTGACACAGATCATTTTATCAGCTCATACTAAAATTGACCCCATGACAACCTCTACCGTGCTGCGTACCTTGCAGGAGAAAAAATTGATTCAGCGGCAGGAGCATGTAACAGATACCCGGGCTAAAACAGTAGCGTTGACAGACGAGGGGAAAAAGATCACTAAGAAAGCAGTAGTAACGGTAGAGAAATTTGACAATGATTTCTTTTCCCTGCTTGGCAATAAAACGAACGACTTTAACAGCAAGCTTGCTATGTTGCTCAATCAGAAAGCAAGAGTATGAGGAAAATGAACGTTTAAGACTGAATGTGTATGGATACTTTATGATTCACCTCATTTCCATTCGCCTGAAACGCAAGACCTGGCTACGGATGATAAGGTTTCCTGCTTTTAAAAAGAAGGAAACCTTATTTTAATATCCATAATGTAGGAAGAAGATTATCTTTTACTTCTTCCCGATTTCTGCCATGAATCCCCAGTTCTGATGCTGAAGTCTTCCCATCGCATTAAATCCTTTTCCGAAAAAAGAAGCATCACCTTCCGTGATGAAGATGAGTTCATTGTTCCCTTTTTTTAGATTCAGTACCAATTGGTGTGTGCCATTAAAAATCCGATCCAGTTTGTTTTTTTCATAATAGAATACTTCTTTACCGTTCAGATAGATCTTCAGCTTTCCGGCAAAGTCGAAATATAAAATGGCTTCTCTGTCCGTGTCCGAATTGAATGTGTGCCGTGCTGCGACCACACCATCCGGTTGTTTGATGTATCTGCAAATATTAACAACATCCGCCTGATCCGCTTTCACTTTCGTCCAGGTCTTCGATGAAACCGCAGCATTCAGATCCAATGTTGGCTTGCGTGGAAACTGATCCGAAATTTCCCATTCACTTAAAAGCTCCGGCCGTTCTCTGATCATTACATTTGAAAAGTAAGAAGTGCCAAACATACTACGGAGCAATATGCTGCCTTCATTAAAGTCTGTATCAATCAGCTGAATTTCCATTTGAGGGGTTTGGTTGTAGTTCACAAATACCTTAAGATTATTTCCTTTCACTTCCATCGTAACGTGAAACCATTCCAGCTTTTTTATATCGGCTGCCGTTTCATAAATGGGATAATTGTAAAGTACCCAACTAAGCGCACCGTTGTAAATAGGTACATACTGTATCGCTTCCCGGGTGCCACCATACCCGGGGCGGAAGTAAAGAAAATGATAGTTTTGATGATCGGCAGCCCGGAAACCTATGCCGGACATTACCTCGCCTGCCACATCCAGATCGATTCTGAAATTCTTAAGCGAAAGACTTTTGCGAATGGCAATAGCTTGTTTTTTACTGTCCAGCTTCAAACTGATCTTGCCGGCATATAATGTGTCCCTCATTTCTGCGGCCTCATTGTTTTCCGAGAAGACGTCCCAATCCGATTTTGAAATTTTAGCAGTACCGGTTTGTCCAAAAGCAAGTAATACCCAGAAACAACCTGAAATAATAAGCGATAGTTTTTTCTTGTTCATTGTGTTTTATGGTTTTATTTGGAAAGCGGTAAATGTTATCGTCTGGAAATGAACAGGCTTCTTATTTTGCGCTTTTTTTACAACCGTTTTACGATTGTTTGCGTAGACTTCTGGCAATGAGTGAATTAAATAAAACAGATGTGACGCTGATGAAGCACTTGAAATCCAGGATCGAAGAGATTTCCGGATTGCAAAGTCATGCTGATCTGAGTCAGAAAGATTTTGATTTTCTCATCTATTACATCGAACAGAAAACCGGAAACCGGTTAAGCCTTACTACAATTAAGCGCATCTGGCGGAACGAATACCATCGCCTGCCGCACATAGCTACATTAAATATGTTATCGGAGCTGGCTTTTGACAGGGACTGGCTCACATTAAAAAAAGAGTGGATCGAAAACCGGAAACCCAATGAAGCTTCTCAACCTGAACCTGCTCAAGTAGAGTCAATTCATCTGAAAAACAGCTATCTGAAACCGGTGTGGATTACGGCAGGACTTGTCTGTATTGTTATTCTGGCTTTCTATTGGTACAACTATATTAAGCGACCGTCTTCGCTTGTGGCTGGCGCTATTCCTTTTTCGGCAAAAGTGACGGCCGATGGCGAGATACCCAATACAGTTGTTTTTTCTTATGATGTCAGCGCAATAGATGCTCCGAATTTCTTTGTGCAACAAAGCTGGGATCCTTTACGGAAAATAGAGATCAGAAAGGTCAATACGAAGCAAACGGATATTTATTATGAACCCGGTTATCATTATGCCAAACTATTTGCGGGCGCTGAAATAATAAAAGAAATCCCGGTGCATATACGCTGTAAGGATTGGTTTGTACGATTGCGATATCCCGATGGAGAGATCAGAAAGATAGACAGCCCCGACCTGCAGAAGGAAGGCTATTTGGGAATTAAGCGTGATCAGTTGAAGGAGATTTTTACAGGACACGTCAACAAGATTCAGTTAGGCTACATGCTGTCCAAAGATTTTAATGTGAGTGGCGATGCGTTTCATTTTTCATCTTCCTTCAGGTTTGATTCCGCATCTGTAAATAGCTGCCCTATTATGACTTTATTAATTAAAGGCGATAAGGATTATATCTATGTCAACTTTGGTAACAGGGGATGTGAAAGTAATCTTGGTTTGAAGCTGGGTGACAAAGTAATCCATGGAAAGACCAGTGACCTGTCGCAGTTTGGAACATTTATTTTCGAGTGGCAGCGGATGGAGTTAAAAGTAGATCAGAAAAAAGCCTGGGTAACTTTAAATAACAAACCGATTTTTGAAGCTGGCTATACCAAAGAGATTGGCACTATCAAGGAGATTGATTTTCTTTTCAATGGTGTGGGTGCAATTGATGAAATTGAACTAACTGATCCGGCAGGTCATTCGAGGTTAAGCGAACATTTTAATGGAACACTCAAGGGAGGTCAATAACCCTGATAGGGCGGCCCGTTGCCTGATGCTCACACAGTAGGAGAAAGACAAATGTCAGGGCAGCTAACCATGAAATGGGTTTTCTTATAGTTTATTTTGAAACACTTGCTTATTTTATATTTGCAGGTGATCGGATTTCTGATCTTACTATGAAACGCATAGCGATTCATAGTCATTAATATGCTTAAAGAAAATATCAATGGGAATTAATGTCAATACGTTAAAAGCCTTATCCCTGCTTTCGGACGAGAAAAAATTTAATAAGCAATCGGTTATTACTCTTGGCCGGCAAAATATTTGTTTTTCCGCACGTCAGCTGCGTAGCGTATTTCAACATACTAATTTGCTAACATCTGAACAATGTAAAAAAATCGCTTCCTCCACTTTTGCTGATTCGTTGTTTCAGGAATTAGGCTTTTCGGTAATACATAGTATGGATTATTCCGATTTTGAGGGAGCGCAGCTTTTACATGATTTAAATAAGCCCATTGATGATATACATAGAAATAGTTATGACCTTGTTATCGATGGAGGTACGTTAGAGCATGTTTTTAACTTTCCGGAGGCAGTTAATACATGCATGAAATTGGTTAAGAAGGATGGCCATTTAATTATTGTTACTCCTGCAAATAATCTTCTGGGTCATGGTTTTTATCAGTTTAGCCCGGAATTATTTTACGGCATTTTTTCAAATCAAAATGGATTTGATATTGTCCAGGTATTTTGTAAGTGGTAAAAAATCTGGTACATGGTATGCGGTATCTGATCCTAAGATAGTAGGAGAGCGTGTGGTGCTACAAAATGATCATGCTACCGAAATGATTGTTATTGCCAAAAAGATAAGTGAAGAGGGAAGTTTGGTGTCGACCCCGCAACAAAGTGATTATACAGTTTTGTGGGATAAGTTTGCAGGTGAGAATGAAGGTGTAGTGAGAACATCTTTTCTTCATAAGCAGTATCGCAAGCTAGTTCCCAAATACTTACGTGATAAATTGTGGGAATTCAGACACAAAAGGAACAGCTCCAACCTTGGCCGTTACTACAAAGGACATTTTAAGAAATTGCTTTGAATACGTGACTGTTGCGATTGAATGGAAGGATCATTTTTTTGTGAAATCTTTTCCTTTATCTTATGGCAATTGCATTTCCCAACGCTTTCAATAGCTCTGTTCTCTCCAGCAGTCTGGAATAATCTTTCAACCGGACTTCTCCTTTCAACTCACCTTCCTCATTAAATTGCTGCGAAAGAATGGTGATCCTGAATTCTTTCACCATCCGCATTACTTCAGCGGTAGAAGTATAATCGTAACGCAGCGCTATCTTTTCCATCACCTCACATTCCACAATCAACGCTTTGCTCAACGCTTCTTCGGCTGCTGTTTTATAGGCACCGATCAATCCGCCCACTCCTAACTTGGTTCCACCGAAATAGCGTACTACTACAATCAGCACATTGCTGAGATTTTTGGATCGGATTTGTCCCAGTATCGGGTCGCCTGCTGAATGGTTAGGTTCACCATCATCAAAAGCCCTGTACTTTGCTTTGTCCGCGCCAAGCACATAGGCAAAGCAATGGTGGCGTGCATCGTAATATTCTTTCTTCAGCGATTCAATGTATTCCTTCACTTCTTCCTCCGAACCAACCGGATAAGCAAAAGCCAGGAATTTGCTTCCTTTTTCTTTATAACTGCCTTCTGCGGAGGATGCGATAGTGAGAAAGGAGAAAACAGGCATGTAACCGTTTTGTAATTTTTGCGTCAAAGAAAATAAGACTTCCCACAGTATGCAACCTTCTTTAGCTGGCGTGCGTCTTTACCAGGTCTGATCTCCGATTAGAATTTAAAGTATTATGTCTAAACTTCTTTTATATCTATAACCATGAAAAAATCAATATCCCTTCTTTTTATCGCCTTGCTGGCAAGCTCGCTAAGCTGGGCGCAAACTAAAGAAACAGTTAATGTAGAGACCTTTACCAAAATCTCTTTCCGTGTGCCGGGTAAATTATACCTGAAGCAGGGCAGCCCGCAGAAAGTTGAGCTTGAAGGCGATCAGGAGTTTATAAAAGAACTGGATACACGCGTAGAAGGAGGTAAACTCATCATCGGTAAAGAAAGTAAATGGAACTGGAGAGACAGCTGGGGCAACGATGATAAAGTGATCGTGTATGTTACCGTGAAAGATATCAGTGCTATCAGCGTGGGTGGTTCGGGCGATGTGATCGGTCAAACTAAAATTACTTCCGCAGATCTGGATCTGAATGTAAGCGGCTCAGGCTCACTTCAGGTAGAGGTGGCCGCCAGTGGAAAGCTGGAAGCCGATGTATCCGGCTCCGGCCGTATCGATCTCAAAGGATCATGCAACAGCTTTGATAGTGATGTAAGTGGTTCAGGTCGTGTGTCAATGAATGCTTCCATCAGCAATGGTGCTACATTCGGCATCTCCGGCTCCGGCAAAATTGAAGCAAGCGGCACAGCTAAAGAAGTGAAAGCTACAATCAGCGGATCGGGCCGGGTATATGCGGCTAATCTCGAAGTGGATAAATGTGATATACGCATTTCGGGATCAGGCGGTGTGGAGATCAACGTGAAGAGCGAGCTCGATGCCAATATCTCCGGCAGTGGTAGCGTTAGCTACAAAGGAAATCCAAGTCATGTCAATAGTCATGCTTCAGGTAGCGGTAGTGTGAGAAAGATGTAAGGGAGTTGGGAAGAGTCGGAAAGACAGAAAGCCGGTTAGTTATATGATAAAGAGCGGGATTTTCTCCTGCTCTTTTTTTGATACGCGTTATAGATAATTTAATAATAAATGGGCGGCTTGTCGGGCTGTACATGGCTCCATTGCATTCGGTACTGCGAGGCGCAGCACTTGTTTCGCGAGGCGCTCCACACCATTCCCATCCCGGCCGCAGTGTGCGCTTCGGATTTATTTATATTCTTCTTAGCGTCTGCGAGAGACAACTATTCGGCACATTTTCAAAGAAGAATAATGAAGATGCAGGGTGTGAAATCAAAAAACTTTGTATACCTCCACTCTCAGTGATTATATAATAACAACTACTCATGCTTTAAAGCCTTCACCGGGTTCATAAGCGAAGCCTTCAGCGATTCGTATCCCACTGTAATCATCGTAATAAAGGCAATTAAAAGTATGGCGGTGCCAAACACAAACACCGATAAACTGGTTTTATATACAAATGTCTCCAGCCATTGATGTGTGAGGTAATACGCGATCGGAATCCCCAGCACTGTTGCTACCAGCAGCAGCTTGCCAAACACACTTAACAGCAATACAAGTATCTGGCTGTTGCTGGCGCCTAAGCTTTTACGTATGCCAATTTCCTTTGTACGCTGCTCCGACATAAATGCAGCCAGTCCATATAACCCTACGCAAGTGATTAGTATCGCCAGCGCTGAGAACTTTTCCGTTAGCTCAGCTACCTTGGTTTCATTCTCGTACATGTGCGCAAATTCCTCGTCTACAAACCAGTAATCAAAACCAAAACCGGGAAATACTTCTTTCCATGTTTTTTCGAGATAAGCAATCTTGTCGCCCATCTTTCCTGCGGGCAGTCGCACATGAATAATACGGTCGTCCGTATGGGGCTTAGGTGAAATGGCAAGCGGATCGATCTTACGCAGCATGGAGCGATAAGGGAAATCTTCGACCACACCAATTACATGACCTGTTACCGGCAGTCTGGTAGAATCGCGTTGCCGGTAGCCCATCACATAATCGGGGCGGATCACTGTTTTGCCAATTACTTCCTGTGGAGTGAGTTTCAATGCTTTTACGGCAGACTCATTGAGTAATATAGAAGAAGAGTCAGCGATGTTCTTTGTATCAAAGTCGCGCCCGGCAATGATGTTCATCTTAAAGGTTTTAGGGAAATCATAATCGCCATTGAGTTGGAACCACTCGTGCTTCTCTTCATTGATTTCAGGAAACTGCATTTGCATATTGATCGGTCCGAAGAAATCGAGACGGGGTAAATGATTGGCCAGTGTCATTGCTTCTATTTCCGGATCGCGTAATACAGCGTTTTTATACGTCAGAAACCGGGCATCATTGGCTACACCGGTAAATCCACCATAGCGGATAGATACAATTTGTTTTCCGGCTTCATTCAGTTTTGAATTACGCATCAGGTTCATCTGCCGTACTACAATTACAGTTCCTGCTAATAATATAACAGCTACCGTAAATTGTACTGTGGTGAGAAACTGGCGAAACACATTCGAGCCTTTTCCAAAAGCAAACTTTCCTTTCAGCACGCTGGCTGGTTCAAAACCAGATACGAACAATGCAGGGTAACTTCCGGCAAGCACTGTAACAAATGCTACAATGCCAACGATCATCATCACGGTAGAAAGCTTGGCGAGATAGAAGATCGAAAACGTTTTCCCCGTAAGGTTATTAAACTGTGGGATAAACAGGATCATTAGCAGGATGGCTACTACAGTAGCGATAATCACCAGCACAAAAGATTCCATCATAAACTGACCAAACAATTGCGGACGAATACCACCAAATGTTTTTCGTAATCCGATCTCGCGTGCCCGACTGGCTGACCTCGCTGTGGAGAGATTAACATAATTGATACAAGCTACAACGAGGATAAGAAAACCAAGTGTGATAAACACAAACACATACTTCTTGTCGGATGATTTATGATAAATGGACCAGTCAATCTCCTGGTCGAAGTGGATGTCGGCCATCTTTTTGATCAAGGGCTTGAATTTGAAATCCAGATGGAAGCGTGCAATGATGGCATTCGCTTTCTTCTGCAGGTCTTCCTGTATCATGGGAATCTTGGAATCGTCTTTGGCAACAAAGAGAGAATGTGTCCAGTAGTTGTTTTCACCGTCACCCATAGCCGTGGTAAGCAATGTTTCCAGGTTAGGTGTAAAAGGTTTGAGCGATAAAATATTAGCAATGTATTTCGGACGAAGGTGCGTGTTGCCAGGCAGATCTTTATATATACCGGTGACCATCATTTCTACTTTTTGTCCATTGGTCATGTAAGCGTGCGAGAGACTTACCGGTTTATTCAACGGGTCATCATTCCCAAATAATTCGTGGGCTGCGCTTTCGGAAAGTAAAATACTGTTGATCTCCTTCAATGGATTAGCAGGATTTCCTTTATCGATGTCGATGTAAATGATCGTATTGAAGTTTTGCTCCGCCCAGATAATGTCTTCGGTAAGCACAATCCGGTCGCTGGCTTCGTACCCGATGCTGGTGGGCATGCCGGTGGAAGTAAAGCTGGTGATGTCACCTATTCCTTCATACGTGTCTTTGATGTAATTGTCCCAGCCCGCAGGTGCGGAAGGATACGATTCATTTTCTCCGTTAGGAAAATCGAGACGATACCCCAGGCGATAGGTATGCGCTGCCTGAGGATGAATGCTGTCGAAAGTAAGCTCATCATTCACATAAAGAAAAATAAACATAGCCGATGCCAGCCCGATTGCAAGACCCAATGTATTGACGATGGCAAAGCCACGCTGCTTTTTCAGATTACGAAGGGCAAGGAGCAGGTAATTGAGTAGCATGGTACGGATTGATTTGGTGATTTAAATGAATATACGGTGGAGAAGGACGATGGTGACATGAATGGCCGGGTTGTGACAAACTTTTACAACTTCCTCCTAAATCCCTGGGCGATCCTTTATTCCTTGCTATCCTCATCCAATAACAGGTATTAGTCACATTGCGCTTTTATTTTCAAATTGCCCGACTTACTTTATGTTTTTTTATAGATAGAATACTTATGATTAAGGTGACAGGTTTAAGCTATTCCTATGCGGCAGGACATCCGATCGCGTTTCGCGACTTCAGTATCAATAAAGGAGAACACTGGCTATTGTTGGGTGAATCCGGAAGTGGGAAGACCACGCTGCTTCATTTGCTGGGCGGCTTACTGAAAGCGCAGCAAGGTAAAATTGAAGTGAACGAAACCGATATCACGAAGCTCACCGAAAGCAAGCTGGATCACTTTCGCGGGCAACATTATGGATTTATTTTCCAGAAGAATCATCTGATCACTGCATTAACGGTAAAAAAAAACCTGCTCATGGCACCTTTTCTTGCCGGACTAAAGCAGGATGAAAGCCGTGTGCAAAAAGTTTTAAGCCAGCTAGGGTTAGGTGAGAAGGAAGATGCAAAAATCAGCGAGTTAAGTTATGGTCAGGCTCAGCGTGTAGCCATCGCCCGTGCCGTATTAAATCAGCCCGTATTAATACTGGCGGATGAACCTACTTCAGCCCTGGACGATAAAAGCTGCGACCGCGTTACCGAACTATTGCTGGAAGTGGCTGTACAAAACAATGCTACTTTAATAGTAGCTACCCATGATCAGCGACTGAAATCCAAAATTAAAAACCAGATTCAACTTTAAATTTAGAGCCAACACCCATTATGAATCTTCTTTCTCTTGTCTGGAACTACCTCAAAGCAAAACCGCTCAACACGGTGTTAAATATTTTTCTTTTGGCATTAGGCATTGCAGTAATCACTATCCTTTTACTTTTCAATAAGCAGCTCGAACAAAAGATAAGTGAAAATTCAAAAGGAATAGACCTGGTAGTAGGAGCAAAGGGAAGCCCGCTTCAGCTTATTTTATGTAACATCTTTCATATCGATTTTCCTACTGGTAATATAAAACTGTATGAGGCAGAACGATTGGCAAAGCACCGTTTGGTGAAGAAGGCAATTCCGCTTGCGTTAGGCGATAGCTACCAGAACTTCCGCATCATCGGCACCAATCATGACTATACCGAATTGTATGAAGCAGAACTGGCGCAGGGAGATTGGTGGAAGAAAGATCTGGAAGTAGTAGCAGGTGCCACCGTAGCAGAAACACTGGGCTTGAAAATAGACGATACGTTTGCCAGCTCCCATGGATTGAGTAATGAAGGCCATGCGCACAATAACGCTTTGTATGTGGTCAAGGGAATTCTGAAAAGAAAGAATACTGTTACCGACAATCTTTTGTTCACCAACATTGCCAGCGTATGGAAAGTGCACGATGAACATAGCGCAGACGACATCCATCCTGTCGATAGCATAGCAGATCCTTCACCCCTTGTGCCTTCTGTGACTCGTGGCGACAGCACGAAGGAAATCACTTCTTTATTAATTCGTTATCGTAATCCCATTGCCGCGATCCAGTTGCCGCGATTGATCAATTCGCAAACCAATATGCAGGCGGCATCGCCCGCTTTCGAAACTGCACGGCTGTTTTCAATACTCGGTGTTGGTGTCGATGTGCTGATGGGCTTTGCGTATGTGCTGATTTTTATTTCTGCGCTCAGCATTTTTATCGCCTTATATAATTCATTGAAGGAACGGCAATATGACCTGGCCATTATGCGCTCGATGGGAGCCAGCCGTGGTAAGCTATTTGTCTCCGTAGTGATGGAAGGTGCTGCTATGACGGTGATCGGAAGTACATTCGGAATTCTTTTAGGTCACGGAGTTTTGCTGGCCTTCACACAACTGGTGGAGGAAAGCCGGAAAACAGGTATGAGTGCTTTTGTGTTTTACCAGGATGAGCTTGTAATCGTTGCCGGAAGTGTTTTACTCGGTATCCTCTGTTCTCTGATTCCTGCGTGGCAGGCGTATCGCACCGATATTCATAAAGTGCTGGCCGCTTAGCAGGAACTACTTTGGAGAGGACTATGTATTTTAGTAAACTTGTATGCATGAAAACGAAATTGACACTGAGCATTGACAAATCCGTTTTGACGAAAGCCAAGAAAGCAGCGAAGAAGGAAAACAAAAGCCTTTCCGAGTTGGTTGAAGGATATTTGAAGAAGAAATACATTACGCCTAAATCAGCTACTCCAATTACTGATTCATTAACAGGTATTCTTGCGGATAATGGAAAGTCTTATGACGAAATGAGATACGAAGCGCTCAAGGAAAAATATGATTTATAGGATCTTCTTAGATACTAATATTTTTCTTGATCATCTTTTAAGAAGAAATGAGGATTCGGTGAAAATAATTGGCCTTTGTGAAAAGAAAATAGTTACAGGATGCGCATCATCCGCCTCGTTTTACACATTGGCTTACTTAATTAAGTCACTGATCAAGCAGTCACCTCAGCCTTTTCTTCAAGAATATAGCAGTTTCATTGAGACTATTCCGACCCATCAGGAAAATCTTAGTGATGCATTTGTTTCTGGGTTTAAAGACCTTGAAGATGCCTTTCAATACTTTACTGCACTTAATAAAAATGATCTTCATTATTTAGTAACTAATAATGCTAAAGATTTCAAAATGGCAAAGCCGGAATTACCAGTGCTGACTTCAAAAGACTTTATCACCTTATTCAATCAATGAAAAATAACATTCTCTTCCTTCTTCTTTTTATATCCGCATCTGCATTTGCGCAAACCGATACCTGGGCTACGTTTGCCAAGACCAAGTTTGAAGCAAAGTTCAACGATAAAGCGGGTGAATATTTTCTTTATCCTGGCTTTCCGGATGAGTTAAAGAATCTGGTGGGTAAGGAGATCAGCATTGAAGGGTATTACCTCCCCATTGAAGTGGAAGGCAACGCCTACATCATCCTTTCCAAGTTTCCTTACAGCCAGTGCTTCTTCTGCGGTGGCGCGGGTCCTGAATCCATTGCTGAAGTTTCATTTAAAGCAAAGCAGGCCAAATTTGAACCCGATCAATACATCCGTGTAAAAGGAAAACTCAAACTCAACGAAGGCGATATTGATCACGGCAACTTCCTGGTAGAAGAAGCGGTGGTGATTAAGTGATTTGCTGTTACATCCAGGTTTTCTGAAAAACGATGACCTCGGTCTGAGTCTTCACAACTCAAATCTGCTTATTCATTTTTTAAATTCAGCTTGAGGATGTACTCACAAGATAGCTTAAATGACTCCGATATAAGCTATTCCCATACAACACGCACTCCCGGAAATCCTTTAATCCCCTGTATGGCGCATAGCTATATGTTGTATCAAAGATACTTCGACTGAAATCGGTGAACTCAATTTACTTACTTCTCTCATTGTGCTGTTGAACGAGCCTAAAAAAGAATGAATAAGAGTTATTCTTATGTTTAGGTTTATAAAACTGATTATTTAGATACATCTAAATAATCAGCTTGCGTATTCTTTTAAAATCAATTATATATGCAACATTGTTGCATATATAATAAATAAAATTGATTTTTGAATCAGTAATAAGAGATTCGAGGAATACAGAGCCTTTTATCGCTCTTTTTAGCGGTTAGAAAATCCACTTCAAGCGAAGCCTGATTCCTGTGCTCATTACTTTTTAATCATTTAGACATGGCAAAAATTTTATTAACGGTATTGCTGTTTACTGCCTTTTCAGATCAGCCGGAAGAGGGATGGAAGCTCTTTTCGAGGGTTACGTTCAAATCGGTTTTCTTCAAGCAAGAGAAGGAATATTTTCTTGTGCCTGTTTTTGATTCAGCTATAAAATCAAAGCAAGGGATAGAAATAAAGATCAAAGGCTATTATATGGCGGTGGATATGAAAGCCAATTCCCTTATTCTTTCGAAGGTTCCTTCCGCTTCCTGCTTCTTCTGTGGTGGTGCGGGACCCGAGTCGATAGCTGAGGTCGTATTGAAATCAAAACGTCCGAAGCTGAAAGCCGATCAGATCATTACCGTAACAGGAGTTCTAAAGCTGAATGATCTTGATATAGACCATTTGAACTTCATACTTGAAGACGCTGAAATAGTAACTCATTAATAATTGTTTATGAAAAGTCAATTGCTATGCGGTTGGGTAGTTCTGCTCCTGATCGGTTGCTCATCATCCAACAAAGAAGAGCAAAGGATGTGGAAGCAGGCGGCAATCGTTCACAACGAAATGATAGAGCAGGCCGAAATACTGGAAGACCAGATTGAAAGAATAAATTCCGATGTGGTTACTATTCCGGTTGATTCTATTGCAGCCTGGAAAAGAGAAATTATGCAATGGGAGCAGGAATTGGTGGAAGTGCCAGGTAATGAAGCGCATCATCACAAAGAAGGTGAGCATCATCATCACGATCATCAGCCGCTTACTGTTACGCCCGAACAGATGCTGATTATTCAACAGGATTTTAAGGATCGATTGCAGGCTATTGAAGACAGAATTGAATCCGTATTGCGTACATCAAAAAAATCATCCTGAACATGAAACTGTTTCAACGAAACAAGAAACTTCCTGTAACTGTGCTGAGCGGATTTCTGGGAGCTGGTAAGACTACGTTGCTCAATCATATACTTCACAACCGGGAAGGAATGAAAGTAGCCGTGATCGTAAATGACATGAGCGAATTGAATGTGGATGCGCAACTGGTGAAAAATGAGATTAAACTGTCGCGTACGGAAGAGAAGCTGATAGAAATGAGTAATGGTTGTATTTGCTGCACGCTGCGTGAAGATCTGATACGTGAAGTAGAGAAACTCGCAAAACAAAATAAATTCGATTACCTGCTCATTGAAAGCACCGGTATTTCGGAACCGATTCCCGTGGCGCAAACATTCAGTTTCGAAAGCAACGATGCATTGCTGGACCTCAGCAGGATCACCCGTCTCGATACAATGGTTACTGTAGTGGATGCATTCAATTTCTTCAACGATTTTGGCAGTGCGGATACGGTGTTATCACGAAAAATGACCAGCGATGTAGAGGATCAGCGCAGTATTGTAAATCTTCTTATCGATCAAATCGAATTTGCCAACGTGCTTGTTTTGAATAAAACAGATCTTGTTTCGTATGAGGAATTAAGGTTACTGGAGGGAGTGCTTTTGAAATTGAATCCCGATGTGAGGATCATTAAATCGCTTTTTGGAAAGATCGATGTGAAAGCGATTCTCAACACAAGGTTATTTGATTTTGAAAAAGCACAGCAATCCGCAGGATGGATAAAAGAGTTGAATAACATTCATACTCCCGAGTCGGAAGAATACGGCATTCATTCATTTGTATTTCGTGATCACCGGCCGTTTCATCCTCAGCGCTTATGGAGTCTGATTCAAAAGAGCTGGCCATCCACCATTCTTCGGAGCAAGGGCATTTTCTGGATGGTGTCGAGATGCGATGAAGTAATTCTTTGGAGCCAGGCAGGCGGTTCCTCCAAAGCCGAAACGTATGGAAAGTGGTGGGCTTCCATACCTGTGGCGCAGCGATCAAAAAGCCCTGCTTACCGGGAGAACGAAGAGTTCTTATTGAAGAAGTGGCACGTGACGTGGGGCGACCGCCTAAATGAGCTGGTGATCATTGGCACCTTTAAGGAACAGGAAAGTGTACGACAATTACTGGAAGAATGCCTTTGTAATGAATTGGAAATAAGCCGCTACCTGTCGGGAGAAGAGTTTCACGATCAGTGGCCGTTATAATCTGTTTATTTTATTAAAATCATTTCTTGAATGATAAAGAACTGTGCTTTACTTTTGGTGCGTGATCAAGAAAGCACTTACAGTACTTATTCTCATCAGCATGACACTGCATTGTGCCAATAAGCTGGGATTGCTTTCTTATTTATATGCCAATAGGAGTGAAATTGCTGTGTCGCTTGGTTTATCCTCCGAGGATACCATCGCGGTCTGCGATAGCGATTATTTCCAGGGCAAAACCCTGATTATCGCGCATGAGGACGGGCATTCGTTCCCGCCACTTCTCATTCAAACACAGGAGATCAATTTGTTTTTTATTTCCGTTACCGATTTAATTTCATCAGATAAAGTTTTGTTGGGACTTACGCAACTCAATCGCTATCAGCCCCAAAAATATCAATCGGTTCTTCCATCCGTATTTCATCCACCGGCAATCGCCTGATTTAGCAGTATTTCTTTTCTTGACGATCACTCTGTATTGAGTTGATCACTTCTGTCTATTCTTATTCTTTACTAAATCATTTATAATCATGAGAAGACTATTCTCTATTCTATTACTATGTACTGTTGCATTATTTGCCGTTTCCTGTTCGGATAATAATGGCCCTGATGGCCCGGGTACACTTACTTTGCATTTTGATAACGTTGTGGGCGATGCTGATCTTAAATTAAATACAGCTAACACGCCTTACACGAATTCGAAAGGTGAAGTGTATAAGCTAACCAGGGTCGCTTATTACGTAAGCAATATCAAAGTGAAAACAACAGATGGTATTGTTTACGCGGATGGAATGAGTGCAGACGGCTCTGCGGGTTATTATTTGGTTGACGAAGCCAATGAAGATTCGCAGGATGTTACATTGAAAAACGTCCCTGAAGGAAATTACTCTGAAGTGACCTTTACAATAGGAGTAGATGCGGGCAAGTTAGACCAAGGTACGAGGGTGGGGATACTCGATCCTGCCAATGGATTGTTCTGGAATTCTTCTTCAGGGTATATTTTTATGTCTGTAGAGGGAATGTCACCTGCTTCGACAGAAGCAGACCATTTACTCCTCTACCATGTGGGTGGATACAAGGATGATCCTAACGATGCTATTCAGGCAAATAACATTAAAACCATAACCCTTGGTTTTAATGGAGCTTCTGCTACTGTTAAGAATGGTCATGAGCCGGAGGCGCACCTTCTTTACGATGTCAATAAATTTTTTAATGGAAGTGGTGCCTCTATCAGTTTCTCAATGGATGCTAATCGTAATACGCCAAAATCATGTACCGATGTGGCTGAAAATATTACCGGAGCTTTTACAGTAGATCATGTTCATCAAAACTAAACGAATGAGAGACTGGGGTTATCTACATGATAGCTCCAGCTATTCGTTTGCTTATAAACCTTCGTTCAAATGAAAAAAATAACTATAATGATCTTACTGACATTCACCATCAGTGCGCAAGCCTGTGAGTTTTGTGGTTGTGGTGTTGGAAATTTTTATCTCGGTATCTTACCACAGTTTCATCGCAACTTTGTGGGTATCCGTTACCAGGTGCAGGATTTCAATTCGCATGTGGGCCTACATCCCAGCCTGGCTACCACCGAACATTTTCAAAGTACGGAGCTGTGGGCCCGGTTTTATCCTATACCTAAGTTGCAGGTGTTAACGCTGGTGGCGTACCATTTCAATGAACAGACTACTACATCGGGTAAGATCTACCTGGATGGTATTGGAGATATCCCGGTATTGGTAAACTATAACCTTATCAACACCCAATCCAATGATCCGGAAAGGGAATGGAATCATAATGTATGGATCGGTGGTGGAGTGAAGGTGCCTACAGGAAAGTATACGTTTACCGATACACCCACCGAAGTAGCCAATGCCAACTTTCAATTGGGAACAGGTAGTATTGACTTTATGATGAACGCCATCTATACATTGCGTTATAAGAAGTTTGGTGTCAACTCTGATTTTACGTATAAGCTGAATACGTTCAACCCAGATCGTTATAAGTTTGGGAATAAGATCAATGGTACGGTGTCGATGGTGTTTATTCAACAAGTGAAGAAGGTTGGGCTGATGCCTAATGCGGGAGTGTATTATGAAGATTCAGGTCTTAATAAGTCGGACGACATTGTGATATCAGATACGGGAGGCTCGGCATTGTTTGCTACGGGTGGATTGGAGATGTATTGGCAGAAGTATTCGCTTGGGATGAACTACCGCAAGCCGGTAGAGCAAGATCTGGCTAATGGAAGGATTAAGGCGCATGAGCGGATGATGGTGCATCTGACTTTTTTGTTTTGAGAAACAAGCAGAATGGGTTGAGTTGTACGGGTTTTTTACGTACGTTTGAATATCTTTATAAGAGTATGGCTACAAACAGTATAAAAGATAATAGAAGGAAGAGCATCGGCTCTAAAGAAAAAGTGAGCAAGAGTAATAAAATGACACGATTTGACGGGCGGATTCCCGAAGAACAAAAAAACTTATTTTTAAAGGCAGCTATGATTACAGGTAAGACCACCTCTGACTTTGTTTTTCAGGCTGCAGTAGAGAAGGCAATTCTTGTATTGCAGGAAAAGGAGAAGATACTTGCCTCAGAACGCGATAAGGAACTATTTTTTGATGCTTTAATGAATCCGCCAAAACCTAATGAAGCATTAAGAAAAGCGGTAGCTAAAGTAAAGAAGTCTGCGCTGGCATGAGCCGGTATTCGGTTCAATTACTAACATCTGATCATATCCGAAAAGAATTCAGCTGTAAGCATCCTTCGTTAGAGAATTACATAGTCAAGTATGTAACTCAGGATGTGAAGCGGAAATTAGCAGCTTGTTATGTTGTTACGAATGAATCTAACGAGGTGATCGGATATTATACCTTGTCGACTGATTCAATAGAAAGTGACGTGGTATCGGAAGCTATAAAAAAGAAAATGCCTCCCGGATACAAAAATTTGCCAGCAACTCTTTTAGGAAGGCTTGCAGTAACAAATGATTTCCAGAGTAAGGGAATAGGGCAATTACTTTTAGTAGATGCTTTGCAGCGTTCATACGCAAATTCCCTTATTATTGCCTCAATGGCTGTTATCGTTGACCCTATTGATTTGAATGCTGAATCCTTTTATCTTAAATATGGATTTATCAAGCTTCCTGATAGTGGTAAGATGTTTATCGCAATGAAGACTTTAGCGTATTTAACTAAGAAATAGTTATTCTTTTACGAGCTAACCATCAAGGCAAGTATAATTCTATCAATTTTAATCATAAGTGTCACTACTGTCAGATGCATTAGGTAATTACTTATATTTGTCCCATCAACCGTTCTTTGTTTGTTAACCATCATAGCCGTTGCAGGTTTCTCTGAGAAGAGAATTAATAAGGAACCGTGTGTGAATCACGGGCTGTCGCGCAACTGTAATCCCGTTCTATCCGATGATTTATCGGGTAGAAACAAGCTTTGTTCTTAATGCCATTGTCATTCGCAGTGAATGACGAGAAGGTGAACAAAGTCGGGAAAGCCAGGAGACTTGCCTTTCAACGCATTGACATTTTGCTTCCGCGATATGAAGTATAAGTCAGGTATGAACAGAATACTACGAAGCTTTATTGCCAAAGGTATTGTTATCCGGTGATCGATAAGGAGATCAGGACAGCACTTAAAGTAATGGCATAGCAGTATTGAGGGGCAGGCACTTCCGCTGTGCTCTGTTCTATCATTCCTTTCTTTCTACACATTTCGCGTAAGTAAATCCGGTGATCAGCAAAAGGTTGCATTGTCAATCTATGTTTCACTTAAACAAAAGCAAAAATGCTTACGCAAAATCTTGGCTATCCGCGCATAGGTAGCCATCGCGAACTGAAGAAGGCCAGCGAAAGTTACTGGTCGGGCAAATCCACTTTCAAAAACCTGCTGCAGGTAGGGAAGAACATCCGTCATGAAAACTGGCAGTTGCAAAAGCAAGCCGGTATCGACCTGATTCCCTCCAATGATTTTTCCTTTTATGACCAGGTGCTGGATATGTCGCTCACGGTGGGCGCCATCCCCGAACGCTACCATGAAGTGATCCTGAACAAAGCCAACTCCGAGCTGGATTTGTATTTCGCTATGGCGAGAGGGTATCAAAAGAATGAGCTGGACATTACCGCAATGGAGATGACCAAATGGTTTGATACCAATTACCATTACATCGTGCCGGAGTTTTATAAGGATCAAACCTTTAAACTCTTCTCTACTAAAATCATTGATGAGTTTTATGAGGCAAAGGAAGCAGGCATTATCACCAAACCTGTGATCCTTGGCCCTGTGTCTTACCTGTTGCTGGGTAAGGAAAAAGAAGCGGGCTTTCACCGTATCGACCTGATCAGAAATCTTGTCCCGGTGTATATCGATGTGCTGAAACGTCTTGAGAAGCTGGACGTACAATGGGTACAGTTCGATGAACCTTTTCTTGCATTGGATCTGACTGAGAACGAGAAGAAAGCCATTACCTATGCTTATGCGGAAATCAAAAAGGAATTTCCATCGCTGAAAACCATTGTGGCTACTTACTTTGATGGCTTACGCGATAATCTTTCGCTGGCGGCATCGCTTCCGGTTTGTGCTTTACACATTGACCTGGTTCGTGCTCCCCGGCAACTGGATGAAGTGATCAGGGCTATCCCTGAAAAGATGACCTTATCATTAGGGGTGATTGACGGAAGAAATATATGGAAGAATGATTTCACCAAATCATTGAGTTACATCGAAAAGGCGGTGAATGCATTGGGTGAGAAACGGGTGATCATTGCACCTTCGTGCTCATTGATTCATACCCCCTGTGATCTTGACCTGGAAACCAATGATGAGGTGCTATTGCCCGAAATCAAAAACTGGATGGCGTTTGCCAAACAGAAACTGGATGAGGTAGTGGCATTGCACAAGCTTTCGTCATCAGAAACAAAAGCACCGGTTGCCTTCGTGCTGAGTGAAAATCAGAAAGCAACAGAAAGTCGCAGCACTTCTTCACGCATTCATAAACCGGAAGTGAAGAAACGGGTAGCTGATCTGACCGATGCCGATGCACATCGTACTAATAATTTCGCAGTACGTCAGCAGAAACAGCAGGATACATTGAAACTTCCTTTGTTTCCGACTACTTCCATCGGTTCGTTCCCGCAGACGGACGAAGTGCGTGGCTGGAGAGCGCGTTTCAAAAAGAATGAACTGACACAGGCAGGTTATGATGATCTGATCAAAGCAGAAACGGAGAAAGCAGTACGCTGGCAGGAAGAGATAGGGATTGATGTGCTGGTGCACGGTGAGTTTGAACGCAACGATATGGTGGAGTACTTTGGTGAACAGCTGCAAGGCTATGTGTTCTCCAAAAACGGATGGGTGCAGAGCTATGGGTCGCGCTGTGTGAAGCCACCAATTATTTATGGAGATGTATCGCGCCCCAACCCGATGACCGTATTCTGGACTACCTTTGCTCAATCATTGACCAACAAACCAATGAAGGGTATGCTCACGGGTCCCGTTACTATTTTGCAATGGTCGTTTGTACGCGATGATCAGCCAAGGAGAGATACCTGTACACAGATTGCCCTGGCGATTCGTGATGAAGTGGTGGACCTGGAGAAAGCAGGAATACAGATTATACAAATTGATGAGCCCGCTATTCGTGAGGGATTGCCTTTGCGCAGAGCGGATTGGGAAACCTATCTCGATTGGGCAGTAACCGCCTTCCGTATTTCGGCAAGCGGAGTAAGGGACGAAACACAAATTCATACACACATGTGTTATTCGGAATTCAATGACATCATCAAAAACATTGCCGATATGGATGCCGATGTGATCACGATTGAAACATCGCGTTCACAGATGGAATTATTGGATGCATTTGTTGATTTCAAATATCCGAACGAGATCGGACCGGGAGTGTACGATATTCATAGTCCGCGTGTGCCGACCACGGAGGAAATGGTTTCATTGCTGAATAAGGCGCTCCACGTATTACCGAAGCGGAATATCTGGGTGAACCCGGATTGCGGATTAAAGACACGCAAGTGGCCAGAAACAGACACGGCAGTACGCAATATGGTAAAAGCCGCTCAGCAGATGAGAGAGATTGCTGAAACTGTAGAAGCTTAAATTAAATAGCGCAACTGGTCATTCCGGTTGCGCTATTTATAATGATCACTCCTGGTTTGTTACGAAAGGTAAGTTGGCTGTTAGTCCGGTGATATTAGATCGTGGGTTATATAATTAAATATTAAGCGCCATAGTATCTTTGAGAAGAAATGAATCCACATCCTGAATATAAGCATGAACCCAAAGCCTGTGCGCGGTGTAAGACCGTGTTCGAGTGTAAGGTTGGCAATGTTGAAAACTGCCAGTGCCAGTCAGTGCGGTTGAGTGATGATGTGCAAAAGAAAATTCAGGGAACGTATGAAGATTGTCTGTGTGCAGGTTGCCTGAAAGAATTAAAAAGAGAATACTATTTCAAATCGTTTCAGGAAAAAATACAACGACTGTTCCGCTACCGGTAAAGTGGTAAAGTCTTTTTTTATCTGAAGTCCAATTACTACTTGCCTAATGTCTTGTTAAAAATGAAGAAAAAAGGAGTGCTGCATCCGTTGATGGGCTGGGGTAGTATTGCTGACCGAAGAGTCAGCCAGTCGTACGAAGAAGACCAGCAGGCATTGCAGGAATTGAAAAAGCGGTTTAAATGGATCCTGAACATCAGTGCGTTACTGAAGAATCCATTTGATGCCATTGTTATTACTGACATTGAAGAGAAGATCTGCTGGGCAAGCAAAGGCTTTGAGCAGATGACGGGATATAAAGCTTCCTTTGCCAGGAACAGGAAACCAGAATTTCTGCAGGGTCCGAAGACAAGCAAAGAAAGCAAGTTGAAGATCAGCGGAGCCATACAGCGCAGACAAGCCGTGAGTGAAACAATTATTAACTACCGGAAGAACGGAAGCGAATACCTGTGTCGTGTGGAAATTTCCCCTTTATACAATTTTGAAAATACACTGACTCACTTTATCGCCCTGGAAAGCGAAGTGAACTAAACTATACTTACTTACATGATCACCACCGAAGAGCGAATGGAGCGATCCACCACAAAAATATTTAAAGCCGTATTTCCCAACACCACCAATCACTACGACACCTTGTTCGGAGGGACAGCCATGCACCTGATGGATGAAGTAGCCTTCATTACAGCAACGCGTTTTAGCCGTTTGCGTATGGTGACTGTTTCATCCGATAAAATCGATTTCAAGAAACCCATTCCCAGCGGTACTATTATTGAATTGATAGGTCAGGTTGTGAAGGTGGGTAACACCAGCCTGCAGGTGCGGGTGGATATCTTTACCGAGCAAATGTATAGCGATGAACGCGAGCTGGCCGTATCGGGTGGTTTTACTTTTGTTGCTATTGACGAACAGAAGAACCCGGTGCGGATCTTGAAATAAGGTGTTTTGTTCAGCCTACCTTTGGCCAATATTCGTTGCATTGTCAGTCTTCCGTTTGTCCACTCTTGCTGAAGCCCAGAGTTACTGATGTGTCGTCCCTTTGAGACTGGATATATATTCTTTAAATCAGATGAAAAGACAATGTCAAAAATTTAGGATTATCTACCAGACAAACGTTCCCACCGCACCACCCGGAAGTGAAGCTGTGACTGTTTTATCTTTAGCCTGAATAGCAAAAGACTTAGCTTCCTTGCCTTCATTCAATACAATCAATACTTTCTTTCCTTCGGGAGTGAGGAAGGCCACGTTGGGTAATCCATCGATTAAATTTGATTCGACCCTTACTGATCCGGGCCGTACGAACTTGGAAGCATGGGCGATGATGTAGTACGATACTTTCCTCGTTACTTTATCACCAATTGTTAATGCACCCTGGCAGATATCGCAGCCTCCATCGCTGGTATGCGGATTGAAGTTTTCATCGGAGGCAAGGTTCCATTCCAACACATTGCGGCTCCAGTTGCGTGTAGCACCAATGATCAGGTTTTTAGTATGCCAGTTCAGGTCTCCGGCAAACTCGCCTTTGCCCGAAGTCCATTGTTCGGTGAAGTACAGGCTTTTATCAGGATGCGCATCGTGTACTTTCGATAATGCATTAATCTCGCCTACGTATAAATGAAATGCAGAGCCATTGATAAACGGTTTAGCTTCGGCATCATTCAATATGGCGATCGGATACTCCGGGTGATCGCAGTTGTGATCGAATAAAATGATCTTAGTAGTGAGGTCTGCTGCTTTGAAGGCTGGACCTAAATGTTTTTTGATGAAGAGTGCCTGCTCTTCGGCATTCATCACGAGGCTTGGCGTATTCTTGGGGTTCTCCGGCTCGTTTTGAATTGTAACTGCATCAATTGTAATTCCTTCTTTCTTCATCGCCTGAATGTACTTCACAAAATAATTCGCGTAAGCGCTATAGTATTCCGGCTTCAGACTTCCGCCTTTGGGAAGGCCATTGGTTTTCATCCACACTGGTGATGTCCAGGGGCTTCCCATGATCTTAATGTCCGGATTAAGAGCAAGAATTTCTTTCAGTACCGGAATCAGGTTCACTGTATCCGAAGAAAGAGTGAATTTTTTTAATTCCGGATCGGTCTTTCCTTTAGGTAAATCATTGTAGGTAAAAACATGATCATCCAGATCCGAGCCTCCGATACTCACACGCAGATAGCTGATGCCAATGTGATTGCCATCGGTGAGGAAGAGTTCTTTCAGCAGGGAATCACGCTGTGTTGCGGATAACTTTTGATTAATAGCCCATGCACTTCCGCCAGTAAGCGCATACCCAAATCCATCGATACCCTGAAATTGCCTGACGGTATCCACCGTAATCACTGCATCTGCACTTACTACCTGGTCTGTAAAAAATAACGTTTCCTGTTTTGCTAACAAGGATCGTTGATCTCCGGTAGTCAGCCAGAATTCTGCTTTTACCTTGCCGGATTCTTTCTTTGCACAGGAAAGAGTCAGTGCAAGACATACCATAGGGAGAATCCTTTTTGAAAATGTGTAAACGGATTTCATAATTAACTATTTTGATTTCACTTAGCGATTAACTTTCCTCAGCAACATATAGTTCTGTTTATTGCTTCCCCAATGATACCCCAGCGAGAAAGGCAGTGGCTCTACTTTATTTTTATTCTTTAGGTAAGCCGAATCCAGATCAGTCTGATAACGTTGTTCGTGCTGAAAATCTTTTACGGGTTTTTCATATTCGCCATAGAATTGCGCGGTCCAGCCAGGATCATTTTTAAAATCCCGGTAGGGAATTCCGGTATCGTCCTGGAAGATACTTTGTGACTGTGCCATGGTCAGCTTTTTTATTTCAACAAATAGCGGGTCATGCATCAGGTACGATGCCGATTTTACAAACGTATTTACAGGACCAAGCTGTTGTATAAACTTTACAAATCCTGGCCGCTCAACAATGCCTGGATTGGCAATACTGATGCTGAAGTAATAGAGTGTCTTTCTCTCCCGGGTAGCGCGATGAAGAAAAGTGATTTTTACACCGGGTGTATTGTGCCAGTGCAGCTGGCTTGCTTTTACTTCCTTCTCTGTTCCGATAGAGTCAATGTAAATGAATCGGGAATCCAGCAACTCGAATCCCGACCGTTCCATAAAAACATAAAAGAAAGGCAGTACACCTTTTACTTTTTTAAAGTCTTTCTTCATGTGTGTGGTGATGAAGTAGCTCTTATTGAAAATATCGCGGAGCGAATTCGCCAGTGTATCCAGGAAATGATTGCGCTCTTTTGCAGAAAGGGTATCGATGCGTGGCATTTCAATGATAGGCTCCAGCGCAGCCAGGACCATCGTCTTTGTTTTAGGGAACACGTAATGGGCATGAAGAAAGTCGGGGCCGGAGAAGGGATAAAACACCGGAAGGGTATCGTTTATTTGTTTGGCAAAATGAGTAAGCTCCCAGTCGCTCATCTTTTGCAAACGGTCACGCGTCATCCGTGCCCAGTTGTTGTCCATCATTATTTTATGTTTCTGCCAGTAGTTGTCATCTTCCAGCAGCATAAAGAAGTTCTCGTCCTTTTGACTAAGGCCGGCAAGAAATTTTCCGGTGTACTCCAGCAACGTATCCTGTGGAATAACAATGGAGTTTAACCGGATGGAATCCTGCAGAGCGAGCGAATCTCTGATCCGCAATGAATCGGCAATTGCTTTCCCATGCTGTGAAGAAGAATTGTTGCTGCAGGATGCAAGCGATAAACCCGCAATGAATGAAATAAGGAGTAATGACTTGCTCATACTTTTTTTGATCGTGCGATAAAATAAACAAGTAATCCGGGCACCATCGTACCTATCGAATAGAGGATTACCTTAAAGTCGTCCTGTATCACAAAATAAATCATCCAGCAGGTAGCCGCGATAAAGATGATGGGCAACAATGGATAGAGCGGTGACTTGAAGGGCCGCTCCTGATCGGTGTATTTTTTGCGTAAAAAGAAAACAGAGATCACCGTAAGCATGGAGAAGATCGACAAGCTCACTGAAATGTATTGAATGATTTCCTTGAATGAACTTACCAGTACCAGGAACACCGACCATGCTGCCTGCACAATGATGGAAAGGTAAGGCATACCGTATCTGTTCTTCTTTGAGAAGGACCTCATCAGCGGATAGTCTTCGCCCATTGCTTCGGTGACACGTGGCCCTGCTATCGTCATGGCGCTAAGTGTGGATAGTAATGCAAAGCTGAAGAGCGCAGAGAACACTGCTCCGGCCCGGGCGCCAAAGAGTTTATTCGCCACTACGTTGCCAATATCATTCACACCATTCAGCTCGGCAAATGTAGCGCTGTACATAAACATGGTGTTAAGTGAAAGATACACAATAGCAACAGTAAGCGTTCCCAGTATTAATGCACGAGGAAGATTTTTTACCGGATTTTCAAGATTGCCTGCAATGTATGCGGCAGCATTCCACCCCGTATAGGCATAGACAACAAATACCAGTGACACCGCAAACCCTGAGCTTGTAATCAATTGCCAGTCGCCCGGATGGGGAAGAAAACTGATTCCTGATTTGGGGACATCAACAAAGAAAGGAGCGATGCAAAAGAAAACGATGAGCGAAAGTTTGGTGCCGGTAAGAATGTTCTGTGCTGTGCCTCCGGCCTTCACACCAAACCAGTGAATGGTAGCAATAAGAACAATCGCGGCAACACCAATTGCTTTGGCAGAAATACCCAGCATTACCGAAGAGTATTCGCCAATGGCAATGGCAACGGCAGAGATGGCTCCGGCAAAACCCACTATTATGCTCATCCATCCACTGACAAAGCCAAGGGCAGGATGAAAGATCTTGCCGAGGTAATGATATTCGCCCCCTGATTTTTTCAGTGTGGTTGAAATCTCGGCATACGTAAATGCTCCTGACAAAGCAATGATTCCGCCCAGCAGCCAGAGCATCAGTATCACAAAGCCGGAAGGCAACGGCCCCACCTGGAAGCCAAGGGATGTAAATACTCTAGTGCCGATCATGTTAGCGATTACAAGAGCAACCGCCACCAGGAAAGTGTACTTGCGCGTGGGTGTCATTGAAAGAGTTGAAACGAAACGAAAGTTGATGATAATTTTAATAACTCAGCGCAGTTCAGATTAAAAAGTGCATTGCTGGCCAGCTGCATTTAAATCTGGACTCCAACCCTTCATCCATGCCTGATACATTTTATCAATTGTTTTTGTCAACTGTCAACTATTATTTTACTTTTCAGAAAATCCTAAATCATGAAGAGACTACTTTTTGCGGTACTAAGCCTGGTTACTTTCAGCGCTTTCGCCCAGGTGCCCGACTCTGTTTATATCAGGCAGAACTATGAGAAAATGGAAGTGCAGATACCCATGCGCGATGGGATCAAATTATTTACTTCCATCTACCTACCCAAAGACAAAACGAAGACCTATCCTTTCCTGATGCAGCGCACCTGCTATAGCGTGGCGCCCTATGGAGCAGATAAATTCAAAAAGAATCTTGGTCCATCCAAATTCCTGATGAAAGACGGTTACATTTTTGTGTACCAGGATGTGCGTGGCCGCTGGATGAGCGAAGGTGTATTTACCAACATGACTCCGAATATTCCCGGTAACGACCGTAAGAATAAAACCGCCACGGACGAAGCTTCCGATACCTGGGATACCATCGACTGGCTGCTCAAAAATGTGAAGGGGAATAATGGTAAAGCAGGACAGTGGGGAATCTCGTATCCCGGTTTCTATACTGCTGCAGGTATTCCGGATGCGCATCCGGCATTGAAAGCGTCCTCTCCGCAAGCACCTATCTCCGATTTTTTCTTTGACGACTTCCATCACCAGGGGGCTTACCTGCAAAGCTATACTGCGGCTTTTGGTGTTTTTGGTTATCAACACGATAAGCCTACCGATAAAAGCTGGTACGATGATAAACTGAAACGCTTCTTTGATGAGCAGGCCAAAGACGGTTATGAATTTAACCTTAACCTCGGGCCGCTGAAAAATGTAACACAGAAATACCATCATGATAATTTTTTCTGGCAGGAAATTATTGATCATCCAAACTACGATGAGTTCTGGCAGAAACGAAGTATTCTCCCTCACCTGAAAGATGTAAAACATTCGGTGATGACGGTAGGTGGATGGTACGATGCCGAAGATCTGTATGGTCCTTTGAATATTTATAAGAACATTGAGAAGTCAAGTCCTGCTGCCAGTAATATAATTGTGATGGGCCCATGGAGCCATGGTGACTGGGCACGTGAGACAGGTTTTCAGCAAGTGAATCATATTTACTTTGGCGATAGCATCTCTACTTTCTATCAGCGCGAGATCGAACGCAAGTTTTTTAATTCTGTTTTGAAAGACGGAAAGCAGGCACCACTGCCGGAAGCGTTTATGTACGACTGCGGATTAAAACAGTGGAAACAGTTTACAGAATGGCCCACCAAAGAGATTGCTCCGGTAAAACTTTATTTTGCAGAAGGAGGGAAGCTTTCGTTGAACACACCCACTAAAGCAGAAGCGGTTTTTGATTACATCAGTGATCCGGCCAAACCGGTTCCCTATACTTCACAGACAGAAGGCCTGGTATTTACCCCGCGCAGGTTTATGACGGATGACCAGCGCAATGCGTCTCATCGTCCGGATGTAATTACTTTCCAGACCGATGCGCTTACAGAGAACGTAACGCTTGCCGGTGAGATTGCAGCTAAGCTGAAAGTAGCGATGAGCGGTTCGGACGCAGACTTCATTGTGAAACTGATCGATGTTTATCCCGGTGATGAGCCGAATGATAAACACAATCCTCCCAATATTATCATGGCCAACTATCAGCAGCTGGTACGTCATGAAGTGTTTCGTGGCCGCTTCCGCAATAGTTATGAAAAACCAGAACCCTTCAAACCCAATGAAATTACCGATGTACAGTTTGCATTGCAGGATATCCTTCACACTTTCAGAAAAGGACATCGGATCATGGTGCAGATACACAGTACCTGGTTCCCATACATCGATCGCAATCCACAGAAATACGTAGACAATATTTATAAAGCCAACGATGAAGACTTCATTAAGTCGACTATTAAAATATATGGCTCTTCGGTAGTAGAAGTTGGTGGCGATGGCAAGCTGAATACGAAGATTGAAACACTGAAGAAATAATTACGATTTGAATATGTACGAGGTACGATTTAGTTAATCAGAAAAATTGCATCTCGTATATCTAAAATTGTACATAAAAAAATATGAAACATTTACTATTTGCTTGTCTTGCTTTTGTTACAACAGTTGCCTTCGCGCAGCGTACCTGGGACACTATTCCCAACCTGCCTGATCTTTACCGGCAACGAACGGAGCTTTTTAAAAAAGAACCTGTTGTAAAAGGTAAGATTGTATTTCTTGGTAATAGCATTACGCAAGGTGGTAACTGGAAAAGATTGTTGGGTGATTCAACAGTGATCAATCGTGGCATAGGTGGCGATATTACTTTCAGCATGTTGTTGCGGTTGGATGATGTGATTCAACGAGCGCCTTCCAAAGTATTCCTTCTTATCGGGATCAATGATATTTCCAAAGGTATTCCCGAGGAGGTGATCATGGAAAATATTTTCACCATTGTTTCCAGAATAAAGTCGGGTTCGCCTAAGACAGAAATTTTTGTGCAGAGCATCCTTCCGCTCAATCCTTCTGTTAAAGACTTTCCTGAAAAATATGATAAGCAGGAACATGTGACTATTCTTAATACACAACTCCAAAAGTATGCGGAGCGCCTGAAGTATACGTTTGTAGACTTATTTCCGAAGTTCCTTGATAAAGAGAACAGGTTGGATGTAAAATATTCTGTGGATGGCCTTCATTTGAATGCGGCAGGATATGCAAAGTGGGTGGCTGTTTTAAAAGAGCTCAAATACTTGTAAGATTACAGGGAATACGATTTGATTATGAGAGGAGGAGTTTTCTTTTTGTTCGCAGTTTTTTGTTTTAATGCACAAGCTCAATTTAAAAACGTTCGCCTCTCGAATGTAGAAGCAAGCTACCCGGTTGCCCCCAGCGTCATTATCAATGCAAAAAATCCTGACCATATCATTGCGGGCATTGCCAACACTACCTTTTACTCTGCGGATGCAGGAACCACCTGGACCGAATCAAAGCTTACTTCATCATTTGGCGTGGAGGGTAATGTTCTTTTGCTTGCAGACAGTAAAGGACGTGCCTATCTCTTTCATTCTACCAATGGTGCCGGGCAAGGACAATCGAACGATGCTTATATGGATCGCATCGGTATTCAGGAATCGGAAGACGGAGGAAAGACCTGGCTGGAGACGGGCGCTATTGCAACGAACGTAGCAAAAGATCATGCTTATCCTCGTGTGGCTATCCATCCGCGCAAGCAAACCTGGTATGCTACGTGGACGCAGTTTGATCGGTATGGGTTAAAAGATGTCGCCTGCCAATCGCATATATTGTTTAGTAAATCGGGAAGCAGTGGAAAAAAATGGTCAGCGCCTTTACAGCTGAGCAGAAACCCCGGTGACTGTACCGATAGTGAGGAAACTCCCGGAGGTGCTACGCCAGTAGTTGGTATGGACGACAAAATGTTTGCCGTCTGGTCGAATCAGGGAACCATTTATTTCGATCGCTCCTATGATGGGGGCGATACCTGGTTAGGCGATGATGTTGCCTTGACAAAACAAGCAGGGGGATGGCAAATGCCTGTGCCCGGTGTTGGTGAAAGTAATGGTATGCCATTGCTGTTGATTGATAATAGCACAAGCCCTTATCATGGCAGCATTTATATTGTGTGGGCCGATCAGAAAAGTGGTAAAGACGATACCGATATCTGGATGATCCGCACCCATAACCGTGGCGATAACTGGACCGCTCCGCTCCGAATCAATCAGGATTCCGTGGGCCACCATCAGTTTATGCCATGGGCTGTGATTGATCAAATCACTGGACACCTGTACGTGGTGTACTACGATCGCAGAGCGCATGACGATCAGCAAACTGATGTTTACCTTGCTTATTCTGTAGACGGTGGCAGCTCGTTTAAAGAAAAACAGATCAGTGAGAATTCCTTTACACCGGAAGAAAAAGTATTTAGCATTCATAATGGCATTGCGGCACACAAAGGAGTGATCGTTCCGGTGTGGACCAGAACCGATGGCGGCAAGATCAGTGTGTGGACTACGACTATTAAAGAGAGTGATTTACTAAAGATGAAGTAAAGCCAGATTTACAATTTAGAATATAGTACTTCCTGTATCTAACTTTTCAGCGTCCAGTATCAGCATTATCGAACATCCCACTTTATGAAGATTTACACTAAAACAGGCGACCAGGGAACTACAGCACTCTTTGGTGGCAAGCGAGTTCCTAAATCGGACTTACGTATCGATGCGTATGGAACGATTGATGAGTTGAACTCATATATCGGGTTGCTTCGCGACCAGGAAGTAAATCAAAAACGCAAAGATGTATTGATTGAGATACAAGATCGTTTGTTTACGATTGGATCTATACTGGCCACCGAGCCCGGTAATACCAAAGTGAAGATTCCTTCTTTGTCAGAAACAGATATTGTTTATCTCGAAAAGGAGATTGACAGGATGGATGCTGAACTTCCTCCCATGAAGTTTTTTGTTCTGCCTGGCGGTCATCCCTCCGTTTCTTTCGGACATGTCGCCAGAACAGTATGCAGACGTGCAGAACGGTTGGTGATCGAACTGGATGCAATAGAAAAGGTAGAACCCCTGGTCATCAAATACCTCAACCGCCTTTCCGATCATTTGTTTATGCTTTGCCGCAAGATGTCGCACGAGCTGAATGCGGAGGAGATTGCATGGAAGCCAAGGATGTAAATAGGGATTTAGGTCTTGGGCATTGGGAGTCAATATGAACAGCGTTTGCAAGAGATAATTTTGATTCTCGCTAATGATTTCTTGTGTTCCTCTGCTCCTTTGCAGTTAAATTTTTTACGATAGCTGGAGGATGACAAGGTACGCCTATTCCATAATTCCATATCTTGCCATCCATTACAATTTAAAAATTTGTCATTATGGTAGATACATTGAAGATTTCCGTTGAGCGTGTTTTAACATCAAGACTTCCACAGATTGATTTTAAGAATCTTCCTTTTGGCAAAGTTTTTACCGATCACATGTTCATGGCCGACTATCGCGATGGAGAATGGAAAAACTCGCGCATTGTACCTTACGGTAGCATGACCGTGAGCCCGGCTACCCCTGCGATACATTATGGGCAGTCCATATTTGAAGGACTGAAAGCGGTTAAGAATACCGCCAACGAAGCATTGATATTCCGACCAATAGATAACTGGAAGAGATTGAATCAATCCGCTGAGCGGATGTGCATGCCGTATGTGCCGGAAGAAATTTTTATGGAAGGCATGAGCGCATTGATTCATCTGGAGCGTGACTGGATTCCGACACTGGAGGGAAGCTCACTCTATATACGCCCGTTTTTATTTTCTGCGGATGAATACCTTGGCATTCGTCCTTCCAGCGATTTTACTTTCATGATCATTACTTCGCCCACCGGGCCCTACTATTCCGAGCCGGTGAAGGTGAAGATAGAGACCCACTATACACGTGCGGTAGCCGGAGGCACCGGTTATGCTAAAGCGGGTGGTAACTATGGAGGATCGAACTATCCCGCCAAGCTGGCCCAGGATCAGGGCTATCATCAGCTCATCTGGACGGATGGACGCGAGCATCAATACATTGAAGAATCAGGAACCATGAATGTGATGTTTGTGATCGGTGATACATTAGTTACTCCATCGTTGAGTGATTCTATTTTGCCTGGTATCACACGGGCAAGCGTGCTTCAGCTGGCACAAAGCTGGGGAATGAAAACGGAAGAGCGAAAGATCAGCGTAAACGAACTGGCAGAAGGCTTACAAAACGGAAAGGTGAAAGAGGCTTTCGGTGTCGGTACGGCAGCCACTATCGCGCAGATTGAGTTGATCGGATTTGACGGGAAAGATTATACCCTCCCTTCGGCCGATAAAAGAATTGTGGCGAAGAGAATATTTAATGAATTGGATCTGCTGAAACGCGGTGCTGCACCTGATCCTTTTGGATGGGTGGTGAAGATGTAAAAACGGTTCATCAGAAGCCACAGATTAAAAAAGGGTAATCGTATTTCATCACCATAACCTGATTTCTTTGCTGAGATCGATGTCGTTATTTCCATATTAATTTCTGTCCCTATTTGCAGCAACGACATTTCATGGGTGTAGGGAAAAATGAGTCTTTTTGGTAAGCAGGATAGACCAGGCACCATTTTTTCCTTTCTTAAGGAAAGAAACTAATTCTACAGTGATGAAAAATGTATTTGCACTACTGCTGCTGGCGGTCGCAATAATGGCCTGCTCTTCGGGCACCAAGGTAACTTCCAGCTGGAAGTCCCCCGATGCTCCGTCTTCGGTGGCAGCTTATAAAAAAGTGATGGTGGTAGCCTTGTTGTCCGAAAAAGATCGGAACCTGCAGCAGGCAATGGAAACTCAGCTGGTGGGTGGGCTGACAGCAAATGGAATCTCCGCTGCCTCAGCGTACCAGACTTTCGGACCTAAAATTTCTACGAAGACGGAGAGCCAGGCCATTCGGCAATTGAAGAGTGCCGGAGCAGATGCGGTGCTTACCATATCTCTGCTTGATAAAACAAAGGAGAAAAGCTATGTTCCCGGAAATGCAACTTACCAGCCTTACGCACCTTACTACAGAAATTTCTGGGGGTATTATAATTATTCTTACAACCGCATGTACACCCCTGGATATTACACGACCAATACCAGTTATTTTTGGGAAAGCAATCTTTACAGCCTGAAAAACAATAAGCTTGTATATTCCGTACAGACCGAATCATTCGATCCTTCGTCTGCAGAAAATCTTTCTAAAGAATACAGTAAAAAGATATTGGAAAACATGATGAAGGAAGGTGTCTTGGTACAACCCGCTGCCAAAGGCAAAGAATGAATGAAAGTTCACTTGGTTGCAGAGATCTACTAAACTCTACCACATGGATGTATTGGTAAGCTAACGGCCGGATAAGAGGATCAGTCCTTAATGATCGCATGCCAGATCTTCAGGCAAACCCATGCATCGGTAGCTGCATAGCTGATTTGTTTGGGATCAAGGTTTTCGGCTTCCCAGTTACTGGTCTGCGCACTTTTCGAAATCCGGAATCCAAGCAAAAGGGCAGTGAGCTTTTTTACACTCTCCACTTCCAGGCCGGCTTGTTTGGTCAGGTCAGTCAATTCAACAAAGCCAGCGGGCTTGAACCGTTTTAGTGTCTGCACTGCTTTGATATCATCGCGAATGCCAACGCCAATCTTCTGGATGTTTTCATTCTGCAGAAAGTCGATCATCTCAGGCGTAATGCCTGTCGTTTTCAACCTGATCAGAAACACTTTGCTGGGAAGGGCGATCTGCATCAGCGCCACTTTATTACGATGACCTTTTACAAATACCGGCTTGGTTTCGGTATCGAAGCCTACGCGCGCATGGCTGGCAATCTCTTCAAATACACTGCTAAGCTCTTCCGGTTGAGAAACCAGGATCACCTCGCCCTCATAGGCTCCAAGCGGAAGAAGATTGATATCTTCATTAGTAATGGTAACCGTATCGAACTTCACGGTGCGGATCGTCATGCGGCCTAAAGGTATAAATAGATTAGTAAACTTGAATTTTAGCGGCTGATGTTTTTTAGTATTTTACGAGCTGAATACAGCCCATGCAAACAAAACTGTTCCGAAAGAAGTCGCTCAGCGCACTTAGCCAGCAACATCACACTCCGGAAAGCAACCTGAAGAGAGTACTGAATGTGCGTGATCTCACGTTCATGGGGATAGCAGCAGTGATTGGTGCCGGAATATTTTCCACCATTGGCCAGGCTTCGTACAATGGCGGACCTGGTGTGATTTTTTTGTTTATGATCACGGCTGTTACCTGCGGGTTCACTGCTTTATGCTATGCCGAGTTTGCTTCGCGCATTCCTGTTTCGGGCAGCGCATACACGTATTCGTACGTTACCTTTGGTGAAGTCACTGCATGGATTATCGGCTGGGCGCTGATCCTGGAATATGCCATTGGCAATGTGGTAGTGTCTATCTCCTGGAGTAGTTATTTCTCCAATTTACTGGAAGGAGTGGGCATCAACATGCCGGCCTGGTTGGGTACGGATTCAGTGACTGCGGAAAATGCGTTTAATACAGCCGTTGCTGCAAGTGCAGATACTTCTCAAATGGCGTGGGCTACAGCTCCGCTTATAGCCGGGCACAAATTGATCATAAACCTTCCTGCTTTTATCATCGTGGTGCTCATCACCATGCTGGCCTATATCGGCATACGCGAAAGTAAGAGAAGCGCCAACTTCATGGTGATATTGAAGCTGGTGGTGCTGGTAGTGATTGTTGCCATCGGTGTATTTTATATCGACACCAATAACTGGAATCCACTTATGCCGAATGGATTTACAGGAGTGTTGAAAGGAGTGTCGGCTATCTTCTTTGCCTATATCGGCTTTGATGCCATATCAACCACCGCAGAAGAATGTGCCAATCCGCAGCGCGATCTGCCGCGTGGTATGATTTATTCTTTAGTGATCTGCACTGTCATTTATGTTATCGTTACGCTGGTCATCACCGGCATGGTCAACTATTCCGAATTCAACCATGTGGTCGATCCACTCGCCTACGTGTTTGAAAAGATTCATCTTGGCAAGATTGGCTTCTTTATTTCCGTGAGTGCGGTAGTGGCTGCCACCAGTGTATTACTGGTGTTTCAGTTGGGGCAGCCACGCATCTGGATGAGCATGAGCCGTGACGGGTTGCTGCCAAAACGTTTCTCCAAAATTCACCCTAAATTTCAGACGCCTGCATTCGCCACCATCATCACCGGTGTGATTGTCGGTATCCCTGCTTTGTTTGTAGAGAGTGCTTTAATGACCGACCTGACCAGTATCGGAACGTTGTTTGCCTTTGTATTGGTATGCGGTGGTGTATTGCTTCTGCCGAAAGATGACGGAACTGATACGGCTAAACGTTTTCGCTTACCTTATATCAACGGGCGTTTTATCGTTCCCGCTTTGCTGGCTGTTTTCCTTTATGGATTCAGTGATCGTGTACAAAGTTCGTTTATGAATCTCAGTAATGAGACGCACCAGGAAATGCTGTTTGTTGTGTTCATCATCGCTGCTTTGATTATTACTATCGCATCTGTTATCAACAAGCTTTCGCTGATTCCTGTGCTGGGTATGCTGTGCTGTCTCTACCTGATGATTGAAATTCCGGTACGCAGTTGGATCGTGTTCTTCGGGTGGATGGGCTTTGGGCTGGTGATCTATTTCTGTTATGGATACTGGAAGAGTAAGCTGGCAGGAGCGGAGAAATCAGCAGTGTGATTTTGATAGCCGGATAACCAAAAAATCCGAACAAAAGATTTTGTATTTTTGATTAATGCAAACGGTTATCTTAAAAGACCATATTACCAATCAGCTGAATGATGAAGAATTCTTTCAGTTCTGTATTGAGAACAGGGATTTGCGAATTGAAAGAAACAGCAACCTGGAGATAGTCATTATGTCACCTACCAGCTCTTTATCGGGTAAAATCAATACAGAGATCATAAGACAATTATCAAATTGGAACGTGCTCAAAAAAACAGGAGAAGTATTCGATTCATCCACCGGATTTACACTACCCGACAGATCTGTCTTTTCGCCCGATGCTTCCTGGGTATCTAGTGCAAAATGGAGTGCACTCACGGAAGAGCAAAAGAATTCATTTTCTCCTGTATGTCCCGAATTTATTATAGAAATCCGTTCAAAATCAGATTCTTTTCAGGAAATGCACAACAAAATGAACAAATGGATAATGAATGGATGTCAGTTAGGCTGGCTGATTGATCCGCTCAACAAGGAAGTTCATAGCTACAAGCCAGGACAATCTCCCGAAATAGTTTATGGATTTACGCAACCTGTTTATGCGAATGTGCCTGTTGAAGGTTTTGTCCTTGACCTTTCTTTTTTAATAGCATAATTGTACGCAGAGAAGCAATACAATTTTGCAATGAATGAAGGCCTTTGTGTTTTTCCCAGAATAAATCAATAACAAGACATGAATGTTTTTTCATTAGTTCAAAAAGCGAAGTCATCCGGTTTTTACTTGTGGCTGCTCAATGTAGCTTTTGAAAGAATGGTGCCCTTTAACCGGCCCCATGGTTTTAAAATTGTGGAGGTAGGAGATTATCACCTGATTACACGGCTACCCTACAAAACCAGGAACCTCAACCATCTGAAAGGCCTTCATGCCTGCGCCTTGGCTACGCTCACGGAAATCACCGGTGGATTTATTATGGTTACCCGTCTCGATCCTAAAAAATACCGTCTCATATTAAAGAAGCTGGAAGTGGATTATCTCTACCAGGGAAAAACCGATGCCACTGGTGAGTTCAGGATATCTGAAGAATGGCTGCAGAAAAATGTATTGAAGCCATTGGAGTCGGCCGAGTCGGTGGAAGTGATTACGGAGATAAACATTACGGATACCAAGGGAAATCAGTTGACTGCAGGCAAGGCTTACTGGCAGGTAAAGGACTGGAGTAAGGTGAAAACCAAAGCTTGAAAACCTGTTAAGTTTAGCTTAATTTTAAGTATGAGAAAAATTGATCAGCTTCTATTGGAGTATGGTGAAAGTCATCAGAACTCCACCAATAAGGCGATCCATTGGATCTGCGTACCACTGATATTTTTCAGCATCATCGGCTTAATCTTTTCTATTCCTTCGGGAATCGTACAGCAATTTTTGGGAGAAGGAAATCCTTACGCTAACTGGGCAACCATCGCATTGGTGATCGTGATCAGTTATTATGTAACACTTTCGATTTCGCTGACAGTGGGTATGGCCGTGTTCGGATTAGTGTGCCTCATGGCAGCACATTTCATTGTCTTAACCGGATTGCCTTTGTGGCTGGTAAGCATCGTTATCTTTGTATTTGCCTGGATCGGCCAGTTCTATGGTCATAAAGTAGAAGGAAAGAAACCTTCTTTTCTCAAAGACATTCAGTTTCTGCTGATAGGCCCTGCGTGGCTGATGCATTTTATTTACAAGCAACTTGGAATTCCATACTAATTGAAAGAACTCAGGCTTCACGAAGGGGAATTGCCGGAAGAAATTAGAGAAGCTGCTGAACTTTCCTTATTCAACAGGCAATGTCATTTGCGTTCGCAAAAAAACAGTGCATTACACTCCTTTTATTTCGTAAGTGGTGAAACAGCTCTGGCTTCCATTCATTTTAATATTGAAAATTCGATAGCTATAAGTTTACCCCATGTTCCTTTTGGATCGGTTGAATTTTCAAAAGCACTAAGACCGGAGACGCTGTCTGACTTTTTAGAACAAGTTGAATCCCGGTTGCTTGCAATAAATGTTCGGAAGATCATCATTAAAAATCCACCTCATATCTATAGCAAAGAACAGTTATCTCTTCTGAACTTTGTGTTTTTGAATAAAAAATACAAAGTAACACATACTGTATTGACAGCTTCTATTATTGTCGGTCAGGATTCTTTTCGTGCCAGGATAAAGGCCAACGAGCTGCGCAGGTTAAAAAAATGCGAACGCGAAAATTTTTCTTTTCGCGAGCTATCCATTATGGATATGGAAATTGTTTATGATTTTATTTACGATTGCCGGCAAGAACGGAATCAATCACTGAGTATGAAACGGGAAGAGCTTCGGCAAACAATCAATTTTTGTAATCAGGATTTTTTTCTTTTTGGTGTATTTGCAGAAAATGAAATGATTGCGGCCTCCATTACTGTGCTTGTAAATAAAAATGTACTCTATAATTTCTATCCGGCTTACTTACACGCCTATCATGCATTCAGCCCGACTGTGATGCTGATAGAAGGGATGTATAAGTGGTGCCAATCCAAAGAGATAACATTGCTCGATTTGGGTTCATCAGTGCTGGAAGGCCATACTAATTTTAGCTTGCTCAATTTCAAGTTAAATGTGGGCGGTTCGCTATCGATGAAGCTTACATTTGAAAAAGAGTGGCAATGATATGCAACAGCAATTGGTAACCGTAATCTGCCTGTGTTATAATCACGAACGCTTTGTAAAAGAGGCAATCGAATCCGTTTTTCAGCAAACCTATCCTTTCATTCAGCTTATTGTTGTTGATGATGCCAGTTCAGATAATAGCGTAACCGTCATCAGGAATCTGTTAAAAGATCATCCGGACGTTTCCTTTATTTATTTAAAAGAGAATGTTGGTAATTGTAAAGCTTTTAATAAAGCATTACCGTTGGTGAAAGGAGATTTTATTATCGACCTGGCCGCGGATGATGTTTTATTACCTGATCGGATACAGGAGGGAGTGGATGATTTACAGACATCAGGAAAAGATTATGGTGTTCATTATTCGGATGCTGCAATTATTTCAGAAGAGGGCATTTTTCTTTGTCATCATTCCGACAAGTTTCCCCATCATACAATTCCACATGGTGATATCTATAAAAACCTGGTTGAACGATATTTTATATGCTCACCCACAGTGATGTACCGAAGAGTGGTAATAGAAGAACTGAATGGGTATGATGAAGCACTGGCTTTTGAAGACTTTGATTTCTGGATTCGCTCCTCACGAAAGTTTAAATACGTTTATTCCCCGGTTGTCTTAATAAAAAAACGGCTTGTGAGTAACTCCATGTCGCAAAAACAGTTTACACGATCAGGCGCTCAGCGATGGTCAACTTTAGCAGTTTGCAGGAAAATAAAATCGCTGAATAAATCAGAAGAAGAGAATATCGCGTTAAAGATTCGTCTTCGCTATGAACTTGTATTGTCGCTAAAGCTGTTTGATTTTAAGCTGGCTTTTCAATTTTTTAAACTTCGAATGTCTTTATAAAATATGCAAACTACTTCCGGTTATCCTGGCCGCCCACCATACTCAAATAGCTTTCGTACCGGCTAAAGGCAATGGTTCCTTTCTCTACGGCATCTTTAATAGCACATTTGGGTTCGTTGATGTGCAGGCAGCTCGATGCAAACTTACATTCGCTTCTTAAATCACGCATCTCCGGGAAGTAATCCGAAATCTCCTGTTCGTCCATGCGTACAAGTCCCCATTCTTTAATGCCGGGAGTATCGATAATGAATGTATCCTCTTCCAGTTGAAACATCTCGGCAAAAGTGGTCGTGTGTGTGCCCTTGTCCGAGTGGCTGGAGATTTCACCTGTGGTTTGTTGTATTTCAACGGGAGCTAACCGGTTAAGCAAGGTAGATTTCCCTACTCCCGAATGGCCCGCCACCAAAGTGATTTTGTTTTTGAGAAGAGTCCTGATCTGAATCAGGTCATCATTAGATAAGGCAGATATAAAAAATGTTTTTACTCCAATGTGCTCATAAAGATTTCGCAGCAGAGTCACCTCACTCATCCACTCTTCCGATAAAAGATCTTTTTTATTGAAAACCAGAATTTGCGGAATGCGAAACGATTCGGCCGCAACCAGGAAACGGTCGATAAAACCCAATGAAGTACGCGGTTGCTTTAGTGTGGCAATCAGCATTACCTGATCTACATTTGCGGCCAGCACATGCGCATGTCCAGTCTTTTTTACGGATTGGCGCAGGATGTGATTTTGGCGTGGAAGGAGTTCTGTGATCGATCCAAATTCATGCTCCAGTTCGATGATCACCTCATCACCCACTGCAACTGGGTTGGTCTCCTTGATTTCGTCCAAACGTATTTTACCCCGCATGCGACAGGTATATTTCTTTCCGTCTTCGGCAAGCACGTCATAAAAAGATCCTGTCGAACGCAGCACCCTCGCTTTCATGACAAAGATGGATTATGATTTAATCGCGGATACATACTATTCCAAAAAATTCGTACTTCGTAAACTGTAAATCGTACTTTCAATTAATGTGAAGCAGCGAGCCCCTTTACAATCAGCAAGTGCCTGCAATATTTCATGATTTTTTCAGTAGCGCCCAGATTCTCTTCTACATATAATTTTGTTACCTCGCAGGCCAGTTGAAAACTCTCTGGTACATGAAGCAACTCATATTTCATTTTTAAATCCGTATAATCCGCCACTTCAAATGCACCTCCCCGGTTGATCAGATCAATGGCTTCAGCAAATTTTTGATAATTTTTATTTCCAAAGAAAATGGGAACACCATAACAGGCAGCTTCCAGGATATTATGAAGCCCCTTGCCAAAAGCGCCACCGATATAAGCAAACTCTCCATAGCGATACAATCGGGAAAGCATGCCGACATTATCAATAATCAGCACTTGGTAATCGTCCAGGTTTTTGTCCTGTACCCGGGAATAGCGAATGGATTTTACCTGTAGCATTTTCTCTGTATAGGCCAGCGATGATTCGGACACCTCGTGAGGCGCGATAATAAACTTGATCCGGTTTTCATTGATGAGGGGAGCCAGCACATCGATGTCTTCCGGCCAGCAACTGCCTGCTACAAAAACAATGCTATCGCTTTTAAATTTTTTGGCTACCGGAATTTCTTCTGCTTGCTTCATAATTTGATGTACGCGATCAAAGCGGGTGTCTCCGGCATGTTCGCAGTTCTGAATACCAATGGATTTCAGAAGCTTTACCGACTCATCATTCTGAACAAAGAAGTAAGTAAATTTCTTCAGTATGTTTCGATAAAATCCGCCATAGCTTTGAAAGAACAATTGATGGGAACGGAAGATCGAAGATACCGACAGAACCGGAATGTTGTTTTTCTTCAAACCCGATGTGTAATGCAGCCAGAATTCGTATTTGACAAATAGGGCCAGTGCGGGTTGGGTGATCTCTACAAAGCGCCTTGCGTTGGAAGGCGTATCCCATGGAAGATAGAAGATATAGTCAGCCAGAGGATAATCTTTTCTTACCTCGTAGCCGGAAGGAGAGAAGAAAGTAAGCAAAATTTTATGATCCGCAAATTCCTTCTTAAAACGCTCTATAATCGGCCGGCCCTGCTCAAATTCGCCCAGCGAAGCACAGTGTACCCATATTACTGGTGACTGATTCTGGCTAAAAGCAGCCTGTATTTTAGAGATTATGTCTTTGCGGCCAGTTACAAAAGCCTTCGCTTTTGAATGAAGGAGTGCTACCAGTTGAAAAGCAATTCGCAGGAAAGAAATGCTGATAGTATAGAGAAAAATCATGTGGTAAATATACAGAGTACTACGTAGCCCGGCATAGCCAAGTATAAGTTGTTGCTCAAATAGAGAGACGTACTAAGACCAATGTATAGTGTGAGGAGTGATGGTGATAAGACTTTGGCGATGCTGCAGGCTGAACCGGCAGGACTTAATTGTTAAGAGTAATTTCTTTAGTTTCACGTTTATAAATTAAATCTTATGATAAAAGTGCTCTACCGCTTTTTTTTATGTTTCACCCTGGCCTTTGCCTCGCAGTCTGTCTTTGCACAGAGCGACCTGGGCGATGCCCTTAAAGGCAGTGTAAAAGATGCCAACTACTTAGCTTCCGGCTACATTACCCCATTTTTAAAAACGATGGGTACAGGCATTAATGCCGGTTGGAACAACACGGCCAAACCTCACAAAACTTTGGGGCTGGATCTTACGATTACCGTAAGTCCCGTTTTTATCCCTTCCTCAGATAAACTGTATGAAGTGGATAATAGCAAGCTGGAGAGTATTCAGCTAACAACGACCCATACAGGTCAGTCGGTAGCAATTGGAACAGGAAAGGCTTCTGTCCCTTCCATTTTCGGTCCGGAAGATTCTCCACGCTACGTTTATACAGCTACAGTAAATGGAGTAAAGGTGCCAGATGCCACTAAGCAACCATTTAATGGCCCTCCCGGAATTGATCTTAAGAAAAACATAGGCATCAACGCGTTGCCGATACCCATGGTGCATCTTGGCATTGGTATTTATAAAAACACAGATTTAAAATTCCGCTTCTTCCCCGAGCAGCAATATGGAGACTTTAAAGTAAGCATGTTTGGTATTGGCGTATTGCACGATGTGAAGCAATGGATCCCCGGAATTAAGAATCTTCCATTCGATCTGTCCGGATTTTTCGGATATACGAAGCTGAAAGTGGAAACTCAATTGAATCAGCCCGGACAGGTAGGTCAGTTTGATGTAACCGGTACTACTATTCAGGGATTGATCTCCAAGAAATTATCTGTGCTTACGGTATATGGTGGATTAGGCTATAACATCGCCAAGTCTTCGGTAGCACTAAAGGGCACGTATGATTTGGATGGAAATTCAGCCACCGGAACAAATGGTGATGGAAGAGAGGCCAAAGATCCCTTAGCTCTCTCGGCCACAGCAACAGGCCCTCGTGTTACTGCAGGTATGCGCCTGAAACTGGCAGTCTTCACTTTCCATGGCGATTATACCATTCAGAAATACAAAACGCTATCCGTTGGCTTCGGTATAGCCATCAGGTAATAATGTAACCCTATTTACCCATTTGAAGGCAGGGAGGCCATCCGGAAGGATGGCCTCTTTCTTTTTACCTATCTTGTAGATCCATCACTCTTATATGAACAGGATATTTGCTTTCTTCGCTGCTGGCTTTTCTCTTACGATCGGTAAATGAACAACACCTGTCAAAAGTACTTATTGTTCCTTTTCTTTATTTTGCTGGCAGGCAAATGCTGCGCTGACGCGGGTGATACCACCACTTATTATCAGACCTACAATAACCAGATTACAGGCCGTACTTTTATATCCAATAAGTTTACCAATTTCAGATTACGCGGAGAGGGATATTCCTTGCTCTACCGGCCCATTACTTCATACAATGTGGGTGTTGGCTTTACTCACGAGTTTCTGACACTTAACGTGGGATATGGGTTTGGTTTCCTGAATCCTAACGTAGACAAAAAGAACACACGGGCTATTGATTTGCAATTTCATCCTTACGGAAGAAAAATAGCCATTGATGTATTGGGACAGTTTTATAAAGGATACCGGTTAACTACTCCGGAGGAAGCATTGCGTACCGATCTTAAAGTGAACGTGGTAGGCGCTACCGTACAGTATATTTTTAATCACGACCAGTTCTCCTATCGTGCAGCGTTTCTGCAAAGCGAATGGCAAAAACGTTCGGCCGGAAGCTGGCTGGCAGGTGTTGAGTTTTATTCCGGTAGTATAAGGGCAGACAGCTCCATTGTTCCTAATCAAAAATTGAAGGAGCAAAGATTAAAGAAATCCGTATTCACAGAGCTTGGTCCTAATGTAGGATACGCCTACACCTATGTTTATCGTGAGCATTATTTTATTACCGGCTCCGCATCGGTAAGTTTTGACCTCGGATTTAATAACACCGTTTCAGATGCGGGTAAAGAAAGAGAATCAGGATTCAGTCCTAATACATTGCTTAAATTTTTTGGCGGGTATAATTCTGCCAAGTGGGCCATCACGGCCGTCTATATTTACAACTCACAAAACCTGGTTCAAAATCAGCAGGATCAGAAGATATCATTAAGTACAGGTAATTTCAGAATTCATTTTGCCCATCGTTTCAAGCCAAGCAGGAAAACCCGCCAGTTATTAAAACCGGTAGACGATATAAAAAAAATTGACTGACGGGCAGACAAGGATACTTCGTTGTAGATTACAATATTCCTTTTAGCATTCCGTCTTCCTGGATTAGGAATCCATTCATGAAAATACTCAAACGAATCATGTTCATTGTACTCATCGTGGTAGCTGTGCTAGGCATAAGTACCTGGTTATTTATGCGGCAGGCGGCTTTCGGTGAAGATCCCTCCGGTGATCGGTTGGAACGAATAAAAAAATCCATTCACTATAAAAACGGATCTTTTCAAAATCTGCACGATACGCCCATGTTGTCTGCAGATGCCTCTTATCCAAAACTGCTATTTTCATTTTTCCTGGGCAAACCAAAAAATACAGAGCCGGACGTTACCATTCCCTCGGTACAAACCGATCTGAAATCATTGAATGAAGAAACCCCGGTGATCGTGTGGTTCGGTCATTCTTCTTACCTGATCAGGATCAACGGCAAAAGTTTTTTGATGGATCCTGTTCTCAGTGGTAATGCATCGCCCGTTTCTTTTTTTGGAAAAAGTTACCCGGGAAGCGATGTGTACAGCACGGAAGATTTTCCCGAGCTGGACGGTGTAATCATCTCACATGATCATTACGATCACCTCGATTATAAAACCATTGTAAAGCTGAAAGATAAAGTTAAACACTTTTACACGGCATTGGGAGTAGGTGCTCATCTCGCGCATTGGGGGGTGGAAGAAAGTAAGATAACAGAATTCGATTGGTGGGAGGCTGCCGATCTGGGGGACAGCATGAAAATTACATCTACTCCGGCCCGTCATTTTTCAGGACGTGGATTTGGACGCGGTAAAAGCTTGTGGTCTTCGTATGTTCTTCAAACTCCGTCTCACCGTATCTACCTGGGGGGCGACTCGGGTTATGACGATCACTTTAAAGAGATTGGTGATAAGCTGGGTCCGTTTGATATCGCTTTTTTGGAATGCGGCCAATACAATGTGCAGTGGCCTTTCATTCACATGATGCCGGAGCAAACCGTGCAGGCCAGTCTGGATCTGAAAGCAAAAGTATTGATGCCCGTACACTGGGGTAAATTTACACTGGCTGTCCACCCATGGAACGAATCCATCGAGCGTGCCACGAAAGCCGCAGATAGCCTGAATGTAAAACTGACCACTCCTAAAATAGGAGAACCGATAATTATCGATAAGCATTATCCTTCCGGTAAATGGTGGAGGTAATAGTTCTTTGTTAATGGTTTATAGTGATGATCATCTTTACGAAATAAGAGCTAAGCGATTAAATTTGCACGGTCCGGTTAACAATTAACGATTAACTGGTTTTGGATTAGGTATGAAAAAGATTCGTGTATTATTTGTTTGCCTGGGTAACATCTGTCGCTCACCATTGGCCGAAGCCATTTTTAAACATAAGATCAGAGAGCGAAAAATAGCGCACTTGTTTGATGTAGATTCCTGTGGAACTGCTAACTACCACATCGGAGATAGCCCCGATAAACGCACCATTGCCAATGCGAAAAAAAATGGAGTGGAGATTCTTCATGCAGGCCGGCAGTTATGCCATGCCGATTTCGACAGCTATGATTATATTTTCGTCATGGATCAAAGCAACAAGCAAAATGCATTGCGCCTTACTACAGATTCCAATCATCACACCAAAGTAATCATGATGCGTGATTACGATTCGGTGGGAATGGGTGAAGATGTTCCTGATCCTTACTACGGCACAGAAAAGGATTTCCAGGAAGTGTTTGAAATTCTCGATCGCAGCACAGAAAACCTGCTGAAAGAATTAGTTAAAGAAGAAAAGCAGCCCTGATTTAATTTTTAATGAGCACCTGCAGCGTAGAGCGTGACGACTGCTCGAGAATAACTTCTTTTTTGCTTCTGTATTCATCAAAGGTTTTCTGGTCGTAGTTCTTTATGGTGATAAGCGTAAGTCCCGTGTTGTAATACACTTCAAAATACCCACTGAGCGCTTCAATGAGTGCCAGTACTTTGCTTTCGCGAAAGTCAACACAAAGAGAAAAAGAGATAGCCGAATTTTGCATCACGTTGATGTGTATTCCCAATCCTGCGACCAGTTGAAACACCACCTGAAGCTGCTCTTCATTAAAGAACGTATAATCGGTCACTTTGCAGGAGATCAGGCATTGATTGTCTTTGAACACAATCAATGGAGGAAGCTGGTAAACCCTGCACTCATGAATTTTTGTTCCCGGTAAGGAGGGATGATCGAAGTTCTTCACCAGCAACGGAATATTTTTATTGGCAAGCGGCTTTATAGTTTTGGGATGAATGACCGAAGCGCCATAGTAGGTCATCTCTGCCGCTTCCCTGAATGGCAACTCTTCAAACACGACTGCTCCTGATAATCGTTTGGGGTCGGCATTCATTACACCCGGAACGTCTTTCCAGATAGTAACTGATTGAGCATCTAAACAGGACGCGAAGATAGCGGCACTGAAGTCAGAACCATCGCGCCCCAGCGTAACGGTTTTCCCGTCCGGATCGCTCCCCAAAAAGCCCTGCGTAACAATCACTTTATTCTTCAGCACCGGAAGCAGTGCAGCGCAGTTCGCTTCCGTTTCTTTCCATTGAATTTTTCCTTCGCGCCATGATGAATCGGTCTTCACTATCTTTCTTGCATCGATCCACTCTGCGGCAATGTTTTCTTTTTGCAGGAAAGCGGTCAGCAATTGCGTGGATATAATCTCACCGAAAGAAACGACCTGATCATACACTTCATCGTATTCACCCGGTTGTACAACTTGCTTTTCGAGCTCGTTGAAATGCGAATCTGTCTTTTGAAATACTTCATCCTCTTTGTCAAAAAGAGCGAACATCATATCTTGGTGATACTTTTTAATAATGGTGAGCTCTTTCCGGAAATCGTTGCCTGACCGGTGATCACTCACAAGACGTTCAAGCGCATTGGTTGTTTTGCCCATGGCGGAGACAACAATAAGTAATGGCGCAGACAGATTGGATTTGATCAGGGCAGCGACATGGCGGACCGAAGCTGCATTCTGTACCGATGCTCCACCGAATTTAAAAACCTTGATGTTTGATTTTGGCATATTTCAAACGTTTGCAATATTTGCATCCTATTTCGATCCAAAGATTACTCATTAACCTTTATACACCAACAAACTCCGTGGAAGAATCAAGAATTGCTTTACCTATCGGTATTACCCTCGACCGGTTTATTAAGAACAACCAGGAACAATTTCAATTTGCGAGTGGTGAGCTTTCTCAGCTGCTCCGCGACATTGCGCTGGCCTCCAAAGTAGTGAACCGGGAGGTGGGCAAAGCAGGGTTGATCGATATTATGGGTTCGCTGGGCTCGCAAAACAGCGCAGGCGATCAGCAGCAGAAACTGGATGTACTGGCTAATATCCGCTTCACCCGTGCATTGATGAAAGGTGGCGAAGCATGCGCATTGATATCAGAAGAATCGGAGTCATATGTCGATCTGAACAACGAAGGTAAATATGTCATCGCCATCGATCCGCTGGATGGCTCTTCGAATATCGATGTGAATGTATCCATCGGAACCATTTTTTCTGTTTACAGAAGAAAGAGCCCGGTAGGACAGCCAATTCAGGAAATCGATATTTTACAAAAAGGAGTTGAGCAGGTCGCGGCCGGTTATATTTTATACGGATCTTCTACTATGCTGGTGTACACGACCGGACATGGGGTGAACGGATTTACCTACGAACCTTCATTGGGTGAATATTTTCTATCGCATCCCAGTTTAAAAATTCCAGAAGACGGAAAGATCTATTCGATTAATGAAGGTGCTGCCAACTCTTTTTCTTCTTCCGTAAAAGGGTATGTGCAGTTCTGCAAAGACAATAGTGGCATAGCACGTTACATCGGTTCGCTGGTGGCGGACTTTCATCGTAACATGCTCAAGGGTGGTATTTATATCTATCCGGCTACAGCCAAAGATCCAAACGGAAAGTTAAGACTGATGTACGAATGCAATGCGCTGGCATTTATAGCGGAGCAATCCGGTGGCAAAGCTTCTGACGGCAAAAGCAGGATTATGGATATTCAACCCAAAGATTTACATCAACGGACTCCCTTTTATACAGGGTCAATCCGAATGGTGGAAAAAGCGGAAAGCTTTTGATTAAGCTTTCTTTTCTTCTTCCGCTTCGGTGAACACTTCCGGAGCGTATTTTTGCAGCTGTCCATACCATTTCACTAATTTTTTCAAATCGGAAACATACACGCGCTCTTCATCAAATTCCGGTACCACCGATTTCATGAAGGCCTTCAGCTCAGCATTATCCGAATTGGCATCCACACCCAGATCGTTACCAAAATCTTTATTGATTTTTTTCAATACCTGCTCGAGAGGTACTGTACCTTCTTTGGTGGTGGTATAAATAGAGATTTCATGAAGCAATGAAATGCGACTGCTGGCCGAGGCAACCAGTTTAGTCTTTGCCTCATCCAACGATTCGAGCACAACGCCCGACTTGGTTGGAGCTAAGACTTTGAACAAACTTCCTTTTCCTGATAACGAGGCAATTTCTGATAGCTTCATGGTCAACTTATTTTGAAGGGGGCAAAGCTATAAAATTTCAGGCTCCTGTTTGAATAGCGTTTTCAATAAAGGATAAAACTTCATCGCGCCCTATTTTCTTTTCTGCCGAAGTGACGATGAAAGGGGGCATTTCTTCCCATGTTTCTAACAAGGTTTTCTTGAACCGGATTTGTGAGGTAGCCAGTTTTCCGCTTTTTTGTTTATCACTTTTAGTGAATAACAGTGCAAAGGGGAGATGTTTTTCGCCCATCCATTGGATAAAGTCAAGATCAATCTTCTGTGGCTCCAGGCGGGAATCAATCAATATGAAAGTGCAATACAGGTTTTCTCTTTTCTGAAGATAATTTTCGATCATGGCACCCCAGCCTTCGCGGGAAGACTTGCTCACCCCGGCATAACCATAACCGGGAAGATCGACCAGGTACCAGGCCGAATTAATCATATAATGGTTAATCGTCTGAGTTTTACCGGGTTTGCTTGAAGTTTTAGCCAGATTTTTGTTATTCACCAGCATATTAATAAGCGAAGACTTGCCAACATTTGAGCGCCCGATAAATGCAAATTCCGGCCGGTCGGGGTTAGGGCAGTGCGATAGTTTCGTGTTACTAATAGTGAATTCGGCTGAACGAATGATCATGAAAATGACTTAAAGTATTTATTGAAGGGCAAAATACTAAGAATGTAAGGTACGCCTACTTGAAGATTCAAAATAATGCCTTTATTTATTGTTAGATTTTACTAAATTGCCTGTCTTGTGTTACCAGAAGTTGTGAACTAACTCGTAAGTATAAACCTATTTTTTGCGATGCGCAGTATCAAGCGAATACTGATTTTTTTAGCGGTCTCTTTTATTGTACCCCAATTCCTGTTTGCACAGCAAACCCAGGACAAGGAGCTTTCGAAGCAATATATGGAACAGGCGCAGTTGATGATTGAAGGATCATTGGCATTCGATGATATTCGGGGTGTTATGGTATTGGCCGCAGATGCCGATTCCACCAACATCAAGGCAAACTTTGATGCCGGAGAATTGCACCTGAAGACGATAGGAAAAGAATTAGCGACCAAATACTTTTTAAGAATTTACAGGCAGGACCCTGACTATCGCTTCGATTTGGAATACTTTATTGGCAGAAGTTTTCAATATGGTTTAGCGTTCGATAAAGCCATTGATTTCTATACGCTCTATAAAGACAAGCTTACCAAAAAACCAAATTATGCCGGTAAGGACAAAGTAGACATGAAGGACGTGGATCGAAGGATTCAGGAATGCCAGAATGGAAAAGAGTTTGTTGCTAATCCTAAAAACTTTTCGATTGTAAACATTGGCCGTGAAATCAATTCGGAGTTTGACGATTATGGCCCGGTACTGAATGAAGGTGAAAGCGAAATGGTATTTACCACCCGCAGGCGTGATGGTAACTTAAATGAAAATGTGGCACTCGATAACGTTCCTTTTGAAGATATCTTTACTGCGAACAAATCAGGCGGTGCCTGGGGAAGAGCCAAGAACATTGGCACAGTAGTAAACACTCCCACCAACGAATCAAGTCTTGCATTGTCAGCCAATGGTAAAACACTTTTCATTTATAGAGATGAAGGCCTCGGTGATATTTATTTTAGTGAAAAAGCAGAGGATGGCTCCTGGAGTGCCCCCGAAGCATTGCCGGGTGTGATTAACTCTTCATATAGAGAAGCATCTATTTCGATAACAAAAGATGAAGATATTCTTTACTTCTCAAGCACGCGCCCGGGTGGATTGGGTGGATCAGACATTTATATGTGTACCAAAGATAGCCGGGGTGAGTGGAGCAGAGTGAAAAACCTTGGCCCTGGCATTAATACCGAATTGGATGAAGACGGCCCCTTTATCGATTATGATAGCAAAACACTTTACTTCAGTTCTACCGGAAGAAAGGGAATGGGAGGATATGATATTTTAAAATCGACATTAATTAACCAGGATAAAAACGAGTGGACCGAACCGGAAAACTTAGGCTTCCCTATCAATACTCCTGATGATGATGTTTTCTATGTAAGCACGAAAGATGGAATAAGAGGATACTATGCTTCCGTACGTGATGATGGTATGGGTTACCTGGACATTTACATGATCACCGTTCCGGAAGAGAAGAAAGAGGAACCGGTAGTGGCGAAAAATACAGAACCTGTAAAAGAAGAACCCAAGAAGGAAGAGCCTAAGAAGATAGAAACGATAGCGAAAGAAGAACCGAAAAAAGAGGAGCCGGTGAAGGAAGTGCCTAAGAAGGCTGAAGCAAAACCGGTCACTTATATCGTTACCATTGTTGATGGAGAAACGAAATCGCCATTGGATGCAAAAGTGCGTTTGCAGGGATTGAAAGATAATGTAGTGGTAGGAGTTATTCCTCAGGGGCAAGGTATATTTCAATTTAATATCACCTCAGCGCAGGCGAAAGATTATCGTTTGTCGGTGGAGCGTGAAGGTTACGTTTTTCAGAATCAATCGGTTCGTATAGAAGGCAAGCAGCCGGAAGCCAAGACCATAAATAAAACCATTGAAATGCGCAGATTGGTGGTAGGTGTTTCCTCTATTCTCCGCAATCTCTATTTTGATTTTGCGAAGGCTACTTTCAAAGATGAATCGTATAGCGAGTTGAACAAGTTGCTTGCTATGATGCAGCAAAACACGGGCATGAACGTAGAGATATCGGGCCATACCGATGCCGTGGGTTCCGACTCATTTAATAAACAACTCTCTCAACTAAGGGCGAATGCAGTTAAAAATTACCTGGTGTCAAAAGGGATCGATACACGAAGAGTAACGGCTGTTGGGTATGGTGAAACTAAACCATTGGCCAGCAATGATGATGAAGAGGAGGGCCGCGAATTTAACCGCAGGGTGGAATTTAAGGTATTGAGCAAGTAAAACAATTTTATTTTTCGGCTACCTGTTATTCATGTTCCAGTCATTTACAATTTCACATGTACGATGTGCTTTTTTGCAGATCCGATGTATTTCAAAATCGTAAATCGCATATTATATAATGGTAGTACCCTATAAGAAAGAGCAGTCCGGAAAGAAGGAGCAGGTAGCGCAGATGTTTAACAGCATCAGCGGGCGTTACGATTTTCTCAATCATTTTTTAAGTCTTGGCATAGATATCACCTGGCGCAAAAAAGCAATCAAGCTGTTGGAGTCCTCTCATCCCAAATTAATTTTAGATGTGGCTACCGGCACAGGCGATTTTGCTGTGGAGGCGTTAAAGCTAAATCCGGACAAAGTGATTGGCATCGATATTTCAGACGGCATGCTGGAAGTAGGCCGAAAGAAAATGATTGATAAAAAATTCGACCACGTAATTGAGCTGATTAACGGAGATTCAGAAAACCTGCCTTTTGAGGAAAATAAATTCGATGCCCTCATCGTTGCATTTGGTGTAAGGAATTTTGAAAACCTGGAGAAAGGATTGAGCGAGATGTTAAGAGTAATCAAACCGGGTGGCAGAGTGGTTATTCTTGAATTTTCGAAACCAGCCAGTTTTCCATTCAAGCAGTTCTATAACTTTTATTTTAAATTCATTTTACCAAAAATAGGAAGATGGGTCTCGAACGATCAGGCGGCATACACTTATCTTCCTGAATCAGTCCAGGCCTTTCCTGACGGAGCGGATTTCGTGCAGACCCTTTCCCGGTTAGGTTATAAAAACACAACATGCAAGCCACTTACATTTGGAATAAGTTCGCTCTACACCGGAACAAAATAATTCTGGTATTGGCTTTGGGTATTACTGCTATTCAGGCAGAGGCTCAGCGCTATACGTATGCCACTCAGAATAATCCCAATTATGATGAGCGCAAAATCAGTTACGGGTTTGTTATTGGGTTACATACTTCCGCCTACCAAGTGAAGTATTCCGATCAGTTTGTATTGCCTAATTTCGATACGGTACATTCCGTTATGGCGCCTGCTTCATTTGGTTTTTCACTTGGGTTTTTAGTCAACCTCCGCCTGAATGAAGTATTGGATTTACGTTTGATGCCCAAGGCAGGATTTTATAATCATAAACTGGAATATAATTACACCAACGAAGTGAAGCAGGAGCAACTGGTAGAAACCACGCTACTGGAATTTCCACTTCTGCTCAAATATAAATCCAGCCGGAGAGGAAACGTGAGAATGTATATGCTGGGCGGAGTGACACCCGGTTTTGAATTGTCGGGTAAAAATGATGTACAGTCAGGAACCACTAATCTGGATATTAAGAATTCCAACTTTAGCATCGATACCGGCATTGGCTTCGATTTTTATTTTCCGCTCTTTAAGTTGTCGCAGGAGATTCGTTTTTCAAAAGGAATATCCAATATGCTAGGCCCCGATCCGAGTATCTTTAAAGATCCGCTGAAGCGATTAAACACCAACACGATTTCTGTGTATTTTATTTTCCAATAATAAAGAGATGATGCAAAAAAGAATAGCACTCATTACAGGTGCCACCTCAGGCATTGGCGAAGCTACGGCACATTTGCTTGCTAAAAACAATTTTAGCCTCATTCTGTGCGGCCGCAGGGAAGATCGCCTGGCGAAGCTGAAGAGTGAGCTTTCCCCTGTTGCCGGGGTGATCACTCTTTCTTTCGATGTGAGAGACAAGAACGAGGTGAAAGCATCCATCGCTTCACTTCCCTCCAGTTGGAAAAATATTGACGTGTTAATCAATAATGCCGGTAATGCTCACGGTCTTGATCCTGTTCAGACTGGAAGCCTTGACGATTGGGATTCCATGATCGACATCAATGTAAAAGGCTTACTTTATGTTACGCATGAAGTGCTGCCTGCGATGGTAGAACGTAAAGCAGGGCACATCATCAACATCGGATCGATAGCAGGGAAAGAAGTATATGCAAATGGTAATGTTTATTGTGCAAGCAAAGCAGCAGTAGACGTAATCACCAGAGGTATGCGTATCGATCTTAATGCCTATAATATCAAGCTGACGGCCATCCATCCGGGCCTTGTTGAAACAGAATTTTCTTTAGTACGGTTTAAAGGAGATACTGACCGGGCAGCTAATGTGTATAAGGGATTCGATCCTCTTCAGGGAGAAGATATTGCAGACCTGATTCTTTTTGCAGTAACACGGCCAGCTCATGTAGTGATTGCTGATCTGGTGGTGCTGCCAACGGCACAAGCCAGCGCTACCGTAGTAAAGAAGGAGCTTTAACCAAGCTTCAAAAGGGTAGCTTCATCGATTTCATGTTTGCCATCAAAAGAGATAATAGTGGGATGTATGCCCAGTCTGTTGTTGATGGTTTCCAGCTCGGCTAATCGCTCCGGATTAATGAATGGGTCTTTGTTCCCGTAAACCTGAATGACTTCCTTTGACTGAAGCAGATTTTTCCCTTCATCGAAATTCATATCGGGCGGGAAAACACCGGCCCAAAGAATAAGACGACCAAAGCGAATAGTACCGTTCAGCGCCCAGCGTGAAACAGTAGCTGCACCTTGCGAAAAGCCAAGCAGGGTTATTGATTTGACCTTAGCCGTTCCTATTTCTTTATGATACAGAGCATCCAGATAAGTCAGATAATTATCGATGTCCATCTGCCGGTTCTCCTTTGTCATCCAGGAAGCTCCTACTCGGTCAGTTGCTCTGGAGCCGCCTTCCTGTAATTCGTTTAGATAGAATCGCGAGAGTCCTTCCGGTGCGATGATACAGGTGTTTCTGTTTTGCAATACGCTGAATTTCCGGATAAAGTAGTGTGCCAGCTGCCCATAGCCATGGATAACAAACCACACGTGTTCCGTATCGGAGGTGATTTCGCCAAGCCGGGCATATCGTGCCTTGAAAGAGAATTCCAGTTCATGCTGATTCATAACAAGAAGGTTATAATGATTACAAAAAAATAACCCCGAAGGTTTTGGCCTGCGGGGTTAACGTAAATCTTTTAAAGAGAGGATTAGCGCTTGAATCCAAGAGCGCTTCCTCCGCATTTTCCACCACCACCATCGAAGGTGTACTGGATGTAATAGATGCCGGTTGCATTGCAGGGATAAGCAATGGCAGATACCAGTTGTCCGTTGATTTTACTCGAGGCAACCTTATTGCGGTTGGAATCGAACAAACTAACGACAATACCATCAGTAGCTGCACCATTAGCGCATAAATTGATCATGTATTGAGTTCCTTTTGTGAATACGTAACTGTATTCCACTTTGTCTTTACCACCACCCTCACCATCTACTTTGTAGCTCTTCAAAAAATTGAAGCCTTCGCCTAACTTGGGTATGCACGCATTGCTGAAGGTGTCGGCATTGCACTGACCAATCAGATTAAACGATGTAAAACCAGAGATGAGCAGCAGAAATCCAATTGCACTTATCTTTTTCATAATGTATAAATCGTGTGTATTAACTAAATCGTATATATACTTAACTAACTATTAACTAATGATCTTGTTTCTGAGTGTATTGGTCAGTGTGCGGATGGTTTCCACATCCTTGTCGGTAATGTCAATAGTAGTAGTGCTGTTGTCTTTAATCATTGCTATCCCATTTACAATTTCCATCGTTGATTCTTTATAGGTATAAGTAATGTTAATTTTATCGAAGGCTGCTTTCAGCTCTTCCAGATCCTTCAATAAGGATGCCATATTTTCATCGTCCTTGTAAAAGGAAAAAAGCAACACGATTTGTTCGAGGATAATTTTTTGCTCACCAATGGTTTCCTTCAAGGCCGCATTTTTAGGGTTTTTTGCTGCTACCTGGCAAGTGATCTGCATAGCTTCAATCCAGCCACCTGTAAGTGAGAGCACACTCAGGTTAGAGCGGCTTTGCGTCTGCAGGTAGTGGTTGATGTTATTGAAATTCTGAGTGGTAATGAGCAAAAGAGAATCAAGATTTTTGCTATTGGTAGCCAGCCTGCCAATGGTTTCGATATCAAAGAACTGACCAATATTGAGCCCGTCAGCAATGGATTTGATAGAAGCAAGGTATTTAATGCCGTCCTGATTCTGTTCATAAATGTTGGTATATCCCAAATCAGTACCGTAAACTCCCAAATTGAGTGCTTTTTGGTAGTTGCTATTGTATTTTGAAAGATTATCCGGTGAATTGAGGAAGGATACATCGTACTTGGTGCCTGATTCCTTCAATAACACGGAAATTTCCAGCGGGCTGGGTATAGACTGTAAAACACTACCGATGACTTCCTCGTCAATAGTAGGGCCTTGCGTCTTGGCCGTGTCCAGACTGTTTAAAAATGCCTGTTCATCCGGCTTTTTTCCTGTGCCACAGGCAGCTAAAACGACCGCCAAAAGAGCTATAGATGCTATTCTCATACCTTAAAATTATCGTATGCAAAATTAAAAATTCAACCCGCCTTACCAAAAACCTTACGTCCGTTTACTTCTTCTTAGGAATGTTCACTTTTTCGAAGGAAGTGATCAATTTACGTAAAAGCTCGAAGTATAATGTTAAATAAATCGCCACTGACATTAGCCAGATAACCAATATATCGAAAATGTAAGTGCTGATTGTCATGCCAAAGAAATTCTTGACCGGGAAAAAGAAGGCAGTGCGATAATCCAGCACGTTGGAAGGCTTAGGGTCCTGAAAAATAGGATTGATCTGCTGGATCAATGCGCCTTTATATTCCATTAATCGTTCCTTGGTATTCACATTCTTCACCAGGTCGGCCAGGCTTTCATTATAATACTTGTTCTTATAGCCGTTGATCGAGTAGCCAGGCGTATTCTTTTCAAAGAAGGCAAGCGCTTTTTCTTCAATATCCACATTATGATTGTATACCTTTTGATAATACTTCTGGTAGTAGTCCAGGTAACCCTGTAAAGTCTGACCCAGTGCTTTAGTATATTTTCCGGGAACGAGACTTGCCTTCAGATCAATTTTTTCAATCCCTTCACGAAATGTTTCATCTCCTAACTCAGTACGAAGTATGGAAAGATTATAACTAACCATCTGCTGGATAGAGTCTTTTTTACTTTCAAAATTGTCCAGCACATAAAGATTTCTGCGTTTCAGTTCATCGCCCAGATAGCCGGCTTTGAAATCTGCCTTTGCTCCTTCACTGCTGAATTTGAAGATAGGCGCTTCATAGTCGTTGTTTTTAAACTGGTAGACGGCCAGTGCTTCATAGGCCCATCGGGAAGCCATCATATCGGCCACCACGGGCACTTTTCCTTTGGTACTGATCAGGTTATTCAGTTTATCAAAAGGGAAAAGCAAGCCGCTCAAAATCATTTGTGGGATAAGCAATAGCGGGATCATGACATAAACTGTAACGGCCGAATTAAAAGCGGAGCTGATATTTAATCCCAGCACATTGGCAAAGCAGGAAGTACTGAAGAGTACTAACCAGAATGCAAAAGTCATCCCTTTGATTTCGAGAATGAGGTTGCCAATGAATACATACGAAAGCGTCTGTACAGCCGAAAACATAAAGAGAATCCCCAGCTTGGAAAACAGGTAACTATTCCAGCTCAGATTAAGGAACGATTCCCGTTTAAGGATTCTCCGGTCACGAATGATTTCTTCCGCACTTACGGTAAGCCCCATGAACAATGCCACGATGATGGACATCAGCATAAAGGCAGGGAAGTTATCGTTGAATCTGAAAATGTATTCCTTGCCGCCTGGTGCGCTCTTGTATTTTATGATGAAGGCGAGAATAACAGCCAGCAAAGGCCCTTCCAGTAAATTGATCAGTAAGTATTGCTTGTTACTGAGCTTGGCCAGAAAATCACGTGTGCTGAATATCTTAATCTGCTTGATCCAGTTCGGAATCTTTAACGTAACGGGAGGTGCTTCCTTGACGTCTTCAATGCGATTGATTTTGAACCGTTCCCGGTACATATCATTCCACTGAATGGGAGTGACCTTGCGCTTATTGGTAGGCTGCCCGTATTCATCCACCACCTTGGCTTCAATGATATTGAATATCTGTTCCGGATTTACATTACCGCAGGTTTCGCACTGCCCCCGGTTACTATCTACCTGGTGTGTTGATTTCTTAAAATAAGTAACCGCCTCTACCGGAGGACCATAATAGGAGGGATAACCACCAGTATCCATAATGATCATCTTATCAAACATCTTGTAGATGTCTGACGAAGGCTGGTGAATAACCACAAAAATGAGCTTGCCTTTCAGCGAAAGCTCCTTGAGTAAATCAATAACGTTTTCCGAATCGCGGGAAGAAAGACCTGAGGTTGGCTCATCTAAAAAGAGAATAGCGGGCTCGCGGATTAACTCTAAAGCAATGTTCAATCTTTTGCGCTGGCCCCCACTGATAGTCTTTTCCAATGGATTACCCACCTTCAAATCTTTACGCTGGTCAAGGCCCAGGTTTTCCAGCACTTCCATCACCCGTTTTTGCAATTGCTCTTCGGTGTAATTGGCAAAGCAAAGTTTCGCGTTGTAATAAAGATTTTCGTAAACCGTAAGTTCTTCGATGAGTAAATCGTCCTGAGATACAAATCCGATAACACCATGGATTTCCTCTTTTTGGGTATGGATATTAAACCCATTGATCAGGATTTCTCCTTTGCTTGGTGTTTCCAATCCCGCCAGGGCAAGTAGCAAGGTGGTCTTTCCCGCACCGCTGGCACCCATAATGCCGATGAGTTTGCCCGGACCTTCTGATATCATCACATCACGCAAGCCGATAGCGCCATTGGGAAATTTGAATTCCTCGATGTTGGCGTTAAAGGAAAGCTTGGTGGTCCGCATTTCCTCGTTGAAGGCAGAAACAAGATCGCTGTAATAATGGGCATCACCTGCCTGTGTCTTGATTGTGCTTCCGTGCGAGAAGAGGTATACCCGGTTGGATTGCATAATGAATCCATTGAGTATGGTAGCCTCCTCACCTAAATATTTAATGAAGTACATGTCCACACTGCTTACCCGCATAAAGACCAGGTGGCCTTCGAGGTGGGCGTGTCCATGCTTTTGCAATTCGGCCGATTTTGCCGGTGCTGAATTGACGAGAAGAATATCCGGGAAGTTTAATAAAGAAACGTCTTCACTGATTACAAACAATTCAATGAGACGATACTGATCCTGAACAATATTAAATACAGTAGAGACGGTATTAACAATCTCCATGCGCTGAGGAGTAAAGTTCTTGTCGGAACCTACCAACTCCAGCAACTTGATCAGTACAACTACCTTTTGTTTTTGAGTAAGGGTCTTATTGATCTTTTTACAGATCCCCAATGTTTTAACAGAATCCTTTACGGAAGTGAGCTTGTTCTTTTCCTCTTCTTTTCCATACCCTGAAAAATCGTCATAGAGCTGAACGTATTCCTTTACGGAATCCTGGTCCAGTTCCTGCTGGAAGAACCGAATAACAAACTGTCGCTCATTTTCGGTAACACCACCATCCTGCTTTGTTATAATCGCAAAAAGCTGGGTCAGCGCTTTGAGTATTTCCTCACTCATGGGGTATCGTTAATCGTTAAAAGATGGAAAGTTAATAGTCCGCTGACGAATAACGTTTAACTGTTAACTGGTTAATAAGTTTTAAATTCAAAAGGGATTTCAACCAATTCAGAAAACTCTTCGCCAGCTTCTTCCATGTCTTCATCATCTTCGTGAAAGTACCAGAGAATTTTCATTCCCTTGATATCTTCAAGCGCGGAAAGAACATCCAGAATCAATTTAGAAGAGGCGGTGTTGAAATATTCCAGTTTAAAAACAAATTCGGTTGAGCCATTCGCATCAGCAGCATACTTCTCCAGCCACTCTAATACAGGGCGATAGAATTCCGCTGAATCTTCGGGGAGTGAACGACCTGAAATTTCAAAAATTCCGTTCTTCTTATCCAACATGATTTTCGGTGTATCCTCGGTTCCTTCAAGATTTAAGATTTCCATGATTATCCAGTTTATAAAATGATGATGATTATAGTCGTTTGTAATTATTCCTTTTCGCGTGATACGTTTACTTTAAGGCAGAAGAATGCATACTCTTCATCCATTTCAGGGAATTGGAACTCTAGTTTTTCACCTGACTTGCGCGCCATATCCACAAAGCCTAATCCGGCTCCTCCTTTTTCGGAGATCTGCGTATTCTTGATGATCGCTTTATACATTTCTTTCAGACCTTCCTTGTCCTGGCTGTTTAATCCTTCCAGGTTTTTGGTAAGGCCGGGTACATCTTTCTTGGCAATAGGGTTGCCGGTAAGAATGCTGTAGCGGGAATCCTCTTTAGAGATCATAAAGATAGCGCTTGAGCTCACCAGCGATCCTGCCCTGGTACCTTTCTCGCTGCTATGTTTTACAATATTTTGAAGCGCCTCCACCATCACATTAAAAACCTTTCGCTTGATGCTCGAGTCTTCTCCGGAAGAGTCGAGGTTACGCTCGGCCATGGCCAGAATCGATTTGGTAGTTTCCTGGGTGAAGTCACCTTCGTATACCAGAATCAACTTCTGTGTCATCATGGTGCGATGCAGGTCGTAAATGAAATTCATTGCTTTAGAGTTTGAAGTCCGAATTTAGAGTATTTGATTTATTAAAATAATTGTTTTGTGGTCTTTTCAATTGCGGGATGTCTTTTAAAACTTAATCCCGATCAGCAATACGTCATCGGTTTGTTTATGATCTCCGCGCCAGCCTTCCCATTCCTGATCAAATACTTCTCCCGCCTCTTTCATGGCAAACGTATTCACCCGCTCTATGATCTCGCGTACTTTCTTCGGTCCAAACTTCCTGCCTTCCGGCCCTCCGAACTGATCGGGGAATCCATCGGAGCTAAAGTACATGGAATCGCCCGGATTGAACTGAATCTTCGTATTCGTGAAATTAGTTTGATTTTTATAGATACCTCCCCCGATAGGGAATTTGTTTCCTTTCACTTCGTCCATTACGCCATCTTTGATGTAATACAGCGGGCGATGTGCTCCGGAATATTCCACTTCGCGGGTGTCGATGTTGATGCGGCAAAGTGCGATGTCCATACCATCCTTGGTAGCCGAGTCATCCTGATCCTGACGCAGTGTTTGGGTAACACCTTCATCCAGCAAATCAAGAATTTTACCCGGGTCAGTTACTTTACGGCTTCGCACAATATCATTGAGCAGGAAGTACCCGATCAATGAGAGCAAGGCACCAGGTACACCGTGACCAGTACAGTCCACCGCAGCAATAAAGATTTCGTTCTTCATTTGTACGAACCAGGGGAAGTCGCCACTGACTACATCACGGGGTTTATATAGAATGAAGGAATCCGGTAATGTTTTATTCACCAATTTCGTATTGGGCAGGATGGCGTTCTGAATCCGCTTGGCGTAATTAATCGAGTCGTTGATCTTCTTGTTCTTATTCTGAATCTCCACTTCAATCATCTTGCGCTCGGTAATATCATGCGATACGACAAGCACCGATTCAAGATGTTTGTTCTCATCGTACTCCGGCATGGCGTTCACCTGCATGATCAGCTTACCTGAATCCGAAGGGAAGTCCATTTCCGTTGATACCTTATCGTTAGTGGTGTTTACCTGTTCTACAATTTGGAGCCACTTGTCAAGGATCGTGCTGTCCAGATCGGTTTCTCTTACCTTCTTGTTAAGGAACTCGTTGGGTTTCTTACCCGTAAAGGCTTCAATTACCGGGTTGATGTAAGAGATCGAATCATTTTCCAGGCGGGCGATCAGGTCAAGCGAGTTTTCTGATAGCGCCTGCATCTTGCTTCGCATACGTTGTTCCTGCTCTGCTCTTCTGCGCTCTGTAATATCACGCGAGTTGACAATGTATCCGCGAATGGCAGGGTTGGCCATGTTATTGGTACCGGTAGATTCGATCCATACATAAGCTCCCGTGCTGCTTTTGTATTCGTATTGTACGGTTGCCTTTTCATCGGGCTTCTCTTTCAGATGAGCGAAGAGGCCCTTGTAGGATTCGAGGTGATCGGGATGGACCTTGTCCAGGTCTTTCGTTCCCTGCAGGTCTTTCTGGTTGTAACCAAGAATGGGCTGCACAGAAGGAGAGATATAGCGGATAGTACCATCCTGTTCATAGATGGTAATTACTTCCGAAGCATTCTCCAGCAATAGCTGCATGCGCTTCTGCTGGTTGTTTACTTCTTCAATCTGTTCTTCCAGGCGCTGGTTGGAGCGTTGCAGTTCTTCTGAAGTGGCCTGCATTTCTTCTGCATTCTGGCGAAGCACTTCCTGCTTTTCCTTCAGCTCATTACTCATGGCCTGCGATTCGGCCAGCAACGTGCGTGTGCGTTCGTTCACCTTGATATTGAAAATGGTACGGGCAAGAATTAAACTCAGCTCCTGTACAAACTTAACCTGCGATGGATCAAATTTCCTGAAGCCGGCAAACTCCAGCACGCCATAAACTTCTTCGTTGGTAATCAGCGGTACGATCAGGATGCACTTTGGTTTTTGATCACCCAGTATCCCTGAAGTAATACTCATGTATTCATCTGGTATTTCCGTACGCATTACGGCATCCTGCTCGATAGCGGCCTGGCCTACCAGTCCTTCTGCAAAGCGGAACGATTTTTTGATGTATTTTTTACGGCTGTAAGCAAAGCTGCTTCTCATCTCGATCAGCTTTTCTCCGCTTTCGTCATTCACTACGTAAAAAGCACCCTGTATCGCTCCGATCTTACCCAGTATAAACTTGATTACATCGTCCCCCAGGTCATCCAATGTATCATGCAGACGGAGGATTTCACCTACTTCGGCCACACCGCGTACAATCCAGTTGCGCTCGGTATCCCTGCGCTCATTCTCAATAAGGTTGTCGCGCATGTTGAGCAACGACAAACCGAGTGTATCATTTTCGCTGGCAGGATGGAAAGCCGTATCAAATTTTCCTTCTCCTACTTTTTGAGCAAACTCCGCATTGCCTTTAAGTACCTGCACCAGTTCATCTACCTTAACGGCCATGGTACCAAACTCATCGCTGGAGTGTTTGTCGCTTGGTTCTGGCAATACTCCCTTCGATACCATCTCTAAGGTATTGCGCATGTTATTAAGCGGCTCGGTAAGTGAGCGTGCAAACACCATAGAGAACAGCACACCTAAGATCACAATGGTAATGCCCGCCAGGAGATAGATGTTTGTTAATTCTTTATTCGCCAGGGCGGTCTCATCAAAATCGAGCTTGGTAACAATAATCCAGTTGCCGACTTTTGATTTCGCCCAGCTGGCCATTACCTGCACATTGCGATAATCGGTGGCCAGGCTGTTTCCCGTTTCGCTTTTCTGAGCGAACTGAGCCAGCTCTGCTTTTTTATCGGTGATGTCAAGCGGCTTTAGCGCACTGGCCTGATCAAGACGAACCGGGCCTTGGATCACTACTTTTTTAGTCCCGGCATCCTGTTTCAATATGATGGTTTCACCGGAAGCACCCAGCTTGTTTGCACTGCTCAAGGCATCAAACAGACTTTTTACATCTACTTTACCAATCACGATTTGATTACCCACCTGCGCTCCGGCATACAGTGAATATTTTGTATCCGATTCTCTTTTAATACTGCTGAAAGCAACTTCGTGTGTGGCATCGCTGAGGAAAGAAGCGTCTGCACCGGAGAAATGATTTCCGGGAGATTGTTTCTCGTCCGTAGACTGAATAATGTTGCTTTTTGAATCGACAATGAGTGCCTCACTCCATTGAAAAGATTGCTTGATTTTGGCTGCATCCAGCTGCGTTGCCGAATCGGTGGATGATTGCAACAGCTGGAAGGAATGACTGAGGGTAGCGAGGTAATTGTCGATCACTACTTTATTTGTAGCAGAGACATTACCCAGATTTAGACCGATCTGTTCAAGCGCTGCCTTCTGATTGATTTTATAAGTGAACAGGCTGATGGTGACAACCGAAGCAATTGTCAGCAAGAGGATGAGCCCCGTTATTTTCGCACTTATTTTAATATTTCTAAACATACAATTCCTAGTAATTTCAGTTAACCGATTTTATCTGCCAGTAATGTTGCCATTTCATCCATCTGTTTTCTTACTCCATCGTTCAGCGATGAAAAAGTAGCCAGCTCAATTACCCCTTTTACTTCATTTCCTTTTTTGATTACCGTAAGGCAAAGGAATTTTGGTGATGCACTTCCCAGACCGCTCAGAACGGTGATATAGCCGTCCGGAATGTCATCGATGTAAAGGCTTTGTCCTGAAAGAGCGGATTGTCCTGCCAGACCTTCACCAAATTCAAATTGTATTTTGTTGCTCTCGGCCATGTTCAGCGCGTAGCCGGAAGATAGCTCAAGCACGCGCTTATCGTCTTTCTGACGTGCGATGTAAATGGCCCCCTGGCCGGCATCCAGCTGTTTGCTAAGCGAGTTCAGGCCCGACTGCAGAATTTCTTTTTCACTGGTAGCTGAGTCGATTGCCGCACGAAAAGCTTTCGTCAGGTCTGTATCACCAGTTTGGCTGCCATTCGCTCCATCGGCCGAATTTTCGTTTCTCTTTTTCTCCAGGTACACAATCGTTTCTTTCTTGGAGATCAGCACATAAGTAATCGCGCCAATACCAATGGCGAAGGTGACCGCCATAACAACAAAAAGCTGAACGAATACCGGCCATGCTCCATCAATGTTCGCCACCTGCCCCTTGTACACCAGGTTGTGCGGCAGCATAAACAACACAAAGGCAGAGATAACAATGCCTGCAAAAAAGAAAATGCTGATAAACCGGCCAAGCTTGGCCTGATCTTTAAACAAGTGAGTGATACGTTCTGTCATTTATAGTGTCGGTCTAATTCTTTCAAAAAGTCAACTATCTGATCCACCTTCATTACGTGATCAATCTGAGTGAGTGACAACGCTGCTTTGGGCATGGTATCAATCATACACTCCGAAGGTTCCTGCACGAGCGTGAGCCCTCCTTTGTCTTTGATGTACTTCATGCCCAGGCCCCCATCACGATTCGCACCGGAAAGAAGTATACCGATCAGTTTATCGCGATAGACATAAGCCGCTGTTCCCAGGGTGATGTCAATCGCTGGCCGCGAGTTATTGATCATCTCTTCGGTAGACAAGGCAAAGTAATTTCCCAGTTCCACCGAAAGGTGGTAGTTGGAAGGAGCCAGGTACACAGCACCTTTTTTAATGGGTTCCTTATCATACGGTTCGCTCACCTGTACTACACTCTTTATCGACAAGGCTTCCACAAACCCATTGCGCACATGCTTGAGCCGGTGGAGGCACATAATGATCGGAAGAGGAAAGTTCTTAGGCAGCTGTGAGAGAATCTTCACAATGCCCTGGAAGCTACCTGCGGACCCCCCTATAACAACGGCTTTATAGCTGTTATTTAAGTTGTATTTATTCATGGGTCTGCTTCCCTTAGTCCTTTATCTTCTTATACACTTTTTCTTCATTGTTCACTACGATGAACTTGCTGGCGATGTCGCACCAGATCAGCGATTCCTTCGAACCGATAGCCAGGTAGCCATACTTAAACAAACTCTCGTGGAATTTTTTAAGCACATCATTCTGCAGCGCCTGGTTAAAATAGATCATCACATTGCGGCAAAGGATAAGATCAAACTTGTTGAAGATCTCACCGGTCACCAAATCATGTTTCCTGAACGATACGTTTTTTACCAGCTCTTTATCAAATATGGCTTTACCGTTTTCTTCCTTGTAATATTCCTTCAGTGATTTTTTGCCTTCGTAGCGGATGTAGTTCTTTTCGTTCAGCTCCATGTTTTTGATGGGATAGGAGCCTGTCTTTGCTTTCTCTAATATGTTTACGTCCAGATCGGTAGCAATGGTAGTCACCTGATCGAGAATGCCCATTTCCTTTAAAAGGATGGCCATGGAAAATACTTCTTCGCCCGAAGAACAGCCGGCATGCCAGATCTTGAATTCTTTGTGATTAAGCTGGATACCGGGAAGTATTTCATCGCGCAAAATGCGCCAGAAGCTGGGGTCACGAAACATTTCTGTTACGTTCACGGTCAGCTCATCCAGAAACTCATCAATAAAAGTGGGCTGTTCGGTCAGTTTTTTGATCAGCGCCTCTACGCTCATGCTTTTTAGCTCCAGAATGCGCAGCATCCGCCTTTTAAAGGAGGACATGGCATAATTTCTGAAATCATAACCGTGCTTTTTCTGAATCAGCTCGGTGATCCTTTTTAAATCCGCAATGTCAATGTCTTGAACCACAGGAAAATGATTAATAGCTAACTAAAAAACAATACTGCTAAACTTTAACAGTAAGCCCAAAAATAATTTACCTCCGACTGACCGGCCTATTTATAAGTGGAGAAATATTACATGTGTTTTAATCTCCATACTAAGCCTCATTATAATATTTTAAAGGGGCTTCCAAATTAAGCATTTCCGGATTGATGTGTCGCCCTTATTTTTTTACGACTTATCCTTTTCTTGCAATTCCTGCTGCGTTATCCTCAGTGCCTCAAGACTGATTTTGAGGCTTCTTTCTACTTCTGCGGCCATTGCCCAGTCGTCTCCCCGCGAGGGTTGCTTTAGTTTTGCTTCTAATTCGCTTATTTTAAGAAGGTAATCTTTCTCTTTGCGGCCCATTTCTTCCTGGGTAGCGGTGAGCTCTTCCATATTCTGCCGCATTTCTTCTTCCTGCGCATGCATCGCTTCTGCCGCCATTTTCGAATCTTCCAGCAGCTTACGGTTGCGCTGATTGGTTTTCACCGATGCGAGAGTGCTGGCCAGATTCTCCCCCAGCTTTTCAACAAAGGCTATTTCGTGAGGCTGATAAGGTTTAAAAGAAGCCAGCTCAACCAGTCCATATACTTCCAGATCAACTTTTAAGGGCACAACGAGTATGGCGTTGGGATTAGATTCTCCCAGTCCGGAGGTGATGCGGATATAATCTTGCGGGATTTCGTTCAGGTAAATGATTTCTTTTTCAAGATAGGCCTGGCCCACCAAACCTTCACCCAGCCGCAGTTTTTGCTGCTCGTATTTTTTGGTGTTGAAGGCGTAAAGAGAAATCAGCTCCAGAAATTTATTCTGATCGTCTTCATCGTTCAGGGTATAAAGGCTTCCCTGGTTAGACCCGGTGTATTGAACAAGAGTAGAAATAATAGAGTCTCCCAGCACATGAATGTTGTCATTGCTGGAACGAAGAATGTCGACAAACTTAGCCACGCCTTCATTGGCCCATTTTCTCTTTTGTTCCTCCTCATTCATGGTCTTCAGCTTGGCCTGCATGGAAACCAGTGAAGTAGCAAGTTGATTTCCTTCGGTTGATTGTCCGTTCTGAACATAGGAAGTCTCGAGGTTGCCTTCGCCAATATTTTGTACAAAGCTGGAAGCCTGGTTGAGCTGATCGATGATCCGGTTGAGTCCTTTGGCGACAAGACCGATTTCATCCAGTGTCATCTTCTCTACGTATTCGCGATTGGCTGCTGCCGTTTCTATCTTCTTCAATGGCAGCAACACTTTCCCGCGGAACACAATCACGGCTATAATCAATAATCCAATCGAAAAAAATGTGCTGCCGCCTATTGCCAGCAAGAGCAGCGACCAGTTGCCAGCAGCATCTTCACTTACATCCTTTGCCAATGCATTAAACTGATTGGAGAAGATGAGCCATTGTCCGTCAATAAGTGTGCGTGCCCGCGCTACGGAGGAATCAACGATCTTTTGCGTTACCGGCTGTGTGACCTCATTCGTCACGCTATCATTAACCACTTCAGTCACCGTAGTCATCACCACGCTGTCTTTCCATACTTCGTGCGTGGTTAGTGCCAGCACGCTCTTTTTATAAGCTTCCCATGTTTCCAAAGATCTGTTCAGGGTAATTTCTGTAAGCCTTGAAACGGGTTTTACCATTTCTTCTGTGCCGCTGATGCGCCCGCCCTCTTTCAATAACTTGAACTGCGCATTAAGGGCATCGATATCGGCCACTATATTTTTCAGTTTGTCTTTTTCTCCGCGAAGAAACAGGTTCGCATTGGTAGAAAGCTGCAACGCATGCAACTGGCTGGTATGGATTACCCCTTCCTGAATTTCGTTAACGCTCCACCTGTTTAGGCTGAACCGGATAATCACGAGCTCGATGATCATGATGGCAGCAAACAGCACCGCGAGGGCCACCGATTTACGCTGAAGATTTTTAAGCCTGAACATAGCGTTTCAAAAATAGGGTTTTTTGATTGCCATTAAAGCGCCATGTAGTATTACACACGTTTTTGACGTATTTATTAGTTATTCGAGGCTGTCTTTGCCAAAACCAAAGGGAAGAAGCGATGCAGCTGTAGCGCACCGGATCCATTTCTGTTCCGGCCCCAGCATAATGATCTCCAGCGGTTTGCTCTGGCGGTTTTCATATTCGAGAAGCACCTGGCGGCATGCCCCACAGGGGGAGGCACCAATCAGCTCCTTATGGTTTTTCTTATGCGCCACCACAGCCAGCTTTAAAATCTGCTTGCCGGGATGCAAGGAAGAAACCGCAGCTAATGCTACCCGTTCCGCACACAGGCACATCGGGTAGGCAGCATTCTCCTGGTTGGAACCCGATACGATTGTTCCATCTTCAAGAATAACAGCTGCACCTACATGGAATTTGGAATAAGGTGCATAGGAATGTGCCGTGGCATCCTTTGCCCGATGTACAAGGTATTTTGATTCATCATCCAGTTCTTCAATGTCTGAATAAAATTGAAACGAGTCGTTAAGCTGCTTCATTACATTTTTTATTTTAGGCCGGGTTTGAAAGTTAGTAAATTGTTGTAATAGGATATAGCATTTGGAATTTAGAATTTAGGATCCTTAATCAGTTCGGATGAATTCTATTTTGATCCTGGGAGCAGGACGCTCTTCTTCCTCATTGATCTCTTATCTGCTCGGTCAGGCCATTAAAAATACCTGGAAGGTTACTGTGGCCGACTTTTCGGAAGCAGCCGCTAAAGAACGAATCGGTACATCGGCTGTAGCCACGGCCATCGCCTTTGATATTACGGATCACGAAGCAAGTGTAAAGACCATAGCGGCTGCAGACATCGTTTTGTCATTGCTGCCCGCCCATCTTCATGTATTGGTGGCACGTATTTGCCTGGATCAGAAAAAACATTTACTCAATGCCAGCTATGTATCCGATGAGATGAAATCGTTTCACGAAGAAGCACTTGCCAGGGGGCTGCTTTTTATGAATGAATGCGGGCTCGACCCGGGTATCGACCACATGAGCGCCATGCAGGTGATTGACAAAATCAAAGCTGAGGGTAAGATGATTTCGTTTGAGTCCTTCACCGGTGGATTGATTGCACCGGAGAGCGATCCACAAAATCCATGGCGCTATAAGTTTACCTGGAACGCACGCAACGTAGTAATGGCAGGACAGAGTACGGCTAAGTTTCTGCAGGAAGGCGAATACAAGTACATTCCCTATCAGCAGTTGTTTCAACGCATCACCCCGGTTACTATTTCCGGTTATGGGGAGTATGAAGGTTATGCTAATCGTGATTCATTAAAGTACATTGATACGTATGGGTTGCAGGGAATCCGGACGATGCTGCGCGGTACATTGCGCAATGAAGGGTACTGTGCTGCATGGAATGTGTTGGTGCAACTGGGTTGTTGTGATGACACGTATGAGATGGAGCATGTGCCGGAGATGACGCATCTCAGTTTTATTAATTCTTTTTTAAATTCAGATGCATCAAAGTCTGCAGAAGAGAAACTAATCACTCAGTTTTCGCTTTCGCAGAATGGACCCGAGTTGCAACGATTAAGATGGTCAGGTTTTTTTGATAATGAACCAATAGGCTTATCAAAGGGAACACCCGCACAGCTGCTTGAACATATCTTAAACAAGAAATGGACGCTTCAGCCTCGTGACAAAGATCTTATCGTGATGTGGCACCGGTTTGTGTATGAAGCAGCAGGGAAGAGAAAAGAAATACATGCCTCCCTGATAGCACATGGCGAAGATGCAGTGCATACCGCCATGGCAAAAACAGTAGGTTTACCTCTGGGCATTGCTGCCAAACTCTTAATGCAAAATAAGATTCAACAACGTGGCGTGGTTATTCCCGTTAGCAAAGAAGTGTATGAACCTGTCTTAAGTGAGCTGAAAGAACTGGGTATTGAACTGATAGAAAGGGAGATTTAAATAATATTATTTCGAATTTCACGGTTGTTCATTTCTTCCTGGCTCGAACCTTCGTCTAAGCTGCTCCGCTGAAAAGGGGAGAAAGCAGAATGTTGTTTTGGGGAGAGTGCGGTTTCTTAGTTTGGTCTCGCAAGAGAGCGGGTAGCGTTAGTGTAGCTGGCGTGTAGCCTGCGGTGTTGCTTCATAAACGATGGTTTTTATGAAGCGTTCTCTTATGCTCTACAAAGCGGATAGCCTGCTATAAGGGTATTTGTGGCATGCTTGATGAACCAACTATGAAGCAAACAGGCCTTTTGATGCAACGACATCGCTAAATAATGAACAGACAATGAATGCCCATCGCATGCCGGTCTAATCAATATCGCATGCTACACACCAGCTACACCGAAGAAAGGTGCTGGTTAATATATAGAGCAATGCTCTTTTGATAGGATTGTGTTATTGTGAAGCAAATTGAAGCTATATTAGATAAGCAATAGATGGATGTAGGACATTAATGGCTTATGTCCGGACGTTGTGCGCAAAGCCCCTAAAAATAGATTATGGCAACATTGGACATAAATATTGAGATTGATCAATTCAATAAGTACTACGGAGAGAATTATAAAATCCTTGAGACAGCTTCTGAGTATTTCCGAACGCTAATAAGTTCCATTTTACTGGAGGAAGTTGAAGTTCAGACTGTTCTTTCGCGAGTAAAATATCGAGATGAATGTATAAGCAAGTTTAAACGAAAATATCAAAAGAAACTTGAAGATGACAAAATTGAGTATGAAATAAGGAATCACATTACTGATTTAATAGGCGTACGAATAATCTGTCTTTATGAGCCTGACATTGCTAAGATTAAGAAACTACTAGAGGATAATTTTGACGTCCTGGATGTAACCGATAAAATTAAAGACATTGACAGTACTGAAAACCAATTTGGATATAAGAGCCTGCATTTAGATTTAAGACTTGATAAAAAACGAAAGACTTTACCTGAGAATAAGAAATATGCAGGTATCCAGTTTGAGGTTCAAGTTAGAACAATAATACAGGATGCTTGGAGCGTGCTGGACCATAAGATTAAGTATAAGAAAAATATACCATCAGATTTAAAGCGAAGAATAAACAGGTTAGCAGCGTTATTTGAGTTGGCTGACGATGAATTCTTTTCAATAAAATTGAATACAGAAGAATTTGAAAAGGAATCAAAAGCTAGCGTTAACAAACCTAATCAACCTATTAATATCTTTTCATTCTTTGACGTTGCTGTTCCGACCTTCCCTACCTATCAATTTATCGAATTCAAAGCTGACGGTTTTGTGCATGAGATATTAGAATTAAATCCACAGTTTACTAAAGCGAATTTTGAGAAAGCGATTCGGGATAATTTTGAAAAAGTTAAAAAGTTTAATAGCGACCTTGTTTTTAGATCGCCAAGCTTTAATTTGAATCCATACACGATGATCCGACATTGTCTCTACCTATTTGATCGAGATAAGTTCAAGGCAATTTTATTCGATATTCAACGAGATAATTTTGAGGAATGGATTAAGGAGCAAAGTTGACGGGCCAACGCATAACAAAAAGTTATACAATGGCTGGCTGATATTGTAAGCTTCTGCTCATGTTAGTGTTCCAAATTGCTATTGATGAGTTGTTATTAATAGTGAATTTTTGAAAGCAATTTGGGTCAATAACATGCACTGTGAACTTCAATTACTGCTCATCACTATTTATCTCATCATCTGATTTATTCATCAGATATAATCACTCATCACGTTAGTTAGTGACCCAGACTCCTACCCTCTTTCGAGGTCATTAAATTATCTTTCTGTTGACAGCACTGGAAAGTGCCTCCACAATAGTGCTGACCTCCAGGTGTTCGAAAATCCTCCTTCGGTAATACTTAATGGTGTCGGGGACAACCGCTAATTTATCCGCAATCTGATTTATGGTTAATCCCTGGGCATAGAGCCGGAGGATCTCCACTTCTCTTTCGGTGAGTATCGGATTATGGAATTTGCGCCAGGTATTGTTACTGCGGTCAAGTTCCCACATCTGGTCGGAACCTTGCCTGTGGATATATACGTTACCTGCCTGCTGGTGATGTGAAATGGATACCATGCAAATGGCTTTCCATAGTTTGCCTTTACTGGTTAAAAAGAGCGGTGTCAGTTTGTGATTGATCAGTATATTTTTTCCGTTCTTGTTAATGAGGTGGAAATCATAGGTGATGTGATACTCTTTTTTTTCCTCCTTCTTCAGGCGTTCGAAGAAATCAAATCCTGCCTCATTTACCTGTGATAATAATTGAAGGTCCTCGTCAGGAACATTCTTAAAATAAAATTCATAGCCCAGCTTCAATACTTCCCCGGCTGAATATCCACACAAGAACAACGGATTTTCTGATACATATTCAAACGTCATGTTCTCATAGTTGATCACATAAATACTTTCATAGGTTAACCTTGCTATCGATTTTATTCCTTCTAAATAATCCTTTTGAAAATGATCTTCTTCTGATAGTTGACCTATCTTATTTCTGGTGAGCAGGGTAGAAGTGATTTTTTTTGCCATGTTAAGGGAAGATGATATTACTACACAAAAGTGTAGCAATAGTAAAAAATCCTTTTTTGATTTTTGTGAATATTTTTTGAATCAACAATTTTTTGAAGTAAAAAATGGTACACGATTGCTCCAACTGCCGTCAACTTATTTCTGAGAATTTCTGCAGCAATTGCGGACAAAAAAAATATAAAAGGATTGACCGGAAATATGTTCTGGATGAAGTGCAGTATATGGTACTGCATACGAACAAAGGATTTTTGTATTCGCTGAAAAACACGATCAGGAATCCTGGAAAAACGGCAAAAGAATTTATAGCCGGTAACAGGGTCAATCATTACAAGCCACTTTTGCTGGCCTTTGTGCTGAGCGGTGTTTCTTCTTTTATATCCTATAAAATTATTGGAATGAGCGACATTTTTCGCGAATACTATTCCAGTCAGCATATGAATTCCCCGTTGATGAATGATACGATGGCGGTTGTTGCCAGCTACAACTCTGCTATTATGTTACTACTTGTTCCCCTTTTTGCTGTCTTCACGAAACTGGCATTCAGAAAGTGGGGACACAATTATTACGAACACATCATCATGAATTGCTATATCCTTTCTTTCTATACGGTGGTCAGTATTTTAGTAGTTTACCCGATCATCTATCTGTTCAGATACGATAGCACTATTTTCATGCGCATTTCAAGTGCCTCCATGCTCAGTATTCCTTTTATCCTGATTTGGTTTTACAAAGGATTTTATGCTGAAAAGTCGTTGAAGAGTGTCATCGGAAAAGTATTTCTCACTATTGGTCTGCTACTATTGGGGTATCTGGCTTCCCTTATCATTGCCATTATAGCCGTCTTTTTGCTTGCGCTGATCAAGGGCCCGGAGGCACTCCAGTATTTTCAGCCGAAGTGATGATGGACTGTTTCTTTACTTGAAGCATATTAGCATACTATAAAAGTGAGGAGATTGAGCCATCTATAGCTTGTATAAACAAATGGGTGTGGGACTATAACATTGGATCGTGACGCAAGGTTGTGTGAGCTATTTTAGCCCATTTCAAATATTCCCTCCTAGTTCCAGGTCGGTTTTCTGTTAACCCCCAACTCTTGCAATTTGTCTAAGGGTAGGTGTTGTTACCCACCTTGCACCAATCATACAGTCATGGTAAAGATAAAGTGTAATCAGAGAGAATAATTACGGTACGGTGCTTTCGTAATAAATCAGCCACTGTGATACTTGCCTGACGCAAAGCTGGAGAAGAGCTTGATACTAATCAGTGGCTAAACCATAAGAACTGATCATATTCGAAGTGAAGTTGTCCGGATACGGACTTTTCTTCTAATCCCATGTCGCTATTTTAATTCAAACACCACTTTTTGTTTATTGGCACAATTATTATTCCTTCTTTTAGAAAATATTATCTTTGTCTATGAAGAAATACCAGCTGGGAGAGTTTGAAGAGATCGTCCTTCTGACGATTGCCATACTTCATAAAGATGCCTATGGAGTTGCTATCAAAGAAGAGATTGAATCACGACTTGCGCGTGATGTGAGTATGGGAGCGCTTCATGCTGCGCTGGTACGACTGGAAGACAAAAGTTATATCAAGTCTTTCAATGGCGATACTACGGAAGAGAGGGCAGGGCGCCCAAGAAGGTATTTTCAGATGACTGCGCTGGGAAAGAAGGCCATTGAATATGCACGAAGTACACGTGAAGAGTTATGGAAAGCCATTCCCAAAGTATCACTGGATTTGAAACTGACGGGACTTTAACGTGAAGAAGACAAACGAACTTCCGCCTAAAATTTTCCTGCGCCTGTTTCGCTGGTACTGTCATCCAAGGCTTGCTGACCACATCGAAGGAGATCTGCTTGAAGTGTACCGGAAGCGAATAATAAAAAAAGGAAGATGGAGGGCCAACGTCCGGTTTCTCATTGATGTTTTGCTGCTCTTCCGGCCAGGCATTATCAAACCCATTGAAGGATTATCTCATTTAACCCATTACGGTATGTTCAGCAGCTATTTTAAAATCGGATGGAGAAACATCCTCAAGAACGGAATGTTTTCCCTCATCAATATCTCAGGACTGTCGCTGGGGCTGGCCTGCAGCATCTTTATCTATCTCTGGGTACGGGATGAATATCAGATGGACACCTTCCATGAAAACGTTGACCGGATTTATGCTGTCACGAGTTGTGAATTTATGGGTGATGAAAGGAATGGGACGTATGATACTCCAGGGTCACTTGGTGAGGAGTTAAAAAAAGTATTTCCGGAAGTTGATTTTGCCTGTAACGTTTCCTGGGGCACGTACAACACGTTTGAAGTGAAGGATAAGAAGATGAAGGGGCCGGGTAACTTTGCCGGAAAGGACTTCTTTGAAATCTTTACTTATCCCATGCTCATCGGATCGAAGAGCAGTGCGCTGACGTCCCCGGCAAGTATTGCGATCTCACGGAAAATGGCGGTCGCCTTATTCGGTAGCCCTGAGCAGGCCATTCACCAGGCGGTTCGTTTTGAGAATTATAAAGACCTGAAGGTAACGGCTGTGTTTGAGAACTTAGGAGATAATGCCTCCGGTCGCTTTGATTACATTCTCAGCTGGGATGTTTTCGAAGAGCGTAACGAATGGATAAAAAACTGGCATAACAGTGGCTTGCAAACCTATCTTCTGCTCAATGAAAAGGCGAGTGCATCTGTGCTATCATCAAAGATGCGTTTCCTGATTAAGAACTATGATCAGGAGTATTCAGCGCTGGATCATCTGGAACTGGGATTGCAGCCTTATCGTGAGAAGTACCTGCATGGCAACTTCAAGGATGGTTATTTGGCAGGAGGGAGGATACAGTATGTGCGACTTTTTACATGGGTTGGTATCATTGTTCTTCTTATCGGGTCGATCAATTTTATGAATCTCAGCACGGCACGTTCGCTTCAGCGGGCGAAAGAGATCGGAGTACGTAAAGTGAATGGGGCCATGAAGATTTCACTGATCGGACAGTTCATGATGGAGGCTTTCCTGATTACTTCCATGGCGGTAGTTGTTGCTTTAGTGTTGTTCACTTTACTGCTGCCTCAATTCAACCAGATCACGTTCAAGAATATTTCTTCGCCCTTTACCACGCTCGCGTTCTGGACCGGAATTCTTTGCCTGATCTTTATCACCACCCTTGTTTCGGGAAGTTACCCTGCGTTCCTGCTGTCGTCATTTAAACCAGTGACTGTGTTCAGAAATACGATTGAAAGAAATTCTTCTGCAACATTACGACAGGGATTGGTGGTATTTCAGTTTGCGTTATCCATGATCTTCATTGTGAGTGTGATTGTGATTTCGAGGCAGTTTGATTTTATACAGACGAAGGACATTGGCTACCAGAAAGAAAATCTGATCTACTTACCGCTTAATGGAGAGCTTGGTAGTCATTATGATGTTTTTAAAGAAGAAGCCATGAAAATTGATGGCATCATGGATATCAGTACGATGTCCAACCGTCCGTTGGAACTGGAAAACTCCACAGGTGGTGTGGAGTGGGAAAATAAACCTGCTGACAGCAAGCCCACTTTTATACAGGCTGCTGTGGGGTATGATTTTATTGCCACCATGAAATCCACCTTGGTCTACGGAAGAGATTTTTCGGAAAAGAATGCAGATACCGCAAGCTATATCATTAATGAATCTGCTTTAAAAGTAATCGGCTATAAAGATCCGATCGGTATGCCGCTTACTTTCTGGGGGACAAAAGGAACGATTGTAGGAGTAGTGAAAGATTTTCATTTCAATTCACTCCACGTTCCTATTCGCCCATTGGTATTGCGACTGATGAATCAACGCAATCAATGGGGATATGCGTTTATCCGTATAGCACCCGGAAAAACATCTGCTGCATTAAAGGAGTTGGCCGTGTTGCATCAAAAGTTAAATCCGAATTTCATCTTTTCGGAACAGTTTGCTGATGAAGAGTACCTCTACCTTTATCGCAGTGAGCAAATTGTAAAACAGCTTTCTTCCTATTTCGCCTTCCTTGCTATTTTTATCTCGTGCCTTGGATTATTAGGGTTGGTCATTTTCAGAGCGGAGCAGCGTACCAAGGAGATTGGTATCCGGAAAGTATTAGGTGCCAGTGTTGCCAACATCGTCAGGCTCCTGTCTACTGATTTTATGAAACTGATTGTGCTGGCTATCTTTTTGTCTACTCCCGTTGCCCTTTATGTGATGCGGGAGTGGCTGAGCGGATTTGAATACCATGTTGATATCGAATGGTGGATGTTTGCTGCTGCTGCCGGTGTCTCCGTGGTGATTGCTTTGTTAACCATCAGTGTTCAGGCATTGAAAGCTGCTTTATCTAATCCAGTAAAAAGCCTGAGGGCAGAATAGTTCTCGAGGACGATTTCTTCAGGTGTTATTTGTATTTGCGACCAATGCGAAGGTGGTTTGCGACAAAATGGGTGCAAAACGAGGTAAGCGAAAGCAACAGCACTACCCTTTTTTATTTCATGATCTGCTAACCACCGGTTTTCGCTTGTCGCGACCGGCTTATTGTCCGGGTAGAGTAATAACTGGGTGCGAAGCTGATATCGGGTTGTAAAACCACGCGTTAATGTATGAGGAGTTACTGCTATGTGGCCCATCCCTTTGATTTTCCTTTTCACTCTGCAACACCAGACTCCATTCCTGAACCCCGGAGAAATAGTGTTTTGTAAATTGATACGTTACTTTTTCCAATGCCCTGTTTTGGGTTGTCAAAAAGCTTCCCCACTTATCGGTATTATCTTTTTTACTCCATGCTTCGATCACGCTTTTTTGTGGAATTACCGTAAGGTTGTTGCCGCTGACCTGATACGTTCCGTTTTCTTTTATCAGCATCAGCTTATCCATCAATGGGTCAAACGTCTTCGTGATAAACGTATAAGTGCTATTATCTATAAAAGTATATTGCCGCCAGATTGTGCTCATCACACCATTTTTCACCCGAAAGCTTGACTGATCACTCGCACTCGCCACCCACGTGCCGGTGATCGAAGATAGATTGTTATCGGTTACAGGTGCGGGTGGTAATAAGGCGGTAACTGGTGAAGCAGGGACATCGCTCTTTTTTAAGACAATTGATTCCAGAAATGTATCAATCAGTGGTTGATAATCTTTAGTATTCGTGAGGATCACAATGCTTATGCACCGCCCGTGACCGCTCATCGTAACGAGTGTTGCGACAGATTGCGCTCCATCGAATTCGAAGGGTGAAGCGCCAACCTGTGCAGACCAGTCGTTGTCTAGTGTCTTTGATATTCCTTCCGGTTGTTTAGCCGGCTTATATGTTTTCATAATGAGCCCCTGCCATTCACTTTCAAAATCAGCCTTTAAACTTCCTTTACTATTAGTACTGGCATAAATACCGATCTGACAATACGTGCGCGTTTGATTGCTGATAATGGTATAGCTGATGACATTGTTAACATTGTTATTATCGCCACTTTTTGTCCAACCTGCGGGAGGCGTGTACGTGGTCAGGTCGAAGGTTTCTTTTTTCTGCGCGAATGATGAGTAGGCAAAGAACAAAAACAAAAGTAATGCAGTGTTTTTCATAGCATGGTTATTTAAATTATTGCTTTCGCTCTGACTTCTGTTGGAAGTACCCCTTCTTCCTTGCCGGTTCACCTGAATCAACATAATACTAATTTACACATCTTCATCTACAATAGGTTAATTGAGCTTGAGAATAATGAATTAAGCCTGATATAGGATACGAAGATGGAATAGAGATTAGGCTCTCGCCCATGTTGGTATTCCAGATTGCTATTGCGGGTTGTTATTGATAGTGAATTTTTGAAAGAAGTTTGTTCACCAACAAAGGCATTGGTGAACGAAATTGCTTCAACTCTTTGTCATCATTTAGCTGTAAACGGTTTACCTCAACTTGCTACTACCAAAATAAATTAAGCGATTCTCATTTTGGCTACGCAAGCCCTCAATTAGACTATGTCTGACAAATGGTAACGGCAGAACTTTGTTGCGTCAACATTTAAACAAAAAATCATGACACATCAAAATCATCTTTCAACCGGATATAAGGTTTGGTTCCTTACAGGAGCTTCCCGTGGCTTTGGCCGTGTGTGGACCGCTGCTTTTGAGGGATACTAACGGCTGATACTGCAATGAGTAAATTAGTATCGAAACTTATTTCCCCTTAATCTTTTTTCTATGCTTTGCTCCAAATTCTGTCAATGCCTTTATAACAGGTTGAGTTTCCATAGCATGTTCTGTAAGGGCATAAGAAACGGTAACCGGTTTTGTATTATTGACTGTTCTTGTGACAAGCAAATTCTGCTCTAACTCGTGAAGCTCCTTTGATAAAACTTTCGGTGTTATCCCAACTACCGTCTCCTGCAAATCTTTAAATCGCAGTGTGCCATAGGAGAGATTTTGTAAAATGCAAAATTTCCATTTGCCGCTTAATAAATCAATAGCATCTCTCAATGCCAGGCCATTCTCTTTACAGAGTTCCTTATCAAAATTCAATGCCTTCATAATAAAGTTACTTTCCTAAAGGTAATCGATAGCAAATGTATAGTGTATATGTAAGACTTTTGTAATCAACAAAAAAAGTAAAATGAAAGTAATATTAATAGCCAATATTTCGGCTAATGGAAAAGTGTTATTGGCAGAAAACGCTAACCATCAACCACCGCAGGAAGCGATAGGCTTTTACATACAAAAAGCAATTGATGCAGGCAGTCTGATTATTGGAAGGAAGACGTTTGAAATCATCCAGCAATTTCCCGGTGGAATCAAACAGGTTTTTCCAGGTGTGAAGATTGTGTTATTGTCCACTGTTGGTGAGCGCAGTGAAGAATTCAAAGTCGTGGACACTCCTGAAAAAGCGATAGGATACTTAGCAGAAAAAGGATTCACCGAAGTTGTGATCGGTGGTGGGACGCAAACCTACAATACGTTTTTAGAACATGATTTAATTACTGAAATGTACCTTAATATCATCCCTGTCATCACAGGCAATGGCGGGATTATTGGTACAAATGAGGAGTTGTTTACAACGTTTAAACTGTCTGAATACAAAGCGCTATCTGATGATATTGTCCAGCTTCATTTAAGTAAACAAGAATAGAGCATAAATGTATTTAAAACCTTTTTCCGCAGAGCCCCTTGCCCATGCTGTGTTCCAAATTGTTACAGGTGAGTTGTTATTGATAGTGAATTTTTTTTAAAACAGTTTGGATCACCAACATGCACGCTGCTCACCCCAGCTAAGTATCCTTTAGGACAGCGGTTGTTGTAATCAGGCCTGTTGATGTAGTGTAATTCAATAACACCGTACACTCCAGCTTCGCGACCAGGAAGCTTTGCTGCTAATCTTCTCTATGCCTTCTTTTGTTGTCAGCTCCTGATTGTGATGAACGGAGTCAGCAATGCCACACCACGGTTCTATACAAATGAAGTTGGCATCTTTAGCTGCCCACAGGCCAAGGAAAGGGAATCCTTCGAGATGAAAGTCCAAACCGTGCCGGTCTTTATCTGATTTTAATGAGATCGTATCGCTGCTTAATTTTTTTAAGACCAATGCATCGTCATAGAAAAGTTCATGTTTTAAGCCAAGCCGGTCGGTATCTGTAAGCAATGCGGTGGGCTTCGAATCGATCAGGCCATCTTTGGTAATGGGCCAGCGTGGTGTGTTTTCCTCCTCACTAAACTGTAAATAATAATCTTCATAACGGAGTGTGTCTGTCAGTGGCGCTTTGAAAGCAGGGTGCGCTCCAATGGAGAAATACATTTCTTCAGTGCCTGCATTGGTCACCTGGTAGGTAGTGTGAACTTCATCTTGTTTCAACTGGTAAGAAATGCGTAGCTCAAAATGAAATGGATATTTTTCCAGTGAAGTAATGGTGGAAGTAAGTAAAAATACAATCGCATCTTTCTGTGATTGTTCTACAACAAACTCCTCATCGCGCGCAAAACCGTGCCGTGGCAGACTGTAGGTTTTGTTTTGGTACGTGTATTTATTGTCTTTCAGCGTGCCCACTATGGGAAACAATATGGGCGATGACTTGGCCCATGCAGGCTCTGCACCCCACATGTATTCAAATTTAGTTTGCTTATTTATAATGCTGAAAAGCTCAGCACCCTTTGCTTTGATCTTTACAACAAGATGATCGCTTTCTATTGTGTATTCCATAATTGTTTTTGAAAATCTGTTTTCTATCCCTTGCCAAGTTCGTATTCTTTGTCAATGAATAACCCTCCGCCTTCGGCAGCAGCTACAGCCAATACATCGCAACGCTCATTTTCAATGTGCCCGGCATGGCCTTTTACCCACACAAACTTGGGCTTGAATTTTTTATGAAGCGGTATATAGCGTTTCCATAAGTCTACATTGGCCTTGTCTTTGAAATTCTTTTTCTCCCAGCTCCATATCCAGCCCTTTTCTACGGAATCTACCACATATTTTGAGTCGGAATAGATGGTAACGGGTATACCCTCCTTCCTGATGGATTCCAGTCCGATGATCACCGCCATCAGTTCCATCCGGTTATTGGTGGTAAGACGAAACCCCTGGCTCAGTTCTTTTTCGTGGCTGCCGTATTTCATGATGGTGCCATAACCACCACGACCAGGATTACCCTGCGCTGCACCATCGGTATATATTTTAATCATAGTTAGTCTCTGAAATCGTAAAGTACTCACATAATCATTTTATAAACAATGCTATGCTACTTAAACTCTTTCCTGAGCCACGTTGCTGTTTCTTTTATTATGCACGATTGCAGTGATGACAATAAGTTCCGTGAGCTCATCACAATAGAAATGAATATTGTACGGGAATACTTTTGTATGAGCTACACGAATGGTTTTATATCGTATTGTATAAGCGGTAGGCATTTTCGCAATCAGTTCGATTGCTTCCTGGATAGCGAATGCGAATTCAACATCTAAGCCGTCTCTCTTTTCTTTGTACCAAAGCTTGGCTTCCTGTATATCGGTAATAACCTGATCGAAATACTGAAAAGTATAAGCCACTAAATTTTTCGGTTTAGCTCGTCAATGAGTTCACTGATGGGTCTTAAACGTTTGGGGCTTTTGGTTATGGCGTTTAATCTGGTATCGATCAGATCCTTTTCCCATTGCAGTAAGTCCTGATCAATGGATTCAATGTCAGGATAATTGTTTTTTATCAATGTCCAATCTTCGATGGGCACAAAAACTCCGGTTTGATTACCTAAATTATCTTGTAATACCTGTAGTTTCATATGACTAGTGATTTAGCGTGAACCAATGATTGCTTTAGGACGGGTGCAACCTTAAATTCCTTTTAAAATTAAGAGTTTTATAATTCATCTAAAAACTTACATTGTTCTTAAAGATCTTCACCGCAATGGCCAGCAGGATCACACCAAACACTCTGCGAAGTACGGCAAAGGCGGACTTTCCCAGTTTTCGTTCCAGCCAGCTGGAGGAGCGCAGCACGAGGTATACAAAGAATAGATTGAGAATGATTCCCACCAGAATGTTGACTTCCTGGTACACAGCTCTTAATGAAATAATGGTGGTAAGTGTACCGGCACCGGCAATCAGCGGAAATGCCAGCGGCACAATCGAGCCGGAGCCGTGCGCGTCCGGATCGTCTTTAATAAGCGTAATGCCGAGGATCATTTCCATTGCTACGATAAAGATGACAATGGCCCCCGCCATAGCGAAGGATGCTACATCTAATCCGAACAGCTGCAGTATCGACTGGCCGAGATAAAGAAAACCTACCATCAACACGGCTGATATAATGGTTGCCTTCTCGGTATGAATTCTCCCTTCTCTTTTTTTAATGATAATAATAAAAGGGATAGACCCGATGATATCGATCACCGAAAAAAGAATAAGCGTAACAGAAAAAATTTCTTTAAGATCAAGCATCGTTCAAGTTTATTTTACCGCGAGGACGTTAAGGATAAAAGCGAAGTCAACAAAACTTGCTTTCTCTCTGCGTTTTTGCGGTTAATAATAAAAATTCTGGAATCAAATCAGGATTCAAAACTAAAACAAAATGCCGGATTTCTCCGGCACCTTGCTCACTTAAACTACTAAAACGAGATGGTCTAAAAGAAGATCTGGTATTGAAGTAACACCTGGCTCTTCATTCCGCTGTCTTTAATCAAATCAGTTCCTTGCGGAGAATAAGTTGGGCGCATCTGGTAATCCAGCGTGATTTTGCTGGTATGTCCCTTGATGAACCAGTTCACCCCCACATCATATACATTCATTTGTTTATCAAGACGATCGTATTTGGCGCTTTGCACGGTAGCATAAGGCATCAATGTGCCGTTGCCTTCGCCCAGCAAGTCTTTTTTAAATAAGTAACCGGCCTGTGCATAGATTACATTGCCTGTACCAAACATCGGGAATGCATTTCCAAAACTGTTGCCTGGAGCACCGGTTACATTTGTTCCGTTGGCCGGGTTCATCGCCCCGTTATAGCGCAGGTAGCCTGGTCCATAGTCGGTATGGAAATATCCGGCATAGGCGTTGAAGGCTGTTCCTTTTTCTATATTAAGCGGAGTGTCATAGAATAAAGCGGCAGACCACAGATTCATGGTATGATATACCGCATCGGCATTGGTGGTACCCGTCCAGGTGGCATTCTTTTGCGTGATGAAACCTCCTTCCAGGTTCAGTACTTTTTTCTTTCCAAGATAAGTACCCGTCATATAAGGAGTAGCGTGCGATTCCTTGTCGAAGAAATTCCAGGCGAAGAAGCCCTGGTATTGCTTATGATGCTGAAGCTGTGCAAAAGTAGCATTTGCATTAATGACAGGCAGCGTTGTTCCGTTGGTAGTAATAGGGAATGGATCGCTTAATACTAAACGATAATCCAATTTGCTGATCTGGCCCCGTGCGTATACACTTAGCTTACGCGAGAACTCGTCCGTCTGGTCAACGGTAGCTTGTGCAAATACTGGCACATCCAGACTCATGATCGTACCAATACTTGGCTGGCTGAAACGTGACAAACCGTTGGTGATGGTAAGACCTCCACCGAGGTAAAGAAGGTCGCTTCCTTTTTTTACTTTGTATTCCGCCAGCGCATCGTGAAAGAAAACTTCCAGCTTGCGATTGCCTGCATTTTGTGTGAGGAAGTTGAAGTTGTTCTGACCGAATTGAAAATAGAAACCTACGTGGTCGGTAAGCTGCCCGTATAACTGCATGCGGGTTCTGCGCAGGCCGATATCAAAAGTCTGCTTGGCGGCATCGCCTAACACAGTAGTACCGGGGTTGCTTTGATCGAAACGGAACCATACCTGATTGAGGAACGTAGCTTTGATATAATGGCTACCGTCTTCATTCAATTTTAAACGGAGCTCTTCCAGTTCTTTTTTTGGCTCAGGTTTGGGTTGTTCTTGTGCCAGCGCTTTCATTCCAAAAAGGCATAGCAATAACAGCGAAAGGGATAATTTACTTTTCATACTAGTGAAGTTATAGAAAAAGAAAAAAAAGATCAGGCCCTGTCTGCCTGATCATTGAGATAAATTTAAGCGTGCTGAACGGCTTTTTGATAGATCAGCTGTAATAGTTCATCTGCGAATTTTTCGATGTATCCGATTTCAGAAGGCTCAAGAAGATCACGTTTTTTATAAATCAATAGCTTGTTCTTATGGCATTCCACATGCATCTCTTCACGGTTTTCGAAGAAATGAATCAGGCTTTCGCTGAAGAAGTCGCGTATCGCAACCTCATTTTCTCCCCGCAGATAATATTTCTTTGAGAATACCGGGTGCGCTGCGAAGTCAATGTCTTTCCCTCCGGCCAACTCGGAGAACTTAGACCATAAGCCTTCCGGCTCCAGGGCGAAATCAGGGATAGCGATTTCTATTTCTGAGATATGAAGTACGGTAACGTGAATATCTTTTTGTTCCTGCCGGACACCTTCTGACAGCGTAATATCCGAAGTTTCAAACTTACCCTGATCCAGGTACTTCGACAGAATATTTTCTTCGTACAATACTTTGTTGCCTTTCTGTATCGGGAATTCTCTGTACTTCATCAGGTTTCTGATCTTCTGAGGATAGAATACGTAATCCTTCGATTCAGCAAACTTGCGGAGTTCAATCTGGCGGGGAGTGAATTTAATCTCCAGCTTGTTCTGATTTCCGGGAGCAAGTTTGCGTGCAGCCAGTGGGTGACTGGAGAAGAACTGGAAGTGCTCGAACCCAATTACCGTTACGGAACCACCGCTGTGGTGATATTCTTCTTCGAAGTGGTGAAGCTGTTCCATAAATGTATGGTCAACAATACGCGCATCGGCAAAACTGATGACTACTTTCTTACCAGGTTTTACACGGGCAAACATTTTCTTGAACCCGATCAGGTTAGAGAAGATGGCCGCATCTTTTACTGAAATGGAGTACTCACCTTCGGTTTCAGAGAACTCGTAACGCGCTTTGAATAAACTTCTGAGCGGAGCACCATTCAGAATATGGAAAACAAATTTTGCCAGTATACCTGAGCCAACACCAATTAATAAGTCGGTAGAAACAGTAACGACAATGGTAATGACAAAAATGACCAGCTGTTCTGCACCAATTTTATAGGTCTTGAAGAATTCTTTAGGTGAAGCCAGGCGGTAGCCTACGGCAATAAGCAATGCCGCCAATGCAGAGTTAGGGATCATCTCAATAACCGGAATGAATAACAACATCGCTACCAGCAGAAAGAACCCATGGAAAAAGTTAGCCCAGCGGGTACGGCCACCAAAGTTTACGTTGGCAGAGCTACGCGCTACTTCAGAAATCATAGGGAGACCTCCTAATAAGCCAGAGAGGGCATTACCAGCACCCAGTGCCGAAAGATCTTTATTGAAATTAGATTGTCTTTTGTAAGGATCAAGTCCGTCTACCGCTTTTACAGTAAGCAGCGATTCAAGACTGTTGATGAAGAGGAACATGATCACATATTTCCAAAACACCCCGGTACCGATAGCATCGAAACGTGCATTGAAGTTGATATTTCCCCAAAAGTCGCCAATGCTTACTAAATCAAAAGCAGGTTCGGTATGGCGAAAATCCATGATCAGTGCTAATGGAATGGTTACTACCAGCACTACCATGGGCGCAGGAATGCTCTTGAATATTTTGCCTTTCAGAAAAGGCATACCGAAGATGATGATCAAACTGATGATGCCCACTAAAGCCACGCGCGGATCGGCATTGGCAAAAGAGTGGGGGATCATTTCATAAAGCTCGATAGGCTCCAATCCTTTTAATGTGGCGGGATCGATTCCCAGCAGAACATGTATTTGTTTAGAGAAAATGATAAGACCGATTGCAGCAAGCATACCGTGCACGGCTGATGGAGGAAAAAAGTCGCTAAGCGATCCGAATTTCAGAAACCCGAACAGAATCTGAATGGCGGCCATCACTACAATGGCGCCACACGCAAGCTGTACGCCAGTTACACCCGGGATGTTAAGAGCGCCAAGTTCTGTAACCGCACCGGCACAAATGGTAATCAGCCCTGCGGCCGGTCCTTTTATGGTAAGCGCGGAACCCGCAAAGAAGCTAACGAAAAGCCCACCGATCATCGCGGTAAGCACACCCATGGCTGCCGGAAAGCCGCTGGCTTTGGCAATACCCAGACTAAGGGGCAGTGCTAACAGGAATACAAGGAACCCCGCCACTGCATCGATGCGCAGATTTTGCTTGAATCCTTCAAATCCATCTTTTGGAATTTCTAATGTTTTCATCTCAGTAGTTGTAGTTAAATCATGTTCTGCCTGTGCAGATTGACGTTCAATATCTTTGGAGGGAGTAACTCGCTGTAAGTCACTGGGAAAGAATACCTTTTACCGTTCGTTTATACGAAAAAGCGGATTGCAACCATTAATGAGCACTTTCTCAAAAAAGAAAAATATAGCTCAGAAACCGGGCTTTTTCCGCTATCAGAAAAAGGCAACACAAAAGTCAGATCCGGTAAACGTGATGAAGTTTGAAGAGAGAAAGACGCCCGGCAATGCAGGTAAGATTGGTAAAAAGGGTGGGCCGGGAGTCGTTCCTGCTGTCAAGCCGCAGATCATGCCAGGTAAAAAAGAAGCCTGCAAAATGAAATAATTCTTTATGGCTTTTGTCCTCCCTTTCTTCCTCGCCACCGGCTTCTTCGGCCAGTAAGGAAAGAACGGTGTTCGTGGGATTTTCTTTGTCGAAACATACCTCTTCGCTATTGAAAGAGCAGGGCATTGAGCTTAGCAACGCAGGCGAGAAGAACTCCATCGTAAAGAGAAGGAGAGCCAGTATTTTTAATATGCCGTTGTTGCGCAAAGCCATAAAATTGCCGAAGCCTGTGTTAAAGGTCATCAATTTCTTTGATAGAGCAAATGGATTTAGAGTCAGATTATTACATGAGGATGGTTACATACAGGTATCAACGCTTTATTTTTTTACATTTGTTACACCCCTATGCAAAAGAAGATCCCTTTCAGATCACCTATAAGCACAGCAATTGTGTTGTTTCTGATTGGTTCAATTGTTTATGGATCATTGAATTCCTATTCTTATCGCGGAGGTACAGCCATTGTTTCGTTCACCAAGAAGGAAGCCGCTCCGGCCCAGTCTGACAATCAGTTGCCTTTTGAAGAAAAAGAAAAGGAAGCCAAAGACGTATCGGAAGAGTTTCAGGATACTTTTTTTATCCTTTTCCAGGAAAATGAGTCTACTTTACTTGGGGCTGCGGCTTTACCCATTCCGGTCACTCCTGCGCTTCGGTTTTACCGAAACCCTTCCAACATCCCCCTTTACCTAGTTAAACGAACATTTTTGATCTGATCATCGTGTTTTGACTGCGGTTGAGCAGTTTAATTTTCCATGCCGGAGAACCGAGGCAACTGCTTGTCTATCTGCATTTTCTTAAACAGAAAGAATGTGACAATCCCACCTCTCTTCGCTCCAAACTATAGTTTCCTGACGATTCTGGAGTTTGTTGATTTACAAAGGAATACTTCAAAGATTTTATAATGAAAGTACAAGATATTTTAGAAGATAAAGTGGTTCTTAACGGAACAGGAGCAGTTCATTCTTCTTCTTTTCATGAGCATGAAGTGCTGCATGATTTGAAGCACTATCTGCCCGCACAGGCACCCCTCAAGGATTTTATTCACCACAATACGCTGCACGCATTTCAGAATCTGAAGTTCTTTGATGCACTTCGCAATGCCTCGGAGATTTTCGGTTATAAAGTCTCTCTTAGTTTAAACGAATACAGAGGGTTGTACAATTCAAAACGAATCCGCGAAGATGTGCTGCTCAAAATCATCTCAGACAGAAAAGGTGTAGCCGGGGTGGAGGAATGGAAAGAGAAAATGCTTTCGAAGCAGTACGACACCGCTTCCTCGCCTCGTATAGGGAAGCTGAGAGCCAACTGGAAAAGAGAATACCATATCGATCTGGATTCCCTGGTTCAGCCGCTGCTTTTCAGAATACTATGCAGCTACCTTGACCAAGGGATTTCCATCTGGAATTTTCCTGTACGTGATAAAAGTTTTCTTACTTCCATCAGGGAAATGGAGCGTAATAGTATGGCTAGTTTCTTCCGCACCTCCAGAGCCAAAGATCTTTTGTTAAAGACCAGCTGTGAGATTGCAGACCTGCTGAAGATCCTCGTGGGTGACGAATCGTTGTACAAACAATATCTCTACGATCAGCAGTTTGCTCATCAGGGATGGTCAGGTATGGTATCTGCCGTGGAAGATTTCCCCCAGACTTTATTGGATCCAAAGAAACTGTCTACTCATGACCTGATTGTTTTCGAACTTTTGCTGGAGATTGATGTGCTTGATTCGCAGCTTGGAAAAAACTGGTTGCCGCTGGCAGGGCATTTGAAAACCCGACCCACCGATCTTTTTGCGGATGTTCCCAAAACAGAATTAAATGAAGTGCTCATACTGTGGCAGCAGGCTTTTGAATGGAGCTATTACGATCAGGTACTGGCAGGCTTCAAAGCCGATAAGGTAAAAGAGAAAGCTATAGATGAGAAGAGTTTCCAGGCCATGTTTTGTATTGATGACCGCGAGTGTTCACTGAGGCGGTATCTTGAAAAGATGGATGCACGATGTGAAACCTTTGGTACACCGGGCTTCTTCGGTGTTGAATTCTTCTTTCAACCTGAGCATGGAAAATTTTATACCAAGCTATGTCCTGCTCCCGTTACACCTAAATACCTGATCAAGGAACTCGATACCAAGAGCAAGCGCGAAACAGATCCTTATTTCACCAAGCACTCTCATTCTTTTTATAGTGGCTGGTTGATTTCTCAAACCCTTGGCTTCTGGTCTGCATTCAAATTGTTTGTCAATATTTTCAGACCGAAGATGAGCCCGGCTACGGCTTCTTCTTTCAGGCACATGGATAAGACTTCCACACTGACCATTCAAAATAAAAACCTGGAAGACCGAGAGAATGATTTACAGATTGGCTTTACCATCGATGAGATGGCCACCCGTGTAGAGAATCTTCTGAAAAGCATTGGGCTGGTGAAAGACTTTGCACCCATTGTATATGTAGTAGGTCATGGTTCCAGCAGTGTGAATAATCCTCACTACGCTGCGTATGATTGCGGAGCATGTTCAGGAAGAGCAGGTTCTGTAAACTCACGCTCGGTTTGCTTCATGGCCAATCATGCAGAAGTAAGAAAAATCTTAAGCTCAAGAGGTTTGGCCATTCCTGATACAACACAGTTTGTGGGCGGCCTGCACGATACCACACGCGATGAAGTGGTTTTCTTTGATGAGAATTCACTCTCGCCCCAAAACTTTGAAAGCCACACCAAGAATGAAGTGGTGTTCGTCAATGCATTGGATTTTAATGCAAAGGAAAGATCGAGAAGGTTTGAATCTATCAATACGCACCTCAGGCCGGAACAAATTCATGATAAAATAAGAGAGCGTTCTGTTTCTTTGTTTGAACCACGCCCCGAACTTAATCATGCTACCAATACACTATGCGTGATTGGCAGACGTGACATGACCAAACATTTGTTCCTGGACAGGCGCTCATTCTTAAACTCCTACGATTACACTATCGATCCGGAAGGCACAATTCTCTTTAACGTAATGAAGCCGGTAGGTCCGGTTTGCGGAGGTATCAACCTGGAGTATTTCTTCTCCCGCGTGGATAATCAGAAATTAGGAGCAGGCACAAAACTTCCTCATAATGTGATGGGTCTTTTCGGAGTAGCCAATGGCATTGATGGTGATTTACGTCCCGGTTTACCAAGCCAGATGATTGAAGTACACGACCCTGTTCGTTTGATGGTGATCGTTGAGCACTTCCCAGAAGTAGTTTTAAATGTGATTCAAAAAGCTCCGGAAGTATACGAGTGGTTTATCAATGAATGGGTAAACATTGCTGTGATCCATCCGGAAACACATGAGCTATCCGTTTTCAAAGAAGGTCAGTTTTATCCCTACCAGCCTTTGCAGAAGACAGTGGAAAAAGTTTCCGACATCACACCGATACTGGAAGCTCATCAGGACAATATTGGGGTTTATATCACACAATAAGATTTTAGAAATTACATTATGATTTCGTTCCTTCATTTCTTTATCATCCTACCGATTATCGGTTTTGTTATTAGCCTGCTGATACCAGGTAAAAAAGAAACTCTTATTTCGGTTTCCACCTTTCTTTCCGTTGGGCTGCACATGGTGGTAGCCGTATTGTTTGTGGGTTACTGGTTATTCAATGGTTCGCCTACACTCAATATTAAGGATGTAGCACTATTTGCCACACCGGGCTATGAATTTTTTATTGATTTTGGTTTCGATAAGATTACGGCTACTTACTTGTTTGTAGGTTCGTTTCTTACGTTCCTGGTTACTGTTTACAGTCGCTACTATATGCATCGCGAAGCAGGATATAAACGTTTCTTTAACACCATCCTGTTTTTTTATATCGGCTATAACATCGTGATTTTTTCGGGTAACCTGGAAACACTTTTTGTGGGCTGGGAGATACTGGGTGTCTCCTCTTTCCTGCTGATTGCATTTTATCGTGATCGTTACTTACCTGTAAAGAATGCAGTGAAAGTATTTTCTATTTACCGTGTTGGTGATGTGGGATTGCTGCTGGCCATGTGGCTTACTCACCACTTGTTTCATGAGAACATTACTTTCCTGAAATTAAGCAACTTTGAATTAGTGCATGAGCACCTGCAAACACATAGCTGGGTGGGGGTAACGATTTCACTCACGATTTTAATTTCGGCTATGGCCAAATCGGCACAACTTCCTTTTTCATCATGGCTGCCACGCGCTATGGAAGGCCCTACACCATCCAGCGCTATTTTCTACGGATCGCTGGCCGTACACCTGGGTGTTTTCCTGCTGTTAAGAACGGCTCCCTTCTGGGATCAGCAGTTTTCCGTTCGCATTCTTATTGGTGTGATTGGTTTGACTACTGCTGTGATCACTACGGGTATTGCCCGGGTACAATCTTCTGTCAAGAGCCAGATTGCCTATTCTTCCATCGCCCAGATCGGACTCATTTTCATTGAAGTAGCGGTAGGATTACATGACCTGGCATTGTTCCACTTTGCAGGAAACGCATTCCTGCGTACCTATCAGCTGCTGGTTTCTCCTTCGGTAGTCAGCTACCTGATCCGTGAGCAGTTTTATAAATTTGTTCCGCGTCTTCGCTCAATGGAAGATTCTTTTCCAAAGAAAATTCAGTACACACTTTACATTTTGTGCGTGAAAGAATGGAACCTCGATTCGTTTATGTACCGCTTTTTATGGAACCCTTTGAAATGGTTGGGAAACCGGTTGAATTTTCTGACCCTTAACCGGGCGCTGCTGTTTTTTGTGCCTGCTTATCTTCTTGGGATATTCAGTTTATACAACGAAGAGTTAATTCCGGCTACTCTTCATCATTATTTGCCCGATATTTTTGCGCTGATCGGTTTGATTATGGTACTCAAATCATTTACCGAAAGAAAGCAGGCCCGAATGAGCTGGACGTTAATTATCATGACCCACCTGTGGATTGTACTGGCGGTGATGTTTAATGAACATTTCGGTAAGGAAGAAGTGATTCTTTATATGAGTGGCATTTTGGTGTCTGGTGTACTTGGCTATGCAGTGTTGCAACGTCTGAAATCCATTGAAGGCAATATCGACCTCGATCAGTTCCGGGGTCATTCGTATCAGCATCCGAAATTTGCGCTGGTGTTTTTGATTGCATGCCTTGGGCTTGGAGGTTTCCCCATAACGCCCACCTTCATTGGTGAAGACTTAGTATTCACTCACATTCATGAAGATCAGCCCATCCTTGCCTTTTTTGTGGCGTTAGCTTACATCATCGATGTGCTTTCGATCATGCGTATTTATGCGCGTGTGTTCCTTGGCCCTCATGTAAAGTCGATGTACGAAATGGCGTACCGTTCTTCGTAAGCGGATTTTCCTCATCACTCTCATAAGGGTTCCAATCTTTAAAAGGTTGGAACCTTTTTTTGTAGCACAACGATCAGAGATAGGGAATCAGAAACTTCATCAGTTTCATGATTTCTTTTTTCTTAATGGCAGGGAAATTGGCAATACGGAAGGTTCCTTTTTTCATTGCGCCATAACCTTCGCCCAATGCGAATCCTTCTTTTCGGGCAGCGGCCTTTACCTTTTCAAGATAATCAGGTAAGCCGGTGATGGTGAGTACGGTAATGGAGCGGACTTCTTTATTTTCAATAAATAGTTTTAGTCTTTCAGAATAGTGGAAGAGCAATGCCCAGGCATGGTAACGCTCAGTTAACTTTTTGTGGATCACATCAATGGTGTCCGCTTTTTTCATTACACGCATCAGCAGATAGATGCCCATCACATTGGGTGTATACGAAGTTTGCCATTTGCCCATCATTTCATTCATGAAAAGCAAACTGTTATAATGTTTGTTTTCTCCTATGGATTTGATCTTGTCAATCGCTTTTGGCGAACACACCATCAATGCTAGTCCGGCAGGTAAGCCAAAGCATTTCTGCACCGATGCGAACCAGACATCGGCCGATTTGAAATTTAATTCAATGCCCGCCATAGAAGACGTGGTGTCTATAGCAATAAGAGTATCCGGATTGTTTTTGCGAATGGAAGAAATGAACTTGTTGCTAAGCTGCGTACCATTGCTGGTTTCATTTTGTGTGAGGCAAATGAGCTCTGCATTTTTAAGGGCTAATTTTTTTGGATCAGGCTCCTCCTCCTTATTGAAAGGAATAGCTTTTGCTCCCGGTACCAATCGTTGTGTGTATTCAAACCATTTCTCGCCAAAGGCTCCGTTATAGATGTGCAGGCTCTTTTTTGTGATGAGCGATTGTGCGATGATTTCCCAGCACTCGGTGGCCGAAGAGGTGAAGAAAATAGTGTAGTTCTCCGGAATGTTTAGCTTTTCTTTCAGCAACCTGATTGTTTGCTTACTGAGCGTTACAAACTCATCACTGCGATGGTTCATGCTCAGTATTCCCTCCCGGTGTGCATCTTTTACATAAACGGGTATGTCGTCATAAACACGCGATGGGCCGGGATAGAAGGAGGTCGGCATATTTATTTTATTGGCTGACTCAGAAAATAATTCAGCGCCAGGGCATAGCCTTCCATTCCAAAACCCGTCATCATCCCTGCGCACTTGGAGGTGATGAGGCTTTTGTGGCGGAACTCTTCACGTGCATACACATTGGAGATGTGTACTTCCACTACCGGAGTTTTGATGGCTCCGATGGCATCGTGAATGGCTACAGAGGTATGTGTGTAGGCTCCGGCATTCAGAATAACACCATCGAAAGAAAAACCGATTTCGTGCAGCTTGTTGATCAGCTCTCCTTCAACATTGGATTGGTAATAGAACAACTCGACATTGGTGAATCGCTTTTTTAATTCTTCAAAGAAGGAATCGAACGTCTGGCTGCCGTACACATCGGGCTCGCGTTTGCCCAGCAGGTTAAGGTTAGGGCCGTTGATGATTTGGATTTTTTTACTGGACATATTAAAAATCGGGTTGCAATTACGGTCAACATCTTATACACGTCACTGCGAGGAACGAAGCAGTCCTTTGATTGAAATCGTGCCCCGAACAGGAGATTGCTTCGTTCCCCGCAATGACGGTTTTCGTATAAATTCCGACAAGTTAACAAGAAGATGTTCACTTTAAGCAATGAGTGGAAGATGAATACCGAATACCTTCCTGTGAAATAAAAAAAACGCATCCGGAATGGTCCTGCCTGTACCTGGAACTGGCGACAGCCAAAGTTTACTTATAAAAAAACGAACTCCACCAGTTGGAAACTTAACTTGCAGTATGAACTGGGATATTCACATCAAACATTTTGTGCAGTACCTTAAAATAGAACGCTCCCTTTCGGAAAATTCGATTGAGGCTTACCTGCGCGATGTGGAAAAACTAAAGCAGTTTATGGAGATGACGCATCCTAAGATAAATGCGCAACTCGTTACTGCAAAGCAGCTGCAGGGGTTCATCTCCTACATCAATGAGCTGGGTATGAGTGCACACAGCCAGGCGCGTATTCTTTCAGGCATTAAAGGATTTTATAAATACCTGATGTTTGAAGAGCTGGTGGATAAAGATCCTACTGCGCTGATGGAAGGCCCCAAACTGGGCCGCAAGCTTCCGGATACATTGGAATATCACGAGATTGAAAAGCTATTGGAAGCGATAGATATGTCTTCACCGGAAGGAGGAAGAAACCGCGCGATGCTGGAGGTACTGTATAGCTCGGGCCTGCGTGTGTCGGAGCTGGTGGATTTAAAGAGAGCCAACGTGTATTATGACCTCGGCTTTCTGCGTGTGGTGGGAAAAGGAAATAAAGAACGGCTGGTACCGGTGGGCCGCGATGCACTGAAGTATCTGAAAATCTATGTGGAAGAAATCCGTCCGCTTATTCCGGTTAAGTCCGACCAGGAGGCATTTGTTTTTCTTAACCGCAGAGGCAGCCGGCTTACGCGCGTAATGGTGTTTATTATTATTAAAGGGTTGGCCGCAAAAATCGGCTTGAAGAAAGCGATCAGTCCGCACACATTCCGGCATTCTTTTGCCACGCATCTTATTGAAGGAGGGGCCGATCTGCGTGCCGTGCAGGAGATGCTCGGGCACGAATCCATTACCACTACCGAAATTTATACACACCTGGACCGTGATTATCTGAAGCAGGTGATCAGGGAATTTCATCCAAGAAGCTAAACGGGATTTGTGGCTTGGGCTTTGGGACTCAGGACTTAGTGTTTAGTAAGGAAAATCTTCTAAGGCCTAATCTCTGAGTCCCAATGCCTAATTCCTAAGAGTTACTATCTTTGCAGCATGACGTTCCGGATTTTACTTTTTCTTTTTACAGTAAGTTTTTCACTTTCCGCCCAGGGTATTAAAGTGGAATACGATAAGAATCATGACTTTACCACTTATAAAACTTTTTCTTTTGGTGAGGGTGAAATTGTTACCCCTAAGGACGAGCGCACGGTGCCGGATTCTATCATTCATAAATGGATACGCACTTCGATTACGGAAGAGCTGAAGGAAAAAGGACTTCAGTCATCAGATTCTTCATCGGCTGACCTGGTGGTGTCCTATGTAATCGGATCGCTTGAGCGCAGGGATGTGGAACAACTGGGGCCGCTTGGCCAGACTCCGGGAAATGACAGCCGCACGTGGTCGCGCGATTATAACGAAGGCAGTTTTATTATCGACCTGAATGAGCGCAACAAGAAGCGTGTATGGCGAATCAATGCAAGCACCAATACGACATCGAATGACGGTGGCCGTATGATTGAGCAGGTAGTGGGAGAAGGATTCAAGAAATTTTCGCTCAAGCCAAAGAAAGCGAAGAAGAAAAAATAGTTCATGTATAAGTCTATTGTGCGGCCGTTGCTGTTCCTCATTGACCCGGAACGCATCCATCATTTTACTTTTCGTTTGCTGAAGTTTGGTGGCCGTATTCCCGGATGGAATGCCATCAATCAATTACTGTTTACTAAAAAGGATAGTCGGCTTGAAAGACGGTTGCTTGGGTTACATTTTAAAAATCCGGTTGGCCTGGCTGCCGGTTTTGATAAGGACGCAAAACTGATTGATGAGCTGGCCTCTTTTGGTTTTGGATTTATCGAGATCGGTACACTTACCCCCAAAGCACAGCCGGGTAATGATAAGCCAAGATTGTTTCGTTTACCACAGGACCAGGCATTGATCAATCGCATGGGTTTTAATAATGGCGGAGTGGCAGAAGCTGTTGAAAGATTGAAAAAGCGAAACTCGGATGTGATTGTGGGTGGTAACATTGGCAAGAACAAAGTGACACCAAACGACAACGCATTTGAAGATTATAACTATTGCTTTGAAGCCCTCTATCCATATGTCGATTATTTTGTGGTGAACGTAAGCTCGCCCAATACACCGGGCCTGCGCGAGCTACAGGAGAAAGAACCATTGAAGAAATTAATGAGTCAGGTGAAAGCATTAAGTGAGGCGAAAAAAAAACCGAAGCCTGTCGTGCTTAAGATTGCGCCAGATCTTACCCTGTCGCAATTGGATGATATTGTAGAAATACTGAAAGAAACAAATACGGATGGAGTGATTGCTACCAACACTACCATTTCCCGTGAAGGACTGATTACTTCGAAAGAAGAGATCGATCAGATCGGTGCAGGAGGATTGAGCGGAAAGCCGATGGCACTGAAGTCTACGGAAGTGATCAGGTATTTACGGGCAAAACTGGGAGTAGCTTATCCTATTATTGGTGTAGGCGGCATCCTGTCGTCCGAAGATGCACTGGAAAAATTAAAAGCTGGTGCAGACCTGGTTCAGATCTATACCGGCTTTATCTATGAAGGGCCGGGGTTTGTAAAGAAAATCAATGAAGCGATTCTACTCCCTGCGCTTTAAAGTAAGGTAGCCGGTCTTTGGTTCTTTGCCATTAGCCAATTCAATTTTATAAAAATAAGTGCCGGATGGAATTTCATTTCCACTATTGTTTAATCCACGGAACACTTTGCTGACATTATCATAGTCGCTCACATCAAAAAGTAAATCTCCCCAGCGGCTATAGATGGATACATGATTCTTCTGGCTCAGGATGTCAATGTATTTGAGCAGGAAGATATCATTCTTGTTATCGTTGCCGGGAGAGAGCGCATTGTACACTACAATATCGCCTGCCACTTCGATATTGAGCTGCTTTTGTGTGCAGGCGCCTGCCAGGTCGCATACTTCAATGGTAAGATTTTCTATCCCGGAAAAAGAAATGTTCTTATAATCAAGGATGAGCGCATGAGCGGCTGTAATGGAAGCAGAAGCACCGCTCGCAGGGAGAACAATAATTTTTAATGTATTCAGATCGAGGTTCTTGTCGGCATCACTGATTAATGAAACCAGGTCTAACGTTACCTTCCCTTCTATTTGTGTGTTGATGGCGGTAGACTGAATAACCGGTGCATTGTTGCAACCCGTTCCTCCAATGATGGCTGTAACCGGAGTGCGCGTGCTTTCGCAGTTCCCATTGTTGATGGCAACATAGAAAACAGTAGTAGCGGTAATGGAAGGAGTGAGGTATTTGCTATTCACTTCTCCGGTTACGGGCTGTCCTCCTGTACTTACGTCATACCATCGGTATTGACCATCGGCAGCACCTGAAGCAAAGAGTGCCACGCTGCCCGCTACGCATAACGAATTGTCGGTGACGGAGGGAGCTGCTGGTATAGAACTAATGGTGGCCGTAACCGGAGTACGTGCACCTTCGCAGGTACCATTATTAACGGAAACATAATAGGTGGCAGAGGCAGAAAGCAATGTAGTGGTATAACTGGAATTGGTTTGCCCCGTCAGCGGGCTTTTAATAGTGGCCGATGTATACCAGCGGTATTGTCCGTTTGTTCCCCCTGTTGCATTTAAAGTAAGCGCTGCCGGTGTACACGATACGCTACCTGTAGTGGCAGGTGCTGCCGGTAGGGGATTAATCTGAGCAAGCACACTTGATCTTGCACTTTCGCATGTTCCGTTATAGATGGAAACATAATATGTGGCTGTTGCCGGTAATGATGGTGTTGTATAAGTGTTACTGGTCTGCCCGGCAATGGCAGTTCCCCCCGTGGAGGCGTTGTACCATCGGTATTGTCCATTCGTTCCGCCTGTAGCAGTGAGTAGTAATGCGGATGGCCCGCAGGATGAATTGCCTGTGGTGGCAGGTGCTGTGGGCACTGTATTGATCTGAGCTACGATGGCCACCTTTGTGCTTTCACAGGTGCCATTGAATATAGATACGTTATAAGTAGTGGTAGCAGAAATGACCGGTGTGGTGAAAGAAGAATTGGTTTGGCCAGCGATAGGAGGCTTCGCACTTAAGTCGTACCAGCGGTATTGTCCGTTTGCTGCGCCCGATGCATTTAACACAACTGCAGAAGGGCCACATCCGGAACCATTGGTTGGTACAGGTGCTGCAGGTGGAGTAATGATCTGTGCAACAACAGGCACCTGTACGCTTTCGCATGTTCCGTTATCAATGGTTACGTAATAGGTCGTGTTGACAGAAATGGATGGAGTAGTGTAGGTAGCGTTTGTTTCTCCGTTAATGGGTTTGCCTCCGAAATACCATTGATACGTTTGTGTGCCGCTTGCTCCGGAAGCACTTAATACAACGGTAGATGAAGGCCCGCAGGCAGAACCGTTAGTAGCAGTTGGAGTAGGAGGTGGTGAGACGATCGTTACGGTAATCACATTAGAGTAAATCGTGGGTGGCGTTGTACCTGTTCCATCCTTAACCATGCAACGATATGTACCTGCTCCAGCGGCTCCGGTTATTGCAATATTTATGCTAAATGAGGTCACTGCATCCTCAACAGCGTCTGTACCGGTATTAGTTACCAGTGCACCTGTATAGCCGCTTCCGTTAGCAACATTGAAATAGCCTCCGAATGCTGTATTGAATTTTTGCCATTGATAGACTCTGGTATTATTGCCGGTTGAGCTGATCAGTAAGCTTACCGTTTTACCGTTACAAACTAAAGATGAGACAGGCTGAAGTGTGACCACGAAAGCATCCTGACCAAAGCAATAAACAGAAGATAAAACCAGTATGGTAAATAGCAGAAAGCGTTTCATAAGGGTTTCAAAGCAGGGAGAAAGTCATTACTTTGTCGTAAATCGATTTTTCCATGATCAAGTAACTGACAGATTGCCAATTATCACATGAATTTGATTTAAGCGGTAATTTTATTTAGGTCATTAAGCCATTCGATTTCCAATGTTGTTCATAAGAACATTAAATAGAAATAATCGAAGGATTATTGGGGTGAGAATTCCACAGCTCTTACTGATTGATTATTAAACCCGATCTGTGCCATGGATTTCCAATCACGTAATCCGATAAATCATTTACTCATGAGGTAGAACCGGTGTGATCACTTGAGAAAATTTCGAATGCATCATTCGGTTTAAAAATTGCTCAGCGTCCGCTCATGAAAATCAAACACCGTCAGGCGAATGCCCAACGAAATCTCATGGCTGGTAAAATTGGCGCCCACCGATTTGCCGGTAGGTAATTCAAACACATAACCCAGGCGGAATTTATCGGCCAGCAAAGTCTGAAGAAGTAATCCATAGGTATTGAAGTTACGTGTGAAAACTCCTACTGTATGCAGCGCATTGAAATTGAGATTGGCAGCCAGGTCGACAGAAGCAGGCGCTCCTTTAACGGTACGCAGCAACACAGTTGGCTTAAAGCGTATCCGCTCATTTAAGTACCACACGTATGCACCGAATACGTACAAGTGCTGATTATACAAGTCAAACTCCTGACCTCCGTTTTTAAACGTAGAAGGAAGCAGGCGCGGAACCGACAATCCAAGCAGTAATCGTTCGCTCTTTAAAATTACTCCTGCACCGATATTGATGCGTGTCCCTCTTTCTCCTGAGGTAAAGGCAGGGTCATCATTATCGTAGATGTTAAGGCCGGAATAGTCGTTCTTGAAATTAAGCACACCCCCCTGCATACCGAAGCTCAACACTTTATCATCGCCTAAAGGAAGCTTATATGCAAAAGAAGCATTGAATTCGGTGCTGGTAGTAGCGCCTATTTTATCTCGCGTTAGTGTTATGCCAGTACCTACCCGGTTATCGATCAGCGAAACATTTCCGCTGGCGTTAATGGTTTGTGGCTGTCCGTCAAGTCCGGCCCATTGGGTACGGTAACTTACCATGGCATTCAGGTTATTGCCGAGCCCTGCATAGGCAGGGTTGATCACCATGGGATTGAGGATGTATTGGGTATAGATGGGATCCTGTTGGGCAAACAGTACGAAGTGAATTGGTAAAATAATGAATAGTAAAAATATTTTTTTCATATAGTCTAAATTTAGCGTTTTAAATACAGGAATCCTGTTTTTGATTTGTCCGAAGAGTTGAATTTTATTTTGTAATAATAAGTGCCGGTAGGCAGCTCCTTTCCGCTGTTGTTGGTGCCTTTAAATACCTTGTCGGTATTATTATAATTATTGATTTCGAAAACCACATCTCCCCAGCGATTTAAAATGGTGACCTCATTCTCTTTCGTGTCTGCCAGTACATCGATGTATTGAAGAAAAAGAAAATCATTTTTATCGTCTCCATTGGGAGATACCGCGTTATACACCACGACATCACCCGCTACTTCGATATTGAAAGTTTGTTGCGAGCAAACTCCGCTGGTATCACATGCTTCAATCGTAACCGATTCGTTTCCCGAGAATTTTCTCCCCAAATAATCGATCGTGAGAATACCGTTAGTAATGCTTGCATCTGCTCCGCTGGAAGGTTGCTTAGTTACTTTTATTGAAGTCAGATCCAATATGCTCACGGTAGCAATTAAGGGTACAAGGTTTACTGTTATTTTTCCTTCCACTTGTGTAGTGAGTGTAACGGTACTGATTACCGGTGGTGTGCATTGAGAAATAGAGAGCGTTGCAGCCCCATCAGTGAAAACGGGAGCGGCAAGGTCACCGGTTATTTTACAGCGGTATCTCCCTGCTCCGAAAGAACCAGTAGTTACCACCGAAAGAGCTGCTGTTGTAGTGCCAGTATAGTTGGTGCCATTGGAAATGTCCGTAAAAACTAAAGGGGATACATTGAGGCTGAACTGCCACTGATAAGCAATGTTTGTTGTGCCTGTGGCTGCCGTTGTAAAAGTTGCTGTTGCTCCATTACAGGCAGTGGCATTCGTTGGTTGGGTAGTGATGGTAATGGTGTTGCCGGTAATGATCGTGAAAGGTAAAAAGGTGATGGCGGTTTGGCATCCAACTTCAATCGAGATAGAGCCGGTGGTCGCTCCGGTGGGAACGATAACAGTAAGTGTTGTGGCGGTGGCAGATGTAACAGTAGCGGTTACTCCATTGAATTTTACTGTATTGTTGAGCGGTGTGGTACTGAAATTTGTGCCGGAGAGCGTGACGGTGGTACCAACAGGACCGCTTGCAGGAGTGAATGAAGAAGCAGTGAAAGTGGGAAGAGAAGACACCGTATTGCGAAGGATAGAAGCGGTAGTTCCATTGAAGTTAGTAGCTGCTATATCGGGTTTACCGTTGCCATCCAGGTCGCCAATTGCAAGGCCATAAGGATTAGATGTGGAACTGAAATCTACACGCGGAGAAAATGAACTTAAGTCGATGGGTGAGGAGGCGATTTTATTTTTTAAAATGGAGATCCGACTTCCTCCATTGGAGACTGCCAGGTCTGGTTTGCCATCGCCATCGATATCATTAATGGCTATAGTTAAAGATCCGGAGCCAGAGTCAAAATCTACTTTGGAAGAAAGAGAGATATCACCCGGGCTACTTGCATTACTGAATACTGATGCAGTGCCTGAACTGTAATTGGCTACGGTTATATCCGGTTTCCCATCGTTATTTAAATCACCAATGGCAACACTATACGGATCCAGACCTGTTGCTAAATCTACTTTAGTAGCAAACGAGCTTGCTGTAATCGATCCGGTGCTGCTGGTATTTCTTAACACTGAAATTGAATTGTCTGCCTGGTTAGTAATAACCAGATCTGCCCGGCCATCTCCGTCTAAGTCTCCGCTGGCTATTCCTATTGGAAACTCCCCTACAGCGAAATCCACTTTAGTGGCAAAAGAAGTTGAGTTGATCGTTCCTGCAGTGGTGTTTCTTAATAGGGACACCGTGTTACTCACATCGTTGACAACCGCTAAATCGGGTTTTCCGTCAAGATCGAAATCGGCAATGGTTACATTCCATGGATTTTCTCCCGTGCTGAAATCAACTTTCGCAGCGAACGAAGCGGAGTTGATTACACCCGTTGCGGTAATGTTTTTGTAGATGGAAACATTATCGCTGTTGTTGTTGGATACTATCAATTCCGGTTTGCCATCACCGTCTAAATCCTGAATGCCTACATAATAGGGGTTTAAATTAGTTGTAAAATTAATGGCTGAAGCGAAAGAACCCGAGGCAATAGAGCCTGTCATGCTGATGTTTTTAAATACGGAAACCGTGTTGCTGACTTTATTGGCTACCGCCAGGTCTGGTTTGCCATCGCCATCCAGATCACCTATTGCAATACTATACGGTTCAGTTCCTGTAGTTACATCGACCTTTGTTGCAAAGGCACAGGTATTAATCACTCCTCCATCTGCAAAGGTGACGACAAAAGGCCTGTTAGAATAAGCCGTCAATCCATTTACTAAAACAGAGATAGGCTGATAGGTTGCACCGGCAGGAACAGTGACAGTAAGCTGCGTAGTTGTAGCTGCTGAGACGGTGGCTTGTGTGGCGCCAAAGAAAACAATGTTGCCTGAAGGTGTTGCACTAAAGTTTGTACCGGTGATGACTACACTTGTTCCAATCGGGCCACTAATGGGTGTAAAGCTTGTAATGGTGGGGAAAGTATTTGCAAGAGCGTATTTAAATATTGTTCCCACAGCATTCACTCCTCCATCTTCAGTCATTCCATAAAGAAAGCTACCATCAGAAATGAGATTGCCCAAGGGAAGCGCTCCATTTGCCGCGAATGAAAAATCTTGGAGTTTACTGAATCCTGTTCCATCTGGCTTTATTTTAAAGATAGTTCCCTTATCATTTATGCCGCCATCTTCAGTCATTCCATACAAAAATGATCCGGAAGAGATAAGAGAACCTTGAGGATAACGTCCAGTTGAAATGTTGTCAAAGTCCAACAATTTTGAATATCCGGTTCCATCGGGCATTATTTTAAAAACCGTTCCAAAACCGTTCACACCACCACCGTATGTCATTCCATATAAAAATGTTCCGTCCGAAATAAGGGATGCTTTTGGATAATATCCGTTTGTCGCGCCTGCAAAGTCCAAAAGCTTGACAAACCCTGTTCCATCAGGTTTTATTTTATAAACTGTTCCGAGATTACTTGTGCCACCCTGGTAGGTCATTCCATACAGAAATGTTCCATCTGTAATAAGATCCCCTACAGGATTACTTCCATTTGTACCTCCTGCAAAGTCAAACAGTTTGGCAAATCCGGTTCCATCAGGTTTTATTTTAAAGATTGTTCCCACGTTGTTTGTTCCTCCATCGATTGCTACTCCATACAGAAATATTCCGTCCGAAATAAGAGAGCCGCTAGGAGAATATCCATTGGAAGCACTTGCAAAGTCAAAGAGTTTGACAAATCCAGTTCCATCTGGCTTTACTTTAAAAATAACGCCAAGATTGTTTGTGCCACCCTCCTGCGTCATTCCATAGAAGAATGTTCCATCGAAAAGAAGAGAACCCAGTGGATGACTTCCATTGGCACTTCCATCGAACTCCAGCAACTTGGCGTAGGCAGTTCCGTCTGGCATTATTTTAAAGATCGTTCCCAGATTGTTTATCCCACCCTGATAGGTCATTCCATATAGAAAAGTTCCATCCGAAATAAGAGAGCCGTGTGGATTCCTTCCATCAGGCACAATATTAAAATCGTGTAGTTTGGTGTATTGTGCAAAAGAGGTTAATGATAAGAATGGAATAGTTAAGACCACAACCAGGCATCGCAAGCTTGTTCCACGTGCAAAGAACATTTTCAGGCTTGATTTTTTCATTTGCAATGGATATTGATCTTTCAATAACAACAACGGTCTTATCGTTTCTCTTTAAGTTAATAATTTACCTTCAATATTTATTTTGATGGCGTGAATAAAATTTTACGATCATCGTTTCAAAATGAAATAGCCACTTTTTGATTTCCTTCCGCTCTCAAATTTGATTTTATAAAAATAATTTCCGGAGGGAAGCTCGTTCCCATTCTTGTTTAGACCTGTAAATACGTTGGAGGTATTGTTGTAGTTGCTGATCTCAAAGACCACATTGCCCCAGCGATTTAAAATGGCCACCTCGTTTTCTCTTGTTTCTTCCAGTATATCGATGTGCTGAAAAAGGAGAAAGTCATTTTTTCCATCCCCATTAGGTGAGATTGCATTGTACACTACAATGTCACCCGCTACTTCAATATTCAATTCTTTTTGCGCACAGCTTCCGGAAAGATCGCAGACTTCAATCGTAAGCATCTCTGTTCCTGAAAAAGAAATTCCGGTATAATCTAAAATCAAATTCGATTGCCCATCAATGGAAGCGATGGCTCCGCTCGATGGAGGAACAACTATTTTAAGTGAGGAGAGATCCAGGTTATCATCCGGATCGCTCAGCAGCGCAGCAAGGTTAAGAGTTATTTTTCCGTTTACAGGAGCTTCAATGGTGGTGGATTGAATGTCGGGAGGTTGATTGCCGTTGCAGGTAGTGATAGTAAGCTGTACACCATTGGTAAATACAGTTGCGGCCAGGTCTCCACTGATGTGGCACCGGTAAAAGCCTTCACCAAAATTTCCTGTGGTACTCACCGAAAGCGAAGCAGTAGTTGTATTGGCATAGCCACCTCCGTTGCTGATGTTGGTATAGGTTCCTGCCAGCGTAGTTGCAAATTGCCATTGGTAAGCAATGTTGGTGGTGCCGGTAGCCGCAGTGGTAAACGTGGCAGAAGCACCATTGCAAACCGAAGAGGCAGAGGGTTGAGTAGCGATGTTGATAGTGGCACCTGCGGTGACTGTAAAGTTGGTAGCGCTTGTGCCGGTATTGCCGGCAATCGTTACCGTAATTTCTCCTGTTGTTGCATTAGCCGGTACCGTTACTGTGATACTTGTTGCCGTGCTGGCAGAAACGACAGCGGTGGTTCCATTAAACTTTACCGTATTGTTTGCTGGTGTGGTGCTGAAGTTGGTACCGGTGATGGTGACGGGTGTATTGACTTGACCGGAGACCGGAGTAAATGAGGTAATGGTGGGCAGAGGTGTAGTCACCGTAAAATCGTTCGTGCTGTTGGCCGTATTTCCTGCAACGGTCACAGCGATTTTTCCTGTTGTTGCACTTGCTGGTACAGTGGTGGTGATTGATGTTGTAGTGCTTGCTGTAACTACTGCTGTTGTGCCGTTAAACTTGACAGTGTTATTAACGGGCGTTGTGCTAAAGTTTGTTCCGCTGATGGTTACCGTTATACCAACAAGACCTGATACAGGTGTGAAGGAAGTGATGGTCGGAAATGTAGATGCCCCAATTGTAAAATCGGTGACACTCTGAACAGTTATGCAATTTGTAGTAACAGAAATTTTACCTGTAATTGTTCCCGGTGGAACTGTTACGGTTATACTGGTAGCCGTGCTTGCTGTTACTGTTGCGGTTTTGTTGTTAAAGAACTTCACAACATTGTTAGCTGGTATCGTGCTAAAGTTTGTGCCAGTAATTGTTACGGTAGTTCCTATTGGACCGATAGCTGGGGTAAAGGAAGTAATGGTTGGACCTGGAACAGGAATTCCTTGCTGAAGCTTTTGTATAAAAATGCTTCCACTACTGACACTGGTAGGGTTAAAAAAGCAAGCCCCCGGGTCAAAATCAGCGGTAGTGGTTGTGAGGCTTCCCAATACATATATGATTGAAGATTCAACAACAATACTGCTTCCATTACCTTGAGTGCCAATCGACCTGGCCCATACAAAATCACCATTCGCATCCAGTTTTTGGATGAAGTAATTAAAGTTACCTGTTAAATTGAAAGTGCCTGGGCCTGGATCAAAGTCTACGGTATTATTAAATTCACCATTGGTGTACACATTCCCTAAAGCATCCACATCTATACCTTGGCCAAAGTCGGCACCTGTTGCTCCGAAGGACTTCGCCCAGACAAAGTCTCCGTTAGTATCCAGTTTCGATACAAAGACATCATAACTTCCTGCAGAAGTCAGGTTGAAAGTGCCCGCGCCTGGATCAAAATCTGAAGTGCCGATTGCGTATCCCGTAGTGTATACATTTCCAGCAGCATCTAAGGATATGTCTATACCCGCAGAACCATTTCCCCCCAGGCCCTTTGCCCATACAAAGTCGCCATTCGTATCCAGTTTGGAAACGAAAACACCTCCACCGCTGGGCGGTGTAACGTTAAACGTGCCTGGCCCTGGATCAAAGTCAGCGTATACTCTTAAAAATCCGGTTGTATATACGTTTCCGGAATCATCAACGGCAACACTGCTTCCTGCATCATCACATGCACAACTTTTATAGCCGTCCATGGATTTGGCCCAAACAAAATTGCCGTTCGCATCTATTTTGCAAACAAAGATATCACTATTCACAGTCGACACGAGGTTGTTGACAGCTGCACCGGGGTCGAAATCAATAGTCCCTATGAAATCACCCGTTATGTACGAATTGCCAGCATTATCGAGTGCAATGCCATTGCCAAAGACAGAGGTATAACTGGCGCCAATCCCTCCAATTCGTTTCGCCCAGACAAAATCTCCATTGGTATCTAATTTTAAAATAAACATGTCGTAGTTACCCGTTGACGTCAGATTGAAAGTGCCAGGACCAGGGTCGAAATCCACGATATCCCCAGCCTGATAAAAACCAGTAATAAGTACGTTGCCAGAATCGTCTACCGCTATCCCTCTGGTGTCATTATAATTGCTGGTTATTGATTTTGCCCACACAAAATCACCCGTGGGACTAAGCTTAGATATAAATATCCCATCGTCTGCCCCAGAAGGCGCGGTCATATTGAAAGTGCCAAGCCCGGGATCAAAGTCAGCGGTACCATAAAATTTTCCGGTCGTGTACACGTTTCCGGCAGCGTCCAAAGCAATGCCATCGCCCGCACTGTAGTACGGTTGTCCTCCAATGGCTTTTGCCCATTCAAGGATAGGAACTTCTTGACTGAAGCTCTGATGGACAAATGCCAAAAATAGAATCAGTATTGAGAATAGATTTACCAATTTCAATAAGGGTCTATATCTTTTCATTGCTGGAAATAAGTTTGTTAAAGTTATAGCTAAGCCTGCACTGGAGATAGTAAAAATCCGAACACCCCCTGTTTCATAAAGGGCATTGCATCAAAACTCCGCAAAACAGTGTGATTGGCCTATCCCATAATGATGTGATGGATCCGGGCGGCTGGATGTCAGTAATCTTGTTTAACTTCCCTGCATGAAAAAGGTATTCTATTTGGCCTTTGCTTTGATAAGCTGTTCGTCTCATAAAACTTCAGAGCCTGTGATGGCTGAACAGGTAAAGACGGAAACTAACTGCAACGATGAGAACGATAAGCAGTAGATAAATCTTCATATTCAGGAGGTTTATTGTTTATCATTTTCGTTAAGTCTTGCTTCTCCATTCGAACTTTGTTGCATTTAACTACCAGCGACTGCTACTACCTCCACTGTCCGAACTTCCACCACCTCCGCCACTAAAACTGTCGTCTGAACTACTACTATCACGCGATGCTCTTTCGTACATTCTTCGTTGATAGGCATCATCTGTTTCATGGTCGTATTTGATTTCGTCTTTATCGTTAATTATCATACAAAGCAGCAATAAAAGGAAAGTGCCTGATAGCGAAGGCACCAGTAATAGATAGGGTTGCAATGACTTGAAAAGTGACAAACAGGCTATCAGGATAATGGGAGATATCAAAAATAGTATACTGAGTAAAAGATACTTTCGCTTTCGTGTGGGTTGGTTTTTCCATTTTTTTAATGAAAATATATTGATGATGAAAAACAGGAGACCAATAGAATGTGAACCCGCCAGCGGTATCATTAACTGTTCAATAGCACCGGGCGGCTCGTATTCATGCTTGCTGTAATAAATGAGCCGGTCTACACCGGCATCAATTCCCGCATAGAAATTTGTTTTCTTAAAGTGCGGTGCCATTTCATCGTCCTGAATTTGCAGCGTGAGTTGGGATGGTAAAGCGACTTCTAAGCCGGAGCCGACTTGAATTCTATACACACGGTCGTCAATAAAAATCGCAATTAGTATTCCGTTGTTTTTATCTTTTTGCCCGATACCCCATGTATTAAAGATTTCCTTTGAGTAGTCTTCTAAATTTTTTCCATTTAAACCTTTGGCCAGATAGATAAACAACTGATTGCTTGTACTGTCTTCAAAGGCAAGTAGTTTGGCGTTTAACAAATCTTTTTCCTGTTGACTTAAAATGTCCTGCTGATCCGTTACATAATTGTCAGGTTTTTTGGGGAATCCTTCCCACCAATTTTTTTGTCCGCTGGCTAATAATGGAAATAAGAGAAGTGTGATGATAACATATTTCATAGTTGTGATTTTATGCTTCGTCATTTTAATAAACCTTGCTTCAATATATAGTTAGAATAAAGTTCCTTGGTAACTGTAAACGTCACCGGATAAGTTATTGCCTTCGATTTGTGCTCTGCATTTCCTTCTTTCGTACGATTGATACTAAAGATAAAGTCGTAGTCATCTCTTGTCGCAGTTTCCCGCCCGGCATTTAGTAGCTGGATTAACTCTGGCATCGATTCAAAAAAAAATTGTTGTTTAGCTACCAGATCCGTTTCGGTCAAATATCTTACTTGTCCGTTTGCCATACCTTCAAAAGTGGATGTAGCTACACCACACCGCGGGCAGCGTGAGGCAAGCATTCGCTGTTGATCAACGAAAACTCCTGCATAGTTTCCGTCAACGGTACGTTCACTTATAGCAACCAGCGAGTCATTTGAAAAGAGATAAAGGGTTGACTGTACATAAGTGCCATCCGATTGTATTGAAAAAGCCCTGAGCTGATTGTTGCGATCAAAGAACCATGTTTTTGTTTCCGCTTCATTTTCAATTGACATAAAGCCGTCTCCTTCCTGTCCTGGCACATAGTATGGTCTTTCCCATGCATAAATTGAGGTGACCTTAGCATATTGCATCGTATCATACACTTGAAGTAATTCGGCCATTTGGTTGGTAATCTCCGCCTCTAAAGAGTCGTTGGTAAGACCATCCATTGTAAAGTCAGGGAAATTATCAGTAATACCAGAAAAGGGTTCTGTTTCTTCTGGGGTTGAATCGGGTGGTAATTCTTCTGCTTTTTCTTCCGGCAATCCAGGAGTCACATCTTGTGTTTGATTGATTGCATCAAGGGCGGGTGCCTCTTTATCGTTTTTTACATTTGAACAACCTATTAAGATCGCTGTGATGATGAATAAAATTTTACTTTCTTTCATATACTGTGCACCTCTGTTATAAAATACAATCCGGCATACCCGGTTGAGTATTGGTAAATACAAATTTCGGATTCTTTGTATCGAATGATATATCGTTTCGTTTCAAATCGGGGAGCTGCAGTATCAACGCGTATGATATCGAGCCCTAATTGTTTTTGGAAGGTAAGCCGTATCTACCACTCACGCAGTGTCATTGTAATTTATTTCAAGCGGATTAAGTGCGGCCGTCACATCTCTTTCATACATGCTTCCGTTTGGCCAATATACTTTTTCTTGGCTGGTTACACTTGAGGTCGGCACTGCTGGAGTTACAACAGTATCTGCCTGAGTTAAGCTATCCAAAGAGATAACTTCTTTTTTTGCAGACGTGCATCCGAGACCAATTTGTAAAAACAACAACGGTAAAGGTTTCATAAGGGTATGTACTTACAGGGCAGGTGATATAAAGATCCTCTGATTAAGTGATCCCTCAATACCATAATGATGGGATAGAACTATATCCTCAGATCAATTTGTCAGCGCCTTTCAAAATTAAAAAGTAGTCACAAGCTACTCAATGAAGAAGGATTGCCATAGTAAAAATCCGAACAGTGAATTATTCAGCGGTCAGATAGGAGCGGCCCATCTCAAAATTCTCAAGTAAATAACCAGAAGGAGTTAATCCTGTAAAGCGTTTGAAGTCTTTAATGAAATGATTTTGATCATAATATTCATTGGCGAAAGACATTTGTGGCCAGCGAATAGCGGGCATCCTGATGAGCTGCTGCTCAATGCGCTTAAAGCGCTGAATGAGCGAATAGGTTTTAGGAGATAAGCCTACCGTTTTTTTGAACTGTGTTTCCAGGTAACGCTGGCTCACCTGAAGATGTTTCGCCAACTGATCCATGGAGGTTGTTTTCTGATGATGGATCAGGTGAAGGGCATGCTCCGTTAACGTAATGGTGCGCGGATTTCTTAACAAAACTTTGCCAAGGTAAAATTCCACCCATTCAATTTTCTTTTTCGTCTCATTTACTTCCTGCATTTGATTGTGCAGTGAATGTAGATCACTCCGGATCAACTGCCCGTCAAAAGCCTTGTTGGTGAACTCCGACATGTTTACACGAAGCAGCCATGAAAGCACGGAAGGTTTCAGCATCACGCCAAGGGAATAAAATCCCGGCAAATGGGTAATTGTAAAATGCTGATCAATCTGGCCGAACACACTAACCAGGGGAGTTTCGTATTCTTCTTTAACAATAATTTTTTCTGTGTTTCCGAAATTGAAAAAGATACCCGAAAGGCCATTGGGAAAAAGGGTATGCTCACCGCGATGAAGGTTTGCCCTGCCATCTGCTTCCAGGTAGCATTGCACAAATGGCTGTAAGGCTTTAGATGGGGGGTGTATCTGAAAGACCATGGTTCAATGAAAAACTAAGTTAATGAATTTCAGCTTCTCCTTTTAAACAAGCTGATACAATGTAGCTGGCTATTTATATTGAGTGCAACACCATCTATCGCTTCAGTGTAATATATCCGTTAGCAGTCTTACGATTGCCGGTGAACTCTATTTTATAGAAATAAGTACCACTTGGCAATTCACTCCCTCCATCATTCAGTCCCTTGAAAATTTTTGTTTTGTTATCGTAATCCGATACTTCAAAAACCACATCGCCCCATCGTCCAAAGATGGTGACTTTGTTTTTCTTTGTGTCCTGAAGTACATCGATGTATTGAAGAAAAAGGAAATCATTCTTGCCATCGTTGTTGGGAGAAATGGCATTATAAACAATAACATCACCCACTACCTCCACGCTTAACTCATTTTGTGTGCAGGCACCGGCCAGATCACACACCTGTATGGTCAGCTTCTCCGTTCCCGAAAAAGAGATGCCTTCGTAATCAAGGATGAGATTGAATTTACTGTCTATCGTTGCCGATGCACCGCTGGCCGGAGGTACCACAATCTTTAAAGTAGATAAATCCAGATTGTTGTCTTTGTCGCTGATTAATGCAGCCAGATTTAACGTTACTTTTCCTTCGATGGGTGCGGAGATAGGTACAGGTTCAATAGCGGGGGGATTATTGTTACACGTGGCGCCTCCGATCGCTGCCGTTATGGCTACGCGCGTACTCTCGCAGGCTCCGTTGCTGATCGCTACATAATAGGTAGTAGTTGTCGCTAAGGAAGGAGTGATGTAGGAACGGTTCGTCTCACCTGCAATGGCTGTTCCGTTAGTAGCTACGGTGTACCACCGGTATTGCCCATTGGTTCCTCCTGATGCAATTAATGTTAAGCTTCCCTGACTACACGATGAGTTGCCGGTAACCGAAGGAGGATTGGGAATGGAATTAATCGTGGCCGTTACGGCAGAGCGGGTGCTCTCGCATGTTCCATTGTTAATTGCAACGTAATAAGTAGTTGTTGCAGCCAGTGCGGATGTGGTATAGGTTGAATTGGTTTGTCCTGCAATGGCAGTTCCGTTTGTTGCTACTGCGTACCAGCGATATTGTCCGTTTGTTCCTCCTGATGCAGTAAGTGTAAGGCTTGCTGGCGTACACGATGCACTTCCTGTTGTAGCCGGTGCAGTGGGAGGTGTGTTGATCGTTGCCGTTACAGCAGTACGTGTGCTTTCGCATGTTCCATTGTTAATTGCAACGTAATAAGTAGTTGTTGCAGCCAGTGCAGATGTGGTGTAGGTCGAATTGGTTTGTCCTGCAATGGCAGTTCCGTTTGTTGCTACTGTGTACCAGCGGTATTGTCCATTGGTTGCACCTGTTGCGGTAAGAGTAAGTGCTGCTGGTCCGCAGGATGCACTTCCTGATACTCCGGGTGCAGTAGGCAGTGTGTTGATGATGGCCGTTACAGCAGTACGTGTGCTTTCACATGTGCCGTTGTTGATGGCAGCATAATAAGTTGTGGTCGTTGTTAATGAAGGTGTAGTATAGGAGGCATTGGTTTGCCCTGCAATCGCAGTTCCGTTTGTTGCTACCGTGTACCAGCGATATTGTCCATTGGTTGCGCCTATGGCTGTAAGGGACAGGGTTGCTGGTCCGCAGGATGAATTTCCTGATGTGCTGGGTGCAGTGGGTGATGTGTTGATCGTTGCTGTTACCGGAGTACGTGTGCTTTCGCATGTTCCGTTGTTGATGGCAGCATAATAAGTCGTGGTCGTTGTTAATGAAGGTGTAGTGTAAGTGGCATTGGTTTGTCCTGCAATGGCAGTTCCGTTTGTTGCTACTGTGTACCACCGGTACTGACCGTTCGTTCCTCCTGCTGCGCTCAGGGTGACCGGTGAAGAAGAACAAGCTGATCCCGGAGTAACTGTTGGTGCAACAGGTAAAAGGTTAATACCTATTACTGCACTTGAGGTGTAGACATCATCGGCACCCGTTCCGGAAATGCGGCAACGATAAGTGCCCGCTCCAAAATTGCCTGTTGTATTTACACTTAATGTAGCAGCAGTGGCTCCTGAATATCCCCCACCGTTTGTTACATTGTTCCAGATAATAGCTACAGGAGTTGAATTTAGCTTTTGCCATTGATACGTAAGACTTGGATTACCGCTGGCAGCAGTTGTTAATGTTGCTGTGGCTCCCTCGCATACGGCTATTGTGGAAGGTTGTGTGGTAATGGTGATCGGAGGCATAAGTATGACGTTATCCATGCCACCCGTGGTAACTGTTGATCTGAATCTGCCTCTTATCTGAAGGGAGTTAAGGCTGGTAAGCACAGCTGCTATCTGTGCGTCTGTTGCTGAGGTAGCGGTACTTGCATCGGCTGTTTTCCAATAACCGGAGTTTTCATTTAATGAAACGGAATGCGAAGACCAGGCAGGTGTAACGGCAGGAGCAAAAGGCGTAGCGGGATAGTAATACAAGGTAGTCGTGCCGTTTGATATCGAAACTTCAGCCATCTGCACTGCAGTGCCGCCAGTGCTGCTCTGTTGTAAATCGAAAAGGATAGTGCCATTCATGTAGCTGCTTTGATTACCCATGAATTTTGCCGGTGCCACAAAATAGAGGGGTACAGGCAAAGTGCCTGCTCCTAAAACAATATTAACAGAGACAGCAGACACATAGCCACCGGAATTACCACCGGTACCATTGTAACTAATTAAACCTGTTGATGAGTTGGGTGCAGTCCATCCGTCTGCATTAGCAGTAAAGTCGCTTTTAATCTGCGCCACCAGATTGATCGCGGATAAAAAGATTAAAGCAGGAACCAGGACACTCTTTCGAGTAAAAACAGACATAAGCTTAAAAGTGGTTTGGGGGTCAGCTAAACTTACGAGACAGCAGTAAAGTTAATTCAAAAATGCTCTGCTCCACTGTCATTTATAAAACTTATTCTTTGATTCCCGACAGGTCAAGCATAAAGGCATACGTCAGTGCAGTTTCTTTCAGCGATTCAAAGCGGCCGTATGAGCCTCCGTGCCCCGCATCCATATTGGTTTTGAAGATCAGGATGTTGTTATCTGTTTTCATGGCGCGCAGTCGGGCTACCCATTTGGCGGGTTCCCAGTACTGCACCTGCGAATCGTGAAGCCCGGTGGTCACTAAAAGATTCGGATAGTCTTTTTTCTCCACCTGATCATACGGTGAATACGAAAACATGTAATCGTATTCTTCTTTGATGTTGGGGTTGCCCCATTCTTTCCATTCAAAGGAAGTAAGCGGAATGGTCTCATCCATCATGGTAGTAATCACATCTACGAAAGGCACATCCGCCACAATGCCTTTATACAATTCCGGATTCATGTTGGTGATGGCGCCCATCAGTAACCCTCCGGCACTTCCTCCATTGGCAAACAGTTTGTCTTTGGCTGCGTAGTTGTTTTCAATCAGGTACTTCGAGCAATCCACAAAATCAGTAAATGTATTTTTCTTGTGCAGCATCTTTCCGTTTTCGTACCAGGCTCCGCCCATCTCCTGTCCGCCACGTGTGTGCGCAATAGCAAAAACAAAACCCCGGTCGACCAGGCTTAGCCGGGCAGAACTGAAGAAAGGAACCATAGAATAACCGTACGATCCGTACGCATACTGCAAACAGGGATTCGTTCCGTCTTTCCTGAATTTATCTTTTCTATAAATCAACGATACCGGTACTTTCGCTCCATCGCGTGCGATGACCATTATGCGTTCGGTCTGGTAATCTTCTTGATGAAATCCGCCCAGCACTTCCTCTTCTCTTAGTAATTTCTTTTCGTGTGTATCCGCGTTGAAGTCAAAAACAGAATTTGGTGTAGTCATGGATTGATAACTGTAGCGCACCAGGTTAGTGTTGAACTCAGGATTGTTGCCAAGCCCTGCATAATAAGAAGGTTCTGCAAAATCAATGGTATGCTCCGATTTATCCGACCATTTGATCAATCGTATTTTATTTAACCCACCGCTCGATTCCTGAAGGGCATAATAGTCTTTAAAAAATTCGACACCCTCAAGAAGCACTTCTTCGCGGTTAGGTATTACATCTTTCCAGTTTTCTTTTCCTGGCTTGGCAACAGATGTTTCGATTAGTCTGTAATTTTTTGCATTCAGGTTGGTGCGGATATAAAAGCGATCACCTACATGGTCGGCAATGTAGTTCACGTCTGAAGTTAATGGCTCGATCAGGGCAGCCTTGCCTTTGGTATCATCGGCATTCAGGAAGCGTACAGCTGTGGCATCGGTGCGGCTGGAGTTAATGAATAAATATTTTTCCGATCTCGATTTACTGATAAAGCATTCCAGCGTGCTGTCTTTTTCATGGTAGATCAATTCATCTTTCCATGGATCCGTACCAAGTGTATGGCGGTATACTTTATTTCCGATCAGTGTGTTGGGGTCAGTTAGCACATAAAGAATGGTTTTGTTATCGTTGAACCACTCCACCTGCCCTTCGGTGCCCCCGATTTTATCGGCCAGCATTTTTCCGGTTTTCATGTTCTTGAATTTTATAGTATAGAACCTGCGTCCCACGGTGTCTGCAATAATATTCACGAGGTGGCGATCAGGGCTTACCTGAATATCGATATCGAAAAATGATTTCCCTTTGCTCAGGTCATTGCCATTAGCAATAATTTCTTCCGCAGCTTCGGGCGAACCCTTCTTTCGGCAATACACCGGGTATTCGTATCCCTCTTCGTAGCGCACGTAATAGAAATAACCATTTAGGCGATAAGGCACCGATTCATCTTTTTCTTTGATGCGTCCTTTCATTTCTGCGAAGAGTTTTGCCTGCAAGGGTTTGGTGTGCGCCATCAGTGTATCGGTGTACGCATTTTCTGCTTTCAGATAATTGATCACGGCAGTATCCTCCCGGTTCTTCATCCAGTAATAGTCGTCCACCCGCTTGTGCCCATGTTTGGATGTGATTTCGAAGGACTGCTTTTTGGCCACGGGGAATTTTGCATGCGTAGTGTCTTTTTTGGATTGACACGCCCACGCAAGTACAATACTGATTAATACTGGGAAAAAGAGTCGTAAAAAATAATTCATGGGCAGGGTTTATTTTAGGGCAATGAAGGTCGGAAATTATAATCGTTCTGCGAAGTTTTGATTTCTGGCGGCAGAGACCGTTTCAAGGCTTTATTTTATTGCTTAGTTTTGAGTACTTTTTAAACTAATGGCCGAAAACACCTACAAGTCAAACACATTCAAGAAGCCGGAGAAGGAGAAAGAAAAAAAAGGCAAGCCTACCAATAAGTCTAAATTCAACTTCAACTTCAGTTTTAGTTTTTTTAAAGACCCGAAATTCAAACTGGCTTTCGGTTTCTTTTTAATGATTGCAGCACTCTATCTGTTCACCGCTTTTCTCTCTTACCTTTTCACGGGTAAAGCAGACCAGAGCGTAGTGGAAGCATTGAGCGACTCCAGCCTGATTGAGTCGGGGCAGGAAGCAGAAAACTGGCTCGGACTTTACGGAGCTGTTACCTCGCATTTTATTATTTTCCGCTGGCTGGGTATCTCTGCTTTTTTCATTCCGCCTGTTTTATTCCTGTTAGGTTTCCGCATGGTATTCGTGCGAGAGCTGTTTCCTGTTTTCTCTGTTTTTATTTTTTCTGTCTTCGCAGGATTATGGGTCAGCCTTTTACTAGGCTATCTCACCTACAGCATGTCGGGCACCAGCGAAGTGAATTTCCTTAGCGGAGGGCTGGGCTACGAACTTGCTCGTGTGTCAAATGGATTATTCGGATGGGGAACGTTGCTAATCCTCGTATTAACCCTTTTCATTTTCATCATCTACTTCTTCAATGTTACGGCAATCAATACGTTCCAGGTAAAAGATCCCAAGCCGATGGGTAACGATGCCATTTTGCCGGAAGTGGAAGATGATCTTACATCCACCTATACCGATGATCGTGACATCTGGCCCAGGAAAGAACCCGAACCGGAAACTGTTTTTGTGGTGAAACCCCCTCCTGTACAAACTCCGGTAAAGCCAGACGATGTGCAGCTTGAAATCGTAAAGCAGGAAGTGCCACAGAAAAAAGCAGAACCCGAATTCAGTATAGAAGAAGGCCCTGTCGATACCGATGTGCTGGCCGCCAAGCTGGTAGATGAACTGGGCGCATACGACTCTACACTCGACCTGAGTGGTTATAAATTTCCTCCGTTGGAATTATTGAGTGAGTACGATTTTGGTGCCGTGCAGGTAACACAGGAAGAGCTCAATCAGAATAAAGATAAGATCATCGCTACGCTGGTCAACTTCAAGATCGGCATTCAAAGCATTAAGGCCACCATCGGGCCTACCGTTACGTTATATGAAATCGTACCCGATGCAGGGATCAAGATTTCACGCATCAAAAACCTGGAAGATGATATTGCTTTGAGTCTTGCTGCCCTCGGTATTCGTATCATCGCACCTATCCCCGGCAAGGGAACCATTGGTATAGAAGTGCCGAATAAAAACCGCGAGATGGTAAGTATCCGCTCCGTGCTGGCATCCGAGCGTTTCCAGAAGACAGACAAAGAGCTGCCGATAGCAGTGGGTAAAACGATTTCCAACGAAGTGCTGGTGATTGACCTGGCCAAGATGCCTCACTTGCTGGTAGCCGGTGCTACCGGTCAGGGGAAATCTGTGGGGCTGAATGTCATCCTGGCTTCTCTATTATATAAGCGCCATCCTTCGCAGCTGAAGTTTGTATTGGTCGATCCCAAGAAGGTGGAGATGTCGTTGTTCAGCAAAATAGAACGGCATTATTTAGCCAAGTTGCCAAACAGCGAGGAAGCCATCATTACCGATACCAAGAAAGTAGTGCACACACTCAACTCACTTTGTATTGAGATGGAGAACCGCTACGAGATTTTGAAAGATGCGGGCTGCAAAAACTTAAAAGAATACAACGCCAAGTTTGTGGCACGCAAGCTCAATCCGAAAGAAGGTCATCGCTTTTTACCCTACATCGTGCTGGTGATCGATGAGCTGGCCGATTTGATGATGACCGCAGGCAAAGAAGTAGAAACCCCGATTGCCCGCCTTGCCCAGCTGGCGCGTGCTATCGGTATTCATTTGGTGCTGGCCACACAGCGTCCTTCGGTGAACGTAATTACCGGTGTGATCAAAGCCAACTTCCCTGCACGTTTATCTTTCCGCGTAACTTCCAAGATTGACTCGCGCACCATCCTCGATACCGGAGGTGCCGATCAGCTGATCGGTATGGGCGATATGCTTTTGTCTACCGGCAATGAAATCATTCGTATTCAGTCGCCATTTATAGATACACCGGAGATTGAAAAGATTGTGGATTTTATAGGCTCTCAGCGCGGCTATGCTTCGGCCTACATGCTTCCGGAATTTGAAGGAGAAGATGAAGGAGGCGCATCGGACGTAGACCTTTCGGAACGCGATGCCTTATTTGAAGAAGCAGCCAAACTGATTGTGATGCACCAGCAGGGAAGCACCTCACTGATCCAGCGAAAGCTGAAGCTGGGATACAACCGTGCCGGCCGCCTGATCGACCAATTGGAAGCGGCAGGAATAGTGGGCGCATTTGAAGGTTCCAAGGCGCGCGAGGTATTGATTAAAGATGAAATGAGTTTGGAACAATTATTGAATAACCTGAAGGAAAAACACGGTCAGTCCATAAAATAGAAATCATGAGAAAGTTAGTTTTTGTAGCAGTTTTAGCGTTTTTAGGAACAAATGCCTTCGCCCAGTACGACCCCAAAGCATTGGAAATACTGGATGCCATGGCCAAAAAGTATAAAGCCATTCCCTCCTTTGAGGCAAATATTTCCTATACCCTGACCAACGAGGTGGAAAAAATCAATGAAGAGTTTAAAGGAAAGATTACCGTAAAAGGCGATAAATACCGCCTTGCGTTGCCCGAGCAGGAAGTGATCAATGATGGTACCACGGTATGGACGTACCTGCCTGAAGCCAAAGAAGTAAACATCGATAATTTTGATAAAAGCTCTGATGACATCAATCCTTCCAAGATCTATGAAATCTATAAGAAGGGCTATAAATATTTATATGTTCAGGACAAAACCGAAGCAGGAGTAGTGCTGGAAGAAATTGATCTCGTTCCTGAAAAGAAAGATGCCCAGTTCTTCAAGATCAAAATGCTGATCAATAAAAAAGACAAGAGCATTCAAAGCTGGACTATGTTTGATAAATCAGGTAACCGCTATAAGTATTCGATTGCGAAGTTTAATCCTTCAGTGAAGACGGAAGATTCCTTCTTTACCTTCGATACCAAGAAATACCCGGGAGTAGAAGTGGTAGACTTGCGATAACAGCAATGACCAGATAAGCGAAAGCCATCTTCAGTTTTTGGAGATGGCTTTTTTTATTGTCTTCTCCGATTCAGCGTAAAGCTGAAGTTGTGGTCGCCAACCAGTAGCTGCTTATTCATGCTTATGAAAAAGAGAACATTCTCATCGTAATGTCCCTCTTTATGATTTGATTTTATCCGGTAAGCAAAAAGATAACGGCAAATAAAACAAAGAGATAATAGAGTTTTTTGATTATACTTCATAAACGCCATTGTACTTCGCGATCCGAAAAAGGTTACACGAAATTCAGTATAAAATAATTTATAGAAGCAATCAAAAATAGCTACTGAACGGTTTTGATTCAGTGTCCGCTGTTTCCGCACAGCTTTACTTTCGTACACCTCTTTATTGCAACGCATTCGCATTTGTTTCATTGTTTATTGTATTGGCAAAGTTTTCGCTAACGCATCAATTCCGTGTTCAACTGATCACACGCATTGCTCAGTTTGCATCGGAAGCAAAATTTCTTTGTAACTATTTTATATCCTTAAAGTAATCGATGTATGAAAAACAAAATCAGATTTCTCATGATCGTCATGGGGTTGTTCACCTGCTGTGCAATAGTGAGCGCCCAGACAACAACAGCTATTAACGGTACACCTTACATGGACGAAACCTATGTGACGGGTGTTGTTTACTTTGCCAACAGAAGCCAGACGGCTCCGATACGCTATAATGTTTTTCAGGATTTGGTAGAGTACCAGCAAAATGGAAAAGCCCTTGTGCTGGACCCTAATGCTACTATAAAGAAAGTACATTTCGGCACGGCTGTATTGATTCCTCAAAAATATGAATCCAACGGTAAACCAAAGTTTGGATATTTTGCTGTACTGGACAGTGGTAAAGTCACCTTACTGGCAAAGAAAAAAGTTATTTTTCTGGCAGCCAAAAAAGGAGGAGCGCTGGACGGCAGTGATCAGCCTGCAGAGTATAAGCGCTCGGCAGACACCTTCTATTATAAGATAGGTAATGGAGAAGTACAGGAAGTGGAAAGCATCAAGTCGATGATCGCAAGCTTCCCCGACAAGCAGGAAGAGCTATCCCAATTTGCAAAGAAAGAAAAGATATCTCCCCGCAAGGAGAAAGAGCTGATTCAGTTTGTACAGTATTATAATTCATTATAGCACACGTGCTACTAAAACACCCGAAGGCGCCTGGCTGCTCGTGTGGTCAGGCGTTTTTATTCAATATAATTTAAAGGTGCCGCTAAGTCTGGTTGCAAATACTTATGTGTGTACTGGTCTATCTATCGGACTAACATATCCGTCAGTTAAAAGATTGTCTGAATTCCAGCGGAGATAAATTCGTTTTTCTTTTAAATAGTTTATTAAAAGATTGCGGATGTTCAAACCCTAAACGATAAGCAACCTCGGCCACCGATAAATTGCTGGTCGATAAAATCTCTTTGGCTTTTTCGATGAGTTTGGAGTGGATGTGCTGCTGTGCATTCTGCCCCGTCAACGAGCGGAGCATATCACTTAAATAATGAGGTGAAACGCAGAGTTGTTCAGCAAGGTAGTGTACGGTAGGCAAGCCTTTCGTTAAAGTAGTTTCGTTTTTAAAATAGTCATTCAGCAGGACTTCTGATTTTGTCAGTAAATCATTACTCACTGCCTTCCGGGTAATAAACTGGCGTTTGTAAAAACGATTGCTATAACTCAGGAGCAACTCAATTTGTGCGATAATTACATCCTGGCTGAAATCGTCTATGGCGGATTGCAATTCATCCTCTATGTTTTTGAAAATAGAAAGGATGACCGATCTTTCTTTGTCAGACAGATGCAAGGCTTCATTGGCAGAATAAGAAAAGAAACCAAAGTTTTTAATGGTCTTTCCCAATGGGAAATTCCGGATAAAGTCGGGATGAATGAGTAATGTATGGCCTAAGTATTCCGTATCATCGGTAGTGGCCAGCAATTGATTGGGTGAGGTAAAGACCAGTCCACCTTCATCAAAATCATAATAGCCTTGCCCGTACCTTATTTTTCCACGAAGGCCTTTTTTATACGAAATCTTGTAAAAATTTAATAAGAAGGAAACGGGCAATTGGCTTTTATCTATAGCGATAAGCGCATTATCGACCAGGCTTACCAGCGGATGCAAAGGCTTTGGTAAGCCCAGCACCCGGTGTAAGTCGGATATCGAATTGAAGGGATACGGAACGTGTTCTTCTTTTTTCACTTGACTAAGTTAGTTGATTTAATTTCCCAAAAATGTCTGTTCCATCTGTTTTCTAAATGCTTCATCACCTGCCTGCAGCCGTTGTGCATAGAGTGCCTTTGCATCTTCACCCGCCACATATCTTAATTTATCTTTGCCATCGGTGGCCGCTTCATACACCACGGCAGCAATTTGTTCTGCAGGAGTGAAATGATCTTCATTGAATCCGGCAAATAATTTCTCTACCCACTTTTCGTAAGCAGGGTGTGAGGACATATCTGCGGAACGGCTCAGGAAGTCAGTTTTAATTCCACCGGGCGAAACCGTTTTAATACCCACTCCGATTTTCTTCAATTCAAAAGCCATGCTCTCACTCCAACCTTCTAAAGCCCACTTGGTGGCATGATATACTGAGCTGAATGGAAAAGTGATAAGCCCGCCAATAGAGGTAGTGGTTATAAAAAGCCCGTTTTGCTTTTCCCTGAAATACGGAATGAATGCCTGCGTAACGCGAATCACGCCTAACAGATTGGTATTGAGCTGACGAACCAGTTGCTCATCCGTGGTGGATTCCAAAGGTCCCATCAGTCCATAGCCTGCATTGTTAAACACCACATCAATGTTACCCGAAGCGATGGCCTTTTGTGTTGTTTCTTTAATCTGGGCAAGGTTGGTCACATCCAATGGCAACAAAGTAATGTTGTCCATCCGGTTCAACTCTTTTTCGTTTTCAGGGTTACGCAGGGTAGCGATTACTTTCCAACCCTTCGATGCAAATAATTTTGCCGTTGCTTTTCCTAAGCCGGTAGAGGCTCCTGTGATGAAAATGGTCTTCATATTTTTGTCTGATTTTGTGATACAAAAATCCATCACTGCCTTTTTAAGGCTGTAGCCAAAGTGAAGATTAGTGTAGCCAAAACGGAAGCACGTTTTCTTTGATATAAAACCGATGTTTTGCCGGATTGATCAACAGAGTCAGGTTGTTAAGTAAGGCATAACACTCGGTCAGAGTCCCCACAGACCGAAATAAGAACAACTGACCTATACAGGTTTTAGTTTAATTCCACCTCACAAAGCATATTCCTTGTCATTATTTCCTGACTCTAAGGTATTGCCGTTGACTGTTGGCTGTGGTCTGTCGGTCGATTATTTTTAATTTAGCGCCATGAATCGTCATGAACTTTATCAGCAGATCAAAAATAAATCCTCTTACCTGTGCATAGGGTTGGATACCGATATCGAAAAAATACCTCCGCATCTTCTGAAATTCGAAGACCCCATCTTCGAATTCAATAAACAGATCATAGAAGCCACAAAAGAATATGCTGTTGCCTACAAGCCTAATCTTGCTTTCTATGAAGCACACGGTGTAAGTGGCTGGACAAGCCTGCAAAAGACATTGGAAATAATTCCGAAAGATATTTTTACCATTGCCGATGCCAAGCGGGGAGATATTGGCAACACCTCTTCCTTGTATGCGCGCGCCTTTTTTCAGCAATTGAATTTTGATTCGATCACGGTAGCTCCGTACATGGGCGAAGATTCGGTGAAACCCTTTTTACAATTTAAAGACAAGTGGGTGATACTTCTTGCGCATACGTCCAACCCCGGCAGTGCCGACTTCCAGCTGCTGGAATCTAAAGTCACGGGAAGAAAGCTGTATGAAGAAGTGATCCTGAAGTCGCAGCAATGGGGAAGTACCGATCAGCTGATGTATGTGGTAGGCGCTACCCGTGCAGATAAGATAGGAGAGATCCGTCAACTGGCACCCGATCATTTCTTCTTAGTTCCGGGTGTTGGTGCACAGGGCGGAGATCTCAGTGAAGTATCCAGATATGGAATGAACAAGCAGTGTGGCCTGCTCGTGAATGCCGCACGTTCCATCATCTACGCTTCCTCTGGTGAAGACTTTGCCGAAGCAGCAGCCAAAGAAGCCAAAGCACTCAGCGATGAGATGAGCATCCTCCTCGATCAATTCGGATAGTCCTGTTTTTTCGATGGGTGATCGGAGAGATGGTCGATGAAATAAAAATCATTCTTCTTCCCTCCTGTGACACATTATGATTGAAGATCATCTGCCTCGTACACAATCTTCTTTCAATCCTTGATAAATTCTTGTCGATTAACTATGTTCATACATTATGAACGAATCCTTCCTTCACTACCTGTGGCAGTTTCAGTACTTCGATAAGAAGGAACTGAAAACAACCGAGGGAGAAGATATTGTTATCTACAAACAGGGAATACTCAACAGCCATGCCGGCCCGGATTTTTCCAACGCTAAAATTAAGATTGGTACGATCGAATGGGCGGGAAATGTTGAGATTCATATCAAAGCTTCCGGATGGATAGACCATCGCCACCAGGAAGATGCCGCTTATGATAATGTGATACTTCATGTCGTATGGCAAAACGATAAGCCGATCTATGCAAGAGATAAATCGGTATTACCCACACTGGAATTACAACACCGGGCACCTGGAGCTTTAATCACACAATATCAAAAATTGATTAACACCACTTCTTCAGTTCCCTGTGAGCGCCTGCTGCCCCTGGTTCCGGAGATCACACGGTTTTCCATGTCAGACAGGACCCTGGTAGAACGCCTGCAGCAAAAATCGCAGTGGATCAGGGACCTTTACAAAAGCATAGGCAACGATTGGGAGGAGACGGCCTACCAGGTAATAGCAAAAAACTTCGGATTTAAAGTAAACAACGATCCTTTCCTTGCGCTGGCACAGCACCTGCCTTATAAATTGATATTGAAGCAAAGTAATCCCATTCAGGTAGAAGCGCTTATCTTTGGCGTGGCCGGATTTTTAGAAGCGGGTATGAAGGACGGATATTTCAATGAGCTGCAGCGCGAATTCAGGCTGCAAAAAACAAAATACCGGCTGGAAGATAAAGTGCTGAATCCCGCACAGTGGCGCTTCTTAAGGTTGCGGCCGGCTAATTTCCCCACCATTCGGCTGGCACAGTTCAGCGCACTTCTTACAACAGGCAGAAATCTTTTCTCCAGGATCATCGAAGCAGAAGGATACGAAGCATTGACAAAATTGTTTTCGACTTCGCAGTCGGCCTACTGGCAAAATCATTATCGCTTCGGAAAGAAATCAAATTCAGGTATCAGCGCAATGGGCTCCGCCAGTGTAGACAACATTATCATCAATTCTGTAGCACCGCTTCTGGTTGCCTATGGAACAGAAAAGGGAGCACAGGCATACATCGAACGGGCGCAGGAAATTCTGCAGCAGATACCGGCCGAATCCAACGCCATTACACGCACCTGGGAAAAATTGAATTGGGAAGTGAAAACCGCTTTCGATTCGCAGGCGCTGATCGGACTGTACTCGAACTACTGTAAACCAAAAAACTGTTTGAACTGTGCCGTAGGAGCTTCGATACTGAAGCCAAATATTGAACGATGAATAGTGTGGTGTACGGTGTTAATGTGCTGCTGTTAGGCGCGTTCGCTTTTCTTTTATGGAGGAGATCCAATGTCGTGTTACAGAATTTCTTTTGGCCCGCGTTAGCGATAAAGCTGATAGCCGGAATTTCACTTGGCTTGATCTATACCTACTACTACACTGCTAACGATACCTTTTTGTTTTTTAATGATGCGAAAATCCTTGCCGTATCTGCCCGTACAGATGGATATACCTACCTTCGTTTTTTATGGGGTGGCGATGAAGATTCTCCGTTGTGGAATCAGTTGCGTACGGTAGAGCCACGTTCGTTGTTTTTTGTAAAAACCCTGAGCTTCATAAGTTTAATTTCAAACGATAATTATTGGATTGCTTCTCTTTGGTTTTCTTTTCTTTCCTTTCTGGGATGCTGGTATTTATTTGTTCGTCTGAACGACTTCTTTAAAAATGCAGTATGGCCCGCGGCATTGTCGCTTTTCTTTTTCCCTTCTTTTGTGTTTTGGGGATCGGGTATTATTAAGGAAAGTATTACGGCCGCAGCGCTCTGCTTTATCATCGGTGTTTTTCTGTTGTGTATCCATAAAAGAAAACCAACCCTGGCGGAATGGTTTCTTGTTATGGCTTCGTTCTATGCCATGTGGAATCTTAAATACTATTGGGCAGCCATACTGATTCCCACCCTGGCCACTTCACTCATTATGAAGTATGTGGTGGAGAAGATCATTAAGCTGAAAAGTAAAATAGCAGAGGTGGCAATCTGGCTCCTGCTATTTTCAACCCTCTGTCTGGGGGTGAGTTTTGTCCATCCGAATTTTTATCTCGAACGCCTGCTACCGGTGATTACGGAGAATCATAATATATTTGTTCGGATCTCTGCCCCGCAGGGAGTCATTCACTTTTATCAGTTGGAGCCGAACTGGTACAGTATGTTGCTGAATGCACCATGGGCATTGTTCTCCGGGCTCTTCCGTCCTTTTGTTTTTGAATCCAACTCCCTGCTCCAACTCATTGTAAGTATAGAGAATGCAATACTCCTGGTTTTCTTTGTGTTCAGCATCAGCAAAGTTCAGCGGATTACCGATTCGTCTTTCCGTCTGGTGATCTATAGCGCCATTGTTTACGTGGTATTGCTCTGTATTTTTCTTGCGCTGTCTACTCCTAACTTCGGCACGTTGTCGAGGTACCGTATTGGGTTTCTTCCTGTCTTTTGTTTTCTTCTTTTCTATGAAAATCCGTTGTGGACAAGGTGGCCCTTCGGTCGAAAATAATTTTCAGCACTGTCCTTTTCCGTAGGTCGTTGTCTTACCTTTGCAGCATGGAAAATCCGGTAATCATTTTTGGAGCCACTCACCTTGGCCGAGCAGCAAAAGAAATCTTTGAAAGCAATGAAGTAGTGGTGTATGGTTTTTTGGACGACAATAAAATTCTTCACAATAAGGAAATTGATCACGTAGTCATATTAGGCGACACCGACAATGATGGCTTTCTGAAGCTCATTGGTAAAAAGTGTGAAGCCTTTGTGGCGGTTGATGATAACAAGCTGCGCAAGAGCCTCGTGAATATGATCCAGGAAGTGCGCCACATGCAACCCGTTAATGCCATTCACAAGCAATCCTTTATTTCCCCCAAGGCAGAAATCGGCCATGGCAACTTTATAGACATTGGAGTAAACATCGCACCGGGCGCAAAAGTAGGCAGCCATTGTTTGTTTAATGCGAAAGCAATGATTGGCGTAGAAGCGACATTAGGTGATTTTGTACAAATCGGAAGCGGAAGCCTGATCAATTCCGGAGTAACACTCGAAGACGAAGTGTTCATCGGATCGGGAGTAACCATTATCTCGGGAGTAACGGTTGGAAAGGGCGCGCGCATCGGAGCAGGTTCGGTGGTGATCGCTTCCGTGCCTGCAGGCGAAACGGTTTTTGGTAATCCTGCCAAGAAAGTAGGCTAACCCTCATGATCCTGTAGCCGGTATCTGTAACCTGAATTGCACGTATGTCTAAAATATCCGAAACCGATCTGATCCTTAACCCTGACGGAAGCGTTTATCATTTAAACCTTCTGCCAAAACACATTTCAGAAACCATTATCACGGTAGGTGACCCGAGCCGTGTGTACCAGGTGAGCGAATATTTTGATGAAGTGGAGTTTGAAATGAACAAGCGCGAGTTCATCACGCACGTAGGTAAATACAAAGGCAAGAAGATCACCGTCATTAGCACAGGCATAGGGACAGATAACATCGAGATCTTCTTCAATGAAATTGATGCGCTGGTCAACATTGATCTGAAGACACGCGAGCCGAAAGCAAGAAAGAAAAAACTTCGCATTGTACGCATCGGTACTTCTGGTGCTTTGCAGGAAGACATAGCCGTAGGCGCTCACCTGATCTCCGATTATGCAGTAGGGCTGGATAACCTCATGAATTTCTATGACCTGCCCATGGATGATTTTGAAACCGGTATCGCGCACGATATACAAAAGAAGACGGGCTTGCCATTTATGCCTTACGTAGTGCGCGGCTCAGAATCGCTGCGCGAGCAGATCGGTGCCGACATGCTCACAGGAAATACCGTCACCTGCCCTGGCTTCTATGCGCCACAGGGAAGGCAGTTGCGCCTGCCCATTCGCTTTCCTAAATTGTTGGAAGACCTGAATTATTATCACAAAGGAGATTTCTGGCTTACTAATTTTGAAATGGAGACGGCCGGCTATTATTCCATGGCCCGCCTGCTGGGGCACGAAGTAGTCAGCGCTAATGCCATCATCGCTAACCGAGTAAAAAACAAATTCGCAAAAGATCCCAACAAAGTGATTAACTCCCTGATCAAAAAAGTGCTGGACCGGATTTAGGAGAAGCATTGTGCCCATCACCATGGTCTGTGTCCTCACAAACCATGGTGAGTATCACGGTAGTGAATACTTTGTTTCTGTGAAGAGTATTCTTTATTTCTTGTCCTACAATCCGTTAATCGAGATACCCACGGTGAAGGTATTCATGGTAGTCTTGTCTGGCCCTTTGTCTTTTTCAAACAGCGGAGAGATGTTGTAGTAAGTAAACAATCCGAAAGCACCAATGCCAAAGCGGGTATATGCTCCATAACGGATAGGATTCATGCCGTGATTTTGCTTGTCGATGGCTTTCCGGGTTTCACCGTCTTCCTTGTATTTGATTTTGGTGTTGGCATCCATGAGGTAGCCGATACGGCCGCCAATGGCGATGTTGAAACTTCTGGCGATGTCTTCCGGTTTGGTATCGAATCGGAATTCAAGAGGGATTTCGATATAATTATTCTTGATCAACGACTTCTTCATGCCGGGATAGGTCTTGCTCACATTTTCGAGCTGAAACTGGCCACTGGTAGCTGTTTCAGTAAGCGTATAGGTGTTCTTCATTTTGAATTTCTCAAAGCTGAAGCCGATGCCGGGGTTAAAGCTGAACTTGCTTTTGCCAAAACGGATGGGATACTGATAAATAACATTAATGGTATTGGATCCGATAAAGCGTTGTGAGAAATTGGCCGGCTTGCTGGAAGTCTGGTTGAAGCCGAATTCGAAAATGAAAGATCCGGGCAGATCAGGGCGAGGTACTTTCTTGGATTTGGTCTGACCAAACAGCAAAACGGGAATCATGAAAAAGACCGCCAACACTAAAACACTACGAATCATGCCTGAAATTTTAAAAGTGAGGTAAAACAGCGCCCTGATAGTGCAGGGAAGCCCCAAAAATAATCCTTTTGTTTAGAGGGGCAAACCCTCGCTCTTTGCTGATCAAATTTATTCTTATACATTTGCATTCTCAATTTTAAAAAGGACCTGTAGCTTAACTGAATAAAGCATCTGACTACGGATCAGAAGAGTCGGGGTTTGAATCCCTGCAGGTTCACCAAAATCCTGATAACTAACGCGGTTATCAGGATTTTTATTTCATAGCCCTTCCTAATTACCTCCAATCGCGTGATTGTCAGGTAATGAGTTTCTTTCGCTCTTTGCAGCAAAAACACCATGCGAACCGGCTTATTTCTTTTCTTTCTCCTTTTTACAGTCAGTCTTAAAGCGCAGCAATTTTCTTCTGCCGTCCGGCAAATCGTGGAGGCCGAGAATCATTTTGCCGCTATGGCCAAAGAAAAAAATACACGCGATGCCTTTGTCGATCATCTGGCCGACAGCGGCATTGTATTCGAGCGCACCAACCCGGTAATCGGAAAAGAAGTATGGAGTAAAAGAAACGCTGATGCTTCCCTGCTTTTCTGGTGGCCGGTATTCAGCGATGTTGCCGCCAGCGGAGACTTTGGCTATAACACCGGGCCGTTCGAATGGAGTAAAGATAAAACCGGATCGAAACCTGTAGCCTTCGGTTATTTTTCATCGGTATGGAAGAAAGACAAAGAAGGAACCTGGAAAGTAGCCATCGACATGGGAATGGAAACACCGGGAGCAGAAGAGAAAACGGTATCCTTATCGACCAGCAAAAAATCTCCGCTAAAGACAACAGGCAACACCGCGTTCGCGAAAGCAAAGCAGGAACTACTGCAACAGGATATGGAATATGTCAGTCAACTGAATAAACAATCCGTTTCTTTCTTAGCTACACATTTCTCTGACGAAGCAAGGCTTCATCGCACCGGTCATTTCCCTGTACTGACACCATCTGCTATCCATGAGTTTGCAGATAGCCGCGATCATTATTTCATGGAACAACTGGGTGGCGACATGGCTTCTTCGGGTGACATGGGGTATGTGTATGGAAGAGTAAAAGCCATGAACAAGTCAGATCAAAAGCCGGTCAATTTAAATTACCTGCGTATCTGGAAAAAAGAAGAGGGAAAGAACTGGAAGATTGTGCTGGACGTGATCGGAGGGTAGGAATTGGTGCCTTCGTTGTCGTCTGCAGTTTGGAATTGTCAGTTGGCATAAGTCGATTAACAATTAACACAGACTATCATTTATCAAATTGTATTTCAATTGGCTATTCTATTTGTGCTAATTTAATACCCGTCATTTATAATTGACGTTAGCTTACCGGAGTACTCCAGCTTTTGTATTTGAAGTGGAAATAAATTAAGGAGAGCGTAATCAGAACACTTCCGATCACTGCCATAGAGTAGCCACCGGCAATAAAGAAGTTGATCCAGCTTACATCCTTTTGTCCGAATTCTTTAAAAAGCAACACGCTCACACTTCCCAGATAGCCAACCGAGTCGGCCAGGTAAATCAGGAATCCTACTGTGCTCACGTATTTAAATGTGGCAATCAACCGGTCGAAAAAGATGCTGTTGAATTGAATATAGCCGAAGTATAATCCTGTTCCTACCATCACCATCCATACAGGTGCATCAATTAGTCCGTTCTCAAAAGCAAGTGTACTCAGTCCAACGGTAATCATTCCAATCAATACGATGATATGATTGACCACCATGGCCCTGTAATTATTTTTAATCACCATCAGGCTGGCAATAACAACAAGCACCACGATGGTGACCGGTACTTCGGTGGCGGTAAACAGGGAAGGCTGCCCTCCATAGCCAAGCGACTTCCAGATCTCAGCCGAAAAATTATCGCGGAAATCGCGAAAGGCCGTGAGCATGGTATAGGTGAGCACGAGCAATAGTAACCCCGGCAGAAAAGTCAGCGTGAACTTTACACGTTCAGCACTCGTCATGGGTGAGCGCTTGGTGCGCAATGCTTCATCTTCCGCATCTGGTGCAGGAATTTTATTAAGCATCCATAGGAATAAAAGTAACGGAGGGAAGAAGAGACAGGCCGCAACAAAGGGCATCCAGAATTCCGATGTGCCCCAGTCGCGCATGATGTACCCGCCCACTGATTTTGCGAAACCTGCGGAGAAGATAAAACTTACAGAGAGACTTGCTCCAAGCACTTCCGTAAATTTTCTTCCTTCCATATAGCCGAACACCATACCCCACACCATGCCTAATGGAAGTCCGTTAAAGAACAACGCAACCAGGTTGTACGGATAGGGGATAAGTGCAAACAAGAGCCACGAAATAGCAGCAATGCTTACCATAATCAGAATTCCCTTTGCACGCGAATGTGCTCCCAACTCCGACACTACTTTAATCCCAATGAATTTGGAAAGCATGTAGCCCACCACCTGGAAGATCACCATCCATACTTTATAGCTCACGCCCCCCACCACCAGCCCTTCGTAGGTGGCTACGCCAAAGGTTTTGCGCAAAGCGAAGATGCAGGTATAAAGACAAAACGCAGAGCCGGCCGCATACAATGTAAACCAGAAACCATTGGTTACTCTAAGCCACTGGGTAATACGATGCTCCTTTAAGATTGATTCCATGTTCATCAAATGCGACCTGTTGCCACCTTCCATGCAACAAGATGCATATTTTTTTGAAACCGAATCGATTTAATGTGATGGCGGTTTCTGGAAACTGGTTAACCAGATCGGTTACATGATGCGCATCGGAACTTAACGTGATAGGAATCTGCCGTTCATAAAGTTGTTCAAGTATCCACGGAGAAGGATAAGGAGTGGCGCTTTTCTTCTGATAGATGCCGCGGGTGTTTACTTCGACAATGCTTCCATTCTTTTTAATAACGTTCAGTGTTTGATCAATCTGATCGCGATACCAGGATTCGGATTCATCAAAGAGAGGCGTAAAGCCGTTTTGTATTTTTATTTTATCGAGATGCCCAACGATATCAGGTGTTGATTCTTCCACCATTTGGCGGGTGAGTTCAAAGTACCTTGACAGCACCGCTTTGATGTCTTTATTAAAAATGGTTTCGTAACCTTCCATGAAAAAAGAATGCGTTCCATCAATCTCCCATCTCCGTCCGTCTGGAAATTGTTCGACAAAGTGAATAGACCCGATGGTATAATTCAATTGCGATTTGAAGTCAGAAGGAGCGATGAACCGGGGGATAAAATCAATTTCCAATCCTTTATACACTTCGATGAAAGGAAAATCTTTTTTCACCAAATCAATTTCCGCCAGATAAGCAGGAAGCTGGTCATATTTCATACACCAGGGCGAATCGAACGGTAATGGGGCATGCGAAGAAATACCTAAGCTAATGAGCTGTTGTTCAACGGCAGCGGCAATCACCTCCCGGATTGTATTTTTTCCATCGCAATAGTTGGAGTGACAGTGATAGTTGGTCCACATAGCTAAAGCTTAATCTTCGGAGCGTAGAACGAAACTAAGTGAACAATCCGAATAATGAAAAACAGAATTGTCAATCACTTCAAAAAAGTAATCATCAGCATGACCACCGCACTTGTGCTATGATTGGCAGCGAAGTGAGCTTTGGTTCCGTCAAAGTAAAGCAGGTCTCCCTCTTCCAGCTTAACAAGCTCTTCGTTGATGTAATAATCACATTGACCTGTTAAAACATAATAAAGCTCATGACCATCCGTAATGGCGGCATTACTTTGTGTTTCTGGCTGAAGGGTGAGCACTACCATTTCCAGGGAGCTGCCGGGCAGGCTCTGCGCCATAAGAAAACGGTGAGACACACCGGGATGGTGTTCTTTTTGCACAAGCTGCTGATCTTCTTTTCTGATGAGCAGGTATTCTTTATCCTGGAGCAAGTCCATGCCATCAAAAAAGTCGCGGAGAGAAACCCCCAGAGCATTTACAATACCCAGAAATACAGGTAAGGAGGGTGTGGTGCGCGAGTTTTCGATTTTGGATAGCAGCCCTTTGCTTACATGGGAGGTCTTGCTTAAGTCCGCCAGAGTCAGGTTCTTGTTAGAGCGGAGCGTCTTTATTTTCCTGGCAACACGGGGTAAAAGCTCAGAGTCGATCATAGTGAAAGTTTCCTCGTTGTAAACTTTCGTCTTTCCTGTCGCTCTTCCAATTCTATTCTGTTTTGTTTATGTGAACGAATTGTTACGTGATTTTCGCAGCCTGGGAAAGAGGACGTTCAGTTCCTGCAATCGATAGAATTACTTCATTTTCGCCATAAATAGTACAGCGGGCAGTATTCTGTCATTCTTTTATCTATTTTTCGCGCTGCTGTGCGCCCAATTCGAAATGAAATACCTGTTTCTCTTTTGCCTCTTATTGGTTTTTATCACCGGCTTCTCGCAGGACGAAGAGAAGGCGGCAACATATTATTATGATATGGGAATAAAGAAGGAGTCTGATCCTGATAAGAACAAGCAAAGAGAGAATCTTAAAGAAGCTTTTCAATATTATCTTAAATCGTATAAGTTGGCTAGAGAAGGGTCTGAATTGCAATTGAAAGCAATGTATAAGACGGTCTACCTTTATAATTTTGCTGACATTGAAGAGCGACCTTTAATTACCCAACGTACGATCAGAGGGCTTTGGCATTTGCGAAAATTAAATCGCAAAGATTCTTTTACAGCTGATTACTTTTTTCGCGCGGGTCTTGCTTTTACAAGAGATTACAGATCAGATAGTGCGATATATACTTTTGGAGAGGCCAGAAAGGTATATCAGAAATTAAAGGGAGACTATTCTGTCAAGATATCAAATTGTGATCATGGTATTGGTGATGTTTACAGAGAGACACTTTATGACTATAATTCAGCTGAATTTTATTATGAAAAGGCGCTTGCAGTTATAGAGAAGGCAAAAAAAGATGAGTTGAATGTATTTCTGACTTCTAAACTATACTCTGAACTGGCTTCGGTAAACAAGTCGCAGCATGATTATGAAAAAGCATTGGCCTACAGTTTGCGACATATCACATTCATAGAAAAACTTTCACCTGCAGGATATCATAATAATATAGAGTTGGCTTATACTAGTGCTGCAGATATTTATTCGGAAATGGGCTCAGTTACTGATGCGGAAAATTTGTATCGAAAGGCCATTTCCTTAAATAAGAAAATTAATCAGAATAGGCCGGATATTTTTTTGGCTGATTGTTATTTTGGTTTGGCCAATGCGCTTCATAGAGCAGAAAAAATAGAGGAGGCCATCCCATTTTATCTGAAAGGAATAACTATTTTCAAATCGGTGTCAGGTCTGAAAGATGTGCTTTATATTAAAAGCTACCAACGGCTTGGAGAGGCTTATCTTTCCAAACGGGAGATGAAGGAATCCAGAGCGTCATTTTATAAAGCTATTCAATTGCTAGATGAGTTTGGATTACAAAAAAGCGGACAGGCTTCAGAACTTTATCGATTGATTGGTAACTATTTTGTTGTGGATCAACATACAGATTCAGCACTTGTTTATTATCAATACGCCTTAGTGGCAGCGTGCGATCAATTTAAATCCTCCAACTGGAATGACAATCCTACCCGAAAAGAGATTCGGTTAGATGATTTTGCTTATGAAGCTTTGCTCGCAAAATCAACTTTGTTGAGTTTGCGATATGAAAAAACAAAAGACATTCATATCGCGAAGGCTGCTATTGCTTCCTTTGACTTAGCCGAGAAGTTACTTGTTGACAGCCGCGCCAAGCTTGATATGGATAATGCTAAATGGATTTTTTTTGATTCCAATTTCGGATTGTACCAGCAAGCTTTGTCGTTGTTGTATCAGGTAGAGGAAACTCATCATGATGACAGTTTAGTTCGTAAAGCATTTTATTATATGGAAAGCAGTAAATCAAAAATGCTTGCTGATGCACTTAATGAAGCTGAGTTTGCCCGGCCCTTGCTGACTTCGGATAGTCTGATTCAATTTTTGGATTTGCTGCGAAGAAATCTTTACCAACTGCAGGATGAATTGAAAAAGCAGGAAGGCAAGGTGGATAAGCAAGCTACGATAAGAAATTCAATTATTGATGTAGATCGTAACATACAGAGGGCAGAGAATGCAATAGCAGTGCAATATCCTGCGTATATAAAAACGAAATATCGGTACGATATTCCGAAGCTTGCTAAAATCCAGAATTTCTCGAAAAACTTAAATGCTTCCGTAATAGAGTTTTTCTGGGGGCCTGATGAGGTATTTGGATTGGCTGTACAAGGTGATAAAGTAATTTTCAAAAAACTTGGAATGGTAAATTTTATTCAGCCGAAGATCAATATTGTTCGAAACATTTTAAGTTCAGATCGTTATTCCTATTCGCCTGAAGATGTAGATACTTTTGAAAAGAATGCGTTGGCTTTATATGAACTGCTGCTTGCTCCTTTTGATAGATCAATTGAAGGAGTCGATCGATTAATCATTTTGCCCGATGGACCTATTGAACAGATTCCCTTTGAGGCACTGATTTCAAAATCAGTGCCTTCTTCTAAGAGCTTTGCCACACTTCATTATCTTATAAGAGAATATACCATATCGTATGCTTTTTCTTCCTCCTATCTTTTAAAACAAAATGGAGAGGGATTATCTGATCCCCTCATGCTGGCGTTTGGCTTTACGCAGGGTAGTCAATTCAGATCTGGAGGTAGTTCAGAAATTAAATCAAATCAACTTCCCGGATCGGAGTCTGAATTAAAGGCAATTTTAAGTCAGTTCCCCAAAGGAGAATATCTTTTTGGTGAGGACGTAACAGAAGAACGATTCAAGGAAAAAGCTCCGTATTTTGATTTAATTCACTTGGCCGTGCATGGAGCAGGAGATACTGAGCAGCAGTATTCAGCCAGCCTGTTTTTTCGGGACACTACGTCATCAAAGGAAGACGGAAGACTGCATTGGTATGAATTGTTTGGATTGAGATTAAAAGCAAAACTGGCAGTAATCAGTTCATGCGAATCAGGAATAGGTAAGGCGTATCGTGGAGAAGGCATGCTAAGTATGGCAAGTGCTTTTGCTTTTGCAGGATGTAAAAATCTGGTGATGGGTTTATGGAAAGTAGAGGATCGTGTTTCTGCCGATATTATGACGGAGTTTTATGGAAATCTACGATCAGGTGATAATGTGGATATCGCACTGACGAAAGCCAAACGTTCTTATCTGGAACAGAGTGATAATCTGACGGCCAATCCTAAGTTATGGGCTTCTCTGGTAAGCTATGGAAATGAGCAGGTGATAGAGAAGGATAATAGGCTGGCTTACTGGACTCTTTTTTTTCTTTTGATATCCGTTACCGGATTTATATTCTATAAAAAAAGGAAAGGTTTATTGATCCATTGATAAACCTTTCCTTTGAATTATTTAGTATAAGGAGAGGCCTGAAAACTACGCGTAAGGCCGGACACTTCTCCATCTTCAAATTTTTTGCAGACCTCAGGATAACACTCGTTCAGCCAGGCGGTCATTTCCTCTAACTGTCCACCTCCTGGTGGTGGTGGTGGCCAAGGATCTCCTGAAGCTTTAGACGTCTCACTTCGTTCAAAAAAAACTTTAAAGACACTTGTCTCTTCATTAAAATCAATTACAAATTTCATAATCAGATTGGATTAAAGTTTAACTATAAGACCAATCTATGAATATTATTTCAAGTTTAAAATGAAGTGTTTATTAATTTAAATGATCTTTTAATCTCAGATAGGTGTTACATTTCCCTGAGTAAAGCTTATCCTGACTAAAGTAACTCTTAGTCGTATGGATGACACTTGATCCCCATGGAAGGAAGAAACTCTTAACAAAAAGAGGTTGAACAGATTTTATGCTTCTGTTATGCAGGTGTCTTAATTTATGAAAAAGATTTATTTCATGTTGTCCAGAAGCTCTTTTGCTTTTTTGGAGTAGGTTACCTGTGGATCACTTAGCTCCTGAAGTATAAGATTGGCTTTTTCGCTCTCACCCTGCTTGAGATAGCTTAATGCCAGGTACCATTTGGCTTGTGCTTCCAGCTCATCGAAATTCATAATCAGGGAAAGGAAATTATTCTGGGCTTCTTCTGTTTTTCCTAATATCAGGTTAGAGTTACCCAGCAACAGGAGTATTCCGGGCTCGGTCTTATTTGTATTCAGCTCCGTAAATAGTCTGGATGCCGTAACATAATCTCCCTGATCGTAGGCACGGAAAGCGGCCGTTCTCTGGTCTACGGCATTCACGTTTCCCCTCACCGTAGGCTCAAATACATTGGGGTAGGGCTGAAAACGTCTGGCATACAGATCCTGTGGTGAAGGAGTTTGATTTACCAGATAATAAACAGTAACCAGAAGCATTACCGTTGCTGCAGCTGCCAGCGGCTTCCAAAACATAAATACTTCCTTTGTTTTGGTTTCTTTGCTGATCGGGGGAAGTGAATTCTCCAAGGCTCTTAATTGTTCTAATCTGTTTTGAATATGGGAATAACGTATTCCCTCAATTAATTGTTTATGCTCACCGAATTTTGATTTCAGGTCGGGTTCTTCCTCCAGCCGCTTTTCCATCCATAACTTTTCCGCTGCGGTCAGGCTGCGGTCCAGGTAGCGCTCTATCCATTCAATATCGCGAAAGTTATTTTCCATATTATTCGGTGGCTTTATTCGATCTCAAATCTTGTTTTTTCTTCCTCTACTAATTTCCGTAGCCGTTCTAAACACTTGTATTTTTGATTCTTAGCTGAGTCGGTATTCTTATAATTCAACTCAGTGGTAATTTCTTCCAGGCTTTTTCTCTGGTAATAAAACATGTCCAGCAAGGTATGGCAGGGATTTCCTAATTGTTCGAAGCACCTGCTGACTAAATTCAGGTTGCTTTCTTCTATGCTTTGCTCTCGTTCATTGTTGTTCCACATGTGCATTTGTAAATAGTACTCCGCTTTCACTTTTTCAGCCCGGCCTTGCTGGCGGTTGTGATCCCAGATCAGATTTTTCCCAATGCTGAACAGATACGTTTTTAGACTGCTTCTTAGATCTTCTAACCGGCCGTTGTGTATATTATCATACATAATTAGCACAGCCGCCTGGTAATATTCAGAAGCGTCTTCCCCGCTGCAACCCGTAAATTTCATGATCCAACTCATGAATTCCGGGCGGTAAGATTCGTACAATAAGGTTAACCCACGCTGGTTTTTCGTCCTTATCATCCGAATCATCTCGATATCGGTCATAATGTTTCGCTACTTAGTGTTTAAATCGTACCAGTGTAACCCTCTAAAAATAAATAAATTTTTCGTCTTTAGATTGGGTGACCTTTCTTTATAAAAAACACTAATGGCAAAGAGGTTGACCCCACAAATCAAGCTCGGTGAACGGCCCTCGTGGGTTTAGGTAAACACAAGGGCCGTTTCATTTTATTATTTTAAACCAAGTCTATAGCTATAGTTATGATGACCCGACAAGAGAAGATTGTCCTTGACCTGCTGGCCGAAGGCCATTCCTCAAGGCAGATTGCTGAAAAATTATTGATTAGTTTTCATACTGTAGAAACCCATCGAAAGAATCTTCGCCTGAAGTTTCGTGCCCACAATACCATGGAAGTATTGATCAGAGCAAAAGAAGTGCAACTGGCCTGAGTAGCTGAAATCAGCAGAAGCATTTGTTAATGAAAGCTCGGGTGATGGGGTGACATGGCTTTTAGCTTATTTCCCACATCCTGCCATTTTTGAAACAGACCATCAGTCTGCTGAGTAGACTTTGAAGGTTACTTTATCCAGTTTCGTTTTTTTTCTGGTGAAAGCAGGTGCCCAGTCTTAGTTACACCGATCAGGTATTTATATCTCTTCATTTCTGAAGCATGCCGGAAATTGATTTTCCTTCCGTAGATTCTTTTTTCGCAGGCTCATATAGGGCTTTCTTATTTCCCCGTACTTCAATAATAATCTGCATGGCGATGATCAGGATAATGAGAATTAGCACGGCTGCTATAATGGTGAATACGCGTATGATCCGCTTCATACGTTGTTCCCTTTCGTGACGCTTTTGTAATACACTAAAATTACGGAAGCGTTCACTACCGGTTGCTGTAGTTTTTTGCTTACGTAATCTTATTTCATTTCTACTCATTGTATTTTATTTTCAAATTGAAATTTTGTCTCAGTTTATCCAGTGCCCGGTAGGTGCGCATTTTGGCTCCACTTTCAGAAATATCGAGGATAAAGGCAATTTCCCTGAAATCTTTATCTTCAAAAAATCGTAATTCAAGTACCTGCAGCATATCCGTGGGCAAATCGCTCATAAAGCTAAGCAGGCGCTGTACCATCTCTTCATCCCAGCCATCATCAGCCTGCTCTACCAGTTCACGTACTTTCAGCTCTTCAATACTAAATACCTGTTTGGTTTTGTTTTTTCTGTAATACTTCCGCACTTCGTTGCTGGCAATTTTATAAAGCCACGCAGAGAAAGGAACGCCTCTGAATTCATATTTAGGCAAGTTGTTCATTACAATAATGAAGGTCTGCGAACATAAATCACCGGTTATATCTTCATCGTCCGTTTGCCTGTGAATGAAGTTGAAAATACGGTCAAAGTATTTTTCATACAGCTCACTAAAGGCGTTGGAGTCTTTCTTCGATCGTTCGATGATCTCTTGTTCCTGTCGGATTTCCTCGTCCGTCATAGTGAGGTTTAAATTCACTCTAATAATCCGAAGCTTTCAGGAAAGTCACAAATAGCCGGGTTCGCTCATTTCAGCTTTGCCTTCAGGATAACAATATCCTGGAGCTGATCTGATGGCTTTTGCTTTCCGTTTTCATAGCCACTCCATTGACTGTTAGCGATATAATAGAAGAAATCCTTTACCAAAACTCCTAAGGTAGGCTCGTTAAAGGCAGGATGGGCGCGGTCGATGATTTCATCGTGCATCGCTTCATTCATTTCTTTATTCAGAAAATACTTTGTTACGCGGGCAGGCGTCACCCCGTTTTGAATCGTGATCAGGTTGTTTTTATAAAAATGCAATCCATCTACTCCCTTTAAGGAAGTATCGGTAGTGTTGGCGATTTGAATTAACTCCTTATCGGAGAGCTTAAGCCGGAAGATTCCTTTGATGTAGTCGGAAATGAACAGATAGGCATTATCAGCAGAAAAGGCCATTCCCTGTATATTCCAGAATTCAGTAGAAGCATAGAACGTATCCAGCTCCTTACTTTGCTCATTCACTCTATAGATAATATTGTTTCTGCTGTCGGAGATAAATACTTCTCCTTTTTTATTAAGGATAAGATCTCCAAATACTCCATCAGGCTGGTCCGGTCCTGTTTGAAATGTGTTGAGCAACTTTTCCGTAGTGAGGTTAAATTTGAATACGGCTGAATGGTGAGTCGAGTCATACCCCGTCATCTCCTGCATGGGTGAGGAGCATACCCATAGTACATTTCTCTCCGGATCGGCTTTGAGCCCGAAAACGCTGGTCATTCCTTCCTGCGCAGGGGCACAGAAATCGCTGACTTCTCCGCGGGAGTTGACCTTAATCACTTTGTGCTGATGGATGCTCCCGATGTAAAACGTTTTATGTGCAACATCGTATTCAATTCCTTCTGCGTGGAGGGTACGGTCTTTCAAAACAAAAGCAGTATCTGAATGGATGACCGGTTTTAATATTTCCTTCTGCAGTAAAACCAAGTCATTAAATCCCTTTGTGGATGTGATGGCTGCCAGATCGGGATTGCCTTCAAGTTGAAAAGAGGCATCAATCAAAAGGGCTTTGCGCAAACAGGTAATGGCTTCTTCAGGATGTTGCGTGAGTGCAGCGGCTACTCCCAGCCGATACAAAATAACCTGGTGATAAGGATGAAGACGATTCGCTTCCCTGAGATTGGAATAATAGGATTGGAAATCTTTTTGCTGATATGCTTCTTTGGCGAGAGTATAGTAATGTTGAACATCCTGCGTAAAAGCAGTGAGCGTAAGCACTACCAGCAACGAAAAAAGGAGACCTCTTACCATTCATTAAATGTAAGTAAGCATTCCTGGTTAACGATCACTTGAGGTGGGGTATATTCACCTGGCATCCGTTAGTTTAAATTGATGCCAGGTGAAAGAAGAATTATTCGCTTCGCAATGTGTTTACAGGATCGATCATGGCTGCACGTATTGCCTGATAGCTAGCGGTAGCAAACGCAATGAACAGGCAGGCACCTGCTGCAATCAGAAAAGGCCCCGCGCCAATATCGGTACGATAAACAAAGCTGCTGAGCCAGAGATGCTCGATAAAGTAGTAAGCCGTAGGAATACCTATAATAATAGCCAGAACAACCAGCTTACTGAAGTCTTTGGTGATGAGCAATATAATGCCGGGAGCAGATGCGCCCAATACTTTGCGTATGCCGATCTCCTTCATTTTCTGCGAAGCAGAAAATGCCACTAATCCAAACAAACCCAGACAGGCGATGATGATTGTAAGCGTGGCAAACACCGTGCAGATGGTTCCTATCTTTTGCTCCGAAGCATAGAGCGCAGTGTATTGCTGATCGAGAAATTTATATTCCAGAGGACGGTGGGTAATAATCTTGTTGCAAATCGCTTTGATTGAAGCCATGGTTTCAAGTGCATCACCGGCCTGCAGCTTTACAAAAACGTGGTTGAGCTGTTCTTCTTCATTGAATAAAATGAGCGGGCCGATTTTTTCATGTAAAGAAGAAAAATGAAAGTCTTTCACCACTCCGATAATTTCTCCTTTCCTTCCGCTGAGGCTCATCTTTGTACCTATTGCATTTTCCGATGGAATAAGTAATTCTTTGAGTGCAGATTCATTGAGAATAAAAGAATACGAGTTCTGCGAAGTATCGGCTTTCATCTTTTCATTGTCTCCAATGGTAAAGTTTCTTCCTGTTACCAGCTCCATGTTCATGGTAGGAATGTACTCTTCATCTACCGCTGCTGCCGTAGTGATGATTCCCCGGTCTGATCCGCTGCCTTCTCTGTTTGCTCCGTAGCCTCCCTGAATTTTGGTTGGGGCTTCGGAAGCGCGCGCTACCGATTTCACTTTACTACTTCGCAGCAATTCTGTTTTCAGTTGAGAGAAAACTTCTTCGGTCTTACGATCCAAAGGAAGAATCAGAATATTTTCTTTGTCGTAACCCAGTTTTTTGTCCTGTATGTAATTGATCTGCTTCAGAATGATAAGCGTACCTATCATCAGGATAATGGAAATCGAAAACTGAAAGACGACCAATGATTGACGCAGCCATATCCCTTTGGCAGAGGTGCGAAAATTTCCCTTAAGAATACTTACCGGCTTGAATGCGGTGATGGCTATAGCAGGGTAAGCACCGGCAATCAGAGCAATAATGATAGCCACTACTGCACAAAGGCCGAGAAACTGGGGTTGAACCAAATCAATCGCCTGAAATGATTTTCCCGTAAGGGAATTGAAGACGGTAAGGCTGAGCTGAGCCAGCAGGAAGGCAATAATAAAAGAGATGAACGTGATAATGAATGACTCGCCAATAAACTGAAAGAACAATTGCCTGCGCACCGCACCTACCACTTTGCGGATACCTACTTCTTTCGCACGGTCTGCAGCACGGGCAGTGGCCAGGTTAACGTAGTTGATACAGGCGATAATAACTACCAGCAGGGCGATGGCGCCAAAAAGGTAAACGTATTGAATGTTCCCTACTACTTCACTTTCTTCTGTTCCGGAGTTCAGATAGATATCGGTGAGCGGAACAAAATTGTATTTAACGTAGTCGCCCGGGTTGGTCAACTCAGAAGCCAGCTCTTTCTTCACCAGTTCATTTGTTTTTTCCGAGAGCCCATTGATATCCGATCCGGGATGCAGGGTGATAAAGGTTTGATAGTTCGCACTCCACCAGATCTGGCTATGCGAGGCTTCAAGACTGGAGAAGGAGGCTACAAAATCAAATTGAATGTGCGAGTTGGAAGGAACATTCTCCATTACCCCGGTGACTGTGAAATCAGTGCGGTTGTTCACCTGGATTACCTGGCCGATGGGGCTATCGTTACCAAAATACTTCTTCGCCATGGCCTCCGTCAGGACTACCGAATTAGGTGTTGCCAATACTGATTTAGGATTGCCCTGCAGCAAATGAAAAGAGAACACATCAAAGAAAGCGCTGTCTGCATAATAAAAACGATTTTCCTGAAACAGCTTATCATCTTTGCGAATGATGAAGGCATTCCAGGAAGATGCATTATACAGGCGCACGCCATTTTCTACTTCGGCAAAATTCTTTTGCAATGCGGGTAGAAGAGCGGTAGGAGAAACCGCAGTCTTGGACACCTGGCCGCCAAAACCGTATTCGAGCGAAGCACGGTAAATGGAATTGGATTTCTCATGAAAGCGATCGTAGCTCATTTCGTGCCTGATCCAGGTAGCCAGCAGAATAAACGTGGCAAACCCAAGCCCCAGGCCCAGAATGTTAATCAACGAATAAGTGAAGTGTTTGCGTAAGCTGCGCCAAGCGATAATCAGATAGTTTTTTAGCATAGAAAGAATGAGTTGTTCATTAGACTACTATAAACCAGCATTGGTTGCATCAAATGAAGTTTCCAATTTTAAAAGCGAATATGGTAGCACTAAAGTTAAGTAACAAACAGTTTTATTTGACGTAAATTGGGGTACAACGGGGTGTTGTTTAACTCTTAATTTGCAGGTACTTGCTACACTCCTTTTCAGGCGACATCCATTGATATGATAAAACCGCATGGATCAACGATTAACACCACCATTTTGTCGGGAAAGCTACATAGTACTTAGTATGAAAAGGTGGGTGCTTTTTTCTTTTCTGCTCGTGGCTTGTGCACAAGTCTTTGCCCAGCACTATTCGTTACGCCAGTATCGGGTGCTGGATGGGCTGCCTCAATCGCAAGTGAATATGGTACTTGAAGATGCCAATGGCTATCTGTGGATTGCCACTCACGGAGGAGGACTGGCGCGCTTTGACGGACGCGAGTTTAAAGTCTACACCACGCGCGATGGTTTGCTCAGCAACACAGTTCAATATCTTAAGCTCGATACGCGGCAAAATCTCTGGATCGTTCATCCTAAAGGGATTACCCGGTTTAACGGAAGCACCTTTAAAAAATTTCAGCAACCGGGGCTTCCTTCAGGCAGGGTGCGAAGAGTTTTTGAATTCAGGGATTCTATTTTCCTGATTAACAACCAGGGCAAGTTGGGTAAAATAAAAGGCGACTCGGTTTACTTCTGGAGTGAACCGGTGAAAGAGGACAAAATCATCCTGTATACGCAACTTCTTCCCTCGCGCGACATCTGTCTTTACTTAAACGACAGCAGTTTTTTAATTAAGACAGGAAGTAAAGAATTTTCCATTTCGCATAAAAAAGAATTCGGCAGGCTTCATAATGTATGCACGGTTGGCAAAGAAGTAATCCTGAAAACCGACAATGGTTTTTTTGTTCTCGATTATCTCAATGGAAAGATCCTGCCAAGGAGTTTTGATATTGTTAATCATGTTTTATTGTATGATGCGAAAGCCGATGTGTACTGGACCAGGGCAGGCGAAGATTTATTGAAAGAATCATTCAGAGATGGCAGGCACCTGGTGGATACCGTGCTGCGGGAGACCCCCATTACCCAGATTTTTCCGGACTCAGAAGGCAATACCTGGTTTGGCAGCTCTGGAAAAGGATTGTTCAAATACTTTATGCAGGATTTCAGTCAGATGACTCCTGATCAGTTGGAAGCAGTGACTGCCATCGAAAAAGATAAAGAAGGCGCTTTCTGGATAGGCTCTCTCAACAGAGGGCTTGTTAAGATAAAGGATGGAAAAACTTCTTCTTATAATTTCAATCCGCGCATAGAAAACACGATCACCTCTATCCGGACCAACTCCCGCAATGAAGTATGGGTAGGGATGTATGGAGCTTTGGGCAAATACGATCAGGAGCGTGATAAGTTCAAATGGTTTTCAAGAGAGGATGGGTTGCCGAGTTCCTACATCAATCAGCTCGATTGTGATGATAAGGGCAATATATGGTATGCGACCAACGGTGGAGGAGCTGGGTTTTATGATAATCATGTGTTTACCAATTATTCTGTCGAGCACGGATTAAATGCGAAGAACATCACATCCATAAAATATTCACCTTATTATCATAAAGTGTTTGTGGGAAGCGATAATGGCCTGAATGCAATCCGCGATGGAAAAATTACTTCCATACCTTTTCCTGAATTTGAGAATACGTCCATCTTATCCATTAACCTGTATAGGGAAAAATGGCTGATACTTGGATCGGGTGGTGCTGGTGTGATTATTTATAATCCGGACACACAGCGAAAAACCTACATTGATTCCCGCCATGGCCTTCCTTCCGACTTTATCTATTTTGTAGCTGCCGATGGGGAAGACCGGATATGGCTTGGCACAGAAAAGGGAATTTCAAAAATCAAGCTCTCCGATACGTTCGAGATCGAAGAGAACCTTCATTACGGATTTGATAACGGGCTGTCAGGATTGCAGACCAATCAGAATGCTTTTTATTTCGATAAGGAAAAATACTTCGGCTTAATCGATGGCGTGTATCATTATAATGATCTTCGTGATGAAGGATGGCATTCTTTTGATTCCCACATGACAGGGGTAGAGATTTTTAACGGTCAGTATAAAAGCGAAGACTATGCGGATAGTCTTACCGGCTTTTTTAAAATTCCTTCCGGCTTAAGTCTTCCTTCCGATAAAAATCATATCACTTTTCATTTCAACAGGGTAGATAAGCGTTATCCGAAATCAGTACGCTTTCAATACATACTTGAAAACTATGACAAGGCATGGTCGCTTCCGTCATCCACCAGTCAAATGACTTACGGAAATTTACCTCCGGGCAACTATGTGTTCAGGATAAAGGCCACAGATAATAAAGGCAGCTGGGATCGGGATCCGCTGGTGTATTCTTTTGTGGTGCGCACTCCTTTTTATCAATCTGCCTTATTTCGCATTGTGGTGGCGATTTGCCTGGCGGTTGCCATAGGGCTTTTCTTTTACTTCCGCGTGCAGCGCAAGATTAAGAAAGTAATAGAAGTACAGCGTATCCGACAGCAGGAACAGGATAGCCTTCGTAAAGACATCGCCCGCGATTTTCATGATGAGATGGGCAACCAGCTCACGCGAATCATTAATTATATCAGCCTGATCAAGCTGAACGGAAACAGCAATGGCAACGGATATAACAACGGCACTAATAATCCGCATGAACTTTATAATAAGGTGGAGGAATCCGCCAAGTACCTCTATACCGGGACGCGCGATTTTATCTGGAGCATCGATCCGGTAAATGATGAGCTTTCGAAGCTGTTCATACATATCCGTGATTTCGGAGAGAAGCTGTTCAGCGAAAAGGAAATTAATTTCAGAGCCTTCAATGAAGTGAAATCGAAGATCCGTGTGTCGTATGGCTTTAGCCGCGAGGCTAACCTGATATTCAAAGAGGCGATGACCAATTCTTTTAATCATTCGAAGGCCAAAAATGTTTCGTTCACGTTAAAGCAGGAAGGCGATACGTTTGTGATCGAACTGCAGGACGATGGCTGTGGCTTTTCGGTTTCAAACACAGAAAAGATAAACGGGATAAAGAACATGAAGAGCAGGGCTGAACGTATCCAGGCGTCTTTAAGAATAAAGAGCGCACCCGAAAGCGGCACCTTGATCAGCCTTTCATTTGTAACGATAAACAACAAACAACATGACGTCATCATTTAAAAAAAGAGTACTTATTGTAGAGGATGATCCGGAGATCAGGAACAGCTTCTCACTTATTGTGAACAGTTCACCCAAGTTTTTTGTGGTGAACGCTTATGGCAGCTGTGAGGAAGCTATCAAGCATCTTAACGGAGACAAGCCGGATATTGTATTGATGGATATTGAGCTGCCGGGAGGAATGAATGGCATCCAGGGGACAAAGATCATCAAGGATAAAAGTCCACATTCGGAAATCATTATGGTTACGGTGTATGAAGACAGTGAACTGGTGTTCGATGCACTGAAATCGGGAGCTTCCGGCTACATCACCAAAAGTGCTAACTACCTGGAGCTGCTTTCCGCACTGGAAGAGATTGTAAAAGGCGGTGCGCCCATGAGCAGTAAAATTGCCCGGCTGGTGATTGATAATTATCATGTGAATCCCAATAGTCCGCTGACCAAGAGAGAGACAGAGATTTTAACGCTGATCTCGGAAGGGAAAACCTATACGCAGATTTCCGAGGAGCTCTTCATTTCCAAAGAGACTTCCAAAACGCACATTAAAAATATTTATTCCAAGCTTCAGGTAAGGAGTAAGAGTGAAGCATTGGCGAAAGCCAACCTGGAGAAGCTCATTTGATTGATCTCTTTCATCGTTTAGATGCCCTGCCCAAAGCAGGGCATCTTTTATTTAAGGCTTATCGCATTCGTATTCACCACCTTTTTATCCCGTTCCTCCTATAAGCTTTGGTTTAACCTCGGGGAATAATTAGTTTCAGGGCTCTTTAATCATCGCTTATGAAATATTTACTTCTTTTTCTTATTCTCCTTTCTTCGCTGACGTATGCGCAACGGAAAAAGCAAACCGATACACCAGTTTCTTCTGCTCCTTCCGGCACTTCCTCTTCCGGTATGGAAGCAAAAGTAGCGGGCATGAAAAAGTATTCCGGCTACTTCGAATTTTATTATGACGAAAAGCAAGACAAGATCTTCCTGGTGATCGATAAGCTCGATACGGAGTTTCTGTATGTCGAATCCATTACTGCGGGAGTGGGCTCGAATGATATTGGCCTGGATCGTAACCAGCTGGGTCGTGAACGCGTGGTGAAATTTGAGCGAAGAGGCCCCAAGATTTTGTTAATTGAACCAAATTATAATTATCGCGCCATCAGCGATAATCCTGCCGAGCGCAGAGCTGTGCAGGAAGCTTTCGCTCAATCGGTGCTATGGGGATTTACTGTTACTTCCGAAGACAATGGAAAACTTTTAGTGGATGCTACTGATTTTCTTTTGCAGGATGTACACGATGTAGCCGGCACCTTAAAAAACACACAGCAGGGAACCTATACATTGGATAAAACGCGCTCGGCATTCTATCTGCCACGCACGAAAAACTTCCCGCAGAATACAGAGTTTGAAACCACACTCACCTTTACCGGTCAGCCTGCAGGTCAGTATATTCGCAGTGTCACGCCCACGCCCTCGGTGGTTACGGTGCGTGAACACGTTTCGTTTGTTCAGCTACCCGACAATGATTACAAGCCGCGCAAGTTTGATCCGCGCGCAGGATACTTCAGCACTTCCTATTATGATTATGCTACGCCCATCAGTGAGCCCATTGAGAAGCGATTCATCACCCGCCATCGCCTGAAGAAGAAAGATCCAACAGCAGCCGTAAGTGAAGTAGTGGAGCCTATTATTTATTATATGGATCCGGGAGCACCTGAGCCTATCCGCTCGGCATTGATGGATGGCGCCCGCTGGTGGAACCAGGCTTTTGAAGCAGCCGGTTATAAAAATGCTTTCCAGGTAGAATTACTTCCTGAGGATGCCGACCCGATGGATGTACGTTACAACATGATCAACTGGGTGCATCGTTCTACGCGCGGCTGGTCGTATGGTGGTGGTGTAACTGACCCGCGTACAGGCGAAATCATCAAAGGCCATGTTACATTAGGTTCATTGCGTGTACGTCAGGATTTTTTAATTGCCGAAGGTTTACTTGCTCCTTATGAAGAGGGCAAGCCGGTATCAAAAGAGATGGAGCAAATGGCATTGAGCCGCCTGAGACAATTGGCAGCGCATGAAGTAGGGCATACTTTGGGGATTGCACATGCCTATTCATCAAGTTCGGAAAATCTTGCTTCGGTGATGGATTACCCACATCCCTATGCGAAGCTGGTGAACGGTAAAGTGGATTTAAGCGAAGCATACGATACAAAGATCGGTGCATTTGATAAAGTGATCGTCACCTATGGCTATCAGGATTTCCCTGCCGGTACGGATGAAGACAAAGCATTGAATGACATCATTCAGAAATCATTGAAAGACGGATTTACTTTTCTTTCCGATCAGGATGCCCGGCCTTTTGGAAGTGCCCACCCGTATGCCCACCTGTGGGATAATGGTAAAGATGCTTCCGATGAACTGAACCGTATGCTGGAGATAAGAACAGTAGTGCTAAAGAATTTTGGTGAGCGCAATATCAAACCGGGTGCGCCCATGGCAACATTAGAAGAAGTACTGGTGCCGATGTATTTCTTTCATCGCTACCAGACGGAGGCGGCATCGAAAGTTCTGGGTGGAGTAAACTATCGCTATGCACTGCGTGGTGACGGACAGCCTGTTGCTGATCTGCTAACACCTCAGCAAGAGATCAAAGCACTGGAAGCATTAATGAAAACGGTTGAAGTTTCCGCCTTGACATTGCCGGAAAGCTTGTTGAAAATTATTCCACCACGGCCATTGGGTTATTCACGCCATCGCGAGCTGATCAAGATTAAAACGGAACTGACGTTCGATCCGTTATCTGCTGCGGAAACGGCTGCGGATATGACGTTCAGCCTTGTGTTTCATCCGGCCCGTGCGAATCGTTTGTTCGAGCATCATTCGCGCGATGCACGGTTAATGAGTCTTGAAAGTGTGATTGACCGCGTGATGAATGTAACCATTAAAGCAGCTCCTAAGAATGGGTATGAAGGTGCCGTGCAGATGTCCGTGGACAATGCGTTGTTTACCAACCTGGCCAGACTAGCGTTGAATAAAGATGCATCGGCTCCTGCCAAAGCCATTGCTTCATTAAAACTGGAGCAGCTGAAGGCGTGGCTCACACAACGTGCGGGTGCTACGGCAGACGAAGAATGGAAAGCATTTTATATACACCTGAGCAAGCAGGTTACTCAGTTGAACGAAAGCCCTGAAGAATTCAAACAGGACAATCTTTTACCTGCACCTCCCGGCCAACCCATCGGGGATTTTGATCCGGATTATTGCAATCATTAATAATAAAAAGCCCTGCACATGAAGTGCAGGGCTTTTTTTATCAGTTGAATTTACTCGGAGATGGTAGACAGTACAAAATAACTATTAACCGATGATCATTATTTTTAAATCAAATTTAATCAGGATACATCAGCAGAATCATTCATTATGATCGGGAGATAAACCAGAGAGCATAACAAATCTCTATTGCGCAGTCCTGGTTTAATGCACTCCGTCAAACCATTCTTTGAACTCACTCACTTTCTCACGACTCACGATGATCTCGTCTTCCCACTTGATGTTGGAAGTAATTTTCAGGCGGCTGTTGGAATAAACGATCACATCCTGGATGGCGCTGATATTTAAAATGTAAGATCGGTTTACGCGGTAGAAGATCCTGGGGTCCAGCACTTCATCCAGATTTTCGAGGGTGTAATCAATAATGAACTTGCGTTGCTGATTGGTGATGAGATACACATCGCGGCCATCGGCAAAAAAGAAACTGATCTGGTCGGAGGTAATAGAACGGATATGATCGCCCAACTTTACCATGAAGCGATTCTTATAGCTTACCGCAGGTGTTTCGGAAAAAGTAGAAACCACTTTTTCCGCTTTGGCATCGCTCCAGCGTAGCTGCTCGCTCAATGATTCCAGTTTTTTCAGGCTGGCAGATAAGTCGGTGAAGGTAACGGGCTTCAACAGGTAATCGATGCCATTCACTTTGAAGGCATCTAAAGCAAATTCGTTGTACGCGGTAATGAAGATCACCGGTTTTACCACTTTTACTTCCTGGAATATCTGAAAACTCAATCCGTCTTTTAGCTGGATGTCCATAAAGATAAGATCGACTTCCGACTGATGTGCTTTGAGCCAGCTGGCCGTTTCCTGTACAGAACCGGTTTTCTCTACCACGGTGATGCCCGTACTGTATTTTTGAAGGTAGCGCTCCAGCTTCTCTGCGGCCGGAGTTTCATCTTCAACGATGAGCACTTTCATGTTGAGGATGGTGCTCATGAGTTCATGGATAAAGAGTGATCGCTGGTCATACGTACCAGTGGAAATTTAATATAATTCTCGCGCCCCGCCTTTACCTGTATAAAAGGTCTCTCGCTAAAGAAAGAATAGGAGCGCTGTAATCGCAGGAAGGCATTAATGCTTTCGCTATGCTGCTGCAACTTATCATTGAGTGTATGCTGAAGTACAAGATAGTCATCGTCTTCTTCGAGGTAGAGCCGGATAACCAGTGGCGATTTCGCGCTGATGAGCGTATTGCGGATAACCGAATCAATTGTAATCAGCAGCGAACCAGGGATCAGATAAATTTCGTTTGCCTGTGGTATAGTTGCAAGGATAGTGAGCTGGCGCTGGTATTTAAAGTTAAGAAGACTTAGCAGGTTGTCAGCAGCATGAAGTTCTTCCTCCAGACTTACCAGTTCTTTATTTCTGTTCACCAGGCTGTAGCGGTAAATGCCCGCAAGGTAATCGATTTGTTCTTCGGCCTGGTCTGCGTTGTGATGGAGGGTAAGGATAAGGTTCTCCAGGCTTTCGTAGAGCAGGTCTGGATTGATTTCATTTCTGAAAGAAAGAAAATCTGCTTCTACTTTTTCCTGCATCTTTTTCTCCTGCTCAATGCGCAGCCGGTTCTCGCGAAGCAAGTACGACTGACTGAAGTAAAGCAGGTTATAAAGTAGGCTGGTAGCTGCAAAGATGCCGAGGAATATATTGAGCTGATGGGTAGAGATACTAAAGCCAACGCCCCAGCGAAAGTAAGACGAGATAGCCAGTGCCACAAGACTAAGTCCTCCTGCCAGTGTAAGAACCAGTTGAAGGATGATTCTCCGCTGAAAAGTAAAGCGCGACTGATACTTATCGATGCCACGGATAATCAGGCGCATGGATTCGAGCAGAATGTAGCTGAGTGCAATGCACACATAGAGCTCCTGGTTGCTGAAGAGCTTGTTGATCTCGCTCAGCGTATTGTTGATAAGCAGGATCAATAAATAAACCAGCACACCAAATACGGGTGCTGAACAGATGCGGAAGACTACGCTATTGATAAAGATGCGATTCATCGGGCTTCCGTTGTTGATGAACCACGATCTGCTGCCGGCTGGCTTTTAATGATCGGTAAATGTACTGTGAACTTGCCTTCGTCTTTGACCGTGATCTTTTCATCGGTGAAAAACTGGTAGCGGTTTTTGATATTATCGAGACCAATTTTGAAACTGGCGGAAGGATGGACTGCTATCGTCTTTGTGCTGGTAATAACAAGGTGCGTATTGTCCTGGGCGGAGATGTAAACCAGTAACGGATTTTCTTTTGAAATCTGATTGTGTTTCACTGCATTTTCCACCAGCAGTTGCAAAGTCAGCGGAGGCATTGAGGTATCCAGTATATTTTTGGGAAGATTGATCTCCATACGTAAATGATCTTCGTAGCGCACCTGCAGTAAATAATAATAGGCTTTTACAAACTCTACTTCTTCCCGTAAGGTGACCAGCTTACGTTTTTGATGAGAGAGCACATAGCGGAAGGTGTCGGCCATTCTGCGGATGAACTCTTCAGCCACGTGGCTGTCTTTATAGAGTAACGAGGAGATGGTATTGAGACAATTGAATAAATAATGCGGGCTGATCTGGTTCTTTAACGATTCAAATTGTAATTCCAGCTGCCAGCGCTCCGAGCGTAGTTGCTCTACCTGCGTGTGCGCATAATAGCGATAGGAATAGAACCATCCGTAAAAGATCTCATAGATAAATACGGAAATAATAAACAAGATGCTGAGTTTAAGTGCTTCTTCAGTATCTACTTTTGGGAAAAGTTTAGCGCTGCCAACCATCAGGCTGACAGATAAGGCTGTGTTGACGATAAATCCCGTAAGGAAGCGTAAAAGAAAATGATTGCGCCAGTGAATGAACTTATCCAATAATAGATCTACGTTCAGGATCACCAACCCGATGATGTTGGTAAGGGCTATGGACAGCAGGTACTTCTCCAGCTTTGTTTTTAAAGAAGGGAACTGACCTGCTTCGCTATAATGGATGTATACAAAAAAGGCAATCCCCAGGATGGAACAGACCACCACCAGCAGGATGTATTTACGCATGGTTTCTTTGGATGGTATGTTGAATAAGGGCATAAGGCCCCAAGCTAAGTAATTTTCTCTTGATGATAAATTTTGAAGTAACCCTTCTCCGAAAAAGAGGGAGAAGGGCTAACGTTATATTATTCGATCGCTCTTAAAGCGCGGCCATAATAGGTCTCGGAGCTGATCCGTTTGGCCGTGCTGCGATACGCATCTTTTAATGCCGTGCTTCCGGACTTTACTTTAGGAGCAGCACTCACCAGCACATCGGTGATGTAATGATCCGATCCGATGTTACCTGCCGCATTAAGTATACTCATTACTTTGCTGTCGTTGATGTTGGGCAGAGTAAGGGCCGACTTCAGAATGGTAGATGCATAGTGATCGCTGTCTACATTACCGGCTCTTTCAATCAATGCCTTGAACGATTCATCGCTCAGGTCCTGGTTTTTCATTACGGTAGTGTAAACGATGGTAAGGTAATGATCGGAATCAATATTGTTTGACAGATCTACCAGGTTGAAGATCTGGTCGGAAGGAAGTTTGTTCTTTAACAGATCAGTAAGTACTTCTGTTTTATAATGATCGGAGTCAATATCTTTTACGGATTCCAGTACGCGCTGATAAGAAGCGGCAGACAATCCCTGTTTGGATAAAGCCTTGGTGAGCACTACGGTTTTGTAATGATCAGAGTCGATGGATTTCGAAGCGTTGATCATTTCAGAAACCGTAGCATCAGTGAGATTGGCTTGTTTCATCAGCGCCACCAGCACTTCTGTTTTATAATGATCCGACTCCATCTGGCTGGAAGCTGCGAGTATCGATTTGATCGCATCGGGCGAAGCCGCCTGGCTGCGAAGCGCTTCCTTGATCACTTCGGTTTTGTAATGATCGGATTCGATGGTTTTGGTGGCCGCAAAGACGGCATCGGTTGCTTCCCGCGAGGTGAGGAATTTGGTGAGGTTATTTCGCAAAAATTCGGAGAGGTAATAATCCGATTCGATGGTTTCCGATACCTTGTTGACAATAGCAGGGTACTCTTTCGCATTGGAGGTAAGACCCATCAGCAGGTTGGCGTAATGATGCTTTACATAATCACTTTCCATGGAGGCGATCTGGTTCAGCACATTATTGGTTCCGCCTTGCTTGAAGAAGCGAGCCACCCTGCTTTCGGCACCGATCGTGGTGGTGCTTACCAATTCAGGCATGATCTCGCCCATCCATTTACGGCCTTCCGGTTCAAAAGGCATTGAAGTTCTGCCTTCGTAATATTCGCGCTTCAGTCCGCTGGATTCCTGCGAAATCACAATAGTGCGCTTGCTGCCAAATACCACCTTGGTTACTTCGAGGTAGCCATCGGACGACATGCTTTTGATGTCCTTGTCGTCATCGGTGAGCTCGATTTTCCCGCGCATTTCCACGTTGAAGCTGGACATGCCGTTGGAAGTCTTGTAGGTAATTTTTTCGCCTTCTCTTCTGGAAGAAGTATGAGAAGAATAGACGGACTGGGCCTGAACCAATGTGGCACCTGCCAGAGCGAAAATGAACAACAATCGGATTGTAAGCGCTTTCATATAGAATTGATTTTACTTCTAATACGACAAAGGTGGGGGTAGGATGCCCCTCCGGCAAGCAAGGTGTAATGAGTTGTTGAACGCGTGTAGTGAAAAGCAGGGGTAATTTGAAAATGTGGTAATGTGCTGATTTGAAGATGAAAATGCTGGTCTTTTCTGCAACACCAATATAGTAGTTGTTTGGTTAGCACTTGGCCCGTGACCCGTTCATCGCCTGGACACTTCCGAATAGCTTAATTCATTTTCAAGCCTTCCTTCTCATCTTATTAATGGTTGTGATGTCACAAAAACTGGTGGCCCACACCGCAGCCCACATTCGGGGTAGAAGAAAGTGAATTATTTTTCGCAACACCTCGAATAGCCTTACGCACCAGTCAGGCTTTAGCTTTTTCAGGCTAGTTGGCTTGTAGCTTTTGAGATTAAACCCACCAACCAGTCATCTACTATGAATGACATTTACCTTTATTTTTGCTGCTGAAGTGGCAGATCAGGCCACTGGAGGGATCGGTAACTTATGCGATTACGTGATATGGTTAGGCAACTGACTTTGTGTATATTGACTTTGTGGTGTTTGAAACCAGATCCTCAACATGGCCGATGTATCCATGTATAAGGGAGATGACATTGATTGTATTGAGTTCTTATTTCGATCATAGGACAGTGAATACGATTTGACTAATTATAAATGATATAAGTAATATTTTAAATTAGCTTTTATATTTGAAATAATTAAATACTATAAAAGCTTTGATACAGGTTTTGAAATGTTTTTTATTTTTATCTATACTGCTTGTAGCTAGTACATCATCTTTTTCGCAAAGACAAATAACGGGTCGATTGGTAGATAAAGATACAGGAAAGCCGATTAAGGAGGCGACTGTAACTATAATAGGAACAAGTGTTGAAACTTCCGTGAATATTTTAGGTTATTTTCAATTAAGTATAGATAGTATTGAAGAGGTTACAATCAAAAGCCCTGGTTATCCAGAATTAGTTGCGAGAATCCCAGAAGTTAATAGTTTTAAAATAGAGTTAGTAAAATCTTCCAATGCAATGGAGGCCCTCTTTAATGATCGCAGCCGAAAGATTTATTTAAATAAATTTGGTGTACCTACAAATCGCTCAGACTCACAAGCATATAGATTAATAATCAAACATCCTGCGGAGCGCTCAAAATTTCTGGTTGCTGAGTACTTCCTGAATAATGATCTTAAGGAGATAGGAACTTACTCTGATAGTACGACTTTTATAAGAAATGGATTTTTTACGATATTTTATAAAAATGGAAATAAGAAAGAAGAAGGGTTTTATAATGATAATTATAAGATTGATAAGTGGGTCAAATGGCATTCAAATAACCAAATTCGAGAAGAGTCATTTTTTGACAATAGGGATGAGTCAAACTCGGAAATTAAAATTTTAAATTCTTGGGATAGCTTGGGTAATCAAATGGTTGTAAATGGATTTGGAACATATACAGTTTTAGAGGCAGATACCTTATTTGAATATTCAAAGGGATCAATCAGCAACGGATTGAAGATAGGTAAATGGATTGGCTATTTTAAGAGTGGACAAATTTATTATGAAGAAAATTATAATGCTGGAAAGTTAACCACTGGAGTTAGCTATGGAATTCATGGGGATCGATATGAGTATGATGAAATTAGTGATTTTAACTCTACTTCCTTTTTAAAATTTATATCCTCCAATATGAGATATCCCGTGCAGGCAAGGCGAATGGGAATTGAGGGGAAGGTATTCCTGCAACTTCAATTCGATTCAAAAGGTCAGATCGATTACGCTCAAGTAATACAAGGTATCGGAGGAGGATGTGATGAAGAAGCATTACGCGTTATCAATAAATTCAATGGGAGTTGGCCAAAGTTTAAGTTAAGAGGGAAGCCCTTTATTAAGTCGGGACCAATGACACTACCTATCATGTTTAAACTTGGCTAGTTGAGCGAGTTCGGTTCTGCCGATTTACTTAATTAATATTTTCCCACCATCAAAACAAGCCACAACCGTTTCCGATATATCACTTTATGGTGCAAGCTACCGGATCAGTTATGTTGCATTGTTAATTTTTCTTAAATCCATGTAGACAGACTTGTCTGGATTATAATTTATTCATTCTTTTGCGCCTGTATGGAAACACTTGAGATCTCCGTCAAGGAGCACATTATCCAAACGGCCACTCGTTTATTTCACGAACAGGGTTACAATCGCACCGGTATCAACCAGGTGATCGAAGAGGCC